>Ga0185317_100001_pt1 | contig 435946 bp, 596 predicted proteins | sample DevilsHole_FD_128020 | JGI IMG/M metagenome (GOLD analysis project Ga0185317, IMG submission 128020) | Groundwater microbial communities from Devils Hole, Nevada to study Microbial Dark Matter (Phase II) - Devils Hole (SPADES assembly)... | ecosystem: Environmental > Aquatic > Deep subsurface >...
ATTGGGCTAAGGAGGGGCTGATTTCCTCGATAAATCATACCCATACTTCTTCAATATGTATCTGATATTCCTCGGTGTATATCCTGTGATTTCTGCTATATCAGACACGTTATACGAAGACTGCTCTGCAACGAATTTCTCCACTAAATCAACTACAAGCCCATGTTTCGGAGCTTGTCGGGTGGGTTTGCTACCGTTTCTACACAGAATACGGTAAATCTCTCCAATAGAAGTATTTGTCTGGTTGACTATATCCCTAACCTTTGCATCGGGATTACGGTACAATTCAATTACTTGTTCTTCTACCATTTTCCTTCCTATCTAAGATATCGCCAGACGGTTCTCTCGCTGATATCGAGTTGAGTTGCTATATCGGGGGCACTCATTCCTTTGTCACGAAGCTCTCTAGCCTCCACTGGCTTTCGTTTCGTGGTGCCGGGCTTCCTGCCGATGTAGACTCCTCTTGCCTTGGCCGCAGCGATGCCAATGGCCTGAAGGCGTTTCTTCGTTACCATATCAGAATCGTGAACTTTGCCGTGACACTTTAGGCAGAGCGGCACGGTTCTAGTACCTCCCAAGCATTTTGGGACTACACGATGGTCGCACTTAGCTGGTTTGCCACACTCGAAGCATTGTATAGCCATGCAACTAATCCCAATTGAGTCCACCAGTTTGGTATTCAGTCACTCTGGTCTCGAAGAAGTTTTTCTCCTTCGCCAGATCGGTACTCTGGGAGAGCCAAGGAAACGGATTTGGCGTCCCGAACATCTTTGGTAGTTCAAGTCGTTCTAGACGACGATCAGCAATGTACTCGACGTACTGGCCGAACTGAGCGGCGTTGATGCCAAGGAGTCCTTTCGGGCAGGCGTCGAATGCGTACTTCTTCTCAAGCATCACGGCTTGATCGATCAGTTCACGAACTTCCGCTGCGAACTCCGGGGTCCATGCCTCTGGGCACTCTGCCTTGATCGTGTTGATGAGATCAACGCCGAAAGCTAGATGCACAGACTCGTCTCGCATGATGAATTCAAACTGCTCACCTACCCCAATCATCTTCTTTTGCCTCTTCAGGGCGAGCATCATAGCGAATCCGGCATAGAAAAAAATGCCCTCCATTACCACATAGAAACCAATTAGATCACGGAGGAACATCTGCACGTCCTTGACGACCGGCTGGCCGTCCTTATCTACACGCACCTTGAACTCCGGGTCGAAGATCACTTTGGTCAGTTCTACCACAAAGTCATCCTTCTCCCTAATGCTAGGGATGTTGGTATACATCGTGTAGATTTCCTCCGGGTCGAATCCGAAGGTATCACAGCAGTAGATGAAGGTGTCTGTGTGAATAGCCTCCTCGAACGCCTGCCGTAGTAGATATTGGCGGCACGCCGGATCGGTTATGTGGTTGTAGACGGCTAGGACGATGTTGTTCGCCGTCAATGATTCGGCGGTGGAGAAGAAGCCTAGATTCCAGAGAATCAGACGGCGTTCGTCCTCACTGAGCCGGTCGGACTTCCACAACTCAACGTCATCCTGCATGGGAATCTCTTCGGGCACCCAATTATTGGAGACGCCCGCCTTGTAGTATTCCCTGGCCCAAGGGTAACGGATGGGAAGAATCTTGTTCGGATCAGTTTTGTTGTTCGATAGCAGTCCCATCTCGTCTCCTTATTGACAAGCCTCGCAGGTGGGATCATTGAGGCGGCAGAGCTTCACTGGCTCTTCTTTGATTGTTGGTTCGTCTAGTCTACCATTATCTCGTTTTTGTGTTAAGCCGTATTTGGCGTCGAGAGTAGACTTCTCGATCTGCGTCACGCCGAGTGTCCGCAGATAGTAGGTTGTCTTTAGTCCTAGCTCCCAGGCGTAGAGATAGAGGTCGTATAGCAGCTTGCCAGAATTGCCTTTCACGAACACGTTATGTGATTGGCTCTGGTCAATCCACTTGCCTCTAGCTGCCGTGATTTCCAAGGCACGTCTAGGATCGATCTCAAAGGCTTCTTTGTACTTCTCTTTGAGCTTGGCCGGAACGCCTTCGATGTTCTGGATCGAGCCATCGTGGTATTTGATCTGGTCGAGCATGTCCTTGCTCCACACACCCAGCTTCTTCAAGTCTTCTACAAGGAACTCGTTTACGACAGTGAATTCGCCACTCATATTCGACTTCACATAGATGTTCTTGAAGACTGGCTCGAAGCAAGGCCCTAGAGACCCGACGACGGTGGAGATCGTTGCAGTGGGGGCGACCGCCATCGTATTCGAGTTCCTCATGCCCTGTGCCTTGACGATCTGCTTGAGGGCATCCCAATCCTGGCGTGTAGTACGTCCAACCTTGATTGGTATACCACGTTCCTCTTCGAGCAGAGCTACCGTATCGAGTGGAAAGATACCACGGTCCCACTTGGAACCAGTGTAGGTCTCATAGGCCCCACGCTCCTTCGCCAAATTAGACGAAGCAAGAATGGCGTGGTAGGCGATGTATTCCTGTAGCTCGTCTTGGAAGTCGAGCGAGTCTTCATAGTTGATGCCTGCCTCGAATAGCACGTCCTGCATCGCCATGATACCCAAGCCCACCGGCCTGTGCTTCAGGTTGGAGTGACGTGCTTCTGGGATCGGGTAGAAATTCAGGTCGATGACGTTATCCAGCATACGCATTGCCGTCACGATGACCGAAGCGAGCTTCTTCCGATCTATCTTGCCCTTCTTCACAAACGCAATGAGGTTCAGGCTGCCCAGGTTACATACAGCAACCTCGCCCAGCTTGATCTCGTTGGTCATGGCGTCCACGGCCCAGGTCTTTTTCCTAGTTGGGCTAGTATTCAGCGTGATCTCTGTGCAGAGGTTGCTGGAGTGTACGACGCCAACATGGTCCTGTGGGGAGCGAATGTTGCAGGGGTCTTTCCAGCAGAGCCAAGGATGTCCGGTCTCGAATAACATCGAGATCATCTTCTTGTAGAACTTGTCGGCATCGAGGGTCTTGGTCTTCTTGATCTTTCCCTTCTCGGCCTGCTTCTCGTAGTAGACGTATCGCTCCTCGAACTTCTTTCCGTAGGTGTGGTGAAGGTCTGGAACCTCGTCGGGCGAGAACAGAATCCACTTTCCCTTCTCACGAACACGCTTCATGAACAGATCGGGAATCCAGTTCGCCGTGTTCATGTCCAGGGTACGACGGCGTTCGTCGCCTGTGTTCTTCCTCAAGTCGAGGAAGTCTTCGATGTCCAAGTGCCACGTTTCTAGATACGCAACCGTGGCTCCACGTCGCTTACCGCTGCGATTGATGGCGACAGTTGTATCATTGGCAATCTTCAGGAACGGGATCACGCCCTGGCTATCCACCTTGGTGCTGGCGATGAACGCACCGGTAGAACGGATGTTCGACCAGTCGTTGCCGATGCCGCCGCTCCACTTCGAGAGTTGGGCGTTGTCGCTGAAGCTCTGGAAGATATGGTGCAGGTCGTCATCCACGGTGGTCAGGTAGCACGAGCTAAGTTGCGGGTGCGTCAGACCAGAGTGAAATAAAGTTGGCGTTGAAGGGACGTACAAGAACTGCGACATCACTTCATAGAACTCAATGGCACGAGCTTCTTTATCCTCTTCGTTAATAGCCATGCCCATAGCAACCCGCATCCAGAATGCTTGGGGCGTCTCAATATGGCGGTTGCCTAGCTTGACAAAGTAACGCTCGTAAAGCGTCTGAAGCCCGATGAACTTGAAGAGGTTGTCTCGCTCAAGGACCAGGGCTTCAGATAGTTTGTTGAGATCGAACTGTAGTAGTCTCTCATCGAATGCGTTGTACTTCACACCTAACTGGATGCCGTGAATGAAGGCATCTCGGTAGGCTTGTGTTGCTTCTTCGGTGCCTGTGTGCGTACTGACGCCGAAGACTTCCTTACGCAATCGCTGTTGGAAGATTCGGGCTGCCAAATAGCTATAGTTCGGTTCTAGTTCAATGAATGAGGTAGTTGCGAGCAGCAGTGCTTTATCGATTTCATCGGACTTGATGCCGTTGTAGATGTTCTTGACGGCTTCTTCAAAGACGGCTTCGACGTTGATGTTGTCGAGGCCGACCGCACACCGTTCGATGGTCTCCTTCACCTTCTTGTCGTTAAAGAGTACGGTCCTGCCGTCCGATTTTTTCACCATCAGCTTACGCAGGAAGGACACCTTCTTACGTTCTTCGGCAACCTTTCGCCTGCGTTCTGCTCGATAGAGAATGTAGGACTTGGCGACTTCGTACAAGTCGGCTTTGACTAGATTCTTCTCAACGATATCATGGATGTTTTCCACGTTGGGAGTGAATTCACTGTCAGAAAAACGACCTTCGATTTCTGACACGATCTCGTCGGTGACTCTGACGATGACCTGGGTATCGATTGGTTTCCCGGCTGCGAGGGCGGCTCGTTGGATGGCTCCCTCGATCTTGGTTCGGTCGAACGGTACTACTTGACCGTCCCGTTTCTCGACCATCAATACCATTCCAGCATTGGTCGAATTAGACATGGTTATAACTTTCCTTTCATATACTTCCTTTATTCGGGACTGGTATGTAAGGTTATGAAGAACAAAATAAACACACCACTCCACTATTAAAGGAGAACCATCTAAACCCAGGGAAAGGAAGAGATTATAGCAACTACACTAGCTTTGTAAAGCCATTTCGCTTGACTAGATTGATCTGCTTGTAGCCACTGAGCATGTCTAATAAATCATGGTCGTGCGTGGTGACAAAGACCTGTTTTTCCTTGGCTAGTTCACAGATCATATTAAACACACCTTGCACTCCCATCGGATCGATATTGGTAGTTACTTCGTCTAAAAAGACGAGTGATGGTGACACACCAGAGTTCAACATCATCACGTATGCAAAGGACTGAGAGACAGCTAGATTGAGCCTGCGTCTCTCACCACCGGACATTGCGTAGTATACGAAGGGGTCGCCATCAGGCGGATTCCTCTCGATAGTCTCTTCTAGCTGGTTATTAAAACACAGCCCGATTCGTCCGTCGATGAGGAATTGTAGCCAATAAGCTATTCTGCTGTTGAGTGCCGGAATGATGCCGTCGATCACGAACTTTCTGATGCCTTTGTCTCCAAAAGCCTTGACCCAGAACTCGTAGTACGGCAAGTCCTTCTCAGCTACTTCTAGCTCAGCTTTCTTGGCTTGACATTCCGTATCCTTCGCTGCCGATTCTTGAAGAGCATTCTTGAGTATCTCGGCAAATGGAGATACGCCATCTATTTCTTCTTTGAGTTTAACGGTCTGCTTCTTCAGTTCCTCTACCTGATCTTCTAGTATTTTCTCATGACTCAAAGCTTCCGGTTTTTGGACCTTGGATAGCTCTTGAATCTCATTCTTCACCTGAGCGAGTTTGTTAATAAGTTCCGTCTGCTTTGCGTCAGCTACGGAGATGGCAGCTTGTAGCTGCTTCGCATGAGCATTTAGTTCGGTAGTCTCTTTGTTCTTTCGGACCAACTCTACTTCTAACCAAAGTAGTTTGGTCCGATTCTTTTCTACACACTCTCTGGTATGCGTCACAAACTCGCCATAGTTGTCTTCGCTTACCTCGCCATGACATACAGGACACTTGCTGCCTTTCTTGGATTCTAGAGAAGCAATGGCCTTCTCGCCCTTCTCTACATCGGCCTGACACGTCTCCATGAGTTGTTGGTCAGTTGCGATCTCCAGGCTAAAAGTGTGCTTTTGTTCTTTGATCGAAGTCAACTTGTCATTGGCCTCACGCAGAATTTCCTTGACCCTAGTAAGTTTGCTATTCAGGTCGGGGATAGAGGCATTGAGAGTAGCAATTTTATCTTGTGCCTCGTTGTAGCGAGACAACGCCAGCCCCAAGTCTGAAGCCTCTAGTTCTTGTTTCTTTGCCTCGATCCGTTGGTTAAGAAGTTCAAGATCATTCTTCTTCTTGGCCTTCCACTCCTTCTCTTGTTGTGCAACGGTGTCGGCCCGTTTCCGGCAGGCAGCTAGATCATCCAAAAAACGCTGATAGTCCCTTGTGATGTTGTCTACACTGTCCTTGTATTCGTTGCGACTCTTCTTGGCCGACTCAAAGTATTCGACATACTTATCGAGAGATAGCAAGTTCTCCACGATCTTGCGTTTGGTTGGCGTATCGCATTCGAGGAAGGCACCGGCATTGTTGTCGGTAAACACGATGGTGTTCACGAACGTCTCATAGTTCAAGCCAAGTATCCGTTCAATCTCACGCTCTGTTTCCGGCATCCCTCCCAGAGTGATCTCGGTGTTGTCATCCCAGATGTCCTCAGCACTTTGCCAGAGCCTCAGAAAGTTTGGCTTGCGGCCACGAATCACCCGATAGTCGTCCCACCGGACTTCCGTTTCTAGTTTCTTCGCCGACTTGTTGTTGATGACGTTATCGTGATTGATCTTCTTCGGCGACTTGATTGTTCTGCCAAACAAGGTATACACGATGATCTCTGGAAGAGAGGACTTGCCAACACCATTACTGGCAATCCTCTCCTCCTCGTCTTTAACGTCTTGGTTATCCCCACGGATCAAGATGATGTTCCCTTGCTTCTCTAAGTCGATCTCTATCTCGTCAGGTCCGAAGCACAAGAAGTTCTTGGCCCGAAGGTACTTGAACTTGAGATTCTGCACTCTCTAGCTCCAAAATAGTTCAATGTGCCGCCTCGAACATCTTCATCAACTCGACACGATCTATGCCCAGAAGGACACAAACCACGCCTGGAAGCAACCTCCCCTTTTCATCGAAACACTCGTTCTTCTGGTTTGTCAGAGCATCTACCAGAGGAGCGAAGCCGGATGATCGGAAATGGTTGCAGATGTCGAGATGCGTCATCTAGAACTTCTTTCCGTGTCGGTAGGGGCGAGTGAGGTTGAACTTGTGCTTGGCAATGACTGCCTCGGCTACCCGTAACCCTCTCGCCTGGGCGAAGTCGAAGATGCGGATAACGCAGTCGGCTAGCTCGGCCTCGACGCTGCTGAACTCTGGAATCTTGTCATCAGAAGGATTGCCGTGACGCATTGCTTCCAGGGCTTCGCTTAACTCTGAGTGCATGAGAGCAATCTTCTCGGCGTCGTTGACTTCTCCTTCCCAGAAACCGTTTCGCACGGCCAGATCGTACATCTGTTTGGAAACAATCTCCGTAGCGACAACGAATTGCAACTCGGCAACCTCGACCGCCTCCTTTTTCTCCTTCTCGCTGAAACCTAATCCTATGCCGTTCATGCCTGTTCCCCTTTCCGTTCACAGATAGCTTGTCCGATTTCAATAAGCTTCTTCTTCTCTAGCTCGCCCAGCCCGACCGTCTTCTCTACTTCTTCGACAAACTTAACGGTCATCTCGTTGGTCTTAACTAGAAGTTGCTTGCCATCCAGAATGGACACATCGGTGTCTTCTTTAATGACAGGCTTGATCTCTAGACTGCCCATCTTGTGTTCATGGAGCAGGCTACTACGAACCTCGGTGAGATCAGAAGCAGCGATGTCGTCTACAATAACACGAATGAAGTTTTTGTCGAGGGCATATTTCTTCACGTCAGCTAGCGGCACTATAAAATGCTGCGGGCTGAATGTATTGCGAATGTACTCCTTCTCTCCGGTGTCAGTATCGTAGACAATGATATGCTTGTGCTGGAATGCTTCTCCAAAATTCAACTGTAGCGGGGAACCGACGTACTCTACGTTGAAGTCTAGCTTTTGTTCTGCATGATAGTGTCCAAGGAAAACTTGGTCCCAGCCTCGGAAGATAGACGAATCTACTTTCACCATATCTCCGTCGTGTTCTATTGAAACATCTGCGGTTGTGCCGTGCATGACGTTCCAAATAGCACCGTGAATTGCCACATGCCCGAACAATACCCGGTTATCTTCCTTGATCTTGATCTTCTTCAGGTCTTCAATCGGATTGCGAGTGTATGGCAGAAAGCCAAAGACCTTACCGGCTATACGGTGGGCACTAGGCTCGTCTATGACGCAAAAGCCTTCAATTGCACAGAGCGGGATGACGCTAGACACATCCCACTTTTCGTTGTACCAAAGATCGTGGTTTCCTAGAAGGGTGTGGAAACGTAGATTGTCAGGATTCAGGTTCTTCCTGAAAATCTCGAAAGTACGTTGGTAACTCAGAACGTCTATCCTTTGCCGGTCGTGGAATAGATCGCCGACAAAGACGATATCTTCAATAGAACGCTTCCGAGCAGTAACTAGCACCCACTCTAGCACTTCGAGGCAGTGGTAGAGTCTTTCTACAGACCTCTTGTGCTGGGCGACGTGTAGATCACTGAATATAAGAATTTTGCCCATCACCTGCTTCCTTTCTCGTCTAAAAGAGAAAGGAGACTAGCAAATGATGGGCAAGTTGTCCAGATAGACTACCTCGCCTACTATACAGGCGGCATACCAACCGGGGATGGCGTTGGCAGACCTCCAGGCATAGCACCGCCTCTGGGTCCAGGCGGAACACCCATTGATAGAGCGGGCATCGGCGGAGCCACCATAGGCATTGGTAGAGCGGCGGGCATAGCTGCTGGTGCTGGAGCAGCAGCCTCTTCTGCTTCATCTTGTTCTTGTTCTACAGGTTTGCCGCCGAGCAATCTTTCTAATACATCCCAGACGCCTAGAGGATGCAAACGCATTGGGGGTCCGCCTCCTACACCGCCAGGAGCGGGGGCACCGGGTATCGGTGGGGCACCGCCTGGAAGGGCACCAGGAAGTCCGAGCGGGGCACCGCCTGGAGGGGCACCAGGAGGGGCCATCGGTGGAGCAGCAGGAGGGGCGGGCGGGGCCTCCTCCATCATCACGTATTGCTGAAATGTTCTCATCGTACCTTATATAGATGCGGAGACCACATGTTTATCGCAGGAGGCATATGTAAAACAACAATTCAATACTACACATCGTTATCGCCGCAGCTATTGCCTTTGCACTAGGATGGTTTTGCGGTCAGCAATATGAGAAGAAAAACAACCAGAACACGTTGCGGATCGACGTGCCTGGAGTACAATACGAACGCAAACTCTCGCAACCGCCATCGCAGAATTCCGAGAATTTCTCGCAAAGAATACGTGTTTGGCCGTTTGTAGATATAGAAAAAGTCGCTCTCATCGTTATATTTCTTGCGATAGTCGGCCTAGCACTATTCCACAAAAGGGACGAGGTTCAAGTACAACCTGGGTCTGCCCAGCCGATCATCATGAACCAGAATCAACCACCTGTGATAGTGAATCCGCCACCGAGAAACTGCCCGTCGCATGTTTGTCCGCCGCCTCTCAACATCCAGATCAACCGTTCCTCAAAACCTACCAAAATCTCACAGTGAGAGATTTTGTGTTTGATTCTCACTTCTCCAACGACCACCTGCCAATTTCTTAGCATGAACTTTATCATCTCCATGAGTGTTAATTCCCGTTGAACTGACGGTATTTCTCAAATTACACGCAGCATTCAAGTCCCGATCCATCTCAAGACCGCAGCCGCACTTGTATGTCCTCTCGGATAGTTTCAGGTCTTTCTTGATCTTTCCACAAGCTGAACACATCTTACTTGAAGGAAAGAACCGATCTACAAACCTAACCTCGATGCCAGTCCAACCAGCCTTGTATTCTACCTGTCTGCGAAACTCTCGCATGTTGGCATCGTGGATAGCTTTCGCTAACTTGTGGTTCTTGGTCATGCCGCTTACATTCAGGTTTTCCATCGATCGAAAGCATCTACCAACTCATGAAGGATCGGACGCTTGCCGTCGTCAGATGTAGATTCGGCCTTTCCCGAACGGAAGACCTTGGCGATGTCCTTGGCTAGTGCAACTGGCTTGATGCCATTGACGACGGGCATACAGTTGACGATCTCCTCAAAGGAGAGACCAGCTAGACGCCCTTCGTTTGTTGCACCGCTGAACTTGAGACAAGTGATGAACTTGGTCGGGTCGATGTAGCCTTCTGGTTTGGTTTCTGAAGTGCTTGACCTAGGCTGGATAGCCTCGTTGTGTTCTTGGACCAGTGCGGACGCACGATCTAATTTGTCTTGGTAAGATATGATAGTTTTCCTTTCTTCTACTTACTTCTACTTCGCAGCCGAGTGCTGCAACTCTTGGCGGTACTTCCCGCCATTTAATATAGTAGTCTACCATAAAAAATTCCCGGTCAAGATCATTGACCAGGAATTCTATAGTTATCTACTAATTTCCAACCGGAAATGTGGATTTCCTGGTCGGGCTTGGCATCCATCTCTATACCCTCTCATGTAATTTCCATCGTTTCTGTAGACGGGTGGGCGGTGGTTGAAACCGTCGTTGTAACCCATCTGGTACATGGCACGGTGGTTAGGACTGGGGTAGCACCTCAGCCGACTGATAGTTCAGCCGGATCGTATCTGAGTCCGTGGGCTTTACTTCCGAGCGTTCCGCCCGTAGTTGTACTTGATGTTCTCGTACTCCTTGCCGTCGCTATCAACGACGAGAGTTTTGATGCCAAGATCGACTCCAATCACGTTGTCGTTTGGTGGCAACTGCTCGACGTTCTTCTCTACCAACAACATACATGTAATGTAAGTGCGTCGGATTTTAGAGACGATTTTCAGGAAATCTTTGCGGATGGTGTTTTTGTCCTATTTGACCAAGTGTTACTCTGCTTCAAAAGGACTGAGTTTTTCGAGGCGATCTTTAGCCCATCGCCTTCATCCCCTCCCCTAAAGGGCTGGTAGGCAGTCTCCCTCGCTCCGCTCGGTCGCTTTGCCTGCCAGCATCTACGATGTAGGGGCTTTCGGCTCCGAAAAACGTAAATCCAAATTTCGGTCTGAAAAACTGCTTCTCGGTTCCGTACCAAGATGGCTACAAACAAGTGGTCATCACGCCCAAAGCATTCGGGTTTGTGATAGAAACCAAGGATTAGCAAGAACAAAGTTGCTACTATAGACATTGGCTTAAACACTTTGGCTGCGATAACTTACGACCAGAACCGTCCAATACTGGTCAATGGTCGCATTGTCAAAAGTATCAACCAATGGTACAACAAGCGTCCTTGCAAGAGCCGGTTGAGGAAGAGGTACTTTCGCTTGGAAAACTACTTCCATCATGTGTCTAAACTGGTCGTTGACCTATGCCTAAAGCACGGCATCGGCAGAATCATCATTGGTAAAGTCAAGTATCAACTTGGGCAAGAAGACCAACCAAGCGTTCTGTTTTGTACCGACCTATCTCTTGCTGGAGAAGATCAAGTACAAGGCAGCGATTGCTGGAATTAACGTGACCTTCACGGAGGAAAGTTACACCAGCAAGGCGAGTTTCTACGACCGTGACCCACTGCCATCAGCAAGGACGGGTTTGCCGTGAATACTGATGTGAATGGAAGCCTGAAGGACGAAAAGTAATCCCTCAGTTCTTAGGAATAGGGGATAGGAGCATTGCCGCAATGCCTGTAGTGGTCAACCCGTTGAAAACTTGATCGGTGAAGGATCAGGTGGTTGATTGCTCAAACCAGATTTCCGTAGGTTTTCTGGAACGGTACTCCTGTTGTGCGAAACAAAGTGTAAAGTAGTCTAGACAAAGGCAGCGGACGGGACTATATTGGTCCCGTTCCGCTGAACTAACCCCGTTTCAAAGGAGTCCCAACGATGAGTAGCTCGAAGGAGCAGGCCATCCGTGAGTTGGCCTACAAGAAGTGGTTGGAAGCCGGTGCCCCGGCTGGTAACGATGGCGTCGAGTTCTGGACAGCCGCCGAGAAAGAGATCGGCCAAAGCAACCCGACTACCTGCGGAGAAGCCGAAGGGTGCGGAGACGACGACAGCGAAAAAGACTGATTTTTCGTAAACCTTTCGCCCCGCTCCCCCGTCTACATATTCAGATGAGCCAGATTGGGCCTTGGCCCGTATTTAACCCGGTGATCCCCAAAGCTGGGAAAAGGCGGCAATGCCCGATCTGGTGAAATCTGAAAAAGTGAATTCTGGGCTTGAAAAAAATTGTCAGGTGCGTACTATACTACCTAGACGATACGAGGAACCAAAAATCATGCACGCTCTGTTAAGCTATAGCCTGTCATCCTTGTCCTCGCTCTTTAGCGAGCCTGGAGAGACTGCCGCTGTAGCTTGACGCACGAACGTGCGACGTGGGGAACAAGGCCCCGGTGAGCTAAGCGGCTCACCGGGGTCTTTTTTTTGGTACACGGAAGGGATTGCAAGTGGCTATGCTACCCTGTTTGCTAAACAGGCAGGCGGCGAAAGCCGCCTTGCGGGTTCGACTCCCGCTCCTTCCGCTTGGGCCTGCTACGATTGTGGGAAACGAGACTGGCTGTAAACCAGTTGCTCTATAGAGATAAGGGGTTCGATTCCTCACAGGCCCATTAGGTAAAGCGGCTTTATCTAGTTAAGGTAAAGCGGCGTTATCTTAGGAGATTGAGATGCAATACTGTCCGGCTTGCAACAGGTTCAAGCAAGCTAAGTTCTTCGCCGCTGAGGAACATCGGTATTGCAAAACGTGTGAGAAGAAATGGAGGAAGATCAACGGGCGAGTAGTGAAGGTATAACGGAAGAGATGAAGAGCGGCTACTTCACCTAGTCTTGAAAACTAGCGGGCCGAAAGGCTCTGCGGGTTCGACGCCCGCCTCTTCCGCTCGATGCCCAGGTGGTGGAACTGGTAGACACGCAAGGTTCAGAGCCTTGTACCCGTTAAGGGCGTGTGGGTTCGAGTCCCACCCTGGGCACCATGCGTCAGCATCCCATGTGGCGAGGGAAGCAGACTGTAAATCTGTGGGCTTTAGCCTGTGCAGGTTCGACTCCTGCCTGACGCACTGGAGGTAGAGATGGTTGGTATAGTAATGGGGTCCAAGTCCGATTGGGAAACCATGAAGGCTGCCGCCGACATACTAGACCAACTCGGTGTGAAGTATGAGAAGAGAGTTGTTTCTGCTCACCGCACACCAGACCTCCTGTTCGAGTACGCCGAGACAGCGAAGGATCGAGGACTCAGAGCGATCATAGCTGGTGCTGGTGGGGCAGCCCACCTACCGGGAATGCTCGCAGCGAAGACGAAAGTTCCGGTACTTGGAGTGCCGGTCGAATCGAAAGCCTTGCGTGGAATAGATTCGTTACTGTCGATAGTGCAGATGCCGCTTGGAGTTCCTGTGGCGACGTTCGCTATAGGGCCAGCGGGTGCCGGGAACGCCGCCCTGTTTGCCGCAGAGATGTTGGCCCACAGCAACCCGGAGATCGATTACGCACTCGACAAGTATAGAGCGGCACAGACGCAAAGAGTGCTGGACACGGAGTTGTCATAAGGGACGATAGCTGAGATAGATTAGCGATTGGCTGAAAACCAGTAGAGGTTGGTGCGATACCAACTCGTCCCACTTGTTCTAGTCTGATCTTTGACAATTTGGTAGTTTGAAGTCGCACTTTCCCACCAGCCAGTGCGTGTCTCACCATACGCACTGGCACTTGTGGAGGAAGCAATTGTGGTCAATGCACCGGTCTGAAAAGCCGGTTAAGTGGGTTCGATCCCCACCCTCCACACTCCTATGAGTCGGTAGCTCAGTTGGTAGTAGCGTCTGCCTGAAGAGCAGAAGGTTCGTCGGTTCGATCCCGACCCGGCCCACTCGGAAGGTGCAATGTCGGCTTGTAGTCACTCTGGTTTCGCTCGTGGTGATAAAAAGATCAAACGATTGGGTGACGGAGCCGAAGGAAGTTTCCATGTCGCTCGTAGCGGCTAGGAGAAGGACAATGGAAAAGGTACATGTAAACGTCGGCACCATCGGTCACATCGACCACGGTAAGACCACGTTGACGGCTGCGATCCTTGCCGTCCAAGCAGAAAAGGGTCTAGCGAAACGCAAGAGCTACAAGGACATTGCCAAGGGCGGCACCTATCGTGACGAAAATAAAACTGTCACGATCATCACGTCGCACGTCAAGTACGAGACGCCGACGAGGGAATACGCCCACATCGACTGCCCAGGCCACGCTGATTATGTGAAGAACATGATTACCGGGGCCGCACAGATGGACGGTGCAATCCTCCTGCTCTCGGCGGTGGACGGGCCTATGCCTCAGACAAGAGAGCATATCCTGCTCGCTCGCCAAGTGGGAGTGCCAGACCTTGTAGTGTTCATCAACAAGTGCGATCTAGTTGAAGACACCGAGATCATCGATCTGGTCGAACTGGAAGCTCGTGATCTTCTGGCGAAGTACGGATTCGACGGCGAGAAGACGCCTGTAATTCGTGGCAACGCCAAGGCAGCACTCGAAAATCCAGCCGATCCAGAATGTCGGAAGTGCATCGAGCAACTGCTAGATGCTCTCGACAGCTACATCCCGAACCCGGTGCGAGCCATCGATAAGCCGTTCCTAATGCCTATCGAGGGCGTCCATAAGATCGAGGGTCGTGGCACTGTAGCGACAGGAAAGATCGAGCAAGGCGTCGTCTGCCCCAACATGAAGGTCGAGATCATCGGCCTGGGAGAGATACGGGAAACCGTAGTCATCAGTGTTGAGGCGTTCAACGAGGCCAAGGAGAAAGGCGAAGCTGGCGAGAACGTTGGCGTCTTGCTCCGAGGCGTCAAGTACGACGAGATCAAGCGTGGTCAGGTTTTGACGCAACCTAGAACGGTCAAGCCGCAGACCAAGTTTGAGTGCGAGGTCTACGTTCTCAGCAAGGAAGAGGGCGGGCGACACACGCCGCTGTTCAGCGGCTACAAGCCGCAGTTCTTCTTCCGAACAACGGACGTGACGGGTGAGGTTAGCTTGGATGAAGAGATTTCAATGGTGATGCCGGGAGAAAACGCCCAACTACGAGTAGAACTCGGCAAGCCAGTGGCTCTCGAAGTCGGGACTCACTTCGCTGTCCGTGAGGGCGGCAAGACAGTTGGCTCTGGTGTCATCACCAAGATGCTAGAATAGAAACCCAGAGTCGTTTACAATGGAATAGCCTTGATCGGGCTTGCGGGAATTAACAAGGTGCCGCTCGACGCTCATTAGCGAATCGGGAGGAAATGGGGGCCTAAGAATCCTCACAACTTGGAAGGGCATGTATAGATCGCAAGCTAGTGAACGACTCTATCGCCGGGTGACGGGAATAGGCATACCTCTGATACTTAAAATATCAGGCTTGTGGGTTCGAGTCCCACCCCGGCGACTAGACGGAAGGTGCGTCCGAAAGGACTTGTGGGTGCGAATCCCACATTCACTGTAGGCGTATATTTCTCCGTCTAATTTGTCCAGGTGACGGGAACTGGCATACCTAGATGGCTTAGAACCATCTGTTTGTGGGTTCGACTCCCACCCTGGACACTGCGGCCTTGTGGTGAAATTGGCAAACACGCTAGTCTCAAACACTAGTGCCCTTACGGGCTTGTGGGTTCGAGTCCCACCAAGGCCACTATGTTCAGGTGACGGGAACTGGCATACCTCTCAGGTCGAGAGCCTGGGGCTTGTGGGTTCGACTCCCACCCTGAACACTCTGCCGAGATGACGGGAACTGGCATACCTCTCAGCCTCAAAAGCTGGGGTTTGTGGGTTCGACTCCCACTCTCGGCACTAGAAACGAAAAGGCCCGCCTTGCGGCGGGCCTTTGGGACTACTTCTTGGAAGTCCGTTTCTTCGATGTGGTTTTCTTGGCTGACTTCTTGGAGGCCCTGGCTTCGGCCCGGCGAGCTTTGATAGCTTCGGTCCAGAGTGTGGTTTGCTCCTCCTCGTTGTCGTAGTCAACCTCGAAGCCGTGGGTGTCAACCTGATCGTTCTTGAGACCGAGCTTCTCCTGGGCGGTGTAGGCACCACCGACCCCGCCGAGTTGCCCAAGGACGCACTCGAAGTTGGATGACATCTGCAAGTTCGCAGGCTTGACCTTGTTGGCCCAGCCCGGCCAATCCTTGTCGAGTTTGCGGATGCCCCGATTGACACGAGTTTTGATAGATTCGGCCATGACACAACTCCTTAACATTATGGGTAAGCGAAACGAAGAGGCAGTATCACAAGAACTAGGTTTTTTGACAAGAGCAACACTACAGGCCCAACTGAAAGCCGATAGACAGGGTTCAGCGGGCGTAGCTAACCTGCGTTGCCTGCCATGAGCGGTCGCAAGACACGTCTCTTCAGGAAGACCTACGACGAGATATGCGGGTTCGATTCCCGTCAGGTCCACTACCACGGATTGCAAAGGTAATGATCGAGTGCTTCCAGGGCTTGGCGGACTTGCCAAACCGGAACAACTGAACGGAAGGAGATTTTCGGATCGTGCCAGTCTTGCAGATCAACGGATGCATTTGTGTCGTCCGTGACTATGCTAAGGTAGCATGATCCCATCTTTACTACCTGCATGATGCTATATAGTAGAACCACGGAAGCGATTAAGAGTGGCTACTTTACCCCGCTTGGAAAGCGGGCAGGCGGTGCAAGCCGCCTTGCGAGTTCGACTCTCGCCGCTTCCGCTCCCGAAAGAAAGGCACATGAAAGACATGAACATCATTCAGTTTCTAGCTCGCAAGGGAGCGACTGTTTCGATGTCGGAAAGCAGGCGACTCGTGGCTTGTGGTATAGTTCGTGTGAACGACCACCCTGAACCTGACATGTCCAGAGTTCTCAAAGTCGGCGATGTCGTCTCTATAGGACAAAGGAGATGGGTATGTACCGATGCAGAAGTACAAGATTCTCCAGACAAGGACAGTGAAGGAGTTCCTATGGTTTCCCCGTAGGGTAAAAGGCAAACTCCGCTGGCTGTGCTTCATCGAACATTCTGAATTTTTGATCCAGGTGCGATCCACTGGCGAACGTAAATGGGTCAAATTCAAGTAAGGAAGAGATTGAGAGCGGCTACTCTACCTCGCCTCGAAAGCGAGCGGGCCGAAAGGCTCTGCGGGTTCGACTCCCGCCTCTTCCGCTTTTGACCACGCCTCAAACGTGAGCTATGCTTTTCTGTGGACTAACTCAGGGGAGCAAGAAGCATGAAGGTCGTGTGTGCGTGGTGCCAGGAGCGGATGCCCGACAAGGAGCCGCTTGAAGACGAAACGATTTCGCATGGGCTGTGTGGTCCATGCATGGCGGTGGTGCTGGAAGAATCGTGTTTACAATCGACCCCGAAGACACTAGAATGCCGGGGTCTTGATGCAGAAAGAGTCGTTCAGTTGCCAAGCGGAGTAGGAAATTCAGATGAGACAACCGCCGTTCGGAATGCCCCCCTGGATGATGGGTCCGTGGATGATGGGGCAGGACCAGCAGCACCAGCAATATACTCCTGACCTCATCGTTCCAGCCAGAGTGCCTTCCGAGAATCCAGTTTTGAAAATTGGCGAAGGTTCCTCGAACCTGTACTAAGGAACCTAAATAGGTAAACCTCACAGCTTCGGCAGTGGGACAATGCTCACGAGATGAAGACCCAGAAGGAACCGTAGAGGGTGGAAGTCCCGTAGTCGCCGACATGTTGTAATAGACGTAGACTGAACTGTTCCTCTGGTCGGAAATCAGGGGCGTGTGGGAGACGCTGAAAGCACCATTGTTTGGCAGATAATCTAAGCGTCAGTTGTACCACGGTTGATGATCGGTCGGATGGTGCACAGGGCTTCGGCCTATGCATGTGTCATCAGCGTGAGGGCTAACCGACAAACTCTGGACAAGGCCATATCCAACGGCGTGCCTGTTCGGTAGCCGTATGGACCGGGATGCAGGGGAGGGGTGTTGCCCGATACAGAACCTCAGAGAAGGGCCGGTTAGCATTTTTGTACCAGGAGAACGATGATTTCAGACAACGGATTCCCTCGTCGGTGCCGAATTGATCTGATGACTCCAGCCGAACTTGTAATCCGCAGAGCAACCAGGGAAAAGACACTCAATCGTGAAGTTGGGGAATTGAAAAATTCTGCTTCTCTGAAAGATCAAATTTGCGGATTACTGATGGATATGCATATTGGGTCAAGTGGTATGCACAGGCCAGCAGTGGAGGCAAAGTCGGTGGCTATCCTCGAACTAGTCAATGAATCGGCGTGACCGTCTAATAAATGGACGCTTTTCGTAGCCCAGGTGGTGAAATGGCAGACATGCAAGGCTCAGAACCTTGTGCCAGTTAAACGGCGTGTCGGTTCGAGTCCGGCCGTGGGCACTTAGGCCCTCTGGGGGTAGACCCTTGGGAGACCTCCCTTCGATGTTAAGCAGAGACAGCCAGGATGTTGGCTTAGGAGCAGTCATCATATAATGAATGAGTTGGACAATGCCGCCAAAGGCAGGGAAGTCGGCTACGGCACCTTCCCATTTAGGCGTAATAGCACACTGGCCGAGCTAGTCGAGCCTAACGCCGGGTGTGTACACACCCGGCGTTATTTTTTGGTACCTGTATAACTCCCAAAGTCGGCGACCTGATTCAGTGGCAGTGCGAACATTACTACATGTTTCGCCCGCTCGCCAAAATTACCGACATCTCTCCGTGTGGCAGATTCGTCTTCGTAGAAGGGAGTCGGTGCGGAATTCCAATTTCCGAAATTGTGGAAATCCAAAAACCCAAGGAGGCAAACAATGGCAACGACAGCAGATACTCAATCTAGATATACTCCTGACTGCGGGAAAGTGCCTGTCGGCGAGAAAGTTACCTGTGGTGTTTGCGGGGCCGTGATGAACGAACGTCGCAACGTCAGCGGCCCTCGTAGTTGGGCACAAGCGATCAGCCGTGGTAGCTCACCGCATGACGTGTTCGAGTGTCCGCACATGAACGAGGACTGGCACAAACAAGTCGTAGCGTTGCGTCGGAAAGCTAGAAACTCTGTCAGCAAGAAACTAGCCGATATGATGCTACAAGAAGCGGACGAAATTCTGTCTAGCAAAACGGCAACGAAGAAGATATACTTCCACATATGAAAAACATCGATGGCATCCAGGTTATCGAGTGGTACGAACACCCGGCGATGAGGGGTGTGAAAGAAGTCCTCGATGTAATGCTTCCTGGTTGGGGGATCGACGGTCCCTACTGCCCAGGTAAGGCAGACCATTGGACTTTCAAAGTTACCCAGGGTAGAGAAGAAAAAATGGTCCACGTCCACGATTTAACCCACGAGGTTACTATAGAAGCATAGTTCCGCCATTCACAGGCGGTTAAATAGGAGGTAGCCGGAGTAGTTTCAACAGGCCACTCTTCACATTAGTCCTCCAGTATTTGGGTGGAGTTGCCATCCTAGAGTATCGGTTCAAAGACGGTAGTTGGCATCTGCCTAGCATAGATGCCAATGGACTGAAGAGGAAGTAATGTTCTGGGAACCATGTCCAAAATGCGGCGGTCCATTCATCTTCCACGAATGTGTGGACGCTGAATAGACTTGTGCTGCCTGTGGGTTTAACTGTTTCCAATCAGAGTTGCGGTTCCATGTGAAAAATGATATAATGACCCGTATTGACTACATTGGAGACGACAATGGTAGCCTGGACCAAGAATCCTGGCAACGAAGCCGCACTGCACGTTTTGCGTAAAATAGCAGCTATCGCCATCCGAGCCTTGGAACAATACGGGTGCCCAAGAAGACCATGAGACAAGAACTAGAAAAACGATTGGTCACGGAGTTTCCAACATTCTTTCGTGACATGTGGGGCGATCCACGCAAGACGTGCATGGCCTGGGGTTGTTCGCACGGCGATGGCTGGTATCCCATTCTGTACGAACTATGTCAAGGCTTGCTAGCGGAGTCTTTGAAAGACCCATCAACTGATTTTCACTTCCTACAGATCAAAGAAAAGTTCGGGCGGCTCACGCTTTACCATTCTGGCGGCAACAAGGAGATGTGTTGTTTGATCGATGAAGCCGAAAAGAAGTCCGAATCAATTTGCGAAGAATGTGGCGTTGGCGGCGTATCTATTGACTATACGCTACCTTGGTACAGGGCACTTTGCGAAGGGTGTAAAATACGGACCAACCAACCCTAACTAGAGATGTACACTGCCTGTTCGACTGGATGACCGACGAACGCAATCTAGATAAGAAAAACTGGACAATTTTAGTTAATCCACTCTTCTGGGCGATAGGGTGCATGGCAATGATGTTTATCGCCGTGTGCTGTTTGTGTATGATGTGTCGGTCAAGGCCAAAGTTTTAACGGGAACGATCCGGCTGGATGAGGGTGCCGTCTACTAAACGAACTGGACTGAAAAAATCTTGTGGATTCGAGTCCCACCGTTTCCGCTATGGATACCTACGACAATAACCAGCAACCATACGGCTCCAACTGGTGGGATTTTTGGTTCATCGCTTTAATGCAGGAAAGGCCAGGTTCCCCCTGAACTCAAGAAGCTCTACGACCACCCAATTCGCCAGCAAGTTCCCTGGCTGCTTTCCCCCGAATGGGTCAGACCTTGTGATTGGGTTGAGGGGCGTCACGAAGGATGAACCTTTTCAGGGGCAGGAGTATCATATAATGACTGTGAGACAGGGAAACGGCCTCCTGGTCACAGCCCTTTTGTTTTTACTGGCTGTCGTTCTTGGCGTCTTGGCAGCCGCCTTCTTGCCGGACATCCTTGAGAGGTTACTATGATCCCTGAAGAACGTCGTGCGAAACATGCCGAGCGATTTGCCGAAAGACAGGCCAGAGTCGCCCTGCTCAAAGGACTGTCGCCCGAAGTACGCAAAGCGACTATCGCCGAAAAAAAAGAGCAGATTAGGAAGCTCAATGAGGAACTTGAGGAACTAAAAGACTCCTGCTCGCCGCACCAGTTCAAACCGTTAAGTAAAGAAGACCTGGATGACAAATGGATGTCGGTCGGGGCTAGTTGCATCATCTGCGGGGGGCACTTCGGCTGGCGTTGTAAAGTTTCGCCGGATGGCGTTTGTCATTACCACACCGAAGATGGTAAAATAGAACTGAGCGACGGCACCCAATGTATCTGGTGTGGGCATTCAAGCGAGAGAAAGTAACCAAAAGGCCCGCCGCAAGGCGGGCCTTTTTGTCTTATGACATACAAAATAATCGTACCTGATGATAGACACGAAGAAGCTAGGCTTGGGTTGCCTTGACCGCTTTACTGTTGCCACGGTCTAGTGGCAAAACCAGTAAGGTGTGACGAGTTCAATGAAAGCGTCAAGGTTTTTGAACTAGATCGGAAATTGTTTGCTGTTCCTGTTAGTTGGTTGCAGGAAATGCCAGGGTAAAGAAAATGAGCGACATAGAATACTTCATGGCAACCTATGGATTCCGTCCAAAGGATGTGATATTGGTTCCCTACAGTAGCCGAGTCTACGGCACAGCTACCGACCGCTCAGACTACGACTATATCACCATTATTCCGACCAACCGGTTTGCTGATACAAGTACGGAATACCGCCATAATGAAACCAACGTCCATATGTACAATCGACATGATTTCCAACAGTAACTCAACAGGCACAAGATTCACGCTCTCGAAGCCTACTTCCACCCCAGCCAGCTTTGCAAAGCATTCACCTTCACATTGAATCCCTCCGTACTACATGAGGAGATTTCATCCAAGGCTTCCCATAGCTTTGTTAAAGCCAAGAAGAAGATCGAAAAGGGAACATGATTACTACATTGGTTTCAAGAGTCTCTTCCACTCCCTTCGTATCCTAGTCTTCGGCACACAGGTAGCCACGGTTGGGAAGATCGAGGACTATGGGGCAGCCAATCACTACTGGAAAGAGACCATTAAAGCCAGTCAATACACCTGGGATTATTACAAAGACAAGTACCAGCCGGTGTATAATGCCCTGGCTACCGAATTCATGAGAGCGGCACCGAAATGAGATTGAGCGTTTTCACTCCGACTCACAACCCCCAGCATCTTCGCAGACTAGAAGCATCTCTCAAAGATCAGGCTTTTCAGGACTTCGAGTGGATCATTGTGCCCAATGGCATCGCTTTGGAAGGGGAGTGGCACAACGCCAAAATTATTCCATCTGAGCTAGGGCGGATTGGTGCTTTGAAGAAATTCGCCTGCTCCCAGGCTACCGGAGACATTCTGGTAGAGGCCGACCACGACGATGAATTGTTCCCCAATGCACTTGAGGAAGTTGTTTTGGCTTTCCAAAAGCCCCATGTAGACTTCGTGTATTCCAATTCGTGTAATGTCCGAGACGGCAAACCCCATCGTTTCAGCGACTCGTTTGGCTGGAAATACCGGGACGTACAATACAAGGGACAGCGGCTACTTGAAACCGTTGCTTTCAAAGCCAGCCCTATTACACTGAGTCAAATCTGGTTCTGCCCAAATCACATACGAGCTTGGCGACGGCCTTTCTACGAACGTATCGGGGGGCATCAGGACATAGTGCTGGACGATCAAGACTTATTATGTCGTACCTACATAAAAGGCTGGGTAGAGCATATAGACAAACCACTTTACGTCTACCATCTCCACGAAGCAAACTCCTTCCGAGAATTAGCAGGAAATGTCGTCCAGGCTTCAATGGCTCTGTATGACAAGTATATTAGAAACGTGGTTCAACGGTGGTGTGAACTACATATGCTGTTGTATGCCGATTATCAAGAATACTTCAACAACAGATTTCCTGGCAGGGGCAGGAAAGGCGAAGTAGGTGCCTTCATAGCTAACGACGTATCTAAAATACCACAAAATAAGTTTCTAAAGGACACCAGCCGTTGTCTGGCTAACAACGGCTGGGTGTTTTTGAACACTGAGTCGTCACGCTGGACTCGCCAAGCTATAGAGAGCATGGGGTTTGTAGTCATCAGGGCCAATTCCAATCGCCAGCGACTTGTGTTGGATTTTACAAAACAGTGAAGCCCCTATTTTTCAAGTGGCAAATCGTAGTAGATGGTAAATAGGCCCCGGTAGAATCTGGATTCCAGGCTGTGATTTGCGAATTGGTGAATAGCATCCTCTCTTTTGTTATTACACTATCCACATCGCAAAGGATATAGTCGATCTTCTCTTCTTCTTTGGGAAGTGGATTGCATCCACGATAGGTACTCTTCCTCTTCGCTTTGATTACACAACTCATGATGAGCATGTCTCCTTAAATGCATCCTGGTCCTTAGCCAGCTTCTTTGGTTCCGGGTAGTGGTTCACTTCTATACTTGGCTTATCTAGCCCAGATACCGCTGCCGGTGGTATGCTGAAAATTACCGGGTCGCTGGGGTTAGAATATACCCTCTGGCCGTTTGGCAGCACGGTAATGTTCTTGATCCATGTCTTAACCGTATCGCCGTGATCAGCCACAACGGGGTACGCTCTGGCTGATCCAGGGATATAAAAGCTCCTCGTAAACGAGGCATCACCTGGGCGGCTGATCTCCACGTAGACCAATCTCCGCATCACATCTTTTGAAGGCCGTATGTATATAGTCCTTTTGACCGACCTTGCTATAGGCATGGCTACTCCCAAAATCGTTGAAACTACAAGTATATATCCATGATGGACTCTATTGGACTACATTTTGGGGAGTGACTTATGCTTAAGGAGAAGGTACGGATACCGCTCCCGAAAGTGGAGCAGGTGTCGAACTACGCCTATAGCCCTGCTATATTGCGGGCCATTTGCCAATACTAGGGATTGCAGGACCAGCAAGAAAGATGGAACCGAATCTGAAGACCTAATTAGAGTTGCGAAGAAGTACGTCCTCCGGGTCAAAGAGGTCCACGACATGAGTTTGGATCGTTTGGAAAAATTCCTAGACGAAGGCAAGCCTGTAACGGTGCTTCGCTGGCTTCTTCGAGAATAGGGAAGGCGTCTATGTTTCCCTCTCAATCGACGGTACCTACAAATGGCGACACCATGTTGCCGGACACGACTATCTCGTTCCTTTGGGACTCGTCAAGTTTGTCACCAACGAAACCGATATGGTCTACAAAGACGAGCGGGTGGATTTCAACGATGATTTCGTAATCGCCAACAACATCGAGCCAATGAGAGTAAAGGTGTTCTCATGAATGTGACACAAGTAACGGCTGCGAGCTACGCCGAGTGCGGTGGGAGTGGTTACGGCATCTATGAGAAACCTGGTCCTAATCCATGTGCGAGATGTAACCCATGACAGAAAAGCCAGCAGGCAGGTAGAACGAGAGGATTTCTTCTCTACAATCCTTTCACAGAACGTTACTTTTTCAGAATTTACGACCCTGAAGACAAGCGTAAGTTCAAAGACTACCGCATTGGTGCGGAGAACATCGAGGTAGAAATTCTGCTGATATTTTACAACGAAAGCATGTTATCCGTCTCGACTGGTCTAGCCAAGTCCTCGGAAAGAAGAAATAAATGTTGCCAATCGAAAACCCGATGGTTGCCTGTCTTAGCAACCATCTAGCTATTTGGATGAACCGGGCAATGACTGCCGAGTGTGACTTGGACCGCTATAAGCAGCACCATCCATGCATCAACCCAGATTGCCCGATGTGTAAAGGAAACCCAGATGATACACATGACGGGGCCGAGAAACCCCTTTCCTCCTGAGTCGCCAATACACACTCGCATTAACACCACATCTCGGTCTCGTGATTAGTGTCAAGGACTCAGCCCATTCTTTCTGGGGCCAGTCGATCTCTATAGTTACTACACCGCTCAAAATGTAGAGAACGGATGGCAATACACCAAGGTCTACCCCGAATATGTTGATGAAAAAGGGGAACCGTCCGAAGACTACTTCACCTGGGCTATTCACGGCTGGAACCTGAAACGAGCCATGCGATACCCTATAGGAAAGGATAAAAAGCCTCCCTATTCCTGGTGGAACGGCCAAAAGCTCCCTTATGTCGAGCCAGAAAGAAGATATACGCCCCGCTCTATGCCAAGGCCGTAGAAGGAACAAAGGCGTACAAAAAACTGTTTATGAAAAGTGGGGCGAACTTTGGTTGTGGGATTTCGATTCCTACGACTACATCAAGCTAGGAATGACCTTGCAAGATGTCATCAACTGTGAGACAAGGAAGTGCGGTCACGGCTTTATACTAGCCATGATGTTGCAAAATCAAAGGGTATGGGAATGCACGACCTAATTCTAGAATTCGACGGAGGTTGCGAGCCTGTCAACCCTGGCGGTTTGGCTATAGGCTCCTTCTTACTCCGTTCTCCAGATGGCAAGATCATCGAAAGCGGAGCTACCTTAGCAGCCAGTTATTCTCCCCAGGCTACAAACAACACAGCCGAGTTCACCGGCCTGCTCCTTGGTCTGGAAACTGTGGTGGAGCGTAGTTGGCCTCAGCATCTAAAGATCACCGGAGACTCAGAAGTGGTCATTAGGTGGTTCCTCCAGAGACGGTGTGTAATCAAGCCTAATCCGAAAGCACCGCATCTTGAGCCAATCAAATTGAAAATCAGAGATATCCTGCTGGCTGATGACCGTCAGTGGACTGCCGAGCATGTGTTAAGAGAATACAACTCCGATGCCGATAGAATCGGGCGTGAGTATATGGAAACATTAGAACCGTTCGATGCTGGCAAGCTGTGGCCCGATCACTGGTGGAACCATAGAGGTAAGAAATGAGAATTTGCTACCACGGAACGAGCGAGGAAAACGCTCGAAGCATCCTCTGTCAAGGTTTTCGTGATGGCACTTGGTTTGCCGCCAATCTACAAGACGCAATCGGCTTTGGTGGACTTCACGTTTTTCAAGTCGTATTCGATTTCGATGAACCTCCAAATTGGCAATTCACATCACCGCCAGTAGCCCTTGACCGCATCGTTCGCTATACTATCTACCAGCAAGAAGTCCTACTTGAAAACGAGGAACTGAGAAAGCGTATTTTTGAACATAACTTTAACCGAAACCAGCTATGACTCATACCAGCACTCGCCTGTTGTTAAACAACAACACCGCCAACCCGATCACCCTGCAAATCATGTGGGTCGCTGACGAGGATAGCCACGGTTGGAAGGGCCAGTGTACCGTTTGGAAGGATCGCAAGGACAAAATTGCAGAGGGGCACATAGTTTCACTTCGCCAGGGTCAACCTCTCGGCTCGATCAGCGTCAACCTAGACGAATGCAAGGGCGGGGCCTGGGTTTTCCACTCGTTTGAAGGCACTGGAATCACCGAGCGAGACCTGCAATGGGCAACCGCCTGGGCTGCCATCGCCATCCGAGACAAGCGGTTGCATATGCAGGAAGAGAAGCTGTATTGACACCCGACTTTTCTGGACTACAATGAGCGTGGTGTTGAAGGTCAAAATCAAACGGCACCGTCGCAGTGCCGGGCCAAAGATTGAAGAAAGCGAGTGCTTCGGCAAACCTTGCCTCAGAGATGAGGGCAGCGGCACAAGCTCACATTTTTAGGCCGTCAGCAACGCTTCAGAAATGCCATAAGGACTGCGAACGAGATGTGGAGATTGAGGGACGCCCTCTGCGTTTCATCTTCACATACAACGTCCTTACGCCTGAATCCCACGGCTTCACAGCCGAGTTCTGGCACCTTTCTGTCTCCGATCACCGCCGCATTCCCATTGAATGGAAACTCCTTAAGCGTATCCTAGCTGCGTTCTTCGACTCGGAAAGCCTGTGGAAAGGGGTTACGTTCCTGGTATCGCCCTGCATTTCTCACAGATCGTCAAGCTCACCAAGTGAGTTTTGTGCTTTACAGCAAGCACGAGGAGACTAGAATGATGGTGTGAACTCGACTCTTTTGAGAAAGAGGCACCGTCATGATCTATTTTGTACACAGCGGGCGAGAATCGCTCTGTCGTGACGAGAATCTAGCCCTCTACTACTGGCTGCTCGCCCGCTGCCCTTCCACTGTTGCCACACTTCCGCAAAACGAATCCCCTGTCGAGGTCAAGAAGGCCCCCAAAGGGATGCCGCAACCTGGGCAGGTAGTCCCGCTGGCTCTCGCTGCGTGTGAGCGAGAATTCGGCAAGACCCCAACCTTTGACGCTACCAAGGATGTCAACGGCCAATGCCGGGACATCTTGGAGTGGTTAAAAACCCACGGAGACATTACGCAGTTGGAGGAGCGGTAATGGACGAGTTGCTGGCTGTGAATACCAGCCCGATGGACCAAACCGTGTTAAAAGCCCTATCAACCGACTATAAAGGAACGCCGTTCGGCTCTCTGGTGCCTTACGCCGTTGACGCCGAAGAGCGGCCCTACATCTTCGTGAGCGACATCACAAACAAGGAACGGGAGGAACTGCATAAGCCAAGACCTTCAGCGATTTCGGCGACTTCCATTTCTTCAGACTAGAGATCGAGCGAATTCACTATATCGGCGGGTTCGGAGAAATCCATTGGATAGATGTCAAAAACTACACCAAGGAATGGAAGCAGTAAACTCAGCCCCGCCTCTGGCGGGGCTACATTTTTAGGCTACTTCGTTTGGGCAGTAGTTCGTCAATCGAATTGTATATGCTCGATCCATTCCATTCCAAAATGTTGCGATCTTCCCTATCTAGCCAAACCCGGCCTTCATCGTTGGTGTGAACTCTACAGATAAACTTGCCAAGCATCCTCATTGGGACCAAAAAGAAGTGGCGATATAACAATAGAGCCTCATCAGGCGTGTTTGTCCGTCTATTACACAGCCCACGTTTATACAAACCATTAGGCACATCGAAACTTCTACTAAACACACCGAACGTAGTCAAAAACGCTGTTGTCAAAATTACTTCCGGCCAGGGCGTAAACGGCTTGTTGGTTTCCAAATGCTCCTTAGCCCACTCAAGAGCCTGGACCATCCGCCATTTAGCAGTTCCAAACAGATGATCGCTCATGTGCAATGGGTATTCCTTGCGGAAATATACGTTGCCGCAACATACCTTATCTGGATGTTCTCTCATGGCGTCTATAAAACAACTGAGATCGCTATATGACTCGTCCGACCGAACCTTGATACACATCTCGCCAGTGCTGCACAGCAGGCCATTCAATGTAGAAATAGTTTGAAGATGTATGTTGGACCGGCTTATCATCGGTCGTCTTGGATATGGGCTGACCACCAATTTGATGTCGCCCGGCAATGAATTTAGTAGTTCTGGACTATCGTTTTCCCAGCACGAAACAATTACCTCGCCGAACTTTTTGTAGAATGGAATTGTTCCTATGGTAAGCGGGTGTAGTGGCCCTTGTATGATAATAGATGTATCCATAGCTACGCATCACAGAACTACCAAGTCATCGTTGGTTATGTAAATCAGATTGCATCCTTTACCGGCTGGAACTACTAACTTGCATCTCCCCTTTCCCCGGTTATCTACCGTCGTCATCACTTGATGTATGATCCTCATACTAAAGCTGTGAGCGTCGTGTATGAACAACGTAAATTTGCTATCTAGGTAAGGGAATGTTGCCTCGAAGTCCTCTACCAAACTCTTGTCATCATGCATGGCGTCTATAAACACCACATCTAGTTTGTCTGTTGAGAGGTCATACGTCCTGCCAAGACGATCACTGGTATGTTGTGGGCTACACCCTACCTCCGCTCGGACAACGCCGCTTAGCCTAAAACGCTTGATTAGCTTCAAAAATCGCTTGTAGCCGACGCTCTTGGGGAACGATTCAACCTCGTAGTATAGTTCGCCACTGTTCTCCTCCACATATGCGTCCATAGTCACAAGTCGCCCGCCGTTATCCTTGAGAGCCAGCCCCATAGCTAATGCTGATATTCCACAACCAGTAGCCAAGTCGTATCCAGCCTTGTAACCCATCTGTTTGATATGGCTAAAAACAAAGTTAAACTCGTCATTGGATATAGACCAAGGATATTTGTGGTCTGTGAATTTGAGGTTGTTAATTTCTGGATCAGCAACCTCATAGATACCGGATTTTACCAATTCCTTGTAAACTGGATTCACTTGTGGTTCCTCAAGTAGTGTTCTAGGTCTTCCGGGGTGCCCAGCCCCCACATCTCTCTGATTTGGTAGTGTCTAATTTTCTTGCCATCGGATATAGCCTCGTTGTACACCGGGGCGACGTAGAACTCGTTATTGGTCCTGACATCTTTTTCTATCATTTGTTCAGCGTACTTGACGTAATCAGAACCTTTGTTCCAATAGTATATTCCTACATTTGCTATGTTTGAGATAGGTATCTTCTCTGCTACCTGACACACAAATCCGTTGTCGTCTAGTTTTACATAGCTCCATTTGGGATGTGTGGCATTGAAAGTCAATATACCGCCGTCTATATCAGAGGCACACATGGAATACATGAATTCGCTGCTATCCCAATCGATAAATTGATCTGAATTAGCTATTAGCAGGTGGTGGTCGCTGTCTATCAAGTGCTTAGCTAGTAACGTCGTACAAGCCGCACCCTCTGTCAAACCCTGAGTGCAGACGACTTCGCAGCCTGGGCGAATCAGATTCAACATTTGTTTGAGGTTGTACTGATCGTAATGCTCCTGCTGCACGATGAAAATAAATTTGCCCTCCAGCCCCAGATTCTCAACCACCAGTTGAATCATCGGTTTGCCAAGCACGTCGATTAGAGGCTTGGGGAACGTATAACCAGCCGCTTGAAATCTCTTTCCGGCCCCGGCCATAGGAATTAGCACATTGAGCTTATCGCTTCTCCACTTCTGTCTATTGGAATCTACGCTGATTATCTGTTGCATAATGTTCTCGTAAGTAACCTCATCCATCCGCTCTATGCCGAACAAGTGTGCCCCCGCCTCCAGTGCAGCCTTGCGGCCCTGGGAAGAGTCCTCTACCACGAGGCACTCTTTTGGGTTCACGCCAGCATGTACCATGCAACGAAGATAAATCTCAGAATGAGGTTTAGGGTGAACGACATCTTCGTTGGAGATGAAATAGTCTACGTACTCAATCAACCCGGTACGGATCAGCATCAGCTTCATCGTCTCTCTAATCGAATTGCTAGCTACGTAAATTCGGTACTTCTTCCTCAGAGCTTTCAATACATCGCAGAGGCGATGATCGATCTTCAGTGACGAGTTGATGACCTCGATGGTGTGGTCTTGCTTGTCATGCCAGATTTGGTCGTAAGTTTCGGCTGGAAGACCCTTATTACTCGTGAGGAGTTGCAGTTTCTTGCGTGTCGGGAGGCCGTCGTAGATGAAGAAATGCTCGTTACGCTGTATAACAAAGCGAGAACCATGTTTCTCTAACGCCTTGTTCAGAGCTTGGTAGTGTATCTCTTTGGCATCGACCAGCACGCCGTCTAGATCAAAGATGATGAGCTTAATAGGCTTGTCCATGCCATATGTATGGCTGGAAAAACAAAACGCCGGGCCTTTTCAGGCCCGGCGTTTGGTTCGAGTAAGCGGGATTCTGGTTTATGCCTACATTTATCTCACAGGCACTTGTCACCTGTGGGCAGTCTATTACGACACGCCTGCACCTACCAGACCTTCACAGCCCTGCTCACCGGCTCCAGTCTATTTGGCTTGCATCCTCCGTGGTGCAGACGACCCTCGCTGGCGTACCAGCTACTCGGTCTCCCACGTTAAGCAGTGATGTCCCGACTTTCCTCTACCACGGTTGGCGATCCCGCAGCAGCGTAGGCTCCGAACCAAAGTCCATTATAGAAGTCCGCATCATTTCGTCAATGATGCGGACTAGGTGCGTACTTGTCAGTTTCTTTCTTCTGATTCCGGCTTCGGCTTCTTGATCTCTACCACGTCGGCGGCAACATTCCTGAACACATGCTTCGACATCTGCTCGAAAAGATCGCCGAGCCAAGCGTAGATGCGGTTCCACAGATCGTAAAGTAGATCGCCGAGCAAATACCAGAACAGCGACCAGGGCCAGAACGCCATCCAGGTGATAATCTTGGTCTTGTTCTCCCATGCTCTGGGCCGCACGGTAAGAACCCTGTCATTGATGTCCTTGGAGAGTTTGGCATCCCACCTGTGAACCGGGACAAACGGCTTTTTTGGACGGGACCATTCATCGCTGTTGAGCAGGTAGAGTGTCCACTTCTTCTTCAATTCTTCGGGGATTTCCTTAGCATCTAGCAAGCCCTCCTCCCGAAGCCAAGCTAACTTGGCATCTTCGTACTTCCGACGCCGCTTGTGCAGGAAGACAAACCATTTGATAAAGCCCCATGTGATGCCCAGGCCGATGAATCCACCTGCGTAGGGTACGATCATGTAGGGCCGCTCAATGAGCGTTTTGACGAGGCCAGTGTCACCAAGAAACACGCAGGCTGCCAGGAAAGCGAGGACCGAGAATCCGGCCCAATACCATCTGTTTTCTTCAATGGCCCAGATGATACAACTGCTCACCACTAGAAAGAGTAGCCAGAAGAGAGGACTGCCCAGGGTGAAGAGTACAATGAGAGGTTCGATGGTCATGGTTCTAATTCTTCATTGAGCAGATAGTTGAGGATATCTTGTACGCTTACAAAGCATTCCTCTTCCGCCTTAGTTATGTTGAGTTTCTTGACATGCTCGAATTTCCTTTCGAGCCGGAAAGACAGGTCGGTGAGATCGAGTGAGTCTGCCCCCAGGTCTTCCTTGAACCTATCCGTGTTCTTGATGTTCCTCCAATCAACTTGAAAGCATTCCCCAATGACTTCCTTAACTCGTTGTTCGAGAGCCATCAGTTCGGTTCCTCCATAGAAAACTGAAGTTGCACAATGGTATCGAAATTTGAATTAAATGTAAAGAGCAACACCAAAAAGAAACCCACGGTAAAGATACCGTGGGTTTCTAAAGTGCCCTTGGCAGGACTCGAACCTGCACGCCTTACGGTACATGGTCCTAAGCCATGCGTGTCTGCCTGATTCCACCACAAGGGCATTAAGGCCAGTTTTCTTTAGCCCTTTTCGATCCGGAGATCGTTGCACCACCGCCTTAGCTCTCCTGGCCTTATCCCCGCATTGTGTTTATACAGCATTGGGGTTGTTCTACTGTGTTTAGTCGAGCATGTTGGTGATGTTGGACTGCTACTCCTATATAGTACGATGTCACGCAAAATTCGTCAATAGCATTTACTTGGCTGCCCTGGTAAAATGCTAACATGATTTACTCTACCTGCCGACAAGTAGAAGTTGAGGATTCACGCTTCATAACCTGTGAGAGGTGCCGTGGAAAGCACGCCGAAAAAACAAGGAAGATCAGGAACAAGAAACCGGTTAATTGCACGGTATACGGGACGCCTCATTGTGATAGGAAGCCCAACGGCTATCCTTTTAAGCTCTGTGCTGTCTGCCGTGAGGCTGGCCTAACTAGAGTAACCCACTGCAAACAGCAACTTCTAGAGCGTTTGGCAACCGAACACAAATGTGTAAATTGCGGTTCTGTCTTTAATGTTTCTTCAGGGAACACCTTATGTGAAACGTGCCGAGAGAAAAATAAAACCAACCAGCAAGAGGCTAGAAAAAGGACGAATCGAAAATGGTCTTTGCCACATGTGCAGCGGCGAACGACAGGATAAAATCGGCAGATGCTATCGGTGCGTACTAAAGGCGATATCCTACGTTTGCTTGGAAACACGTTATCGGTGGAAAGAGATAGGTCTAATTCTGTTTGAAAAACAAAATCAGACCTGCGTGTATTCCGGTCAACCTATCAAGTTAGGTGTCGATACTTCCATAGATCATAGAGTGCCACTTAGCAGAGGAGGTACACACGCCGCCGATAACCTGCAATGGGTTCGCATAGATATCAATACGGCGAAGAGCGGACTTCTTGAAGAAGAATTCCTATCAATGATTTCCCAGATTCACTCTCACCGACTAGCATCCTGATCCTTCTTTTGCTTCGCCTTCTTGCGGGCCTCCTCGATCTCTTCGTCAAAGTTCGATTCCCGAATGACACGCCTTAGCCGCACTTCGACTTCCACGATGCCGCAGCTTTTGACGCATTTCTTGTTTTCTTCGAGGTCTTTGACAGATGGGAAAATCCTGTTGCCGCCCTTGGCACCACCGAGTTCGTAATCGAAATCCACCTTATCCATGTAGCCGATTACGACACCTTGTTCGTCTCCCCAGATTGGTTCCGTGAACGTCTTCTTTTCATGGTCGATCATTTCTTTGGGTGCGGTGAGTAGTCCCACGTCCGCAACTTTGTTTGGTTGGTCGAGTAACTGTGATTTGTCAACAGTCACCCGATTGCCTATCGTATTCACTTGGGCTGGCAGTGTCAAGGATACCTTGTCAGCAGACACCCCATGCGAAGTCACCCAGAGCCAGGGCGTTTCGCTCTCTCGATCAAGCAGGCGTGCTGGGACGGTGAATTGAAATACGGTGCCTTCAATTAAGCGACTTTCCAACACCACGTAATTGCCACGTTCCTCGACAACCTTAACTTTAAGTTTTACTTGCTTGTCCATGATCTATAGTAGTTACTAAATCCCAAATTTCAGCTTGTTCTCCAGCAGCTAATTATCTAGAATGAAAGCCGGTTGTTATTTTCAGGGGTGACTTCAATGGCTACTAGGGAAGGCAAAACCGTATTCATGGCGAACTCTGAAGATGAAGCCGAAGAGTATTTCTGGAAAGAGATCAAATCCGCCTGGACCCAATTACGGGAACCGGTGGAGCTAAAGGAGGGCATCAAGCTAGGTGACGTGTACAATATGGTCCAGTCCCGGCCTGAGCTAAGGTTGCTGGCGAGCATGTGGTGGCCCAATTACCGCAATGTTACGCCCATCGAGGAACCGGACTCGGATCGTCTTATAGTCAGCAGGCAGGGGATCATCGATAGAAGCGATAGGCTTCTAGTGGTTAATGAACTGGAGACAGAACCAGCGTTGGCTCTGTCAGAAATGCCTTTAGAAGTCAACGACTCCTTCATCGTGAAGAAGAAAGTCGTACTCAAGAAGAAACCTGATATAACAACCAAACAGATTCTTGAAGGAAAATACCCGTTCAGTCTACTAGACCTTCTCTGCGGCCTTTTCCATAACTACGTTTTCTATGGGCCTGTGACTCTTACTAAGTCCGGCCTGTTGGACGAGGATGGAGAACCAGTCGATGATCCTCTGCCATATCTGCTGTCTGATTGCAAAATAAAAAAGCTAACCCTGGGAGACCTGTTCTCGTGGGTTGAGAATAACAAGGGATTGAAGGATTTCATCTCCATGTACTCATGGTGCAACGATATAGACGAATTCCACGCTGCATCTAGAAATAAGCCAACAAAGACGGATTTGGATTACTTGGAATGCTACAAAGTAATCGGCAACTGGAGCAATCATGCTGAGCTTTGCACCGGATTCCACGGCGTTGGCCCGCCGATCACCGAGGGAATCAAGAACTCCTGCTATGGGGTTGAGTTTTGCGACATGTCAGAACTAGCACAACTACCACTGAGAGTAGATGATTCGATCCAGATAGAAACGAAAGAAGGGGTGATAGAATGCCATCACCCCTTCACATTGATAGAAATCTTGGACTCGGTTTATTGGGAGATATCCTACTTCGGCACTGTCGAACAAATCAAAGCTCTTACCAAACATCGTACCGAGGTCATTCAGGATATTATGTCCCAGGAGCCTTAGCAGGCGGTGCCCCCGGAGTTGCTGGTGGGGTGCCTCCTGCGGCTGGCGGTGTTCCTGGTGCAGGAGCTTTGGCTGCCTGTGCTAGTTCTTGTTGCCACGCCGTCAGGTTTTTCGTCAAATCCTGTGCCATCTTTGCTAGATTGGGATCGGCTGGGTTTTTTTGCATTGCAGCCTGCATATCAGTCATGCCCTTTTGTACTAGAGGCAGTGTCTTGCTTTGGGGTGGGGCAGCAGGCGGCGTTCCAGCAGGTGGAGTGCCAGCCGGTGGTGTCGCTGGGGCAGCCGGGCCAACTTCGTTCAACTTCTTGTAGTATGATTCCCGCTGATTGCAAAAGTATTTGAACGTCTTCATAACCTATATATCTCCTAGCTCGTAAATGTATAGTAATCTTCGAGCGTGCAATTCTCGTTGAACTCATCGTCTTTAATGGTTCCTGGGGCTATCACAGACCCACTGGTGGATATGATGGCACCCTGAATACCTCCCTCTTCCGGGGGTTGTAGGAACCACTTCATAAGCTCTTCTTGCTCTACCTCCTTGATCTCTTCAAAGAGGTTGTTGATAACCTGTGCGAATTCAGAGTTGTCAGTGTCATCTATCTTGTAGTTGAACTTGCAAACCCCGTTCTGGAATACATGAATCTTCTTGATGTTGACTACCGAGTTGGCTGCCTTTGGCTCAGCAACGACCACAAATCCCCACTCTAGAGGGTTGTCCAGGTCATACGGATTCTTGCCAGTGAAGTAGATTTCCTTGGCATCTGGAGAAATACAGCCAGATTCCTCGTACTCGTAGTCTATAGCCATGAATCGGTCGCCGATCAACGAACTACGATCCCATTGGGTGACTATCTCGCCGGTCCTGTAGTTGATCTTGGCTGAAATAACTGGCGAATCAATTTCCTCACTCATATCTGGCTTCATCAATTTCAATGTCCTGAAACCAGTTAGATCAGGCTCGTCTAGCTCTTCAACAAAAGCCTGCATATAGGTCTGACCGACTACAAAATAACCCTTGACACTACCCAAGGATATGGGTTGCTTTTTTGTCTTGTAGATAACACCGACGCCAGACCCGCTTCCCAGCGTAGTAGAGCCGGAAAGTACGGCGTATTCCTCGCCCTCATGTCTCTCGTCCTTGATCCTATAGTCTGGCAGACGGCAAATGAATTTCTGCCAAACTATCTCAGGACATGGCCGCACTGCGGAACGTCTAGCTAGTTCTTTCAGAATGTCGGTTTGATTTGCCATCTCTACTCCTTTTAAGCCTTTCCGAAGGTATATATCACTGTAGTCTTTGGAAAACAGGGGTTACATTTTCAGGAAAGGGTGGTATAATCTTGGCATGAGCAAGGCGGTTATTTCAGTACAGAACTGCTATTCTTGGCTAGAAACCAACAGCGAAGAAATTAGATCGACACTATGGCGTGCCCTTCGCTTCAAAGAAAGAAACTACTTCCACAGCCGTCTATACAAACAAAAGAAGTGGGACGGCTATACCGAATTCTTCAAGCCAGAGAGCGGCAGATTTTTGACTGGTCTGCTACCGGAGGTAGAGTATGCCTTGAATCATCTGAAGTGCGACTATCGCATTCTGGATGAGCGAAGCCAGTACGATTTCCGCTACAACTCCATTACCGATAACTTCCTGCAACAATGGCAGAAGTCGGGCACCAAGCCAGTTACGCTATACGACTACCAAGTTGACCTGTGCAACCAAATCCTAAAGCACAGAAGGGGTGTTATCCAAGCCCCTACCTCAGCAGGCAAAACAAACATTATGATATCGATATTGAAATGCCTGCCGGTTAATTGCCCAACCGTCATTCTAGCTAACAAGAAAAGCTTAGTCTCTCAAAACTACGATGAGATGATAAAGTGGGGCTTCTCCAACGCAGGCAGACTATACGACAAATACGAAGAACCGAACATCATTACCTGTGCCACAGTCCAATCGCTTCACAAAATGGATAAGGTGCTGGGCAAGATTCGATGTCTGATCGTAGATGAGATTCACGAGATGATGTCGAAAGAACCACGGAAGTTTTACAACAAGATGAAGGCAGCCTCCGTTCGGGTCGCTATCAGTGCCACACCATTTAAGTTCGGCGGCAATGACAAAAGCCAGAAGTATGCCGTCAAGGGATTCTTCGGCCCGGTAATGCGTACTCATGTGGTCGAGGGCGGAGTCCTCACCACTGATTTCCTACAAGAACGTGGCACCCTGTCTAAGTCTCGATGTGTTTTCTACCCGATCACCGAGCCGCAGATACCCTACGACATCTACATGGATGCCGTCACCAACGGCATTGCTGAAAACTGGCAGTTCCACAACATTGTGAAGAGACTAGCCATTACGCTGAAGGGACGGACTCTAGTTCTGGTCGAGCGTATATCCCACGGTGATACGCTCAATAAGCTAATCCCTGGGTCTCTTTGGGTGCAAGGTAAGGACGACGATGACACCAGAAAGCAGGTAATCAAGCAGCTACAACACAACGAACAATGTATTGCCATAGCTACCCAGGGCATTTTCAATACTGGCATCAACGTATTTGTTCACAACCTCATTAACGCTGCTGGCGGACAGGCAGACCACCAAATCGTCCAGAGAATGGGCCGTGGCCTCCGTACCGCTGAGGATAAGGAAATCCTCAACTACTATGACTTCGTGTTCAACATCAATAATTACCTACTAGATCACTCCAAGAAGAGAATTAAGATTCTCTCCAAGGAAGGGCATGATTTGGAGGTCAAAAAGACCATAGACTTCTAGCCATACGCTACATAGATAACGTATGGATTTCAAACTCTGGCTTGAGTACGAGGAATACGGAAACCTAGATTCCGAGGTTGAGTTCTTCCTAGATAGGGTCAAGAAATCAACCCTGTCCTCTATGACAATGGAAGGCGGACATCTCACGTTCAGGTTTCCGAACTATTCCAAAATGTACTCTGTCCCAGCCACTAGTCCGTACCCACAGATCAATGTCAGGCCACTAGCTTTAGCTGCCCACACTCAATATGATGGCCCTATTGTATCGGAAGGCATCAAGGAAAAAGAAGGCGGCAAAGGGAGGCTCACCTACGATGCCGGAGTAGAGGCGGGGTTCATCAAGCCGTTCCGAGCTAACAAAGATGTGACCAAATTCCAGAAAGCATTAGACAGCAAGATTCATCTAATATCGAAGGATATGGGCCTCCTCTTTGAGACCGAAGTATTCATAGCCCTTATTACGGGCAAAAAGCTGAAACCAGTAAACGGTCACGGCCTCCCAGAAGCCAAGGAGATTCGCAATCACCATTTGGAAGCCATCAAAGCTCGCATAACCAACGGTGCTGTGTATAGAAGGATCGTCGTTCTGGTCCGTAGTCACGGCATCGATCTAGCCAACCAGATATACTACCGAGCGATGCAGAATCAGACTCTTCAAAAAAAGTGCCAGGGTCAGATAACTCAGGTAGAGTTCTCTGGGGGTTCTTCTGGTTGGGGTGTGACCGACATAGCCGACATCAAGATCGGGTGCGATTTAGACAAGATGGGATTTGCTACCAAGTTCACCAGTGAGGCAAAGGTAGCATACCGCAGCCTGTCTGCTCAGACAATGTACTCTATTCTTGGCGGAAGCGAACCATCTACATTCGAGGACGAACTGAAGAAGGCTATGGCTATCGACACCAGCGAAGCCAAACAGTTCATGATCGACACCTACCACGGACTAGCCAAACAACTAATGGCTGGTAATCCAAACAAGTTCGTTGAATTCCTCAACTACGTCCTCACCGCTGGCAAAAACACGTTCTCGGCAGCCAGGAATTATACCAGGAATATGGGTGGGGCGTTCTGGTCTGGAGCTATGCAAAGGGATTTCATTACCTCTGATACACCAGCCACGCCACTCAGCCCGAAGGACGGGGCTGTGGTCACAGTGGGTGCTAACCAGACCTATGTAAAAATGTTATACAAGCTCCAAGGCGGGTCTAGAGATGGAACTTATGTGACTTTGGAACCTGATGTCAAAGTCGCCGATCTCTTTGGCGACGAAGACGACTTCACCCCATCGACTACCAATATAGCCAGAGTAGTCGTAAAGGTGAACAACATCGCTACCGACAGGTTCAACAACAACAAACCCGGACGGTTCAACAAGTGATCTACTTTTTCTTAGTCTTTGGCGGGTGCCCTAGCACCATTTCGACGCTCACGACGAGTTGGTAATTATCAATCATCTTCCAATATATGTGTGTAGGGACATCGTGTTTGCCGTGTTCCTGCATCTCCTCAATGAATTTCTCAAGCTCCTTCTTTTTTGCCTTCTTGTCATTTAGACAGTGGGCATATTTCTTCCACCAAGGTGAGTTAGGCTCACGGATCATAACCACGTAGCCGTTGTCGTCGGCGTATTCTACATACGCCCTCATATCCATAACTTTGACGTTGGTGTTGTCTACAACAACTGGAGTGACGCCGTTATCGATGGCATATTTGAATAACCGAAGGTTCTCAGCGTGAGCCGCCATCAGCTTATCAGCATTCCAGTTCCTCTTGTACTCTTTGACCTCATCTTCTTCGGATACGGTCTCTCCACGCCGACGTTTTTCAAGCGTCTCAGGTATCCATTGGTTGTCCGTAGAGAAAATGTGGTCATTAGGGTCTCCACCACCGAACTCTTTCAGGAGTTCCTTGCCTCTAGTAGATTTGCCAGAGCCGGGGAATCCACGCATTACGATACAATACCTATTGCTGGTATCGACCGGACCTCTATTCTTTACGTAATCCTTGAATGTCGGTAAATCTGCCATCGGAGCCATTCCTTCGCCATTCCTTCGCCATTCTACTTTGCCGTCTTTGATGTAGATAGCATCACAGTTTCTAATGGAATCTGGATGATGTTCTAGACATTCCAGAGCATCCTCTTGCTCGTGGCACAGCCGTACACAGTCTTGGTAGCTCTTGCCTAGAGCAAATTCAGCCAGTACCCTACAAGGGGCACCGTGGCTGACCACGATGAATTTGTCTTGTTCACGACCTACTAGATCGTACCAAAACAGTTTGATACGATCAACGAACACTTCTGTAGATTCTCTTTGGAAGAATCTACCTTCTTTGTGCCATTGGTCTGGTGGGTATACTATGCCTGGAATATCCCTTTTCGGCACAAATACTCCACCATTGCTATCCAAGTCACGGTGACTATAGCTAGTGACATAATACTCCCTTGGGCCTGCGTGTACCACAAAGGGTAGCTTTGCCAAGGTAGCTAGTTTGCTAGCTGTTTGTACAGTTCGGAGATACGGCGAGCAAATGCCGAGGTAGCCATCAAACGAAGCTAGGAATGACGCTAAAGACTCGGCTTGTGAGTGACCTTTTTTAGTCAACTCAGAACCTAGCTCGTCGCTGAGGCGGGCATTATACTTACTCTGGCCGTGCCTAACGATGATGAGTTCCATTTCTATATCCTCTTGGTAAAAGCCTACCAAGATTCAATAGAAATTAGAAGGTGATTATAGACGTGTCATTCTGGCCCCCCTGTCCCGCCAGATCGCATATTCATTTCTGCGGCTTTTACGATTTCATCAATAAACCTAGAAACCGGAATCCCTGGACCATCTTTTGCAAGTTTGCGAATAGCAAATACTTGCTCAGGACGTAGGTACTGTTGGACCTCCCCACGTTCTAGAACGTCGTTGACCTTGGGGTAGATCATTTTCGTATTACGCATCATAAGCGTATCTTCATCGGTGTCCCTGGCTACGGGATCGTCTTCAGCCATGAAGTTGATAATGATCTGCCGGACGGTATCTTGAAGTTTTTTGACTTCCTCGTTCTCTAGCCATATCTTGAACGTCAACATACCGTATTTACGGACGCAGAATTATTTTCAGAAGTGCCATACGAAGATAGAGGCCATTTTTTACCTGCCTCCAGTAAGCGGCACGAGGGTCAGCATCGCACTCGATACTAAGTTCCCTGGTTCTGGGTAGGGGGTGCAACAGGATTGATTTTTCCTTCATGTGCGGCAGCGGATTGAGGTTCCTGCATTCTTCGCCGCCGTCCGTTCCACATCTCTCGCTTTGGAGACGGGTCATATACACGACATCAGCCGCCCTTAGAAGGTTCGGCAACTTTTCCAAAGTCTCGGAAGGTCCGTTTCTTATGTCTATTTCATGAATCTGACAGTCCTCGAAGACCCGACGTACCAGCAATGCTAGCGAATTGATGGTTCTGGCATATTGGATGTCGCCCAGGAATAGTAACCGCTCGAAGTTGGGAATTTCGTCAATAATCGTAAACAAATCAATCAACGCCTGGGTAGGATGCTCACCGGCACCATCCCCGGCATTGATAACCGGAACGTCAGAGACCCTAGCCGCCGTCTGTGCCGCCCCTATATTCGGGTGCCGGATCACAATGACATCGGCATATTGCGAGATCGTCTTGATGGTGTCCTCGAATGACTCCCCCTTCCTCATGGATGAAGTCATGGTATCGACACTAAAAAACGAGCCGCCCAATCGCATGACGGCTGCTTCAAAAGAAGACTTGGTTCTGGTGCTAGGCTCATCGAAAACCGTGGCTATAGTACATCCCTTCAAGGCCGTGAAGTAATGGCATTCACGCATGAACCACGGTTCGTCCTTGGAAAAGTTAGACCTTATGCTTTTCGTGAGCTTGAAAAGCTGATCTAGAAAATGGAGATTAAACTGAGAGGAAGACAATATATCCACGGCCCGGCCTCCTAAAGTGTAAATTAGGTCTATTTTAAGTATGGCGTAACTAAATATCAACAGCAATATGTACAAGAACTTTCAACAATGGATAAAGCGGCGTGACCATCCGTGTGTAAAGGAGTGGGCGGACTTCGGCTTCAGCAAGCAAAAGGACGATTGCAAAAAATACACCGATGACGATCAAACTCCCCTTAATCCTTTCGATGTCCAAGAGATGTTTGATGAAATGCTTCGGATGCCGTCTATCAACTCTCACAAAGCCAAAAAGAGATGGGCCGACACACTAGAGTGGGGGCAGGACATAGGTGCCCTCTTATTAGACATATCTCCGCTGGGATCGTTCAAAATAACGATACGCAGGAAGATTACGGACCTACAGGGTGAAATGCGTTGGATTTGCAAAAAAATCATTTCGCTGAATGAGAGAAACTACAACACAGATGAGGGGCCTAGAGCAGTGGAAGTATACGAGGCTGTCAAGGACATAGGAAAGCAAATGATTGATTCGCCTAAATCAGATTACGAAGACTTTCATACCCTGGTGCGGCACCTATTCTCTCAATCTCGACTACACTTTCCGTCTTACTGCATGTTTTCACCGAAAATCAAACAGATCAATGAGAACTACTACAAAATATACTTCGACATGAAAGGTCATGGAGTGGAATCCCCTAGTGCTACCAGGGTGGAGCAATTCAACATAGACATACTCATGGACAAAGAAAAGGGCTTAATTAGGTGTTGGGGTTATGATGTCAAATCGCCCACCAAGGGCCACAAATGGGAGATCGTTCCGTCTGAGTGGGATGAATGGTACGCACCATCGCAGCCCATAGAGGAAATAGTAGATATCGTCATAAATACTCTGTTGTTCTATTAGGAGATGTATATGAATTTCAAAGAATGGCTCAAGCTAAAAGAAGGAAGAGGCCAGCCTGGAATTCAAGTCACACCAAATGTGAAAAAGGCTGCCAGTATCGCTATGCAAAAGGCAAAGATAGCTGTTCCTCCTGGTACGACGGCTGGAGATTACTTCAAGCAGAATCCGGCAGCTTTGAAGGGATTCCAACAACAAATGGTTGCCGCCAAAGTTCCCGGTATCGATCCGAACACGCCTATTTCACTTGATGATATAGCCGCTATTCTAGGAGTGAATTGATGAGTAATGCCAGGGACGTAGCACTTGATATAGCCAAATATCTACAAGGCACCTTCAAGCGAACCACTAGGAACGCCCGCAAGGTCGCATGGCGTACTCTGTCCAGCGGCAAAGGAAAAGAAGAGATTGACAGGCTCTTAGACAACCCTGATCGGAGCCTCAACACTATAGCCAACCTTAGTTTCAAGGAGTGGCTATCTCGTTCGGAAACAAATCCTTAAACACAGACTCTACCTCGTTCGAGGACTGTTCTCTGTACACATTCAGGTCCATAGAGAAATCTTCTATCTTTAACACGTCTCTCAGGAAGGGAGACAGCACTAGATAGTATGGACTCACCTTTCCCAAAGTCGTCCAGCCGATTAGCGTGCGATCTTGAAGCAGGATGATGATATCTTGCTTGTTGTAATTCTCGCCGAGTTTGGACACGAGAAATTTTCTAGTGTCTTGCAAGTCGAACTTCACCAAGATAACATTGGCCTTATTCGCACCTTTCTCTTCGGAGGTAGCTGGCCTCTCCATAGCTCGGTCATATTGCTTCTTCCAAAGACGCCATCGCTTCCAAGCTTTCTCGCCGTGTAGAATGCCTGGGTCGATCATAGCGTGAATTGTCCCATCTGTGATATGCTTCATGATCTGAAGCTGAGCCGTGATGTAAAGTTGGTAGTCTGAGTCCTCGATCAGGCCTAGTGTCTCACGAGCCAGCTTGTAGCAATGCTTGAACAGAAGTGACTTCCGTGGATCGCCCGTCTTGCGTAATTTGGCGTGCTGATAGTTGGGGAACAGTTTTCTTGACAAATCTATCCACATGAGCGAAATCTTGTAAGCCTTGGCTTCAAGATCGTTCATTTTGTATTGCAGTACGACTTCGAGGGGGTCTACCACATTTAGTCTCCCAGAAAATCGTGGACTATTTTCATGACCTTAACCATGTTCTTCAAACCTTTTACTGGTTTGTTGCCAGGGAGTTTGGCTTCGAGGCGAAGCTGTATCCAGGTATCCTGATATGCCTTTTTATTGATTTTGCTGGCCTCTGCCTTAGCCGCCTTGTAGCCATCAAGATTATCAATGTAGTCGTTATCGTTCACCCGGATGTCGTCTCCGAACCACATTCTCTTCAGGGTAGGTATACGGTCATCGTCGGCAGACCTACGTTCGGGTCAAAATCCGTAATGATCTCCTTACCGAACAACTTACTGAGTTCGTCTCGGTATGCCGCCTTTAATGGCGTCCTGGGACATAAGTATAGTTGTAGATTGATGTTCCCAGAATTCAGATGGCGGACTGCAATCGTTAGTCGAGCTAATGTTATTCGGTTTTCAAAAACATTGCAAGAGCAATTTTAAGGAGCTAGCCGTGGAGAAAAACGAACTAGTACAAGCCGGTTTCATTATCAGAAACCTAGTCAACTTCTGTCGTTGGGGTGGGGAGAGTCTCAAAGAAGCTCCTTCTATACTGAAGAAAGTTGTCGAAAAAAAGCTGTACCTGGAGTTTTACATGTACGGCGAAGGTAATCCGAAAAGAGAAAACAATCAATGCGGCCTGTATTGATGCAGGACTAGCGGTGCCTAAGATTCAAGTCAACAAAAACGATCCTAAACAGGTTACAAGAATACTATACAAGCACTACGGCAAGATTGGTATAAGAGTTGATAGATGAGTTGCGTCGTTCACTAGACGAGAAATGATCTTGACTTCCTGTACCACTTTGCTATGATAAGGGGTGTAGATAACTGGGGCCAATAGCGGTGATAGCCGACTAGGGTGGTGATTCTACGACTCCACAAGAGCTTGAACTGTCCAAGTGAATGTTGAGTTAAAAACCTGCAAGGCGGTGCCAGAGACCCTGGCGAGTAACGGCCTGCAAATAACTCGTGTAATCTGACGAGTCGATGATCGCATAGTTCCAAGGTAAGCCTACTAACGTCAAGGCCGTGCGGTGTGCTTCGGCACCCAAACAAGGTCGGTAGGTTAGGCGGAACTCCCGCAAGCGGGACTTAGCTTGCACTGACAGAACTAACTCCGATGCCAAGTCGGTTCTTTGATGGCATAACGGAGAAGGTGTACTTGTGTCAATGATTTTGACACCCCATATATCTTCTCTTAAATGCAACACAACACTAAGAACCGCTTTAGGCCCAGATTATGTACTCATTTCTGCTTTTCACTTCAGACTAGATTCATCTCGTTGGTTTTGGTATACTTCCGCCATGACAACTTTGAGACATTTGAAGGTTGGAGACCGAGGCCAGTTCAAGACAAGTTGTGGCACCGAAATTACCGGCGTGGTTGTCGAAGCACGTCCAGATGGCTACACTGTTCGTAGCGACTCAATCCAGAGCAATCGACATGAGAACGGATATTTCAGATTCACACTTTCCTGACTGGTTGATGGCTCGGTCTGATCGAGGAGAGTGGAGATGTGGACACAACTATTCACCGGGAAGATTAGCCCGGCTCTGTTGCATAAGTGTAAGGACCACGCCTGGAAGGTTTATCTGGCGAGGGCAGATCAAGACAAGGCTAATGATGATGAAGGCGAACACAGGTACATGCGAAAGCTGATCGGGAAGATAGGCGAGGTTGGAGCAGGGGAAGCCGGGTACGAAGGCGAGATTGATTGGAAGATATGGGAACGTCCAGCTTCGCTTCCTGACTTGGGCGACAACATTTGAGTCAAGACTTGTTCCGCATTTGAGATGCGGAGTTTTGGGTTGTCTTGGCACATGGCTCTCGGCACGGTTTAGGAAGGTTGCTGCCAGAGAAGCCATAGACATGATTCTGAGCGTGAAGAACAAGGAGAACGAGAAGGCATGCCAGTTCAAACCACGTCACTATGGACGCTCCATGAGTGTGTCCAGTACGATTGCGAGCCTCTAGACCACCAAGAACGCTAGTGAATACGACTGCTGGTTGCATATCGCCAGCGTTGGTGACGGCATCATCTTGGATTTGCCGGTGAAGTTGCACAAGCATTTCCACTGGCTCAAAGGGCGTGGTAAGGGGCTAGAGTCATACATCATCAAGAAGGACTGCGTTCAATTCTCGTTTGAGATAGAGACAGGTGCGAAGAAGGACGATGGCGTGGTGATCGGCGTGGTGATCGACGTGGATACCGGCATCAACGCACTGGCGTCTCTGGACGATGGGCGTCAGTATGGCCGGGACGTGAAGGGACTGATTGAGAAGATCAAGAGGAAGCAGCACGGCAGTAAGAGGCAGCAACGAGTACGCCGTGCTTTGAGACAGCGAGTAGATGAAGTCGTCAAAGAGGTAGTCGGCGGTGACGTGAAACTGGTCGTGGTGGAAGATTTGAAGAAAATGAACCACCGGACCAAACTCAAACGACGCTTGAGTAAAAATATGTGTCGTTCTCTCGGTGCGTGGATATATCGTTACTGGTTGAACCGGCTGAACTAGACCTGCGAAGACAACCGTGTTGCCTATCGTCGAGAATGCCGATGTAGTCGGCGGCAAGAACATCAAGTTCTGGTTTCTCTGCGGACCTTACGGTGCTGCATACAAACTAAGAAACATGGATTTTTTGTCTAAGGTAAGATTTTCCAAGTTTTGAGGAACGGTATCAAAGACTTGGTACAGTCGTGCCCCATTTACGCCAAGCGTATCTAGAAAATCTGCCCGCAATGTGATATGGTGAGGAGATGCTCAATCCTGCTCTGGCGGATGCCATTCAAAAACTGGAGGGGAAAGACCTTTTTCTCTATCCCGAACCGGAGGTTCTCGACCACACGAACCCAGCACGTCCGGCGAAGCTAGTTTTATTAGCTCAGGGCATCAGGGTCGAGGTTCCATTTCCAGCAGAGCAGAAGAAGCTGAATGAGTTTCTGGGTCTTTTGCTGGAAGCCTTCTCCCTGCCAACACGTCTAGTGATCGGTTGGGAAATCAAGAACTTCCTCAGCTACGTATTTTGCCGAACAGGTAAGAAGTTTGCTCTTGAAGGCACTCTTCTTGATCTGAAGGTGTTAGAGAGCTTCATGGGCATCTCCAATGAATGCCCGAAGACTTTCCACGACGCCAAGACCAGATTGGCGTTCGTGGCGACTCAACCGACCTGGAAAGAACTGAAAGAAATCTACAAGAAGGTGTACTTGCCACTGATTGTCGAAGTCGTCCCTGCGATGGAAGCCAGATACATGACCCATCAGCGGGACCGAATACTAATCTCCTCGTACTACGAAGTAGTTGGTCAGATCAACGGTAGGATGAAATGCCACAAGGCTCTGGCTCACTGCTTTAACCCACATTCTATAACTGAGGACGACAAAAACAATTTGGTCTCGACTAGATACGACAACAGGTTCCTATACCTGGATTTTAAGCACATGGAAGCCAGTGTGCTACATTGGCTTACCAACGATCCGGTCCTTGGAGGAATTCTTGCTTCCGGCAAAGACCTATACGCATCAATTTGGAAGAAGATCACAACGCTAGACGCTGACGCAGCCCAGAGACAGAAATGCAAAGATGTGTTTCTGCCTGTAGTTTTCGGGCTGGGCGTGTCTTCGTTGGCCGAGAAACTCAAGGTATCCGAGGCTACGGCGAGTAAGTTGGTAGATCGCACCTACCAAATTTTCTCCGTTGCAATGGACTGGATCAAGAGACGTCAGAATTCGTTAGATGAGAACAACTACTCCTACGACTACTTCGGGAAACGGCGTAGGTTTGAAGATCAACTGTACCGGATTCGGAACTTCCAGGTGCAGTCTCCCGCAGCCCTTATCTGCCTGCACAAGTTGGTGCGACTCCACGAGGCGTTAGCCAGGGATGAGGGCAAATTGGCCTATCACGTTCACGACGGCTACATGTTGTTCACTGACAAGTCTAGTTGGATGAAAACCGCTGAGTTAGCGAAGCAAGTGTTGGAATCCGAAGAAGACCTGTACCCAGGTCTGAGACTCAAGGTAGCCTGTAGTACAGGAGACAGGATGGGCAGTATGAAATCCATTTGAATGAAAGAGAATGTATGGATAGTATCGTTAAGTCTTTTCCTATCACCCAAGAGGAGTATGCTGATCTAGATAAGGCTTTTGGTGATCTATGTGAGTACGCTGCATGGCAGCTAATTAAGAAGAACTCCTGCAACAATCACACCGATGACCAGAGCGACATAGCTCAAGAGCTACGTTTCTCTCTAATCCACGCCGGGTCGTATTTCAAAAGACAAGTCTACATCGAGAAGTGTCTAAATCTGTGTTTCAAGTACGCTGAAGACCACTTCTTGAAGAGCATCGTTGATGAACTATTGTTTCTTTGGAACAACAAAACTAGACACGGTGCCAACCGGCAGAAGTTCGGGCCGCATCAAGAGCGACTGCTAGAAAAGCTCACCAAGGTGCTAGTTCCAAAAGAGGAGCGGCCCTCAAAACGAGAACCTCTTTCTATCAGTCCCGAATTCAAGACCTATTGTAAAGCGATCACCTGGAACCGCCAAAAGAGTATAGGTAAGAAGTATACGAGAGAAAAGTGTATACGAACTGGCATGGTTTCTCTCTCGGAATATGACCACCTAGTGACTTGCTAGGCTTGCAAGAATCTTGGGAATCGGGTAGACTCCAGCGACTAATTAAGTGGGTCTCTCCGATGACTGAGTACGTTGTAGTTTTCGCAAGATATAGGCCAGAATTCGTTCTACTAGTCCACAAGGACCGTCCAGCTTGGCAGGCCGGTCGCTACAATCTACCCGGTGGGAAGGTACAACCTGGCGAATCGCCAGAATATGCCGCTAGGAGAGAACTGTTGGAAGAAACAGGTCTCCATAGCGACAATGTTATTTTGAGAGGCAAGATTGTAGGAAGCTGGGGTATTGTCTACTGTTTTGACGCAGAAGTTGACTTCGACCAGCCTAAGCCGAGAGAAGGCGAGACCGAAGAGGTACATTGGCATCGCTGGGGCGATGTTCGCAGCAGTTCTTTCCTTCTTCCCAACCTGAAGGTAATCATACCGTTGTTCATCGCCGCCGTTGATAATTGGGTTGTCAACGATGAGGGGCCTAGCTATGTGAATGGGATTTGCCCCAGCCACACCTTTGCAGTCACAATTTACATGGAGTGATAATGCCCTTAACGCCAGAAGAAGAAACCCTGTTGCAATCCTTCACCGATCCTGATGCGGCTGAGAAGGACTCGTATCATTGGGACGAGGAATTTCAACGGCAGATATTAGGCATGTTACTCTGTGATCGCTACTTCTTGGTTCAAAGCCAAGGATTGATTCAGGCTACATACTTCAGCGATGAAGTTCACAAGTTGATCTGCACGATCCTACATCGGCACTTCAAGCAGTACAAGAACCCACCGACCAAGATTCACCTTCGGCAAGAGGTACTAGACCAAATCGGTGACAAGAAGAAGGAGGTCCAGCTTCACTATTTGAGCGAACTCAATACGGTCTACGAATACTACGTTCCTGGTACCGACTCACGAGACTATCTGCGAGATAAGATCACCAAGTTTGCCAAAATTCGGGCAATCAAGAACGCTTTTAACGCCAGTATCGACGTGTTGAAGAAGGCACCGGAATCTGACGAAAGCTGGGTTAAGGTCAGCAATCTAGTTCGTAAAGCCCTAACCATCGACCGCAACTTCGAGATCGGTTGTGAGTATTTCCAGACATTCGAGGAGCGGTATGCCAAGATGATGGAGGCAGCCGCCACGAAGGATGTGTTTACCTTGGGGTTCGAGTCCATCGACAAAAACCTGTTGGGCGGTGGTTTGGGCCGGGGCGAGATCGGCTCGTTCATGGGCCTGTCCGGTACAGGTAAGTCGCTCATTCTTGTTGGGGCTGCCATCGCTAATCTGAATCAAGGGAAGAAGGTTCTATACATTTCGACTGAGATGAACGAAACGAAGGTCGCCGAGCGGTTCGACGCTCAGCTTGCCGACCCGAAGGGCATTCACGGCATCCGCATCGACAACCTGCTCGACAAACAGACGTTCGTGTTTGAGGCCCTCAGAGATTACACGAAGGAGTGCCTCGACCCACGCCTGCTGGTCATCAAGCAATTTGCCGCTGGTACGATGGACGTGCCGACCTTCCGAGCCTACTACTCACAGTTGCTACAGTACGGCTTCCGCCCCGATCTAGTCATCGTTGACTACATCGGCGAGATGAAGGATTATCCAGGGATGAAAACCTATGAGTCACGGTACATGATTGTTCGTGATCTGAGAGGTTTTGCCGTTGAGGAGAATGTCTGTGTCTTGACGGCCATGCAACCTGATAGGCGTTCGAGGGAGCAAATCAAGCTGGGCGGCGTGATTGACGACGAGAACTTGGCCGACTCCTATGGTCAGGTTCGCCCACTGGATGCTCTGTGGTCCATTAACCAAACCAAGGACGAGAAAGATTGTGAACTAGCGAAAATCTTCGCTATCAAGCACCGCCACGGCAAGAGTCGGTTCACGTTCTATGTTGAATACAACAAAAACACCCTAAAGATTTCCGAGCTATCTAGCGAAAGCTATCATAGTCGTCTGCACAGCTACCAACAAACCAAGAAGGTCCACAAGACCGATGAGGTAGAGGACAACATTAAGTTCAGCAAGAAGATGAAATCGGTGGGCGAGGAACTAGCTAGAGAGGTCGAAGACGAGAAGCCAATAACGTAGGAGATACAATGTCACAGATGCAAGAAACACTCTCGATGCTAGAACTTCTGAAGAAGAAGGTCTTGGTCGAGATAGATGCCGAACACAAATTTGAAATCGACAACGCTGCGTTGGATTTCAACGACCAAACCCTCACCGAGTATATGCGTAGAGAGGGAATGGCCTATAGCCACTATAGCAGCCTCCAAGCTACGCTAGAGCGTGCCCTTGAGATGGCAGAGATCGATCATGAGGTTCGCTACTCTGAAAAGTTCAAGCACTACAAGAGCGAAGGGTCTAGCGATAAGCTAGCAGAGGCTTGTGCAAAGTGCGATCCGGAAGTAGAGGAACTACAAAGAAGGGTTGCAAGAATCAAATACGGCGTTAGTATGGTGAAGTATCACCTGAAGGCGTGGGATAAGAACCACGACAACGCCCAGAGTACAGGACACATGATCCGCAAGGAGATGGACCTGGGTGCCCGCAAATTCAAGGAGGATGTACTGCTGAACCTGACTGATATGGAATCGAGGTAATGGTTGATCCGACTAATATCACCCGGTATTACCAGACCCACGATGAACTAGAAGAGACAATTTTATTTTGGGTCTGTGCCGCAGGCAAGAACGGCGTTACTGCTGCTAGGTGCCTGGAGAACCTGCTGTGTTATGCTGAAAAGCAGACTGGTAGGAACAAGAAGTACCGCAAGCCTTTTGCGACCCTATCTACTTTGAGCGGGCAAGAGAACTTGGCTGAGGCTATGAAGAATCACGGCATTGGTTGTTACAACAACAAGGCCAAGACATTTATAGAGTTAATCAGGCGTGATATGAACCTGAAATCCTGTACCCGCAACGATCTTGCTGGGATATGGGGTATAGGTATGAAAACCGCATCGTGCTTCATCATGCACAGTAGACCGGATGCCAATTGTGCTGGGTTAGATACACATGTGTTGAAATATTTACGTGACCAGGGCATCGAGACCCCAAGCTCCACACCTACCAGCAGGAAGAAATACCTGGAGTTGGAGCAAAAATTCCTCAATCTAGTGTCCTCTAACAAAACTCCAGCCGAGTTTGATTTAGATATCTGGCTGAAGTATTCGGGGCATAAGTGGAGCGACCAATGATCGAAGTGTGTCATCCATATTATGACGCCGCCTACTACCTCTATCTGGCTTATAGGAAAGCCAAAGAAAGCGTTGATCTTTCTACACAAAACGGGGCTGTCTTGGTTCCTGCGACAAGAGAAGGCCAGATCATTACTGCCTGTAACACGCTGCCAACAAACATCAAGAACACGCCAGAACGGTTGGAGAGGCCGTTGAAGTACAACTTCGTGGAACACGCCGAGCGTGGTGTCATTTTTGCAGCAGCCAGAGAGGGCGTCTGCACCAAGGATAGTACCATGTACGTGCCTTGGTTTGCCTGCTCTGACTGTGCCAGGGCAATTATTCTAGCTGGCGTCAAGAGGGTGGTTGGACACAAGGCGATGATGGACAAGACACCCGAACGCTGGAAGGAATCTATCGAACACGCTTTTGTAATGTTGAAAGAGGCTGGCATCGACACCCACTTGTACGAGGGAGAAGTTCTTCCTCCCGTCAAGTTCAATGGAGAATTCTGGAGGCCATGAGAAAAGTATTATCCTTATTGTTCCTCGCCCTAGTTGTAGCTTTCTCTTGTGCAGCATCAGGCTGCAAGCAGGAGAGAAAATCTCCTGTGGTCAAGGTGGAACGAGTAGAGCGGTCAGGGACCGCCTCGCTGAAGATCACTTATGAGAACCATTCGAGCAACAATGGTACTCCATATGTTGATCTACATGGCCCGGAGGAAGTGCGAGCCTATAAACAACAGCTTCAATTCCTGCTCTCCCAGATTGAGGAGGCAGAAAAACGGATGGACCAGAACGAGCAGAAGTGATGGTGGTACTCCTCGACAGGTGGTATTCAGTAAATTACTCGGTTGTGTGATATATACTATGTTCTGTCCTGACAGGTTCCGATCTTCCTTGTTGTAGGGTCCAAACTTGTTGCAAATAGTTCACGCAGACGTTGCATCAAGTCCTACCAAGCAAACTGTCGGCGTGAAGAGTGGATAATACCTAGTGTTACACTCTAGGCAGTAACTCATGTATGTCAGGCGAGGGATGCTACAAGCGTATTGTAAGCATCCCTTTTTTATTGGCCTTTGGAAAAATTTACTAACCTTTGATATATACCCCTAGTAATTAGAGAAGGTCCGATGGAAGTTCAAGAACTTAGAAAGGTTTTAGAGACATCACTTAACAAACAACTAGTCGGCTCGAATATTATGAGCCACTTTTGTTTCATTACTGAGGACTCCAAGAAGACAAGTGCTTTTGGAGACCCCAGGTACGTCCCTTTCTATTACTATCTTGGCAAACATATAGCTCCAAGGAATCTTCTAGAGATAGGTTTCCGGCTTGGATTGCTCAGCGGGGCCTTTCTGGAGAGTTGTCGATCCGTAGAGTATTTTCTGGCTTATCAGGAATCTACTGGTGATTTTTACTCTCCTAGAATGGCATCTAAGAACGTTAAGCGAAACCACAAGAAGAAGCCTCTGGAGTTTTATTTTGGACAGATAGAAGATGAAACTTTTCTAGAGAAACTGTCTGCACGGAAGTGGGACTTGGTGATCGTGAATGAAGAAAAGGATTACGACCGCCACATGTTTTACCTAGACCTAGTTTGGGAACACATGAATCTTGGCGGACATATAGTAATGGATTACGTGAAAAGCCACGACCTCGCAGCCAGAGCCTTCCAGAGTTTCTGCAAGACCAAGAACAGAGAGCCGATTATCTTTTCGACAAGATACGGCACTGGTTTGGTAGTCAGATAAGGAAAAGGTCAGTTATGCTAGATTTCGACAAGCAAAAGAAGCCGAAGCTAGAGGCTTATAAGAAGTGGGATCAGATTGGTTTGCTCAAGGGTATTAAGGATGACTTTCACCGTGCTGTCATCGCCATGATCCTAGAGAACCAGCGGCTCTATAATGAGAAGTTTCCTCTAGCCGAGGCCGACGAATCCGACAAGGCGTTCAACAACCTGTTCAGACGCCTAAGTATCCCGTTGGCTAGGAGGGTATTTTCACCTAACCAGTTCATAGCTTACAAGATTGCTTCAGTTCAAACGCTTGTCAGTCCGACCGATGAGTTTTATCACCCGAATAAATACGGTCTCATAGTACCACATCCAATCCAGGCCAGGACTAGATTGCTGGCTACTGGTTTTCCTCTGGTGGAAGTAGACAATATCGAAGAATCCGAAACCGGGCTGCGTCAGTGGTTCGGCAAGTTTTACTACAACGAGGATGCCAGTAAATATGCTCTTAGTGCAAATGGCATTGATAACGAAGCCGAGATGACCGGTAGGATGGCTACAGACATTATTCGAGAGTTAAACAAGGAAGTCATTTCTGATATATCCAGCACAGCTACATTCCAAGCCGAACACAGTTGGTTAAACGCAGCCAAGCTCGCCGACGCTGTTTTAGCGGTTAGCAATGCTATTGGCAGCCGTATAACCACATCTGCTAATTGGATCGTGACCTCTGAAGGGCTGGCGACACATCTGGCCCGCCATTTTGACCTCAAGGATTTTGCTGGCGTCACCTTCGCCGAGAACAGGTTGGGGTACGTTGGGCACCTTGCCAACAAGTGGCATCTCTATGCTATCTCCGAGGACTATTTCCCCGAAACTCAGTTGGTGATGGGGTTCAATAGGCCAACTATGGAGAGCGGGTACTATTACTGCCCGTATGTTGCTTTTGCTCCAACAGCTAAACCAAGGACTTCGATTCTTTCCAGATACGGGAAGCATCTACTATCCGGGGATTACTATGGAGTAATACAAGTAGAGAATTCGTTTACAAAGGATATAGAACATGAGCCAGAACGAACCTACCCCGATTCAACACAACAACTACTGGTTGGAGAGGGCGAAGCAGATACAGCAGGAGAATAAAGAAGACCTGTTGAAGACTTGGAAGAAATTATCTTTCTACTGTATTGATCCGCCACTTCCAGAGATTGAGACTAGACTAGATACTGAAAGCTATGCCCAAGCCCTTTTGTTCAAGAGTGCTAACAACATTAGCAGGAACGGCATGTTGGTAAAGCCGGGCGGTCTCAAAGTGTGTGTTGGGTTTCATGAAGGCAAATCAACCTACGTGACTCTTTCTGGCGGCTCCGTGGTTACACGTCATCGGAGCAAGGAGGAGTAATGGATCGTAAAGTATACGATGAATGGGTGAACTCCGTCGAAGGTACAGCCGAGTATTGTGCTGAACTCACTAAGAGGAACAAGAACTCTTCCGATCCTCTAGTTTGGTTGTTCTTCGGCCCACAGAGTTTGTCCGCCTTTCCAGACAGTGATAAACGGCCAGCGTTCATCGATGTTCCGTCACCGCTGGATACTATGACCGAGGTAGAGATCATGGTTGAGTATCTCGGTATGACCGAGGAGGAAGCGGTCCAGACCTTGCAGTTTAGAGACGTGCAGGAGAACTTGAGGAAATACGAGAACTTGAGGAGGGATTTGCTTCAATGAGATACGAAATCACATATCACTACAAAGAACAAGAGGATGGTATTTTCGGCGAAGACGTGAAGACTAAGACGATTAAGATCGGCACTCCCGACGACGATATCACTCTAGATGTTTGTGCTGGCAAAATTATAGGCCAGTTGGCTAGGAGAAATATAGAGATAGTAGATGTAGAAATCATCGAACACTCTAAGAAGAATCTCACGTTCAAGCAAACTGACGACGGCATAATGATCGGTAAGCGTAAGTTTTCTTACGAAGACGGTCCTCGTCTTGGTAACAGCGTGTGTGAGATGGAAAGTGGTACTAGTCAACCGGCCCCCGTTCAGCCAGTTCAAGCGGGTGGGCCGGTTGAACAACTGCTGGCTTTGCTTCTCAATAACCCTGGTATTCTCGGTCAAATACAAGGCACTGGTATCCAACCGCATCAGGCTCCGATTTCTGGCGGCACCGGTTCGGTTGTTCAATTCAAACCGACGCCGGTTGGTAAGCCTCTGCGTTTCGAGATATTCAACCCTGTTATCCCAGGATTGGCACAAGAGGCCAAGCGACGTGGGTATGCTTTCACGTTGGGTAAAAAGTACCCAATCTATTCTGAATCTGCGGCATCTACTGAAAACGTCCACGCTGGTATGAACTACGTCACCGTAGATGATACCGGGCAAAGAAGAGTCATGAATGACAAACACTTTACCCCCGACGTGGCTAAGTTGGAGCGAGGGTTCGAGGGAGACTCCTTCAAGCCAGCTAGCACTCCGGGGTCGGGCGATGCCCGTCTTGATTGGGGGTCGGGCGTGGTTGATGGGGCGATGCCGGATATCAGACGATAAGGAGAACTATGAATCAAAGTTATGATGAACTAGACCTGGATCAGGAAGTAGACAGGGCTGTAGCAAAGTCTAGAGCAACTGGCGTAGATCAGCAACAAAAAGAGTTACTGAAAGAACTGATCCTCAAGGCCGAGAAAGCCAATGAGCAGGAATTTCCGCATTCGGAAGCTGCCCGTAAAGCCAAAGAAATGATAGACGAAGCCTATGATATCGATATAGAAGCCCCGCCAATATTTGGCAGGGAATTGAAATTGTACCATAAGATTGACGATGATCTAGATCAGTGGTCGCCTAAACAGGTACAATCTGCACTAGAGAAAGCTGTCAAGGAACTACGCACCGACGACTTTGCAGCTTTCGATCTAGCTATGACTTTGACAGGTCGCCAGTTTGTGGGCGGCGGACACATGGATGAGGAAATGGCTAGCTGGATCGAGAACATGGAACGTGTCGATGAGGTATTTAACCATAGGGAACCCTCTACGGATAGGACTGACGGCCTAAAAGGAATCGTTGTTTTCTATATTGATGTTGGGCAACTACCGCCTCAAAAGGCCGAGGCTTTCATAGAGCGTATTAAGGAAGACAACAAGGCCCTGTTGGACAAACTGCCCAGCAATGTGGGCACCGTGTTTATGCCGCATCGAGCTAGGCCAAGCAAGATAGAATACGTGTCTTTCGATAGCTTCGATAAGAAACTCAAGGAGTTAGTATGTCGAACCAAAAAAAGAAAGAGAAGAAGAAAAAAGAAAGAGAACGAGTCGCCAAAGCCAGAGTAATGCGGCGGCGAGTCGCTATACGTGCTGCGGCCAAAGAGGAAAGCGACCGGTACAAGAAGGCCAAGGAACTCAAAAAGATGGTCGCTAAGGATGTCCGAGAACGCCAGAAGTTCGAGTCTATGTCGGAGGTTGAGAAGCTAGAACACATCCAAAATAGACTCGAATACAATCTAGAGGTTCTCAAGGCCCTTGAGGAAGAGTTCACCAAGGAAGCTATGGCCCGTAATGAATTGGTCAAGCAGCTAGAAGATGAAGGTCATCTAACCCTGTCGCAGAAGATAGACGCCCTCAAGAAGAAGTTTGCCGAGACATCTGGTGTGGATATTGCCGATATGCAGACCAACATTGAGGAATATGTAAAATCTCAAGAAGAGGTACTTGTCAACAAAGATAGAAATGATATAGTTGAGCCTGTTCTGGACGAAGAACCTGCTAGTGTTGAAAACAACGATACTAGCGAGGAAGTAGATGAGGCCAGTAAGAGCGGCTAAAGTCTATTGACACGTTCTTCGATATTCAGTACAATTAGCCAAGCTACTTGAGTGAGTAGCTGGCAAGAAACTACAATAACTTCTAAAACAGGAGAACTATCATGTCACTCGACTTTCAAGAACTAGCATTAGAGAACGAGCGTTTATCGACGCAGGCCGGGGCTGGCTGGATGAAGAACTTCGTCAAGCTACCCGAAGGCAACGGTCATATCGTTGTCCGTTTCCTTTCCACTCCTGACGGGGCGTTCAATCGGGCCAAGAACCCCTTCTATCAATACACCCGAATCCATCGGGTGAACGACAAGAGCCTACACTGTCCACGAAACTTGGTCAACAACAAGTTCGTTGGCGAGTGCTGCATCTGTGACTACTACAACTGGCTCTGGAGAGAGTCGGAGAAAAAGGGTTCAGAGGAAGCAGCCAGGATGCAGGCGAAGGCTCGTGCTATCAAACCCATCGAACGCTACTACCTCAACTGCATCGTTCGCTCAATGGTGAATGAAGAGACGCAGCAAATCGAGAAGAACGTCGGCCCACTCATCCTGAGTGTGGGCAAGACGCTTATCCAGATGGTCATTCGTGCCATCGTCGGCAACGAAAAGCTCGATGAGAAGGGCCTGGGTGACGTAACTCATCCGCTCAAGGGTCGTGACTTCAAGCTCATTAAGACGATGCGGCACAGTGGCAAGGAGGCATACCCGAACTACAGTGAGTCCAAGTTCCTCGATCCGTCGCCACTAGGCACGCCAGAGGAAGTCGAGAAGTGGTTGGCAGGTTGCCACGATCTGGTAGCTCTTCGTGTTCTTCCGACTGCCGACGACCTGAAGTACAACCTCAAGGTCCACCTGAATCTGATCCGTGACACCAAGAGCGGCTTCGATCCTCGTGAATGGCAGACATTGGAAGCAGCAGAAGATTCCGGCGTTACCGTCACCGAAGACGAGATCGCCGAGGGTGCTGAGAGAGCGGCTTTCGAGGCCAATAAGAAGTCAACCCCTTCAGCCCAGCCTCCGAAGACCGATGCCCAGGTTGCAGCCGAGAAGGAAACTCCAGGTAAGGACGAGACCTTGGTGGAGTCGGACTTCCTGGCCGAACTTCGGGGCATGTAACGAACAAGGTGTCACCTAGAGGTTGGTTTGACTAGCATGTTGCTGGTCGAAGTCTGCGAACGTTAGCTAGTACCAGATGAGGTTTACAGACGTTTACGGCAACCGCTGCAACCTATGATGAGTCAAACGACACCTTTGCAAAAGGGTGTGACCATATACCTTGTCGGTCGTTGGTCACACCCTTTTTTCATACATGGTGATTGCCATGAGGAGCCGGTTATGTACCACAAACGCTTCAAACTCACCAGAAAGAAACTACCAAAACTGAAACTCAGGAGATACCAATGGCGAAAAGAAAAACAACCGACGACGCAACTCCCGTCAAGGGAGTCACAATCGACACAAGCCTGCTCGCAGGCATCCTCAATGAAACTGGAGGACAGACTTTCGAGTTGGCTGGACGAGCTAGCTATTTTGTAGACACAGGCTCGCTCAGCCTGAATTACATCTGTAGCGGCAGGTTCATTACTGGCGGCTTGCCGGGCGGTAAGATTATTGAGGTCTACGGCCCACCGGCTACATCCAAGTCCTTGCTGGGGTATTGTGCCTTGGCTGGGGTACAGCGAATGGGCGGTATCGGGGCCTATCTCGACTGCGAGCGTGCGGGCAACGCCGAGTTCGCTCAACGAGCCGGACATGTCGATACAAGTACCCTGCTGCTCTACGAACCCATTTCCATCGAGCAGGTGGAAGCCAAAATCATCAACGTCACCAGAGCCATTCGCAAGAAGTATGGCCCGGATGTTCCTATCTTTTGGGTATGGGATTCCATTGGCGTTACTCCTTGCCAGCGTGAATGGGAAGAAGTTGGGCTGCCTGAGAATCCTACCAAGGAGCAACTCAAGGCGGTTGGTGTTGAGCGTCCTGGTGAGCGGGCACGAGCCTGTGGTGATGCACTACGGAAACTCAATCCGTTCATCTCAGAACAGAACGCTACGCTCTACATCATCAACCAAACTCGTCAGGCTATCGGTGCTTTCTGGGAAGAAGTGACTGCTGGCGGCGGTAAGGCCCTGCCTTTCTATACCTCATGCCGACTACGCACGTCCGCTCAGAAGGAGATCAAGGATGCGAAGAGGGACATTCCTCTTGGCGTCAACTTGACCTTCCGCAACAAGAAAAATCGTAGCTTTACGCCCGGCTTGTATACAAAAGGCGTGCAGTTATACTTCGCCAACGGTATAAATCCAGTGGGCGGGCTACTGTCTTGCCTCATTGCCGCTGGTCGAGTTGACCCGACTGGCAAGGCTGGGTACTACACGGTTCTTGATCCGTGGGCCGGGGGCAAAGAGATCAAATTCCGAGCCTCAAAGGAACGCAATGATGTTCCGATTGATGTTCTACTCGATTGCCCATCAGTGATTGATGCCGACTCCAAAGAGCAAGTAGAAAGCTACTTCAAAATCTTCGGAGACGCCATCAAGTTGACGGACGACGAGAATGTGAAAGAAATCGACAAGGCAGACGGCGAGGTTGACGATGGCCGTAACCTTGTTGGTGACGAGAATAGCTACTAGGCAGTGAGAGGAACGCCCAGCCCCGAAGGGGCTGGGCGTTTTTGTTTATGTTGTTAGTTGATGCTCAAATATGATTCAGTCGGATTTACGGCTTTGGTCTTCATGCCAAGCAAGATGGCACCTTCATCCTTTGTGGTGATGATGCTCGTTTCATGAACCATAGTCATAAACCGAATTTAGTGTGCTATACCAACGACTGCTACGCCATACGTGACATACGTGTGGGCGAGGAGATCACATGCGATTACGCTGAATTCGATTACAAAGACCACTCCTTCGTGTGTAAATCGAACTACCAAATCTGAAGCGGTGATTCTAATATAATTGGAGGTCACAAGAGAGGTAATACAATGAAGTTTCTAGTCACAGGAGGAGCCGGATTCATAGGTAGTAACTTGGTGGACTTGCTTGTGGAAGAAGGTCATGAAGTCCATGTCTGGGATAGTTTCACTACTGGCGTGCCTGATAAGCTATCCAAAAAGGCCACTTGGTCTGTGGTAGATGTCGGGGCGTTCAACCCCAGGGATCATGCATCACAGTGTAGCAACTATGAAGTCATTTTTCATTTAGCAGCCGAAGCTAGGATTCAGCCGAGTTTCCAGTTCCCTCACAAGTCTCACAATTCCAATACCAATGGGACAGCTAACGTATTAGAGTTTGCCAGAATCACTGGTAGTAAGGTGGTTTATGCTGGGTCGAGTTCTTTCTACGGCGGCGTATACAAGAACCCGTACACCTTCACGAAATGGCTGGGCGAAGAGTATTGCAAGATGTATCACAATGTCTTCAATGTTCAGACGGCGATAGCCCGTTTCTTCAACGTCTATGGGCCTCGCCATGTCAGTGATGGACCGTATGCGACGGTGCTTGCCATATTTGAGAGGCAGAAAAAGGAAGGTCTGCCGTTGACTGTGACCGGCGATGGCGAGCAACGGCGTGATTTTACCCACGTCAATGACATAGTTATTGGATTACGGGCGATCTCCGCTTTTCATTCGTTGGAGGCCCAGGTGTTTAATTTTGGGTCTGGCCGAAACCACTCCATCAATGAAGTGGCAAAATTATTTCAGCCGTCCTCAATCGAATACCTCCCGGCTCGCCCAGGCGAGGCTAGAGACACGCTGGCGGATATCGAAGCTACCTGCAACTTGTTAGGATGGACCCCGCAGCAGCGGTTGGAAGACTACATCGCCGAGTATGTCTCTGGTTTGAATAGCTGATACTTGCCCCCACCGATTTTGTGGATGATGTGTCCAGATGTCTCTAGTTCACGTCTGCTTTCGGACAAGTGGTTGCAGAAACAGGCTAGGGTTAGGTTTTCCTTATCAAACTTTCTTCGGACTTGTTTTAGTGAGACCGTGTTTCCTTTGAGGAACTCGCTTGTGATGTAGCGTCTGATTCGGCTTGCATTCCTGAGAATGTCTTTGCGTTTGTGGGTTGGCGACTCTATTTTCTTTTCTACGAGTTCAAAGGACGATTTGGCTTTGTACTCTTTGTTGCAGATAGCTGGAACCAAGTCCACTAGATCGAGAACCTCTCCTTCTTTTATTTTGACTATAGAAATCTCGGCACCGAAAGTCTTGGAGAACTCGATCAGTTGTTGTAGATTCTTTTCGTGGGTAAAGAACTTTCGGCTGTCTCTAGTTTGAATCATCAGGCACTTACGATTCTTTTTCTGCGACATATTAGCCCTCTTGATGTAAATACTATTCTAGTATATGATTGCAGGGATATGCGGTGCAAGGGGTAAACATGGAATCTGAGAAAATTGTCCGACTTTCTACTAGTCGGAGGTTCGGTGTAGAAATTGAGGTCAACTCGTTTGACAGCCGCAATTTCAAGTTATTTCCTTTGGACAAGATCAACAAAGAATTACCCAAAGGCATTGATGAGGTAGCCGAACTAGTAGCTCGCTCAGCGAATGAGCCAGTATCCATTAAGACATGGCATTCTACACACAACAACACAGGATGGATCGTTAAGCCAGATTCAAGTTGCGGTATGGAAATATGTTCCCCGCCCAAGAGGGGTTGGATTGGGATACGCTCAATCTGTCAGGTAATCGACGCTGTAGCTCGTGATCGACGCATCCCGGTAGACGAGACTTGTTCCCTACACCTTCACATTGATATGGCCGACTGCGATTTCGAGCAGATAGCGGCTGCCATCGTTTGGTGGATCAAATGTGAGCGGGTATTCCTTTCGGCTGTTCCATTCCAGAGGAAGAGGAATAAGTATTGCCAATTCATTGGGCTGTGCGATCTTTTCTCACACGATTCTACCCTGGACCCTGAGATCATAATCAAACGCATAGGTGCATCAAAGTATTATACGATCAACACATTCCATTTAATCCGGGGCGATAGAAAAACTCTGGAGTTTCGCATCATTGGCAGGGACGGGTGCCTCAATCCGTTCTTGACCAAAAACTGGATCAAACTAGTTCTGCATTTTATAGATTGCAGTCTACAACGTGGTATGCCTATTAACTGTCAACGTGGCAATAAATGGTCATCGTTCCTGTGGTTGGAGCCGGAAGATGTCTTCAACTTTCTACATTTTGATGGTACTCTTTCTAATGGTATGCGACAAACCAGGGATTGGTTTTTAGCCTCGATCATACATAATTCCAGAGAGGGCGAGCTTCCTGGTATATGGAGTTCGCCGATAACGAGTTACTCCAAGGAACAGGCCGAGCGATTGGGACGCAAGTATGGTTTAGATACAATGAATCTACTTCAGTATCTACTGCCGGGGTCGCCTGAGCTTGTTTATTCTGGAGATTATAAAGACTGACTCGTATATATTGAGGAGAAAGGCATGTACGGCAGGAAACTTGACGAACAGATTGAAAAGATTAAGGAGATGGGCGATAGCCTCATCCCTTACAACTTCCCTCTAGGAAACGTAAAGAACGAGGACGAATTGCTTCCATTGAAAACCAGCGAATTGTTAGTTGATGGCTACAATGTCATCGTACATTTCAGCAAAGCTGACTATGAGAAGCACTATCTCATCACGGTGCAGATACATGGCAAGTACGAACCCTTCTTGCCATTCAATCTAGTGACGAAACTCGCCAAACGCTTCTTGGGAGAGGAGAATCTGTACTTGGTCGAACTATTGAAGGACAACAGGAAAATCTACTGTTGGACACTAACAACGACCAAGGATGGAGAAGCTGTGCCTAATTCGTTACAAGAGCCGGTAGCCGAGCCACTAGAATATGAGGGTCTCAGGTATGGATACCTTCTGCCGCAGGACGTTAATTTCTTCTAGTCTGGTCCTGTTGATATTCGTGATCGGCGGCTGCTGTCTTCGATCACCGACTCCAATTCGCATTATGCTGCCGGAAGAGCAGCGTATCGTAGACGCTACTAATGCCGCTAGAGCTAAACATGGCCTCCCGCCGCTGGAAGTAGACATCAAGCTATGTACAGCCGCAGGTGAACATGCCAGGAATATGGCTAGCCGCAAGCGTCTGTCTCACGAGTTACCCATCCCAGGTGCCCGCACCATGATAGAGCGTGTCGGGGCCGTTCAATACCAATGGTCTGCTTTGGGTGAAAACATAGCGTGGAACTACCCATTCGAGGAGGTAGTTTCAAGTTGGATGTCCTCGCCCGGTTATAGAGAAACATCTTGGGAAAGTATACTCAAATTGGAGTGGCGTTCGCCGTGGCTGATGACGGAATCTACTACTATTGTCAGGTTTTCGCCACGCCTAGATGAGTTATTATTTTCTCATCTGGATGATTCCTTCTTTAATACAGGTATATAGTTCGTCTCGTTTTTGACGAGCTATTCAATACCGATAAGCCTATGAATGGAGAGGTATACCAATGACCAAAACAGACAAAATTCAGTCCATGCTTATTACCACTCTGCTTGAAGAGGGTCAGGTTCAATTGATTCTGCCGAGCGGCATGGTACTAGAAATTGGTATCACGCAGGAAGATAAAAATGGACAACTAGTAAAGACCGAAGACTATTGTTGGGTTATCGCCTCTCAATCCGGTAGGGACGTATCCATCGATTCCTATAATCTGGGCTTGAGATTTTGTGACGACGGTAGTAAAATCTTGTTCGAGGATTGTGTAGTAAACAAGGAGGGCAGACCGACCCGTTCGGTCGCAGTTGCTTAAACGATCTCTAGCGGTTGGAATTGCCCATGCCAATTTATCAGGGCTTCTATAGTTCCTGTGGTGTGGGCAACTCCGTGCATAACCTCGAACTCTATCCAAACGAGAAAACCCTTCTCGACAAGCTTGAATCTACTAAAACTGATCTTGCGGGCTTGACAAGTAGGCTCTATCTGTAGATACTGTATCGAGCAATCACGGACAAAGGACATCAACGCACGACGGTCGATGAACTTGGTCCAGTTCGCAACGAGGAGTTTTTCAAGGTCCGCACAGTTTAGTTCCATGTAATTTGTGCTGTCTGGCAGCACTGTCTCTAGAGGTAAGGGTGTCCAATGAAAAAGACAGACGCCGTACTAAAAGAGTATGTCAGAGGTCTTTCTGATGAAGACCTTCGCTTCTTGAATAGCCGGTTCCAGCAGTTGCTCTGCGGAGATCGTGCTGAGATCGCTGACATACTTTTCAAGGACAAGGATGTAGATCGTTGGCTGGCTTCTGCTACCTCAGCAGAGGATTGGTTTGATATGCTCGATGTTGTTGGGCAGAACGTCGTCCGTGAGGCCAAACGGCGACATGCTATCCTGAAGGAACAGAGGGAACAGAGGGAACAGAGGGAACAGAGGGAACAGAACCAGGGAAAACGGGACAAGCCTTTCCAAAGGAAGGAGCGGCTCCCGCAGCCCGCACCCGCAAATGTGGAGGCTTCTTAACTACACAAAAGCAGGCGGCGAGAGCCGCCTGCTTTTGTGTTTAAGGAGCTATATGCCCATAGAGAAACCACTAATGACGTTCGACCAACTCAGGGAGGAGAACGAGCATCATTGGCAAATACAAGTGGCAAATACAAGTATCGCTGGATGTATAAGGTAAGTATCCATGAGTCTGCCGCCTTCGTGATAGGTCGCAGAGGACTTGGACTTAATGAGAAGTTGTCGTTCTATAAACTGGACACAAAGCGAGTGAAGGAAGCGGTTTTGGGAACTCTTGCAGAAAAGTACCGAAATAAGCGGGTTCACTCATGGGTTTTGTGGAAGGCTCTGAACGACAATGTAGAAGCCATCCTCACAGGATTACGGGTTAGACTGGCAGACCTCAAAGAGTTTGCTGGCACTATTCGATACAAGAGTGAAAATCTCTTGGGCGAAATCTTCCTACAAGAACTGCTCGTAGGGAGTGAAGTTTAGTTACTTTTTGATGGTTGAAAGACCATCTATTTAGGCTCGCCGATTTTGGTGGGTTTAAGAAAGCAGGATGTAGATGTCACCTGTTCAACGTTTGACCGATCAACCGATCTTGGTAGCTACGAACACTTTCCCTTCGTATGCCAAGTTTCCATTTGATTTCTTCAATCAGGTCCAAAGCCGTGTTGTTGACATTTACGACAAGGACTGTAGTGCTTTGATCGCCACAAAGACCGGCTCAGGCAAGACAGTCTGTGCCGAGATGTTCATGGCCCACGAGATCAACGTCCGTGGCGGCAAGGCAATGTATCTTGCGCCACTCAGGGCTTTAGCTAAAGAAAAGCTGGACGATTGGACTGACCTTGCTCACTCATTCGATGGCAATGGCATCTCTATCTGCACAGGGGATTACCGTCTCACCCCAGCCCGAAAGAAAGAACTGGAGAACTCGAAAATCATTGTGATGACATCAGAGATGCTCAATTCACGGTGTAGAAACTATAAATCAGAGAATAACGAGTGGCTCCAGGACATTGGGACTATTGTTGTTGATGAATCACATCTACTTACCGTGCCCGGTCGAGGCGATCACTTAGAAGTCGGCCTGATGAAATTAGCCCAGATAGCTACGAACTTGCGAATCGTGTTTCTGTCGGCGACGATGCCTAATGTCGCCGAGATTGCTGATTGGATTGCCTACCAGTTGACCAAGAAGCAGACTTTTTTGCTGGAGTCGGATTATCGTCCTTGTCCTCTGGGCATTCACTATCAGAAGTATTGGGACGGCAACAAGCTCTACGAACAAAACGAGGAAGAGAAGGTCAATGCCGCCCTCAATATCGTCCATGACTACTCGGACGACAAGTTTCTTGTTTTTGTTCACACCAAACGAACCGGCGAGATGATGTTGCGGGCACTTAAAGGCAGTGGTATTGAGGCTGAGTTCCACAATGCCGACTTAGAGAAGGCCAAGCGGCATAGTGTCGAGAAGTCCTTTCGCTCTGGGTCATTACACGCAATTGTAGCCACGTCTACACTTGCCTGGGGCTTAAATCTGCCCGCTCGTCGGGTAATCATCGTTGGGGTGCATCGTGGTCTGAACGAAGTTGATACTTACGACATCTGGCAGATGGCGGGCCGTGCAGGAAGGCCGGGGTACGATCCTCGTGGCGATGTTTATATTCTGGTGCCGGACTCGAAAGCTGACTACCATATTGAGCGACTCTCGAAGCATCAGCGTATCGAGTCTAGGTTGTTGGATTACGTTGGCGGTGGGCAGGATGAAGACGGCAAGGAAAAGGCCCCTCACTACAAGACTCTGGCCTTTCATTTGGTCAGCGAGATTCACCACGGCGGCATTAAGAATCGTGACGACGTGTACAAGTGGTATGAAAACACGCTGGCTAACTTCCAGTCCAAGTCGTTTGACGATGATATTGTGGATGCCACGTTGAATCTCTTGGTCAAGTACAAGGCGATTCGCCAAGAACAAGACGGCAGCATAGAAGTCACTGGCATCGGCAAGGTAGCCAGCATGTTTTACTACTCGCCTTTCGATGTTGCCGATCTCAAGCGGAATTTCGATGTGGTATTCAAGCATGGGCTGCATAATAACGATTTGATCCTCTCGTATGCCCTGGGGAACGTGGATACGATTCGCATGGGCATTTGTAACAAAAAGGAACGAGAGGAGATGTCGAATTACGCAGCCAAACTGAGGATGATGCTAGGCGATAATCTTCCAGAGACCGCCGTTAAGGGCGGGTACGTTCACTGGTGCTTACTCACCGGCAGCGAAACTGGCAGCTTTGCGGCTATGGCTAGGAATGTCCAGATGGACTTTCCTCGCACGAGGACGGTGTTGGAAGCTCTGGATTCCATGAGTGCGAAGTGGGAACGAGCCGATTTCTTTGACGAACTAGAATCTAGGGTATCCTACGGTGTCGAGCCACATTTGATACCTCTGGTCAAGATTCCGGGGATCGGGGCCGTTCGTGCTACCAAACTCTACAATGCTGGCATCAAGAGCATCCGTGATTTTGTGGACCGGGCTACCGATCTCCCGAAAATTCTGAACATGAAGGCTGATCGGATCAAGGACTTTGTGGCGGACGCCGAGAAGGTGATGCTGTTGCCTTAGTATATCTTCTTCCCGCCTCCTCTTCCTTGCCTGACAACTTGAATTCTGCTGAGTATCTTGTTTCTCATGGCGGCACGAAACGAGGTTAACTTCATCAATCTATCTGTCATAAGTCTTCTTGCCATGAATTCTTGGCCTGTCTCACAGATGGGGCCTTCTGACCCAAGCAGTTCGCACTGAGGCGACGGCACGATGGATACGCTGATTGTGTCGCCGTCGTTGACGCAAACTGGCGGCGGCGAACCATTGATTCTCACATCGTCTGTGCCATTTGGCATACAATCACAGGTGTTGTCGCTTATACTCGCACTTAGACATTGATCTCCAATTGAGTAGGCAACGCCGCCCGTTACTTCTATGCTGCATTCGGGCACAAGATAAACAGAGAACAAACACTCACTACAAGCCAGGGCTTGGGCTGTTACCATATCCTGTTCCCGCATCCATCGGGTGGGTCTGGATGCAGGATCAAAGAATTTTAATACCTTTGATAGAGATGCAGAACCGTTTGAGGCATCACCTGCACTTGAAGAAATTCTGCTGGACGAACTCGTGGACGAACTCGTGGATGAACTCCTACTACTTGAACTACTTGCACTGCTATTGCTCGAAGATGTACTGCTCGAAGGACTGCTCGAAGAGCTTCGGCTGGACAAGGAGCTTGATGAGCTTCGGCTGGACAAGGAGCTTGATGAGCTTCGGCTGGACAAGGAGCTTGATGAGCTTCGGCTGCTAAAAGAAGAGAACGACGATCTGGAACTACTGCTACTCGAACTACTCCTGCTTGAATAGGAGCTTGAAGAACTCCTACTTGAAGAGTTACTGCTACTTGAAGACCGACTGCTCGAAGATGAGAACGACGACCTAGAGCTACTGCTACTCAATGAACTCTTACTAGACGAGCTACTCAATGAACTCTTACTAGACGAGCTACTCAATGAACTCTTACTAGACGAGCTACTCAATGAACTCTTACTAGACGAGCTACTTGATGAACTATGGCTGCTGGAGTTACTTGAGGAGCTTAGGCTTGAGGAACTGCTAAAGCTACTCCTGCTACTTGAGGAACTTCGGCTAGACGACGAGCTTGACGAACTTTGGCTGCTCCTGCTGCTGGAAGAACTAGAGATACTCCTGCTGCTGGAAGAACTCCTTGAACTGCTTTTACTCGATGAGGAGCTAGAGGAACTATGACTGCTAGAACTACTCAATGAAGATTGAGAACTACTACTTGAGCTACTTCTGCTGGAAGAGCTACTTGAAGAGCTTCGAGAGCTACTGCTGCTTGATGACGACCGAGAGCTTGAGGACGATGAGGACGATCTGGAACTACTGCTTGAACTACTCTTGCTAGACGAACTGCTCGATGATGACCGAGAGCTTGAAGATGAAGACGAACTCCGACTACTACTGCTCGAAGAACTACTTACACTTGAAGAACTGCTTGAAGAACTGCTTGAAGAACTTCGACTGCTCGAAGACGAGGAAGACGATCTAGAGCTACTGCTAGAACTACTCTTGCTAGACGAAGAACTTGATGAACTGCGGCTAGATGAGGAGCTTTTGCTGGACGAGCTACTAGAACTGCTACGGCTGCTACTGCTCGAAGAACTTCGGCTGCTTGACGACGAAGAAGATGACTTGGAGCTACTACTAGACGAACTACTCCTGCTGGAAGAACTGCTCGAACTGCTTACGCTAGAACTGCTGCTCGAAGATCGACTGCTAGAGCTACTTGAAGAACTTCTGCTTGATGAAGAACTTGAGGAACTGCGGCTGGACGAACTACTCGAACTGCTGCGGCTGCTACTACTGGACGAACTGCTTCTGCTAGAAGAACTGCTAGAAGAACTGCTAGAAGAACTGCTAGAAGAACTCTGGGAGCTACTACTGCTGCTGCTCGAAGATCGACTGCTGGAGGATTTTGACGAAGATTTGGACGACGAGATAGATGATGAAGATCGTGATGACAAAGACCTACCTGACGAGGACGCAACACAGAAGTCCCAACGTACTGATGGGCATTCCGGGGGCGGGCAGCAACCACAGTTGCATCCACACCATCCGCCACTACCTCTAGCATAAGGAGGCCCGCAGTCTGCCATTTATCTCTTTCTCTGACTATACTAAACAGGTACAATTGGCTCTAAAGCGAGGAACCCATGCCAGCCAAGAGAAGAAAGCAGTACGACCGCTCTGACGGACCTAGAAAGCCAATGAAGATCATTCTCAAGAACCACCAGTCTCCAGGCGACATCGTAATGATGGCTTACGCATTAAAGGCTTTGCACGAGCAATATCCAAACCGGTACGTTACGGGTGTAGATACGTTTTTCAACGAGGTTTTCGAGGGCAACCCCTACGTCACCAAATTAAACCCGAAGGACCGGGACGTATATGTAATAGAGCTAGATTATCCCACCATTCACGAAAGTAATCAGAAAGCGTACCATTTTGTGAACGCCTTTGGGTCAGACTTGGCTAGAAAACTCAATATCAAACTAGAGCCTACCGATTTTCAGAGTGCGGTCTGGATTCGAGAGGAAGAACAAAGCTGGTTCTCGCAGATACATGAAATCCTGGGATATGATCCGCCTTTTTGGGTGGTCAATGCCGGGCATAAGTGGGACTATACTGCTAAAGCGTGGGATTTTGAGAGATATCAGGCTTTGGTAGACCGGTTTATCGATCTTGTATTTGTCCAGATTGGCAATCCAGACCACAACCATCCAAAATTGACCGGCAAAAATCTCGTCAATCTAGTGGGCAAGACCGATGGACGGCAGCTAATCAGGTTGATTTGGCACAGTTTCGGTGTTATTACACCCATTAGTTTGCCGATGCACCTTGCATATGCGGTGCCGCCACATCCTCGCTACAATAGGAAAAGTCGTGCCTGTATCGTCATTTCAGGCGGTCGAGAGCCTAACCACTGGCAGGCGGCGGCGAACCAGCAGTTCGTTCACACATGCGGAATGCTCGATTGTTGTGATTTAGGGGGGTGCTGGAAATCTAGAGTGGTTCCAATAGGTGATGGTGATTCCAAAGATCGTGACCTATGCATTTACCCTGTTAAGCTAGCCTCTGGTCAGTACATCGCCAAATGTATGGATATGATTACGGTAGACGAGATCGCAGGATTGATCTCTCGATATATGAACAACCTGGATTACAAGGCCAAGCCGCCGATCCCTTTTAGCTCTTCACATATGAGGGGTGATGATGTTCCGACTGAGTAAGAGTAAAAACATAGGGGTGTTTTCTAAGTTCGACCTCAGTGGTGGATCGGAGATGAGATGCATCGAGTTAGCCAACGCCATTTCAAGATATACTAACCACAAGTCTTATTTGTTATGCGAGGCTGGCATCACAGATAAACTCCGTAGTCGTGTTTCCGACACTGTAGAAATCTACACTAACGTATTTATTCTAGAACCAGAAAAGGTAGATAAACTCTATGAATTAGATCACTTGATAGTCGTCAACACGGATTCTAGATTGTTTTCCTCTCTGGATTACTGGCTAGGCAAGAGTGAAAAGCACTCCAAGCCAGTCGATCTATCGAAAATAAAACAGATAACCTTCCTCTACAACTATATTGTTTCACCGTGTAAGGGGTTGGCACGAATACAAGAATACTGCCCCGATTTGAGGATTATCACAACGAACCGGAAGTTCTTCGAGGAAATTGGTCGTAAGTACGAAGAAGTGATCCATATACCCAGGATGATACTAGAGTCGCCCATTGACCCAATGAGTGTGGAGCAAGGGAAGTCAGTTTCTCCCAAATTGCGACTAGGTATGCATTCAAAGCCTGTGGGTGACAAATGGAACAAGGACTGGCCTTTGTTAGTTGAAGCGGTTCATGAAGACCTCGATATAGCGGATGTTGGGTGGAGGTTTATGGGTTGCCCCTCCAACGTGCAGGGTAGTTTGAAGAAGTTCCGCAACATAGAGTTCCACAAGGAATTCTCCCTTGATGTAAAAGACTTCTTGTTTGATGTAGATGTATTTGTGTTCTTTCCCTCTTACAAAAGAGAAGAACCTTGGTCTAGATCAATAGCAGAAGGCATCATGAGTGGTTGTCCTGTGTTGGCGACTCCCAAGGGAGGCAATGTAGATCAGATAGTACATGGTAACAATGGCTTTTTGTGCAAGGACATAGCAGAATATAAAAAAGCTATAGTGAAGTTAGCCAAGGATAGGAATCTCCTAGAACTAATGCGAAGTGAGTGCATCAGGAGATCAAAGGAGTTCTCGTCTAAGAGGGTCATCGAAAAATTGCTTGGTTTTATCGGAGTTTCATATGGGTCATAGACAATACTGGCTTGGTCAGAAAATTTGGGACGGCAATATAATACGTCCTATAACCAAGAACTACAAGATTTCACTCTGCACTACCTGTATGGATAGATTGGCAGACCTCTCTCAGACTCTTCCTTTCAACCTGGGCTACGAAAGATATCCAGACGTAGAGTTCGTTTTGCTGGACTACGGTAGCAAGAAGGACGATGTGGCTGCGTGGGTAAAGGCCAATCTATCCGACTACATTAGTAATGGTAAACTGAACTTTTACCGCACTGATGAGCCACAGCACTATAGCATGGGCATATCACGCAACATAGCTTTTAAGGCTGCTACCGGCGACGTGGTTGTTAATGTAGATGCCGATAATTACATAGTGTGGAGAACCGCTCCCCAGGCACCAGACCGCACATTCTGCGAGTACCTCAACATATTGGCAAACCAGTGCGAGGGGCGGCGGGGGATGTTTGCCAAGGGCAAGAGGTTGTTGCGTGGGCGACTTGGCTTCTTCAAGAAGGAATTCATGGATGAGTTGGGTGGTTACGACGAGGAGATGGTTGGTTACGGGTACGACGATATAGACCTCTTGCGGCGGGGTTGGGCGTCCGGTTACGAATTGTATTGGTTTGGTGGAATTTATCTGGAGAGGATCAAGACTTCTAGCAAGCAGAAGGGCGAAAACATGCCGATCAAGAACTGGAAGGAAAGCGAGAAGTTGAACCAACAGTTAGGGTACAAGAAAATAGAACAAGGCATTTTGAAGGCCAACGAAGGTAAGCCCTGGGGCAAAGCCAGACTCATCAAGAACTTCTCCGAGGAAGTTATTCTTTAGAGGATCATGGATCGACGCCGTTCGCTGCGTAGTTTGTTCTTGAGGTCTTTTGGGTGGAGATTGTACGCTAATTCAGGCCAGAACCGACGCAGCAGTGCTTCCAACCGAGGGGAGACTGATCTATATCCGAGGCCGCTTCTGTTCAACGCATGACTCTCCCAGGCAATGCGATTAGTGGGGTGGAAGTGTGATGCGTGGATCGGCTTGATTGCTCGCTCGTAACGCTTTACGAAACCAGAGCAACCCAGGTTGAACGTCGTATTAAGCACGGTTACTCTGTCTCGATACTCTTTACTCTTCAGGACTTTGTTTAGAGTTGGTTCTTCTCTAGTAGCATTGGTCTCCTCCAAAGTTCGAGTTACGTGTTCAATGATGTCCTTAGATGTGTCTCTCCAAAATACGCTTCCGCCGTTGTATTTTGGAAGGCTGTATTCACAGATGCCCACGTCTTTGAACTTTGGAGGTTCAAAAGCGACATCCTGCCAACAGTCCAAGTCGTGTGCCCAATACACATTGTCTAGATTTTGAGCTACCAGCCAACGTATGCCGAACATCTTACTGCCAGTGGAGCAGTGTTCGTTGAGGTTGGTTTTGATCGCTGTTACACCTGCATGTTCAAAGTCGAAATTGGTTATCAGGCATATATCTTCAGGCTTCCATCCGAGGTCCAGGCTATTCTCGATTTGAGCCTGGGCCATAGCTACTAGTTCTTCCTTGTTTGTTCTCGACTTTGGCAACAGGTTTGCTACCATCACGTTTTTCATTCTTGCTTCCCAAAGAAGTCCTTATCGTATTCTATCTTGACGACCCCTTCTTCGGCGGGTTTGCCTGTAACGGGGTCTTCTACCCAGAATCTAGCACTCTTGATCTCGTTAGCAGGCACAAAAGTCTCTTTCTTTTGTACCACTTGATCGTTTACCAACTCTTCCTTGATAGCAACGAACTCGTTCTCGAAGAAGCACCTATCGCCTGGGCTAACCGGTAGATTGTACCTACATCCCTGATAGAGAACGACGACTCTGCATTCTCCTGCCTTTCGGTTGTACAGTCGGCAGTTGTTGCATATTTTCTCTACTCCGTTGCCGACTACAGACAAGGCTTTTCTTACATTTCGCCTTGATAGCTTTCGTTTTTTCATCTTTTGATCCCTTGTGTTTTCGCTACTAATGTAGTAATATCTAGCCTTCTAGGAGGTAAAGACATGAAAGTAATTGGTCTAGCTGCTCAAATGCAAAACGGCAAAGATATCGCTGCCGACTATTTGAAGAAGAAACTGCCTTCTGTCTTCGGAGAAGATTATACCAGAACCGCCTTTGCCGCTAGTGTCAAAAGAGTATACTCCGAGACCTTTGATGTGCCTCTGTCGTTTATAGAGGAGTGGAAGGTGAAATCGGAGTGTCCTCCTGGGTTCGATATGAATGTCCGCCAGGGGTTACAGTTCATTGGCGATGGGTTCCGCAAGATTCAAGCAAATATCTGGATTGAATTAGTCTTCCGCAATCGCACCGACAATCTCATTCTTTCTGATGCCCGCTACATCAACGAACTCAAGAAGATCAAAAGTCTCGGCGGCATTACTATTCTAGTTTGGCGACCGGGATTTGAGAACGACGACCCCAACGGGTCCGAGGCTCAGATCAAGCCTGTTGTCGATTGGTTCAAAGACCGCTACAAGACTACAGGTGCCGAGGGTGCAGTGAACAAACCCGCCGACGAATTAACAGGTGATTGGAGTTCTGGTCCTCCAGGTCGTGTTCGATACTGGAATAGAACTACCGATCCAAGAGCTACACCCCCAGAGGGGTGCGAGCAAGTTGATCTCTTCCTGGTCAACAATGGAACCAAGGAAGACCTCTACCAAAAGATAGACACACTGGTGGTCCCTTATGTCAGAAGAAAATGGTATCTCGTTTAGAGGATGGGAGTATGCCGTATAAAACTAGAGAGCAACAGCGTGATGTCGAACGCCGCTACGAACGATCCAAAAGAGGCAAATCAGGCAGGATGCGGTATAAAAAGTCGGTCAGCGGTGAAACAGTTAGGAAGAAAGTCTATAAAAAAGGGTGGAGTGGTAGTTAGTCTTCTGGGGGCTGTTCAGGATCAAATGCGTTCTCGGTCAAAGGTATCTGGAATTGCACCTTCTTCTTGAGCTTATCCATGCCAGTCTCGGTAATGACGTTCAAAGACCACCCTCTAGCTTGACACTCCAGGCCGCAGGCCCGCCATTTGGCTTGGTTCTTCTGCATGGCCGTCTGGTTGGAAGGTTTGATCTCCCATACTTCTTTTCTTCCGTCCATGAATTGTACAAACAGGTCGGGAATGTAGGTGTGATTCTCGCCCTCGAAGAAATAGTTGAACTTCATGATCTCTACGTCGTAGCTAAGCACGGCATTCCATTCATCCAGTAATTCGTACACCTGCCTCTCCCAGCCGCTTCGGTAGTGCATCTTCTTCTTCATTTTGTGCGACTCATACCAGCCATCTAGGAACTTGGGCTTTCGAGTCCTCATTTTGCCTTTGCCCTTCGGGTTAATGTCTTTCCAGATGAGTGCCCTGGTTGGGCCTTTTACCGGTGGGAGTTTGGCGTGAGAGTGCTTCACCTTGTAATGGAGCTTTAGGTCACGTACCGGAGCCTTGCAGTGGTCGAGCGGACAGATAACGTATTCTCTGCCCTCTTCATGATTTTCTACTATATGCTTCTTGTATTCCTCGAACTCGGTGTGTTGGATGCCACATACGAAGCATTGGTACTTGCGTTTGCCTTTTTGATCTTCGTCTTCAAACTCCATCTTCGTCATACGTCGTCTCCTAGTTGTCGTTGGTTGGCCGGTACTTCGATATCGTATTCGTCATCGTCGGTAGTCAGGACTGTTTTAAGCCTCTTACCTTGTCCTTTTTGTTGAGCTAATTTGGTTAGTTCTTTGTAAGCATCTTCCTTGTCTAGAACCTTAATGCTCTTCAAGTCTTTTAGATAGAACATGCTCTCTTTCTTTTCGCCTTGGAGGGCACTGGTGAGGCTGATGCCTTTGAAAGCGGCGTCTTTACCCCAATCCTTGTCGGTGTCCTCGTCTGGGTTCTTCATCCTAGCGAACGTCAACCTACTATCCTCAGAGGCGGCGAACAGTTCGTTGTCCTTCTTGAAGAAGAACACGAACCCGTTGACTTCCAGCATGGAACGTATCTTGTCTTGGGCTTGTTTTTCTAGTTGTTCATCCCACAGGTCCATTAGCGATCTAAAGTCTGAGAATCCAGGCGATTGCATTGTTGTCTCCAAAGTATATACCAGCCCCCTATATAAAAGCATGAAGTCCTTCTCGTTCAAAGAGTATCTAGACGAGGCTGAAAAATTCGCAGCCGGTTACAGTGTCGCCGGTCCAGAGGAATTGCACATTCCAAAGGACAAGTGGGACGCTGCGAAGAAGGCCGTTCCAGATATTGGACTGAACACAGATATGGGTGGTTTTGCTACCGACTTTGCCCCATATCGTATCCTCAGCTTGGAACGTGATCCTGCTCGTGGCAATAACGTCATAGCAGCTAAGATCAAACCCATGAAGATTATGGGGTTCGACGGGCAGAAGGTACACAAGAAGACTGACAAGGGCTACATGACAATGCCACAAGGAACCGACATAGATACCTCTGTTTTCGTCATTAAGGTAGACCCAGAGAAAGTCAAAGCAGCGGGAGGAAACCCAGCTAATCCATCAGTAGACGATCTCATGTCTGCTGGGTTTTTAGCACCAGGGGCACCACCAGCATGATAAAGTTAGACTTCAAAGACTGGCTCTCTCAAAGAGAGAAGAACGAAAATGCCACGAGTACAGCGTGTATTGCTGGTTTTGCACGTCCGGTGATACCGGGACTAGTTCGCAGGATGCGACTGCCGTTCTGGGGCGAGGAAGACCCGTTCTTCAAGAAGAAACGCAATGGAAATTCGTGAAGCGATTATCTCAGATTTGAACAATGGTTTACTAGATAGCCTGAAATCCCTTTCCGATCCACAACTCTCGTTTGACGAAGCACTAGACATCTACTTGCAAGTGGCGGCAAAGACACAAATCTACGTTGCCGTCGTTGATGGCAAAGTTGTCGGCACAGCTAGCCTGTTGGTCGAAACCAAGTTCATACACGCAGGTGGCAAAGTAGGCCACATCGAAGATGTGGCCGTTCAGAAAGAGTATCAAGGCCGTGGAATAGGCAAGGCTCTTGTAGAATATCTTATCATGGTAGGCATGTCTTTGGGTTGCTACAAGTTGATTCTAGACTGCAACCTTGACCTTGTTCCCTTCTACGAACAATTTGGATTCCGCAATTGGTGCAACGCCATGCGGCTCGATCTATAACACTTCTCCATTCACACATCTAATTTCATTTAATGAAGATTCTATGTCTAGAAAGTTTCGCTGGACGTGTGAAGCTGACTTTCCGTGCGGAAAAACTCAGCCGATCTACGCCAAGGTAAATGCACGTTCGCTGATGAACATCGAGGAGACCGAAAAGAACTTCCTAGACGCCAAAGCCTGGATTCCAGGTAAGTCGGATTGGGAATAGATTACAGTAACCTACTTCGATGTCACAGACGAAGAGATCAAAGACCTTTTTTTCTATTATTGCGAGTCTATACGAATTAACTGATCCAAACAAGAAACCTGAAGAACAGTACGACCTAGCCAAAGTCGGAACGATCAAGCTGTGTTTCCTAGTTCCTGACTATACCTGCCCTAAGTGCGGGAATAGCACCTGGGGATGGGCCTGATGTGCTGTGTCATGAAACCATTGGAAGAATGGACCTTTGAAGAAGCGTGGCCGATATCAATTTACTTTGGTGAGCTAGATTACTCTTCCAGTGAGTTGTGTACAATTGAAGTCACATGAAGGTACAAGAGGGCTGTCTACAAAAACGTGTGGGTTGAGCCTTCCAGGGAAATTCCTAAAGCCGATGTGCCGGTTCAGTCGATGGGGATTAGCCAAAAATGTACCTACCAAAAAAATTCCGGCAAAAGTGTTGACCAGCCTACTACTATATGGTAACTTGGATTGTGTAGAAAAGTGAGTGACTGCGGCAGACTAGAGAACTAGATGATTGAAAGTATGTTTGACACTTGCTTTGATACGTGCTAGATTTATATTACTAAATTATGTTCACTTGGCACACCAATGCCAGCGGTTTTGAGAAGCCGACCGTGATCTGAAGACTACACGCCCGAAAGGGTACAATTTGCGGAATGAGGGTCACAATGAATTCTCACACCACCCAAAAAGGCATAGGTGGGTTCGATTCCCACATGGGTGTCTCGGCCAGCAGAAATGCTGGCCTTTTTTATTGGTACGATGATGAAAGTAGAACTGAATTGCAAACATTGTGGCACTCCTTTTTATACCTACGAGTTTTTGCTGGCTAAAGGAAAAGGCAAGTTCTGCTCTAGAAAATGCTACGAGCTAGGCAAGAGAAAGCAAGGTGCAGATTCTAAGGTCTGTGGCAAGTATGGCGACCAGAAAGCATTAGACGAGTTCACCGTTAGAAAGCGAAACGGAACCGGTTTGTGTGATGCCTATTGTAAATCATGTCGTTCTATAATTACCTGCGAACTTATGAGAATCCCTCACACACGTTTTGCAAATGCTCGATGCAGAACCACCAAGAAGCGAGGGAGGCTTGGTGGACTATTTCAGAGGCAGAGTACACCGAACTGATTTCTGGGCATTGCCATTATTGCAAAGGCGTGTTAAACTCCACCGGCATTGGATTGGACCGCAAAGATAACTTTATCGGGTATACATCCGATAATGTAGTCCCTTATTGCCGTCAGTGTAACATGGTGAAGAATGATTTCTTTACCTACGACGAAATGATGCTTCTAGCTCCAGTGCTAGAAGAAATCCGCAAAGCTAGGAGTTTATAAAATGTACTTGCTTCGACCCTATGACGACGCCCTGCACCAGATCATTAGCACCGGCGTCAAGAAGACCAATCGAACCGGCGTCGGGACTATAGCCGTTTTCGGTATTCTATCCCGCTACAACATCTCCGAGGGCTTCCCTCTACTCACCGGACGTGAGATTCCGCACAAGGCCGTTTTCGCTGAACTACTTTGGTTTCTAAGTGGCAGTACCAACAACAAGGATTTGCAAAAATTGGGAGTCAATATCTGGACGCCCTGGGTAGATGAGGCTTTCGAGAAGAAACATGGCTACGCTCCTGGTTCTTTCGGTCCTGTCTATGGTTTCCAACTTCGACATTTCAATGGCTTCTATGGCAACGGCATCGGCGGCAGGGAGTTTACCCAAGACACCGAGGTAGACCCATGTACTGATTTTGGCGATTTACCTTATAGTATGTATGGCTTTGGAGGGTTCGACCAACTCGCCTGGATGGTCAACCGCATCAAGACGCAGCCGGATTGTCGCCGCATCCTTTTTTCTCTGTGGAATCCGAGGGATACCGATAAAATGCGTCTCCCGCCGTGTTTTGTGAAGGGCACTTTTGTGCAAACCGATAAAGGATATCGAGTTATTGAAGATGTGAAGGCGGGTGATCTAGTTTGGTCATCTGGTGGCTGGCAGTCAGTGACCGAGAATTTTATTACGCCCTATTCAGGCAAGGGGATTTTGTTGACTATGGCTTATAGTCGTGGTCTTCCAGTGAGATGTACTCCAAATCATCCTTTCTTAGTTCGTGGGCGAGGGTATGTTCCGGCCAGCACAGTGCAGAAGGGTGATTATGTGGCTATGCGGTTAAACACCGAGAGCAAGCTGCCGGTATTCAAAGAACACATCTACGTCAATCAGTATGCCAAAAAGACCGATTTTGAGATTTCGTCGCCGGATGATTGGTACATGATGGGTTATTTCTTGGGCGATGGATGGGCCTCTAAAAATAGCTCTCGTATATCTTTTGCTATAGCGGCAGAAGACGAAGAATATATTTTGCCGATGATCCGAAAGTCCATAAAAATCTCTCGCAAGAAAGGTGAAGGGGAGTCCTGTTCGACTTTTGAGACTCGCAGTGAAAAATGGGCACCCATACTCAGAACTCTAGGACATCGGGCACACAACAAAGACATTCCTAGATGGATACTGGATGCCCCGATTGAGTGTCTGGAGAAGCTGGTGGAAGGATACTACGACAGTGATGGTTGTTCTAATGGAAGGTATTGGCATTTTACCACTACCTCGCCCAAATTGGCCCTTGGGATGCAGTCCATATTCTGGAAGTTGGGAGAAAGAGCGGCGATCTACCACTTCAAGCGGAAAAAGAAGAAAATCATCCAAGGAAGGCTTGTCAATCAGTGTGATCTTTATACGCTGATCGTTAAAAAGAGCGAGTCACGAAGGCAATTTCATACAGGCATTCCATATATCAAGGAAGGAGATTTGCTTTGGATTAGAGTGGAGGACGTGACGGAGGGTTTCATCGGTGAGGTCTCCGAGCCAGAGGTACACAATTTGTCGGTAGAAGGTTCGCATACTTATACCGCCAATAACTTTCTAAATCACAATTGTCATTACACGTATCAGGTATTTGTGGACCCGGATAAAGGCAGGCTCAGCGGGATGCTCACCCAGCGGTCGTGTGACTTCCCGATTGGGGTGCCTTTCAACATCGCTTTTTACTCGGCCTTGACGATGATGCTGGCTCAACAAACCGGCTACACGCCGCATGAGTTTGTTCACTCCACGGTGGATAGCCACATCTATCTGAACCAGATGGAAGCGGTGGAGGAATACCTGCGAAGGCCGAAACCAGATTCTCCAAAACTCGTCATCAAGGCCGCTCTTGATATTTTCTCCTACACTATGGACAGTTTTGAGGTAGTCGGGTATAAGCCCCAGCCGAAGATCAAAATCCCCGTAGCCGTTTGATGTTGGCAGGTTCGGGCAAAAAGGTAGACTCGTGGACGATATCTGGGAAGAACTTCAGAGTCGGACAAAGAACAGGCCCAAAAACTTCGTGACTATACGCAGAGCCGGAAATGGAACAAGGAATTGGGCAAGATGCTCAATCAATTGTTTGCCATCCAGCAAGGCAAGGAACCGCCGCCCGAAGAAGAGGATGAGGAAGGTGAGAAGAAGAAAGACGAGTGCGAAGGTGGCACCTGTCCGATTTGATTCGGGCCGCTAGACTACAAACACCGCCCTGGCTCTTGCCAGGGCGGTGTTTTTTTGTTAGCTTCTTTCTACATTTCCCGTCTGGAGAGAAGCTATGAAGTATGCGTCTATCGACATCGAAACAACCGGTCTAAATGATAAGTATTGTCAAGTCATCGAATTCGGAGCGGTACTAGATGATCTGAATGACCTCAGACCGCTAGATTTGCTCCCCAGGTTCCACGCCTATGTTCTCCACAACATCTATGTCGGCGAGCCATACGCCTTAGCGATGCACGCAGAGATATTCCGGCGTATAGCCAAACTAGAACCGCCATTCAAGTACGTTCATGAAACCGCCCTGGGCGAAGAATTCGCCAAGTGGTTAGTATGTCAGGGGCATGATCCTGACGCCAAATTGAACGTGGCAGGTAATAACTTTGGCGGCTTCGATAACAAGTTTCTTGCCAAGCTGCCTAGTTTTTACAGCCGTGTCAAACTACATCATCGTTTCATCGACCCGGCCATCTTGTTCTTGGACCCCAGTAAAGACAAGGCAATGCCTGGGCTAGAGGAATGTTTGAAGAGAGCCAATAAGGATTCAGAAGTCACCCACACGGCGGTTGAGGACGCCCTACAGGTCATCAAATTGGTCAGGACGACCGTAGTAAATTGACCTCTACCAACTCTAATAGGGCATGATGAGCCATGCATTACGTTTTCTGGCAGAAGACCAGAAGGAAGGGCCGATAGAAGTCACCGTCGTTGGCGACGTGATGGTAGATGAATACTTTACTGTAGACGCCAACCGGGTCAGCCCAGAATTCCCCATCCCGGTCCTCCGATCATTGGATCACAGCCCCACCGCTTCTTTGCCCGGTGGGGCCGGTAATGTTTGTGCCCAATTCAAATACTTCAACACCAAGGTCAAATTGTTTGGCTTCTTGGACCATCGCAGCCACGATGTCCTAGAAGCCAATGGCATCGACACATCTAATTGCGTACTATTGCCTCCACGCTGTCTAGTTCCTGTGAAAAGGCGGTTCTATCAGGGACAATTCCCGCTGTGTCGCTGGGATGTAGAAAAGGATAATTATGGGTTGGATGTAGATCAACTACACCGACTCCAGCAGGAGTTGTTCGACAGATATTGTGCTACATCGCATGAAGTCATTATATTCTCTGATTACAACAAGGGATTGTTCTGTAATAGTTTTCCTTGGGCTGCCAAGCAATTTCCGAACGTGCCAATCAAGTTGGTGGACCCCAAGAAGGGGCCGTTGAATCGGTGGTATGGTTGCACGTTGTTGAAACCTAATTACAAGGAGGCCAAGGAACTAACTGGTGAAAGCGATTGGCTCAAGCAAGCCGACAAAATCATGGAAACGACCCATTGTATGGCTGCGGTTATCACGATGGGCGGTGACGGACTAGTAGGCAAGGTAGCTGACAGGGAATTTGAGTACATTCCTCACACCAAGGTATCAGCCGAGAGTGTGATAGGTGCGGGTGATTGCTTTATGGCTTTCTTGGCGATGGGCCTTGGCCGGATGATGGATGTGGTAGATGCCGTTGAGTTGGCATATGAGGCCGGGGCGGTATATGTTCAGAAGCACTATAACAAACCGATCACGCCTCATGAGTTGAAGAGACATATAGACCCTCACGCTGCCAAATTGGTTTCCAAGGAGTTCTTGAGCGAGTATCCAGGCAAGGTGGTGTTTACGAATGGTTGTTTTGATATACTACATCGTGGGCACCTAGAAATGTTGAAGTTCGCAAAGTGCCAAGGGGACGCTCTGGTGGTTGCGGTTAACAGTGACGAAAGTGTTTCTAGGCTCAAGGGCGAAGGCCGACCAATCAACAACTTGTGTGATCGTATGTCGATGTTGGCTGGATTGGACTGTGTTGATTTCGTAATCTCTTTCGAGGAGGAGACGCCCTACGAGACGATCAAACAGATTCAGCCAGATGTACTTGTGAAAGGCTCTGATTGGAAAGGGGCGGTGGTCGGCTCGGACTTGGTAGAGGATGTCAGGATATTTGATTTGGTAGAGGGACTCTCTACGACGAAGACCCTCCAGAAGCTAGGAGTCGAGAAAGAAGATTGATCCAGTTTTCGTACACCCTGATCCAAGTTTGGTGCCAAGCCTTGGACCCGTACTCCTCAGAAGGCATCCCCAGATTATCTAAGTGAGATCGGATGTCTCGTTTCAGTAGGCGAATCACATCTTTTACTTCTTGGGGGTCGGCGTTTTGATCTTTCAGGAGGTTGATGAATCTCAGTTTGGTTCTGGATATGTCGTCGGCCAGGAGCCGCTGGTCATTAGAGTCGAAGCGGTCCTCGCCGGGTTGCAGGGCTGCCATGTGTAGCCTAATATCTAGTCTAGCCTGTTCTTCTGGCGACATCTCATCTAGACCAGCAAGATCGTGTCTTTCTTTCTCGTTTAATCCAGGGACTAGAAGGGATTCCAGTTTCAACCAGAGGTCGTAGTACATGAAGGTATTTAGAGAATGAAGGGAGTTTTATGGGAGGTATAGTAATACCGGTTCCTTTATATGCATTAGTCATAGAGGAAGAGAAAAGAGTAGCCAAAAACGGCAAGGTGTTCTGGCAAGTCCTGTTGAAGACCAAGGTTGGCAACATCAAGGCTTTCATGTGGAATGCCCCAGATGACGTAGCGGCTAATCCGAAATTTCCCCATATCGGCGATGTGATATTGGTGTCTTCTTTTCAAGACAATATGGCTGAGCGTGGCAACATCGTCATTGAGGGGTTTGGTAGGACTACTCGTGAGGAATTGTTTAATCTAGTTCCCCAGGATGCCGTTGCCATTTGTGAGGTTGAAAAGGCCAGCGACGAGGCTATCGGAGCGGCACTGGATTTGATAGCTGATAGTTCTTTCTGGGACGAAAGGGTTCACCACAATTTTGCCATAGGGTGCCTGGGACGTTTGGATAAAGAGAAGTTTAGGGCTTGCCCGGCAGCCACGAAGGTCCATCACAGTTATCAGGGCGGGTTGATTGTACATACCGCCGAGGTTCTGGCTCTGGTGAGGGCGGTTGTTGAAATCAGTTTGCCCAAGTATAGCTTCATCAACAAAGACGTGCTTTACGCCAGTGCCATTTTACACGACATCGGCAAGGTAGAAACTTACTATATCAACAAAGTGGGTATATCCCAACAGCTAAGCACCGAGAAATCTATCGGGCACATCTACTATGGCATGAGCTTGGTCGATCAGCATTTCAGGTCACTAAAGTCTGGGTCCGTCAAAAAGGAGTTCGTTGACGAGGTACTCCACTGTATCGCCAGCCATCATGGTTTACCTGAATGGGGATCATTCAAGCCGGTTCAGTCGGTTGAAGCTGGTATTCTAAGTAGGGTGGATTACATTTCGGCTCGTAATGGCATGGTTGAAATCATGTTGAAGGAATCGGTTAAGACCGGCGTTCCTCTACAGGACGAGTTCAGAATATACGGTGACCCCTATTTCGCTTCAATTGGTATGAAAAACTATGTGAGAGGATGATATGGATCGCAGGAAGGTAGTTTAATACATGATTTGGGGTCTGTGCCTCGTCATGGGTCTGTGCTTCTTGATGGAAATCATGTTGAAGGAATCGGTTAAGACCGGCGTTCCTCTACAGGACGAGTTCAGAATATACGGTGACCCCTATTTCGCTTCAATTGGTATGAAAAACTATGTGAGAGGATGATATGGATCGCAGGAAGGTAGTTTAATACATGATTTGGGGTCTGTGCCTCGTCATGGGTCTGTGCTTCTTGATGAGCATCAAGGCGATGTTTCTCAAGTGGGACCATTCGACTGTTGAGGGGTGGACCAATTCTATTGAACGTACAGCCAGGGCCATAGAGATCAACACATACTTCATTCTAGTTCTTTTGCAGGCACTCCTTCTCCGCACCATTTGTAAAAAGTAGTTTTTTCTGGGTCATGTAGTTGGTACTATATTTACATGCCTAGAAAACGAATACTGATAAACAAGAAGGTCAAGAAACTATATGAGAAGCAGTGTTACATCTGCGGCGAGGATGATTACGATCTTCTAGATGTTCATAGGATCATTCTCGGCGAGGAGGGCGGCAAGTACACAGAACACAATAGCGTAGTGGTCTGTGCGACCTGTCATCGTAAATGTCATTCTGGGCGGATTAAGATGGACAGAAAGTATCCATCTACTTCAGGGAGATTAGTGCTTCATTATTGGGAGGACGGAGAAGAGAAGTGGAAGTGAATAGATACTCTGATGATAAAGTTGGACTTCAAAGAGTATCTGGACCTGATTGAGCAGGGCAACTCAACGAAGTCTGTCTACGGACAGGCTGGGCGGCACCCGTACCGTCCAGCTAAACCAGCCAAGTCTTTCCCGGCACCGAAGAACCCTTTCCCGAAGTTAGTAGCTACTGCCAAAGTAGATCGCCCGGCAGCATTTCTACACCCGGATGATTTCAGACTCGATATGGACAACAAGGATTTGCAGTTTGAGCCTATGAGGTTCGAGTTGTCATCTTTGAAGCCGCCATCCTCGCTACTGGTCAAAAGATCAAAGAAGATACCAAAATGAGTTACACACTCTACAACAAAGAAACCGGCAGGACTCTAGATTTCAGGGATCAGACCTGGACTTGCGAGACGCTAGAGGAGGCCAGAGAGATGCTTGAAGTCTGCTTGGAATGTGTCGATACCTTCCCTGGGTGCAACCGAAATAATTTTGTCATCGTAGATGCAGATACCGGAGAACAAGTGCATCCGCTGTCTGATTTTGAGTGATCCTTCTCTTATAGGGCATGAAAGATATAAGTCTCACCGGCAAAGGACTGACTGTAGTTGTTAAGTCAAAGTATTCTCCGATCCATAATTGGATGACTTTCTCGGCGTGGTATTCCATGTGGAAGAACCTTCCTGATGCCGAGGTCATCATCATGTGCGAACGGGGAATCTACTCCAAGCAGTTGATGAGTTGGGCACAGAGAATATCTGTTAAGTTTTTCTCTTACTGTAAGGATAAAGACCCGGTACAGGTAGCCACGATCAATGAGCTAATTACGTCCGGCAATAAGGTGATGTTATTTGAGGAACCGTGTGTTGTAGCCGCCGACGTGTTTCGAGATGGCAAGGTAGTAGATTCAAAGTCGAGTGAGACCGGCACGTTCGTATCATACAGGGAGGGTTGTGGCAAGTTTGTGGTGTCCCGCTGGATAGATAAGCTGGAGACTCCTTTTGCCGGTGCTTCTACTAGACTCATGACGCCCAGCGTCACGGTCAACGAGATGAGGGTTTTGAAGTTGTGGGACAAAATGAGCCTCGTGTTTGATAATGTCTGTGTTTAGGAGGACACATGAGGCACTATGATTACGACGAAGACGAGGAGAACGAGGACGTAGACAAATTTTTTGAAGAAAACAGAAACGACGATGAAGAACCTGAACCGGTATATGCAGACATATTTGGTGAAGAAGGGTTTGTAGATACCGATATTGAAATGCTCCACATTGCTCTTCGGATGTGCGAGCGAAGCTGGTTCTGGAGGTTCAGGAGTTTCAAAACCAAGCTAACACTGGTAGCCACTACATACGCTACCCTGAAGAGAATTTTGTGAGGAAAGAATATGCCACTGTATAGTTTCAAGTGCAAGAAATGTGACCACGAATGGGATGAAGTGACCTCTTACGATGAGATGGGCAAATACTCAGATATCCGCTGTCCAGAATGCAAATCTAAGTCCAAGGACAAGCTGATTAGCATGGCTAACTTCAAGTTCTCTCAACCTGTCGGCACTGATAGATTCAACAACAGTCATGATTACAGGCACAACTGGAACATGGACCGGCAGGGTGGTACCCGTGACCAGAGGAAAGAAGCCCAGGAGAAGTCCCACATGGGAGCGGAACCGTATAATTCGATAGATGACATATCTAGCGGGGAGCATTTCGGCGAGGTTAAGTGATTAGAAGGTTTTCTAGAATTACCTCTTGCATTGGCTTTCTTGACCGGCATATACTTACAGAAACAACTTGGACTCTATTCAAGGGGATATCATTATGGAACAAGTTCAGAAGCTCAAGGCTCTAGCAGCCAAGTTCGACAGGAAAGAGTTCACTACTCTACACGAGGAATTGCCCTTTTCTGAGTATCTAGAAAGGGTATATGCCAACCCAAGAATTATTAGGACGGCGTACCAGCGATTGTATGACACCATTGTGTCAAAGGGGTCCAAGGAGTTCAAACGCTATCGCAAGACCCTGACCCACTACCACTTTTTCGATGACAAAGAAATACCTATCTTTGGATTAGAGGAGACGTTGGAGGAACTAGTCAAGTTCATCCGGGGTGCTGCTGGTGGGTACGGAACAGAGAAGCGTGTCCTACTGCTCCACGGCCCGGTAGGTAGCTCGAAGTCAACCATTTGCCGCTTGCTCAAGAGAGGACTAGAGCGTTATTCTAGGAGCGATGACGGTGCTTGGTATAGCTACAAATGGGTCAAGTTGCCAGTTGGTGGTGACGGTATCTACACACACGATACCGACGAGTGCCCGATGCACGAAGAACCGCTTAAGTTGATCCCATCCAATTTCCGAGGCGATGTCATCAAGGATTTGAATGAGATCATCAACGAGCAGACTCCAGAACAGGAAAGGGTCAATCTCTACACCCTCCGCTGCGAAGGCGAGTTGAATCCACGCTGCCGTTACTTCATGAACGCCTTGCTGAAGAAGTACGACGGTGATTGGCAAAAGGTCGTGGATGAACATATCGTTGTCGTTCGCAAGACCCACTCCGAGGCCGACCGTTGTGGCATCGCAACCTTTCAACCAAAGGACGAGAAGAATCAGGATGCTACAGAGCTAACAGGCGACATCAACTATGCCAAGCTCCCGCACTTCGGTTCCGACTCTGATCCTAGAGCCTTTAACTTCGACGGCGAGTTTTGCGTCGGTAACAGAGGTATTGTCGAGTTCATCGAAATGCTCAAGCTGGCCCAGGAGTTTCTATATGACTTGCTGGGTGCCTCGCAGGAACAGCAGATCAAGCCGAAGAAGTTTTCGCAGATTCCGGTTGATGAGGTTTTGATCGGTCATACCAACAATCCAGAGTATGAGAAGTTGAAGAACAACCAGTCGATGGAAGCCCTGAGAGATCGAACTGTAAAGATCGACGTTCCATACCTCCTACGCTGGAATGAGGAACTGAAGATTCTAGACCACTACTACGGCAAGAAGAGTGGTGTTCGTCAACACATCGCACCGCACACGCTAGAGATCACCGCTCTGTGGGCCGTGCTGACCAGACTACAAGACGACAAGGACGGTAAGCTCACGTTGGTCGAGAAGTGCAAGCTATATGATGGCCGGGCACTTCCTGGCTGGACCGAAGATTCGGTCAAAGAGTTGCGGGATAAATACCCCAACGAGGGTATGTACGGTGGTGTGTCTTGCCGATACGTACAGGACAAGATCGCCAATTGCCTGAGTTCTCATTACGACTACATCAACCCCTTCATGGTGTTGAGCGAGATTCGTGAGGGCCTGGATCGGTCTTCCTTGATTACAAACAAGGAAGAGGCCAGCAGGTATGTTGCGTGCGTCGAGTTTGCCATGAAGGAACTCGATGAAATACTCAAGGCAGAGGTACAGAAAGCATTGGTTGGAGACGAGGAAGCAATTGTTCGTCTGTGTGCGAACTACATCGATAACGTCATGGCCTATATCAACAAGGCCAAGATCAAGAATCCTTACACTGGTAAGGACCAGGAGCCGGACGAGAAGTTGATGCGTCAGATCGAGGAGAAGATTGATATCCCTGAGATCGGTGCAGATGAGTTCCGTCGTGGTTTAGCAGCCTTCATTGGTTCGCTAGCTACTCAGAAGAAGGAGTTCAAGTGGGACTCGAATCCTCAGTTGAAGAAGGCCCTAGAGGCCAAGTTGTTCGAGGATACGAAGCACCATATCAAGCTCTCGGCCCTCAACGTCAGTGGTGCCACGGTGGTCGATCCTGAGATTCAGAAGAAGATCGATGCCATCAAGACTAGATTGGTCAACCAGTACGGTTACAACGAGAAGTCGGCTACTGACGTTCTCGATTACGTGGGCAGCATTTTCGCACGAGGCGACCTAGCTGAACAGGATGACTAATCCTGTGAAGCCCGGTAACACAACAAGGGCGGCGACTGGCCCTACAGCCGCCGCTCTTTTTTACTAAAGGGTCAAACATATGCCACACAGGATACAAGGCGATCACAAGGACTTTATCGATGTATATTCAGGACGCATTCGGCGAGAACTGAAGAAATACATCAATAACGGTAGCATCTTCCGGTTCGACGGCAAGGGCGGCAAGATCAATATCACCATCCCGAAGATTGATATCCCCCATATCGTGTTCGGTGATTCGGATGAGGGTATTGGTCGAGGCAAGGGTAAGGAAGGCGATGTCTTCAAGAAAGACCCACAGGAGGGCCAGGGCCAGCAAGCCGGTCAGGAAGAGGCGGACGGCATTACCATCTCCATCGATTTGGAAATCATTCTGAAGTTCCTTCAGGATGAATTACAGTTGCCTAATCTGCTGCCCAAGCCGAACCAAACCTACGAAGACATCAGGATCAAGTACAACGATATCGCTCTGACGGGGCCAGAATCGTTGCGTCACAATCGCCGCACCATGCTTCAAGCTTTGAAGCGTATGTGTGCGAGCGGTGAGATCAACCAGTTGCACATGATCCCAGGGTTCAAGACTCCGGTACGGCTCATTACACCACATAATTCCGATAAGCGATACCGTCAGTATCGGGAGATCAAGATTCCTGCTAGCAACGCAATTATCTTTTTTGCTAGAGATGGTTCGGCCTCGATGGACGAACACAAATGTGATATCATTTCTGATATGGCTTGGTGGATAGATGTCTGGATCAGGCAGTTCTACAAGAGAGTAGAACGGTGCTATATCTGGCACGATACTGTTGCTCAAGAAGTAGACGAGAAGAAGTTCTACCGCTATCGTTATGGCGGCGGCACCATTTGTTCGTCGGCTTTGAAGTTCATAGCCAAACAGTTCGAGAATAGATTTCCTCCAGAGAAGTGGAACGTCTATATTTTCTACTTCACTGACGGCGAGAACTCTATGTGGCCTTCTAATGACAACGATGTGTTTTGCAAGGTGATAGAGGAACAGTTCCCCTCCAGTATAGTAAACTTGATTGCGGTGACACAGGTTCTAGCCGATAGCTACCAAGATAGTGTTAAAGAAGCAGTGGATAAGAAGTTTGGATCGGCTCCTAACGTGCGGACTACTGCTATAAGCATCCCAGATAGGAAGGATGATTCTAGTAGCGGCCATGTTCCGTATGGAACTAAACTCTCTGACGAAGAAAGGGATTTCCAAGTCAGACGAGCCATCATCGAGATTCTAGGGAAGGAAAAAACCAAGAAAGATAAGGCAGACAAGGCGGCGTAACTATGAGTTCATCGAAATTCTTTCGTGGGGCACCATTACTGATAGGCGACAACACCACGCCCGGTGTACGCATACCAGATGAGCTAATGAAGCTAATCCCGACCATCTTTCAGAAGGTCAGAGATTTTGGTTGCGATTTCTACCCGACCGTCGTGCAGATGTTGACTTACGACGAGATCAGCGAGATTGCCGCCTACGACGGCTTCCCGGTGAGATTCCCTCACTGGAAGTGGGGCATGGAATACGAGGAACTACAGCGTGGATACGAGCATGGTATGCATCGTATTTACGAAATGGTCATCAACAACAATCCGTGCTATATCTACTGTCTAGATTCTAACACGTTGGTAGACCACGTTACAGTCATTGCTCATGCGTTGGGTCACAATGATTTTTTCAAGAACAACGTGTTCTTTTCTAGAACCAACATGTCGATGATGGACGAGTTTGCCAACCACGGCACCAAGATCAGAAGGTACATGACTCGTTGGGGCAAAGAACGTGTTATAGAGTTTCTCGACCACGTTCTCAGAATAGAAACCTTGGTTGACCCAGCTAAGGCTTGGCAAGCCAAGATCATCAAAGACCCTGTGATTCGTGACAAGAGAATCTACAGAGAACCAAATAGGTTGTCGGTTAAGGACGATCACGACTACATGGAAGACTACATTAACCCAAAAGGCTGGTGTGACGAGCAGAGGAAGAAAATTGAACGCAAGGAAGTAGCCGAGCAATTGTCGTTGTTCACTGAGCCTACAAAGGACATTCTTGGTTTCATTCGAGATAATGCACCATTGAAACCGTGGCAGGCTGATATAGTAGCCATGATGTATGAGGAGGCTATGTACTTCTGCCCACAACGACAAACCAAAGTGCTGAACGAAGGATGGGCCTCGTATATCGACTTCAACATTATGGCTCGTCAAGGGTATGTTTCCCTTGGACAGAAATCCCATGATTGTGGTATAGTCGAATACTCCAAACACAAGATGGGCGTGCTTGGCGGGAAGTATTCGATGAACTCTTACAAGCTAGGGTTCACGTTGTTCATGGACGTAGAGGAGCGGTGGAACAAGGGTAGGTTTGGTGATGCTTACGATAGCTGCACCGACATGATCCAGAAAGAGAATTGGGACACCACAAGCAACCTGGGTCACAAGAAGGTCTTCGAGGTAAGACAATACTATGATGACTTGACTGCTATCATCGAGTTCTTTACCGAGGATTTCTGCACGAAGAACGAGTTCTTCGAGTGGAAGCATCGTCCGAACGGCGATTGGGTGATCGAGTCTCGTGATTACAAGAAGATCAAGCAGAAGTTAGTCGAGAGACACATGAACGGAGGTCTGCCACAAGTTAGACTGGCGGACCCAAATCACAAGGGCAACCGCAGTCTGTTCCTAGAACACGTAGACGACGGCAGGCCGCTCTTGGATAAGTATGTCCGGCCCGTCCTCCAATCTCTTTACCACCTCTGGGGTAACGATGTTTACCTCTCCACCAAAAAGAGGGGCGGCAAGGAGATCATGTATTGGGCTATGGGCACCAAGGATGAGGACGTTGGCATACTTACTAGAGAAGAATACGAAAAGGATGAATCAGAATGAAACTGACCATCTTCAAAGATGACTCGCCGGAAGAGGTAGCCGAGCGTTTCTGTTTTGTTATGTCGGAACTTGGTATACGAGTGAGAGAGATAGAGAACGATAAAGAATCTATCACTTTTGATCTCTCTTGGGTGGCTCCTCTAAAATGATGGAGAGGCGGAACAGGAGTAGAACGGTTCTTGAGCAACTGCTTTACGATCTCCATACGCATTCCTTGAATTACCATACAAGAGAAGTCTACCTTCATAGTTCTTATTCCCCTACCGCCTGGGACGATGAGCCGGGAGTGGAATATAGAACCGCTACTACATTCATCAAGAATCTACATGTCTTAGACAACGAAAACCAGAAGAACATTCTGGTACACTTGCACATCGTCGGCGGCAATTGGAGCGACGGTATGGCTATGTTCGATACGGTTCGCTTCACTAAATCTCCAATCACGATGCTAGCCTATGCCCAGGCTTCCTCGATGAGTGGTATTCTTTTGCAAGCTGCGGATGCTAGAGTTCTGATGCCTGATTGTGAGTTTATGGTACATCATGGTTATATCAGTCTAGACAGCGATGCAGTTCGAGTAAAGTCTGTGGTCGAAATCAATGACTTTTATTGTAAGAGGATGTTGCAAATCTTTTCCAAAAGAGCTATAGTGGGCGAGTATTTCAAGGAACGAAACTATAGCGAGGACAAGATTGCCAAATTCATAGATCGTAAACTACAGTCGAAAGGCGACTGGTTTATGACCGCAGAGGAGGCCGTTTACTATGGGTTAGCAGACGGCGTACTAGGAGAAGGCAAGTTCAAAAACCTTGATGCATTAAGAGGAGACAGGAAGTTCAAAGGGGTATTGTGACCGCATGGGACTCAATGAACTATCTCCCAAAACTCGTGTGAAGCGAGGAGAAAAGATAGAGGACGAGATTTGCGAGTGTTTGAATGAGCATTATGGGTTTGGCCTAGAGAAAGCCTCGTTTGTAGAAAACACTCGCAAGAAGATAGATCGGTTCATCCAAGGAAAGACTGGCCGCATACCTGTTCAGGTCAAAGGCAGGTTTAGCGGTGACGACATCCTGTATGATCTATACGAACCCTACTGCGGGATAGGCGATCCACGTACCAAACCTGGGCGGGATCACAAGGGAGAGTTCAAGGTTTACATATGCCTCTCAAAAGACCGTCGAATCATTCGGGTCGTCAACGTCGAAAGCATGAGAGCGATCATCGGCGAAATAGAAAACGAGTGGTCGGCATCAGGTCATAAACTTCCTTTCTTCTCTGAAAAGCATCCTGGTTGCGAACTGAGATGGCACGAGGACCAGTGGAGTGGGACTCCGAAGGTACTCTGCTTTCTAAACACCGACGTATTCAAACCAAACAAAGACATCAAGTTCTACGAAATGAAAACCAAGGAGACCTCCAATGGCTGAAATCGATATCATCTTGAGTGACGAGTTCGTTCAGTATTCGCAGCTTGTGGCTACGATACACACCCAGAAGAAGACGATGAAGGAAGAGTTCAAGAAACTCTATGAGAAGTTCCAGGCCGATCAAGCCGAGCTAGATCGGCAGGCTCTTGACGCCACTCAGAAGTTCGAGGCATGGAAGGCTTCGGCTTTGGGCGGCAAGGAACAGCCTGCGAAGAAGGCAGCCAAGTAATGGTCTCTGGCGGCACCGACCTGATTTTCATTTGCCCTGGCAAGGTAGATGTTTTGGATACCGTCCTCCTCCACTTCCGAAAGAAGTGGCCCAACCTCGTTTATGAAAGCGATTGCAGGATGGGGTCGGACCTGAAGGAGTTTTTTCTTTACGCCGATTCGGACGTGAAAGAAAAGATAGAAGAGGTTGGGGTGGAGGACGATCTAGCTCCGCACTTCGTACATCTCTTGTTCCGGCCAATCGGCCAAACTGTAAGACACTACATTCAAGAAGTCACCATCGTAGTAGACAAGTTGGATCAGTCTATATTTCCAGTAATTGAAATTATACAAAGGGACTTTCTACGTGGCTACATGGATTGACATTTCTAGCCGTTCTGATACTCTGGCCTGATTAACGAACGGAGAAGAGTATGGGTTCCATGACAATCGATGGTTTCGAGCATTTGCATCTACACACTGACTTTAGCCTTCTCGATGGCTACGGCATGGTTGAGGAATATGCGAAGAGAGCGATACAGATTAACCAGAAATTCCTTTGCGTTTCGGATCACGGCATGATGGGCGTCGTGCCCCGGCAGATTCGGGCTTGTGACGAAAATAAAATCAATCCTGTTTTTGCCTGCGAACTATATGTCAATCCTCGTCAGCCAGAAATCCCAGAGTCAACTACTACAGCCAAGTTCATCGAAAGTTGGGATGATCTCGACAAGAAGCAGATGCGTAAATCTTATCATTTGCTCGCCATTGCCTACAATCAACAGGGCTATAGCAACCTAGTGAAACTCTCTTCGTGGGGTTGGACCAAGGGCTATTACTACCGTCCCAGAGTCAATCACGAGCTACTTCAAGCCCACAAAGACGGCATTATTTTCACGAGTTGTTGCTACAACGGTGAAATTGGTCAAGCGTTCGACCGGGCATTACATCCGCCAGATGGTTCCAAAGGCAGTATAGAAGCTGCCGAGGAAGCCGGGTTCGCTATGATCGAAAAGTACATGGTGATGTTTGGCAAAGACTTCTATTTGGAATTGATGCTTTTGGATTTTGTTAAGCAGAAGCCATATGACCGCTTCATCGTCAAAGCCCATCTGAAGTACGGTGTGCCGATCATCGTTACCAACGACTGTCACTACTGTCTAGAGGTAGATAGCCGAATGCAGCGGTTGATGTTGATGATCCAGACCAACAAGACCATCGGCCAGATTCAACAGTTGATTAACGAGAACGAAGGGGCTGACCTGTTCGAGCTACAAGATCAAAACTTGTGGCTCAAGTCCGAGGAAGAGATCAACCAGAAGTGGTTGAAGGACTATAGCGATGTCATAGATTATGAAATCCTCAGTCAAGCGAAGAAAAACACCGTGGCTATATGCGAACGTGCTAGGGGCGTTCAACTAGACCGGTCTATCAAGCTACCAAAAATTACCGATGCCGATCTGAAATTCAAAGAAGCGATTATGCAAGGAGCCACTCAGCGGCGTATTCCCATGACTAAGGAATACGTCGAACGCATCAAGGAAGAGTATACGCTTATCTGTCAAAAAGGCTTTTCTAGCTACTTCCTCATCACGAAAATGATGACGGATGAGGCTAGACGGATTTGTCCGTCTTTGTTAGGATTTGGCACCGGACACGAAGCTGTGGGTCCAGGTAGAGGATCGGCGGTCGGGGCACTAGTTTGCTACTGTTTGGGTATAACTGATGTTGACCCGATTAAGCATGATCTGCTATTCTCTAGATTCCTTAGCCCGGCTCGTGGCGGCAAATCTCTGAAATTGAGATTTTCCAACATTGACCCGGTGCTGCCAGAGGCGGCGTAATGTCAGAGCTAGAAATCCCAGAGGTAGTTCATCGAGTAGTTCGTAAGGAGCTAGATGAGGACTGCCAGTTTGAAGAAGGTCAGAAGACCATCATCGTCCAGTCGAAATCGATGGCTAAGGCGTTCATAACCCCGGATGTGTGTTGGGCGGCGATCTCGATTGCCGCACACGAAGGCGATTGGCCGACCCTGAATGCGACGAAACGCATGGGGTTGTTACAGTTATTCTTCCTCGATTGCGACCGCTCGGTGGGTCCGAAGTTTTCTGAGGGAACTAGCTTGTTTACAGAGAGCCATGCAGATCAAATTCTTGATTTCCTGAATTACGTTTGGGACAGGATTGATTTGTTGTTCGTGCATTGCGAAGCTGGGATTTCCAGATCACCGGCTGTGGCTGCCACAATTTGCAAAATGAAATATGGCCACGACAAGCACTTCTTTGATAACTATACGCCCAACAGACTCGTGTACTGAACACTTCTAGAACGTGTAGTTTTTAGAGGTATTTACGTTCCGTGACCCTTTGAAAGGAGAAAGAAAATGAGATTTCTAATGGCTGCTCTGGCTGGCCTGATGCTTGTTGTATCCCCAGCCTTGGCACAAGAAAAGCAAACACCAAGCATCGTCGTGACTGGCGAAGCTAAACTCAGCGTTAAACCTGAGTTGGCCTACGTGTCACTAGGCGTCGTGTCGGAAGCCCCAACCGCCTACGATGCTTTGCAGAAAAACAATGTTTCGATGAAGTCCTTGTTTACGCTCTTGAACGAGAGCAAGGTTGCCGAGAAGGACATTCAGACTTCCGGTTTCAACATCAGCCCCCGCTACGACTACAAGAACAATGAGACAAAGTTCCTGGGGTATACAGTTTCCAATAACGTCACGATTACCGTGCGAGATTTGGCGAACCTTGGGAAGCTCCTCGATGTCCTTGTGAAGAACGGTGCGAACAGCATTCACGGCGTCACCTTCGGAGTTTGTGATCCGAGCAAGTTGGCCGACGACGTGCGAAAGGCTGCCATGCAGGATGCCAAGCGAAAAGCCACTTTGTACGCCGAGGGCGGCGAGTTCCGCTTGGGCGGGGTGATCTTCGTGACCGAGCTTGGCGTACCGAGAGCCAGCCCGCAGATGTACGCTGCTTCTCACATGGCTGATGCCGAAGCTGGTGGGAACGTCCCGGTTTCTGGCGGGGAACTGACAGCAGCAGTACGTCTCCAGGTGACTTTTGCCATCGGGGGTCCGCTGCTGAACTAACGATAAGGTGCTGAACACCAAACTGTCCGTTCGTCCGAATGTGGACAAGTGATGTTGACACGCCTCACTGAAAACACTATAGTGGGGCCTTGATATGACCCTGGCTTTGCCGTCAGGGGTGAATCTAGAAAAGAGGGTTGACATCAGCCTCGACTAGACTAGAATGTGAACTCAGAGACGCTCACAGCATCTTTCAATACTATGACAAGGTTGAAGATAGCGTCTCGTTTCGGGCGGTTAGCTTAACTGGACAGAGCATTCAGGAAAAGCCGCAAGGCCACTACTGAAGGGTTGGAGGTTCGAGTCCTTCACCGCCCACTAGAGACACCAACAGCATTTACTAAAATTAACAGGTGATGATGAAACGGTGTCTCGTTTCGTCTAGAGACCAAGTTGAGGTTGACCGATACATAGGAACGCTAACAGCAACCAAACCTTTAGCGGGGAAACCCGCTGCAAAAAGAGATGGCGTTCCGCTGCTGCACGAGGGAGGTAAGACCATGACCACGCTACTTAACAAGCTCGCCAAGACTGCCCATACTTGGAACGGGGCCATTTCCTATTCTACCACCGGATTCGACAAGTTCGGTGCGTGCCTGGACTACTTCGCCAAGGCCGGAACCTACGTCAACCGCTCGCAGGAGCAGGTGGACGTGGACATGACTCGCATTTTCTCGGACGACGAGAGTGTGGCTCTGTCGATCCTGTTCGGTCTCCGTCTCATCACCCGTAAGCCCGACGTGCAGGGTATCGAAGAGACGCAGACCGGCTACGGTCGGCGTGATGAGTTCTACAAGAGTTGCGTCTGGCTCTTGGAGAACAAGCCGAACCTGCTCTACTCTAACCTTCACCTGATCCCTGTGTTCGGGTGCTGGAAGGACTTGATGCAGAAGCCGCTGATCGACCGGCTGGACCGGGAGAAGGTATACGCACTGGTTGGCAACAACCTGGGCGACGGCCTGCTCCGCAAGTACCTGCCGCAGATTCGGTCGGCAAAGCACGCCCGCACCGACCGGGACAAGAAGCGTATCGAGTGGGCCAAGGGTCTGTGTCGGCACCTGGGTATCAGCTTCGCTGACTACCGCCGCCTCAAGCGGGAAGGTGCCGGGCACATCTGGCAGAAGCAGATGACCCACGGCGAGTGGGACCGCATCAACTTCGACGGGATTCCGGGGAAGGCGATGCTGCGTCACACCACGCAGAAGGGCCGTGACAAGCAAACCGTGTTCGAGCGGCACGGTCAGGTCGAGCGTCTGCGTGAGTGGGTGCTGGGCCAGAAGACCATCAAGTTCACCGGCTACCCGTATGAACTGACTCGTCAGGCATCGGGCCGGAAGAACCCGTCGCTCGTCCAGAAGCTCATTCTGGATCGTCAGTTCGAGACGGTGCTGGAGCCGATGCGTGGGCACGGCCTGGGCAACACCCTGGCTTGCTTGGACATCAGCGGCTCGATGACGTGCGAGGTAGTGTCGGGGGTTTCGGCCTACGACATCTGCATCAGCATGGGCATCGCCTTCTCGATGCTGAACACCGGCTACTTCAGCAACACGGTCTGCGGGTTCTCAGACTCGCCGATTCTCGCCAAGCTGCACGGCGGCATGTGCGACCGCTTGAAGTACATCGAGACGGACAGCGAGTTCCAGCGGGTCGCCTGGGGTTCGACCAACTTCCAGGGCGTCATCGATCTGCTGGTGAAGACTTGGAAGGAAAACCCGGATATTCCGGTCGAGGAATACCCGGAGACGCTGCTTGTCATCAGTGACATGCAGTTCAACCCGGTAGGAAAGAACACCAAGACCAACTACGAGACCGCCATGCGGAAGCTCAAGAATGTTGGTCTCGGTGAGATGCGGTTGATTTGGTGGTTCGTTAACGGCAAGGGAGGCGACTTCCCTGCCCAGATGGACTCCAAGGGTTGCTACATCATCGGCGGGTTTGACCCGATGAATATCAAGGCTCTCATGGGCCTGACTTCCACCGGCCAGGACGCCAAGAAGGATTTCGTCGCTGCTGAAAAGAAGGAGGAAACTCCTCTGGACGGCATGATGAACTTCCTGCGGCAGCCGATCTTCGGTCTCCTTAACAGGGAACAACCGTCAAACCAGTAACTCAGGAGCCGGACCCACAGAGGGTCCGGCTCTAGTCCTTTTTTCCCCCCTTCAAGGAGGCCCCTAGTGGCTGCGAAACTGTATGTGGGCAATTTGCCCTACTCAACAACCGACGATGATCTCCAACAACTGTTCTCTGAGCATGGCACTGTGAAATCCGCACAGGTCATCATGGACCGGGATACTGGTCGCTCCAAGGGCTTCGGATTCGTTGAGATGAGCAATGGCAGCGAAGTATCTGCCGCCATCGCCGCTCTCAACGGGCAGGACTACAAGGGACGTTCCCTCACAGTCAACGAGGCCCGACCACGAGAGGATCGTGGCAGTGGTGGAAAAGGCGGACGAGACCGCCGCTAAATACAATCATGAACGCCCGGCACTGTTGGTGCCGGGCGTTCTTATTTTCAGAAAGGACTGGATTATGGCTAAAGGTAACGCCGCACAGAAGAACGACAAGAAGAACAAAAAGGCCAAGAAGGGCACGAAGGCCGCTGCCAAGACTGGCAAGAAGAAGGGAAGCTAGTCAGCAAGCCTCGCCTTGAGGTCGCTGACGAATTTCTTGAAAATGGTCGTCCGCCTCTCTTTGGAGAGGTTGTGCATGATACCAGCGATGCGATCTACGAACATGGACATCTGAGTGTCCACTAGTTCGGCGTTCTCGCTGGTAATCATTTCCGTGCCGTCATTGTGCTTAACTCCCTGCCAGTCTCCACGCTGGGTGAGCCATTCGGTAAAGCGTAATTCCATACGCTATCTATCCAAAGGTGCGACGAAAATGAGCATCAGTCGTATCACAGCGTACATCATCGCCACTCGTGATGACATTGTTATTTCGGCTGGTGGGCCTGCTGAAAACGGTAAGTATGTCGGCTGGATCACGTTGGGTGAAGAGGACCGTTACCGGCCCCTGCTCAACTCCGAGCCTATCTACGATACCCCTGAAGCCGCCAAAGAAGCCATGACTCAGGTTGTGGTCGAGGTCAAAGAGGCCGTCGAACAAGAAACGGGCGGGGAACATCCCATTGACCATGTTCTCGGTAAGACCCACGGCGAAGTCGTCAAACAGATCATCCAGACGGCACATGACATGAAGAGACAAGAAAAGAAAACGCCCGGCTGAAAGCCGGGCGTTTGTTTAGTCTGGATTCATGCAGGCTCGCATGTAGCTTGCCATGTTTTCGTACCGATCCAGAGCCTTGAGTAGTCTGTCGATACCATGAACCTTTTTATGCTTCTTCCGTGGGGGAGGCATAGGAGGACTTTGTTCTTCTGGTTCTATTTCCATAGGCGGTGGGGCATCGCCGTTTTTTTCGTCGGCATCACCCTCATCTTCTAGCTCATCCTCTTCACCTTCATCTGGAACTTCCATATCCTCATTTTCTTCCTCTTCGTCTTTACTTTCGTCCTCAAAGCCGAAAGGTGATACTACAGATTCGCCCATCATGTCGGTAAAGCTCTTGAGCTTCTCGCTCATTGACTTAGCAAGTGCGTTGGCTCGCTGGTCGCCGCCCTCGTCGTCATCTAGCAGATCGGTGAGACTTTCGTAAGTCTCTGGGTGATCGTCCATCAAAGTTTTTACCAGCTTTTTCATGCCGCCGCCACGCTTCAGTTCTTGGATCAGGCTTTCCAGAACTCTATCATTCTTGTTTGCTAGAACTACAACGTAGCGAATTGCTTCTGGTGGATATGGGTGGAACTTCCCCGCCGTGTAAGACGTAACCATAGGAAGTTCGTCTTCCAGTGGTTCAACGCTACCGCCGCACCCGCAGGTTTCGATCATGTACTGAGTGAAGGACTTGATATCCATGCCCTTCGTCTTTTCGATGAAGGCTTCTGTCTTGCTTTTCTTCCAGCCTTCTACTTCTTTGCCGCCCGGTATGTTCTTAGAACCTCCCTGTGACATATTGGGATTCCAGGCTGGTATCGCACCTTTGTCGGCGAAGCCCTTTTCGCCAGCTTTTTGTTTTTCTGGGACGCCAGGGCCTTTGTAGGGCTTCGGTGCCTCTTTGCTGGACGGTGCCTCAATCTTCCAGCCCTTGCCGTTGGTTATGGCCTTTGGCGGGGCCTTGTCATCTGCCGGATCAAGTTGGTCGCCGGAAGGGTCAACGGTTGGCTTCTCCTGAAGTTTGCCTTTGGAGTTGAGATATTCCAAGAATTTTGGGTATTTCATGTCGCTTCCTTTAGTTTTCGTCTGAAGACATAGCTATCCACATGACGATGTAGATTAGTAGGCCCGCACCCTATAGTGTCCCAGAACGAACAAAATTCGTATGAGCGATGCAGGGATACCGGTGGAGTCCGAAATGCCAGCACAGATACCAGCAATGATTCCGTTTTTCGTGTTTCTCACCATGCAGGTATTTATGAGTTTGGGGAAAAATTCCGAATTTACCTGTCATGTTTCGCTGTTTCGAGCATTTTGTTTATCTGTGAGCCTAACGGCTGCCGGATGTGTCATTCTTTTGACTCGAAAGGAGCATCTCATGGACCTGGACATGCTGGCTGAGCAGATCGACACCTACGGGGTTTGGTTTCCCGAAGTGAAACGGTTTAAGAGGCGATGGGAACACATCCCTGGATTTAACGAGGAGGCGGCGTGGCTTATCATGTACAAGGACATTATCGAAGGCAACGGCAGCACGGAGTTCTTTCTGAGCCTGGGGATAGACCCCAGGAAGTGCTAGGAAGCACGAGCGAGTCCAGTCTGCTTCACAAGGCGACACGGATGGCTGCCTCTTCTTCTGGCGTTCGTTTTTTCTTGATTACCGACTTTCTGCCGAAATTGCTAAGTGCCGAGGACCATGCTAATGGTTTCACGGTCTTTTGGATGTCGGGTCATCTTGAAAATAAATTGTCTATTACCAACTTGGTAGGTGCCGATGAAGAAGAACCATTCGCCGCCGAAATCGTCGTCTAAGCTGACTTTTGAGGCGTCAGGCCAGTTAAACGGTGGGGGAACTGGTTTGATAACCCCGCTGACGGCACTTGTTTCCTCTTTCAAGAGCCACCATGCCGTATATACGATTCGATTGATAAAACGACGGCAGCCGAGTATAAATAGGTGGTAGAAATTGGGGGCGTCCCGGTTTCGATTACTGGTTTGAGTGATTGAGTTGCGTGTCGTGGTTGGTCAGCAGGCCACGCTAAAAGCCGACCTAGCCTTAACCGGCGAAACTCCTGCTTATAGAATGGCTGCCTAAACAGGCCGTTCCGGGTTGAGAGAAGCTCTGTCAGAGGCGTCTTGAATACCCGTCGCAAATTCTGACTGGCTCGTGCAGAGCGGCGATCCACGAGTGAGACAAGTCGCTGGTTCCTGAAAGCCCTGGAGTTGGGGCTGATTGGAACGAGAAGCCGAAAGGCAAATCAACCGAATACACACGTAGACGCTCAGTTGCGGGCCGAGTAACACAGGGGTTCGACTCCCCTCGCCTCCACTGTCACCGTCATGCGGTGCCTCCTTTCGAGAGTTACGGCGGGGTCGTTCCCGTCGTAACTATTAAATAAGCCCTTCAGGACTACGAGCGATGAGGAGAAATATCGTAGTCGTGGTTTTGGCCGTGGCAGCGGCTCTCATCAATCATTGGCTGTTAGTTACATGGTTGGAAATTCCTTTCTTTCTCTATTTTGTTTTCCTCATCGCCATCGCTCTCAAGTGGAAACACTTCCGGCCCTACATTTTCACCTTTATTTTCTTTCTGACTTACGGCTTGATTGCTGTCTGGAACGGCACGTTCGACTTTCGTGAAGCACTGAGGCTTTCTCTGTGTTTTGTCGGCGGTTTTGTCATTAGTCACTTTTCGATCACCTTCCGTGGCTTGCTAGATGACGTTGCCAAGAGCGAGCAGAAGTACAAGACGATTTTCGATTCTTCGCTCGACGCCATTATTACCGTTGATAAGAGCGGGCTTGTAGTTGAGTGGAACCGTTCCTTGAAACTTGGAAAAACTTACCCAAGACAAAGTTTGACGAAATCAATCCTGCTCTCTGCCGTTATACGCAGAAAACCTTCAATGGATTGACCCGTACTGGCATTGCGGCAATGCTCCTATCAGGGAAAGTCTCGTAGACTTTATCCCCGATTACTTTTCGCCCGATGTTGAGCGAACCATTTACGTCAGCATGAATAGGTCGGAATGTCTTGTACATTCCTTTATTTCTTGTCCCGCTCAGAATGGGTGGTTCGGCGTCCCAAACAGGCAGTTGGTCATGGTCAAGAAAACTTGCTTTACTGGTGTATGCTTCCTCAGTAAACATAACCTCAATACCCGCCAGTGTTGCCTTGTACTTAACCTTCTCGATGAACCGCCAAAACGGAATGTACTGGAAGTTCTGTTTCTGCGGTTTAAGCATTTTGACTTCCTGCTTCCAGCCATCGTTCTTGCCCACGATGATACGACCAATGCCATGTTTGATGCACAAGTCCACAATGAACTTGCTTGCATGGTGGAAGTAGTTTTCAATCTGGAAGTAGCGTTTCCTGCTCGTCCTCTTGTTGGGATGCTTGTTGTACAACCTATTGACGCTCTTGAGGATACGACCATTAACCAATAGCGGTGAGCGTTGGTTTGAAGTTATCGTAGCCAAGTTGTTTACGCCAATGTCTATACAAGCAACCTTGTCTCTGCTGACTTTCTCTTTCTTGCTTTCTTGCTCATACTGTATGTCCACTACAAAACCGAAAGTCTTGGGCGTGACAACCACTTGCTTGAAGTCCTTGTTGCACTTGACCGAGAACAGGTTGTTCGTCGGCGTGATGATTCCTAACTTCAACGGCTTCTTCTTGATGGTTTCGTTGTAGAAGATTACCTGAACCAATTTGTCCTTATAGTATGGAGGTTTTGGCATTCTTCTGAATTTGCTTGGGTCTTTCTTCCACGCTCGGAGAACGGCTTTGAAGTTAGACCAGTGAGGCACTTGCGTATGGTTTGCTTCGCCGTTTTGGTATTGTGCAAGTTAAGGAAACAATCCAGTGCTTGTGTCTCTTGGACAAGGATGTTCAGGTCAGGCAGTCGTTCGTCACCAAACCACGCTTTCCTCATCAAGAAGTTGCACTTGTTATACAGTTCCTTGCTTTGGGTACAGAGTCGGATGATTTCGGGCGTGCCGTCAATCAGGTGTCGTTCCACTACGAGCAGAAACCTTTATGTCATCTATACCGCATCTCCTACAACACATTGTTCTGTTGGAGTAGTGTGTTACCACTTTTATTTTGTAGCGGAGTTTCTTTCTCGCATAGTAGCCTTTTTGCTGTTCTCTAGCTTTTCTTTTTCTGGCATTCCTACACTCTTTGCAGTTCGGTGTGAATTTATCCTTGGATGCTTTTCTCGGCCAGAATTGATCTATTGATTTTGATACGTTGCAATCGGTGCATTTTTTGACTTGCATTGTCCAATTTTACCAAACGGTCCAATTCGCAAGCAAGATACAGTTGACTGTTACTTTTCTTTCTAGTAGGATTCGATTCTCTACCTGGAAAGAGGAAGCGACGTAATGTCTATACACGACGAGAACAGAGAGCTACAGGACATACTATTGAACGCCCCCAGAAGAGCAGCATATAGAAAAAGCGATGATCGTAATTCGACGCCGGGCTACGTTGATGAAGATGACTTCAACGCTGGCAAGCTAGTTCAATGGACTACCGGCGACGGCCTTCGCTTTTTCCCTGCGGGGCATACGCTGAATGAGCTTCCTCCTGGGGCATACGAACCTGCGTATACCCCAGAGAAGGGGTACTTCATGCAAAAGGTTCACGTTAAGACCGAGGGTCTGTTGCAATTCCCAGAGACGAATTCCGAGAGAGTTATCAACGAGATTCAGAAGTTCTGGGATCGGGAAGACCTTTTTTGTGACTACAGCTTGACGCACAAGCGTGGCATCATGCTGTGGGGGCCTCCGGGTTGTCATCGCAAAGGCACCAGGGTCATTATGGCTGATGGTTCTCTCAAGAATGTAGAGAATGTAGTAGAAGGCGATTCGCTGATGGGGCCTGATTCGTGTCCAAGGAAGGTTTTTGCTCTTTGTCGAGGACGTGATTTAATGTACAAGATCACGCCGAATAAAGGAGAGCCTTTCTATGTGAATGCTAATCATATTCTGAGTTTGAAACGGTCGGGGGACGTTCGCAAGGTTTCTTGGATTCCAGATGTACTCAATATAAAGGTTTCCGACTATTTGAAATTGTCAAAAACAACTCGTGCTAGGCTCAAACTATATCACACAGGTGTGTTATATGAAGAGCGTTTGCTTCCGCTAGACTCTTACTTTTTGGGGGTTTGGCTGGGAGACGGGTACGAGGACAATACGGCTGTTACGACTCAAGATCGAGAGATCATTGCTTGTGTTGAGCATATAGCCAATCAGTTCGGACTGAATGTTAATCCGCAACAAAAGCCTGATTCTAAAGCAGCCAGTTATTACATAACATCTGGTCCAATGCGTTTGGGAGTGCAAAAAGAAGGCAGGAATCCCCTTCGTACTTTGTTGAAAGAGTTGGGCGTCTTGCAGAATAAGAGGATACCTTATATCTATTCTACCTCCAGTCGTATGCAACGATTGCAGTTGCTTGCCGGGCTTATTGATACAGATGGTAATTATGTTTCCAAGAGACTCAAGGATGGGCGTGCAAGTAAAGGATATTACGAAGTCACTCAGAAGCGGCATGATCTTGCTTGTGATATTCAAGCATTGGCCCGGAGTTTGGGGATGGGAGCCACTATTAACAAGAAGTATGTCGATGGTGATTTGTATTGGTGTGTTAATGTGTTTGGCGAAATACAAAACATACCTGTCAGAATCAGCTATAAGAAAGCACCGGTTGGCACCTCAAATAAAGACCCCCTAGTTACTGGATTCAAAATCAAATCAGTAGGGATTGAGAATTATTATGGATTTCATCTTGAGAAGGACCATTTGTATTTGACGAGCGATTACGTCGTTCATCATAATTCTGGCAAATCATGTACAATCCAGTTGGTAATGGCCGACGTGATTCGGCGAGGCGGTGTAGCCATCATCTTCGAGGAGCCGAATCTATATCTGGAAAACGTGCGGCAGTTTCGTGAGATTCAACCGAACACGCCCCTCGTTGTGTTGATGGAAGATATAGATTCGATTCTAGAAATACACAACGAGAGCGAGGTACTCAACATTCTCGACGGCGTTGAGAAAATCGAGAAAGTTGTTTATCTGGCTACGACTAACTATCCAGAGGTACTCGGCGAGCGTATTATCAACAGGCCGAGTAGATTCGACCGTCGATTCAAGATGCCGCACCCTCGCAGTGCATCTCGCAAACTATACTTTGAGCATCTGCTTAAAGGCAAGGAAGAAAAACTAGCTGGAATCATGGATGTCGAGAAGTGGGTCAAGGATACCAGAGGAATGAGTATCGCTCACTTGAAGGAGTTGTTCGTCTCGGTGTGTATTCTTGGCGACGACTACGACGAAACGATTAGAGTTCTCAACTCGATGATGGAGGACCAGCCGGACTCTAAAGACGACCGTGAGGACAAAGCAGGAATGGGGTTTAATCGCAATGACTCGAACTTTGATTAAGGTAATCTCAGGCGGGCAGACTGGTGCCGACCTGGGCGGGCTAAAGGCAGCCAAAGCATCTGGTATACAGACCGGTGGTTTGATACCTTCTGGGTTTCTTACCGAGGTAGGTCCACGCCCTGAGTATGGGCCGCTCTACGGCCTAATCCAGCATCCGTCGAACAGGTATGAACCCAGGACGGTTGCCAACGTGTTGAACTCCGATGGCACAATTATTTTCTCTAGCAACTTCGGCTCTCCAGGCAGCAAGTTGACAATGGAGGCTTGTGGTCGGGCACCGAAACCCATGAAGTTGATCGATGTGCGTTCTTCGGGCGAGAATGCCGTGGACGATGTAGTGGCGTGGCTGCAAGAGAACAATATCCGAACTCTGAATGTGGCTGGGAATAGAGAGTCTAAGTCTCCCGGCATAGAGAAGTTTGTAGAGACCTTCCTGATCGAAGTCTTCAAGAAACTAGGCTAGTCAGAATTCTCCCGTTCGGCTATACTAGTCTAATTCAGAACGGGAGTAGAGGTATGACGAGCAAGGATAGACTACAAGACCTGTGCCAGCAGGCTCTTGTAGACAAGGGTTTCGCAAACGACGTATACAAAATCCGGCTTCGTGACGAGTTCATGCATGTCGATGTACAGGGTGAGTACGAGTACTTCCTCGACCTGTACGACCGGAAGGTTCGCTACCCTAAAAACCAACATAATCTTCTCATTCCATATCTATTAGGTATTGTAGATCATTTCGACATAGAACAGGATTCGGCCCACGTCTTTGGCGAGTTTCCTGACATCGACATTGATTACCTTCCACAGATACGAGATCATCTCAAAAACGTCTGGGCCATTGAAGAATTCGGCAAAGAGAACGTCTGTGCCATCGGCAACTATACGACGTTCGGCATCAAGAGTGCCCTCATCGACATGGCGAGGGTTCACGACTGCGATCGTGAGGAGATTCTATCCCTCACAACCCAGTTTGGCTTGAAAGACGATTCCGGCAAAGCCTTGACTTGGGATTCGGCAATGAAGCTCTACCCGGAGCTAGAAGCCTACTGTAAGGCACATCCAGATGTAGCCGATGCTGCCAAGCGACTTCTCAATCGCAATCGTGGTATGGGTATGCACGCTGGTGGTTTAATTGTCGCCAATCAATCTATCGACAAGCTGGTTCCATTGGTGAAGGGCAGGGATGCACAACACGTCTCGGCGTTTGTGGAGGGTCTTCATGGTACAGACCTGGGGCCGTTGGGTCTGATTAAGTTCGACTTGTTGGTAATCACCGATCTCCTTCGCATTGTGTTGACGTGTAAGCTGGTGAAGGAGCGGTACGGGTTGGAATCTATCAGTGCCCTTCCAGGTCAACCAGATTGGTCTGATACGAGCTATCTGAATGACCCCAAGGCCCTGGAGATGGCGGGCAAAGGGCAACTCACTGGCATTTTCCAATTCGATTCCTCTGGCATCCGCAAGCTCGCACGAGATGGCGGCGTTACCAGCTTTGATGATCTCTGTGCCTATTCCGCTCTCTACCGCCCTGGTCCGTTGGGTATGGGAATGCATACGCATTATGTAGAGAGGAAAAACGGAAGGGATGCAGAGTGGATCAAACATCTACATCCCATCTTGAAACCCATCCTTGGCAAGACTTACGGGGTTATGGTTTTTCAAGAGCAGGTTATGCAGATACTCAACGCAGTCGGCGGTATCCCGCTGAAAGACTGCGAGATCGTGCGTAAGGCCATCTCGAAGAAGAAGGTCAAAGAGTTTGGTAAGTATAAGGAGCAGTTCCTAGAGGAAGGCTCACGTCGCACTGGTTGGCCTATCGAATCAGTGATGGTCCCTTCCAAGGGCGAAACACCGGGTATGGTGCCTACTAACGCACCGTGTATGCAAGGTCTGTGGGACCAGATAGAGAGCTTTGCAGAATACGGCTTCAACAAGTCACACACGGTAGCTTACACTTACATTTCATCTAGGTTGCTATACTTCAAGGCCCACTATCCTCTGGAGTTCTACACCGTCACGTTGCAAATAGCTGGCGAAGACGATAAGATCAAGGAATACAAGCGTGACGCCGAGCGTCATGGTATTAAGATTCAGAAACTAGACATGAATCTATCGAAGGAAAACTTCTGCATTGTTGATAACAAGGTCTACGTTGGTTTCAGAAACATTAAGGGCATTGGTGAAGAGGTTGCCAAGGAGATCGTATCGAAGCAGCCATATAAGTCTTTTGAGGATTTCTTGGCCCGCTATGGCACCGATGCTAATGTGGTGAAGCCGCTGGTCTGTCTTGGCGTGTTCGAGGATGGCTCACGAGATGTTCTGTGGGAATTCTATGAACACTACAAGAAGGAAACCAAGCGACGTATAGATCGTGACAAGCGGCAGGATAAATCTCAGGAGAAATACGCCGAGGAACTACGTTTCTTGCTGCGTGAATGGGGTTGTATAGATGAGGATACTAGCCAGCCGATGGAACCCCAGGCGGTCTTCGATTTCATTGAGAAGCATAGCTTTACCGATGACTTGGAACTGCACAAGGCCATTACCGGGGCAGAGGGTGAAGAACAAATTCCTGGGTTTGATGCTTTTCTAGCGTGGAAGGTATACAAAAAGTATAAGCGGTCTAAGGACAATTTTGCCGTCAAGAAAGGTGAGGATAAGCCGATCTCGCTGAAGTCATTCGAGCCGATCGGTGAACTAGAACCAGAGGTTAAGGAACTTCTCGGCAAGGATGTTATGGATCAGGAGTCGATATTCTACGGCTTCAGTTGGCAGCACCCTTTAGAGCTTAGTTCTGACTTTTGCCACGATGAGGACCGAACCTTCCGTCAATTCGAGGAAGATCAATCTCTAAGTATAGCGTTGGTCGAAGTGATGGTGTCCTACGAGGATATCAATCGCAAGGGCAAGACCAAAGGTGCAAAAAAGGAATTTGAAAATCCCAGGAAGGGGCAGAGTAAGTCCAAGAAGGAAGTCTGGTGGATGGACCTCTATGTAGAAGATGCCGACTTCGTGCAGAAGCGTGTTCGCTTCTGGAGCGATGATTACGAGCGGTTCAAGGATGATTTGGCTAAGGGTAACTTACTTAAACTACGGGTTCGTCGGCAGGCGGAATATGGCAACTTCACACTAGATGGCCCCAAGAAGCACCTACGCCTCACTCTGCCGCCGAAGGAGCATGATCCCCGTTTACAAGTAATGCGTAAGGCTGAACAGACCAAAACGGCAGTGCAATGCTCCGATGACACCCAGGCCGTACTAGATGAAATACGAGGTATGTTTTCATGATTCAAGAACCAGAGAACCAGGAACCACTGGAGGAGAAGCAGGAAGAACGAGAGCCGGATTTGGTGATCGATGAGTCTAACTTCAAAGATTACTTCTTCGACGTGCGACTACACAAGCCGCAGCGTTGGCAGGTTATGGCCGCATATACCGGCATGGCCTTGCTTGTGAATGGCAAAGAGAAAGAGAACTTGGTTGACTTATTGATGCAGACTACGAAGGTCAGGGCTGCAACTCAGGTGATGCGAAAATTATTTCACGCCTGTGAAGAAGATGCCATCCGGGTTCCGAAGAGGATTATTGAGGACTTGATTTCCGGCATGAGCCGCCAGGAAGTTCTAGAGAAGTCCTATCAATTCAAAGCTGAGCTTTACTTTTACACGAAAAGCGAGTACGTTCCACAAGATGATCCGCACTGGAGCATTGTGTCGATTGCCAACTTGGATGACTACCTAGCCAAAAAGGAAGGCGATTATGTAATAATGACAAAACGGATTGATCCAGAAGAGAATCTATCTTCTTAGAAGATAGATTGACGATATACTAGGAATAGAGAGCGGAGAACTTTTGATGAAAGCCTCCATTGTCGAACGAAGGGGGTACAATATCGTCCTCCCTGAAGATGCGAAAGATTTTCGCATTACAGCGGGGTCTTTCTCCTTGATCGATCACATCTACGGAAGACAAGTCTACGCTAACGGGTTTGTGTATTGTCGTGAGTATTTCCAAGATGAAGCCTGCCGGGTTCGGCGTTTTCTGTTCAGCCATCGTTCTGGTTGTGGTGAGAACGTGGCTCATTTCATCAAAAAGGTTGAACGCCGTTTGAATCTCATCGAACACTCGAAGTTCTATTCTACTAATCGAAGAACGGTTACGATGGTCCGGCCCAATCCCTGGTGGATGGACACTTCAATGAAGAAGTCTCTCTTCACCATCCTCGTCCGGGCTGGCAGTCGTTACGAGCCGGACCTGGACAACTTCGACTCGGCTCTCTTCTCCATTGAGTACAGCAGCAACACCAAGTACGCAGTTCAGCGATTTCTTCTCGGCTACACTAAATACACTGGCAAGGTCCGTGGTTGGGTCGCCCAATTCTGGGAAGGAACGGGTGACTGGTACGATCCCAAACCACCCGGCCCAGAGCGAGTTAGAGAACTCCTGGTCCGGCCTTAATAGCTGCGATAGCGGCAGGAAAAGGGATGGCTTCGGTCATCCCTTTTTCGTTTAATATACAAGCATGGGAACCAAAGCATACTATAAGGCAAATAGAGAGAAGATAATTGCATAAGCTAGAGCTTGGCAGGAAAAGAATCGGACTAAGTATCTCGAAAAGGCCCAAAGAGCCAAATACAGGGCGTCCTTAGCAGCTATCAAAACTCGCTATGGTTGTCAAAATTCAGGGTGCCCCTGCGACAGTTGTATACCGGCATGTTGTCTGGATTTCCACCATATCGGCGACAAAGGGTTTAGGTTCAACAAACGCCCAAAGCGGCTAAGCAAAGTGGTTGAAGAGATCAATAAATGTATTGTTCTATGTGCTATATGCCACAGGATGGTGACGTATGGGCTGCTAGAAGACACCTTCCTAAGATGCTCGATAACCGAGGAAGATATTGAAGGCTAGCTGTCCTTTTTCTTTTTACCTTGCATAGATAGTAGGAGGGTTGATTAGATAGGACAGTATATGGACGATTTCAACACAACAAGAGACTCGCTAGATGCTTGGGTAACAAAGTGGGAGAAAGCCCAGCAGGACGGTATTTTCAAAGACGCCCCAAAGGGCAAGTCGCCGTACACCCCACAGACATTTTTCCCTCCGGTAGAGGAAGAAGAGGATGCCCCGAACCCAGATGATGTAGATTCTGCTTATTGGGCCAGCACACCTAAAGACGGCTATGTTGATCCCCTGGACAACAAATTGTTGCATGAAGCTGTTGCCAAGGTGAAGGAAGGGCACGGTAAGGCAGGAGGCCCTATGAATCCACAGCCTTTTTATGCTGCTGGTAAGGATCAAGAGTACAATGCTGCTATGTTCGATGTAAAGGAATTCGAGGCTCTAGAAAAAGCGAAAGTTCAACTACATGAACTAGAAGACCAGATTGCCACGCTAGTAAGCGGCAAGGATTTACAATCCAAGGTAGTGGATTTGAAAAAGAAGATTGATGAGTTGAGCAATGTACTAACATATTACTCTGATACCCAGACGGCTTGATTTATTGACTGTTTTAGGTATAATGTTTAATCGGAGTAGAGTATGGCTATAACCTGGAAGGCACCCTCGAATGTCTTCGAGTTACTTGAAAACATCAAACAGAAGGATCACCATCCACGGCTTGAGTCGGCTAAGATAGCGGTCGCATTCAACGATGCGAAGCCATTCACGAAAGATCGTCTGAACCTGGGAAGCACGACTAAGTTCACACCATTTGCTAAAATCTGGCAGAAGGAAATTTACGATTTCTGTATTCTGCTTTGCAGCGATCTCTGGCACCAGATTTGTGATGACACCCAGCGAATGGCTTTACTAGATTTACATCTCACCCGCTGTCAGGTAGAATACGTGCCTGAAACCGTTGTCGAAGGAAAGAAGAAGAAAATCGTCAAGGATGAATGGGGTCGTATTCAATACACCGATCAGATAAAATGCGACGACGATGGGAACCCGAAATGGTACGTTGCTCCATTGGATTTGGTGGTGTTCTCTCAGAATGGGCGACGGTACGGCATGTGGTATGAAGACCTAGCCTCGCTCGCTGATGCCCTTAAATTACATGGAGCGGCGGTATGAAACGAATCACACTAACGCCGGACGAACCGGCCAAATTGTCTTGGAATCGCATCTTTCTACTTTGTTTAGTGGTGGGGCTGGGAGCCGCCTTGTTCTTCGCCTATCGCCACAAAACCACTGTTAGTAGCTTGAGTGTATCTCCCGGCGAAGAACCAGTTGCACCGGGGCCGCTTGAATTGAACCAAGAACGAGCCATCAAACGAATTCAGGTTCTTCAAGGCCACGAATTTGACATCACCCTGGATAATGGTCTTCGTATCCACGCAATGCTTCCGGTGCGTACCGGCAAAGAAGCAAGGGATAAGGTGTTGACGTTTATCTCTCACAGCACCAAACCCAGAGTCATCATATTGCAAAAATGGCAGGAAGTCTGGACCGTCGATATCAAGGTTAGCAACGGCGGCACGGATGTCCTTTTGACTGAGTGGCTCAAAGCTAACCGCTTAGTGTGGGACAATAAAAATGGCTGAGAATACCCTGCCTGTTGACGAAGGAGTTCAGCAACAGGACGGAGAGGATTCCCCTAGTATCAAGGCTGGTGTACGAAAGCTGAACTCAAATGGGACACCGGCCAAATTTCAAAAATTACTATCAGAAAAGAAGCCACGACGAGCGGCTATATTCACACACGCATTCCCTGATCCCGATGCCATCTCCTCAATGATGGCTCTGGCTTGGTTGCTACGCAAATCGTTTGAAGAGATCGAAGTGATCTGCTTCTTCGATGGCGTGGTATCTCACCCGCAGAATATCGCAATGGTCAACCTGCTCGATCCTGAGATGCGAGCAGTCGAAGAGTACAAACCCGAAGGCTGGGACTTACACTTCCTGGTTGACACTGTTCCGAGTCATGCGGGCGTCGGTGCCGATGTAGGAGAAGATGACAAGCCGGTTTGCCGGAAGGTCAAGTTCGATTGCATCATCGATCACCACAAAGAACAACTCACGCCAGATTGCCAAGGCTTGTTCATCAATCTCAAGGCAGGCAGTTGTGCAGCCACGGTCTTTCATCTCATTAAGAAGATGGGCCTCAAGTTCGAGAAGACTATTGACTACGATGTGAAAGTAGCTACGGCGATCATGGTTGGCATCATGACCGATACCGAAAACCTGATGTCCGAAGATGCTACGGTCTATGAATCAGATGCCTTCGCCGATCTACTGGAACTCAAGAACCATAGCATCCTCAAACAGATCGTCAATTACGAGCGGCCCAAGTATTGGGTGAAGAAGGAAGCTGAGGCCGTCAATAGAGCAGAAGTCCACGAGGGCGTCGGTGTCGTCGGCCTGGGTATCCTTTCCAGAGAACATCGGGATATGATCTCGGATATGGCTCAGCAAATGGTGTCGTGGGAAGATGTAAACACAGCCGTGGCTTTTGCCATAGTAGACGGTCACTTCATCGAGGGCAGCGTTCGTAGCAAGAACGCTTCTACTTCGGTCCCGATCCTGTGCAGACAGTTGGGGTTGGACAAGGGCGGCGAGGGCGGCGGCAAGCTGGGCAAGGGAGCCTATCGGTACGACTTAGCGGGTGCCGGTGTGGAGGAAGACGAAGAAGAGAAGACCAAGGATGAAATCTGGGAACTCTTCAGGAAGCGAGAGCTTCTTCGTATCTTCAAGATCATCAAGAAATGACTTAGTAATCCAAAACCCCACCGCTTGCGGTGGGGTTTTTTGTTGGCCCTAGCTCTAATAGGGCATGGACAAATTCTTCACTATCAAGTGCAGGTGCGGCTGGGTGAAACAGACCACCGGCCTGGATGACGATCTCTCCTACAAGGGCATTCCGCTTCACGAATATCAGAAATGTTCTAATTGCGGCAAACCCAGATCGTTTCGTTGCCCGGTCTGCGGTACTATATGCAAGATGTTGAGGATCAGAGGGAACGAATGAAACAAGCCAAAATAGGGGCGAAGTTGCTTGCACCCAAGTTCTTCAATCCAGGCAACTACACCGAGATGCAACCGGAGCCTGAGATCGAGGATTTGAAGTTCATCGTCCACAAATTTTCAAGTAGGAAGAAGCCGAGCAAGCCGCAGGACATTCACTACATCTCAAACTTTTCTGAGTTTGGGTGCGAGTCTGTCGGCGTGATGTACAACATACCCGTTGTATTAAATCAACCAGAGACCAAGGGAAAGTATTCTATAGCGGTCGGTTGGTATGGCCGAGAATATCTTTACCGCCATTTGGTTGATGAGTTCTGGGAGTTGGATCAAGAATTCATGTGGCTGAGGGACTACGCCAGAGCTTTCCACCACGTCTCAAAGAACTTGAAGAGGTTAGAATCGACACTAAGGAACACAGGGCATCTAACTAGCTGCGAAAACCTTGGCCAAGTGGCAGTTGGGAATACTTGTGCCAAGTGCGGGTATAATTGGGGCCAAGCAGAGTACGCCGTGTCTTGTCCTAAATGCGGCGGTAAGGAGTTTTCGCACCGGTCTCTATTCAGTGATGTAAAAAACTGGAAGCCCAAAGCAGTTCGCTTGCCCAAGCCGTCCAAGAGAAAACTAGATGAGGTTGCCAAATACCTGAAGCCTAATTCGGCAGGCATCTTTGCTCGTGGTCGTAAAACCTATGGTAGAAACCTTCAGTCAGAATTCTATGTGAAACTCATCGATCTATTGGAGCGTAAGGGGTATAATCCGATTTGGCTTGGTGAAAAGCAATCTACTCTGGAATGCCCGGTCGATCATATCACAGACTTTTCTAGGATGTCGGAAGCCAGAGACCTAGAGCTAACACTAGCCATCATTTGCCAACTCAAGTTCACGGTTCAATTCTGGACTGCTTCTACTAGGTTTGCGGGCATGATGGGTATTCCTTATCTTCTCTTTGAAAGCCCAGATCAGATATGGGGCAATGGGCAAGAGGGTTTTCGACGCAATCTTTGTGACTTTGGGCCACGCAAGCTAGTTGCGGCACACTTCCTGAATGTGTATAACGATAACGAACGTGGTTTAAGCGTCGTTGGACGATGCATAGAGGAAATGGAGGCCGAGAACTGGAATGACGTAGTTGATATGGTCGAAAGCAGTGCGGTCGTTCAGGGCATGAGAATGTCTAATGAGAACAGAATAGGGGGATAAATGGAAACCGTTGCCATACTTAGAAAGGCAGCCGATGCTTGCGGCTTCCGTCGTTCCAAGTTCGTAGAAAAAGACATACCCACTAATCCAGACAATATCTCGGCCATGCTTACGTTGGGCGATATTCGATCTACCTTCGTTCTATCTTCGTTACTACTCAGAAGGTATAGGGAGGAAGTCAAAGGGTCCAAGTATTTTATCGTGTGTTCTTGGCCTGGATATGCCGGGTTGTTTCCATTTGCCAGCGAGTTTTGGGAGATTAGGGATAACACAGCCCTCCAAAGAATATATGCGGCTACAAGCAACTTTGAGAACACGTCGTCGGAGTACGACATCTACAAACGGGCATTGAACTGGCACCTTGCTGACGTGAATGACTTCGAGAACCTGAAGCCCTACTATTCCAACGGGCTGACTAAAGAATTCACCGAAAGATTTCGACATGTTAAAGTATCGTTTCCCTCGGTTCCTTCTGGGGCTATCCTCGGAACCGATTTTGTGAGACAGTTAAACAGGTTGTCGGGCGAGAAGGTCTTTATCTACCCTTGCCTGTATTTTAATTACTGGCTCAATGGAAGGCTATATAAAGAAAAGACACCGAAAGGATTCTGGGTGGAGTGTTGCAACAGCTTGATTAAGGGCGGCTTCAGGCCCGTCGTCTACCAGAACTGGCTCGCACACGATATCTCGCCGGATTTGGCAAACGAGTGCGTGTTTGTGACCGACGAAAACCTATCTTCGGTCCTGGGTGCCATGCGGCTATGTAGTTGTGTAGTTGATTTCTATTCCGGTATTTCAAGATTTTCTATAGCTGCCAGGACTCCTTTCATTGCATTTGACGAGCGACTTAGGTATTCTAGTTGCAAAGAGTACGAGGTTGATGACCTCTGTGGAAAGGGCATACCCAACAGGTATATTTTTACCTTTCCCACTATAATAAAGGATGGCAATCCGTTTCTGTGGAAGGCCAACTACTATGACTTGCTGGTAGCCAAGTTGAATTCATTCTTGCCGGAAGTAGATCGTGATCTGTTGCCGAGTACCTCAGAATTAGCGGAAATAGTTCCCTATGACAATGTTCGCAAAATCAAAAATAAGCGACTAGGTACGAGATTTGTGAAAGTCCCAAAGGAGATATGAGATGTCATGCAAAGTTGAAAACAGGCTGGCCAACCCGCACGCCTCGTATGACGAAAGAGAGAAGGCGTTCAAGACCATGTTGGCTATCTTTAAGAAGAGGGTCAGTGAAGCAGGTATCATCTCAGAGTACAAACAGCGGCAGTCTTACGAAAGTAAGGGCGAGAAAGCCAGACGCAAGAAGAAAGAATCAGCTTTGGCTCGACAACGGGGAGTAGATGGGAAGAAGGTAAGGGAATACTTTGGAAGAGACTAGGTGTGATATGGCAGTAAAAAAAGAAGGCAACGTGGTCATCATCAGTGCGTCTGTGCGACCCAAGATCAAGCAGATTCTAGATGAGGCTAAATTGAAGACAGGGAAATCAAAGTCGGTTATCATCAGTGACTTGGTAAACAAGTACCTGGATTTGGTCGTCAATGATGGCGATGAAGTGCCGGTGATACTACGCATACCTGCCTTGCTCAAGGGAAAACCAGACGAGCTACGGGATTGGCTAGAAGCTAGAAGCGAAGCCGTCATCAAGGCTCTATCTTGATTTGTACCGTTGATTTTGATAAACTTGATTCAATGAAGATCGTCAAGTCAGAAGAAATCCCGACCAAGGATTCTATAGTTTCCGTTCCGACCGACCCTCTGATGAAAGTCTACCAGACGTGTCAGGCGATGGAAATCATCTGTGAGCGGAATGGCGGCATTGGGCTGTCGGCTGTCCAGGTCGGAATTCCTTGGAAGCTCTTCATAGCCAAGCATGGCGACAAATACAAATACCTCATTGATTGCGAGTACGAGCCAGTTGGCACAGTTAGATCGACTTCTATAGAGGGATGCTTGTCCTTGCGTGACAGCTTCGGCACGCTACGACATTTCGTAGTGGAGAGGTTTGATAAGGTGAAGGTCAAGGGCAAGGAATTGCTGTATGAGAAAGACCTTGAGTTGGTGGATATGGATGTCGAACTCGGTGGTCTAGATGGTATACTGTACCAACACGAAATCGATCATCATCGTGGAATCTTGATTTCTGACTTCGGACACGAGATAGTGGTGTACAAGTAATGCTTTCAAAACTTCAATTGCTCAATGTCTGTTTGCTGTACTCAGGAGACCACAAAAAGTGCCGGTATCTGTCGCAGGATCACCAGGACTATAATAAGTGGTACTGCATCAAGCACAAGCCCGCCGAGAAGGATAAGGTGGATCAAACTATCCAAGATTTCATTAGTGACTGCAAAAAGAAGGGCCTCGACCCGTATTCTCAGGGTGTGGCCCTCGGTGATAACTGTGCCGGGTATCCAGTCCTTCGCTACATCGAGCAGGGATATGACAAGGACAAGAACTGATGGACTGGTTGATCCTCTTCAACCTGTTTTTCGCAATATACAATTTCGTTTTCTGGGGTATATTTAGGAATAAGCTATCACTCGTCTGCGGCCTGCTCTCGCTGACGGTAACACTTGTACTGATTCTGGCTCTTTACCATTAGGTGGTAAACCTGATCCTCGACATTCGAGTTCATGGCAGCCATAAACACGTTGTCGTTCAGGTCCACGTCGTTGTAGTTCGCTATTTGTTGAGCCATGATTTCCGCCGTCTTGGTTTGTTTGAGAGCTTGGGAGCGGTAGTATAAGACGAGTAACATGCCGATTACGATAGTAGCAAAAACGGCTACCAGGGCACCGTCGCCTTGTAGAATCTGAACGCCGCTGTTTTGATTGTTTTTGTTGTAGTTGATGAGGCCGTTTTGCAAGTTCTGAATATCCCTTGCATTGATGTCGTTTTGTTGACGTAGATTAAGCAAGTCCAACATGAGGCCGTTTTGGTTGTTCTTGATGTCATCTATCTTGCCATTTTGGTTTTGCAATTCTTGCTTCAGTTCTGGGCTTAGTGGACTGAACCTTCCACACCCGCTCAGTGTCAATGTTGTGAGTATTGCGAATATAGTTAAAATCCTTTTCATTCGAGCCTCCGACTTGCTAGAGTTTTCTAAAAGTATGTATTGCCAGACCCGGCGAATTTCGGTAGAATGAGTCGTTCTCTCGTCGGGTATGTTGTGAGGGAACTTCCTCCAAGACTGAGGAGCAAAGTGTATGACTAAATTCCTCGTTAGGAGTGACGAAGAGATCGACATGGAGGACGGCTGCCAACTGGAAGAGCCGCCAGCAGAACAAGAGGAGACCTGTCCAGAGATTCTCGATGAGACTTTCTTCGGGGATTTCCTTCTCGATATCCAAGCCACGATTCGAGACCTGATCGACCGGTTCTTCGTAGGACGAGAGATGTACTGTGGCGGCGAGATTCCGAAGTCGGTTCTACATGCCGATGAGTACGTGTCGCTGGTCCTGAACACAGATGTCATCAACGGCATGGATATCGTGTATGATGCGATTGCCCGCTCCGGGCAGTATCAAACCGAATTCGAGCATGGCGTCTCCGATGACGTGAAACACGTCATCGACCTGATTCACGAGATCAAAGGCTTCGGCGTGCCCAAGCCTTTCATCACTGGCATCCTTCTCATGTACCTAGAGCTTTGCGAAGGAATGAGTGTAACTGAGTGAGTGCCAGCGATCAGGATATAGCCCTTGTGTCTGGGAGCTTCTTCGAGAAGGGCGTTCCCAAGAACAAGCGGTATTTACTAAAATACTTTGACAGTGAAGTGGCTGCGGTTTTTGTAAGTTACTTTTTGATTTTCCGAAGCCACACGCACTTTGTAGACCACACAGGATTCAGGGTCGGCAAGCGTTGGCTGCGGAAGTCTCAAGAACGCATAGATAGGCTGGAGAATGCATATGGCAAAGCGAGGAGTGCCGGTGACTTTAGTGCTGTGGCCGAGATTGAATCTGGGAGATACAATCTATGAGCCTTTGGAGAATCTGGAGAGACGGCTTCCTGCCGTTCCATGACCCTGCCTGCCAACTACATGAAGACCTCCCTGCCTCTCAACAGGTCGAGAAACTAGCTGCCGATCTACCAGCATTGGTTGCTGAGGGCACCATTCGACAAGAGCTAGTATCACGTCTCTCCTCGATCTCCGAACTCGAATTTTTCACTTTCTTTGACTGCCTGCCAGGTTTGCAGGGGTACGCCGAGAGAGCCATGATGCTCTTTTCGTACTTCGCTAGTTCCTATATCCACGCTCCAGGCCAACCAACTGCTACGATTCTCCCCAAGGAAATAAGTTTACCATTGGTGAGGCTGTCCGAGATCGTCGGACGCCCACCGATTCTCTCTTATGCTTCCTATTGTCTTTTTAATTGGGAGCGGTTGGAATACGACAAGCCCATTGAACTAGGCAACATCAAACTCCTTCAGAACTTTACATTGGATGAAGGACGACGTGATGAAAATTGGTTTGTCTTGGTACATGTAGATATCGAGGCTAAGGCAGGTCCAGGGATTGCAGCTATCTCGTACATGATGGACAAGTGGCGTGGCTGTCCTTTGGACGACCCTCTGGCCGAAGTGTATTCCAGTCTCGACGCCATGTACAAAACCCTTTGCCGGATGCCAGAGGAGTGTAGTCCCGATGTTTATTTTAGCAGAGTTCGGCCCTACATCTTCAGTTACGAGAATATGGTCTATGAAGGGTGGAGGCCAGAACCACTGACTTATCGAGGCGAGACCGGTGCCCAGAGTTCCGTAATCCCAGCATTTCAGATTGCCCTGGGGGTTCAGCACAAGAATAGTATGCTTACGGAGCATTTAAGGGACATGCGGAAATACATGCCTCCAGAGCATCGAAGATGGCTCGCTAATCTAGAAAATCTGGGAACCGATTTTAGGCAATATGCTATTAAGTTCGGGGAAAAGGAATTGTATAATAAGTGCCTTGGACGGTTGATCGATTTCAGGAAGAAACACTTGGAGTACGCTATAGAGTACATCCAGAAGAAAGTCGATAATCCAACTGGTACTGGCGGGACGCCCTACATTAGATGGCTCTCTCAGCTAGTTCAAGAGACTGAGGAGTTCTATCTATGAATCGCTTCCTGACCTTGGCGACCCTAGACCGCCTTCGAGTTCTAGAAGGTCGTCTAACTGAATCCAAAGCAAAAACACAATTGTTGGAACTCAAGTTAGACGATCCCGATCTCTCCACAGACGACGTTTTTAACATATCTTCTAGTCTTGAAATTATTGAGGCAGATATGATAGACTGTCTCAATAATGTCCTGCTTGTAGAGCAGGAAGTCGGCCAAATTCTTTGCTAACTTCAGATATATACATCCATGATGAAATTCATGGATTGGTTTGTTGCTAGAGAAAGCACAGCCAGGAAGAGAGCGAAGGAAAACTTCTGCAAGTTTGCTGACAAGGATGCTCCTTGGCCGGGCGGAAATCCGCACGATGGGAACACCGGTAGTCAGGATTTGGTCGATAAGTTCAAAAAAGCTGAACGCAAGACCAAGAAGAAAAACCGGTAGTCAGGATTTGGTCGATAAGTTCAAAAAAGCTGAACGCAAGACCAAGAAGAAAAAATGCGACGACTAACCGTACTTGTTTGGGTTGGCTTTTTCATGTTCATCGTGGTCTTAGTGGCGGCGATAGACATGTATTGGTCCATCAAGGTAGGCCCAGCCTTGCAGCAAACCGAGGAAAATCCTGTAGGCAGGCTCCTCATCAAAATCGACGGCGGCTCTTCAGCCCTGTTTATGTCAGTGAAGATGGTGGGAACTCTATTAGTGGTTCTCGCTATAATTTGGCTCTGCAATTATAGGCGGTGGTGGGCCTTTACCGTGTCACTGGTCCTGGCGGTGATGCAGGTGTCTTTGCTACTGTACCTGTACGGTGTCATTCCAGATATCCCGTCATTGCTGAGATCGTCAGCTACACTAAGGAGATGATATGACTAAAGAGATAGAAGAATCTGAAGTCATAGCGGATGCCCAAGGCAATGACGATTTCCGCCATCAGCTACGGCTGCAAATTACTTCCGACGCCACATACGTAGTAATGCTATCAGTCAGCGACCGTGATGATGAGAATGTCATAAGGAAGTTGACTGCAAAGAGGGGCGTTCCATTGGTGCCCTATGCGTACAATCAGGTCAGCGAGCATTACAACGTGCGATGTGTTGACTACATGCCTTTAGGGGCCGTCCCGGTCGGCTTTCAGTTGACGCTTCCTGGCGTGTCGTTTTGGAAGGTCCGAGTGCCAATGCCAGAGGACGTGTTGGAGCGGTTTCTGACCCACGAGCAGAAGCAGGAGGCAGAGGGATTCAAGAACGCTGCTAGGGAAGCCAACCTGAAGGTAGAATACCTCCAGATGGTAAGTTGTTTCTGATGCTAAAGTTTATCTATGTCGGAGATCATGGGTCTAACCGAGATAAGTTCATTCAGAAGGTAAACAAACAAGCCGGAAAGGGCAATTGGTTCTTCGCCTTCCGAGCCGGGAAGAAACTGTATTCTTGGAATTGGGGTATGCAACTCTATGAGGATGCATACCTTTCTTTTTTAGGCAAGGATATCAACCTTGTCAAAAAGCTAGTTTCTGCTTGCGATGTCTGCGAAATCAATAACAAAGACCTTGATGCCTATCTTGACTACAAAAAGCAGAAACACGACAGAGATCATTATCAGGACATAGCGATTCGCCGATGTCTAGTTCGGTTGGGCGTCTGGTTCAAAGGAACCGACCTTTTAAGTGTACCGGGCACCGAGTTCGACCATTCCAAGATACCATTTCACTTGCCACATTTATTGCGGAAGCCAGATTCTTTGAAATCTATTAAGTCATGGCTAGATGGGAATCACTTGTTAGTGATTGCCTCATCTAGCGAAGACAAGGCAGAGCTTGCAGGAATCATGGTAAACTGATACCATCCTGTCAGGAGATTACAAATGAGTAAGAGAAAACCCAGAGACGTTCCAAGCCGAGATGACTACTACATGGGTCTAGCTTTTTGGATTGCCTCCAAATCGAAAGACCCAGACACCCAGGTGGGTGGCTTGATCGTGAGTGCGGCAAATCGGCCCCTTGGTTGGGGCTATAACGGACCCCCACAGCAGATCAGGGACGAGGATATAGATTGGTCTCGTCCAGAGAAATACGATTGGGTTGAACACGCCGAAGAGAATGCCATCGATCACTCCAGAGGCATGGACCTTACTGGTTCTACGCTGTATGTGATCGCCTCGCCGTGCAAGAATTGTATGCGAAAGATCGTTAAGGCTGGGATCAGGCGAGTGGTTTACTTCCCCATCAAGCCCTCCGAAGGGTCTTCTATCAACCAAACCCAAATAAGCAAGTCCGAGGAGATTGCACATGCCGGGCACGTCCAGTTGGAGCGATTCAAAGGCAACCTTAACTGGATGCGAGATCGCATGAAGTGGATGGAGAGTGTGGGGGTGTTCAATGTATAGTCTTGTTTTACTCAAGCCAGATGCGGTCGAAAACACGATGGTCGGCGATCTGATAGGACGTTTCGAGCGACACTTCTCAATCGCCGGTCTCAAGTGGGTCAAAATGAATACGGACTTGTGCAAGAAGCACTATCGGGAGCATGTAGGAAAAGATTTCTACCCAGGTCTGGAAAAGTTTATGACTAGTGGTCCGACCGTGGCGTTGGCGATGGAAGGCGACGTTTCCCTGGTTAGACGCTTAGGAATGATGTTGCGGATCGAGTTTAACCCAGACTACGCTGGTGGTCCACGGAATCTAATCCACGCCTCTGATGGTCCTGAATCTGCGGCTCGTGAGATAGCCTTGTGGTTTCCTGAACTGGTCTCCTAAATACAGGTATGGGAATCACAGGAGTACGAGTCGGGGTTTCTTGCTCACCAAAGAACAACTGCATTGATGTGCTAGGCTGCCCGAAAGGGGTATGTCCAGACTTCACCATTCGTCGCCATGATACGCAACCGCCATTTCGAGTCTTGGTTGAAGATTGCGATGGTCTTCTAGACCTTACCAGCGAACACTTAATCCTCGAAGTCAATATGTGGGCCAAAGCCAAACTGAAAAAGGCTATCACTGCCTGCGAAGATTACTTTGCTTTGGCTGACAACATAGGATTTGACCAGATTATGGTCGGTGATGTAATCATCATGGATCGTGTCAGAAATCCAGAGAGAATGTTGGTAACTGCTTTTGATGAGCAGAATAAACTTGTCAAAGTACAGAGAGGTCATCAGAACACAGAGTCTTCCGCTTGGAAAAAGGGCACCACAATGAAGATCATGCGAGTGATTTCAGCGGCGGCGTCCATTGAAAGTGAGCGTCAGGATGTGCTACAGATTGACGGCACCACAGCCGAAGACCAATTGATTGCTACCTATCTAGTACACAATTGGAAAGCGAACGATGTTTGTCTTCCTGGCTGTTACTGGCTGGAGTTCAAGTTGCTCAAGATGATAGATTTGGACCCCGATGGTGATGGTATATCTATTTCGTTGCCCAATCTGTTGTTTACATGCCCCGAAGTACCTAGTATAGTTTCTTGCGATCCAACTATATCCAACGTACCTAGTTTCACTCCAAGCACTATACCGGAGTGCCTGGGATGCTTTCTAGGTGATGGAGTAGAATGGATTCGTAGATTTCCAATTGAGGGCGAGGGCTTCTTAATCAAAATAGTTGATTCGCCAACAAAAGAGCTTGTATAATTTGGGAGGAGAGCCAATGCCAAGTGTAGCTGATTTCCTAATTGAACGGCTGGCGAATTCTGGAGTCAAACATGTGTTTGGCGTGCCAGGAGACTATGTACTTGGTTTTTATAAGAGACTAAGCGACTCACCAGATGTTGAAATAATCAATACAACAGATGAAAATCATGCTGGCTTTGCGGCAGACGCATATGCTCGTGTGCATGGGATTGGTGCTGTGTGCGTTACCTATAACGTCGGGGCACTGAAAATTGCCAACGCTGTCGCTTGTGCTTACGCCGAACGCTCCCCCATAGTTGTCATTTCTGGTTCCCCTGGGTTGAAGGAACGAGACGAAGGGTTCTTGTTGCACCACATGGTTCGCTCTTTCGAGTGCCAGAGGAAGGTCTTTGAGAACATTACCTGTGCCTCGGTTGTGTTGGACGACCTCGGCAAGGCTGGATATGCAATAGACCGGGTTCTTTGTGCCTTACAGCACTACAAGCAACCCGTATACATTGAATTGCCTCGTGACGTGGCTGAAAAACCTGTGGGTTACGATGTATACACTCAGGGCACGCCTTCACTTCCCCAAACAGACGTGCAGAATCTTGAGGAAGCCCTGGCAGAGACCGTTCAGTGGATCGAGTCGGCCAAGAAGCCGGTGATCCTGGCCGGTGTCCAGCTTGCGAGATATGGTCTCGGCACCGATCTAGTCAAGTTTGCCGAGAAGAAGAATATTCCTATACTCACCGATTTGTCGAGTAAGTCGGTGGTCAGTGAGAAACATCGGTTATTTGCTGGCTCTTACTTGGGTAACGTGAGCAGTCCTACCATTCGGCAATTGGTGGATGAATCAGACTGCATCCTCATGTTTGGGGTGCTGTTGACCGATATGACGCTTTGTTTCAGACCAGTGAAATTCAGTATGAGGAATACTGTATCTTGTTCTGTAGAGGGGCTGAAGGTTAGAAACCATCTTTACGAAAATGTACACTTCAAGGATTTTTGCACAGCCTTGTTCAAAGCCGAAGTCACTGTACAACCCAAGGGAGAGGGTTTCCCCAAGAAAGACATACCGTCATTTGTGCCCAGGGCAGATAAGAAGATCACTGTGATCAGGCTTTTCGAGAAGATAAATTCAATTCTCAACGACAATTATTCTATAATCGCCGATATCGGAGACTCGCTTTTCGGTGCTTCCGACTTGACGGTGCATAACAAAAATACCTTCCTTGGAAGTGCGTTTTATGCTAGTATGGGCTACGCTATCCCCGGTGCTTTGGGCATGAGTATTGCCCAGCCGGACAAGCGGGTTATCGTCGTGGTTGGCGATGGAGCTTTCCAGATGTCGTGCACCGAGCTAAGTACGCTCGTTGCCAAAAAGCTCAATTCTATAATCTTTGTTTTGAACAATAGGGGGTATACTACCGAAAGGTTCCTGATAGACGGGCCTTTCAACGATGTGCCGAACTGGAACTACCACAAGATCACTGAAACCATCTGTGGTGGCAAGGGTGTTCTAGTCGATTCAGAAGAAGGTTTGGAGAGAGCGGTCGCCGATGCCCTGAAGAGCCGAGAACTATTCATTATTAACGTCATGCTCGATCCAATGGATATTTCTCCAGCGTTGAAAAGGATGACCGACAGCCTTTCTCAAAGGATGTAGTGTTTTCCATGAAGCCTTACAAATTCCATAGGGATAACCGTGGTCCAAGCAACAGAGTCAATGAGCAGATTAGGCTGTCGCCGATCTTGCTCATTGACGAAAACGGAAATAAAGTTGGCGTTATTTCTAATAGAGATGCGTTAGCTAAAGCTAGAGAAGTAGGGTTGGACTTAGTAGAAGTCTCGCCGAATGTGCGTCCGCCTGTCTGTCGTATCATGGACTATGGCAAGTTTAAGTACGAGCAGAGCATCAAGGAGAAGAAGCAGAAACCGAAAGCATCTCAGGTCAAGGAAGTCAGATTCCGACCGTCCATTGGGGATGCCGATGTCCAGACAAAGATACGTTCTATACGGAGCTTCTTGGAGGACGGACAGAAGGTTCAGATTCGCCTGGAGTTCAAAGCCAGGGAAAATGCACACAAAGACCTGGGGTACGAGGTAGTTAAGAAGGTCACGGAGGCCGTGGCTGATATCGCCACTACTACTATGCCTCGGTCGGAGGGAAGATTTCTCTCCTGTTTAATTGAACTCAAGAGGAAATCGATTGGTGGAAAAGATGAATTACTTTCCGAAGCCCAAAGGGACAAGGGAGTTAGTACAGGAAACGCATGAGAAGGCTCTGGCCGCTGTGTTTGCTCCTAGTGAGAAGGTAGACACTCCATCTTCCCCTGGCATTCCTCTTCTAAGAACGATCCTTGAGAAACCAGAGGCCGCTAGGCAAGCACTTCTAGGCGATTTTGGAGATCGCCTCTTTGACTTCGCTAGCTCGATTGATCTCAAGCACCCCGACGTATTGCAAAACACAATTCTAGACGGTACGTTGGGCGGTGAATTCTCTACCAAGATTCAGCAGTTGTTCGCACTTTACGAGTTTGCGTCTGAGAGAGACCTGACCACAGTGATACCATGCATCGTAAAGGTAGCTCTGACACGCATAGAGAAGGAACTAAAGGCCATTGGCTCGCCATATGATAATCAGCAATTGGTGCGACTACTACCGACTCGTGAAGAAAGAGATGTAGTTCGCAAGACGAAAGAGGTACGAGATATACGTCTGGGGTACTACCTCAAGAAAGGCGAATCGGTTTGGGCCGGGCTACCTACTACTTTTGACATGTTTATCCGGCATAGCACCCTTTACAGGCAGGAAGTAGACAAAGCCAAGAAGAAGGCCGATAAGTTTGCTTCGCTTGGATGTGTGAGCATGGCTAAGGTGGTCGAGGACTCCATAGCTTCGTTTTCCGAGAAAATCGGTGATAGTCACTATGGTTTCCACCGAGTTACATTGGCAAATGCGGCTTTAATTGCGGCCAAGATGTATAAGTTTCCCATCAACTTCAAGACACCGGAAACTCTCAAGGTGCCGAAGGACTTTTTTGGCTACGATCTACATCCGTGCAAGGGCGATGTGATTGTGTCTAAGCGGGGCAGCCGCACGCCGCACATGATCGGGACTCTAGCCCCTTCACTAATGGACTATGCCCCTCGTGTCTATCCGGTGCATAGGTTGGTTAAAACAATGTCCAATCAAATGCTCAAAGTGCTAGACCGCTTGGAGTCTTTTCCAGAAGCCGATGACAAATCTTTGTTCGATCATTACTTGGTCGTCGTGCCAAGTGTCAGGTGCCCGAAAGATATGGACAACAAGCTCAGTTTCTATGAGCGAAATGCGAAAACTAGGTCCGTCTTCAAAAACGAAAAGGAAGCAAATGAGGCTTTGGACATACATCTAATCACCATAGGCACCGTTCACCCGCTTCTGTTGGGGGAGAAGGACGGTAAGTGCTACTTTATTTCGTATTGGAGATAGTATGGCTGTTACATTGACAGAACGTGTGGTTAAGGAACTCAAGCACATCATCCAAGAACAACACGCCAATGAGCCGGAAATCTACATCCGTGCTGGCGTGAGAGGGGAGGTTTAGCAGTTTTCACTGAACCCATGACAAAACCCGAAAATCTATGAAAATCGGCTAAAAATCGGAGGAAAATGACGATGAATACTGCTCGGTGGGCGGTGTTTTTGGACTCGTTCAACGAGGAGTGGCAGTACAAAGTTGATGGCTACGAACTACTGGACGGTATCTGCTTGATTTCTGGTTGCCACGGTTGTACTGCTGGCTGGAGATCAAGGGCGAGAAGCCGACCGAGTTGGAAGAAAAAATGCTCTACGAGTTGGCTTACGCTACAGACAAGCCAGTGGCGATAGTATGGGGTTTGCCGGTCGCCGCACGGAAGTATTATCACGATGGCAAGAAGTGCATCCCCGACTACATCACAGAACACATCTTGTCATGTCCACGCAGAGCGGAGTTCACACGTCAGGGAAAGGCGAACCCGGTGTATGAGGACTATACCGCCGAAAGGCTCAAAATCGGCAGCAGGAAATGGAATAGAAAACAAAGCAACTTTGTCTGGAGGAAGTTCTTGACCTTACTGGAACGCAAGTGTGGAGAATGGTCGTTCACCAGTATCATCGGCAAGTACAAGTACAGGTGGATGCACAAGACAAGTATCCATGAGTCGGCGGCTTTTGTGATAGGTCGGTGTGGACTTGGGTATAACGAAGCCGTCCTCACAGGACTACAGGTTAGACTGGCAGACCTAAAAGAGTTTGTTGGCACTTGAAAGAGGGCGATTTTAGAGTCCCATGATTTTCATGGGTTTTAGAAAGCAGGTTGTAGCGGCTTCCAGTATAACTTTAGCTTGGATGAATACTTCGATGAGACCAAAGATGTTATGACAGAACAGGACGGACTCAAGGTGGTTGTCGATAAGCGGTCGATGATGTACATCGATGGGACCACTATCGATTTTCATGACTCGTTAGACAAACGGGGATTCGTTTTCAATAACCCATCTGTCAAAACCACCTGCTGTTGCGGTTCTAGTTTCTCTATGTGAGGAACCTATGCAATACATTGGGATGAACTACATTAACGGCGATTTTTGTGTGACCAGGGTGGATTTCTCGGACGTGAATCCCTGTACCGAGGACAGCCTGGGGATGTTCCCTCAGTCTACTGAGGCCGAGGTCGGCGAGGCTATCACTGCTGCCAAGTCTGCTTTTAAGAAATGGAACAGCTTGAGTCGTGTCCAGCGAGCGGACCTGTTTGACAAACTGGCACAGTTAATCAAGCAGGATGCCGCAAACCTCCAGAGAATCATCTGCGAAGAGACCGGCAAGAACCAAAATGAGGCACACGCCGAGGTAATAGAGGCGTTGCATATGTGTCAGACAGTTGCCGCTTCCGGCAGGAATCCTTGTGGCGATTGGATGGCATCTGAATTGGCTACTAAGGATGCCTATGTGATCCGCAAACCAAAGGGCGTGGTTCTCGTAATCAGTCCTTGGAACTTTCCGCTAGCTATAGGGTCGTTCTGGTTGAGTGGTCCTACTTTACTGGAAGGAAATTGTGTGGTCCACAAACCGTCTGAGTTGACACCAATGACTGCTCAGGCAGCAGCCGCTCTTTACAATGCGGCTGGTTTTCCATACGGCGTGTACAACTTATTGCATGGAGATGGATCGGTTGGGCGTAAGTTGGTGGAACATCCTGGTGTAGATTGTATTCTTTTTACCGGCAGTCCGCAAGTTGGACAGTATATTCGACAAGAGTGTGCTAATTCGTGGCACAAGACCTGTGCCTGCGAAATGGGCGGCAAGTCAGCGGTGCTTTTGTTCGAGGACGGTAATCAGGAGTTGGCCTTGGATGTCATGGTTGCTAGTTCCTTGAAGTTATCTGGTCAACGCTGTGTCTCTGCTGGAAGACTGCTGATCCAGAGGAGTATTTTCGAGGACTTCACCGAGAGGTTCGTGTACCGAGTGTCTGGGTTGGTGCCGGGCGATCCATTCAATTACGAGGACGTGGACCCGCCATACTATGGGCCATTGATTAGTGCAAAGCAGTTAGATCGGGTCATGTACTACAACATGCAGACGACTCGTGATCCAGCGGTTGAGGTTCTGTTGGAGGGTCATCGTTTGAATCGGTCTGGTTATTTTCTGACGCCTCACGTCTACCGAACCGAGTGGCACGATGCACCCTTTTTGAAGGAAGAAGTTTTCGGGCCGCATATTGCTTTGATTCCCTTCAACGATCTAGATGATGCGATAAGGATATACAACGACACGGAGTATGGGTTAGCCTGCGGGGTTATCACTGATGATTTCCGCAAGATGAGGCGATGTCGGGACGAGTGCAAAGCTGGGATGATCTACTTGAACGGCGGAAGCATAGCAGCAGAAAGTCACATGCCCTTCGGCGGCATAGGCAAGTCTGGAAACGGGTACAAGTCAGCAGCAGGGACGTACAAAGCCGTCACGGAGGAAGTCGCAGTTACAGTCAACTACGAGGTCGGCAAGATGACATGGGCACAAGGTATGAAGTCATGAGAACAATTGGACTGGTAGGAGTGGGATTTGTTGGTAATGCTGTCCTCGAAGGTATGATACATGCTTTCAAGGTGCAGTGTTATGACAAGTACAAACGGCCTCGAACAATATACGAACCAGTATATTCAGCCCCTTACTATTGGCACGAAGATTTGGTATCGCTAATTAAAGGGATGGATGGGTCGGTGTTTGTTTGCGTGCCTACGCCGATGAATAAAGACGGCAGTTGTTCAACGAAGATCGTTGAAGAAGTCGTGCAGAGTCTAGATAATGCTTCTCAAACGGCTCTGGAGGACTTTAAGAATCAAGATCGCATCATAGTAGGAGGGCCGAGGGAAGCCACGGATGTGATGAAGCTGATGTATGAAATAGCATATCCAAGAGTCCTTGTGACAAAGATTAGTTCCACCATAGCAGAAATAGTAAAGTACATTACGAATGTATTTTTAGCTACCAAAGTGTCTTTGTCAAACGAATTCAAACAGATCAGCGATGCTCTCAACATAGATTACGATAAGGTGTTGGAGTACGCTACCAAGGATAAGAGATTGGGCACGTCTCATTGGGCTGTTCTTGGTCCTGACGGCAAGAAGGGCTTCAGTGGTTTTTGCTTTCCGAAGGATATCAATGCCTTTATTTACAAGGCTGAAAAACTATTATTGAATCCCATCGTGATGAAAGCCGTATGGCAGAAAAACCTGGAGGTACGTCCAGAACGTGATTGGGAGTTGTTAAAAGGACGGGCTATAGTTAATGAGTGAACTAATAACATTACAGAAAAGCGAGTTGCTTTCTCTATTACGGCAAGCATATGAACAAGGATGGTTGGGCTATAGGGAATTAGCCGAGTCCGAAGTGGACTACCTGCTGGATGAATACTTGAAGAAAAACCCTGGCAATACTTACCCTGCTGGTGGTGGGAACGGTTCGATGCCGCCGCCTATGTCTTCCTACGTTATGGCTACGCCTCCAAGTGTTGCCACTGGAAGAGATAACGACCCCAATTTTCAGATAGAAGTGGGTGACGTACCTCAAATGGAGTTGGGCGATGTTCCTGATATGCCAAGCAACATTACGATTTCTGGTTCTGGTTTAGATATGCCTAATGCAAATGGCAACGTCTACCGATTGAACAGTGATGGTGCTTTTGGAAACTTTGGAGCTTACGGCAACCCCGTCTCGGCGTTTGGAGCTAGGAGTTCATCGACTTCGAGTGCTTCAAGTTCAAGGTCGAGTTTCTAAAGGATACTTCAGACGCCAACGATGTACGAGGCGTCACAAATACTGAATAGAAACTGATATAGGAGAATGAAATGAGCAAGATGAAGTTGGTAGATGGCAGTGGTGAAGAGGTATTCGTTGCATTGCCGAAGATTGCTAGAGTCAAGCCGACTGGCAGTTTGGTTTTGCTGGAGATTCTAGACCAGCAAGAGGTCTTGGGCACCAAGATGATCCTACCTGCCAGCAAACGTGGCCCCGAAGCCCCGATGTACGGGGCACCACAGGCTTGGGTCCGTGCAGTTGGCCCGCAGTTCAAGACCGAGACCTATGGGTACGATGTGGGCGACCGAGTGTTGTTGTCTACTGGAGTGGCCGTTCCATGTCCTCCTCGTGAGGGTGATAGACGAGATTGGGTCATCGTAGAGCCGCAGGCAGTTCGAGGCGTCATTGTGGAAGAAAAGTAATATGAGTAAGGATTACTATGGGGTTTTGGGGGTTGGCAAGGAAGCTACCGACGAGGAAATCAAGAAAGCCTATAGGCGGTTGGCGTTTAAGTACCACCCAGATAGGAACCCTGGCGATAAGGAGGCCGAGACCAAGTTCAAGGAGGTACAAGAAGCTTATGATGTTCTTACGGACTTGGACAAGCGACGGAATTATGATGGCAGCGATAGCTTCCATCCATTCTTCTCCTTTTTCCATTTTGACTTCACCAATCGAAAGGTTGGCAAAGACCTTCGTTTTGATGTGACGATCACCTTGGAAGAGTCGGTTATTGGCTGTGTGAAGAAAATAAAAATGCCACGGCAGGAGAAGTGTGTCATTTGTAGTGGCACCGGAGCCAATACACTCCAGCCCTGCGAACGCTGCGGCGGAACCGGCGTTGTAACCTTGCAAGATCGGCCTTTTGTGCTTCAAACTACCTGTTCTCAATGCAAGGGACGAGGTACACTGCCGTTAGACGTTTGTGAGGTTTGTAAAGGAACCGGCCACAAAGCTGTTGCCGAGGAAGAAGTAACTGTTTCGATTCCTGCCGGGGTCGAGGATGGCATGGCGATAGTGCTGAGGGGCAAAGGTCAGGATGGCGGCGACTTGTACATAGTTGTGTCCATAGCTCCTCATGATATTTTTACTAGAATAGGTTTAGACCTTCTGGTAAAATACCCACTGACTTACACTCAACTAGTCTTTGGGGATACAATACAAATTCCTACGCCTACTGGACTTATTACGGTTAAAGTCCCGGCAAGGACGCAGGTTGGGAAGAAGTTGAGAATCCCAGGGGAGGGTGTTCGGCATGTATTTGGACTTAATACCGGGGATTTGATCGTTATTTTTGAGTTAGAGGTTCCGAAGGAGATTAGTCCTGAGTACAAGGCAGTTCTCGAAAAGCTCAGGGAGCTAGAGAATAATGTGACTGAGTAGACTGTCAGTTTTGTTTAGCACAGGGCTAAATATGGCTGATAGGAGGTCGTCTAAAAATGAACGAGAGCATTATGAACAACAAATTGCTATGGATAGTGATTGCGTTGGGCGTAGTTCTGGTTGGCGTGTTTGTTGGTGGTCCGATCTTGATTGACCGAATCAGTCAGAAGGTCATCAACAAGATGCAGAAGGAATACTCTCCTGGGCCATATGCTCCTGGGTTTGACCCGGATCGTATTGATCCTAGATTTTTCCAAGGGCAACCAAAAAGCCCGCCGCCCGGTTGGACTCCCCCAACTTCGCCTTCCACAAGCCCATCTTTTGGCTCGATAGCAACTCCCAAGAGAGGGGATACATTGCCATCGCCTGATGAATGGAATAAGATGTGGGAAAAGTATAGGGGCGACTAGTAGCAGTAACAGCTTTGTACTTGCGATGGGAGTAACGATCTATCGTTACTCCGTCGCTGGAAAGTCACGGTCATCTTCTTGCCCGGTTGCGGTTCACTCCCACCAATTCTCTTGAACTCATCCCAGCTAAGATATAGCTTCGTTCCATCGTCTAGTGATATGCGAATGGGGTTTTTATTCCTTTCTACCACTCTGATAACTGACGTTCTCTTTACGGTTGGTATGTCCTTGGGAATGATTAGATCGACCGAAGGGAGCTTCGAGCCTGCTTCGCTGCGACTAACAGCAGATGATAGAAATGCAGTAGTAGCACGGTCGTTGTGGGTGCCGACAGTATTCATTTCGCACTGCAACATGTACTCTTTGAAATTTAGTTCTACCATCACTCTATTTATGGCGAAGGAGCCAAATGTCTGAAGAGCAACTAGAAAAAGACCCGACATGTTTCTTCTACGAAGCCAACATCAAGCTCAATCTGAAAAAGCTCAACGAGCGAGTCGGTGGATTTAGCCTGGAGGAAGTTACCCCTCCGGTTGCCGAGTTTGAGGGCCGCAAAGAAGGAGAGATGCTTCGAGTGGTCGAAGTGAATTTGCTTCAGGGGGCAATGATGCACTATCAGACCGTGGACGATCAGAACGTAGTGACGAATCACGCTCGCCTCATCTACTTGGATTTTATCAACGATAAGGCATATGACTCAACCGGCTCCGAGATTGTCAGCGATCTAGGTGTAGAAGTCAGGAAGATACTTTCGTCGGCGAAAGGTCGTTATTTAACGCCTAGTGTTCCTGCTGACAAGATACAAGAGCATTTGTTGAGATCAAAACAGATATTCGATCACGAAGGAGTAAGCAATGTTTGAAGCGGGCCAGATGAAGATCAGCGTGAATATCAGCGGTGACGACCGAAGATCGAAGGTAATAGACAAGCCGATTACACTAGATTTTGTAATCAATTATATCCACGCCCAGGGCTACGACCCCTACATTGAGGAGCGGTTAATCAAAGCCGTCAGGAAATATCCGCAACAGGCTCTCACCAAGTTTGTCGGCACGATCCCGTCACGAATCGTCAAGATACAGTCGGAACGCAAGAACGAGGAGCCTGTTTATCGAGACTTGAACGATGCTGCCGATCCTGAACAAACACCGCAAGAATCGTTTGGGGATTTTGAGGAGCAATACTCTGATCCAATAGGAGAAAAAAATGACCAAGAATCCTTCAAAGCAGCAATCCAAAGAACAAAAGACGACTTCTAAACCCAAGCCCAGGGTAAAGGCGTTTTGTGCATCACTGCCAACCTCCGCAGCTACAGATTACAGGCCGCTATGTAGTTTCAATGTGCCGGTCAAAATCGTGGCCGACGAGGGGTTTGTGCCACAATACCAAACCGAAGGCTCTGTGTGCGTTGATCTCGCCGCATCGGTGCCTCCAGATCATGCGGGAATCAAACAGATAACATTGCCACATCGGGCTAGTGCAGTTATTGACTGCGGGTTCTGCATGGAGCTACCAAAAGGCTACCGTGCGAGCATCACCGCCAGGAGCGGTTTGGCTAGTCGTGGTTTGATGGTATCTAACTCGCCCGGCATTATCGACAGCGATTACAGAGGTCGGGTGAAAGTTGCGGTCATCAATGTTGGTAAAGAGATCATCGTCATCAAGGACGGTGATCGCATAGCTCAAATGGCTATAGAGCCAGTCTACCTCTTTGATTTCGAGTGCGTTCCGGCGTTGGAGCCAACCGAGCGAGGAGAAGGCTGTTTTGGTTCTACAGGAGTGGAGAGAAAGAATGCCTGATGAAGTCAAGCAGATGTTCGTCGTCACCGTCGTGGCACGACAAATAGAAGGTGAATACATCTTCGTTAGACAAGAGAAGGTGTTCCATCACATGTCAAATGCTGAGGCATATGCCAAGACCCTCAAAAAGCAATTCTGTACACCAGACGGAAAGACTGTACCTCAAAACATAACCACCCCGCATGGTAACGCCGAATGCTCGTGTGACGTCGGTGTGTTCGAGGTTGTCGTGGGAGATGGTCCCGATGCCGTATAGCGATCCCGATATGAAGAGAGAAGCAGATGCAGCGTGGCGTGCGGCTAATTCCAGGAAGATGATGGGTTATAGAGTTAGTTGGAAAAAGAGGAACCTTGATAAAGTCGCTGCACAACGTAGACGTAAAGGACTAAGAAGCTATGGCTTGACTGTCGAGCAATATGACCGGTTGTTGGAAAATCAAAGTCATTGTTGTGCTATATGCGGAACCACAGACCCAGGTAGTAGAGTTAATCATTTTCAAGTAGATCACGATCACGTAATTGTTCGTGGACTGCTATGTGTAAACTGCAATCGTGGTTTGGGTCTGTTGGGAGACACACTGGAAACATATTGATTGTTGAAAAATATCTTAGGAGAGCCAATGAACAGACCCCAACACGTCCATAATCCGCTTGAGGGCGAGAGGCCGCAGATGGTCTTCGACCTTCAGAAATCAAGTGAAGAGCAAATCTCTATCATCATAGTTCATAAGGATAGGCCGGAATACCTGAATATCTGCCTGCAATCCATAGCAGTGACTAGTTTTAACAACAATTACGAAATCATCGTGGTTGACAATGCTTCCGGCAAGGATACGCAAGATTTCCTAGACGATATCGAGTCGGAGGTTAAGGTCATCCGCAATGACAAGAATCTATATTGGTCTGCCGCAGCCAACAAGGGAGCTAAGATGGCGGACAAGCACTCGAAATACTTGGTTTTCTTACATCCCGACGTGGTTATCCTGAACCAAGGATGGTTGGACCTGTTGATTAACGTGTCGGAGTCAACGGGGGCTGGGCTGGTCGGCGTAGACATGCAATCCTACTTCATGAATCAGCAGAAGCTAGATTTCATCCCAGAGTGGCTTATGATGGTGACGAGAGAATGCTGGGAAGAAGCCGGACCTTTCAACGAGAAGCTGCCTCTTGTCGGACACTCCTTCTTGTTCTGCATGGCAGCCAACCAGTACGGTTTCAAACCACAGTGCATGAGGAACCCAATAGCTCATCACTATCGCATCTTTGGTATGGATATCAATGAGTTCGAGCGGATGACGGAACAAGCGATGGTGACTATACCGCAACTTGTGAGGGAACTGCAAACAGTTCAGCCGATGAAATGAAAAGCATCCTGCCTGGAGTAGTTCTGATCCCTCTCTCTAAATACGCCGACGAGCGTGGTTGGTTGATGGAATTATTTCGGAACGACTGGCTCTATGAACATAATTTCCCTGAGATGGTCTACGTTAGCGAGACCTTCCCTGGAGTAGTTCGTGGGCCACATGAACACTGAGAACAAACCGATTACTTTGCCTTCATCGGTCCAGGTGATTTCAAGCTGTACCTTTGGGACAATCGGGAAATTTACACCAAGTACAAAAAAGAAGCATTTCTAGTTGGGGCAAACAATCCCTGTGCGGTCCTGGTTCCACCGGGCGTGGTCCACGCCTACAAGAACATTAGCGACATCCCAGGCTGGGTCTTCAATGCACCCAATCAACTGTACGCTGGACCCGGCAAGCGGTATTCGGTAGACGAGATCAGACACGAAGATTTAGTGGATATCAAGTTCGACATAGACTAAAAGAGAAAGGCCCGCCTCACGGCGGGCCTTTCTGTTACAGTTCGCCGACTTCCACTTTCTCCTCTGTCGGTTCATCATTTTCTAGGCCAATGAGGTCGATGATCCTCTTAGGTTGGGCACCCATGCCTTTTCCGTCGCCTAGTGCCAGTTTCTCGATGGCCTTCCTGACATTCGTAGCAATCATCCCGTCATCATCCAGTTCATGGTTGTTCATGATCTGACCAGTGCAGAACTTGTCGAGCCGCAGTCTGGTAATCTCCGACCATAGGACTTTCCTGTGCCACTTATTCCACTTGGCGACGTTCTTCCAGTGGATGCACTTCTCGATCACGTTCTGGGTATAGGCTTCGATCTTCTTACTCAGAGTCTCTACCTTTTCCTTGAGGAACGGGAAGTATGCCAGTACCTCGTCTTGTTCTTCATTCACGACAACCGGAACGAGGTATTTGTAGTAAGTCTTGTCGAGCATGTGGTGGTACTTCACGTACTCTGGGTCTTTTACCTTGATTCTGTGCCCGGTATTTTTGTCTCGGAACACGAACCCCTCGAAGTCCGGCGTTGTCTTCTTTATGTCCTCCATCATTTGGGTGATGTACTCATGGTTGGTGGACGCCGCCCAGCGACGTGGCCTCTTGGCCCCGATCTTGGTCGCAACCTTGTCCAGTTCCTCCTCCGTGAGTTCGACATAGGATTTTAGGTTCCTTGCTCCCAGCAGATAGAGGCCGTAGTGTTCTGGCTGGTACTTCGTCCAGACGAAGCTCGCCTCGTGGATGAACTCGAACACGTAGGTCATGTTTGCACGATGCGTCCAGTCGAGGGCCTTGACGAACTCCCCGATCAAGCTGAGGTATTTGTATGGCTTACCGTGGAAGCCAGTGATGACCATCTCCATGTCTTTTGCATGGGTACAGATCATCCTCCTGGTGTGCCACAGCAATTCGTTGCCCTGGAAAAAGACGCCGACCATAGTGCCGTCGAGTTTCTCGATCATCTCGGCATTCTTCAGGTCTACAGGAGCGGCCTCCTTCTCGCCTTGGTTGTAGAACCGGACAAACGAGAAGCTCCTAATTCGCTCTAGTGGGTCTTTGGACGCAGCCTTAGTGACAACCATGCCACGGACTAGTTGGTTGAAGTCGTTTCTTGGGCCTGGGCCGTAGTTGAGGATGAAGTGGTCTCCCTTGTCGCCGCACCAGATGTTGTGGTGCTTCAGCCACTCATTCCCCTCTATGCCGGTCTTGGAGATGATTTTACGCAGTCTGTCTAGTTCATGCATAGAAAGCATGGTGATCCTCCTTCTGTAGAAGGAAGCTAGTATAACACAAAGCTATTATTCTGGAAGAGCTTTAATGAACCTGGACCACTCTGGATGGTTATGTATAACATCCTGGTGATTTGCATATTCGTTGGCATAAGCCATACAGAATAGTTCCTCGTTGTTCTGGTCTTGTTTGTTCTTGGTACGCTTGACTATCTGCGTCCAAGCCTTTCGCATATCTTTATCGACTAGGTACTTCCAGACGGTATGGCCTATCTCATGTAGAAACGTGAATTCCCTGCCATAGTTCCAGGGGGCGGCGATGGTGATGGTTTTCTTTTTTTCGTCTATGAACCCGACATTCTCGCCATCGCTTAGGGTTGGGGAGGATATAAACTTGAATTTGTAGCTCTTGACCAAGGCACGATGTCTCTTGGGCAGTTTCTTCAGCGTTTCTTTAGCATTGTTTTCGTAGGTGTCAGCCCGCTCCAAGAATTCTTTGAAATTCATATCCTATGTAGAAGGAAAAGGCTAGAAAAAGCTAACCCTTCTGGCTATACTACATAGGCGACTTGTTTGAGTCGGCACAAAGACCTGTCGGAGAAAGACCTTTAGCTGTGGGGGTATCGGAATAACATAGTTGATGAACTGCGATCAATAATGCTGTCTTTCTACCAAGGGAAGATGGCTACGCCAATTGATTGGTCGTAGTTTTAGGCTAGTTTCGGCTTGGTTGCTTTGGCAGTTAAGCCCGCTCAGTTCGACGCTGGGAAATGCAGGTCGCTATATAGCGTGGTTGATGGCCGACAGAAGAGCCGCCAGATACGAAGCTGGCGGCTATTTTTTTGAAATCCACCACCCACGGATACATATCACATATGAAGAAAGCTAAGGGCGAAGAATCTACTTCTAGCAAAAGCTCGAAGATCAAATTCCATCTAGAATTCCTCACCGCCGCACAGAAACTAGCCTGGGCAGCCTTCCAAGAGCATGATGTGCTATTTTTGACCGGCCCAGCAGGTGTTGGCAAAAGCCATCTGGCAATGGCTTTTGCTATTAACGAAGTCCTGCAAAAGAAGAAGAAGTGGATCATTTTGACACGTCCCATTGTCGAAGCTGGCGAGAGTCTAGGATATCTACCTGGAGATTTCTACGAGAAGGTCAATCCCTATATGTTGCCTCTATACGATTGTATGAGGCGATTGTTGGGGGTAGATGGCCCGCAAAGGGAGATCATCGATCGTAGTATAGAAATCGCTCCGATAGCGTATATGAGGGGCCGTACTTTTGATGACGCAACTTGTATATTTGACGAAGCCCAAAACGCTACGATGTCGCAACTCAGGCTGTTCCTTAGTAGGTTTGGCGAGAACAGCAAGATCGTTATTACTGGAGACCCAGATCAATCGGACCTACCAACCAATATCTCTGGGTTCGTAGATGTTATGCGTAGGCTGGAGGCGGTTCCAGGTGTGGGCATTGTTGAATTTAAGCCAGATCAGATCGTTCGGCATCCTCTAGTCGGGCAAATTTTGGACCGCTTGAAGGATAAATAAACTAGAGGAGAACCAATACTTATGGCAATGTCTAATTACTTGGAAGAGCAGCTTCTAAACCATATCTTCCGCACTAACACCTTCCCGAAACCAGCTACGATGGCTATCGCATTACTTACGGCAGCAGCAGTAGATACAGATACAGGAGCTTTGACCGGAAAGGAAGTCGCCAACTCTTTTGGCTACGCTAGACAGACCCTAAACCCATTGGATGGTAACTGGAAAAACCCGGCTAGCCCAACGCAGGGCGAAACGGACAATCTGAGTGCAATTACGTTTGGCCCGGCTAGCGGCGGTAATTGGGGCACGGTCGTAGGTGTGGCCCTTTGCGACAGTTCGGCACATGGCGGCGGGAATTTGCTGTTCTATGGTTTGCTAACTACCTCGAAAGTGGTCAACGATGGCGACACGTTTAAGTTCAACATCGGAGACCTCAACATTCAGTTAGACTAATGCATATCTCATAAACCACAACAAAAGCCGCCGTAGGCGGCTTTTGTTGTTTCTGGAGAGTAAATAAGACATGTCTTCGTCTAGCAGCAGCGTTTCATCTAGCAGTAGTCGCTCATCAAGCAGTAGCAGCTCATCGCTGTCATCGAGTAGCTCTTCGTCTAGCAGGAGCAGTTCTTCGTCCAGCCTTAGCTCTTCGAGCAGTTCTTCCTCAAGCAGTATTTCGAGCAGTTCTTCTAGCAGAAGTTCCTCGTCTTCTTCGTCGGTAAGTTCATCGAGTAGCTCGTCTAGCCGAAGTTCATCGAGTAGTTCGTCGGTAAGTTCTTCGAGTTCTTTGAGCAGTTCATCTAGAAGTAGCAGTAGTTCTTCAAGTGTAAGCAGTAGCTCTTCAAGTGTAAGCAGTAGCTCATCCAGCATGAGTAGCTCTTCGAGTAGTTCGTCTCGAAGCAGTAGTTCTTCTTCGTCTTCGAGAAGCAGCAGTAGCTCGTCTCGAAGTAGCAGCAGTTCATCCAAGAGCAGCAGTAGCTCATCTAAAAGTTCATCAAGTAGTTCTAACAGTCCCATAAATCACGAGGGCAGTGCTAATCTTCCGGGCAACGCTACCGTGTTGGCTACAGCAGGATTGGTATTTAGAGTTCCGCACACGACTACAGGAACCTCTGTCTTAACTGCCTCTGCTGAGATTGTTCCTGGTGGTGTTATTAGACATATGCAGGGCAACTCTACCGTTATAGCTCTTGGTATTATTGAACCGGGTGGTGTAGCCAAATTAAACCACACTTCCGTCGTGAATGCTAAAGGCACTTGGTTCAGAGACTACACCACGTCTGGTCAGCTTACTACGGGCGGGGCCGCTGTCGCTGATATCACCATTACGGTTGGCAAATCGTTCACTTGGCGTGTGGCTTCCGAGCAGGAGTTCTCGAAGACCTTCACTTGGCGAGTCAACGATGGAATACTTCGGTACTATAGAATTGAAGGCAGGTGTCTAACTTTCGCCAATTGCTTTAATGCCAGCATAAATGTCAACGACCCACAGTGCGAGTCACAGACATTCGTGCAGATTATCCCTGCCGCAAGTGTTGCCGATCTTTGCAGCAAGGCCGCTAAAACCGGAGGTTTGACGTATCCTATGGTCTGGCCTTGGAAATCGGTTAAGAGGTACAGTTTGCCGGTCGATGCGGGCGATCTAGCTGAATTAGCTGCCAGAGGCGAAGATACAGTCTGCAACGAATTGGTTGTGGAGGACTTCTGTGAGATACCAGAGTGTTTGCAGTTTTGCCTAGATTACATTGCCAACGTAGGCATTGGGGCGTCGGTCTCTATTCAGGAGAAGCACTATAAGTACATGCCTTCAGGCGGTATAAGAGTGAGCGGTGATACGCCAGCCGAAAAACTCAACCCGTCGCATATAGGTTCTGGAGGCATTGCGGTCGGTGGTGCCGCCATTGCTGCTTCTAGTTTCCACTCGTACACACCTTCTATGTCATCGCCGCATTTGGTTATTGCAGGTGCCGTCGATCCCGTTAAGAGCAGTAAGTGGCATTATATCGGTTGCTGTGGCGGACATCCCAATGGTCCCAATGGAGGACTATTGATCGGTGGGGCTGCTGCTGTGGTTTCTAGCTACTGGAGGTACAAAGCCACTGGAGGCATTTCTGTTGGCGGCTCGTCAGAGGTATCTGACTTCGTATTGCGGTACTCTGCTACCGGTGGTCTACGTTCTAGTGGTTCGGCTCCGTCATTTTGGATAGACCCGGCTTACGAAGCGAGCGGCGGCATGACTCTTGGGGGATCAGCGACAGCCATTGCCGACTACTATGCCTATGAGGGCACTGGCGGGTTGATGGTTGGCGGCGAAGCTGGCGTGGTGTCTAACATCTGGCGGTATACCGCTACTGGCGGCATGGTGTTGGGCGGCATGTCTAATTCGGTTCTAATCTATGTCCCAGCAGGCGGCTTACTGGCTTCTGGTTCTGCTGGAACCTATGTAACCCTGAGATACACAGCAATGGGCAGCGTTGTCACAGGTGGTACGGGCGGGCCATTCATAAGTCCTTGGTTTAGTTACCCAGGTGTGGGCGGGCTTACTATCGGCGGACAGGCCGACGCCGAAGACAATTTCTACGACATGATGGGCGTTGACATAGCAGGGGATGCTGAGCTTGATTTACTGGAATTTGTCCCAGAAACTAACATCGATTTACCAGAAGGCACTACAGCTTTCTCTATTGACGATGAGGTTGTTTTGACCGATTGCGGTTGCAAAGAATTGGGACTGAGACTCTTCATGAGGCATAATTTCGGAGATGGAAATCTCTTGAAGGAGTTTCTGTTCAGAAATGGTATGGCATTGCCACAGGAACTAAGCCTGTTGTACAGGGAGAGCGAGTCTAGCTGGAGCAAGAGCTATCACTTCAAGGGCATGGGCCATGAAAATCAGCTTGAGCAATGGGATTTGTTCTTTGATTGGGGCTGTACGTCAATTGTTGGTGGTCACGATCTAGATGTTCCTTCTTGGAAGTTTGGATTCTTCGCTAGAAGGAAGAATCTGGTGACGAAAGAGGATACTACAACCAGGATGCTCTTTACTTTTCCGAAAGACGCTCCGTGTCAGGAAGCGGATAACTTTGGCTTCCAGTTCAGGCTTAATACGCAAACGAAAGACATTACTACTGGCAACGTGTATATTGAGACGTTTATATTCTTTGACGAGATCGGGTTGTTTGATGGCAAGCAATGGCTGAAAGACCCTATTTTGGAGGTAAGAATTAACGAGATTTCCTCCTCCCAGATATTCAATCGCCTCAATTTGACCCCGACTATACCTGAGAGATCGTTACTATTGATAAGTTAGGAGAGGTCAGTATGGAAAGTGTTTTTTACATCATTACCGGAGCCTTCTTGGTTCTGTCCCTTTTGAACTTAATTGGCTTGGGTTTCTTGGTGAGCTACGTTTTTCGGCTTGCCGAGGCCATGAAGACATCCAGTGAAGAGATAAAGAAGTCCAACGCCGACTTGATCGAGGAGATGAAGCAATCGAACGCCCCGTTGGTAGAGTTCTTGGTTAAGCTAGCCGATGAGGTTAAGAAGCAGAATCGTACCCTGAAGACTATAGAACAAATCATGGAAGATATCAATGAAGAAGAGGAAGTTGAGGCCGAAATGAAGGCCCAACAAGCACGGATCAAGACTCAGAGGCGTGCCAGAGGTCTACCAGAAGAACCCGGTCTAGTGGATGTAGATCAAGGGGTGTCTTACGATGAAAGATATAGACCGCCACAGGAATAGTTTGTTAGAATGCTCTTGTAGACAAGGGCATTTTTATGGCTGAACTAGAGTACCATCTTTTCAAGAGTGATCGCAAGTTCGGGATAGAGTTGGAAGTGGGGCCTACCGTATCTCAAAAGGAAATTGCCGATACTATAGGCATCCTCAATCCCAGCAGCAAGGTTGTCGTCTCAACTCACTGGCGACAAACGAACTATAACAACACAGATTGGCAGGTCAAACAAGATTCTACCTGCGGCCCTGATGCACATCTAAAGAAAAAGAGCTACGGCTGGGAGATAGTTCCCAGGGTATCTAGTTGGTCCACTTTCAACGACATAGCTCGTACTATCGACGTACTTAGGCTGCGAGGGGTGGAGCCGAATTCCAATTGCGGCCTACATGTGCATGTAGATGCATCCGATCTTACGATCCCCAACGTCGCCGTATTCATGGCTTGGTGGTGCAAGTCGGAGGCTGTTGTCTGCAATATGGTTCCTAGCCGTCGAATTCACAGCGACTATTGCAAACTCTATCAGCACTGTTTTGCTTTGCACGATTTCTACAGTCTCGCCGAGTTTTGGGAGGAGATCAAACCAACCGATTATTCCGTCCACGATAATCCAGAGCGTCGATTTGCTGTCAATCTAGTCAATTTTTGTGCGTGGAACGAAGCCGGGTGCATTTGCAGTAGGAAGTTGCCAACTCTGGAACTTAGATTGCCAGAAGGCACTATGTATTCCGATGACGTAAAAGGCTGGGTTCTGCTGTTCCTACTGATGGTCGAACGCTTTCCAACCCTTTCTGTACCAGCTAACTTCTTTGTCCTTTCTCTAGAAGAATTCCTTTGGGCCTTGGGTTTGATAGGAACCCCAGGTAGTTTCTATATTTTGGACGAAGACCTATTCTTCTTGAAGAAATGGATTTTTTCTAGACTAGGAACCTTTTCGAGAAACAACTTGTTGCGTCAGCAAGCTAGATTTTTGTACAATTACGTCACAGAATTGCCTTCTAGAAGAGATTCTGGAAATGTAAATAATTAGTCCGATGCATCTCTGATTGAGAATGCTGAGGGCGTACTACATTAACCTGTAGAACTAACACAACTAATTTAACTGACTTGGAGAATTATCATGACTCGTGAAGAACGTGATCTATTGATCGTAAACCACATGCCCCTTGCTAGAAAGTTGGCTTGGGGAAAATGCTCGAACACGCCGGACCACATATCATACGAAGAACTGGAATCGGCTGCTTATCTGGGATTGGTGGACGCTGCCAGTAAGTTTGATGAGGCGAGGGGTGTGTCATTTGGCCTGTATGCTCGTTTTAGGATAACCGGGGCGATCTGCGATTATCTGCGGGAGCTAGAATGGTGTAGCAACAATAGGGATGTTGTGGTATCATTTTTGGATGTCACTGTAGGTGATTATCCTCTGAGCTACTTTCTGGAGAGCCAGGAACCAAATGAAACCTTCTGTGAGTTTCTTGAAGTGGTCACGAAAGACCTGGACGAGAACGGTAAGAAGATCGTGAGCATGTACTATTTGGATGAACTGTCGCTTAAAGAAATCGGGAAGGTCATAGGCGTCAGCGAGGGCAGGGTTTCCCAACTACTCAAGAAATACCGAGAACAGATCAGAGATAGATGGGATTATCTGGAGCTTGCTGCTATGGCTGCATAGGTGTGAAATGAAGAAAATCGCCATGCTTCTGTTAATTTTTCTGTTCTTCTTGTCGGCTTCTATATCGAGGGCCGACGATGAAGAGATAGAGAAATTGATTTCCCACTTGTCGCTACCGATGCCGACTGGGATGAAAGTTCCCAGCGACCCGGAATTGAAGAACTTGGTATGGCATAAGCTGTCTACTAAAAACTTCACTATTTTGAGTTTGGACCCAAAGCATGGCCAGTATCTTCAGCAAAACATCGAGAAAATGAAACAATGGGTGCTGGCCCGCTGGGGCCTCCCAGATATAGATTTCACAGCCGAATGTCGGGTGCTTTGTGTTCCTGATAAGAAGCTGATGAAAAAGCTCTTCAATCTAGAAACCTCAGTAGCCGAAGTAAGGAAGGATAAGGGCAAAATAACTTTGTCAGTCCTTTGGCTTGTTCTCGACGGTAATCCAGCGGAAACGGTGCCGACTCCGTTGAGCGTGGTTTGTCTCAACGAGTTTGGGCAAAAGTACAATTTTGAAATGCCTCTCTGGGCTGTTCGAGGCATGTCGTATCTTAATAGCACCTTGTTTCAGATCAAAACGCAATTGGCCGCTATAGACGAATACTATAAGGTCAATAGTCAGATGTATTTTTCCAAAGCTCTTTTCTCGATGACTGAGGAGGAGTGGAGAAAGGAGTCTGTCGAAAAGCGTTTGATGTTTGACCGTGAAGCTGTAGCCTTGTGTTTACTTTTGCGGAAAGAATTCGGGCAGCGTGCCTTTGTAGAGTTCCTTCAGGCTGGTCCATCTATAGAATCCAACTTTAGCAAAACCTATGGTTTCAAGGGGTTCAGCGAATTTGACGCTACCCTGAATAGGTATATGAAACACCTTTCCGCTGATGTGATTACTAATAAGACGCCCAATTCTTATCTGCAAATCCAGGCGGCAAAGTAGTACATATACAGGAGGGAGCTTATGTTGTACATTCTATGGCTGACGCTGTTCGGCCTACTCATCGGTGCAATTGCCAAGGGTATTCACCCAGGTGACGACCCCGATGGGTTCCTGCCAACGGCAGGAATCGGCATTGGAGGCTCGTACATTGGTGGATTCATAAACTGGATGCTAGGCAATGGAGCCATACTCTCGATGTCTGGATTTATCATGTCCGTCGTCGGGGCTGTGATACTTCTCATTGTCTACAAAATGTGGAAAGCCAACAATGGGAAGCAGCAATAATACAATACCTGAGAAGACGGTAGAGGGTCTCCGCAAGCGTTACCCCAACATGCATCCCCTTGTTTTTCACCGTTCTATAGAGCGGGCGGAAACAGGAGGGGAATTGTTCGACATCTTAGAGACCGTCCCTGACGGCTACCCTTTGATATGGAACGATAATCAACGCCGCTGGGTAATTACCGAAGACTTACAACAGTCTTCTCGTTTCGCAAAGAAAGAACTCATAGGAGGTAAAAAATGATCCGCTACATTATGCTGGCTGCATTGTTCGGTATTTTCGCCGCAACGACAGCCTCGGCACAGGACGTGTTTCTAGATGATTCATACGGCTGCCACAGGCTCGTTCGATCCTACTCGTGCCCGCCGCCAGTCTACTATTCTTGCCCACCACCGGTTTACTACTATCAGTCGCCTCCGGTGACTTATTCGGAGCCGGTTGTGAAGTACGATATATACAACAACGACTATGTTTCGAGCAAGTTTTACGTAAAGGCTCGATTCACGGACTACAACTACAAGTGTGAGATTCCGGTCATTAACGGTTACTTGCCCAGCGTGCAGGTCTCGACGGATAGTTATGGCCGGGTAGTCAGACTCACCTTGGATTACAGGACGAAAGAGTTCCTGTATCAGAACTATAGCGGCAAGAGCGAGATTGTTTATAGCAAGCACAACAGCACTTCCGGTTTACCGAAGAGACCTGCACCGAAGGTAACAGAGTCGGTTACTTCAGGCACCGATTCATTGAAGAAGCCGATGCCGAAGGTAGAAGATAAAGGCTCGCTTGTTGAGGAGAAGAGACCCGCTCCCAAGTTGTTTAACGACAAGGGCATTACGCCTCCCCCAGCGAAATCCGCAGTGAAAGATGCCAGGATCGAGGAGCTTCTGAAGGATTTGCGTGGTAATGGCGAATTCAAGGGTTCCGGCTCTGTTGCACCGAAGGTTGACGCACTGCCGAGTGGTGTTATGCGACCTTCTGACATAACTCAACCAGAGGTCGATAAGACCAAAAAGTTCCCAAGATACGACGACAAGTGATGCATCTGTACGAAGAGTATCTGGCTAGACATTCGATAACCCTGCCTGTCGTGAAGCATACGGGGCAGGGTTATCTCTTTTTCAAGGAGAGTGATGACGACTCCTGGCGAATTGCGTCTATACTTTTGACAGATCAAAAGCAGGGGCCTAACAACTATTCCATCAAGGTGTTCAAGCCCGTCAGAATGGCGGATGCCTACTTTGGCTTGAATCCGGTATACGAAGAGGATGATATTGAATGGGATGATTACGAGGACTTTATTCTAGATTGGTGCCGAGTTCTATCTAATTTCAAGATAGCCCTCACCGAGAGTGACATATTCTTCGCCGCCTGGGAGATGTTCATTGTTGCTAACGACGAGTGGTTCTCTCGTAACTTCCCATCGGACGTTTTGTATAGCACATTGGACGAAGATTTATCAAGGGTAGAGAGGTTGCACAACATCCGTGAGTGTGCCTGTTCGATCTCGCTCAAATCGCCGACCCGTTACCGGACTTGGAGAGATGAGGTATTGAACTTGGTAGATAACTATGCATATTGGTTGTGCGATATCATTAAAAATGATCGTGTACAGATACAGGTATCGGAAACATCGCAACTATAGAGACGAGGCAATAGATTACCAGAATTGGCTGCGTTCCAGAAGTCATCTAAATGAGAACAGAGATACAACCCCTAGTCTGAAAGAAGTGAAGATAGTTCAAAAGGAACGTGGTTCTATAGACTTGGGTTGTCGTGTTTGTTATTGTGATTTGAAGGAGGCCGAGAAACGATCATGGTCAAAGTAGAATTTGCTCCAACCAAGAACTTCAACCTAGATGAGCAACCCCCGCAGGTTGGTAGTTTTGCCATAGATGAGCCGACTATCAATTGGTACAAATGCAGGGAGCAGTTCGCAAACAGATTCGGGAAAGACTGCGAAGGTATGTTTTTTTCCCATGAGCGAGGGCATGAGCATAGTGAACGAGTGGCTTGGTTCATGGCAATTGTGGAGGAGATACTAGACCTGAAAGAAAGGTCTGAGTACGCCAAGTGTACTAAGAACTTCGCCATGTGGCTCCGTCCCTCCTCGTTTTGGTTAGATTGCGAAATGAAGAGATCGTTGTTTACGATCTTGTTGCGATCCGGTCTGGAATTTGATATAAAGAAGAACAACTTCGAGTCGGCGTTGTTCTCAGTGAATTATTCTAGCGAAACCAAACTAGCGGTCATGAGGTTTCTATTTGGCTTCACCAAGTATGCCCCCGATCCCACCATTGGCTGTGTAAAAGGCTGGTGGAGTGCCTTCAAAGATAAGACGGAAGATCAAGTCAAAAAACAACTAGTTTGGCCTGAAGACCGACATGAGAAGTACGTGGTTGGTGTCGGCTCGCTTTGGGCGTAGGAGATGTCATGATTCTGAATGAAAGTAATTTTGATAAGGAGGTTTTAACCTCCACCGAACCATACTTGGTGGACTTTTGGGCTGCATGGTGCGGCCCCTGTCAGGCCCTCGCCAAAACGATAGACAAGCTCGCCGAGAAATACAAGGTTGGCAAGGTCAACATTGACGAGGATGCCGAACTAGCAGAGAGATTTGGCATTTCCGCTATCCCGACCGTGATTATCTTCAAGGGCGGTAAGCGTGTAAAAACTATAGTCGGCCTTCAGTCTGAAGACCAACTTAGCAGGGTCATGGAATCTTTGAAAGGCTAGCTCAACATGGCTAGCGACTCAGCAGTGGAGCGGTCTACATCCGATCCTGTTGCTTGTCTTTGGAACAACTATGAATTAACCATCAACATGCTAGAGTTCGCACGGAAGGTAAAGCCGTCGATTTTCTATCAAGTCTCAACCGATGAAGTCTACGGGGAGGCTCTCCCCGGCCAACCCAGCAATCCTTATGTGGCAAGTAAGGCCGTTCAAGAAGCTGTTGCTATATCTTACTGGCGTAGCTTTGACGTGCCTGTGGTTTTGACAAATACCATGAACAATGTCGGAGAAATGCAAGACTCAGAGAAGTTCTTGCCTAAGAAGAAGAGATGCCGATCTATGGCGACAATGAGCAGAGTATCGGCACTAGGTATTATCTACATGCAAAGAACCACGCAGATGCCTTTGTGTTCCTCTCTAAAGTTCTTGTAGCAAAGTATTCCGAGGGAGCAAAACGACCAGATCGCTACAATGTGTGTGGCGATGTGGAGCTTAACAATCTAGAAATGGCTAGGTTGGTAGCCGAGATAATGAAAAAGCCCCTGCACTATCGTTTGATTCTATCTGAGTCGGCCAGAAAGGGCTACGATAAGCGATATGCACTAGACGGAGAGAAGATGAGGAAAATGGGGTGGACGCCGCCCATTCCGTTCAGGGATAGTATCGAGCAGATCGTCAAGTGGACTTTAGCCAATCCTCACTGGCTGGTTTGACACACCTGCCAACTTGCAGTACAATGGCGGCAGTTAAAAATGAAGAAAGATGAAAGAGGAAAGGAGATGAAACATTGGTTTTTTAGCGACCCCCATTTCGGCCACGGCAACGGACGCATCTCTTTGTTGATGCCCTACTCGGTTGTCCAGAAAATCCGCTCTCAATACGGCAGGGATGGCAAGGTCATCCACAGGAAGGAACTGTGCAATGCAGAGGATATTCTCATCCAAATGCACCACGTTCGCAAACTTGCCGATCTGAGAAAACCGGGGCGAGGACCGAAGGAAGAGTGGCAGAAGATCATGGCGGCTCGTAAGCGAAAGATGCTGGCTGTGAGAAGTGCCATGTCAAAATCCACACCGGGAGATACGACGGACCTTCCTTGCATGGTCCACTGGAGAGCCGGGGGCAGTGAAAATTGCACGCCCGGTTCGGAGAGGGTAGCTGGAAAAGGTTCGTTGTAACACGGAACCTCGCTGGCTACCTACTCTACTGTCGTCGCACGAAGTACATGACGCCGAATGAGATTCGGCTTCTAGATGAGGGTGCGAATTTCCATGTCAGTCGTGAGAGCGTCTGGCGTATGAATGATGCCATTATTGGTAACATCAACGCTTTGGTCCAGCCTGACGACGTTTTCTGGTGCTTGGGGGATTTCTGTTTTGTAGGAGGCAAGGATTACTACAGAGAGTCAGCCATCTATCGCAGTCGGATCAAATGTGCAACGATGCACATGGTCTGGGGAAACCACGATACGTCCAGCAAGATCGCCTCGTTGTTCAATACCAGTCATAAGATGGAAATGATTGCCATCAACCCGGAGAGCGGTCGTTACTACATCGATGAGGAGGTAATCAGGCCGTTCGGACTAGACGAGATCATTAAGATCATGCAGGCCAGACCGGGCTTCTGGATGGACTACCACGGCAAACGAGGAAATCGTGACGAAGAGTGATTTACAACGTCACTGTTAGCACTAGAATGTCGCTATGAGCAAAGAAGATACCGCTGAAATGGAAGGAACCGTAACAGAAGCGGTTCGTGGTGGGTTCAGAGTCCGTTTAGATGGTTCCGACCACACCATCAACGCTACCATCAGCGGGAGAATTCGCAAAAACCACATCACCATTGTGGTTGGTGATCAAGTGCGAGTCGAAGTCTCGCCTTACGATCTCACCAGGGGCAGAATAACTTTTCGATTGAAGTAGGAGGGTCCGATGAGCCAGACCATCAACCCGTATCTTCAAACCTCGGTTGTCGATCTGGAACGTTGGATCGTTGCACTGGACACCGCTTACGAGGTTGGTGACGATTGCCTTCATCCCGACACTGGCGAAATCGTCAGTGACGCCGACTACGACGCTATGCGTCGTGCGTTGGAGCAACTCAATCCCAAGTCTGACATCTTCAAGGACGGGTCTGCCTCCGCTCACGTTTCCGATGGCACGATCAAGAAGGTCAAGCACTCGCCGCCGATGACATCCATCGAGAAGGCGAGCCATGAAGACCTCGCCACGAAGGAGAGGATGCTTTTCAAGTTTCTGGATTTCTGTGTCCAGAACGGCCCCGTCTCCGTCAAGAAACTCCCCGTCTATGATCTTGCAGAGAAGGACGTTCCGCTGGTCGATCTCAAGACCGGCAAGAAAACCGACAAGACACGCCATTATACCGAGCGGAAGTTCGGCGGGAAGGTATTCACCTATCCTCGTGGCTACTTTTACATGACGTACAAACTAGACGGTGTGGCTTGTGCTCTCTACTACGAGAAGGGCAAGCTCATCCGTGCTGGCCTGCGTCCTCGTGATGGCATCAACGGCGAAGACATTACCGAACAGGTGAAGTACATCGCTGGTATCCCGACCACACTCAAGGAACCAGTGACTTGTTCCATCCGTGGCGAGATCATCTGTAAGAATAGCGACTTCGCCAAGGTTCAGGCCGAACTACGAGCGGCGGGTGAACAACTCCGGGCCAATCCCCGCAACCACGCTGCGGGCGGCATTCGCCAATTCAAAGACCCCAGCAAGGTTAAGGCGATGCGTCTCAGCTTCATCGGTCACAGTGTCGAGGGGTTGGCGTCCTCTACCGCTCAGTACAAAACAGAGATTGAGCGGGCGAAGTACATTCGCACCAAGTTGGGCGTTGAATTCATTCGTTGCTCTGATTTCAACTTCTACATGCTCGACACTCTCGAAGAATTCGTCGGCGAATTGGACTACGAAGTAGACGGCTGTGTGATCGGCGTGAATGATCTCGAAGACCAAGAGCAACTCGGTCGGCATGGTAACAAGGACACCGGCAACCCCAAGGGTAAGATTGCCTGGAAGTTCAAGGAAGAGGAAGCCCAGGCCGTTATCAAGTCTATCGAATGGCAAACGGGTCGCACTGGCAAGATCGTGCCCGTCGCCAACTTCGATGCCGTTCGTCTGGCTGGCACGAACGTGAGCAGGGCCACGCTGCACAACTACGGCTTCATGCTCCGAAATAAGATTGACGTTGGCACGACTGTCATTGTTCTCAAGGCCGGGAAGATCATTCCGAAGGTCGTCCGTGTCATCAGCGGCCAGTGCAAGGGCGAACCAAACTATCCGAAGGTCTGCCCGTCCACTGGTGCCCCGACCGAAGTTCGCAAGGGCGGTGTGAAGGACGGTGAGGAGATGTGGGAACTATACTCCACGTCTACCACCGGCAACGTCGTCGCCAATCTCGAACACTTTCTCGCCACGCTGGGCATCCTGGGCTTGGGCGAGAGCAAGATTCAGCAGCTTGTAGATGGCGGTAAGGTCAAGACCTGGGCCGACTTCTTTCGGCTGACCGTGGCCGATGCCGAGGCATGCGGCATGAGTAAGCGTCAGGCATTGCTCGCCGTTGCCGCTCTCCATCTGGTGCCCTCGCCGGACAAGACGAAGGACGACGCCAAACTGGAAGAGAAGATCGAGAATGCCCGCAAGGAACTCAAGTCGTTCCCGCTCTCCAAGGTGTTCGCTGCTCTGGGTGTCAAGAGTGCGGGTAAGTCGGCTGGCAAGGCTCTGGTCGAGCATTTCAAGGGGCCTGATCCGCTGAACGCCATGCTCAGTGCGACGGTCGAGGAATTGGAAGTGGTCGAGGAGATCGGCACACAGACTGCCCAGGTAATTCATGACTTCTTCGAGAAGAAGAAGGACGACATCAACGATCTGGCGAAGTATATCGTCCTAGAGCTTCCCAAGACCGGAAAGCTGACCGGCAAGGTGTTCTGCTTCAGCGGCGGTTTCGCTGAGGGCAAGCGGCATTGGGAAGAACAAGTCGAGAACCTGGGTGGTAAATGCTCTGGTAGCGTCGGCAGCAAGATGAATTACTTGGTTGCTGGCGATGGGTCCGGCAGCAAGAGTGAGAAGGCCAAGGAACTCGGCATCCCGATCATCGACATCGATGAACTCAAGAAGATGTTGTGAGGACTAGATGACTCCGGTAGAAAAACTAGCTTCAATGGCCGACGATATGGGCCTGCGAGATATCTCCAATGTAGTTCGGGATTGCTCTAAGAAATCCTGAACCCCGACGTGGTTGCCTTGTCCTTATACTGTGCAGAGGATTTGTGCCGGTATTGGGGCATTCCAGAACAGATGTTCGAGGAGGTAAAAGGGGCGATTCTGCAATTTCACGCCAGGAAACGGAATCCGTTGTCATGTTTATTCTAGATCGGCCATAGATACTGCATGGTTGACATGCAGTTCAAGAAATGGCTTTTCCTGAATGAAATGGCGTCGTTTTCCGCACAGGGAAAGAAGTTCGCACTTCCAGCTTGCAATTTTCCGAAGGAGGATAGCTGCGAGAAGTGTATCGTCGGTGCCTTGGACATGCGGTTCGAGGACTACATGCCTCAACTGAACCAGGGTTCCAAGTTCCACGCCGACATCCCTGAGAGTGATCTGGTTCTTGTATATCATGGCTGGAGCGAGAGTGAAGTTCTGCCAAAACAAGAATTTCAAAGGAAACAATTGCAGGGGTATACGCCACTTCCCAATGATTGGTGGAAGCATGCTCAGGTTTTAGACCCAGACTTCGATGTATGTAAACAGGCTCTAGCCGATGAAACCGGAGAACGGCAGAGGAAACTAGCTGGCGTGCCTACTACTCAACAAAAACCTCTTGAAATCCCGAACCAATCCAAAGCCACGGTGTCTTAGGTCTAGTCTGGTGGAAAAATCTGTAGAAAAGTTCGTATAGGGGTTGATTTTTTCACCGAACTACACTAATATACCTTCCTAACACATCCTAGAAAAAGAAGGATCGCCATGTCCAAGAAGCTAGGTATGGGGAAGGGCCGTCATCACGAGGCCGTTACCCACGAGAAGGTCTACAGTGAGACTGTAGCCCACAAGCATGTTCCGGGCCGTGCGTACACCCACGACGACCCGACCGTGAAGCTCATCACCATGATCGGTGGTGGGTTCTTCAACGAACCAAAGTATTACGACACCAACCGTCCGACTGTAGACTTCTACCGTGAACTGCGGGAGAAGGGCTGCATTTCGTCCGTCATCACGGACGCAATGGGTCTGTCCGAGCAGGCTCGTGAAGTCATTGAGACAGCACACAAGGTCGCTCAGGGTCCGAACCCGGAAGACCTACTCGTGATCGCTGCCTGGGCACGAGACACCAAGAAGGGTCTCAAGCTGCGGTACACGCCGCAGATCATGCTCGCCCTGGCTGCGGCCAACGAGAAGACTAAGCCGTTCGTTCCTGTATACTCCACGGCTATCATCCAGCGTGCGGACGAAATCCGTAGTGTGTTCGCTGCGTTCCGTCATCTGTTCCACACGAAGGACACCGGCACTGGTCTGTACAAGGGCACGATCCCGCACTCTCTCCGTAAGGCTCTGGCTCTTGCCTTTGCCGAGGAGGGACTGTACGGCCTCATCAAGTACAACACCGACGACCGCCCGACGTTCGGCGATGTACTGCTGATGCTTCGTGGCAGCGACATCGGGAAGTATCTGGAGAAGCGAATCGGCAAGAGCCGCCAGCACTGGCCGGTCAGCAAGTCCATGTTCGAGTACCTTGTCAACGGCAAGGTCGGCGAGGATGCTCCGAAGATGTTGAAGCTGCGTGAACAGTTCTTCAAGCTGAAGAAGGTCGAGGAAGTTACACCGAAACTCCTAGAGGGTGCCGGTTTGACCTGGGAAAACGTTATCTCTCATTTCGGCTCCACCAAAGAAGCCTGGGAGATGTGTATTCCGCTCATGGCGGAAATGGCCCTGGTCCGCAACCTCCGTAACTTCGAGAAGGTCAGTATCAGCAAGGATGCGTGGGATAAGGTACACGCCAAGTGTACTTCGATCATGGACACCGAGCAGCTTCCGTTCCGCTTCTTCTCCGCTGAGAAGCAGGTTGGCAGCACGAATGCCAAGAGCGTCACGGACGCTATGCTGGACAACGCCTGCATGAACGTGCCGGACCTTCCGGGTGTGACTGTCATTTTCACCGACAACTCTGGCTCTGCTACCGGCTGTGCCGTTAGCGGTAAGAGCAAGATGCGTGTCGCTGACGCTGGCAACACCCTGGGTGCGATCATCGCCAAGCGGTTTGGCCGTAGGGCCATGATGGGTGTCTTCGGAGACTGCCTGATCTGGGTGCCGTTCAGCCCAAGCGACTCCTGCATGGCAATCAAGAAGTACATCGACCAGTGTGCCCAGAGCGGCGACCGTGGCAAGCTGAAGGCTCTTACCGTGATGAGCGGTAAGTACGATATCCTCACCGGGTCTAGCGGTCGCTACGGCGGCGGCGTCGGTGGTGGTACGGAGACGGGTCTGTGGTGCGGTATCCATGACCTTACCGAGAGGAAGGTCCATGTAGACCGTATCATCATCTGCTCCGACTTCTGCTGCTACACCAAGGGCGATGCTGTGAACTGTGGCCACGATATGACCCGTTGCTTCGGCGAGGGTGGTGACAAGGCCACGATTCAGAGCATGATCGAGAAGTACCGGAAGAAGGTCAACCCGAACTGCTGGGTCCACAGTATTGACCTACAGGGCTATGGTCAGGCCCAGATCAAGTCGGGTTCCAAGAAGGCCCAGTTACTCAGCGGTTGGAGCGAGCAGGTGTTCACTCTGATCCGTGCAGTCGAACTCGGCGACGAGCAGGTACAGCAGGTTCAGGGTGAGCCGGTCGAAGTTCCGACCATCGAATTGCTACGCAAGATGTACAAGCGGTCGTAGTTCATCCCGAAAGGGACCGATACGACCCGAACGCCCAGCCCGCAAGGGCTGGGCGTTTTCTTTGGTAGATAAGTTCTATTCTTGCATTACAATGGACCCATGAAACGGTACGGGCGGTTCCCCTTGGAAGACGTGCTGAAGCACATCGGAAAAACTCACGCCAAGTGTGAAACCAGGGTCGGCGTGGTCTTTTCGGCCTACTCCTTCCCAGGTCATCAGGTGAAACTAGATTGGATTAAGTCGGATGACTTGAATGGATACGAAGACAACTTTGGCAACTGGTACAGATGGGAGGAACATGGCATGGAACGGTGGTTGTGTCCGGCTTTGTTCAAGTATTTCATGGAAGCACCGAAGCAATTATACGTGAGCTTGGTCAAACCATGATCGCTGAGTGTGTACCAAGTTGTTTGTCCGACATGCCAGGAAGAGGTCATCGTCCGTGACTCTCTAGATACGGCGGCGGGGCGGTATTGTCCGTCATGCAAGAACAAACTGCCAGGACAACATTTCGTAGCAAGGGAATGACTTTGTAAAAGAGCCGTTCCTTGTTTTTCATTCGATTGTGATGATTGTGGGCTGGAGAACGTAAGTTTCGAGAAACCGGAAAAATGCGTTCACTGCGGGGCTACTCTCTGTAGTTCGGGTTGTGTAGATACTTGTTCCTAGCTCGCACGTAAACGTATTTGTAGACCGATGGTGCGTCAGCGGTGCTTCCTTGCCAGACATCGACGTGATGCGGGTTGAGGCCCAATCGCTTCGGGTCTACCTAGCCGCTTGGTTGAGCAGCCTTAGTTGGCGATTGGACGGCAGGCGGCGTGTATCTGCCCACTTCGCCTTTGGCGGCACTAACAGGACTTCTTCTAAATAGGTAGACGTTGATGGCACCACTAACGACATCGTAAATGTCGTTGGGGTTGGTTGCGCCCCTTTTCAACACACTTTCTTTGGCAAGCTGGATGAACGGTTCAAGGTCTTCTTTGCCTAGCTGGTTGTACTGATCGGGGTTCTGTTCAGCGAATCTTTCGAGAGCCTGTACAATCATGTCGTCGCTAACGCTTTCTAGAAAGCGATGGATCGACACTGCGGCAGATTCGGTGAGCCATTTTGTAAATTCCAGTTTCATGCATTATTTAGCATTCCCCCTCGAAAAACCTATTGACACTTGAAGGCGAGGATGCTATCATAACTGTCGTTGTGGGAAGGAATGAGGATCAGGCCACATGTGATTTGGCGATCCTCAGCCTGATCCAATTTCTCCCACAACGCTGGCTGGTAGCTTAGGGTAAAGCACTTCAGGAAGCCGCAAGGTGGACTGATGGGATGTCAGGTTCAATTTCCTGGCCCAGCCGCTAGCGGGAACGGGTCGAGATTCTATAGTTACAAAGAAACGGCGACTAAATAGAAGATCAGCAATTTCGAGTTTTCACACTAAAATGGCGTCCCATTGACTCGTTCCCGTTTCCTAGAACAAGGAGTGCATGATGCGGGTCACAGGCTATCAGATTCGTGAGGCGATCAATCGCTGGTCGATTCGCAAGACGGTCATCCACAAACAATTCAACGAGTCGGTCTGGGCCTTCCAGGGCGAAGAGAAGCAGAAGCCCCAGGAGATCGTGGAATTGATGGCACAGGCCAATCGGACCTGGGCACGCCTCAAGGAAATCCAACAGTTCTACAACCGCACCGTCACGCTGACCCACGGCGGTCAGTCCATCTCTCTCTGTCTCGCCGTGCAGATGTTGCCCGGCCTGGGCCAGATCGAGAAGATGTATCGTGATGCTTCAACCAACACCAGGTGGGATCGCTACAGCAGCTACGACTGCCAGCACAGCCGGTCGAAGGATAGCGAGTACGCCACTCGCCAGATCACCATGAAGGACGCCCTCGCCAAAGTCGAGGAGTCCAGTCGTTCGGCCTCCAGTCTCCGCAACGCCATCGCCAGGGCGAATACGCAGGAGATCGAGATCGGAACGTCGAACACGGTTCAAATCACCCAGGAGGAATATCGGCTGCTCTTCGAGTAGTCGGTAGGAATTCTGCGTGGGCGGCAGGGCCAATATCTTTTACCAACGAGAGTAGGTGGAAGCTGAACTAGGGACGCCTCTGCATCGTGTTCCTCCACGGACCTGTACTCAGTGGCAGGGTGCCGTGGCTTCGAGAGTTAGAGTAGCAAGAATGTCCCGGTTAAGGCCCTCCTTAGTCTTGTTCCTGCCGTTTTTACTCTGTTAATCGAGACAAAACGGGAAGCGATAACCTGACGAGGGCACCGTGCTGGTGGGTAACAAAGGGCGTCGGCCCTGGGAAACGATCCCGGAAAACGCCAGATAGACGACTGACATGGGTAGACCCAGCCGGGGCAGAGCAAGTCCCGGCTGGGTTTTTCATCTCTACTCACTTTACAGCGAGCTTTCCATACCATATAATGCCGGGCATGAAGGAGCATCCCGATGGGACTGGATTGGGCGGACAAAGAATACATCGAGGGGTCTACTTGGACGGAAGGCGAGGGAGACTCCTACGGCAATTGCTGCCAGAGTGAGTTCCATGCCCCTAGCGGTAAAAAGAAGGTCCGAGGTACTACCAAGCAGGCCCCGTCTGGTAGTCGTAGAAAAGCCTCCGACTGTTGAGGAACATATAGGGCTTGCAAGGGACATTGCTTTACGTTATACTCCACGTCATCAAGAAGTGGAGGATACGGAACAGTATTCCGACGCACTTCTAGGTTTACTCAAGGCGTGCCGTAGTTACACGTCTAGTCTTGGGTTTACCTTTGCTACCTGGGCGACTAAGTGCATCAACAACGAAATCTGGTTGGGGTACAGAAAACGATCCAGGCAGAGTCCGGCCACTTGCGTTGAAGCAGGCGTACTCGAAAACTGCGAGTGCCCGGAAGCGTGCCACTGGCAGGCTCTAGATATTTTGTTCGACCCGCATCCAGACGATACGGCTGCCGACCTTCGGAACAAAGAGGCATTGAGGCGTCATTACCTAGAAGGCGATACTTGGCAGGAGATTGGTTCCGGTATGGGCGTTACCAGAAATCGGGCTTACCAGTACGGCCAGGAGGCTATCGACCTTCTACGCACTAGGTATCCTGATCTTTGGGAGTCGTTCTATGCAGAACATAGTAACCATTTTTTCCAACGGCATAGCTGATTTTCGTCGTGTAGTCAAATCCAAGGCCGAGCCTCAAACGCTATCACTGCCCGTCAAAAAAGAGCATGTCGGCGATCTACTCGCAACGCTCACCCCTCTCGGCCCAATCAAGCTCCTTGAACCACCTTCCTACGAGCCTGACAACGACCAGCACTCGTTGGCGTTGAACCCCGCCGAAATCTATACCGATATGGCGGTCAAGCTGTCCGGTGCCAAGGTCCGGCTCATCAGGCTAGACGGTCAGAACATAGAGGGTCGTTTGGCCGGTCTTCATAGTTCTGAGTCTGTGGTTAACAATGAGATAGTCAAGACCAACTCAATCGTCGTTATCGATAGCGGCATATCGATTTTTACCCCTCTCGACAAGATAGCAAAACTGGTCTTCCTCGATGATGAAGTGAAGGCCGAGATCGCAAAGGCCCTGGAACGCAACTATCAAAAGATCAAGCCAGGGTCTACTTTCGTGACCCTCAAGGTTCAGACCATCAACAAAGCAGAGGACGGCGTTCTGCAATACGCTCTCCCAGCAGCGGCTTGGAAGATCAGCTACCGCCTCCGTGATCCAGGCACCGGCAAGCTCACACTCGAAGGTCTGGCTATCGTGGACAATAATACTGATGAGGACTGGAATGACTTTGCTCTCTCGGTTGTGACCGGCGATCCGATCACCTTCAGTACCGATTTGGCAGCAGTCAAGACACCACACCGTCAGCAAGTCAACTTCGTTGCCGACCAAGCCCAGGGAGCAGTTGTGGTCGGTCGTGAATTTGCTTCTTCACATTCTCATTCAAGACGTGCGATGACGAAAAGTGCAATGGCGTTCGCTGCCTGTGCAGCCCCCGCTGGCGGTGGTTTGGAGAGATCGGCAGACTATGAAGCAGACTATGAAGCAGAAAAGCTTGTTGGCGATGTGAACTACGCTTCGCTTCAATCCTTCAATCAATCAGCATTCGAGGCCAATGCTGAGATCACCGAGGTAGGTGATTACTCTGTGTTCTCTGCCAAAGACCCTGTGACCATCGCCTCGAAGAAGTCTGCTCTGGTTCCAGTGTTTTCTCTACAACTGAATGATGCCAAGAAGGTGCTTCACTATAAGAGGGCAAACGATGCCGAAAGAGCTTTCCGCTCAATTCTGTTCACGAACGAGAGCGAGTTCACCCTTGGCCGTGGACCTTGTACTGTAGTCGAGAAAAGCATCCACCAGGGCGAGGCTGACTTCCCTGCCAGCAAACCCGGCGAGAAGTCAGTAGTGCCCTACGCTCGTGATACAACTGTACGCTTCCTGCATCAGCAGGGTAGTATGAATCAGAAGCGTTCGTCTATCAGCACCAGTGACGGCGTGCTGAATATCAAAGTTGTCAACACTGTAGACGTAACCTATCGTCTTATCAACACCAGGGAAGAAGCCTTCCTCGTCAATTTGGACCACGATTTTGTTCTAGGCACCGAGGCCAAGGCAACTGCTGTACTAGAACGGACTGATGACTCGAATGAAGAGTGGGAAAACACTTTCGCCGAGGAAGTATTGAAGACCGGACGTCGCTTTGAGTTTACGTTGCCTCCAAAGGGCAACCTGACGTTCACTGTGAAGGAGAATCAGGTCGTCGCCAACGAAATCAAGATCGGCAGCTATAGCACCCTTGTCAGTTATCTCAGCGGTACGAAGCTATTGGATAATCCAAGTGTGAAGAAGTGTGCTGAGATACAAGAAAAAATTGACGAGGCCGGAAAGAAGGGCGAGGCTCTGGAAACCGAACACGAGAAAATCGACGCCCGCCAGGAACGTCTACGCAAGAATCTCACTGCTGGAGGCCACGACGAATCCACTGCGGAGTGGAAGAGTGAGTTGGCTAAGAATGAGAAGCGTTTGCAGGTTATCGAGGACAAAGAGCAACCTGAGTTGCAGAAGGAAATCGATAAGCTGCAAAAGGCTCTTAAAAAGGCTTTGAAGGAAGTCGAAGCTAGCTTGACGGAATAACTCCGTTGAGTTCTAATAGACGCCCGGTGATGAACCGGGCGTCTATTTTTGGAGTCATCATGTCTGTAGAAAACACATTCTCTGGGATAGTGGTAAAAAAGCCCTTATGATATGCATGTGCATTTCAGGGATTACGATATGTTGGCAAAAGTGGCAGTGGAGACGGCGAACTGTTTTGCCGGGGCACTGGTCATGCCGAACCTCGTACAACCGGTTACTACGGTCGAGCAATGTTTGGGGTACTGTGATCGTATCAAGGCTATCACGGACAGGTGTAAGAAGTTTACCCCTTATATGACGCTCTACCTCCAGATCAATGACTTCTTCCAAGACAAAGACAAACTGAAGGCCGTCAAATTGCTGCACGGCGACTGCATTAAAGCATTCAAGTTCTACTCCAGAGGCATGACCACCAACAGCGATCATGGGGTTGATCTAAACGATCTCAATTTACTCAAGGTACTTGAGGCGATGTAGGAGGTCGGAATCATCCTTTGCGTCCACGGAGAGACGGACGGTTTTGTGATAGATCGAGAGATGGAATTTTGCGACCGCTACTATCGGTTCTGGGCCGAGAAGTTTTCAGGTCTCAAGATCGTCATGGAGCATATTACTACCGAAACAGCCGCACTTGTACTAGATGCCTATTCGCCACGATCACCGTTCATCATCTCTTCCTGACGCTGGATAACGTGATCGGCGGTCTGATGCAACCTCACTTGTTTTGTAAACCAATTGTGAAACGCCCAGCAGATAGGGCCGCTCTTTAGAAGTTAGCGATTGGGGTTCACCCCAAGGTGATGCTCGGCACCGACTCGGCCCCACATCCCAAGAATAAAAAGGAGTGTTCTGGTTGTGCGGCTGGCGTGTACACAGCCCCTTTTGCTTTGCCGCTCTTAGCTCAGTTCTATGAGTGCAAGAAACTAGATGGCACTCTTACCTTGAGCGTGGAGTACGCTCTACGCTAGTTCGCTTCCTCCAACGCCAGGAAGATATACGATCTTCCCGATGTGTCCAAAGAAGTCTTCTTGATGAAGAGGAAACAAACGATTCCCACCGTCACCGTAGCCGGTGTGGTGCCCATGTGGGCAGGTGAAAAAATCGATTGGTTCGTGGAACACGTTCTGAAGAAGTAAAAACACCCGGCGTGGCCGGGTGTTTTTACTTCTTCAGAACCGCTTTCGCTGCTTTCACGAAATCGCTCTGATCTGCGGCCAAGAAACCGGTTTGATAGCCCGGCTCCTCGACGCCGGTGATGACCGGTGGTTGTGGTCTCGGCGGTGGTATCGTGTCAACAACGGTGAATGTCAAAGTTTCACCAGGATCAGACCTATTGCCGTTATTGTCGATGTCTATTAGCCAGAGCGAGATATTCGAGCCTTCGGTTAGGTCTAGGGTGAAATTCCGCAGGTCTGGGGTGAGGGTGTAAACCGTTTCGTTGCCGTCTACAATGACATGCAACTCTCTGGTTACTACATCACCGGCCCCAGGTGCGGGTATAGACAGTGTATATCTGAGTTGATCGGCCATAGCACTCCCTTCGATTTTTTCGATTTTACTTCTTTTTGGCCTGCGGGGTTTCTTGCGTTTAGGCTTCTGCTTGCCTCCAGTACCTATTCAGCTATGAGGTTACTTATCTGGCAGGCCGAACAACCCGCTATACAGCTTTTGTTCAAGGGCGGTCCAAACTGGGCTAGCGTTATAGATTGCACTCAGGTGATGACTCTTAAAGTATCTAGTCAGGTCGTGGTCATAACTATTGTGCGGCTTGGTTGGTAAGTTGAATATAGTATCAACTTGCTCTTTTGTAAGCTCGTGTTGGGTCTTCAGAAAACTATACAAATCTTCTCGTAGAAACTCCATTCTGATCCAGTGGGCTATTTCAACGCCGCCGTCAAGCCACTTCTTTAATAACCGCTCTCCGTAGATGTGATGAACTAGTTCATTGGCTTCGTAATAGGGCCAGGGTTCTCCGAATTCACCACCATGCAGATGGGAATGCCACATGGCACTTACTTCCCAAGTGGGGAGTCGTCTGATTCCCAGGACCAGCTTTCTACCATCTAGAACTCCAGCTTGTTTGAAGGTCTGATGTTTTTTGGGGTTATCTGCGGCATGATCTGGCACGATTACGCCGGGTAAACTCAGGGCTTTCATTATCTGTTTTACTGGGTCGCCTCCCGTTTTCTGGATATGCCCTATGATGTAGTTGGGTGCTAAGATCATTTAGATACCTCGCTATATATCCTTCTATATTCCATGCAATTCTCCTTGATGTTGTAGACCTTCTGCCTCATCAGGTTCTCTTTGATCCGCTCTAGGCTGTCATCAACTCTGATTTGCCTGATGAGTTGTGCAATCTGGCCTACGTCCTTGTGGTCCACAAGATATCCTGTTTCCTCGTGAATCACCCTATCTTGAATCGCACCGACCTTGGTAGCGATTACCGGTATACCAAGTCCCTGGGCCTCCGTGAGTGTGAGACAAAAGGTTTCATCCCACAGAGATAGAATCACCAATACATCGATATCGTGCAGCATTCCAGGAAGGGTCTGCAATGTATATTTACCCTTTCGCTGCACGTTAAGTATATCAATTGCCTTCTCGTATGTAGGATTTATATTCCCAATGATGCAGAAACTATATTCATCCTCGTAGCTGAACAGGTTGGCTAGTGTTAGGAATATGTCGGCCCCTTTCTGCATACAGAAGTTTCCAAGGAAACCGATTTTGAGTTTGTTCAAATTCCTGTTTCTGCATACTTTGCACCCTACATCAACGCCATGTGGCACTACTTTGACTTTTTCGGTTTCCCCGAAGGCTTCGTTGATTTTGTTAGCCACGAATTGAGATGGTACAATTATGGTGTCAGCGGCCTCGATGATCTGAGGAACTAGTTTCGCCCGCTCAGTCATGTAGTTTTGAGGATCGGTTCCCATTTTGGCCGACATGCAGTTCAAACACGTCAGATTTTGAGGCTGACAGTGGGTTTGGCCGCACATTCTGTTGTCTGGAAGGAGTAGGTTGTACTCAGGGCACAGCAGGAAGTAATCATGAATGGTCAGAATGACCTTCGAGCCATACTGCTTGGCGAGCAGGGGTAACATGAGCGATCCCCAACCAGCCAAATGCTGGAAATGGACTATATCGTAATCGCCTTGTAGTAGCTGGCCGAATTTTTCTTCTATATGCTGATTTCGGATGTCCACACCATTGTCGAGGACGTGCAGGTGGTGTTGTGGTTTTCTGAGGCGGATGACCCTGGGGTTCCCAGGTTGGTCCTCTAAGTCTAGGTATTCTCTCACTCTGGTGGAGGGGTAAGCCACAGTGAAATCAAACAAGTCCTTGTTGTGATCGATTACCTGTTTTGTGTGTAGTTCGGTTCCAGCGGCTACCTCATAGGAATGGATCACCTGTAGAATTCGTTTCTTGCCGTTAGAGTTCATTCTGGAAATGATCTTTTCTTGTATGCCACGAAGCGGGTTGTTGTTGCAAAAATCATGAATTATGAAATCATACTGCGGCCACTTTTCAAGTAGTTTGGCATGGTTCTGTTTTCGTAGTAGAGTGGAGTTGATCGAGAACGACTTTTCGCCGTGATGAAATACAAAACCATTGTCGCAGCACACGATCCGGTAGCCTTCTTGGTTTGCTCGCATGGCGTAATCGCACTCATCGCTGTATCCCATGCCGAAGCGTTCGTCTATCAAGCCAACTTTGTCTATTACCTCACGCTTGATAGCCATGCAGAAGCCGACGCCGGTTGGTACATCTGGGTAGAATCGCTGTGACGTTTTGTGTATCAGGTGTGCGAATTCGTCAACGGTCCAGCCTTCGGGAAGGTCGTTGGGCTGGTTGAAGTACGGCACTGAGAAGATTGTTGCGTTGTTTGAGAGAGGCGTGCAGATGCTGATTTTTTCCGAACTCCAAAGGCACTCATCTATAGTTTCGAGCCAACGCCGGGGAAGCAACGTGTCGGAATTCACGAGAACCACGTCATTCCGTGACAGCATCATGCCCATGTTCACGGTTTTGATGAATCCGAGGTTCCGTTCGTTTTTCAGATGAATGTAGTTTTTTTGGCTGAAGGAATTCAGGATAGACTCGATGTCTGGGTCGGTACTGCAATCATCAATCGCAATAATTCTGTGCTTTTGGTCTGTGTTCAATAAGATGGTTCTTAGGCATTCTTTTACGTACTCGCTCGCATTGTAGATCGGGATGATGATGTCATAGATTCTATTCATAGCTCCTCGTTTGCTGATGAGACTCGCCATATTTAGGTTTTTCGTCTAGGAGATTTGCCCCTCGTATAGAAAAAAGGCTCACTTGGTACGAGACTTGCTCAATTTTCAATTGGTGTTTGTTTACCCTGTTTCGATGACGCCAGATAGAGGAGAACTCTAATGGCAACTATGGTTGCGAATCCCAGGAGGCGAAGTGAGGCACTTAGAACCGTCAAGGAGAAGCTGGCGGTTCTACAAGGCATGTCAGACGAGATCGGTTCCAAGATGGTCATCGAGACCGCCATCGATGCCGTCGAGTCCACTATGGAAGCCGCCCTCTGCTGATGGGCAGTCGGCGTAACACGCATGGGAAATGAACTGTACAGCCGTCCCTGTGCAGACCATTCCTCGACCAGTCTGGCAACTTGACAACCAACCGGGACAAAGTGACGTGATCGAAAAAAGGGGTTGACTCGGTTGGCCTCTCTTGCTAGAATGTTTCTCGTCAGTTGATTGCTAGGCAGGTAGCTTAGTAGGCCGCAAGGTAGCTTGGAGTAGAGCGTCAGCCTAATAAGTTGAAGGTTGCTGGTGCGAATCCAGTCCTGCCCACTTAAACGAGAACTGCCGTGGCCGCAAGGCGGAAAGGCAACCCTGGGAGCGAGTCTCCCGCTAACATCCAACCGGACTCATAAGGGGTAGCGGGGAATCCGGTTCACGGCGGAAAAATTCCGAAAAATGTCCTTTTTTGGGATTGCTCGTCTATATATTGGACAGGCAGAAATGCCGACATGACGTGGGGTGGTGTAATTGGTCAACATACGAGGCTCATAACCTCGTGATTCCAGGTTCGAGTCCTGGCCCCGCAACTCAAGGACGCTAACAGCATTTTCCTACTACGGCAAAGAGATGGCGTCCGGGGGACAAGCGGTTAAGTCGCTAGTCTCATAAACAACACCGGGCCGTGAGGCCCACAATGGAGGCAAGAAGAATACAATGGCTGTCCTGATTCAGAGACATGGGAAACAATGGTGCCGCTGCCATAAGCAGTGGAATAACCAGATTACGTACCTCATGTCCTGATCGAGCAGCCAAAAGCCGGTTCAGGGCGTGAGTCCTGGGCCGGTGTCATAGGGAACTTGTAGAACCCCTCGATACCACTCAGCGGTATCGAGGGGTTTCTTTTTTCTACGAGGTATCCCTATGAGGATAGTGTCGGAGTTCAGGGACTACTACGATTGCATCCAGGCAATGGGCCAAGATCGGTCGTTAGTCTATGTGAAAATATCGAAGGAAGTGGATTGTAGTTACCGAGGCGTGAATTCGCCGGTTTACCCCTTCCCGACGTTCGGAGGTTACTATAGGTTTCCTTACGATGACTTTTCGATCCCTACATGGCGTTCCAAGAGATTTCGATGTATCTGGGAGGATTAGCAGTTCCTCAGAAACCTATGCCGAAAATCTCCGACGAAGTGATGGCAGAGATCAAGGGATTCGATAAATGGAGCTTCCGAAAAGAACCCAGCAGGAAATGATGTGGCGTCAGATAATGGTAATCGGCCTGCCTGTTAAACAGGAGATGTTGGTTCGATCCCAGCCGCCACAGCTTTATTCCTGGGTAGCCTAAAGGTAAGGCAGCAGTCTGTTAAACTGCCGTGGCGAAAGTCCGAATGTTGGTTCGAGTCCAACCCCAGGAGCTTGATAGGTTAGTTCTTTGACAATTAGGATCGCCAAAACTATAGTCGCCGCAAGGCAGTGGTGACTATATGGGGTCGTGGCAGAATGGTTATGCACCCGGCTTTTAACCGGAGCGAGAAATCGCAATGAGGGTTCGATTCCTTCTGGCCCCACTTTCGGCTCATGTTGTAGTGGTCTGCGAACCGCTCTGATAAGGCGGGAGTCCTGGGCCGATTCCAGGTGAGCCGACTCCGAATGGCCTGGTCGTTCAATGGTTAGGACGCCGCTCTGATAAGGCGGTAATGAAGGTTCGACTCCTTCCTGGGCTACTAGATGGGCCTGTGTTGTAATGGCAGCGAGCCGGTCGGGCTTATGAGAGAATGTTGGAAGAAGCGAAAAAGTGTGTCCTGCTTTGTAACTGATGTCACACAGAGGTCACGCACGGCGTAGCGACACTGAACATTGGCGACACATGCCATCCGAACTAGTGTAGGGGAGTTGTGTGGCCTCTGGGGAGAGGCCCAGACCTTGAGATATGGTGGTCGTGGTGTTGGTTTCGCACGCTTGGCTGTGAACCAAGAGGAATGGGTTCGATCCCCGTCGATCACCCTTGTAGTCGATGTGGTGTAATTGGCAGCATGGCCGTTGAGCGGAATTAGGTGCAGGTTCGAGTCCTGTCGCCCGGTCTAGACAACCAAAACCGGGTGTGATGTAATGGCAGCACGGCCCCAGCGAAGGGGAAACAGGTCTGGGTTTGAGTCTCAGCGATCGAAGATACGTGAGATAGATTGTGGCGTCGTCTAACACCCCGCCAGAATAGTCGAACAACTATGGGGTAAAAAGGATATCGGGGGCCAGATTAGCCCGGAGATGCAGGTGAAACTCCTGTCCGTCACAGCCATTGAGGGGTCGTCTAATTGGTAGGACGCTCGGCTTTGAACCGGGAAAATGAAGGTTCGACTCCTTCCCCCTCAGCTAGACAGAATGGTGCAGACACCAGTTCCTTCGACCAAGTAGGTCAACATCCTGTTAAGATGTCCATTGTGGGTGTCAAATCCCACAGGAACAACCTGATGTCGAATATCTCTTCTGTCTTTACGGCCCCAAGGTGTTAGTGGCAGCATTCCACGCTCTTAACGTGCGGGGTCCGGGTTCAAGTCCCGGTGGGGCCACTTTGCTCTAGAAAAACCTAGAGCCATCATCTATACTACTAGCACTACGACCAGTGGCTCGACCTGTTCCGCAAGAAGGAATGGATCGAGAATGAATGCAACGAAACTGCTGTCCATAGGAAAGACAGCCGAAAGATTGGGAGTGCATGTTGATACTCTCAGGGAATGGGACAAAGACGGCAAACTGACCCCGGTGAAGACCCCCGGCAACCATCGCCGCTACCGCATCGAAGACATCGAAGCGTTCTGCGGCAACATGGTTGAGAAGAAGGATGACGCAAAGGCAGTCAGAGTCGCCCAAGAAAAACCTCAAAATAAATTCAAGGATGTTTTGCATTTTGCCGATGATTACATTATAATACTTTGTCTGACTGTGGATACTCTACGATTTTGGCGGGACAAAGACGTATTTGACCTGATTGGCACAATCGGAGGACACAACATTGATGAAGTTTTAGGTGTAATTAGTGAAAAGTCAAGTAAGGTGGACAGAGGACGAGGTAAATCTTCTCAAAGAACACGGAGCGACAAAACTCCTGCACGAACTGGTTGAGCTACTACCGAGACATACGGCAATGGGTATCTCGATCAAGAGAAAGCGGCTCGGCATAGAACTGCCAGATGAATACCTGTCAAGGCAAGGAGCATACGGCAGGTCATTTGTAAATAATGACAACTTGTGTAAGACGGATCACAGCCTCACGCTAAACGATCTTGATGATACGACCAAACAGGTTCTTCTTGGCAGCGTCTTAGGCGACGGCAGTATCAAGAAGAATGGAAGCGGTGGGAAGATGAGGGGCAAGTGGAGTCAAAGGAACTTCATCTTCTACGACATGCACAGAAGTCCACAATTTGACTACACGGACTGGAAGGCATCCAAACTCCAAACATTCTTAGCCAAGTCAAGCCGCAACGATGAGAAGAACAGGTCAGAGACTTGGACGGTATCGCATCCGATCTTCACCATGTTGCGTGATAAGTTTTATCCGGCGATGACGAAGTGTAACAAGTGCATGATCCCCGCCGACATCGTTGAGCAGATGGATGAGTTGGCGTTGTTGGTGTGGTACTTTGATGACGGCTACATCGGTGTGCGTCCTGATGGATTTGACACCAAAGGTCATCACAAACGACCGCAACCAAGAATTGCGGCAAAAGGTTGGAACTACGAAGACCTGTGCAGAGCCGCCGAGATACTGAACAAGAACTTGGGGTTGCATCTGTACGTTCTTACATTCAAGCACAGGGACGGTGTTGGTAAAGAAGTCAAGATACCAGCAAAAGACAGGGATTACTTGTTTCAGCTTTGGCAGCAGTTGGCGAAACAACACGGCGTACCTGAGTGTATGATGTACAAACTGAACCTGCACGAATGGAAAGATGTACTTGTGTATAAGCAGCCACGAACAGAAGCAGAAGGGCGACCTTGAGCGACAAAATGGGCGGGTTCTCGCCTACTGCGTCAAGAAACAGTACCAAGTAGTAAAATCCTACGAGGAAGTCGGCTCTGGCATGTGCGACACCCGACCAAAACTTCATCAAATCTTCAAGTTGGTTGAAGAGAAGCAGGTGGATAAGGTCATCGTAGAACACAAGGACCGGCTGACCCGGTTCAACTTCAACTTTCTGGCAGCGTTCTTCGCCAGTCATGGTGTTGAGGTTGAATGGACAGAGGAAGTGCTTGGGAACAAGCGGTACGAGGACGAGTTAGTGGAAGACATGCTCACGCTCATGTCCTCGTTCTCAAACAAAATCTACGGCAAACGATCCGCAGAGAACCGCAAGAAGAAAAAGTTAGAGAAGTTGGCGGCAAAGGAGCAAGGTGAAGGTACAGAGGGGCTTCAAGACGGAGATCAGACCAAGCGACAAGCAAAAGACGCTGCTGCTCAAGAATGCAGGAGCGGCACGCTGGGCGTACAACTACGGTCTGAGCCAGAAGAAGATCGCTCTGGAAGCCAAGACGAAGATACCCAACGCCATCGAACTGCACCGTCGCTTGAACGAGTTGAAGAAGACGGAAATACCGTGGGCTTACGAGTGCAGCAAGTGCAGTTTTCAAGAAGCACTCAGAAACCTCGACAGGGCTTTCAGCAACTTCTGGACAGCACGGAAAACCAAGAGACGCATGGGCTTCCCGAAGTTCAAGAGCAAGAAGAACGGCATCGGCGGCTTCCGGCTCACAGGGACGATCATCGTGTCCAGCGACCGCATCCAGTTGCCCCGTCTCGGCACGATCCGGCTCAAGGAGAAGAACTACCTGCCGACCGACGCCAAGATACTCAACGCCACGGTAACGGAGAGGGCTGGCAGGTGGTTCGTGAGCGTACTGGTGGAGATGGAACAGCCGGAATACACCGGCATCAAGGACAAGAAGGACGTGGTGGGCGTGGACTTGGGCATCAAGACGCTGGCGACCGTGAGCGACGGCACGGTGTACGAGAACCCGAAACCACTCAAGACCCGATTACGCAAACTACGGCGGCTACAACGAGCAGTCGCCCGTAAGGTCAAGGGCAGTAGAAACCGCAGGAAGGCGGCAGACCGTGTGGCTCGTTTGTACCTGAAAGTGAGCAACATCCGTAAGGACACCTTGCACAAGATGACGACATGCTTGACGAAAACCAAGTCGGCGGTCGGTATCGAGGACTTGAACGTGTCGGGGATGCTCAGGAACAGGTGCTTGGCACGGTCTATCGCTGATCTCGGTCTTGGTGAATGGCGGCGGCAGATGACCTATAAGGGCGTCTGGTACAAGTGCCACATCGCCGTGGCGGACAGGTTCTTCGCCTCCAGCAAGACGTGTAGCGTCTGCGGGGAGATCAACGAGAACCTGACGCTGGCTGACCGAGAGTGGGTCTGTGAAGGTTGTGGGACGCACCATGACCGGGACTTCAACGCAAGCAGTAATTTGGAATACGTTGCCGCCAGTTCGACGGAAACGATAAACGCCTGTGTAGTGTGATGGCTCTGGCTTGAGGGCGTACCTCAAGTGAAACTGTTTCGTATGCAGCAGGAATGGAACAGGAAATCGGGGTCATTTTGTGCCTTCCAGATTTCCATAGGTTTTCAGGAACGGTTCGACTCCCTACGGTCCCACTAGATGATAGGTGAATGAAATGAGTGAAGTACAAGACATATCGGTGAAGGCGAAAGGGGTCGAAGTCACCGATAGGCCGGAAGTTTTGGAGTGGCACAGTCAATTTTATTTTGTCGCTGCCGCTCGAAAAGATGGATCGGCACCCGGCCTTGAGAAAGCTGTAGAGGCGAAGTTTTTCCTCGATCCAGACGAAGCCGAGATGTTCCGGCGAACCGTCAGCGAGGAATACGATTACCAATACAGAGTGTTTGAAGGCGTTGCGGTGATTCAGCGGTTCCAGAACCGAGGAGACACAAGCAAGGTAGAAGAGTGAAGGATGCCCTCTGGTGTAATGGCAGCACATCTGACTTTGGATCAGATAGTTCACGTTCGAGTTGTGGGAGGGCAGCTTGCAAAGAGCGGATAGTAACGATGGCATGGGTGAACTGTCACCAGATATTACTCCCAAAAGGCCCGCTCCGAGTCGGGGAAGTGGATTACCAGCCCTGGTGCCTTAGCCCCGATGGGTGTGACCGAGGGTAGATGCTGGGTATGCTAAACGGTGTTATAGTTGCCGGTTGTAGCCTCTATCCGGTTGTGTTGGTTCAACTCCAACCACGCCCACTATGGAAATCTTTTTCGTCATTTGCGTAATTGGTTTGTTTTGTTGGATAGTTGTCGTTGCAGCCGAGATTTTGACATGAAATGGCCCGTTCGCTGGATGCGGAGTCCGGTCTTCTAAACCAGACGGGAGAGGTTCGATTCCTCTACGGGCTACTTGCGGGCCGTGAGTGTGACGGAAGCACGCAACGCTTCGGACGTTGAAGAAAGGGTTGGCGTGTCTGGGTCTGTTAGGTGTCATCATCTGGCAGGCTAATCACTGGTATCAGGCAAGGCACACGCTTTGCCCGACTAGCAACATGTACTGCTGTCCGAAATGCGGCTGGGACGCATATGTGTAGTTATTGACCCCTAGTGTAACGGTAGCACAAGTGACTCTGGATCACTTAGTCAAGGTCCGAATCCTTGGGGGTCAGCTTGGGACATAGTGTAAGCGAGAAGCTGTCGTTGTGTATGATTCTAGATGAAAGCAACGGCTGGTAGCACGAGTCTATACGAAGGGCTTAGTTTGGGTTCGAGTCCCAATGTCCCAACTTAGATGGTGTGGGTAGCTTAATGGCAAAGCATCTGCTTGTGAGGTAGAAAGATGCCGGTTCGAGTCCGGTCCCACACCCTTATGAAACTGCAAGAAATGAGACATCTATTTAAGGAGTTCGGAAGGACGCTCGGCAAACATCCTGACGAGTGGTGGGGTTTTGAGCAGGCGGTATGGCATGAATTGTCGAAAAAGTTTACCATATGGTTAAGCAAGAACCGGGACGAGCTAGAAAAGCTCCGAGAGAAGGACAAGTACGTTGTATAAGGCCATGTAGCCAAGTGGTAAGGCATGGGTCTGCAAAATCCATCATCGTGGGTTCGACCCCCACCGTGGTTTCTAGAGACGCTAACAGCATTTTCTAACAACCTTCCAAGTTGACGAAATAGCGTCTCGTTTTGTCGATGGAGGCGAAAGCATCGGGGCGGTGCATTGGTCTGCAAAACCAACGCCAAGTGGTTCAACTCTACCCATCGACTTTTCATTTTAGGAGACCGATCATGTGGGGCGTAAACAAGAAGGCGATCCTAGTTGAGACAAGCGATTACTACAGCGAGGACGATACGCCTTCGGTCTGTACTACGGTGATCGAGTCGCTATCCGATTTGGCGACCTGCCTGGGTAATGACTTGGCGGGAGATCATCATGCGATGGAGGCCCTGCTGAAGAACTAGCACTTCCTCAAGGCCCTGGACCAACGTGGTTTTCGTGACGTAGAGAAGATCGTGTCTGCCGTTGAGAAGGTGAAGGCCGGAACTAGGTTCTTCATGTACAACGGCGAGAGCTACCCTTCGATTCGTGAGATCGACATCTTCAACAAGGACCGCTATGTTGCTGAACAGCTTGCGGACGTGGAGAAGTCCTCGCTCAAGGAGATCAATGGGACGGCATATCGATACGTGCTGGCCGCTCGCAAGAGAATCGATGCTGCGAGCAAGGCAAGAGCAGCCAAGGCGAAGAATTGCCAAAAGAAGCTTAAGAAAAAGGAACTAGAGAAGGCCAGAGAGTTATTGAAGGAAGCTGGTGAGTTATGAATGACAAGTTGACTATGACCGAACTAGAACAGAAAGAGGCCAGACTTCAGGAGCTATACAACCTATCTGACAAAATCAACGAAGAAGTGACCGAACTCAATCAACAGCTTTACAGCCTAAGATTGAAGAGGTTGCTTGAGACCGATTTGCTGAGTCGCATTGATTGGCTCTATACTTACGATCTAGCTCTCAGAGGCGAAGAGGCTGCTGGGATTGGCGATTTGCTCAAGCCGTGGGGCTACCACGACCGATTTGAGGGCGAAGAGTGGAGTCTGAGTTTTGACGATGGCGAGATCAGGCTGGGATTCGGCGAGGCAGAATTCATGGCTGACTTCATCAAGGCCCAGAAACTCAAGGTGAATTTTAAGGGTTTGCAGAGCGAACTGAAGCAGAAGGAGACCGAGTACCATAAGGTGAAGGAACTTGCCGAAACGCTCGGAATACTCGATGGCAAAGAAGATAACGAAGCAGCAGGAAATTCGCCACGAGGAGCAGTACGTCGAGTTCCTGCGGAAGCGTCTTGGGTCATAGATAAATCATGACCCGCACGCAGTTCTTGATCCAGCTAATTAACGACCGGAAGCTGAAGCGATTCGCTGAGATCGGTGTCTATAAAGGGAAGACGTGTAGGACGATCTTGAAAAACTGCCCTTCCCTCGAAATCTATTGGGCGGTCGATTCCTGGCTCGAATATACAAAACTTGGTTTCGAGAACCCGACCTTCAAGCAGGGTTTGTTGACCCAAGAACAATGGGACCAAATGTATATCCGCAACTGCCTGGATATGCATTACTTCCCCGCCTTGAAGGTTTTTCGGGGAACCTTGCTTCAGGTGGCATGGTTGTTCAGAGGGAGGCCCAATTTTGATTTCATCTACATCGATGGCTTGCACGATAAAGAATCTGTGCTAGCCGACATTGCGGCCTGGAAGCCACTGGTGGTAGAAGGGGGCTTGCTAGGCGGGCATGATTATGGTAAAGGACACAGGAAGGGGCATCGTGTCGCCGAGGCGGTCAATGAGGCTTTTACAAAGGAACAGATCAATCTAGGGCCGGACGGCGTTTGGTATGTATTCATCGGTAGCTCAACCGACAGAGCAGCAGACTCTTAATCTGAAGGTTGTGGGTTCGACTCCCACTCGATGGACTGTGAATAGAGATTTTTGGAGTCCTATCATACTTCTCTTCTTCTCGCTCGTTGTCGGGCTGGTTGGGTTCTTACTTTTGCTAGTAGGGTATGTTTATTTTGGAATCTGAGCCGGGCCAACATCTCTACGTCATCTCTGACTTCTGGGCTTGCGAAGAACGAGAACGGTTCTCTTGGGACCATGCGATTCACTTTCCTCTTGGTAGTGAAGTGATCTATTGTGACATTGTTCTCGCTGGCAGAGACTTCTACGACCGGCAGCCCATCGAGAAATGGTGTGTGCTTTTTGAGTTTGATGGGAAGAGGTTCAAAGCAGTGGCTTCTTGTTTCATCTCTGAGTCTATTTGGCGTCAATTACTACATCATTTTAGTCTTATCACCAGCGGACATCGGGACTTGGCCTCTCCTTCTCATGATCTCGTCTTGAACTAGTTTCATCTTAGCTTTGTCGCCTTCGGCCTTGTCAGGGGTCGGTGCGGCTGGTGCAGCACCACCTTTTCTTAGGCCCATCAAACGCTGCCACCAATTACCCCCCTTCTTCGGCTCCTTTGGTAGCCATCCCTTCTCTCTACCTACCTTGCCTGCCCTTATTACTGCTGCTACTGGCGAAGTAATTGCCTGAGTTACTCCAGTCCCGATATCTTGCAACCCGCTTAGTCCTTGGCGACCGGCCCATCTCAAAGCCGAATCATCTCCTGTAATGGCCTTGTTCGCCATTCCGTACAAGCTGCCTCCCGCACCCGCTGCCAGTCTAGCTCCTCCACCGAGTGCTCTAAGGGTGCCGCCGATGAGGTTTCTTCCGAGATTAACCCCGCCAGAGGCCATGCCTTTCAACATGTCATATAATCCCTCGTCTAGATTCATGCCGTTGTCCTTGAAGAACTCAACAATTTCCTCGTGAGTTGCACCGTGATCGGCTAGTTCCAGGTAGACCTGACAGTATTGGTCTTGCTTCTGTGCGTATTCTGAAAAACTGTGTATACTCATGCCTTTCCTCCGTGAGTTATCTATGGTTGGAATTGATCTTTTGCAGTCAGTTTGCTAATATCCTTTTATAGAGAATGTAGACCCGTTTGCCTTTTTGATCCTGATCTACATCGGCTGCTTGGTACTGGCGGCTATTGTGGCAGCCATTTACAAAAAGTTCTTCAAAAAAGACCCTCCAGACTGGCAAATTTGACATGGAGCTAAACAGCACTTACTGGCACCAGAGACAGAATCCTATGCCTAAGAACGTCGAGCAATTTCTGTGGGAGATATTGGTCTCAACCGTAAAGAACGGCAAATCTATCAGGACTAGATACCATCGGGTTTGGGATGCGAAGGTTCGTGAAATCAGCAAAGGACTAACTATATTGACACCAGCCAGGGGTCAGTGGATCAATCCAGATGGCGAGCTTTTCGTTGAGCGGATGATCCCTGTGAGGATCGCCTGTACTGCCGAGGAAATCGAACAGATCGCCGACATGATCGCTGTGTACTATAAGCAGAAATCGGTCATGTACTACAAGCTTAGTGATGGTGTGGTAATCAAGCACTATGACACCTGACGAAATCGATTCGCTGGTCAAAGAGAATGAGCGACTCAAGCAAGAGAATGCATCACTCAAATCTCAAATTGCTTCTCTTCGTAAGCAATTGGAATCACACCAGAGATACATTTCACAGCGAAGGCGTCTAGAAGACGACTATCTGCCATACGAGGATGATCCGTATAGATGATCCGTATTGCGTCAGGTCGTCTTTTGTTGTATTATTCCGGCATGAAAAAATGTTTACTCTGCCGTAATTCTATGGAGGAAGATCAGCACGGTTTTTTCACAGGCGGTACACTTTATGCCAATTTCGGCTATCACAGTCGGTTTGATGACTGTCCAGGGCTTCCGCCCCCTGGTGTAAATGTTACTCCTCCAGAACGGCTTTCGATGTGCCGTGAGGTTGTCGCATACATCTGTAACGACTGTTTTGAAAAGAATTATGAACTTTTCGAGGGGTATGATATTATCTTCACACGACCAAAACGAGTATTGGAGTTCACTGGTGGCGAACTACTCGATAAAGAGCAACTCTCATCATGAAGTAAGACTATACATCGGGTCTAGAGAACATTACAATGGGCAGCGTTTTGGGCGAGACGAGCTAATCGCAGCCGTGACCGAGTTCCAACGTCAAAACACATTGGAATTGGCTGGACCTCTCAGGTTCACTCCGACTTGCTATGTCTGGGATGACTATATTGAGGACGGTTGGGAAATAGCGATCATTAACTACCCCCGCTACCCCAAGCCCGAAGCAGTCCTCAATTCTTTTATGCTGAGGTTGGCGGATTACCTGTTGTACCGTTTCAGGCAAAACAGGATTTCTGTAGTTTTCCCCAATGAGATTGTCATGCTACAGTCGCATGATGCACAGGAGAGGAGTTGAGTGATGTTCTGGGCCGGACTCGTCGTTGGCATTTCACCGCCGCACGATGACAATCAAGGGGTGCCACGAAACCTTTAAGATATATCCCTTATATAATGGTGGTGAGTGGAAGTAGGATTTCCATTTCCCATAAAAGGAACTGCAAGTATTGCAAAGACCGTCCCTGATGCGGGTGTAACTCAGTGGTAGAGTGCCATATGATGCGGATATTTGCCCTCGGTTCTAGATGGAGCATACCTCAGAAGGTTTTCGATCCTTCTGAACGAGGTATCGGTGTCTAGATACCTCAAAAATAGTCTATACGTTCCCTTCTATCACCTTCTCTTGGATCGCCTGAATTCAGACTTTTTGGTGTTGATAAATGCCTTTGTTTCATATATAGTTCCATGAAGCTCAAGAAGTTTGCAGAGTGGGTCTCTCTGCGAGAATCAAAGAAGAAACCCCACACTTGTTGCGAGTGTTGCAAATCCTGTCCTTGCGGCGAAGAATGCAAATGCTGCCAGGAAGGGAAGTGTTGCCCTTGCTGTAAGTGTTGCGATGAAGAGTAGTCATGTATTCCATCACCCAACTGAACAACGGCAAATGGTATTGTGAGGTCAGGATTCAGGATGGGACTGAAAGATGGGAAAAAGACACTCGTGAGGAGACTGTTAGATCAGTCATCTCCGGTGCCAGGGTACTTAACGGGTCTTACATTCGAGAGGACGATATATCCTTTCATATACAACCGCCAAAGATGCCGGTTGTAACTCAGGCGGGCGTCCCTATCTTCGAGGCGGATGAGAAGCTCTTGCTAGAGATCAAGCGTGGTGCTAAAAAGGTTCTAGATTTTGATCATTATCTTGTGAAGTATCGTATTACACAAGATGAGGCCGATTTGATTGTCGATATCAGAGAAGGCAAAGCCAGAGTGATGAGAGGCTAGAATGTCCACAGAACCATTCAATGTCAAAGTCTGGACTCTTCACACCCATGCTTCCCGTATTGAGAAAGCCGAGAAGACACTAGCTGGTACAGCTAACGCTGGCGGCGTCAAGTGGTGTGGGCCATTTACTTACGCCAACGCTGCCGGGTGGTGGTTATATCCTCCCATCGACATTGATATTTTGTGGCGAGGCGGCAAGGAATTCGAGCATCGCCTTCTATTGCCTTGGGATAACGAAGAGGAACTTCTGATTTCTAGTTTACTTCGTCCAGAAGACCAAGCTGATATTTCCAAATTCTGTCTTGGCGGCAGAACAAAATTCACCTGGGGGGCCGTTGAGGAAGGCGTCGTACAGATGTGGACTGGCTGTATTTTCGAGACTCCTCCTGGTTGGGGTTTGCATATTCGGAGTCCGATCAATTGCCCAACACAACCCTATCACATCATGGAAGGTATACTAGAAACCGATTGGCTACAATATGACATTTGGACCAATCTAGTTTTCGACCGGGCAGATGAGTGGGTTCACTTGCGACGAGACCAATGGCCTCCTTTGGCTCATATTGTGCCGATCAAGAGGGAGAGCTATAATGAGTCGTGGGAGTTTTCGGTAGAGCAGGTAAACCGAGATACGCCGGAAGCAAACCGGGTGTTCGAGTATTACGTGGAGTACAACATGAAGAAGTTTGGGCATGGTGGCAAGCAGGCTTTGTCAACGACCGATCTGAACTTGACGAAAGACTCGACTACTTACATGAGGGAACGCAAGAAATTCTTGAAGTGTCCCTACTCTTCTGATTCGGATGACTAAGCGTTGTTGTAGCTGCATTGGCACGATGTAGATGAATGCGGGTTTGGTGTAGTGGAAACACGACAGCCTTCCAAGCTGTAGTCACCGGATCATGTCCGGTAGCCCGCTCTGCACATGTGCGGGGTTAGCCATGAGCTTCCTGCGAGGCCCCGTTAGTTTCGATCACGGCTTTCTCCTGCTTTCTTAAACCCGCCAAAATCGGCGAGCCTAAATAGATGGTCTTTCAACCATCAAAAAGTAATTAAACTTCACTCCCTACGAGCAGTTCTTGTAGGAAGATTTCGCCCAAGAGATTTTCACCCTTGTATCGAATAGTGCCAGCAAACTCTTTGAGGTCTGCCAGTCTAACCCGGCTGGAAAACAAAACAATTGTCAAAATCTTTGGGAATGGTTGAATTACTTGAAAAATTATGTAGATGTTTATATTCGATTAAACGAGGCAAAGTGATCCGAGTCATACATGGCGAAATATGGAACGAAGATTTCACGCAACTGAACGATCTAATCAGAGATTTCCAGTCTTCAAACACTGTTTGCCTCTGATGTTCTGGTAACTGGCTCAGAATTTCTAATTCTTGTGGCAATGCTAAATTTGTCCAATCTTCGTTCAATCAGACTGTTGTGTACAATTCGGTATTTCTCCTGAATTTCCTTCGCTTTCAGTAACATCTTTCACCAATTCATTTCACCAATTCATTCTTAACATTGGTGAACCAACGCATAAAGTCGTCCTTGTCTGGTAGTTCCTCGAAAGGTTCGTCAAACACTATCTTCTCTCCGTTGAGAATGGCGTATTCTTTAGTCAGTTCGCTCACTTCTACCTCTAGTAGTCATAATCGCTCCATTCTTGAAAAACTTTACCTGATTTTGGTGGATTTTCTTGGATTTAGGCAAGTTTATGGGAAACTGCTAAACCTCGTGCAAGGTCCAAGTGTCTAGCCTCTGAAACCCGCCCAGGTCGGTTACTACGCTAATTCCAAAGGGCCAGCGTGCTTAGGCGAAAAAGGCATAGGTTGTTTGTCGGTTAGAAAAAGACGCTTCGGAGTTCTATAGGAAGGGAAAGTGGCTTCAATCTCGATGTAAAACTTGCAAAAGGAAGGCGAATCACCTTCATTACATCGAGAATAAAGACTGCTATCTTGCCAAGAACGCCGAGTTCAAAGCCAAGAGGATAGTTGCACTAGGTAGAATCAAGGAAGAACAAGGTTGCCGTCTATGTCCAGAAAAGATGGCGTGCAGTGTGGACTTCCACCATCTAGAAAGCGAAGAGAAGGAGTTTGGCATAGCCAACGGCTACACGCTTTCGTGGAAGAAGATTCTTGCAGAGATTGACAAGTATGTTGTTCTTTGTAAGAATTGTCATGCGAAGGTACATGCTGGTTTGTTGTGGGTTTAGTTCAATGGTAGAACGGAACATTCCCAATGTTCAGGTACGGGTTCGATTCCCGTATCCCGCTTTTGGGGCGGCTCCCTTGCAAGGTGAAATTGCGAAACTGGTCAGGCCGGAAGGTGTAGCCATAAACAGCGTGCCAATGATGATTGTTGGGGGTCTGCTAATAGTCGAGGAGATGATCCGAGACTATTGCCCAACGCAGCCTGCCTCTTTGGTTACAAAGATCGGGCTGGTAGCTGTCTTTGTTGGCATGTGTTTGTTTTGATAGACCTCTAACCAACAAGGTGATTAAGATGTTGTGCTGACATGAAAGACTTGGCCCACACGAGGCCAGACCAAGGCAGAATCACAGTCAATCTATATGACCCGATTATGTTGAGAGCGATTGATAAGACGTTGAAAGCAGCCGGTTTTAACTCCTACGTCTTTTCCAAAACGGCTGTAGTCGTAAACATACCCAGGCCGACTTCGGAAGACAGAGACCAAGTTGTAGCTCACGTCAAAAAGTTGACAGAAGAACAACCGTCTTTAGAAGAAGTACGGTGTGGACCCCAAGACCAAGGCGACGTGGCACTGCGTTCGTAAGGAGTCCGCCAACGGTAAGGAAATCATGAAACTCACCAAGAAGTACAGTTTGGCCGCATGAATAAACTCACTCTACAAGAAAAGCTCGCCATACGAGGCATGATCCAACAACGTCAAATCCCTGAAGAGGGGTGGGTGTTATTGGAGCGTTTGTTCGAGGAGAACAACGCCAACATTAGGCGTGCTACCGATCCTAGCTTGGAAACTGGAGGAAGTAGTTGCTCATCCGCCGCCGAAGTTCAAATATCCAACATGAGTTACGAAAACTTCCGGGCAACGATTTTTGTTCTCGGCCACGGAGGAGTACCCAAGGTAGCCGATTTACCATATCTGGAGCCTGTGAATCTAGATGATCTGAATCTAGACAATCGATTGGCCGAGTCTCGCATATTTCTGTCCAACCTCCCAGATCAAGTTACGACAGACTATATCGGCTTCGCTACCTATCGTTGGAACGAAAAGTTCCCAAAACTGCGACCTATCCTGCCTCTAGAAAAGTTGTGGAAATTGCCCCTTGCCAAGAATGTGGTTTGGGCACCAGTTCTTGCCGAAGGTTGGGTAGCTCTTTCTGAGTCATACCACCCAGGCATGACGAAGTATTTAGAAGAGGCGGCTAGTTACTCTAATATGTCGCTGACTCAAGGCCACGGCATGTGGTGTAACAATTTCATTTGCCACAAGTCGGTGTATAAAGAGTTCCAGCAGTTCTTCAGGCACATGTTTGACTTTTTCTTCGAGAAGTATGGTTACTCGATGGACTTTGGGGATATAGATGAGAAAAGACGAGTGGCTTACTTCTACGAACGAATGGCAATTTTATTCTTCTCGAATCGAACCGACCTGGAGATTCGTGCTATCCCAGCTAGGATCAAGAAATGAGTAACGAATGTCCGTCCGTGTATCTACAAGAGAAGTGTGCAACACTCTCCGCTGTTTTGGATTTCTTCATGCAAGGCATGCCGCACTACTCGATCAACGAAAAGAAGTTGACCTTCTTCGCACAGATTGATTTCTGGGAGTGGGAACTGGAGACTGTGCCGTGGGTCGATCTCAACCGGCTCATCGATAAGTGGAACGCACTGTTGGAAGGCTGCGAAAAGAAGCTCCTCGATAACAGCATCAATCCAGATTGTGGTGCGGACGTACAGCCGGATTTGTCCAAGTACAAGAAGAAGCGGAAGATCGTTTCCGCTTGACAGTGCAACTTTCGGATATACAATGTGCGTCAGGCATCAACGCATAACTCGTATCCTGGGAGGAAAGCATGTCAACAACCACGAAAGCCAAGGTAAAGTCTGAATGGGCCGATAAGCCCTCGACCATCAAACATCTGGTCGCATTCACGCCCAGCAAAGAAGCTCGAATCGTCATCAAGTTCGGCAGCAGCAACATCGACAGCAAGGTGAGGATTGGCGGCGTCGGTGGCGATCCTCGTTTTGGTCGCTATCGTGGTTTCGGCAGCGGCTACATGGCAGGCCGTCACAACGTCCGTTACGATACCAGGGTTGTCAAGCGGAATGGCAGGCCGATGACCATCCCGCTCCAGGTGAAGACCACGTTCATCGAATGCACGATTGGCGAGAAGACCATCAAAGCCAGGAGTTGCTGCAAGCCGCCCGATTTCTGGTCCACGAAGACTGGCATCTACTACGCAGTCCGGCACCTGTTCCGCATCGATTCCAAGGCCGACAAACCGATCCTCTCCAAGAAGGACCGGGCAACGCTGATGCAAGCTCTCTGCCCTTGGCTCTTCAACAAGGCCAAAAAGAAGAAAACAGCAATCGAGTAATTCCGACCCTAGCCTTGGAAGCGACACGCCCGGCGAAAGCCGGGCGTGTTCGTTTATATTGACAGTTTTTGCTTTTCATGGCAGACTATTTCCGTTCTTGAAACTGAAACAATGTAGGAGGAGTCTAGAATGGAAAATCTAATTCTTATCCTGATCCTGGCTGGGAGCGTGGTCTTTGGTTTCTTGGTTCTGGCGTGGCTGATCACGAGATACGTTCCCAACACCAAAGAGGCCATTGTCGAGAAACTATGGTCTGGCAAAGGTTCGCTGAGCGAGGGCTATATCATCGCTCTCAACGGCGAGGCTGGTTACCAAGCCGACGTTCTGCGAGGCGGTATCCACTTCGGATACTGGCGATGGCAGTATGGTCTACACAAGACCAAACTCATCGAGATTCGTCAGGGTAAACTCGGTTACGTCTTCTCCAGAGTCGGCGACCCGCTACCGCCTAGCCAAACTCTGGGCAAGATCGTGGAGTGCGATCATTTCCAAGACGTGAAGAAGTTTCTAGATGGCGGCGGTCAGAAAGGTCGGCAGCGTGCCATTCTTCGTGAAGGCGTTTACGCTATCAACCTTGCCGCTTTCTCCGTCATCACCGAGGATCATGTTTACTCGCTGGATCACGACAAGAGCCTGACAGAGTATCACGATCAACTCAAAACCACCAAGGGCTTTGATCCGGTGGTCATCGGCAGTTCGACCGGCCAAGATAACATTGGCATCGTGACTACACATGATGGTCCGTCGCTGAAGCCGGGCGAGATCATTGCTCCCGCTGTTGCGACGGAAGCCAACGACCCGAATTTCCACAACAACTACCAGGACATCGAAGCCTTCTTGCGGGCCGGTGGTCAGCGTGGCTTGCAATACGCTCCGTTGCTAGACGGCACGTACTTCCTGAATCACTGGTTTGCCACGATGAAGCTGGTGCCCAAGGAGGTTGTAGACATTGGCTACGTCGGCGTAGTTGTGAGCTACTACGGCAAGGAAGGTGCCGACACGTCCGGCACTACGTTCCGTCACGGCGAACGTGTACATGTTGGCGAGCGTGGCGTCTGGGAGAAAACGCTTGGCCCCGGCAAATATCCTTTCAACAACTTCGCTGGCAAGATCATCATGGTGCCGACGACCAACTTTGTCTTGCACTGGATCACCGGCAAAACCGAAGGGCACAAGTACGACGAGAGCTTGCGGTCCATCGACCTTATCACGAAAGACGCCTACGAGCCGATCCTGCCACTTTCGGTCGTCGTACACATCGACTACCAGAAGGCTCCCAGCGTGATCCAGCGGTTCGGCGATGTGAAGAAGCTCATCACTCAAACCATCGACCCGATGCTGAGTGCCTACTTCCGTGACGTGGCTCACAAGAAGACCATGCTGGAACTCGTTCACAGCCGTGATGAAATCCAGAAGCAGGCTCGCAAGGAGCTACAAGAGAAGTTCAAGCAATTCGATATCGAATGTGTTGACGTTCTGATCGGACGCCCAGAGTCCCAGGACAACGACCAGAAGATCGAAACCCTGTTAGAACAGTTGCGAACCCGGCAGCTTTCGCTCGAACAGATCGAAACCTACAACAAGCAAGAGCAGGCTGCGGCCAAGCTCCAAACGCTGAACGAAGCCAACGCAAAGGCCGAGTTGCAAAAGGAGCTAACTTCCTCGAAGGTCAAGATCGAGATCGCTGGCAACGAAGGTTCCGCCGATCTAGAATTGGCCAAGAAGGAGGCCGAGAAGGTCAAGGTTCTCGCAGCCGCCGAAGCCGAGAAGATCACCAGCATCGGTACTTCCGAGGCCGATGTCTTGCAGAAAAAGGTCAAATCGTTCGGCGATTCCAGACTCTATGCGATGTCAGTGCTGGCTCAGTACGTCACGCAGAGCAAGCAGCCCATCGTCCCGACCAACCTGTTCACAACGGGCGGCGGGAAGCAGAATGGCGGCGTGCTTGATCTACTACTGTCACTGATAGCGGTGGAACAAGTCAAGAAGCTGTCCAGCGACGGCCAATACGTTGAAGACAATGGGGCCTTAGCAGAGAAGTAGGCCAAAGAGAACGGCCCGCCGAAAGGCGGGCCGTTCTTGTTTATAGAGGTATCTTTCCTCGAATCATATCCCAAAGTATTCTCCAGTCGGAGAGCTTGGCTAGTAGCGGGTTTCGGAATGCTGCCGGTTTGTTGTGTTCAAATAGAAAGTGTCCGGTCCATGCGAATGGGTAGACGACGAATGGCAGTAGAACTAGCAGAAGCAAGAACCAGCCGCCCAACCAGATAACGAGTCCCAGGAAAGCTAGGGTCGTCAATTGGCCCAGCACATGTAGTCTTCTGCACTATTTGTTCTGATGTAGAGACAGGTAGTGTTGGTAGTATTCGTCAAAGGTCACTTGTTGTTGGCCTTTCTTACGCAGTGATCGCAACCCTGGGTCATGCACTTGCATTCCGGACCACAATCACACTGACGTGCGGACGGCGGCAGGCACTTACCACCCTCGCCCGAACATGGGGCACAGTGGTAACACTTCGGCCTGCCGGTGCAGCCGGTCACGGCCAGGGCAGCACCGATCAAAAAAACAGCAATTAGACTTTTCATATTATGTTTCCAATTCTAGGTACAGTAGGTCCAAACTTGATTTCTATGTAGGTAGCTCCTCGTTTGACTACGTTCACGAGGGCGTAGGCAACTAGATCACCAGCTTTGGCTTTGACCTGGGCGGACCCAGCACGTCGGGCCTCGATGTCGCATTCGATGCCTTGGTCGCTCAAAGGAACGAGATCGACAATTCCTTCCGGTTCAGAAGACCACCGTACCGGCAAGTCCCGCTCTCTGATTTCGGTTACGAGGTTTCCCAGGATTGCCAGGAGCGAAGCCGTGGTCTTCTCGTTTGTTTGGAGCGTGATTACCGGGATGCTCATTTATTCTCTTCTTCCTTTGCCACTGGCTCAGCAGGTGGTTCTTCTTGGGGTTTGGCCCAGGGTGCCGTCTTCAGTTTGTCCTTCTTCGGGAATAGCCATTTCAGGAAGGCGGACTCGTCCATCTTCTTGTCTTCAGTCAGAAATTGCTTGAATGATCGCATGATTTCCTCTTTCTGTTGCTCCAGGTATTTATGTCCCAACAGGCGGTTTCCGACGTGTTTCCGGGCCGGAAAAAATTTTGAAAAAGTGCGAATCTTGGGGCGGGCATACTCGTCTATCATGCAGGTGGCAGAGATTCTCGAAAAAAAATCTCAGTCGGACTTGACCAGAATCGTGGGTTGGAGTATAAATACACTTACGAGACACGAGTTCTCGACCGGGGGCGTGTGCCCCACAAGGAGACTAACGGTTATGTTGACGTGCAGGTTTACCTTTGTAGAACGCACAGCCGGAACCACGGAAGCCGTGGCCCCGGCAGCGGTGCGTCCAGAGGGTATGTCCGCCGTCGATACCACCGTCTAGTTTCCTGAACCGTCGCATCGGTTCAGGGAAGCCTGAACCGGATGAGACGTAGTAAATAGACTCGTCAAACCCGTTTAGGCAGCCAAAAGCAGCTTGAACGGGTTTTTCGTTTTGCGACCCGACATCGTTCAATGGTAGGACAGGGGTTTCATACGCCCACAACAGTGGTTCGATTCCACTTGTCGGGATTTTTGAACACTGGCTACTCTCATAAGTCACAAGGAGACTTATGATGTATAGCCACAAAGAGTATATCAGAGAGAGGTATCGCAACGACCCAGAGTACAAGAAGAAACAGATAGAATTGGTCGAACGTCGCAAGCGTGAGTTGCGTCAGTGGTTTCTAAAATTGAAATCAACTCTGTCCTGCGAGAAGTGCGGTGAGGATCATGTAGCTTGTTTGGATTTTTACCACACTGATCCTAAGATCAAAGAATCGGCTCTGGGCGAGTGTTGGAGGAGAGGTTGGTCGAAGGAGCGAGTGTTAGCAGAGATAGCGAAGTGTAAAGTTCTTTGTTCTAATTGTCACCGAAAGGAACATTGGGATGAGGAACAAAAGAAGTGGATGTTTCGGGAAGTGGGCTAAAGGCTAGCCGCCTGATTTGGGGCCAGGACATCAAGTGGGTTCGATTCCCCTTCCCGACTGACAGATAGAGAGCTTCTAGCTTTCTAGCGATCTTTGACAATTTGGTTGAAACGTCAAATGCCCTTCGTCACCATCGAGGGCATGGTAGCGATATCATGTCCTCGTTTTGCGGGTGTAGCTTAATGGCTAAAGCACGACGTTGCCAACGTCGGGACTACGGGTTCGAGTCCCGTCACCCGCTCTGTGCGTCCTTGGTCTAGTGGTATGATGCTAGCTTACCATGCTGGAGGCACCGGTTCGATTCTGGTAGGACGCTCTCGCCACTATGGTGTAGTTGCGAAAGGGGTAGGCGTTTCTGAAGACTACAGGATGATGCTTGTGAAAGCCTGAGTAAACTGGATAGTAACATCGCAAAAGGCTCTAAAAATCGTGAACTGGGAGAATGGTCCGGACAGGCTTGAAAGGGAACGATGGTAAGTACCAGTCATCGGAATGTAGCTAGTAGGTTTCGCCGAGTCCGAGTAGTAGGGAACACGCCGCTAAGCATTTTGCGATTCGGAAGCGGAATCATGGGTTCGAGTCCCATTGGTGGCTCTTTTATTCTGGTGCTGTGGTGTAACGGTCTAGCATAACACTCTGTCGAAGTGTTGGAGCGGGTTCAACTCCCGTCAGCACCGCTTGTTCCAGGGACGCCTGGGGCAAACTGGCTAGGAGGATCGACGGATTCTCTGAAATCGTTCGTATAGCCCGGTTAGTATGCCGGGGCGAAAGCCCGGAGGCGTGGGTTCAAATCCCACACGTAAGCCAGCTTTACAAGGAGACCATCATGCGTAGTCAAAGGAATGGTAGCGTCTTCTAGAGCAATTACGCTCTAGGAGAAATGCTACATGGCAAAGAAGAAGTGGTACTACGGCTGCCTGCGAAATCCTCGCACAACGCAGGAACGCAGAGCGAACCAAGAACGCAATAATCCTCTCATTAGAGGAAGGCGAAGGAAGCTTCCCAACGCCTGGGATGACATTCCTCGCAGTAGCGATCAGAAGTCTTGGAAGGTTCTTGGTCGCAAGCATCAGTATCGTGACGAGAAGAAAGGGTACTCGTTGCACGAGTTCACTTATTCGTGGTGTGATGTCGAGAGCAGGATGATCACTCGAAACATCATGCGACACCTGGATCAGATCGGGTGCTGGTATGAGTATGCTTTTGAAGGCATCAAGTGGTTCGGCCCTGCCGACTCTTGGTAGGAAACGGCCCCTTCGGGGGCCACATGGCCCTATGGTGTAGTGGTTTCTGCATGTCTGGTTGTCAACCAGCAGGTCGGGGTTCGATTCCCCGTAGGGCCGCTTTTGCCGGTATGTTGTAGTGGTAGCGAGTCTGCCTTGTAAGCAGAAAGCGAGGGTTCGATTCCTTCTACCGGCTTTGAAGGGATATGCGGCTATAGTGTTTAACGGTCTCAGTACGACTGGCTTCCAACCAGTTAGTGGCAGGTTCAAATCTCCCTAGCTGCTCTTGAATGCAAGCACTTTCCCTGGTCGTATATTTCAGGAGTATCAAGGACTCCTATATACGACCAATTATGGCTCCATCGTCTAGTGGTCAGGATAACAGACTTTCAATCTGTAGACCGGAGTTCGACTCTCTGTGGAGCTACTATGAAACTCGACAAGGACTTGCAGGCGAGATGGGATGAGTTGTTCGAGCAATGCCCCATACTCACTTTCAAAGAATGGTATAGTGGTGTACCCACGAGGAGGTACATGCTGGAACGTGAACAACAGAAGTTGATAGAAGAGCAAGAAAAACGGGACCGCCTTGCAAACAAGAATAATGTTTGCAATTCTACTCTAACAACAAACAGAAAGAGGCTGAGTACAACAAGAAGTATAAAGCCGTGTGGTATAAGAAAAACAGACGAAGGCTGAAAGAATGGTTTTGGGAATACAAGAAAACGCTGGTGTGTACAGAGTGTGGTGCAGACCATCCAGCGGTGATTGATTTCCACCATCCAGGCAAAAAGGAGGCTGGTATCTCTGAAATGTTGAAGGATGGCGTTGGCAAAGATACGCTGTTGGCCGAGGTTTAACAATGTAGCAACTGCCACAGGATATTACATTACGGCGAAGACAATTGATGCCCCGTTCGACTTCGGGTGAGGTCGCTTGGCTTTCAACCAAGCTAGAAGAGTTCGACTCTCTTACGGGGTACTATATGCCCCATTCGACTTTCGGTGAGGTCACGAGACTCTCAATCTCGGTAGGACGGGTTCGACTCCCGCATGGGGTACTATATTGGGGTGTGGTTCAGCTTGGAGTGGACGCCAGTTTCGGGAACTGGAGAACGTGGGTTCAAGTTCCACCACCCCGACTCGAAGGCAACAGGTCCGACTCGGATGGCCTGGTGCTACTACCTGTCAGCCGCCATTAGTGTAAGGGCACGTCCGCCAGCAAGGGCGGGAGGACCGAGTTTCTATATCTGGATGTGTCGGGAGTCCGGTTATCCGTCCTGCTTCGGATGCAGGGGCACGTTGGTTCAAATCCAACCACCCAGACTCATCGGGGCGTAGCTCAGCTTGGTAGAGCGTCTGGTTTGGGACCAGAAGGCCGCAGGTCCGAATCCTGTCGCCCCGACTGTGGAGTGGTGAAGATAAGGGATACTTCAAACGTCACACTCATAATGTGAAACTGTAGGTGCAACTCCTACCCCTACTATCTTGAAGAGGTTGAAGAACCTCAGAAAGAAATGGCGGACAGAGCAGACTAGAGAACGAAGTTTCGTCTGGGCTACGTGCCCGGTGCCTTGAGTCTCGAAAAATCAGTTGGGATAGATATCGATTACGGTATGTGTTCCAGCGAGCTTGATCGGTTCATTCGTGAACTCGAAAGAGCAACCACGCCAGGGTAGTTTAACAGAAAGTCCCTTGCCGACTATTTCCTCTACAAACGGGCCTTTAGGTTAGAGGAAAACCGCTTGGATCACGCCCAAGAAACCGCTGGTTCGAGTCCAGCAAGGCCCACTGCCGGGCGACAAAATAGAAGACGTGTCATGCACGTATGTTACCGTTGGACCAACGGAATCAATGTCCGGCAATGACCCATTGGTTTACCGGATGCATCTCTGTCTGACGTACAGAAAGCAGTAGGTTCGATTCTTACATGGGTCACTCGGAGGGTATATCATGAGAAAGCTATTCCGTTTCAAATACGAGCCTTGCAACAAGACGTGTTATGCATATTGTTCAAAGCTCATGACCGAGTTGAGGAAGTTGTCTCAAGACAAAAGAGAAGAACTAGTCTTTAGCATGGTCGAGGCACATAACCGGTTGTGCGATAACCCGGAGTATTCTTTCGGTGTGGACGTGGATGAAGTGAACGATATATTCGTCTCTCACTTCCGAACGCCTCAAAGCACCGACTTGTTTTCAAGCAAAGAATTCTCCGATTGTGTACAGACCGTGATGAACACAGACATCCCGCAGGTAAAGGGAGAATGTAACTTCGGCGACAACGGGGCCGAAGACCTTGGTAGAGAGATACTAAGGTTCTGCACGGATGTCGGCTACGCCGAAGTTCTGGAGAAGCGTTGTGAGTGTAAAGCTCACGCTGCTTAACATGGGCAAGCAAAAAGTAAGATACTGTGTCCGAGCCAATCCGCCGCATGGATGGTAGATTTGGGACCGGAAACGACAGAAATGGTGGGGGAGACCTACCAAAGAGTTCCCGACGAAGGAACTAGAGTTGCTCAACTCTGGCCGACAAGCAGAGTTGAAATACTAGATGGGCCATTGGTGTATCGGCTAACACGTCTCGCTTACACCGAGAAGACGGTAGGTTCAACTCCTACATGGCCCACTGCCAGCAAGGTGCAGGGTAGAGTTACTTCACAGGTTCAATTCTTGTTTTCTCCGCAAGGGGAAAGCTAAAGGTAGCTTCACTCTTCTCGAATATGTCTGCTGGCAAATGGGCCGTTGGTGAAGCCTGGAGTTCACGTCACGTTGACATCGTGAAGGTCGCTGGTTCAAATCCAGCACGGCCCACTTATGGAATTGCTAGATAATCTCAAATCTCTGACGAACGTGGCAAAGTTCTTCCACAAGCTGCGACACAAAGAGCTTGTGTTAGATAAGAAGACACCCATCGAGGACGTTACCAAGAAGCTTAAAAGAAAGGTGCCTGCTGTACTAGAAGGCTGTAAAGTCCATCTGGCTACATATCACCGATCTCAAGAAGCAGGGTAAAGTTTCGGTGGATCACCCGCAGGTCGGGCAATTCGTAGTAGATATGCGTCACAAACCGCATGTGGCGAAAGATGCGATTCAAATCGAGGCCAATCTAGAACGGCCTTTGCCGGTCGGCGTGACTGATCTACAACAGCGAATTACGATTTTTCCGCATGGCCCTGGGCAGACAATGGTGCAATTGGAGATCGGCATGAAACTACAACGTATCGTGCCTTCGTTTGTCAGGAATTACGCTCAGGGGGAATTAGATGCGGCCACAGAGCGTTCGATACGCAATATCGAGCAGGTGTTGAGGAATCTGCCGTCTCCGAAGAAGGGATTGGTAATCCCTCTTCACTTGGATAGATAGTAGGTGATCTATCATTACCAGGGACGCCTAGTACGAGTGCTTTACAAACCTAAGATACGAAACCCTAATTTCGTGTTTGTAGAGTATCTTAACACTCAGACGAAGTTTCTGGTAGAGTGCTACAAGCTGACCAAGGCTTGGGAGTAACTATGGTAGGTTCAGACGAACCGATTTGGCTTGGGTTGACCGGGCGTGAGATCGGCATGTTGGTAACAGCGTTGATCTTGTTTGTGATCTTCGTCTACCATTGGTGCAGGTATAAAGTTTGGAACTGGCTTGCTTTGGTACTCATGCTATCGCCTTGGCCGATATTTTGGCTGATTCGATGGCATATAGAAGGGAAACTATGATTGACGAGAGAAGTGGATCAAGTCAATCAAGTGTGATTAGCTTGATGGGGGCTTAGCTCAGTTGGGAGAGCGACAGGCTGGCAGTCTGTAGGTCATGGGTTCGAGTCCCATAGCCTCCACTTTTGGCTCCATCGTCTAGCGGCTAGGACATAACCCTCTCAAGGTTAAGACCGGAGTTCGAGTCTCCGTGGAGTCACTTATGAACGCTAGAATGGTTTAGCCAGACCCGCTTAGGGATTTGGATTGGAACCTGTAGTGCGTTTCTTTTCTACGCATGGCACATTATGATGTGTCGTCGTAAGAAAGAGAAATACATGTACTATGAGGCCGAGAAAGCATACAATCCGAAATTAGAGTTTCGGTGGTGGATTAAGTAGCATGTGGGAAAACTGCCACGACGCATTGGAGTATGAAGAGGCCGTGAAGCGGGCTGAAGAGTACAAACGAGTCAGCAAGCCGCTTCAAGCTGTGTGCAATGTCTGTGGCACCCCTTCTCAGTTCTTCATTCAAGGGAACATCACTGTCGAAGAAGAGGAAGGCGAAGTAAAATTGGTTGCGATCTGCAAAAAGTGCCTTCTAGAGATCGGCTTAGAGCAATGCTACAAATTCTTGATGGACCATGTTGGAACTTCACAGCGAACGAAATACCTCCAAGGTTTCAAAGCCCAGCGACTATTGATGGGGGCTTAGCTCAGATGGGAGAGCGATAGCTTTGCAAGCTATAGGTCATGGGTTCGAGTCCCATAGCCTCCACTCGTCTCATACATAGGAAAAGGTCATGAAATGAAGCGTGTAGATAACGATTGATGTTTGGCCCCGTCCAGCGGACTTCTGGCACCGAGTTTCCTAAACTTGGTTAATTGGTTCGACTCCAATACGGGGTACTTGCGGGATGGTGCAGGATACGGTTCCTTCGCCAAATGGTATGGCACTAGCTGTCAAAGCTGGAGTTGTGGGTTCAATTCCCACAGGTTCAAATCCCGTATCTGTTTATTTCTCCCGCTACTTACATAAGGAATGATTTATCATGCAATCGGGACGCATCTTGGTGATTGTTGGTCCAGCCTGAACTACGTGCTATTCCAAGACGATCCCTGCATCTCGATGTATTTCCTATCACACTCCAGGGGGTGGAAGAAACGGAATGCTGGAAAGCACTTCAGGAAGATGATCCCGTTGTTCAAAGACGGTGATAGAATCAAAGTTACCGAAGAGCTACCAACTGTACGGCTAACTTGGAGGGGCATTTACAATGTCCCAGGTTATCACGAGACCGTTTATCCCTGGGCGGGCGAGGGCAGCAAGAAGGTTGCCTATCAGTTCAATGGTCGCAACAACGGCTTTGCTAAGAACTGCAAGCCCTGGGAAGAAGCGTGGATTTTGGAAGTGCTATGTGAGCTTGGCTATGAGCCGGTTCAGATGGGCTTGCCAAAATCGCTGAAGCAGAGCATCAAAGACTTGTCTCGGTGCTGTGCCTTCGTTGGAGTAGAGAGTGGTTTTTCGGTAGTATCACAGTCGATAGTCGGTTTGCCGATAACGATCATTCGCAACCAGATCGAGGAGGAATCTATTCGGCACTCACAGCGAGGCGACGGGCGGATAGTTAAAGACGCTGCTGAGTATATAGCTCTGTTAAAGAGCGGTCAGATTGCCGGTATAGGATAGTGGTAGTCCGTCTCACTCGTAATGAGAAAGCCTGTGTTCGATTCATAGTACCGGCTCTTGCTCAAGTGCAGATCGTTGCCGTAATGAGAAGTAGGTATCGAATCCCCAAGTCGCAAGTCAGCCGAGCAACTGGCGTAAGCGATGCAAGGTAGGTCTAGCGTGAGTTCGAGTCTCACCGATCTGCACAACTGCCGATGTAGCATAAAGGTAATGCACGATCTTGGTAAGATCGGGAGTGTGGGTTCAAGTCCCACCATCGGCTCTTTGACGTTTCAACCAAACATGCTACCGTCTTCTAGTGGTAAGAAACCAGCGTGGTAAGCTGGGAACCTGAGTTTGATTCTCAGCGGTAGCTCTCATTTCTCTCTATCCTAATCCTAGAATCACTGGTAGAATCTATATACCGTCTAGCGGTATATAGATCATCCGACCGCTACTGCTACTGTATTAAGGAGATCAACGAGCAGGATAGGTACGTGTTGCTTGAGCTTGTTGATGGTCACTGGCTGGTGAAGTCCTGCTGAAAGAATAGTTCTTTGAACTCGTCCGATGCGGGGATGTCGTTTTCGGCCAGCCACTTCATAATGTTTTGGTGTCTTAGCAACGCCAGGGCAGGGTCACTCATTTTCTGATGGTGAGGCTCGAACATTACAGCTTTGAAATACCTCATCGAGCCTTTCTTAATCATGTGTGGGAACAAGTAGTATTCACTGCCTTCGATGTCGGCTCGCAAGATGTTGTTGTTGCTCGGCAAAAGCGTCTCTTTCACCCACCTGTCGAAATCGATGCACTCTACCTTAGTGACTCGGTTAAGATTTCCATTGCAAGGTATTTTGTCTACTATAGTTGAACCAGCACCCTTATAGCCGCTTACTTCCATCTCCTTTACCTCCTCTCTGATCCAAACTGCTTTTCTGAGATAGCGAAAATTAGGAAACTCCTTTTCTAGTTTTTCTAGAGCTTCGGCTAATTTCTCATGTGGGGCGGGACATGGATCGAACCCATAGAACACAATCTCCGGGTATTCTATAAGAGGCTCACGAATATACTTTGGGCGATTTACTCCTAATTCTATCACAACTGTTTTCATTGGTTTGCCTATATAGATAGAGTATGGATTTCAAGAAGTTTATCGAACAGAACGCAATGCCGATGCAGCAGTTTTCTCAGCCCGCCAAGCCGTGGAAGGCCAAGAAAGCTGATGTTCTACGTTTCTGGCAGGAGATTCGCCCCGGTTTGCCCATTGAAGTTCAGCCTGTCGAGAAAGGTCATAGCGGAACTAGATTCAACGAAGATGGCATTCGTATAACTGGCAGCCCAGTTTTTATTAGTAGCGTGCTTAGTCGCCTCAAGGATTTGCTCAGTTATAACTCTACTCCTGGTAAGAAACTAGATGTGGAATATAGAGAAATACAAAGTGCTGGTAGCACAGGTCGGAAAGTATATGTCTTTTATGTTCACGTTTTGCAAGATGAACTTGATATGCCAAAGGTTCCTTGATTTGATTTTGCTTTTCTGTTAGGGCCATGAGAGTAGTACAAGACCAAGAAGATGAAGGCGGCAACAAACCGCAAGAGAAGCCTCAGAAAAAAGACGAGCGTGTAGAACGTCCGCCCAAGAGTCAAAAAACCAATAGACTCTGCGGACTTGTAGAGGGCTGGGTACTAGATACGTTAGGGCGTTCGCCTAACTTTTCTCATGTTCGAGCCTACCACCTTTGGGATAATAGATTCCGAGTCAACATCTGGACGAATGAGAACCGTATCTCTGATAGTTTTTTCATCCACGCTGTACTCGATGGGATAACGCACTCGTCACCAGCCTTGGAGAAGAAATATGCAGACCCAGCAGCAACAACACCTGCCGGACCAGAACTTGTTGAAGCAGCAAGTTCAAATGTAGAGTGATTGCTGCTTATTTTGGGCAGAGGAGGAACATGAACTATTACCAAGCGAGAGAGATGTACAAGGATGGGAAGCCGAGCGGCAAATGGCACTACATTTGTATGAACGACGGAAAAATCTGGCCTGTCGGATACTGTAGTCCCTGGAAGACCTGTCTTGACTGCGACGGCAAAAGTGCATGGTATCATCTCTATGACGACACTCCTGATTGTGCTACATGTAATAACAAGGGAATAGTAGAAGATGCAAATCCTTGCCCTGGTCACGATACACCAGACGAGGCTGTAACCACTATAGAGAGTATCTTCTAGATAACGCAAAGTACGATAACCACCTGCAAGTCAAGAAACTGCCGCTCGTTCCAACATATGTCGTTGACATAGGTGCCCACATCGGAACATTCTCTGTATTGGTTAAACGCACCTTCCCAGGCAGCCAAACCATATGTTGCGAACGCTGCCCAGAAAACATTCCAATGCTATCGAAGAATATCCGTGGCTTTGGCAAGGTGGTTCAGGCCGCAATCACCTATGAGGTCGATCTAACACTTTTGAACTCGGTATTCCCAGATTGTGTGTCTATAGGAGGGAGCATTGTCTGTCATCCTGATTTGCTTGCCACAATTGATAAAGTGCGGTATTGGGCCGATACGAGGCCGTTAGCTCGCAAGACTTTGGAAAATGTGATCTCCGAGAATAAACTAGAACGGATCGATCTGTTGAAACTAGATTGCGAGGACAGCGAATTGAGTATTCTCCGAAACACCACATCACTAGATAAAATTCGATTCATTGTCGGCGAGTGGCACGGAAGGAATCAGTTCATGGATATAGTTTCAACTAGGTTTTCAACCTGGAACTTCAGAATTTTCAGAGATGGCGAATTGGGATTATTCTGGTTAGAAAATAAGGTAATATGATGTCAACAATCTTTCTTACTCGTCCTCCGTTCATCGTGGATGCAGGGCCGTGCCCTGGCGTTTACTCGGAGGCTTACCAATTTCACCTACAAATGAAAGGAATTGATCCTATGGCTATTTTGAAAGGCTTTCCGCTGTCCAACACCATTTCTCCGGATACGAGGATAAATATAGAAGAAGAATCAATGTGGCCCATTGACGATACCGATGCCAAGGTTTGCAAAGAGATAGTTGCCGATGACCCACAAGCTGGTCCAGGGCAGGACGCCGAGTGGGATACTGGCAATTACACGATGGTTCATGACGAAAGGGATTACGGAGATGGCCGCAACATCAGTTTCAGGAAGAGGTCTGGGGATGTCCTACCCGCCAACGGAGAGGAAATCCAAGCAGAAACCGCAGAATCACATAACGTGTAATTGTGGTCCGAATTGCGACCCTCCACCGACTCCCACGCCTTCTCCTAGCAAATGCTATTCTAGAGTGAAAGTTGGCGGGGTCTCTAGAATCAAAGTATCTAATAGTAGGAGTCTCAAGATTTGTACATAAGGGGCCTTGGTCTAACGGTAAGGCGTCGTGTTAAAGTCACAGTGCCGCACGAAGATGTCGGTTCGATTCCGGCAGGTTCCATATTGATTGAAATGTCTTTTCTGGTTACACTCTAGCATCGTATAGTACATTTTGCCACTTACCCAAAGGAATGCAAGATGTCAGTACCAGAGATGTTGGAAAGACGGGTGTGGCCCATCGAGAAAGCCCTGCAACGCATCCTTGTTGGGCAGAGGAACGTCATCCGCCGTGTGACTATGGCGTTATTCGCTGTCGGACAGCGGGACTTCTATCCAGATGGTACACGATTTTTAGGAACAGGCCACGTTCTATGCGAAGGCGGTGTAGGAACAGGAAAATGTCTTGGTAAAGGCACCCCCGTCTTGATGTTCGACGGAACTATAATTCCCGTTGAATCCGTTAAGACTGGAGACCTGTTGATGGGACCAGATTCTCTGCCCAGGAAGGTTATTGCTCTCGGACACGGTTTTGGAGAGCTATATCGGGTGATACCAAAAAAGGGCGATTCGTATGTTGTCAATGACGAGCATATCCTGTCATTTAAGATGACTAGTCGTGGTCGAAATAGGCAGGGCAATTTTCCACGTTCTGGCGACAATGTTCCTGGCATGATTTATAACATGTCAGTCAAAGAATACTTGGGAAGGTCAGAGCGATTCAAGAGTCATGCCAAGGGATATAGAGTTGGCATCGAGTTTGATGAGCGAATTGTGCCACTGGACCCGTATTTTTTTGGCGTGTGGTTGGGAGATGGGATCAGTCGCACCGCACAGGTTTGCAATACGGATAACGAAATTATTGCGTACATTCGTAAGATGGCAAACAAGTACAGGCTGCGGTTCAACACTTACACAGCAAGCGGGAAAGCTCCGATTCACTCGTTGTGGGGGAAAAAATTCCATCCTAATGCGATATTGAGTGCTTTACGTGAAATGAACGTATTGCAAAACAAACATGTTCCACAAATATACAAAGCAAATTCACGACGAGTGAGATTGCAAATTTTGGCCGGACTGATGGACACAGATGGCAGTCTGTCGGCTGGTTGCTATGACTTCGTAAACAAGTCAAAACAACTTGCCGATGATGTGGTTTATTTGGCGAGGTCTCTAGGATTCGCCGCTTATGTCAAACCATGCACCAAGGTTTGCAAAAACAACGGTAAAAAGGGTCGATATTACCGAGTATCGATTTCTGGAAATTTATCGGAAGTTCCGGTTCGCATTGCCAAGAAAAAGGCTTCTCTTCGTCGGCAGAAGAAGAATGTGTTGGTGACTGGAATCAAAGTAGAACCAGAGGGCTATGGAGAATACTTTGGTTTCGAGATTGAGGGACCAGACAGGCTGTTTCTCCTGGGAGATTTCACGGTCACACACAATACCGTTCTCTGTAAAGCACTTTCTAGGTTGCTGGCTGGCAACTCCAAACGAGTATCGGGAATGCCCGACGCACTTGCCAGCGATATTACTGGTTGCGAGATCATCTTGCTGACCGGCGATACCAAGACGGTCCAGGGGCCGCTATTCTGCAACGTTATGCTGGCTGACGAGATCAACCGTTTCCCGCCCAAAGCCCAAAATGCGTTCATCGAAGCACTGGCTGAAGGCTGTGTCACCATCGCAAATGAAACTATTCGTTTGAAGCAGCCTTTCTTCTGCCTCGCTACACAGAACCCGACTGAGCAAAAAGGCACGAGTCGTCTACAAGAGGCTCTGTCAGACCGGTTTATGTTCAAACTCGTCATGCGTGAGACTACAGAGCAGGAGAAGATTGATATCGCAAAGCGGACACACCACTTCGATGTCACGAACCTGAATCCTGTAATTACGACAGACGAAGTATACGAAGCTAGAGAGTATTTCTTCAACAATACTCACGTCAGCGATGAGGTACGTCGCTACGCTGCTCGCTTGCTTCGTGCAATCAACCATCCAGCGGAATACAAACTTCTTGAGAAGGAACGGGCCTTGCTTGCGGGCGATAACATCTTCAAGCAAAAGCCAGCGGTCAACGACCGTGCCATGCTGCATATGGAAGGTGCGGCGATGATGGAGGCGGTTATGAGTGGGAGGGACTACGTGATCCCCGCCGACGTTGCTGCTGTTGCGGCAGATGCCCTCCGTGCCCGTCTTCTCCTGTCTGAGTCTAGTTTGCACCTTCTGGCGGAACTACACCCAGGCAAAACCGAAACCGAGTTGGTGGACTATTTCATAGACGAAACTCTGTCTAGGGTGCGACACACTTGAAAAAGAACTTTCGATCTATCGAAATCACTGTTAAGAAACTGCTCAATACTTTTCCAACTGGCGGGCATGTAAGTTCACTCAAGAACTCCATTATTGACGTTGATGTGGTCCGAGAGTATCAGCCCGGTGACAAGCGGTTGGATAGTCGAGCCAGCCTCCGTACCAACAGCATTATGTCGAGGGTATTCACCCCCGACAAGTCAATGAACGTGATGTTGGTTTTGGATGTTAGTTGCTCTCAGGCATCTAAGTTCGAGTCGGCTATTCTTGTGTGCCTGTATCTGTGCTATCTGGCAAATCAGTCCAACGACCCGGTTGGTCTGACAACTTTTGGCGATAGAGTGTCACTTTCTATCCAGCCGGATGAGGACATTCGGAATGTTACCTCTGTACTAGAACAAATTTACTATAGAGGCAATCTATCACCTGGGAGTAACCTGGACGACGCTCTTCGGAGGATTGGCAATCAAGAACCCTCGAATACTCTCACTGTGCTGGTAAGTGATTTCTGTTTCCCGTTTAGCGATCGTATAGTTGGTCTACTACGTTGTATATCATGCGGCATAAATAACGTGATGATAGCTCCAATTCTTGCAAACTCTCAGGAATGGTCTTTCGATGTATTGCCATTTCGGGTAGACTTTAAGGATTCGGAAAGCAACGATGCAACTAACTGGAATTTTGGATCGGAGAAGGCACACAAAGGTCATCTGGCGGCTTTTGAGAAGTGGCAAACCGATCTAAAGGCCGTCCTGCATCAAGGAAGGGTCGAGCCTATCTTGATGCAGGTAGATAAGCCTGATTTTATGATGCCCTTGGTCAAATTTTTCCTGAGAGCGTAACATGGACCTGATTTCTGCTTTCACTCTGTTCTTCGGTATCTTCGCTTGCATAGATCGGCAGCCGGTCTATCAGATCGACCATTTTTACTACTACAACGCTGAACACAAGCAGATCGGTTTGCCGTTGCAAGGTGGGGTGTTGGCTCCCAACGGTCCCGGTTTACAAGACTTCATTGACGCTGGCAAACACGGCGAGGCGACAGTTAAGAAGCTGGAGAAAAGCCAGTTTGAGGGTGTTGTTTTCGTCTGCGACGACAACCGGAAAATGCTTGAGTTGCTTAGAAAGTTGAGCGACAAGAAGATAGAAGCGTACCCTATAGTCAAGTTCTCTAACATGCTCTGTGTGCCCAGCGACACGGTTTTGGTGAAAACGAAGAAGCATGTTACCGAGGCCACGTTGAAGCAACGCCTCAAGCACAACGGCAAACTAGTTGTCGATAAAATCGACAAAGCGGCACCGTACACATACCAAATCAAGATCAGCAAGATGTCGTTGCCTCCCAACATTCTTGTCACGGCTAATATGCTCGCAGAGGATACGGCGTGGTTTGAACATGCACGAGCGATGTTCCGCCCCATATATCAGCCTGTTGTGGCGTGGGTCGTCGTAGAACGACCAGCGAGTTCGACCGTTGGCGAGGAACGCCTTCTGAAGCTTGTAATCGAAGTACACAAGCCTTCGATCAAGATTCTGAAGGACACCATTCCGAGCCTTGGGCATAATAAATGGATTCCTCAGCCTCAGACGCTCGATGTTTGGTGTGAATTCGGGAAGCCATCGCCACACAAGGTAGAAGCCACGCAAGACGGCTACATGATCACGATCACGCAGCCGTTTCGCTTTTACTCAATTGTCCCGATCATTATTCCGCCTGCTGGCTTTGTCTACGAAGACGATGATGGGGAGAAATATATGGCTAACATCCAGGGCTGCAAATATCGAAACTCTAGTCTGCTTGCTGGGACAAATATCGATGACATACAGCCAAGACCCCCCATTGGATCACTGCCTTTGTTAGACGCTCCTGAGCCTCTGGTTCCCGAAACCAGCCTGTATGGTTATCGACCGCTGTTGTTATACGGAATGGCGATGGTCGGGGTTGGGTCGCTGGTGTTGGTGCTTTTGGTGTTGGCAAAGGCCAATCGTTTTCGCATCAACACGCTGTTGCGTTGGGCCGGAAGTCGAGAGCGTGCCCGTTACTGGAATGAGCTAGAATCGACTGCGTTCCACCTGAATGCTGGCGACAACTGGCGTCTGGCCTACCAACAGGTTACGGATGCACTCTCGAATGTGCTGAGCGAGTTTTATGATGTCAAACGGCCATTGTCGGCTTTGGAACACAAAGACACGCTTCTTCAGTCCATCGTAGGCGAGCTAGAACTGTTCTATAAGTCCGACTATGAGCCGAACGAGGCTGCTGTGGCGGCTCTGGTTGCCAACCTGAACACCTTTGTCAAGGAACGGGTCAAGTTCAATGTTTGAACACCCATACTTTTTGGCACTCGGTCTGCTAGCGTTAGCATTTTTATTCTACCGCTGCAACCGGTACTTCTTGACCCATGCCTATGTCAAGGCCCTGAAAACTACGCAGGACGCAATTGGCGGGGGAAGTGGGCGTTTTAGATTTCAGAGTTCGATGCTGGCATTGGGGTGGGTGGTCTTGATTATTGCCGCTTCGGGTATGTCCTGGGGTTTCACACAACCCGTTAGGAAGCAACAAGTCCACAAATACGTACTGGTAAACGATGGCTCTGGTTCTATGGTGGATGGGAACAAACTACAAGGGAGGGGGAAGCAACTAGATACTGTTCACAAAGGAAACCAAGCGTTTCTCAACATGCTCGCCCAGAGAGATGACGGGAGCAAGGATGTGGTGGGAGCGGTGGTGTTTTCCAATGATGCCTACATTGTCTCTTACTTAGTTGATGATCCCGCCTTTGTTGAAAAAAAGTTGAGCTTCATCGACTATAGGCTGCCTCCCCTTGCAGGAGGCACGCTGTCGGATAGGTCTTTGTGGTGTGCCGTGGAAATGCTGATGCGTGATGGTAAGAAAGCGTCGGATGAAGACATGCTCGCAATGCAGTTGACTATGTACGGTCCAGAGGAGAAATACAAGCGAACGGAGAAGATGGAAGAGCTTGTTAAGAAGTACCAGCCAATTGTAGAAGGCGGCAATATCGTTATCTTTACCGATGGGATATTCCAACCCTGGGGCAACGCCCAGATGATGTCCACTTTCAAATTGCTCGATCTGTGTAAGGATTTGCGTATTAAGGTCTACCTAATTTCGGTCGAGACGATAGACCCGCTGTTGTTCGCAAGCATGAAAGAGACCGGAGGGTTTGCTATACTCTTGCGTGGCTTTGATGCCAAGGTGTTTGAGCAGACCTACACAGATATAGTGAGAAGCAACGCTCAAGAGGAAATCGTTGTAGACCAGCCCATCAGGAAACCGTTGTCTCCGATCTTGGCCCCAATAGCTTTTGCTCTTATTGCTGCGGGTTTGCTGTTGAGGCTGACATTTAATCGAAACTACACAGAGGTCTAACATGAAAAAGCTACTACTCCTCGTCCTGGTTACACTCGCTGGCGGAAGCTATATGATGTTCTATAGCAAGGCCCAGGATTACGAACGCCAGCAGAAGGAAACAGAGTGCCAAGCACAAATCAAGAAAGTCGATGCCGTAAATGCGTTCATTAAGAGCATTAACGAGGCGAAGACAGTCGCTCAATTAGAAAGCTTGGAAGCAGAGTTGGCTCATTGGCTTGATCCAGACGGAGATGCCCACAAAAAAGTTAGGTCCACGATTTTGCTCAAAAAGGCCAGGGTATCTTTTGATGAGGCCGAGGAGCTTCTACAACAAGCAATCAGCTTGCAGCAGGCATTGAATTTACCACCGTTGCCTCCACCGTTGCCTCCACCACAGTCGGAGCTAGCGGACCCGCATAATCACTATAATTCCGCACCGCCGTCCAGACCGGAACTGTCGATTCATCCAGCGGCTCAGGAGGCTTTAATCAAAGCCGACAAGCTGTACGTGGACAGCAAAAAATATCTGGATAAGCTCAGCGACATTCCAGGTGATACGAGCTATAACTTCTCGCTTAATTACCTCAAGGGAGAGGTATATTATCGTCACACGATGTTTCGTTCGTCGTCCGAAACTGTTCAGGACTTGTTCACACAGACTGCCACGTACTACAAGAAAGCTCTGTCGTACAAGCCCGGAGACGTTGATACCACTGTCAACATCGAACTGCTTCTTAAACAGCAGCAGGGCATGATGGGCGAGGCAGGACAATCTCAGCCTCAACGGATGTTGAACCAAATGGGCATGGGCAAGTCCAAAGGCAACTGATATGTTCGAGAACCCCTTATTTCTCTGGGCACTCCTGTTTGTGCCCCTGGTAGTAATACTGCTGGTGTATTCGTGGCGTTGCTTCAAGAAATTCGAGCAATCGCCACGAATTGCCTCTTTTCTATACGCAAGTAGGCGTCCTGGCTGGGCAGCCCGTAGGGTTATTGCTGTCGTTTGGTTGGTTTCTCTGTCTCTGTTGATTCTTGGTCTTGCTCAGCCGTATGTAGATGTCCCGACTTCAGAGAAAAAGCACAAGAACGTCAGGATATTCTTCGTCGTGGATGTCTCTAGATCGATGGTCTATGCCGAGGATATCAAGCCCAATAGAATGGTTGCGGCACGGTCTGAGTTGGTAGAACTCTACAAGCAATTGGATGGGCATTATGAGTGCAGCATCATTCCTTTTGCTGGTTCGCCGAACGTCTATTACTGCCCCCTGACGTACAGTAAGCGAGTTATTCTGCCGCTCCTTGAAGACCTGGGGCCGGACACGGCACCAGAATATGGCACTGATTTGGTTAAGGCTGTGTCGGCTCTTCAAAACATTCTCAAGCAAGAAAAGCTAGATCAAGACGGTATCAACCTCATCATTCTCGTCAGCGACGGCGGCAAGGAGGAGGCAGAGGCGACGAACAGGGTAAGACTACATGCGTTGGTCCAAAGCATGGCCTCGAAGAACTGTAAGTTCTTCACGGTTGGTGTTGGTGGTCGTGATCCCTGTGAGCTAATCAAACGGTACGGCGATGGCTCGTTCGATGATTTTTTGAAGGAAGACGGCAAGATACAGGTCTCTCATTTGGATGAGGAGATTTTGCAGGCAGTGGCAGATCAAGGCAACGGCAAATATTGTCATTTTCATCAGAAAGATCAGATGCGGGGCTTTGTAAACGAAGCGATACAGCGAAACCGCATAGAAGAGGGAGCCATTGTCGTCACAAAAAGGGTCTACCTGGAGTATTATTTGTACGCCCTCTGTGCTATACTTCTGTGGTTCGGTTTCATAGCCAACAAAACATATGCATCAGAGACCAGAAGTAAGTGATGAGGAAATTCAATTCCTCGTCTACAGGTATGTGATGGGCGAACTTACCGACGTGCAGTTTAATTACTATGTCCAGGTCTGGCAATTGGATCGGGAATACGTTAATCTTCTGCTCAGCGATGCTAGACGAGCCAAGGAGATTTTCGACCATGTTCCTTTTGGGTGCCTTTGGTTTTTGATGGCTGTGGTCATTGTGTTGATAATCATAATGTTGAATTTTCTACTATAATGAGTGACCATTACGACGAAGCTGAGCTTTTTGTCTGCGATTGCAGCGATGTAGCTCACCAACTTGTTTTCCAACTCTGGGACTTTAGCAAGAACGGCGAGGAGCTTTGGAGACCGGCAAAGGAAAACGTAAATTTGACAGTTTGCGTTTACCTGAACCAGTATCACGGCTTCTGGGCACGTCTCTGGATGGCGGTCAAGTACGTGTTTGACTACCGAAGTAAGTACGGCGAGTTTGACGTGGTGAACATCCGGGCCGAGGATGTGCCAAGAATGAAGGCAATTCTTGACAAGTTCGCTTCTAGGGTCCAGTATTATCAGGGAGAGTTAGACGCCCTGGATTCCAAGCGGAACTTGGTCCAAGAGTAACGCCGTTCCTCAGCGAGACAACGAACAGCGAACCTCAACACGCCTACCAATACGGCATCCCAACGGTCGATTTCTACTTGGGTCATAATATCTCTGGCGGGCAAACCGTGGCCCTCGTAGTACCGCCTGCACCTGCTGATCCAGGGCTGTTCAGCGATCTCGCAGAATAGAAAATCCATTACGCTCCGGTAGGAGTCCATCTTCTTCCGGGTAGAGACGTACTTCAATGCCAGAAGCGTGTCGGTGTCTTCCAGGGCCGTTTCTGCCAAGGGAAAGATCGTGGTCAAATACTCGCTCTCGCAGCGGATTGACAGTTCAGGACGGATTGAGCAGGCCAGTTGCATGAGTACCTCCTTGCTGTGGGCTAAAAGCAAGTATCGTGCCAAGCGAGGAAACACCCAGGGGCCGGTGCCGGAAGAGGCTTGTCGTAACTGGAGTTACGGAAAACGGAACTAGGTTGGCCTTCCACAAGATTGTTTGTGCGGTCAACAAAATCGATTGTGGAGTCGAACGATACCGATCATGGCGTCGGGCGAATGTCGTCAAAAGGCGGCGACCGTCGCCGTAAGGTGACGCCAAAAGGCGTCGGAGGGGTAATGGAGTACCGTATGTTTGCACGGAGGGTGCTGGATCGGCCTCTCCGGGTTGCCATCCTCGATCACCGAGGGCTGCGTTTTGTCGCCAAAGTCCTCAACACTAGCGAAGGCGGGTTGGGGCTTCTTTGCGATCAGGCTTTTGAGATTGGCTCGGTGCTGCAAGTCATTACTGGGTCGCTTTGGTGTGACACAAAAGTTCGGCATTGCACTAGAACAGGAAATGAATACACTGTTGGTGTGGAGTACACAGACGCTCACAAGGGCAAAGCGATCACCAACAGTCTGAATAGAGGTCATTTATGAGTGTACTAGAAACGATTCAGTTCCGAATCACCGCAGCGATGAAGTCGGGCAACGACACAGAGAAGAATCTTTTTCGAGTCGTTCTCGGCGAGGCACAGATGGCCGCTGTCCGCAAGGGAAAGGACAAGCCGGACGACGAAACCATGATCGCTACCATTCGCAAGGTTATCAACGGTCTGAATGAGAACATTGTTCTGGTCAAAGGGTCGGCCACAGGCGGCTCAACCGTGCAGCAGGAAACCGAGCTAGCTCTGCTGGCACCGTTCCTGCCCGCTACCTGGGACCAGCCGCAGATCGAGGCATTCTTCCTCAATGGCGATAACCTGGTTTTTGAACAAATTCGTGACGCCAAGAGCGAGGGAGCGGCGATGGGCCTTGCTATGAAGACGCTCAAAGGCGAATCGGCACCGGTCAACGCCGACGACGTGAAGGCTGTTGTCACCAAGATTCGTACATCCTGAAAACATAAGTTGGCAGAAAAAGTCACGCTTTCAGCGTGGCCTTTTCTATTTTAGGGCATGAAGCCAGTTCTATCTCATACACGCCATATTGCGAAGGCCATTTCTTACCGTATTCTCGGCACCATCGCAACTATATTGATCGGCTGGGTAGTAACCGACAGTATAGAAGTCGGGACTTCTCTTGGAATCCTCGACATTACTGTTAAGACTTTCCTCTATTACCTTCATGAACGGGTCTGGTATAGAATCCCGTTTGGAGTAAATAGAGATGATAATATGCATCCAACCAGTGGAACAGTGGACGGGAGCGACCGATCTTGACAAAGCGACATACCTCGAAATTCTTGATGGTGTGGACCCAGATCAAGAGGCCAATAGCTTCTACTACGGCGAAAACCACTTGCTACTTATTGAGCATTTCATTAAACTAGGGGCCAAGGTAGTAGAGAACCCGATCAAGACCTACTTTGTATAGGAGAGGGTCATGTCGATCTTCGAGAGGGAATCCAAGAAGGATTTCGATTTCGAGAAGGACATCCTGGGGCTTCAAATGGTGAGGCCCTATAAGCACGAGGGTCGCTGGGTTTTCGATGACCAAGAAGGACTTCGCCGGGATATCGCACCCGCTGGTGCTACTGTAGCGACTCTCTCTCCAATTGTGGTCGGGGCCGACCGCTTAATTATGGAGGGAACCAGGAGGAAGGGAATCGAAAATCCAGAAAGTGGATTTCGTCTCTACTTCTCAGATAAGGCGTTTCCTGATGCCGATGTAGAGTTCCGCTGGGAGCGGGAATGCTATGACGGGCATATCTACAACGTTTTACCATGCGGAGATAAAATTGCCATTCCCTCCGACCAACAGGCTTGGATTTGTCCTTACCTGATGTTATACTACAAACAACCGCCGAAGATTCTATTTCTGAAGATCGAGGCTGATGGGAGATAACAATGAACCAGAAGGTTAAGTGGTTGGTTCTATGTCTAGTTGCTATCGCCTGTAGCTCAGTGGCGAGCTACAAGATCGGCTACGAACAAGGCGATAGGGACTGCCGCCAACAACTGATTACGATGCTGGATGGCTTGAGAATGCAGTGTTGGGAGGACTTGGGCGAAGCCAAGGCTCAATGGAAAGAGATCGAGGTCGTCGAACTGAAAAAGGGCTTGCCGGATTGGGTTGAGTTCGACCGGATGAAGGGGCGACTGGAAGAAGTTGGTGCCTATGGCATTGAGGGGAAAATCTATACGAAGGAAAATAAGCGTGTGGTTTTCCGCAAGAAACTGGAGTGGGGTAATCCACCAGAAAACTATCGGGAGTTACTGGACGCCGACAGGAAAGAGATACAAAAACTGGAGGAAGAAGGTAACTATGTTATAGTGATCGGCTCAAAGGTGCCGATCCCATAACATCTAGCTCCCGGCTCCGGTCGGTTAATGGTAAGCCCCACGACTTATAATCGTGTCAGTCCCAGATAAGGACGAAATGTGGGTTCGATTCCCACCCGGAGCATATGCTAAAACAATGTACGAAGTGCAGCACAGAATTAACGGAGACTAACGGATACCGCAGAGGAGTTACCTTCTGCAAACGATGTCGCAGTAGGCAACATTCAGATAGATTGAGAAGTATGAAGCTGAAGTGCATCGAGTACAAGGGCAGGAAGTGTGAATTCTGTGGATACAGTCGGTTCTATGGTGCGTTGGAATTCCAAGGTGAGAAAAGAACTTGATAAATGTCGTTTGCCGTGTTCAACTTGTTATAGGGAGGAACACGGAAGACTTGCGGGGCTTTTGTCCCCATAGCTCAACTGGACAGAGCAACAGCCTTAACGTCTTATCAGACGACAAACTAAGCTGTAGGTTGCAGGTTCGAGTCCTGCTGGGGATGTTAGAGAGGTCAAACCATGAGACGCACTAGCACGGTAATTGCTAGATTCAACTCTGGCACGAGCGAGGATGCGATCCACGCATTCTTTGGCAAGCACGATATAGATGGTGTTTCGGTATCCATTACTATGAACCGTTATGCCATTGAAGTTCCTGTAGGCAGGGAAAAACAGTTTATACAATTGTTCCGTGAGAGCGGTATGTTCGCCGACGTGCAAGACAACTTTCTTGGCGGCGAAAGACCACCTTTCCCTTCTCAAAAAGCACGAGTCAAAACTACGCCCGGCCAAGATAGAAGAACCACAGGAGACGCCACAGAAGAAAAAAGTTGCCATACGGCATCAACATCTAAGGGGCGGCATCTAGTAACATGATATCCAAAAGCAGATGGCTTCCGCAGGTGGAAGAAGAGCCTGCGATTTTGACGCATCCGAGTGTGTCGCTGGTAGACGAGGGCAGGCAATGCCCTCGTTGTTATATACGGCCCGTCGCCCTGCAAATCAAAGGTTATCTGGCTCACCCAATTCCAATCGAACTGTGCAAACCGTGTTCGTTGGATTTGATTTGCGAGCTAGCAGGTGGAGTTAAGGGGAGTGACGGTAGATCAAATACTGAATTGGTTGAGTGAGGCTAACATGAATCAATGGATGTGCGAATTATGTTTTCCGAAAACCAAGGAAGTGGGCATTGTAGCTCCTGGCTACTCGCTGATCTACAATGAGAATAAGTACCACATTCTAGGTGGTCAAGGTCACAAAGGTCATGAGATCGTTACCTTTGAGGAAATGCCTTGGCCCGACCCCGATCCGACTTGTGCCGATGATCTGACCCCGGAGCAAAACGAACTGGCCGAATGCTGGCTTGACCAAGCTATTCGGTTTGACGAAAAGCTCGTGATGCGAGCAAGCGAGACTTTTGCTTTTTTGTCGGCCTGTGAGAAAACAGGCTGGGACAAGGGCAGTTTCGGTTTCTGGCTCTTCGACAGAGCCGGGCGTTTGATAGCTCGTGACAACGGCTGGGGAAACCAAGGATTGGATGCAGAAAACGACGAAATCCCTGAATCTTTCTGGAATTACCGTGTCATGGTTCGTAGCCATCGACGGTAGAACGAGATCGAGGGCCTGTGCCCCGCCTCGAAAGAAGTGGCAATCCACGAGGTTCACTACAAAGGTGATAAGCCTTACGGCTGGACAACGAAACCAGTCAGTTTGGTTGCGGATACGACCGAAGAGCTTGCCGACATGCTGGACAAAATAAAAATGTGTTTGCACAAGCCAGCATTGCCATACGATACAACTCGGTTCGAGAAGGGGCTGTATGCATACGAAACAAGTAATCGTGATGAGGAAAGACCTCAAGATGAGGCGGGGGAAGGAAATAGCTTAGGGGAGCCACGCAACAATGTCTTTTCTGACCCGACTCCTCCAGCGTGAGATGTCGATTACATTGTCTAAGGCTGCTAGAGAATGGATCGAATCGAACTTCACGAAGGTCTGTGTGAGGGTGGTAATCTACATCGAGGCTATTTGTCCAGAGTTTCCGTCCCTCAGTAGGTTTGGAAGCTGGATTGCCGCCTCCCTGATCGCCAGCAACATTTGATCCGCCATCGTTCGCCCCTTGAATGTAGCCTTTCTCGACTCCCAACTGGAGCCAAGCCTTGGCTAACGCCGTGACATCCCAGGCGACGAAATCGTCCGTCCCAGGTTCGACCCATCCTTTGCCGACCGCCTCTGGTTTGTAGTTGGGCCGCTCCCCGGTGATTTCGCCGAGAAGGAAAGACCAATCCACTTGTCCCTTTTCAGCTTGTTGAGCAAGAAGGGAATGATGTCCCTGCCCATAGCCTTGAGTTCTTCGTAGGCTTTATGCCGCACCATGCAATGCCATAACGAATGGTGGGCAACGCCGTCTCGCCAGCGGCGGGCTACCTTGTGGAAACGCATTTCTAGAGATTGCTCGTTCATGGGGTCCATTGTAGGACCGGAAAGTGAAGTGTAAAGAAAAAGCCCAGGCCCTTACGGGCCTGGGCTTCTGATTTACTTCATGTCGTTTTCTAGCTCGACAGTCCAGTACGCTTCGCTGATGAAGTTGTTCCAGGACTTCGGGTAGAACCGACGCTCGCCTCGGAACAGAGACATCTTCGGCTTCTCAGGCTTGGAGAGCAGTCGCATCGGGGATGGACCCTTCCAGCCATTCGGAGCCTTGACCGGGTGCCAGTCTGGTTGACCCTTGCCTCTGTAGGCTTCTTCTGGACGGCGGTTGGCCTTCTGAGCGTTGCAGTTCACACACGCCAGTACCACGTTATCCCAAGTCGTCTGACCGCCCTGGGAACGAGGAATGATGTGGTCGAGCGTCCCTTCGTTCGTAACGTGGCAACCGCAATACTGGCAGGTATAGTTGTCACGCTTGTGAACAGTACGACGGCTGAAGTGTGTCCGCTGCTGCGGGAACTTGTCGTACCGAGTCAGTAGGATGACTTCAGGAACTTTGAATACGTCGTGGGCCGAACGCAGGGAATGTTCACCATCGATGGGCTTGATCTTCGACCAGTCGGCCCAGGTGAATGTCTGGAATGCCTGCGTTGCGTCGATGACCACGGACCCGCCTGGAGCGGCGATGATCTTAGCCTTCGGGCTACCGTCCTTATAGCTGCCGAACAGCAGACCAATAGCACCCTCGACGGACGTTGCCCCAACAGCCGTCCACGACTTGTTGAGGACCAGAACAGGCAAGCTCAGAACTCTTTGAGCCGACATACATTCCTCTCTTTTTGCTGCAACCCTATTTGCGGCTTCATCTCTCTCAGGAATTTGTTCCTGAGTAGCCTTTCTCTTATTTCCTCTCGTGTAAAGATCACCAAATTTCCTCAAACTTCAAAATCGTGACTGGTCCAGGTGTCTTAGGTGCCAGTGTTCCAGGCACATGAAACTTTAGAACGTCGCTCGGCGGCGATGTGCCACGCTTGTTTCGGTCCACAACCCATATTGTTACATCCGCATCCAGCGGGCAGAGGATTTCGTAATATCCAACCGCCGCTTTGTTTGTCGCCTCTTTTGATGTCTTCTCTAGCTTAAATGATTGTGGGCTACGACTCAATGCCGAAACGTCGTCGTTGCAGTAGCAAAATTCAATGTACAACGTCCTAAAACGAACTGGTCTGGCTAGTATTGGCAGTCGAATCTTGTACCAATACCCGCCAGGGCCTTTCCACCTAGCCTCGATCACAGGAGTGTGTTTAGGCTTAGTTGGGGGCCAACGGTCCCTTTTGTAGTAAATTGCGTTTGCCATATACTTCTCCCCTTTCGAGTCAGAGTATTTATACACTATCAATAGAGTTCCAGATGACTGGTCACTTTATCAATCTTGTCAGAATAATCTGGCCCGATTGCACAACAGGTTTTGGTCGGAACCGTTCCCAAAAATCTATAGAAATCTGGATTTGACGAAATCGCTCCTGTTTCCAGCCGTTACACGCTGAAAAACCTCAATGGGTTGACCCGTACTGGCCTTGCGGCAAGGCTCTTATCAAGTCGGAGGATTACATCCTCGTTCCTGATTACTTTTCTCCCGATGTTGGCACTGATCTCAGTCAAGTCCCTGCCACTCTGTCTGCCTAAGATCGTTTCCTTGTAGAAGATGACTTGAGCCATCGCCTTCTTGTAATATGGCGGTTTTGGCTTCCTGAACGTCGGGTCTGCCTTCTATGCTCGTAGTGCTGCCTTGAAGTTAGACCAGTCCGTGAGTACCTTCCTGATCGTCTGTTTGGCGGTCTTGGTATTGTGCAGGTTCTTGAAGCACTTTTCGTCGTGCATGGCAGCGACCAGATCGTTAATGTTGGGCAGAGTCGTCCCACCGAACCATGCTTGACGCACAACAACTGCAACAGTGTTTATGCCATGAGTGATCCTTGCTACTGGCATTTAGTAGCACCCAAGACGATCACCATGAGCATTATGGTGATCGGCACCCCTTTCCCCAGGGATGTGCAACTCCAAAAAGAACTTCCCAAGGAACTGAAAGCGTTGAAAGAAGACGCCATCGAAGATATACTGGCGTTTTTCGGTCGGTCACAAATCCTGAGTATGTTCGATGACATGACCAGGACCGCCACGAGCCTCTGATGAACTATAAGGACACGCTACTCCTTCCGAAAACCGAATTCCCGATGCGACTATCTCTGGAAGACGAGCAAGCCGTCTACCGGGATTGGGAGTCGCTTTTCGCTTTGATGAAAGCCATCAGGCGAGGACAATCCAGGTTCGTCTTCCATGACGGCCCGCCCTATGCGAACGGTCCTATTCACTTGGGCCACGCTCTCAACAAAGTTTTCAAGGACATCGTTTGCAAACGGCACTTCTTCGAGGGACTGGATGTAGATTTCCAGCCCGGTTGGGACTGCCACGGTCTACCCATCGAGATGAAAGTCCGTGACGGTGCCGGTGACGATCTGCACGACCGTTGCCGAGAATACGCCACAGAGCAAATCAAGCTCCAAATGGCCGGGTTCAAGGAGCTAGGCGTCGTTGCCGACTGGCACCACTACTATCTCACGATGGACCCGGATTTTGAAGCCATGATCTTCCGTGGGTTGGTCCTGCTGGCGAAACAAGGCCTTCTATACGAGAAGAAGAAACCAGTTCGCTGGTCTTGGAAGGCAAGGACCGCTCTAGCCGAGGCCGAGATCGAGTACCGGGATCGGGAAGACCCGTCGATCTATGTCATGATTCCTTCGTTCACGCCGAATTACCATTTTTTGATTTGGACAACTACGCCCTGGACACTGCCCGGTAACCAAGCTGTAGCTCTGCACCCCGACGAGCCGTATGTCGGCGTCCGTGTCTATCCGGGTGAAAATAAAATTGCCATTGTTGGGGAGCGAAGATTGCCATTCCTCAAATCCATCGGTGTCGTTACCGACGAAGTTGTGACCCGATGGGAACAGGGCAAGATTCTGTCTGGTGCCCCGCTGCATCATAAGTTCCTCGACCCCGCCGTTGAAGGTGGTGCGTATGTCATCATGAATCCCAATGCCGACCCGAATATGGGAACCGGCTGCACGCATATCGCACCGGCCTACGGTGAAGAAGACTATATGTTGGGGCAGAAGAACAAACTAGAAGAATGGGTGAAAGTCTTCCATCCACTCCCCATGCGGAATTACGTTGATGAAGAGGGTCGTATTGAGGAGCGGGTCAGTAATCGATGCTGTGCAGAACTAGCCAACAAAATCATCGGCCTTCATGTCTTTCAGGCTAATAAACCGATCTTCGAGTATCTGAAGGAGAAAGGCTGGATTCATCGTGACGGTAAAATCTACCCGGTGACACACAGTTACCCGCATTGTTGGCGAACCGACACGCCGATCATTTTCCGTGCGGCCAAGCAGTGGTTCATCAATGTAGAAGTCATCATGCCCCAGGTACTAAAGACCCTGGAGCAAGTGGAGTTCGTACCGCCTAACCAGCGGAAGCGACTTGAGATCATGCTTCGTGGCCGCAGCGAGTGGTGTGTCAGCCGTCAGCGGAAATGGGGTGTACCTATCGCCTTGTTTAAGCGACAAGGTACGTTGGTTCTAGATGACGATGTGACCAATAACGTAGCATCAATCATCGAGCAAGAAGGTTGCGGCGGTTGGTGGAGTCGCCCCAAAGAGTATTGGCTGCCGCCACATCTACGAGAACACGTCCGTCAGTTTGAAAGGGTGGAGGACACGCTAGACGTGTGGTTCGATAGCGGCATGACCTGGAACGCCATCGGTTGGGAACACCCGCACGATCTCTATATCGAGGGTCACGATCAACACCGTGGTTGGTTTCAAAGCTCGCTGCTACTTGCCGTGGCCCTCACCGGCAAGGCTCCCTACAAGAAGGTTGTTACTCACGGTTTCGTACTGAATACTGATGGTGAGAAGATGGCGAAGTCCAAGGGGAACGCTGTCAGTCCAGCAATCCTAGTGAAACGCTATGGTGCCGAAGTCGTGCGTACCTGGGTTGCGTCGTCTGATTATCACAAGGATATGAATATCAGCGAAGTCATCATGGCAAACGCTGCGGAGGACTACCGAAAACTCCGTAACACCTTCCGCTTCTTGCTGAGCAATCTAGATGATTCTAGCGTGGGTTTCGCTGGCCCGCTCATGCCAGTCGATGAATGGATTCTGTCTGTGCTTTCCAGAGTGTATGACGGTGTGGACGCCGATTTTGGAAAGTATGATTTTTATTCTGGCGTTGGAACGCTCAAAGAATTCCTACGTGGCGACCTCAACAGCATCTACTTCAATGCCATCAAGGATTCGCTATACTGCGACGACATCGCTTCGCCAACCAGAAGAAGTCATCAGTTTGCACTGGCGGTGATCCTGCGGTCCCTTCTGGGCCTCGCCGCCCCGGTTTGGACCTACACCGCCGCAGAAGTTTTCAAGTACGCACCGGGCTGGTTCAAGGGCGATAACCGCACGCTCTTCAACATGTCTTTTCAGGCCCCTGCCTTTACTAGTGGCTTCGACGGCCACTTCTGGAAGCGGGCTTTGACTGCGTTCCATGAGAAGTGGGATCAACTCAAACGAGAGAAAGGTGTACGGGATACGCTGGAAGCCTGGATTTGTCTAAGTGGACGACTCGGTGAGCTAGGTGGACGACTCGGTGAGTTTCTAGGAATGGCTGACTGGTTCGTTGTCAGTCGTATCTCTAACTCTCTTTCCGATGGGACGGTGCTTGACAGTTTCAAAGTAGATGGAAAAGAGTTTTGGATCGTGCGTAGTCCGCTTGACAAATGCCCCAGATGTTGGAAATATACAAGGTTAGCAGAATCGAGGCTTTGCACACGTTGCCAAGGAGTCATCCGTGAAGCTGACCGAGAAGCTGACCGAGAAGCACCGCCAACATCTGAAGCACCTTCTGTTCAATGACGCCTGCTCGATGTACCAAGTCGGGATGAATCACAATGCGATGGATCGCAATTGCTGTATGGATACCTGGGAAGATGACATCAGATCAGGCGAATTCAAAAAACGATACGAAGTCGCCGAAACTAGGTATCGAAACAATACCGCCCTCAATAAAGACTCGGATGGGGCCAGTGGCCCTGATGGTCATTTTGTCAGGGGCAAGCTCGCTTTTGCCAACACACATCTACGACCTGAAAGAGACCCAGGCGAACCATCCTGCCAGGAACTCACGAAGGAGATCGTGGCGGAAGTCGAGAAGTACGCTGATGAATTCGCCACGAAATACTTCAATCGCTATCTAGAAAGAGGGGGCATGACTTGACCATATTGAAGCTCTACACGCCGCCTGAAGAACCACCACGGGGTCACTCACGTCGGATAGGAACCTCACGGTCCAGGGCTTTTATTGCCGCTTCTGCGGTCTTCCAGCGGCGGGGAATGTGCATCCACGTTCTCCGCTTTTCTTTGCGGAGATACCGTTCATTGGGGCCGTAGGCTGCCCAGAAGCGTGCGTTGGGATTCAGGAGATTGGGGTACGGTGTTTTGTTATCATACCAGACGTAGGCACCGTCGCTTCTTTCCCAATAAAGCTGCCTTCTGCTCGTTTTTTTGCTCCAGTGATTCATACCTACAGTGTAGTGCCGTTGGCTTCCTAGTCAACTTGACTTCGGAGGCTGGCGGCTATATACTGTTGGAATGCTCAGTTTCAAACAGAAAGGAGAAAGCCATGAGCAAGCACAAGAACAGGGGGTGGCTTTAATGTCTCAGCACACCACCCCGCAACTCCGCACGTCTCAAGTCAATTCCAACCTTTGAGGGGTTGTCTTTAGCTCCTCGACCGAACTGATTGTCGAAATCCTGTTTGGCGAAGGCGGCGACGACTCAAAGCAGTTCGTGCATGAGTTGTACAATGCCTATCGAAAGTACGCCGCCACTCACGGTATCGGCGTAGAACTTCTCACCGAAGATGATGGTCATGTGATAGCCAAGTTTCGAGGCTACGGCGTCTGGAAGCGGTTCCAGCACGAGTCTGGGAAACACTGCGTACAGCGTATCCCGCACTTGGAGAAGAATGGTCGGAAGCAAACATCCATGATCTCTGTTGCTCTGCTGCCCCTCTTGCCAGAGCGGGTTTACCCGCCTCTCAAGGAAGATGATCTGGACATTAAGTTCCAGACGGGGCGACAGAAAGCAGGAGGCCAGAATGCAAATAAGGTAGCTAGTGCCGTCCGTATGACGCACAGACCTACCGGGCTTCAGGTCTTCATCAATGGTCGAGATCAGGGAGCTAACAAGAAAGAGGCACTCCGAATCCTAACGGCCAAGGTTCACGACGGACTATACGCACAGCAGGATAAGGAGTATAGCGAGTTCCGCAAACGTCAGATCGACGGCGGTGGTCGTGGGAATAAGATCAGAACCTACAACTTCCTCGAAAGTCGAGTTGTAGATCATCGACTTGAACTCAAGACCTCGCAAGTCAAGCGAGTCATGAACGGCGAACTCGATATTCTTTTTGACAGTCAGAAGTAAGACCTAGAAACCCCGGCGAAAGCCGGGGTTTCTTCTTTTATAGATGCTGGGACGCTACCACGGCTATCCACAACTGGTAGGTCTGGCTAACCGATACTCCGGTGCCATTGGCGGGCACGCTATGGAGTCAACTACAGGGCGATCTGGAGCTACAACAACACCGATTTCCTTGATTACTACGTCAGACAGAAGAAGTACGGCGTTGCAGTTCACGGCGATAACCATATTCTGGTGCATTGGGAACGTGACCATGTGCTTGTGATTGACAATGCTGGGCCGAATAAGCTCCAGCGAAGCGAAAGTTCATGAATTGGTGGAGTGGTAGGGCCTATGTCATCCTACCTCCAACTAAGCTAAGACCAATCAGATAACAAAAAGGCCCGCCGAAGGCGGGCCTTTTTGATTTCTTGCCTTATTACCTTCGAGGGCAATTATGAAAAAATTCAATGAATGGTTACAGGTACGAGAGGGAAACGCTAGACTAGTAATCCCTCCTTCCGAGCCAGACGACGGCAGTGCAGACCAAGAATTGGTTGCTAATTTTGCTAGGCTTGTTCAACAACTTGGCTGGGACCATCCGAACGTAAAGCAAATGTACAAGTTCCAGATGGACACCAATTCACAAGTCATCAGACAGTTCCAACAAATCATTGCCGCCGCCCAGAAACCTAAGACGCAACAAACGCCGTAGGTGAGCGACGAAGACATGGGCAACGCTTACGGTAAAAGCCTGGAACGCCAAGCAATGATCGCACGAGCCAGAGCTAAAGGCAAGGGGTAGCGTACACCTTAGCGGCGGTCCTGTCGATTGGTTGAACCACTAGACTGCGGGCGATAGCTCCCTGGGAGTTGAATTCTTCTTCCTCGAAAAGCCTCAGAGTCATCCCAGGGAAGTAGCCAGCGTTAATTAGCTTGCACTTCATTTTCGTTATTTGGTACTCACAGTATTGACGAATGCGGAATGGCTCGCCGTGATCTTCTGTCCTGTGGCATAGGTAATAGTAAAAATCAATGATTTGACAGTTCAACGAATCAAGGATGTGTTGTTCCGGCCAGACTTCCCAACGACGATAGACCATCTCGGCGGTGATCCAGCCGATGTGGTCGAGGACCGACTGATCGGGCAGCGGGCAGAACGGTTGATCCAGGCCCATCGTACTGTGATTGATGGATATAAAGGAACGGCCCGCCTTTCGGCGGGCCGTTCTGTTTAATTGGTTGACTTTCCCTCAAGCAAGTGCGGAGGTTTGAAAATGGAGCAATAGGCAAGCTACTTGCTTTGGCCTCTCATGGAGGTTCAAATGGACCCGTCCGTGCAGAAAAGCGGATTCGGCATCTCTGTCGTGACGTTCGGGCGTCACATCCACGACACGTCTCAAACCGAAGAAGAACTGACGAAAGGCGGTTTGCTGTTGTTGGACTTCGGTAAGGTTGATTCGCTAAACAGCGAAGACATGGGTATCATGATTTCGCTCCACAAGAGATTACGAGCGGATGGTAGTTGGCTCGTACTCTTCAACTTGTCGCCCATGATCTACGAGGTTTTTGAAGTCTGCCAGTTTCACAAATACCTTTCGATTTGTCACTGATAACAGACCGGCTCGCTGGCGATAGCTATCAGTTGGTTGCCGATGTCAGGCTCGTGGAACGCATGGCATTTGACGCCGAGAGCGTTGAGCCGACGAGTGGCAGGCTTGGACGGCCTGCTGAGGGATAGATAAGTCCTTGCGGACCAGGATGTACACGTAAACGTATTCACCCTACACGAATCCAGACATTGTACTCTTCTTTTTGATAACAGGGGTTAAATGGCCGGTAGCGACCCGATTATCCCACGCACGGTTCGCCACGGACAACCCAAAGGAAGCACTGGCTCCTGCTTTACGCCCGTTAGCGTGCTACCCAGATATCTAGTAGAAGGGCGTGACCATTTTTCAGGTCAACTTTAAGTGCGGAGGCCACTGGTACCTCCCTCACACACCCCGTCACCCGCCGCCTTACACCAGCTTCAGGCGACGGACCAATTTCCTATGGCGGTGGAAAGCGAGGATTTATTTCTTCGCCCGTTCAAACCCGGCTACGCAAGCCAGTAATCTAGTGCGGTTCTGATTTCGCCGGATCAACCGCCAAACAACCCGGCTGGCCTCGTAGTATGACTTTCCACCACGCCCATTGTAGTTCATTCTCGGTCTGTGTCAAGTTTTTTGATGGCTTTCAACTCGACTTCGATCTGCGGGCTTTTGGTGATTGCCGTCCGCAGGACGTACTTCTGCTGGTAAGTGTCGAAGTAGTAGCGGTCGTACTGGTTCTCGCACAGGCCCTCGGTCCAGGCTTCCTTGAGATGCTTGGCCCACATGCGATGGGCAATGATCCCATCGACTTGAGTTGACTTCGGCGGCGGGCCGAAATCGACGCCATGAATGGCCTTGAGGTTCTGGCGTGCCGCCTGTCGAACGAGCGGGTGGTTGTCTCGTAGCGAGTCTGTGTAGACCAGCTTTAGTTTCTTCTTGCCCGCCACGTTCATCGCTGCCAGCCGAACCAGTGGCTCGTCGTGCTTGAACAGCTTGGCGATTTGGTCTTCGTTGAGGGCCGAAACTTGCTTCTGGAGTTTCGTGTAGATCGGCAGGTTCTTGAGATCGATGTCTGGGCAATCCTCGCACCAGCAGTGGCGGGTCTGTTCTGCGTCCAGGTAGGTGAAGACGCCAACAGCTTGAGGGCGAGCGACAGCGGGAAGGGCAAGGGCGGTGACGAACACCAACAAGATGTGTTTCATGGGTTGCTCCTTTCGTAGTGACCCATTTCCATGCTAGTTTCGTAGTGACCCATTTCCATGCTAGTCACAAGAATAATTCATGTAAAGCGACTAAAAACAGGGCCGGGGTTTTGAAGCCCCGGCCCTGGTGGGTGGTGGTAGTTAAGGTTTTCGCACGAGGACCACCACACCACAACCGATGACCCAGGGTTCGCCTAGGCCCAACTCCATAGTAGTGTGATCAAACCCCAATGTCAATCGATTTCGTAAGGGCCTTCGGGTTTTCGTTTTTCATCCGCTATCCAACGCCTTTCTTGTTCCTGACCCTCGACGTAAGCCATTCTCATCAAAATCTTTACGGCGGCTGGGTCGAAGGTCTTATCGTCTGGAAGGTTATTCTCAACCCACCGATCTCGAATTCCATCTTTCAACATTTTACATTCCGAACAGGTATACTTCGTCATCCCGCTTCAGTGCCGGGAAGTTGTCGAAGGCGGCGTTGAGCAGGCCCATCGCCTCCTCGAACGTGGCACAATAACCTTGTACCCCGTCTCGGCAGTGGTCCGCTGTCTCATCGAAGATCAGCGTAATCCAGGCCCCGCCGAACTTGCTTTGCGGATTGCCTTGGGGGTAGCGGTCTTGGAGCGTGAGCAGAACACGTCCGGCAGCCCCAGAGCAGGGCCTTGTATGTGTCGGCTTCGGCACTGTACCCACGAGCCGGTAACTTGTGGTAGAAACCTTGTAGTTTGTTCTGGCCCGCTTGGTGATCTTCTCATTCTTCTCGGCGATCTTCAGCAACATGTCCCTGTTGGCGGTCCATGAGGCAGCGATCTCCGGGCGAATTCGATGCAGGCTGTCGTCGTTGTATTCTACTAAATGCAGATGTGCCATCATAGCTTCGGTGACGAGCCTTGACGACATCTCGCCCGTCGTCTTGTACTCGTGAATTCGCTCGTCCCGGTCGCAGGCCGGACAGATGACTTCCTTCCATCCCTGGCTGCCTGCGGCGTCTTGCGCTGTGCCGACGCCGATGCGTTGCCCACCGAAGTTCTCGAATGATGTTTTGCAGTGGGTATAATTCGTGGCGGCGTCCAGGTCGTAGACTTTTTCCACCACTTCCAGTTTCGATTCTGCCATGAGAAATGCTCTCGGAGGGACTCGAACCCTCGACAGACATGGTTTTAGAGACCGCCGCTCTAACCAACTGAACTACGAGAGCATCGTCCTGGCGTCAGTATAGTGCGTTAGAACTCTTGCGTAAAGGCGATTAACCGGCCTTGAGCGTGTAATCGAGGAACGACTGCTCCATCTGGAACTGCGGGAAGCTTTGCACACTTTCTTTGCACGCATTGATGATGCGGTCACGCACCACTGGCGTATTTGCGAAGAACTGCTCGACGGCTGTTCGGTCGGTGTCGAGGTTCGTGACCCGCAAGCCGGACTCGGCGAACAAGGCCTCGTAAACGGCTCTAGGTTTAATGACACGAGCGTGAGGTTGTTCTATCTCATAACCCATTTTCGCCAGTTCTTCTTCTGTGAACACCAACTGTATCCACGCCTTGTTAATTTTTTTGTATAGGTGGGCACCGTGCCTGCTGCACCAGGGATGGCATCTAGCGAAAATCGTGCCTTCCGGTGCGAGGACCGTTTTGGTTTTCTTAAGCAGATCAACCGAAGATTTTCCCTTGATATGGTCCAGTACATCGAAGAGGATCACAACATTGTACGGGCCGTTTTTCACTACCTCGTCCCAAGATGTAGTCAACAGTTTGTTGCCGTCTAGTTTTTCCCACTCGAAATTCGTTTTCTCTGGCTTGTTCAAATCGTGACCAACTACCTTGTGATATCCCTTTTCGGCTGCCTTGACGACGAAGTGCCCCTCGCCACAGCCGATGTCCAAGACATTGATTTCCCTGGTTTGCGGCAGGACGATCTCTATGATGCCTTCCGCTCTCTCGAATTTGTCGTTCTCCGATTCGTCATTTACAATCAGGTCTGGAGAGACGGCGTGCGGCCAGTTTTTGGAATTCAACAATGCCGTCAGTTTTTTTAGTTCTTCTTCCGGCGTGAGTACCTTCTGAGCCGCCACTTGGGGTGGTGGTTGGGGCAACGGTGCTGGCTCTGGTGGGGGCGACGGTGGAGTTTCGACCGCCACAAGTGGTGCTGGCGGTGTCATAGGAGGAACGGAACCGGCCACGGCCTCGCCCGTCATCTGCTTCAGAATCACAACTAGTTCTTCTAGATGTGGGATAAATTTTGCCAGCGATTCGATTTCTTTCTCCTTCTTGTTGATTCGATCTAGAACTGCCTGAAGTGTATTCGTTAGTTCGCTCATGTGTTTTCCTCTATTCTGACAACCTACCAGAATAGAGAATACACAAAACAAAAATGCCGTCCTTCGGACGGCATTTTTGCGGCTCACGCCTCGATCTGCTTTCTGAGACGATCAACGATCTCGGCGATCTGTCTCAAGGCCAGTTTCTCGGCACCTGGGACTATGATAGCCTTGTCCAAGCTGCCGTAGTGATGTTCAAGACACTGGAGCAACAGAGCCTTGATCTTTTCCTCGTCCGGCGAGTGCTGGAGGGTGCTGTTAGCGTAAAGAACTTCTAGCTGATGTTCCTTCTCAGTGGCCCACCGACGAATCTCTTCCTCTGGTACGTTACCATGACGAATCTCTTTCAGATGTTCTCTGGCACGCTGAATGTCGATGTCGTGATGTACAAGAATCTGTTCCGCTTCATCCAATAGTCTAACAACATGATAGGCGAACTTCATGTCGAACCCGTACTGCTCACGAATCTCTTTTCGCTTGCCGTGCGGGTCTTTGGTTCGCATCTTGTGTAGCTGGCTGTAGGCGTAGCCCTTGAACTTGTGCCATGCCCCTTTGTGTAGAAACAGCTTCCGGTTTTCACGGACCATCTCCCCGATCTGCATGCAATGTAGAACGCAGAATCTAGGAGTGAAGAGGTAGGGTAAGCGGCCAGCGAGTTATCATCTTGCGACGGCACTTTTCCAACCGCTCCCCTCCGAACCGGACTTGATACTTTCATGTCATCCGGCTCTCCAGTTAATTCCTCAACGAAGTCTTTGCCATGTGGACGGCTTTCCCGTCCTCGGACTACTACGGAGGCTCCGTTGCCATAAGGGTCGCCCCTTTTAGGCAATCTCATGTTCCGTGCGTAATTGACGATAGGACTGCTACAGGTTCCCGACTCATGCCCTTTAGGTCGCAGATTCGACTCGCTCTCACAGGAACGTCGTTTCGGGATTCGACAACTCGCTCTTACAGAAACGTCGTTTCGGGATTCGACACCCTTGACTCCCTATCGTGTGAGAAACCAGAAGTATAGTCATCGTATCTGGCCCGATGATTTGACGGGCTGGGCATTCGGGTTCAACCAGTGTAGGCTTAACCATGCAGTCCGGGCCTCGATGGGCAGACGGCTTGATGACTTTGCCGAATCCCGCCTTTTCAGACATGCTGTTTTTCCCTACGGCTTTCGCTTTTAGGTAGGTCTGATGGCCCAAGAAGTTCATTTGACGTTCTTCCTCTTCCCGTATTCTACGGGGATCAATGTCGATCATGTTCGGGTTGTTCTCCATAGCTAGGCTGAAATACTTGACAATAGAGAAAATCGAGAAGTCGTGAGACCTCCCTTTCCCGGCCAGATCGTCAGGATCAACTACGTGGTGTTCCTGCCACTGCTCGAACCTCTTCTTCTGCCTATCGAAACCCTCGATCTCGCCTGCGAGATGGGGAAATACCATCTCCTTCGGCGGGATGCAGAATCCATAGATGTCCATGTCGTTCGTGTCACTAGACATACCGTAAGCGACCGAACCCATCATGGTTTCGTAGTGAATGTTGTCCGAGAGCCAGTGCGGGGGCCTAATTAGGCCCTTTTCTTCGATGGTTCTTACAGTGCTTGGCATTATCGCCTCCCTTCCGGTTTAGCATAGACCCACCTGCGACCAGAAAGGTTTACAGGAGGTTAGGGAAATAATTCGGTTTCGATTTTCGTAGATACTTTCATGAAAAACCGGTATTACGCCCAAGTCCTGCGGGTCATTGACGGCGACACCTTCGAGGCTTTGGTTGACCTGGGCTTCGGCATTTCGCAGAAATTCAAGGTCCGACTCGACGGGATCGACACACCAGAGATCACGACTCATGCTGGCAAGAAGATCAGGGAATTCGTGCGTCAACTGATAGAGGGCAAACAAGTCATCCTGATCGAAAGCGGCACCGAGAAATTCGGGCGTGCCTTGGCTAAAGTAGAACTGGCAGATGGACGTGATCTAACCAAGTTCCTAATAGAGCAAGACGTGGGTATAGAATACCACGGCGGGAAGAAGAAAACAACCGTTTGTTCTATGCTAGCAATATAGTTTCCTGTTGGTTCGACTGGTTTTAGCTAAGAGACTATATCTTTCCTTATTCATGTAAGCGGCTAGATTTTTCGCCTGCTGTCCGGGGAGGGTATCGGGCCACGGTAGATACTCGAACTCAAACCCGAAATGCGTAAGCATCATTTCCAGGGCGGTTATATTCGGTTTTCCAATCAGGGCGTGAGTGTCACCGTTCACCGAAGAATCATTCCTCGTGGTAGTCGGCTCCAGAGTCAGTTTTAGAATCGGAACGTTGTTGTCGTCCTTCCAGATCACGATATCTAGAAGAATGTGATATGGGTTGAGCCGTTTCCACTCCCTTAGAAGCGTCCAGTGCTGCATACAGTGGTGGAAATAGCCAAGGCACATGATTACGTCGAAACGCTCCGCAGGGAACGTCTCAATTAACTCGTGGGCGTCTGCCTCGATAAACTCGTACTGGAGCGGGCTGATCCCGCATCGGTTCATGTTGTCGATAGACTGTGCTATAAGCTCTGCCCTCGGCTCGATGCCTACCACTTTTGAGGCACCCGCCTCCAATGCGGCAAAGCTCCACCTGCCGTCGTGCGAACCGATGTCGAGTACGGTTCTGTTCCTGAATATCCATTTTACCCGTCTTCGGAGCCGAAAGCCCCTACATCGTAGATGCTTGCTACTCCTATAGCGGATTCCGGTCGAACTGCTTACTCCACACTTGTAGAGCCTTGCCTAGTGCCTGGGTGTATTGATCTGTTTTCCCTTGCAAATATGTTCCAAGCTGTATCATGCAACCTGTTGTGTTGGTTTCCGTAAGGTCGCAAAGGTCTATTGTTCTCCAGAACTTCTCGTTGACCTGAATCCCAGGTGCCTCTTTGACTAAGTTCACAAACGGATCGCTAGCACGTTGGTGTTCAATGGGCGGGTCGCCGACCGAGACATACCAGCCGAGATGGTCGATGATCTTTTTGAAGATGATTCCAAACCAGATGTCGTCGAACCTCCTGTAAGGAGAGTTCTCGCTCATCAGGGGAAAGTAGGTCAGCGGGGTTGCCTGCCGCTTGAAGCAGAAGTTCATTCCGCACAGCGGGAAATACTGTCCCTTTGGGATGATCCTGTTACCGCTAGGCGGGTCAAAATTCTCATTTATCTTGCTTCCTATAGTTTGGATTGCGTCGTAGTCAGCTACCTTGCTCCACAACCCCATGTTTGCCACTACATTTTCGAGTTTACCTAGATTTTCGTATGGTAGGCCTCTAGTTCTCATTCCAGGCACCGACTCCACCCAGCGTTTGTGACTCTCCATTTTCTCTATGTGTGTCCTGAATATGGGAACCCGCCACTCTGGGTCTGGGTAGCAGTCGTCGTCAAGGGTCAGGACATGCGTGGCCTCCATCCAGTAAGCAATCAGGAAGCCAAACGATCTAATAGCACTGTCACGTTTTGAGATGATCCAAGCGGCATCCCCAAGGTACTTGTCTATATCTTCCCAGCAGAAATGATGAAGATTCTTGTCTTTCCCAATGATGTTAAACGTCTTCTTGGGATTGTCTTCGACAATGACAACTTTGTTCCAGTCTCCCAGGCTGTGCCATGAATCTAGGAACCTATTTAGATGTGCCTCTCGGATGGTGGGCACGACGAGGATTTTGTTCTCCATCAAATGTCTTTCCCGATAAAAACCGTTTTTCTGTATACCACAAATCCGTTCTTGAATACAAATGTATCTTTGAACGTAGTTTGCAGTGGTTGGCCGTCTTTGGCCTCTCCGGTAAACTGACCGAGAATGTTTACAGTGTCGTTGGTGGCAGTGACCATTTCTATCTTGTGTTTTCCTTGGCCTATGTTTCTTTCATGCCTGTAGAAAGCCTCTAGGGTGCCGTGAATGGTCTTTTTGCCCCGAATGTAGGTTGCGTCTGGGGCGAAGATCGCTAGGGCTTCATCGATGTTGCCGGAATCGATACTATGATAGTATTGTTCTATCCGACTGATTAACTGGAACATGCTATCCTTATGTTGAAGGTACGCAATAAATTACTAGTTGGGTCTGTGTTCGTTTCGGGTGAACGAACCCGAACGTGGTACAACCTCCAAATCGAGTTTCTCAAGAAGACTACCAAGAGCTTCAAGCATCTTGTCTTCTTAAATGGAGAAACAGACCAGTCAATTTTCACCGAATCCGAGATTGTTGATAGTCAAGACCACGACGCCGTGAAGATACTCAACGGCAATGCACAGAGTAGTAATCATCTGGTAGGTCTGAAGTGCTTGTTCGATAATTTCATGAAGATGGGGGCCGACCACTACCTGTTTCTAGATTGCGACTGCTTCCCGATCAAGAAGGACTGGATGCCGTGGTTACTGAAGAGGATGCACAATAAACACAAGGGCGTGGCGGCACCGGTAAGGACCGAAAATCTAGATGTGTTCCCTCATCCCTCGGCACTGTTCGTTCGAGGACACTGCCTCAATGCTGACTGGTTTAACATGGAGATAGGGTCGTTGAACAATCTCATGGACACGCCGACTTCGGACGTTGGTGCCAAGATTCCCATGAAGCTCTGCTACCCGCTGTTGCGGACCAATTACTTCAACCCGCATCCGATTTTTGCCGCTGTGTATGGGCACGCCTTCTACCACCACACTTGCGGCACGAGGCCAAGGGGTATGGTGACTAGAGCCATGAGCGAAGGCATATTTGAACACTTTGTATCTAATCATTGGGCTATTGAAGAGATGCTTTTCAATGAACTAGCTTCTAACCCAGACAGGTTTGTTTCTAGATTGATGGGGGATTATGATAACTTCACGCAAGTTAAGAATGATCTACTTATGTCCTAAGCACTATTATTTGAACAAAATGTCTAGGGTCAGATTTCACCAGATCGAGGCCATAGCCAAGTTGGTGGACATGAAATGGAGTGGCCCAGGTTGGGACGGATATGATAACAACAAGACTGTTCAGGAAAACCTGGATAACATGTACAACGAGATGCCAGACCTAATCATCTACTTCGATCACTTGGCTCTGAAGGACTTGGCTAAGGCCAGAGTTCCCAGATGTATAATGATGAATGAGATGCACGACCCTGGCGGCGACCGAGAATCTGCCCTCAACATTTTCCGCAACTCAGACCCACAAATCATAATCTGTCACCATAAGAATGAGATGGAGGACAGCTACTTTGACGAATTCAGGAACAGGATGCACAACATCTCCCATTGTGCGAATCATTTTATATTCAAGGACTACGGCTTCCCCAAGACAGTAGATGTGCTGTTGTGCGGTTCGTTGGACCTGGAGAAATATGCACTCAGGCGTAGATTCATCGGTATCATAGACAAACTCAAGAATAAGGGTCACAAGGCAGCGATACACCGACATCCTGGCGGGAGGATGGGCGATGCACACACCAACCGGTATCTGGTAGATTTCGCCAAAAGTATCAATTCGGCAAAGATATGCCTTACTTGCAGCAGCACGCTCAAGTGTGCTTTTGGCAAGTATATAGAAATACCGATGTGTCGTTCGCTACTGGCTGGTGATCTGCCCGGTGAGAGACATGACTTTTTTAGGTCTTTCATGCTAGTCATAGATACAATTGATTCAGATGTTGTGATAATCGACAAGATAGAATCACATTTGGTTGATGCGGCTCTTCTCCAGTCAAAGACAGATAGGGGGTACGAGTTAAGTCTGAACTATACTATGGAACATTACGCAGAGCGGTTCCTATCGGTATTCAAAAGGTATTTGGCTAGGAAGTTGTTGGTATGAAAATCGTAGTGTACACATGCTTGACTGGAGACATAGACACTCTTGAAGACCCCAGGGTGGTCACTAGCAAGTGTGAGTATATCTGTTTCTCAGACCGACCAAGGAATACCAAAGTGTGGAGGGTTGTGCCGCTGATCGAATCCTTCGATGACTCAAGGTTGACGGCTAGGTATCACAAAACCATAGGGGCCTCACAACTAGATTGCGATCTATCAATGTGGCAAGATGCCAAGGTGGTATTTGACAAGCCTTTTGATTTATTTACTACGGGTATAGGTTTGATGAAACATCCTGTGCGTAATTGTCTGTACTCAGAAGGGGAGGCGGTAATTAGGCTCGGCAAAGCCTACTCTGGAGTAGTTAAGAAGCTGACGACGAAATACAAGAATGAGGGGTACCCGGAGCAGAATGGTCTCTACGAAACCTCGGTCCTGATTCGGCCTCGAAATGATGAGTTCAACCGTTTGTGGTGGGAGGAAATCAAGGTCTGTGTTAGGGACCAGATTAGTCTGCCATATGTGTTATGGAAGCTGGGACTCAAGTTTGATATACTAGATGTCAACCCTTTCTTTAACGACTACTTTCACATCAAACATCACAACACAGGCAAGAGATTGATAGCCTTTATATGAAGATATTCGGGTTAGGATTAAGCAAAACCGGTACTAGGTCTCTAGCAAAAGCCCTGATGATTTTGGGCTACAGGACCATCCACTACCCCTGGTCTATGCAAGACATTGATCGATATGAAGCATCTTTAGACATACCCGTTGCCTGTCGCTACAAGGAGTTAGACAGTAAATATCCTGGGTCCAAGTTCATTCTGACCACCAGACCGTTTGATGAGTGGATTGAGCGGCGGCGGCAGAAACCGCCCGATCCTCATACACCTCCGCCGTGGAAGCTGGAAACCAGGATACTCATGTATGGAGACACCCAATTTAACGAGGAACTATACGCTGCCGCCTACCATCGACACCACAAAGATGTCGCCGAATACTTTGCAAAACGACAGTCCGATTTGCTCGTACTGCCTGTGTCGGCTCCGAATAAGTGGGAATTGCTATGCGGTTTTTTAGGCAAACCCATCCCAGACGTTGAATACCCTTGGGAGGGCCGTGCTGGTGTTGATCCGCTGTTGGGCAGGTATGCATCTGCCAGGAGAATGTTTATATGAAGGTTCTGTTTCTAGGATGCCACTGCGATGATATAGAGCTTGGTTGTGGCGGAACGATTAACAAATATGTTGGACTTGGTGTGGATGTGATGTGTTGCACGTTCTCCAAGGTGAGTGTGTTTCAGGGAAAGCACGTCGATCTGTCGGAGAATTCCAGTGCGGCCCTGAAGAGGCTTGGGGTTGATAACATGAGGTTCCTAGACTTTCAGACGAATAGATTTCATGAGATGCGGCAAGACATCTGGCTAAGCGTCAACTCACTTGAGAAATACTACAACCCAGACATAGTGTTTACTAATGAATGGGATAATCAACAGGATCACGAGACCTTATTTAAGGAGGTCACTAGGAACTTCCGAAGAGCTACCATTATTTCCTACAAGGCTTCTGTTAGGAACGCTCCCCAACATGCCTACAATCTCTACGAAGAACTTTCCCAAGTCAACGTCGAAGCCAAAAAGGATGCTCTTCGTTGCTATTATCCACTCTATCAAGACTTGATCTATTTCAAGATGGAAAACATCGAGGCCATAACTCGGAATGCTGGCATATATGTCGAAGCAGAGTTTGCCGAGCCTTTCTGTGTAGTTAAAATGCTATGCAAATAGAGAAGAGGGAAGACTTCCCGAAGCTGCTAGATGACCTGGAACTCAACGGTAATGCCGCCGAGATCGGCGTAGCTCGTGGAGATTTCTCTGCGAAGATTCTACAATCTTCGATCAAGAAACTCTACTCGATAGATTGTTGGGACGTAGAAACTCCGTCTAGTTGGAAGGAACAGGCGAGGAGCAAGTGGACACAGGCAAAGATGGATGAGCTATATCGGGAGGCACAAGATAAGCTGCGGTCTTTCGGAGAACGTTCCCAGATCATGAATAAGTTCTCAGCAGATGCCGTAAAGATGTTCGAGGATGACTTTTTCGACTTCGTATATCTGGATGCATCCCACGAGTATGCCGATGTCAAAGAAGATATAGCCTTGTGGTGGCCCAAAATTAGGCGTGGAGGTATTTTGGCAGGGCATGATTACTTCGCCAGAGACGGGGAATCAGATCGGTGGGGCGTAATAGAGGCTGTCAACGAGCATGTTGAGAGATACAAACTCAAATTATATCTCACAGAAGACAGGTTCAGAAGTTGGTACGTGTTCAAACGCAAAATAGCTATGATATAGCAGACAGACAGAGTAGATGTATCAAGAACATCTCAGTTGCTCTGTGTATGTCTTTGAACAACTTAGCTTTAATTGTACGTAAGTCATCTAGCTCTATTTGTTGGAACTGGTTCTCATGATTGGTCCCGAACTCATATAAGAAACACCATTCCTTGGTTGGTATCTTTTGGTTCTGTACTATAAAGACATGATCTCTACCCCCTGTGCTGGGCGGGGCACATGCTATTTCGTTACCATACTTCTTGACGGTTTCTAATGGTATGATGGCTTGTGCCCGGTAGTACCCTCTGGTGTACTCGATGCAGTTGGAAAATGGTAGTTTGCCACTGTGTACCGAGAAATACTTCTCGTACTCAGGTTTCATATGAGCTTTGTAACCCTCGTCCATTGGCTTCCAGTGGAATTTCGGGTAGTAGGAGACCCCTAGATTGTCTTCGACTTCCAGGGGTATATCTTTTTTGTCTACACTTTTCCAGATAGGGTGGGCCAACACTTCTAAGGCATGTGAGAACCATATGTCGTTCCTACCAACGAATAGTTTCTCTATTACCGGTCGGATGTGCGTATAAAAGTGTTTGATTAAGTCCCAGCCGCCGTATGTTTGGACATAACCCTCCAGCTTCTCTTTGTCTACCCATGATTCGTGATCTGCATATCGCATTAGCTCAAGTCGATCTCCTCCGACCAACAGTGAATCTGATGGCGGGTTGGAGTGACTGTATACTTCAGGCAATAGTTCGCCAGATATGGTGAGCAGGTTTTTGTCGTGTTCATCATCTGAAACAAATCTTATTATATCATGTATTAGGCATGATACTATCAGATTGTCTGTGTGGGTGAAACGTGGTAGACCACGATCTATATGGCGTTCATACCATTTGAGGTCATCCCACAGTTTGTTTTTGTCGGGGGCGAGACAATAGGCCATGTAGAGAGTGCAAAAACCATGTAGAAAACCGTGTTCGGCTTCATGTGTCCAGGCATCCACTGCCCACTTTTTTACCTTGATGCGGTTCAGTAGCTCGACCACACCGCCGTGAATATGATTGGTGCCGCCGACCGGGTTCTTGTTATAATTCAATATCCAAGAGAACTTGTAACATGCGAACTCGAAGAACTCTATGAACTGCTCCAACTTCTTCTCGTTCTCTCGCTGAAGAGCAATGAACTTCGTTATCCGCTCGCCTTGGTTGTATTTTTTCTTGATTTGAAGCATTAGGCGTATATCTTTCTGGAGTATTTCTGTTCTAACATGGCAACAAATCGCCGAACTGATTCATCCCGCAGAGCCATCCGATATCTCAGATCACTTTCAGTAGTAGAGTCATTAAAAGAGATGTGCAATAGACAGCCTACGTTCTTGCACATATTTTCGTTCTGAAGCTGTGTTACACCAGTTTTGCTGGTGTAGCCTAATCTCTTCATGAATTTTAGTCGCTCACTTTTGCCGAAGGGGATAGTCTCGTCATGCCTCAGTTCGGCATCGTAGCGGAAGACTATGCTTGGTTCCCACATTCTTTCCGCCAGGGGGTCGGCTGGTATAGATTCTATGATCCGCACACCTGGAACTCCGTAATACTTATGCGATTCACCGTCGCTTTGCATATCTGCAATGGTCTTATCCCATAGTTGTTGTGTGAAGAAGCAATCCCCGTCAAATAGAAAAGTGAACTTGTGTTGTTCTCTAGATATATCTAATCCCATATTTCTAGCCTTGTTGACGTTGATGGCCTCGACTACTTTTTCCTCGAAGGTCTTGCATTTCAAGAACTTAGACTTGTCGAGTGTCAGAATTTCGACCCGATAGGGCTTCAGTAGCTCTAGTATCCTGTTTCTAGTCTGCTGGTCCTCGATTTGATTAACCATCCAGATTTTACTACAATCTGGGAAAGCTGGTTCATTGTCTAGAATGAACTGTAAGCTCCTGACTCGATTACCTATGGTATCCCTGGGAGGCAGTTCATTGCCTATAATCCTTGTTATCGCATATTTCATGACATCGGTAAGGAAGTAGTTCTATGCTAGAAGTAAGCCGCCGTCTGGCCGAGTACCTGCCCGATTTCCCGCAGGTTGAAACTCCCTGGGAACTGAAGGATGCTTTTGACAACTGGAAGGGTGAAATTAAACTCCCCAGAAGGCAGGTGGACGGACTGGAGACAGCGGAGGTATACGCCGATGAAAGCGTGGTTATTCAGCCATATGCGTTGTTTGCTGGCAAAGTTATTTTGTGCAAAGGGGCTAGAATCGGACCATACAGTTTTATCCGTGGCCCGGTGTTTCTTGGCCCCGGAGCGATGGTTGGTCCACACTGCGAGGTCATCAGGACGATAGTAATGGACCGAACTGTGTTAGCACACAAAAACTCGATTGCGGACACGATTTTCGGCACCGATATCAACTTCTCAGGTTTGTCAACGTGCTGTAATTTCCCCATTGGCAGGGACTACGTTCGGATACGTTACAAAGGCCAAACGCATAGATACAATGGCCGGTTTGGTGCCGTCATAGGCAATGGAAGTCAGCTAGGTGCCCTCACTATAACCATGCCCGGATGTGAGATACCCGAAAACACCTGCATCGTCGGCCAATGTGTTGTGTACGGCCAGTGCAGGGTCAAACCGTTTTTAGGAGTTAATCTAGACAATGTTATCGGTGAAAAAGGCTTCAGGAGAGACAAGTAACCACGTATTCTCTACGGCATCAACTCCGTTCACGGAAGAACATTTCTATACGTTGGATACAGTAGGCGTCTACAAATTCAGTTCCTTCTTATCAAGGGAGGAAGTGGCTTTTGCCAATGATGTCATTAGTGCCCATTTGAAGGATGCCAACCCGTCGCCTTACAAGTTTCCCTTCTTTGAGCTAGACCACTTTTTTGTGCAGCTAATGGCACATCCCTGGATTATGGCTGCTTGCAAAAGAACCGTGGGAGAGCAATATAGATTAGATCACTGCGTTGGCATTCAGCAGCCCGGTATGATACAAAGTGTCAGAAACGGTAATTGGGTCGAGCAAGGGTACAGTCTGGGCAACATTCACGGCGGCAAACATCAGAGTCAGGGATCGGTGTTCTTCTACAATTTCGGAGACAAGGTGTGGTCGGGGCATATCACTGTGGGCATTTTCCTCACCGAGCAGAAAAGCGAGCAGGGCGGATTTTGCTACATTCCTGGGAGTCATAAGCAGGGAAACAACGGCAACGGGTCGGATATTTTCAAGACTGTGCTGGGCAGCAACTACAACGCCCAATGCATGGCGTGTCCCGATGTGGGTGCTGGTGATCTGGTTATTTTTCCAGAGAACCTCATGCACGGCTGCAAACCAATGAAGCCTGGGACGCCGCTAAGAAGGACGATCTACTACAAGTTCGTTCCGGGGTTCTTGGCCTGGAGACCTTACGACGAGATCAAGCACTACGCCAATTACGCTAGGACTGATTTAGAGAGGGCCTTACTGCGGCCTCCGTATGTGGCTAGTTTCCACGATCAGGGACAGATCATGAGTGATAATTTCTACAAAGAAGCAACCAAATGAAGAAGCTGAAGTACATACTGACTGGCACCGGTAGATGCGGCACCGTGTACTATGCGAGACTGTTGGACAGTTTGGGCGTCAGGTGCAGTCACGAAGGGGTTTTTGCTCCTGATAACCTCGACGGCGTTCTGGATCGGCTCAACGGACGGACGGCCATAATTACCAGCAGTAGATCAAGAGAGTACGACGCATACTGGTCCACTGATGACATAGTGGCCGAGTCTAGCTATATGGCCGCTCCTTTCCTGAATCGCCCAGAATTCAAGGATACCAAGGTGATTCATTTGTTGCGGCACCCGATCAAGGTCATTAGCTCTTACTTCTACGACCTCCAATACTACAAGTACCCAAGAGGTACGCCACATGCTTACATGGATTATGTTTACCAGTTCATTCCAGAACTAGAAGACGACACCTTGGACAACATCCTTCGCATCACCAGATTCTATCTGGAATGGAACAAGATGATCGTCAAGAATTGTAAGGACAAGATCGAGAAAGGGGATTATTTGTTGCACAAGGTCGAAGAAGGGTGTGAGCCGGTACTGAAATGGCTGGGTCTAAAACCGACCTCGAATATGTTCCAAGATGAGAAAGCCAACACAATGAAGCACCGAATCGATCTGTTTTCGATCAGCCACTTTCAGCCCCATCCCTTGAGAGACGAGCTTGTAGCTTTTGCCGACAAGCATGGGTACGACCTAACTCCCAAGCAGTACGTACCCAAACTCTTTCTCTAATATTCTTTTTTCGTGAGTAGAATGTAGTCGTAAAACGGGTGCGACATCCGCACGAACCTGGGACCGCCCATGACGCCTTCTATTCGTTCTGCAAGTTTTGGCTGGCTGCGGAAGAAACCCTCTATGTTGCCCGGTATCTGGTTCTGGTAGCGTGGAAACCAACCAGCACCCTCGAATATCTTCTCGTAGGTATAGGCTGGGTCAAGCAGTTTGAGTACGTGTGGTTTCGTATACCCCGGTAGTAGGCTCTTGAGTTCTTCGTCTGTAAAAATCAAGTGTATCCAAGCCTTGTTGAGTTGATGGTACAGGTGCCCGCCGTGTCTAGTAATCCAGGGGTGACACCGAATGAAGGCCCGTCCCTTTTTGTCCATGAGCTTGTGTACCTTGGTCATGACATCCAGGGCCACATCTACCGACTCCATGTGGTCTATAACGTCGTATATGAGTACGATGTCATAAGGGCCATTTGCCTCGACGTGTTTCCAATCGTTTGTCAGAATCCAGTTATCGATTTGCTTTCCCCACTCAAGTATACCCTGCTGAACTGGGTCGTAGCCCACGCCGATAATTGGGTTGTCCTGAGCGATCTGCAAAGTAGTGTGTCCTTCGCCGCACCCCAGATCAAGCACCCGGCACCCTTTGGCAGAACGCTCCATCATCAATTCTATTATGCCTTCGGCCCTCCTGCACTTTTCTAGCTCCGAGTCTGGAGGACAGAGTTGATTTGGTGGGACTGCGTGCGGCCACTCTGGATTGAGGACTAAACTTTTCAACCGGTCAAGCGAGTTTCGTTGTGTTACTTTCAACATGGATACTACTCTCCTACTATTAAATAGAGGGCGAGAAAATGGAAATTGCTGTCGTTTTGAACGCACATGGAAATACAGAGCTAGTCTTAGATACGCTGGCGTCAGTACGGAAGTGGGTGACAGACAAGGTTTTTGTCATAGCAGATGGTGCTTCTTGGCAGACCTGGGGCCAGAACGTGGACCTGGGAGTGCCGAAGGTGGAAGGCTTTAGGCATGGGGCACCGTGCAGTCCCTACCGCAATTATACTCTGGGGTTGATGGTAGCTTCCCAGACATGGCCTGATGTTGATTGGTACTGCTACATGGAGTACGATGTACTCTTCGCCTCAGATTCCTTCAAGGAGGAACTGGCAATTGCCAAGCAGCAAAACGTGTGGTGCCTTGGGAACGATATGCGAAAGGACCGGTATAATCTACCTCTACTCAACTACATAGTTGGGAATAAAATCAAAGAATACTATTACCTTCTAGGGTGCTGCGTCTTTCACAACTCCGACTTCATCAAGAAGCTCAGGGAGAAGAACTTCTTCGAGAGATTCTTGTTCTTTACAAACGAGTTTAGAAATGGGTACTTTCCGGGTTATTCAGAGAGAAGAGGCTATGACTTCGGAGAGCATCTATACCCAACCCTAGCCTGTCATTTGGGTGGGTTGATTGGCGGTTTCGCATCCTGGGATCGCCGGACCCTGACGTGGGGCGGGAACTATCCCAAGTTCCCTATGCGATGGGAACCAGAGTTACATCCAGAGAGTGAGAACTTTGAGGCAGCGGCCATCCTCCACCCTCTGAAAGACCCAAACAACCCCATTAGGCTGCTGCACAAAATGAAAAGGAACACCAATGGAATACACTCACACTCCTGTAATTTTGGTCTTCCTCCTCGACGTAAGTAGCAATACTTACACTCGACTAGTGGACCAATTGGTGGATTGCTGCACTAAACTAGAAGGAGACGACTGCCCTGTTTTTTACAACAGTCAGGACACCTTCTCTACAGCCAAAGGAGTCGCCATAGCTGCTTTGGCCGACTACCAGCCTTTCGAGATCAAACTGTCTCAGTGGATTCAGGTTTTGGTCAAATCAATTACAGGATTCGATGTGATGTACGCCAAACGTGTATTCGTCATCGCAGATGAATTCAAGAAAGTAGACGAGTTCAAGATCACGATGGCTCTGGAGAAGAATCAGAGAGATAATGAAAACAGCATGTTCCATTTCATCCCCATCCTCCAACCGAGTGCATATCTCAAAGAATTGGCTAAGCAGGGCCAGTGCCGCTACCATGAGCTAGCGATCAATAACATTGGACAGCTTATTTCGGATACTGTGAAACAGTCTTACGGGGCCATGAAGGTGAACTCGGCGAATGACCTGGAGGGCCTGCGGCAAGAACTAGAAAGTATGGAGAAACAAGATGAAAATAGGGAAGGAAGAGTTATCTAGGCTAGACCTGCGGCCAGTTTTTTCTAGGTCTCCGGTCGATATAATCGTGCCATTTCACGGCGAGTATCATCGTGTCATTTCTCTCATTCAAAGCATCTGGAATATGACCCAGAGCAACCCGTATCAGGTTTGCCTTGTAGACGACGCCTCTGCTAATCAGGACTTCCTTGAGAAGTTCAAGAGTAGCTATAACCCAGCAGGCTATTACGAAAACCAAATTCTACCCGTCAGGAGCGACAAGCACTTGGGGTTTGGAGGGGCGGTTAATTTGGGACTGAGTAAGACCAAGCAGCCTTGGGTCTGCATACTCCAGTCGGATTGTGTCATTGAAAACCCTAACTGGTTAATAGAAATGGGCCGGTCGTTGGTCAGGCTGGATAAACAAAACGTCCACATGGTTTCTGCTCGCTCGAACAACCCAGGAGACGGTTACGATCCTCGGTTGAAAGCTCTTCGTAAGGAACAAAGCGAGGACATTATACTCGAAGACCCAGATGCGGCTCTGCCACTTTATTGTGTCATGTTCCAGCGTGAGTTGTTAAACCGGATTGGCGGACCCCTCAAAGAGTATTCTTATGGCATGTATGAAGATATGGAACTGGCCTATCGAATGAGGCACCACGGATTCAAACAAGGTATATGCGGCAAGAGTTGGGTACGCCACTACGCAGGCTCTACTTTTACCACGATTAGCCATTATGTAAGTAATTTGGAAGAAATCATAGAAGAAAATCGTCATCGGTGCATTCAAGACATCAAGAGTTTGAAGAAAACCGGCTAGTGCGTCATATATAGAGTGAGCATTGAGGATGCTCGAAACTAGTTTCATTATGGAGGAAATCAGATATGAAGTGCAAAAAGCCTAATGGAGTTTTCACTACAGTAACGTGGAAGCTATTCTATGCAGCCTGCAAGAGATTCCAGATTGCCAACGGCACCTGCAATGCTTTATCCAAGGGTTATGTAGCCGCTGTAACTGTCTGCAATCAGCAGTTGTTCTAAGCTAGGGAAAAGCCCGCCGAAGGCGGGCTTTTCTTTTTACATTTCTACAGTCTGTACTACCGCCTCCAACTCAAGAGGCGTGATCTCAATCCATTCTGTTAGCAAATTGCTATCCTTTGCTTTTCCTCTTGGCCCAACGGCTATTGTGACGTGTGGTGTTGTGTTTACAGAGGGTGGTCCTGATTTAACACGAGCCGCCATTACCTGGAGGTCGAGGTCTAGGGCCACGGCATCAATCTCTAACAATACCCTTTGCCCTTCTAGATGGGCAGCCGGACCTTGATCGAGGCGACCAAGATTCGTGGTCATATGATGACACTTGACCGACCACCCTTCCGGTATTATTAAACTGATGTATTCCCTAAGTTTATGCGGTTCGTTTAGAACCGCCCCGCTGTACACGAAACCCATTAGCTATCATCCCGTTGCATAGACGCTGATTTCATTGGAGTTAAACCCGCCATAGCCTTCCAGTCTTCTAGTAGCTTCGCATGAGCTTCTGCTGCCTCCTTTTCGGCTTTCTTGCGGACTCGTGTTTCGTACCTGGGCCAGAATGCATAAAGAAGATATTCCCACCACTTCAGTTTGATTTTCGGCGGTGAGACCACTTTGATCTGCGGCTGCTGTAACCCCTTGAGAGGAGTTAGATTGCGTATCTGTATGACATGGTGTTCATTAGATATGCCGCTTGGCTCGTAGTCTTCCTTCGGATTTATGAGTTCGTGGAACTCATAGTGATGCATACCGTCAGCACTTCTCTGGAAGTGCATTGGTATACTCTTCTTCTTGCAGTATTCTACCACTTCTCTCTCGGTAGAATCAAGATAGTCAGGCTCGAAGACTATAACGAATTTACTAGAGCCTCGATTATCTCTAGATGTCTCTTTTTTGAACTTGATTTGATTTTTACAACAGAATTCCTCGAAGCTCTTCTCCGCATTAGAGACGTGTTTGCTTCGGAGTATCTTGGTGTGCTTTATTGCGTGCATATTACTCCTTTCTAACTGCTTAGTATAGTAGCAGTTGGAAGAATTTAATAGTGCGTCAGGATTTTGTAGCCATCCTTTGTAACTAGAACAGTATGCTCGAATTGAGCAGAGAGCTTGCCATCAGCAGTACGCACGGTCCACTGGTCAGACTCATCTAGGAGCCATTCACTTTTTCCTTCGTTTATCATTGGCTCTACTGTGAAGATCATACCGGGCAGCATGATGGGGCCTTCGGACCTACGTGCCGAGTGGGGTACTATCGGTTCCTCGTGCATTCGGATGCCGACGCCGTGACCACAGTATTGTTGGACAATTGAGTAACCTCGTGGTCTAGCTATGTTTTTGATGCGATCACCGATGACGCCCAATTTGCGATTTGGACCTATTGTTTTGATGCCTTCCACCATACATTCGTAGGTCGTGTCTACGAGCCGTTTTGCCCGGTCGCTGATTTGTCCCACAGGAAAGGTTCCACAGATATCGCCATAGTAGTTGCCAAGTTTAGCAACTATGTCGATGCTTACGATATCACCCTCTTTTAGCCGAGTTTGGTTGGGTACACCGTGGCACACAACCTCGTTTACAGATATGCAGGTTGCTTTTGGGTAGCCTTGGTATCCTAGACAAGCAGAACTTCCATCTTTTGATTTGATGTATTCGTGTATCAGATCGTCTATTTCTTCGGTGGTGATATTCGGCCTAATTAGTGTCTTGGCGTATATCAGGGCTTCGGAGACTAGATTGCAACTTTTGCGGATGCCGTTGATCTGCTCTGCGTTCTTGATGATGATCCCCATACTCTTATAATAGAGTATTTTGCTTGGCTTTTGTAAGTTAAGAGATCATTGCATCAGAATTGGCGAGTAGATCGGCGAAAGTTGGATGCCAGCTAGAACGAGTTTCATTCAACTCATCCCAAGTCATCCATCCGACAGGTAGAATACAAGGCTGGCGTGTAATTTGAGAAATACCGTCAGTTCAACGGGAATTAACACTCATGGAGATGATAAAGTTCATGCTAAGAAATTGGCAGGTGGTCGTCGGAGAAGTGAGAATCAAACACAAAATCTCTCACTGTGAGATTTTAGTAGGTTTTGAGGAACGGTAGACATCAGGCTTTGAAAGGATTCTCTAAATGAAGGAAATGCCTCTCAAGATGGGAACCCCGGTTTCGACTCGGTTCTGTCGGTTAACCTTGATGATTTCATGCGTCACGGATTGATCTCCTAGCAGCGGCGTGCAAGTAGAGTACCCAGAAGATTATCATGTCGTAGGTAAAGTGGACCAGAATGGCAGCCACGATTCCATATTTGAACATGATGTAGAACAAGAAAAGACCGATGTACCAAGAATTCACGACTCCCAGGAATCCTTGATACTTGTGGCCGTCTCGAAATTTGGCGTTGACAGCCAGAACCGCCGCACCGAGTAGCCATCCCTGATTGACTAGAAATTCGCTGAAGTAGCGGAGTGTCATGAAGTCGGCGAACGGCAGGACGATATACCACGATAGCAGGCGAGGCAGTTCGGCCCACGACCAGCCGAACATCCAATTCAAAAAACCAAAAAAGAGGAAATTCGTGATCTGGATGGCGATGAAGGCACCGTAGAACAGCACCCACCGAAAGATGATTTCCTCGAAAAAGCCAGCGATGCCGCTGATGATTGCACCGCCGATGATAAAGTCTTCAGCGTTGTCGATATGCTCCTTCTTCCAGTCGGCTCGAAATGCTAAGAACATCTGGATAGAGAAGCCCCATACGAAGATCGGCCAACCGGTCTTCACACCCTCCCAGATCGTGTCGCCATCCCAGACCCAGAACTCGAAAATCGTAAACGGAATAGAGTTAGGCCACAACCACTTGCAGAGGCACACGAATGGGAATGTGATGAAGAACTTGCTTTTCGGTTCCTTCGTCTTCCGTTTGACGGAGAATTGCGGCAGCCACGATTGGCGTTTTTTCATGCCAGTTCTCCTATAAAAATGGGCCGTCTAGTGATCACTACTAGACGGCCCATATTACTCCATTTCCGGGGAACTGTTAAGTCCAACCGTTTTCCTTCCACCACATTTCTACAATGATCTTGCGGAAGTAGCCCTGGAAGTCGAGCGAAAGGTCGGTCGCTCCGGTGACGTGGTGTGCCACTTCTTCCACCACCGCCTCCATCAAGAGCTTGTTGATGCCGTTGTTGGCAACATGCTCGTTGATATAGACAACGCCGTTGTTGTAGTAGCCGTGGGTCATATTCTCTCTGGACATGATCTCACGGAAGCAGTTGACGGGCGGCTTCTGCTTGTGTCGTGTCAGGTCGAGTTTGACTAGTTTGTTCCAGACGATATCGACTGCTTCCAAAGCAACAGGCGTCGGGTCTAGAATCTTGCGGCCCTTCGCCTCGTGCGGGTCAAGGACTTTCTGGACAGTCTGTACGTCGTTCTCCTTGGAGGCACGCACCAGGGTAGCCGCCTCCACGACCTTGACCTTGTGGCCCTTTGATTGAGCGTACTTGATGATCTGCTCGTCGTCCTCGTGGGCCAACACCACGCCCTCCTCGCCAACTGCCTTCTCCCAGCCTTCTTTCCAGTTCTTGCGGGCCTTGTCCCGCAGGGCGGCGTCGTAGATGCGTTCGGTCGAGAGGTAGTAGGACTCGAAGGTAAGCTCCCACACCTTTTGGCGGTCAATAGCCGCCTTGAAGACCCTAGCGATGGCTTCGGAGTCGGCGGCACGGAGAGCCTTGGTTGCCGCTTCCTTCACTTCGTAGTCGCTGACGACCCGGCTTTCGTCTAGAACCAGTTCGTCATCGAAGTTGTAGTCGAACAGCGACGGTTCTTCGTAGTCCGTAATCTCACGGACTAGAACGCCCTTCTTGTAGACGACGGCGACACGTTTACCTTCCGTCACATTCCGGTCCCGCTTCGGTAGAATGACCGTGTTCAGCAGTTCCGGCTCGCTGAAGTGCAGGAACCGCTTCGGAAGTTCCAGGTAGAACTGGTTGATATCCGGGGTTAGCGGAAGGTAGACTCTGGTGTACCCGGACTTTGCCCGTACCTGGGAGGCATCCACGATTTCGACCGTAAGCCGCCTGTCCTTAAGGGCTTTACAGAAACTACCCTCCTCCCGAATGGTGCGATCCAAGGCGTTCGAGACGAACTCCCGCAGGCCCATTGCGAGGTTGTTCCAGTCGAACTTGCCGTAGTCTACGGAGAAATTGAGGTCTTCCGTCCGCTTGACTTGCTTCTGCTCGCCTCTGGAGCCGGTGACACGGCAGAAAACCTTCCCGTAGTGTTTGATCGTCAGGCCGTCGTTCATCTGATGCGGCTTCACGAAGAAGGAAAGCCGAAGCGTGCCGCAGAATACGATGGGATCGATTTTATTTCGGAGGCACAAGTTGATGGCGTGCTTATTCCCCGACCCGAACTGGCCGATGGTGCCGTCTGTTCCGGCAGTGGTCGAAACTCCCAGGACCATGAAACCCTCTGGCGGTGCTTCGCCGGGGTTTTGGATCATCAGGTAAGAGCTTGCTTGGACGCCGCTGACTTCACTATCCATCGTGGTTTTCCTCCTCGTGCGAATGCCGAAACCTCAACACAACCCCACTATAGTGCTGAGATGATCAATGTAAAGTCTGTTTTTTTCGGTGCGGTCGTGCTAGCGGGGTTTTTGAAACTGGTCTTTTTTCTCAAGGCCGGGCCTGCTAAAATCCGCACTCGTTGGCGGCATGTTGCCGCTGAGCCTGACCACGGAAGCTGGCTTCTAACCAGGAGAAGGATGATGTTGGTACTTTCTAGAAAGCGGAACGAGTCAATCGTCATCAACGACAACGTGAAGGTGACGATTGTAGACGTGAAAGGTGATCGGGTGCGGGTTGGCATCGAGGCTCCGAAGGAAGTGCCTGTCCACAGGCAAGAGGTTTACGATACCATCCACGATGACGGTACCCAGGAGGACGGCAAGACGGATGAGAGCTAGATGCTGTCCACATTGTCAACAGCCGGTTCCCGTCGAGGAGAGTTACTACTTCGATGCCGATCTGAGCGTCCGATGCGGTAACTGCAACCGAGTTGTTTTTCCAACCACCCAGGCGGCAGAGGCCGAAATAGATTTATCGCTTCGGACTGGTTGGCAGCAGCACTCTCAACAGTTGCCCCGCCTATTTCCTGGCAGCTACGTCGGCCCTCAGTTCGCCGAATTGGGGGCCGACGTGGACGCCGACGTTGATTGACTGACTTGACGCCCGGCTTCTTATCACTATCATGTTCTCGACAAGGACGGTCCCATGTCGGACGCTGCGAAGAAAACGCCTCTCGTGCAGGAGTTTGAGAGGGCCTTTGGACAACTGAACAAGGGTCTGTTCGGAGACAGGTTTCGGCTGCCGACGCATGTTGTACAACCGGACAAAAAGGTGGTTTTTCGATTTGTCGGAAACACGCCCAACGCCTACCATATCACAGTTGGCGGGTACTTCGGCAAACTGAAGACCATCAAGGAGCTTGTGCAGGAGTACCTGCACGAGATGGTCCACATCTCGAACTGGTACGACAATATACTGGACTGCACGACGAACCAGTACCATCGTCGAGAGTTTCTAGATGCTGCCCTCAAGGTCGGCTTCTACGTCTCTAGGCACAAAGTACAAGGGTGGGGGATTACTAGAATCGATCCGCCCAAGATAGAGAATACACAGGCCCCGGAAGAAGAAGCCGCACGGCGGCTGGCCGAACTTCTCGAAAACTTCAAATTTCAAAAAGACGTTTTCGAGAACAGCAGGGAGGAAATCAGGCGGTTGGCGAACACGCCCAGGAAGGTGTGTTTCCTAAAATACGTTTGTCAATGTCCTCCTCCGCACAACTCTATCCGGTCGGGTCGCCGACCGGATGGGCTGCATCCCCTCAAGATCAGGTGCGAGAACTGTAACTCGTTGTTTGTGCTAGCGAAGGGCAGATGAGGCACATGGAGGAAAAATGAATGACAACCGAAACCCTGGAGTCGGAATTACGACGTGTTCTGTACGTCACTCCCCACGCCCGCAGTATTAGAGACCTTTCTATATCGGTCACGGACGACACGATCACACTTCAAGGACGGGCGACAACGTATTACCAGAAGCAGGTGATTCAGCACGCCATTCTGAATTACCTCGAAACTCACCGGAACAATGGCCTCGCTGGAAGGCAATTCCGCCTTCTGAATGCGGTCACCGTGTTTTACCCGGAAAAGCGAGATGACTGATTTTACATGGGCGGTGCTCGGCACTAAAATGTTCCCGAATGAAAAAGGGGGGACAATGCCAAGACCCAGCCTAACCATGTACCCGCCAAAGCCCAGAGGCAAGCTAATCTCTGGTCAATTACCGGCCTACGAGAAGAGTGGGAAGTGGCTTGCTCAACGCAAGTTCAACGGCACTCACATCCTCATCTCGATCTCCCCCGACCGGGAAGTAGACATCATCCGTCCTGGTGGTGAACCCACGATCCAGTTCACCCCGACGAGGGAACTTTTCGATGAATTTCGCAGTCTAAAACTGGAGCCGGGACTGCAATACTGGCTCGATGGCGAGCTTCTGAACAATAAAACGGCTTCCACCCACTACAAGGGGAAACTGGTTCTTTTCGACGTATTGCAAGCTGGGCGTTACCTTTTGGGAAGACCCGCCCAGATAGAACGCCTAAAGATGCTGGAAGGCATTTGCCATTCCTCCACACAACTAGAATCCGCTGCTGGTATTGCTCTGGTTGTGACCCCCAATGTCTGGCTTGCTCAATCGTTCTTTACCGACTTCGTTCCCAGGTTTCGTGATTTTCTAGACCACGATGAGATCGAGGGCTTGATGCTCCGCAAGAAAGATTCGTGCCTGGACAAATCTGGCTCGAAGAAATATGTGGTGGACTGGATGATTCGATGCCGCAAACCCCATTCAGGAGGTAGCTACGACTTCTAATTGACAGATCAGACCAGCGTATGTATATTGGCGGTGGTTCGCCAGTATACCAAAACTGAACTCAAGGCTGTCCAAACCGGAGGTTAAGGACATGAGTACCACCACCGAACTCGATGTGAAAACGGAAGCTGCAGAAACCCCAATTGAGGAGAACGAACTACACGCAGTCTTGGCAGTTGCCAAGCAACTCGACTGGCTCGAACACGTCGAGGGCAATCTGTTCAAGGTCAAGGTCGATGCCATCCAAACCGCAGACGGGTCGCTGGATACCAAGCTGACCGATACCGTGTTCCGTGACCCCCGCTCCATGATCTTGCATCAGGGCGGCAAGAAGGGGCAGGTGACGGGCATCTCCAAACAGGAGATGGACGAGAAGCGGGAAGACATTCGCATTCGTGGCCTGATGGACCCACTGATCCTACGATGGGTCAAGAATGAAAACGCCGACGAGTGGATCGACCCGGCTGAGTTCCACAAGGACGAACTGCCGCAGATACTCTCTGTGCAGGTGGTTGACGGCCACTTGCGACTCCGCTGCATCAAGAAGCTGCGGTCGGACAAGGCCAAGTGCTACAACTCCGACAGCGGCCAAGTGGAAACCGCCCAGAAAGTCTACGACTACATCCTGTGCCGCATCATGGTCATGGACCACGAGACGGCGTATCGCTATGCCTACAACGGCAACGACAAATCAACGCCGATGGGCGATGCCGCTGATGTGGCGAACGTCCGACAGTGGCGGCGATTCGGTTGGGACGACGCCAAGATTCTTCAGACGACGGGCCACAGCCCGACGTGGTTGAAGGACATGAATGTCGTCGCCGGTCTGGACGAGCAGTGTTTCGATGCTCTGGCGAACAAGGAAATCAACCTTGCCGTCGCCAAGGTACTTGCCAAGGTCGAAGACCTGGAAGAACGGCTTCAGCTTCTCTCCAAAGCCAAGGATGCTGCCAGTGAACGTATCGCCAAAATTCAACTGAAGCTCCAGCAGGACTTGGACAAGGCCGATGCCGCCGCCGAGATCGCTGAGGCTGCTGCCGCCGACGCCGACCACCGTGGCGATTCCAAGGGCAAGGACAGGGCACAAAAGCGACTGGAGAAGGCAGGAAAGCGTAGGCGTCGTCTCACCGACGCAGCCCTGGCCGCAGGGTCTCGCCGCACTGCCGGGTCTCGTGACCTGCAAGATGGCCCGAAGAAGCTGACGCACGCCAAGGTCAGAAAGCACTGGTATGACCCGGTGTGCCTCTGGCTCAAAGAGGCCCGCAAGGAGAACCCCAAAGACCCGCTGGACGACATTGACGTTGATGACGCCCGGCTGGTCAAGAAACTGATCGACGCCCAGAACGAGGGCGAGACCGATCTGCGGAAGGTCTTGCGGACCCACAAGAAGGACAAGGAGAAGAAGTAAAACGACGGTTTGGCCTCGTCGTCCTCCGACCCACCCCAGAGGCATCTGCCTCTGGGGTGGGTTTTTTATTTTGATGGATACATACAGTAATGATTCACCCATTCACTGGAGGAATGCTTTCCTGATGGGAATCTACCTCTGTCCTTATTGCGGACGTTCGCCCGGCAGGACGCTAGGCGACGGCATCACGACTTGTGATAACTGCTTGCAAGTTTTCGATAGTTCAGCTTTTCACAAAATACTCTCAGCGGCTTGGGTAGCAAGACGGCATAACGTCAATGATATAGAAGTGCTGCTACATAAGTGCGATCTAGAACGTGACCAAGCCGAGCTAGTAATGAAATACATTTCTGACGAGTTATATAGTCATGAAGAGTTTTTACATCTAGTCAGAGAGTCATTCTGCCTTGACAAGTGTGCCTGATTCTTGGATATTGTAGACACGTCTCTAATGAAGGCTGTGTCGCAATGAGAATCAATCTATGGGCAGGTGCAGGAGCAGGCAAGTCAACTCTAGCGTCGTGGTTGTTTTCACAACTCAAGATGAAGGACTACAGCGTTGAGTTGGTCCATGAATACATCAAACAGTGGGCCTACATGAAACGTGTGCCGAAGTCCTTCGATCAAGTCTATATCTTCGGCAAGCAATTACATGCCGAGGATATGGTTTTTCAGAGCGGCGTTGAACATCTCGTGACTGATAGTCCTCTCTGGATGCAGATCGTCTACGCCAGGAAGTACAATCTCCCTGTGTGGCGAGAATTGCTAGAAATCTGCCGTATCTTCGAGGAGCGGCATCCCTCTGTCAACATTCTGCTCGACCGGTCTGGTATTACATACCAACAAAACGGACGCTATGAGACCTACGACCAAGCAAAGGAAGTAGATCGTCTCATGCACGAGTTCATGGCCGTCCATACATCGAATTTTCACATTGTCAAAGCTAGAGATTACGAGTATATTTTAGCCCTCGTTGAACCGCTGCTCTCAGGGAGGGTTGTTGATGACGGCTGCGTTGTGTCTTGATGGTAAAGCCGTTGCGAAGCAGATTGAAAGCAACATTAAGAGGCGGGTGGAATCTCTGAAACGCCCGCCTCATCTCGTTGCCATCAATGCCTCGACCGAACCGGCCAGCGACATATATGTTGGGCACAAGCAGAGAGCGTGCGAACGTGTGGGCATACGAAGCACGCTAGTCAAAATGAGACAACCAGCTACGTTGTCTGGTTTGCGGCAAACAATACAGGATTACAACTTAAATGATGGAGTTGACGGCATTCTCGTACAATTGCCGCTGCCGTTCGACCCAGGCCCGGTATTCGATGCTATTTCGCCAAAGAAAGATGTCGATGTCTCCAACCCACACAACGTCGGCTTGCTTCTGCAAGGACGCCCCAGGTTTCTCACCTGCACCCCTCACGGCATTCAACACCTGTTGCGATACTACGACATCGGCGTGCAAGGCAGGAAGGTTGTAGTAATCAATTCGTCCAACATCGTTGGCAAGCCGTTGTTCGCCCTGCTCGTCAATGACGGGGCGACAGTAACGATATGCAACCACCACACGCCGCCAGCCATGTTGAAGCAAGCATGTCTGGCTTCCGAAATCGTCGTGGTTGCGGTTGGTATTCCAGGGTTCTTGACCGCAGACATGGTTTCGAGCAATGCAGTTGTGGTTGATGTGGGGATCACCAGGAGGGATGGCAAGATATACGGCGATGTAGACTTCGAGAACGTGAGCAAAGTCGTTCGTGCCATTACGCCAGTGCCGGGCGGCGTGGGTCCGATGACTGTTGCGATGCTGCTTCAGAACACGGTGGAAGCTGCCGAGCAGCGTTCGATGACAAGCGACTTTACTTCGGTGTGCCCTCCACTATAATGCTGCCCGGAGGTACGAGGCGATGATTAAAGTTGGCATCTTGGGCGGAATCGCTTGCGGCAAAAGCACGATCACAGAGTACATGCACCAACTCGGTGCATGTGTTCTTTTTGGCGATGCCATCGCCCATCGGGTTTTGGAGTACCCGGAGATCGTTGACCAGATGGAAGCACGCTGGTTGCCGAAGTACCCGCACTACCGACCGATCAAGGACATTACGGGAAAGGTGGTACGGAAGAACGTGGCCCAGATTGCCTTCGGAAACCCGGAGGAATTGCGTTTTCTGGAAGCGATCACTTGGCCTCTGATCCTGAAGGAGCTTCAGACTAGATAACTCAGGCGGAAACGAGTCTAGGCCGACCAGTGTACCGCATCGACAATGCTGGTGATATCGTGGAACTCAAACAACAGGTGGACGAGCTATGGCAGCAACTAACGTGATCCGCCCGATGTCCGAACAGCAGGGAGTCGGGTTCTTTGCCATGACGCCTGTTGACGTGGCTCCAGGGTATCGCTATGAGCAGAAGGGGCGATACCACAACTACCACTTTACCCAAGATAACTGGTTCTGGCCCGAAGCGGTCAAGGCCAACAACCGCCATGACGCCAGTTTCAATATGGACGCCTTCTCGCCCAATCTCAATAAACGTCTACATATTGGGCATCTTCGTCAACTAGTCCTGGCGACGGCCTACCGTCGCTTGTTGCCCAACGTCCGCTTCGTAGCTCTGCTGGGAAAGTCCATCGGCTATCTCCCAGGGGCTATGTCACGCCTACAGGGGTGGTTCGATTTCCTTGCTTACCATCCTGCTATCACTATGGACGACATGATGGCAGAGGTAGACAAGCAGGAAGACCTGATCCCCAAGGTGGACGGCGAAGGCGAATACACTGGCTGCAAGGTGTGGGTCGGCCCAACGGGGCCGGTGGTCGTTCGTCGTTCCGATGGCACGGCAACCTACGCTCTACACGATCTAGTTTTCGCCAACAAGGTAGAGCCACGCTACTATGTCACAGGAGAGGAGCAGAAGGGTCACTTTGCGTCTCTGGGGCTGGCCGATAAGCACCTTTCAATGGGACTCGTGCTTGATGCAGCGACCGGCAAGAAGATGAAGTCTCGTGACGGCACCGCTATGGACGCCGACGATGCAATGGCGATGGTCCAGAGCAAGTTGAGCGAGACGCCGGACCCAAAGAAACTAGCATGGAACGTGCTTGCTTGGAACTTCCTGCACGTTTCCCGCACACAGAACGTCACCTTCGATCCTGCGAAGTGGACGCATCCCGATAGTCCTGGGATGTATATCACGTACACTTACGCTCGTGTTGCCTCAGCCTTGAAGAAGGCGATCATCGAAACCGCCCACCGAGATGAATTTACGGAGGGCGATATTGCTCTTCTGGGGATGACGAGCTACTTACCATACTGGCTCAACCGCAGCTACGAGACGATGAATTTCGCTGGGTTGGCTAACTATGTTCATGATTTGGCACGTAGGCTCGTTAATGCCTACCACGCCGAGTCTATTAAGGATGGGCGGGTCGGCTTTAAGGCCGCTGTTTTCACCGCATTTACTTGTCTAGGACAGACAATGAACCACTTGGGAATGTTCCCACTGGAACAAGTATAGTGTGGGGTGTTTAATGCAGGACATGACACGAGCAGAACTGGAGGAACTAATCCAAAGGATGCTGAAGGACCGGCACCCGATCAAACTCTTCTCCCTGAATGCTTCGGCGGACTACGCACGTCAAGTAGTCGAGCATTTGGGAGTGAAACTGATAGATCATCACGAACCCTTCTTCGAGGACGGCGAGGCGTACTGCCGGGCGTCGGACGGGACTTCAGGTAACGTCCGTGGGCACGATGTCTATGTCATTCACTCTCTATACTCCGACGAGAACGAGAGCGTGAACGACAAACTGGTGAAGCTGGCTATCCTCTGCGGAAGTTTGCGTCAAGCCAGTGCCTACTCGATCACGGCGGTAATTCCTCACTTGGCCTACGCTCGCCAGGATCAAAAGGACAAGAGCCGTGCCCCGGTAACAACGAAGCTCATTGCTTGTATGCTAGAGTCGGTAGGCGTCAACCGATTCTTGTTCATCGACGCTCACAATGTCGCTGCTGAACAGAATGCGTTCGATATCCATACCAACATCGACAACCTCGAATGCAAGAATCTACATGCGGCGTGGTGTGCCGAGCATCTTCGGGGCAATACGAAGCGGGTCGCCGTCCTTTCGCCCGACACAGGCGGTCTCAAGCGAGCAGACGCCTTCCGTAAATCCCTTGCCAAAACTCTCGGCATTAAGCCGACACAGCTAGACGTGGTGATCTACGACAAGATCAGAGACAAGGACACAGGGAAGGTGAACGGCGGGCGAGTCATCGGCGATGTGAAGGATTCGTTGGTTATCGCTGTAGATGATATGATTAGCACTGGCGGGACCATTGCCCAGGCGTGTCAGGCAGTGAAGAAGTTCGGGGGCGAGGTATTCGCTGTCTGTGTTACACACGGCTTGTTTGTGGGAGACGCTAATCCCAATCTAGAGAAGATTGATGCCCATCTCGTTGTCGGGGATACAGTCTCTCCCTATCGTCTGAATGATGCCAACCGCCGCAAGCTACACGTCGTCAATACGACAAAGCTGGTCGCAGATGCGATACGCCGAATCCACAGCGGAACCGGTTCCATATCGGAGCTATTGTCGTGATGTCCACCAAACAAGCACAGGCCCAGCAATGCTGGGCCTGTGCTTGTTTTTCTAGGAAGCCAGAGCCGGGGCTAATCTCTTGCCTTCCAACTCCGACCGCAATACAATAACATCCTTGGATGCATCTATTCCTACACGCACCCGATTCTGGTTGTCGATGCGAACTATCGTGATGGCGATATCGTCCTTGCCCGGCACCTTCAGCACGATTTTCTCGTCCTGTTTCCTTGATAAGACCAGCATACTAGCTCCTTTCTATGGTCGCCTTGCTAGTCTAAGAGAGAACGAATTTCGGAAAAATTCTACCATGTACCCCTTCACAACGGCTAGTCGCAGCAGTATACTTGGCTGTAGAGGGGATGGAATGCTCGAACCCCCAAGCAGTAGGCAAAGCGAGAAAATCGGCCTCTTCTCGCAAAGCCTTGGTAAAAACCAAGATAGGGGCCTGTTCAACCGTCTAGGTTAGGAGGATTCCGATGAGTTTGCTGGCTATTCTCGAACGTCAGCGGGAGGAACTGTCAGGGCAGAAGGCCCAACTGGAAAAGCAACTCGACTGGCTTACGAACAAGATCGAGAACGTGGAAGCGGACATCAACGAAGTCCGTGAGTTCGAGCCGGAAGAGGGCAATTCCGAGGCCGCATCCCCCGCACCCGCCACGAACGGTCGTCGTACTCACCACACTCGTGCGGTCGCCTCGTTCACGAAGGAAGGCGGCACCCGCAAGCGTGCCAAGAACGACGTTCCGTTGAAAACCCTGGTGTTGTCGATCCTGAAGAAGCACCGCAACGGCCTTATCTTGGGGGATATCGTCGTCAAGTGCCGTGAAGCAGGCTATAAGTCGAGCGTGGACGACAAGAACCCGGAGCGGTTCCCGCAGATCGTTTACCAGCAGCTTCACAAGCTGATGAATCCGCCGAAGGGCACCAACGCCCAGGTGGAACGCTCCAGCAAGGACAAGAGCAAGTACATGCTGGTTGCCGCCTAAGCGTCCGGCAACACGTCTGATTCGCAACGGCCCGGCGTCCTCGCCGGGCCGTTTCTTTTTGTTTTTACAATGTGGCGTGAGAGAATAGAATGGAGTCTGCACCTGTGCCGGAAGAATCGGTCGTAGGGTCGCTCAACTGGTGCCAGAAACGAAGCCGGTGACGCAGGCCCAGCGTTAAAGCAAGCCGTTGGCCTAAGTGGATTCGTTGGCTTTGGGGCGGTTGACCTCGTAGCTCAATGGTAGAGCATCGCCCTTTTAAGGCGAGGGTTGTGGGTTCGAGTCCCACCGGGGTCACTAGAGTTCAGCTACACCTTTATCTTGGAGGACTTTCATCAGGGTTTTCTTGGCAACGTTGACTCGACTCTTGACTGTTCCTTTGGGAATTTCAAGGCGAGCCGCACTGGTCTCCTCTGGCTCATCTTCGTAATACCGACCATGTTGTTCGATAACCTGTTTCACATGATGTCTGTTGTCCTAGCACTGCTGCTGGGCGAATACTACAAAAACAAGGTGCGGTCGGCTCTGAGGTTGGTCGGCGACACTTTTGATGATCGGATTATGCACGCTGCCTTTGCCATCATCTCATGGAAGGCCATCTCTTGTCTTGAGTGGTACGTAATGTTGATCGTTGTTGTGCCGCTGCTAATTTTGCTTTTCAGTATTACTCGAATTATACGAGGCTCATCATGAGACGAGTCGTATTACGTCACAACAAGGTCTTGCACGGCTTGACCATTCATCAACTGTTGATACTCTATGTTGTGAATAGGTTGGGTGAGCCTACATCGAACGAGATCGCCGAGGAGTATCATCGATTGACTAAAATCGATATGGCGTATAACTTCCAGTATATCATGCCAAAGCGGTTGCATAAACAAGGACTGTTGCACGCCGCCCAAGTCAAAAGTGATCGTGGGCAGTGGGTGTATTGTTGGAGTCTGACAGCGAAGGGCAAAGAAATTCTGAAGAGTGGTCTAGCTCTAACGGGAGCCTTCACAGGAGGCAGAAGATGATGACGTCTGACGAATTCATGAAGGTTGCCTTTTAAGAGTTTCTACGTCAAAAAGGGTAGGCGATATCTTGAGAACAAGCTGTATGAGAACATTCTAGTCCTCTCCAATATCGAAGCAAAGAAACCGGGCAAGGGTACTTTGACTCGGTTCATCATTGACTTTCGGGCAAAGTACCCAGGCGTCCCGATCATTGTTGAGTGTGTTCTACAGGTTCGTTTCGCCGAGGGGCTGCTGAAGCGTGGCTTCAAAGAATACGAGTATTCACCGCAGAACTATTACCTGCTACCAGAGGACTCATTTGTTGTCTTTGGTTGATTCCATCAGTGCTTGTACGTTGTCTTTGCAGAAGCCGTGTTCGCCTCTCTCGATGAACTCGTATATCACGCCAGTTAAGGCAGATGGCCTAGTAAAGACTTGAGTTAGACCTGGGCATTTCATTGGCTCCACTGACGAGAATTCAGCGTAGCCCTTCTCCTTCCATTCATTCATCTTTTCTTCGACTGAATTAACTAGATAAGCCATATGATGGATACCGCCAACACCATCTCGGTGGGCAACCCATCTTCCAACAATAGAATCCGGCGATCCATCCGAGACGAAAATCTCTGGCGGCAGGTGGTACTCCTGCACCACACTTTGCAAGCCGTCCGGACCTTCTGGGTCAGGCAGGTAAACCGCTTCACCGACTGTCCACGGCACCGATTTGTCAAGTTTTTCTGGGGGTTCCAAAGCGATGCATTTGGTGGTGCTGCCATCAGGGAACACGATGTCAAATTCGGTCTGCAATTTGTAACCAAACGCCTCCATAAAGAAGCGAGCGGTCGCCCAGCGGTCGGCGACTCGGTAGGCAACGTGGTCTAATCGCATTTTTGCTCCTTTTGGTAAATGACCTAAAGCCAACTCTACTAAGGGAGTAACGCTGGGGTGATTTCGGTTTTACAACACCTGCTTTTCACAGTAAAATGTAGTAGGATAGATATTTAGCCGAGCCGGGAGGAGATGATGAGCCGGAAGAAAAGGGATGGAATGACAGCTACCACTGGTGAAATTTGTGATTTCTGCACCAAGCCTCGTAAAGAGGTTGGCCCATTCGTGGAAGGCCCAGGGTCCGAAGCGAACGGCAATATGAAGGTGTTCATTTGCCGGAACTGCCTGGAGTACGGCGTGGTCTTGATGGACAAGGAGGAAAAGAGGCTCAAAGGCGAACAGAAGAAGGTTCTAGAACGCATTCCTCGCCCCATCCAGATCGTGGAGCATCTGGACCAGTACATTATCGGCCAAGACACAGCAAAACGTGTCCTGGCAGTGGCCGTGATCAACCACTACAAGCGAGTGCTGAACGAGGCTGTGTTTCGCCGTATTCGCAACACCGACGATCCGCTCGCAGAAGTAGAGATCGACAAGTCCAACTTGCTTCTCATTGGGCCAACGGGCTGCGGTAAGACGCTCCTTGCCCAAACCTTGGCACGGCTGCTCAATGTGCCTTTCGCTATCGGCGATGCTACAACGTTGACTGAGGCTGGCTACGTCGGCGAAGACGTGGAGAACCTGCTGCTCAAATTGTTGCAAACCTGCAACATGGAAGTAGAGGCTGCTGAGCAGGGGATCATCTACATTGACGAGGTAGATAAGATAGGACGTTCAAACCGCAACGTCTCTATCACCAGAGATGTGAGTGGCGAAGGTGTTCAACAAGCCCTACTCAAGATGCTGGAGGGCACTGTTGCCAATGTACCTCCTGGCGGTGGTCGTAAGCACCCGGAACAACAATACATTCAACTGGACACCAGCAACATCCTCTTCATTTGCGGAGGTACGTTCACCGGGCTGGAAGATATTATCCAGCGGCGACTCGGCAAAAGACAAATCGGTTTTGGCTCTAAGCCGACGACCGATGTAGAGAAGAGATTGATCCTCTCCAAAGTAGTTGATGAGGACTTGATCGAGTTTGGCATGATCCCAGAGTTTGTTGGTCGGCTACCTGTCAAGACGACTATGGACAAGATGAATCTCGATGCACTCAAGTCTATCCTGACTACGCCGAAGAACGCCCTGCTGAAGCAGTACAAGAAGCTCTTCGCAATGGACGATGTGAAATTGGAGATCGAGGAAGCCGCCATCGAAATGATTGCGACTAAGGCTCTGGAACGGGAAACGGGTGCTAGAGCGTTGCGAGGGGTGGTCGAGACCGTGATGAATGACTACATGTTCGATCTGCCAGATATGGCGAACGGAACTACTTTTATTTTGACCACCAAGATGGTCGAAGACAAGATGAAGAAAAAAGAGGCAGCATAATGAAGAGCAGCGACAAATATCATTTAATGATCGTGGGCGACGTTCATGGTCATTATGAAGAGTACCTCGAAACCATCCACCTAGCGAACTACTCGTTCCAGTTGGGCGATCTCGGTTTCGACTATACTCCGCTAGTTCGCAGCAAACGATGGCATCCCGACCGCCACAAGTTTCTGCCTGGAAACCACGACAACTACTCTATCAAGGAAGCGGTCGGCGTCACCGAGGTTCCTGATTCGTACTCTAAGTACGTCCAAGTCGGCGGGCGGGTGTATGAATACACGCATTTGCCGAACAACTTCATCGGCAACTATGGCGTGTGGAAAGTTCCAGAGACGAAGCCGGGCGGCGAGTACGGTGATTCCATCTTTTTTGTTCGTGGTGCATGGAGTATTGATTTCTATCATCGCACTCTTGGCATTGATATCTGGGATAACGAAGAGCTAACCTACCAGGAATGCGAAAACGCCATCAAGATGTATGAGGAAGTTAAGCCTCAAATTGTGGTGACGCATACTGGCCCGCAAATGCTGGAGAGCCACTTGAAGCTCACGTTCGGTGACGGACGCCCTGTGGAAACCAGGACGACGTTGTGCCTTCAGCGAATGATCGAAATTCACCGACCGAAGCTCTGGGTGTTCGGGCACTACCACCAGGAGTTTGACCGCATTATTGACGGGTGCCAGTTCGTGTGTCTGGAAGAGTTGGCTTTTATGTGCTTTGATAATCAGATGAATCCAATCTCGGCGAACAAGGAAACTACATTCCTGCCGCTTGCCACAGGAGCATGACGTGATCTCGGTTGCTAAGGCTGCCACTATTTCGGCTTCATCTTTCCTAAGTCGAAACCTTTCGGCGGCAGGCCATTCACCCATCACGCCTGGATTCTGAACAAAGAGCAAGTCACCGACCCGACACATTGGGTGTTCGAGGCCATCAAGCCCTACATTTATGTCGGACCCATATCCGATGAGTATGATTTTGGAGGAAACCGACTTCACGAAATACGACAAGGTTTCGTTCGGTCAAATGTTGTGACTTGGCAACTTGTCGCTCGATGTGCTGGACGACGAGATCGAGACACTCTACAAGTGGCTGATAGCAGAGGAGTTACAAGGGGTCATCCCAATCGATAATCGCCGACATGTTCTTGAGGCAAAATGATTTACGCCACAATGAGACGCACTACAATGAGTTTTGAGGTATGACGATGCTCTACGTAAGTTTGAAAAGGGAGGCCGTATACGATCTGACGGCAAAACGAGAACTTGCCGCCCTGGAAAGTACCTTGGACTTCTACGGTGTCCTCCCTGAAGAAAGACAAATCGCTGCTGAGGCGATTCTTCGTCTTCGGTCGTTGAAGGCCGTTGAGGAAATTATTCCAGCCCAAGACGACGGGAAGCTTAAGCTGTTCATCAAGATGCACGACTCGTTCGTGGATCAACTACACCGGCACCGTCTGTTCGTCTACGGCACCCTCAAGAGCGGACATGCTCGTTCGGGGTTGTTAGAAGGACAAACGTTGCAGGGTAAAGCCGTAACCGTACCTGAGTACCGCATGTACAACTGCGGAAGCTACCCTGCCCTTGTTTACGATCCTGAAAACGGCGAAGAGATCGAAGGTGAACTGTGGGAGATCGACAACGAACTGCTACACCGCTTGGATCGAGTAGAAGGCGTACCAGACCTTTACGTGAGGACTGAAGTGCGATTGAAAGTCCCGCCCATTCATGGTAAGGTGTTGACCTACCTTTTTAACCGCAGTACAGCCGGTCTAGCTGAATGCGGCACCGCCTGGACGGGGTACTGAGGTAGTATCAAGTCCACAGCACATCAAGTCGTTTCCAAAGTGGCTTGTGCCGGGTAGTGTTAAAGGTAGCACAGTGAGCCGTAGGGGAGGCAAGGTTCGATTCCGGCGAGGCAGCCTTCTTCGGGCCGGATATCCCTGCGTCTTACGGTGTAGGTTCGATTCCTACCCCGACAATTAACAGAAAGGAACCTATCATGCCTGACCCTCACCGATCTAGGAATCGAAACATGAGCGAACCCACCACCGCCCCTCAGTACATCAATATCGATGATGTTGCGAAGCTCGACCTTCGTGTAGTCACGATCACCGAGGCTGTGAACCACCTTAAGGCCGACCGGCTGGTGATTCTACAAGTCAACGATGGCACGGACAAACCCCGGCAGATCGTCGCTGGCATCCGTGAACACTGCCCGGTCGAAACTCTAGTGGGCAGGCAAATCGTCATCATTGCCAACCTGGAACCGAGGGAGCTTTGGGGCACGTTGTCACAAGGCATGTTGCTGGCTGCAAAGGACAACGAAAACCGGCTCGCTGTTCTGACGCCGCATCAGTTCGTCTCGCCGGGATCGAAGGTATCGTAAACCCCAAAACTACTACGGCGGCGAGTCCGAGCTATGGACCTGTATCTTCCCTGGGAAGATGGGCATAAGCTGGAAGCTACAGAACAAAAGCAGAGGCACAGGCAGCCAAGAACCGCAACGTAGTTGCGGTTCCGCTTGCCTTGTGGCTTCGTTACAAGGAATACGAGCATCGGGCGGTGCTGGCGGAAAATAAGCTGGTCGAGGTTGCCCGGCTCAGACTCGACTATAACGACGGCGAACCTGTCTTTGTCGATCTGTGTCCTAAAGAGGAGCGTGTGGCATGAGTCACCCGGTCCTGAAATCCTGACAGGAGCGGTGTACGGCGACGACTTGGAACGCCTGCCTAAAAAGTTGATGAACAAAGCCCGGCAACGCATCCTTGACTACCAGAAAGAACAACTAGATGTAGTGCCGAAATTGGCGGGTGATTTGCAACGAGCAAGAGCAGAGCTAGAGAAACGCCTTGACGCTAGCACCAATCTCGAAAAACTACAGCAGGCGGTTCAGTTAGGAGGTAGTCAGTGAAGAAGTTTTTCATCACCACCGCAATCGACTATCCCAACGCCCTTCCGCATATCGGGACCGCTTTCGAGAAGATCGGGGCCGATGTCCAGGCTCGTTTCCGTCGCATGGACAACTTCGACGTTCGGTTCCTCATGGGCAACGATGAGAACACCGTCAAGGTTCTCAAACGTGCCGAGGAGTTGAAGCGTGACCCGAAGGTGTACGTCGATGATATGGCGAACGACTTCAAGGCCGTTTGGGATGCCCTGGGCATCACTTACACTCGCTTCATCCAGACGACCGACGCCGACCATCAGAAGAATGTTGTCGATTTTATTTTGCGGGTGCAGCAGAGGACTCCTGGTGCCTTTGTGAAGAAGCCGTATAGCGGCATGTATTGCGAAGGCTGCGAGGAGTTCAAGATCGGCGGTGTCTGTATGACCCACCTGGGTCAGCCGCTCAAGAAGATCGAGGAGGAACACTGGTTTTTCGCCCTGTCGAAATTCCGTGGTTTTCTCGCCGATTTCCACAAGAGGAATTCAGACTTCATCCAACCAGAATCCAAGCGTGCCGAGGTACTCAACCAGATCAACACATTAGAGGATATCTGCGTCACGAGGTACATGGATTGGGGAATCCCTTTTCCTATCGATCCTTCGTACAAGGTCTATGTTTGGTTCGACGCCCTTTTGAACTATATCACTGGTGCGAATGGCTATTGGCCTCCGCTGCATGTCATCGGGAAAGACATCGTGCGTTTCCATACTTTGCTGTGGCCCGCTATGCTACAGGCTGCACAGTGTATGCAACCAACCGGTGTATTCGTGCATGGATTTGTGTTGCGTGACGGCAAGAAGGAGTCGAAGAGCAGCGGCAACGCCCTCACCCCCATCTCTCTGATTCAGGATTACGGGGCCGACGCTGTTCGTTACTACTTCATGAGCAAGTGCAACTTCCACGGCGACGGAGACTATACAGAAACTCATATCAAGGAAATCTACAACGGCGAGCTTGCCAATAATCTTGGCAATCTTTTGAGTCGTGTGACTTCCATGATTTTGAAATACTTCCCTGATGGGTTGCCAGTGGCGGCAAAGGCAGCGACCCCCTGGGTCAACGAGGACTGGTACAATCGTTTTTGTCTAGAAATGGGCCGCTTCAACTATGCTCCAGCCATCCACAATGTCTGGGAGTTGTTGGGCCAGGGCAACATCGCTATCGAAAAGGGCGAGCCGTGGAACCTCTACAAAGAAGGAAAGCTAGATGCACTAGCGGAGCTTCTTCGTGATGAAGTCGCTCTACTCCGTATCGTGGCACTGTGCGTCTCCCCCGTCATGCCCACCACGGCACAGAAGCTCTACATGACCTTCCGGTACGATGACGACGATGCCGAAGAAGTTAATTATTGGGAGGCCGTGAACAAGCTGAGTTTCCTGCGGCTGGTGAGCCGTGACAACCAATTTTTGCTAGGTCCGGTGCGTGTCCGGCCCGAAGCGTTGGTTGACGGGAAGCTGCCGCCTTTATTCCCACGGAAGTAGAAATGAAACTCGACAAACTGATAATGCAGGAAGTTGATGTGCTTTTGTGTGACAAGCTCATCAAACTCTGCGATGAGATGTTGGACAAAGTTGGCCTGATGCCAGCAGAAACGAGGGAGGCTTGGAATAGAGAGATCGTAGCCTCGAAGCAACGTATCGAGGAAACCAGATCGCTATTCCAAGTTGATCCGAATCGTGATACAACACACAAAGACAGGACTGTGGTGCTGATACACCTTACTCTGGCACAGCAATTCGCCAACTTTCTTCGTGAGGAAGGGGAGCGTAGAAATGAAGCTGGAAGTTAAGGTTTACAAGAGTCAGTAGCTCCACACCTTCGTGAACAGTTCAAAGATATCGCCTGTTTCTACATCGAAGCGAACAGAATAGTCATTGTCTCCCACGGAGTACCTTACGACAAACTCATAAGCATTTTTGGAGACGGTTATGCCTGAATAGGACATGGGAGCCGATTTTCTAGCCGATCTAGCAAAACTCAAGACGGCCAGAGAAAAGGAAAAAGCCGAAAAGCCTCCCGCTTTCACCAAGAAAGAACACCCGAAGGTTGAATTGACCGGCGATCAGAAGCGTATCGTGATTGAGTATATCATGCACGCTGGCAAAGGTATATTCGAGGACGTTCCTGAGTTCTGGGCCGGGATGAGCCATGACCAAATAGACGCTGCCTACCCAGCGGTAAGAGAGGCGGTAGACAAGTTTGTAGAGGAATGTAAACACCATTTGCTCGTCACCATTGGAGAGGCATAGCCATGTTGCAGGGCGTTGATCCATCGATCCTCACCGAACAGAACCTCACGGATGAGCAAATCCTGGGTCGGCGATACTGCTACTGTCCCAAGGGCGACGAGGCTTCCAAGAGACTCCGTGCCCTGCACGAAAGCCAAGGAGTACCTAAAGGCTTCTGCGGCAAGTGTCAGGTTTGCGACGAACCTGGGCATGTTTGTCACTACCCCGGCCCGCTCCCGTTCACAGGCCGTTGGTGTGACAAACACTACTTGATAGAAGTTCGAGAAAAGCCTATGCTCACAGCGATTCGAGAACGTAGGAAACTCAACTTCAGAAAGAAGGATAAGGGAGAATCATGAATGGGAAGAAAAGCAAGCGTGGTTGGCTCTATATCGACATCGCCTTTCTGGTGTGTCTTCTCCTGATTGGAGGTTGTTGCGGCGGCTGTATCAGCGACAAAGGCTTCCATTACTCAGAAGGGCACCGAGATGGCTATATCCAGAAGTTCTCCAAGAAGGGGTTGTTCTTCAAGACCTGGGAGGGCGAGATGGCCTTGCCTGGGTTCAGGAATGTCGGTGCCGGTGACAACCAGACGGTCAGTAATGTCTTCGCCTTCACGGTAGACGACGAGAAGCTGATCGAGGAGATCAACAACCTCACCGCCAACGATTTTGTCCGCATCTATTACGATCAGCGTGTGCTAGGTTCGCCACTCCACGGCGAAACCGGGTACTTCGTCACCAAGGTAGAGAAACTTGAAAAAAGATAATCTCAACTGGTGCGGGAACCCCAAATGCAGGCATTAGGCATACCGGAGCCATTTGGTATGCCGTGCCTGTTAGCAAGAGCTTCCAAGGGAGATGAGAATATACATTTCTCATCTTCCCCAATGGGAGCTATTTCGTCAGTGGAACGCCCTCAGAAGCTACATCGCAACTTGGTTTGGAGGCGAGCATGAAAGAAATAAGGGTTGGGAACATGGGGAAATCTACGGAAACCTGTAGATAGTTTTCTGGGCGAACATCAAGAAAGACCCGCCGAAGCCGAAAGCCGCCAAGACCCCGCCAGTCATCTACCTTCCCATGTAGCCACTCACATAAAACCTCTAGCGAGAAAGGAGGTTTTCTGATATTCTTCTCCAAGGAAGGGGAATAGAGATGGAAAACAAACTCTTACAACAGGCAAGGAAGACGCCCATCTATGGCAACTGCAAGGTTTTGGACCCTGCCGGTATACTAATTTTCCGCTGTGACCAGAAGAAAGCGAATTGGTATATCAAGAAGGGCCTGGGCGAGCTAGTTGCCGAGGAGCCGTACTACACAGTGCAACTCAACTTCACACCCAAAGGCAACGGGCATGTAGGGGAGCCGTTCTACCTACAGGATAAGCAGAACCGCTGTGTGATGTGTGGCACCGAGTATGACCTAACCAAGCACCATTGCGTCCCGTATTGCTATCGGCAGTTCTTCCTCGAAGAGTTCAAGATGCATACTTCGCATGATGTGCTGGCTCTATGCATTCCCCATCACCATGAGTATGAAAAGCACGCCACAAGGTTGAAGGTCGAGTTGGGCAAGCTATACGGTGTGCCTTTGAGTGGGGTTGGCGTTTTTTACGACAAGAGTGTAGCAAGAGTCCGTGGGGCTGCTCATACTCTGCTAGAACACAAAGATGTCATTCCGCCTGATCGCCAAGAGGAACTGTTGGGAAGGATTCGGGACTACCTGGAAAAACCTCCTGGCGAACCCATTACGGAAGATGAATTGCAGGCACTAAAACTCCTGCACCCATCGATCAAAACGGATGAATACGAGCGTCACGGAGAAGGCGTGGTCAAGCAACTAAAGTACATTGGGGCCTTCTGCGAGATGTGGAGATACCACTTCATCGACTGTGTGCAGCCCCAATTTTTACCGGAACATTGGAGCGTGAGCTATGTTCCGAAGGTCAGGAAACGGTAAGCAAGGAAGGGAAGCACAAATCGTTGGACAAGAGCTTGAGACAAGAGATCGCTTGGCTTGAGTCGTTAGACATAGTTGAGCGAGTCATCTTGGGCATCAGCGAGGCTTGCCGACACAGCTACACACCGGGACACCTGAAGGTACAAGGTGATATCGAGGCCGGAATCCGATTGAACGCCTATTCTGGCAACGGCGTTACCAAGGTTTTCATTCGAGTTACACCAGAGAACAAGAAGACGTTCTTGGAACTCATAGAGAAGAGGTACAGCTAATGCCAGTATTTCTAGTTGAATGGGAAACGACTGGTTGCATTCCAGTCGAAGCCGATACGCCATCAACAACAAAATCGCCTTCGTTACACAGGGCCTATGTATTGCCAAGTCTGCTCGAATATCCTTGGCTGGTTTTTGCGATAGAAAGCGGCTGGGAGTATGTGAGATCGCTGTAGGTTTTTCAATGACTTCCTGCTGTTTACCACTACAGAGAAGGAGGCATGTACCTCTTCCATCAACTGATTTCCAGCTATGTTGACCTTGAGTAACGGCTTCAGTTTTGATTTTGCTTGTGCGTCCGGTGCCCTGGCTTTCGACGGTAGAGGCTGGCCCTGGGAGTGGCCCCTTTGTTGGTTGGGCCTGATAGACCCACACCAGCTTGTCGTTGTGATAGTACAGCCACGTAAAAGAAATCTCCGATGATGGCACCCTTGGCATTGCGTCTGGTTTGCTCCGTCTTCTGGCTTCGTCAATGCGGTAGAAATGCAGGTGATCGGCGGCGGGATCGAGACGCTGGATGACATGCTTGAGTTCCAAGATGTAGGGGCGTCTGCCTTTAGCATCGGTTCTCTTTTTCTGAAAAGGCCCTGGCGTTCCAGCAAAATCGTTGCCGAATACCGGAAATTGCTAGGAAATCAAGGACTTTGTGACTTTACACCCAAGTAAACCGGGTCTACAATGGATGTGGTGGTCCGCACTGTGCGGGCCGTAGTCCGTCCACTGGAGGAACATGTCATGTCAAACGGCACTGCTACCGCCACGCCCCGTTCGATCTCCAAGAGCCAGCTTGTGCAAGAGCTTGCGGAGGAATCGGGGCAGCCCAAGGTCGCTGTCAAAACCGTCTTGTCCGCCCTGGAGACCGTCATCCAGAAGCAGGTAGGTCGGCGAGGCCCTGGGGTTTTCGTACTTCCCGGTCTGGTGAAGATTCAGCGTCACCGCAAACCGGCCCGGAAAGCACGGCAGGGGATCAACCCCTTCACCAAGCAGCCGCAGACCTTCGCCGCCAAGCCCGCCCGCACGGTCGCCAAGGTCCGGCCCCTGAAGAAGCTGAAGGAGATGATTACCTAAGTCTTCGGCAAGAAGTTAAGACTCGCTGCGGCGTGATTGTGCCTCTGAGTGGCCGAAGCCAGAGGACGGCGAGCGAAAGCGTAGACCCGATCACAGTCCGGCTAGCCCAGCGTGCCGGTGTAGGAGCAATATAGGAAAATCGGCCAGCGAGTTCTTCTATGGTTGCCACAAAACAGAGAGGAAAAAAGCAAAATGAGAACTGCCACGGCAGATCGTATGACACATCCGATTTCACCTATGTCGTTGAGGATGCCAGTGAAGAACAAGCGTCATCAGCGACGGCTTCCACCAATCACCCACCGGCAGTTCTTGATTCTCGACCTGATCGGCGACAAGCAAAACGTGCCGGGGGCCGAGATTCGGAGGGGCCTGCTTACCTATGGCGAGGCCAACACCAGTCCGTCGTTCTACCAATCGATGAAGCGGCTGGAGGACGCTGGATACGTTTCAGGGCAATACGAGTTCAGCACCATGAAGGACTCTCTAGACCGAGACGGCTGCGTGCGAGAGAAGACTTACTGCCTCACGGCGGAAGGTCGCAAGGTCCACAACGAGTGCCTGGAGTTCTACCAGGACCGGGCCAAGTAAAATCTATTTCACGGAGCGAGCATGGCACGGAAGATTCTGAACCGGAAGATTCTGAACCGGGTAACTGTCACTGGTGCAGACAACAGCATCAGGGCCGAGGACTTGCTGCCTCTATCGCAGCGGTTCCCCTATGTTGAGTGCGGGATTCTGCTATCGAAGAGTCAGATGGGCAATACCCGGTTTCCGAGCAGAGAGTGGCTCGATACACTGGCTTCCTTGGCTCTCCAACTACAACTATCCGGCCACATCTGCGGTCGGTGGGTTCGTGACATCTGTGAAGGCAACTGGACCATCTACGATGACTTGCCGGTTCTCGGCACGTTTAAGCGGTTGCAGTTGAACTTCCACAGTCAGGTACATCGACTGGACCGAGACAGGTTTTTCGGTGCGATCACGAACCTGATGGCGAAAGGTCATTTGTGCGATAAACAGATCATCTTTCAGCTAGATGATGTTAACAACGAGCTTCTCGACTTCGCCCTGTCGAGAGGCATCAACGCTGTAGGTTTGTTCGACCGTTCCGGTGGAAATGGGATTCTGCCTGAAAGCTGGCCTACTTCTCGATATCATTATGTTGGTTACGCTGGCGGGTTTTCACCGGACAACCTGGAAGAACAGCTACAGTTGATCGAGAAGCAAGTCGGCGAGCGTTTGGTGTGGATCGACGTAGAAACCAAAGTCCGCAGCAAGGACGACAGATTTTTCGACCTAGAAAAGTGTCGTCGATTCTTGGAGGTTGCTGAGCCGTGGGTTGTGTGAACTGGAAGCGGGTGCCGGTGTTACTCGCCATATATACCGGCATCTGGCTTTTACTGTTGCCACGCAGCCAAATATCACGCTGAACACGCAGCCGAGATGCAGAGACTAACGTGGCTAAACATGTACGATAGCAGGGAAGTAGAAGATGTACCGCAAGTATCCCAGGACACCACATTTGCCGTGGAGCGAAGAGGCCACGACGGACGACAAGAGACTCGATTCCGTCGCCTATCTGATCTGTAGAGATATTGTTGTCACTGAAAAGCTCGATGGTGAAAAACACGAGCATGTATTTCGACCATATTCATGCTCGCAGCTTGGATAGCAAGCACCACCCTTCCAGAAACCTAGTCAAAGTTCTCCATGCCTCCATCAAGCACGAGATTTCGACTGGCTGGCGTATCGTCGGCGAGAACGGATGAACATTGGCTGCAACAACCAGTGATCCCCAACGTCTTGAAAACATGAAAAAAATCAGCGTCGAGGAAGCCCGGCGTCTAGTGGCTTCCAAAGAAGCGGGCTGGTGGTCGCCCGCCGCCAATCCTCCGATCCCGCATCAGAAGCAGTACGTCGTCACACTGGACAAGGACGTTCACTACTTGCTTCCTGCAACCGTGTTCAGTGTGAAACCGGATTGCCCGGTCATGATGTCTATCGGTGGCCGTCAAGTGCCGAAAATGACGTGGATGGTCACAGCGGCAGGCGAAATTGCCGAGCTAGTGCAGAAGGCAGTCCAGACACTAGAGAGGCTGAAACTAGATGACGTGAGCCTACCTACTTTTTATGGCGGGAGTTTGCAGGGGCCTTAAAGAAATTTCGCTTTACAACCGATTGTTAATGACTACAATGGCTCCCAAGCCAGTAGAACGAAACAACCGAAAAACGAAGCGAAACCGAAATGTCAACCAAGCTCGCAAAGAATGCTTATCCTGCTGGGCACGGCCCTAATGACTTCCAGTGCCAAGGGCCGGTGGTCGAAAATGATACCAAGTTCTCAGGGTTCGGACTGGCCGACCTGGGATGCTTCTCGCAAGAGGATGTGGACAGCAACAAATATTACCACATCTCGAAGTGCAAATCCAAGAAAGACGGGAAGCTCTACGTCTACATCGAATTCGGTAGGGTCGGTGCCAGCAAGCCATCCTTCCAGTTCTTCGAGTGTCATTCCGAGTTCGATCAGGACGCCGCCTTCTGCGAACGTGGTAAGGAAAAGAACATTTCACGAGGCCAGTGGGGCACCGTTCACGGCATGAAGATGTTCGTGCCGAAGCCCGGCAAAGACCTGTACCGAGTCCAGAAGCTCGCCTCTCGTTCGTTCGGCCTGCCCGACGCCAAGAACATCTGTGTCGCCGAAATTACCGCAGCCGGAAACGGCGGCAAGTCGGCTCTGCCGACGAAGACTGTCAAGAAGTCGCCCGCCCTCCGTTGCGATACGCATTCTACCAGACTGATGCGTGATCTACTCGGCGGTGCAGTTACGTATACCCGCACAAGCATCGTCGGCGGCACCATTCCGACGCAATCCGCCATCGACGCTGGCCGCAACCTGATTCAAGCCGCTCTCGGTCGCATCGCCCAGGTCGGCGATGACGTGCAGAAGCAGATCGCCGACAAGACGCTGCGGCAGATCACCTACGATCTCTACAGCCGGGTTCCGAAGATTAAGCCCCTGCACTGTCCCGACGAGGACTGGATTCTCTCGAACTACACGAGCAACGCTCGTCGGCAGTCTACCATCGATACCTGGAATCAGGATTTGGATACGTTTGAGACGGCTACCAAGCAAAGTGCTGCCGAAGTCGAGACTTCCGGCGACGACCCGTTCGCCGCATTCGATCCCTCGATCACGATGCGATGGATCGACTCCAAGAGCAACATCGGCCAGTATCTTTACAGGTGGTGGCCTGGGGCTTCGCTCAATCGCCACACCCATGTCGGGGCAATGGAGATTCTGAATATGTGGGAAGTCGTGCGTGGTAACGACATCCCTACATTCCAGAAGGAACAGAAGACCATTGACGACGAGATGGGCACGAAGAAGTGGAATAACGAGCGTCCGCTTCATCAGGATCGCAACCGGGTCGATCTGGATTCCGATACCCAGAAGCTATACTGGCGAACCAACACCGCCCTGTGCTTTCACGGCACAAGAACGGTCAATGTGCCCGGCATTGTCCGTGAGAACCTGCGTCTGCCCAACACCCTCGTGGGCGTGGTCATTACCGGGGCCATGTTTGGTCCTGGTTTGTATTGGGCGGATGATTGGCGTAAAAGCGATGGCTATACGTCCAATCCCGGCTCCTATTGGAGCAGAGGTGCTGGTTCGGTCAAGGGTCGCCACGCCTTCATGTTCGCTGGCGATGTCATCATGGGCGTGCCGCACGTCGCTCCATCCTCGCATGGCTATACCAAGCCGCCAGCGGGCACGCATTGCGTTTTCGGCAAGGCGGGGCACAGTGGCATTGCCAACAACGAGTGGATCGTCTTCCAGCGGGGCCGCAATATCCTCCGCTACCTAATCGAATACCGTACTGGCCAAGGCCGGTACTAGAGGAAACAGGACAGGCAACTAGGGGCCGCTTGGGAGTTCCAACCTAGTCGGCACAGCGACCCGTAAGCCGCCTGTAGCCCCGGCCCGCAAGGGCCGGGGCTTGATACAAAGAGGCAAGGATGAAGGTTCTACATTCGGACGAACCAAATTTCGATGGCAGTGAGCCTGGAATCTTCTTGGCTGGTCCAATCCCCAGGAAGGTAGAAGTCCCATTTTGGCGTTCGCAAGCCGTCGAGCTACTCCGTGAACTAGGTTTCACAGGGGTTGTGCTGGTTCCTGAACGACGTGACTGGCAGAAACAGTTCACCTACGAGAATTAGGTGGAATGGGAGCGTGCTGGTCTCCAACTCGCAAGAGTAAATGTATTTTGGGTTCCCCGATGTATGGAGACAATGCTGGCTCTTACCACGAATGTTGAGTTCGGATACTGGTTGGCGAAGTCACCTGAACGAGTCTTGTACGGCAGACCACCAGGGGCACCGCATACCAAGTATCTCGATTGGTTGCTTCTATAGGAGCGGAGTGAATCACGCCCATATGATGATTTACGGTCACTCCTCCAAGCTGCCGTATATCTCGTTCAGGAGGGTTCATGAAACGGTGGATTACCGCTGATTGGCATCTCGGCGAGGACCGCATGGCGATCTTGCAGCGGCCTTTCAAAGACCAACGTGATATGATCGAGGCGTTGGTCGCTCGTCACAATGCACTTGTTGCCCCCGAAGACCTTGTGTACATGGTGGGCGACGTGTGCTATCAAAAAACACCGGAGTTTCTGCCGGAAGTGGGGCGTTTTAACGGCAAGAAAATCCTCTTTCGTGGAAACCATGATCGGGTGTTTACCGACGATCAGTTGCGAAAGTATTTCGCTCAGGTTGTTCCCGAAGGCACAGGGATGGAGTTGAAAGTAGGAGACATCAAGTGCTATGTCACACACTATCCTACTCGTTCCGTCTCAGATCGGTTCAACCTCGTTGGGCATATTCATGGTGGATGGAAATATCAATTGAATATGTTGAACGTCGGCGTGGATTGCAACCATTTCATCCCGCATAATCTCGATGAGGCCGTGCCCTTTTACCTAAAGGCCATCACCGAATTCTACGATGATGATATGTGGGTTGCTTACCACCCAGCCAACCACAGTTACATCGGCAAACGTGGCAAAAAAGGTGTCTACTTCAACGGGTAGTCGCTTTACAACCAACTCCTCTACACTATAATGTGAGAGGCGATAACGAAAACAACCAAAAACAGGAGAAACAATCATGTGCAGTACCGCAGTTTCCGGTCTGATCTTCGACATTGTGACCGAACGTGTCAACGGCGGCGAGATGTTCACGGCCTACGACATCACGCTGGCCGTGCAGGACCGGCTCAAGAAGGACAATGCCTTCGACCCGACCCAGCATCGTCACCGGCATCTCCGCAATGACGTTCATCGGGAAATCAGCACTTATCTCACGTCCAATGTCTACAACCGCACGCTTCAAGACGTGGGTGCTCCAACCCCGGCGTTCGTTTACCATCCGCCCGGCAGCGATCCCAGCACTTATACGCCGAGGCTCCAACACGATACACCGCAGCCCGCAACGCCTTCGCAGGTCGCTTACACGCCGCCAACGTCTCCGGTCGCCAGCCAGTTCAATTCGTTGTCCACCGACGACGAAGGCGATGCCCAGGACACGACGGGTCGAACACCGGACGCTCGTGGAACCCTTACCGTCCCGGTCCCTGTTCTGGCGGCAGCGGGTATCAATCCGCTCGAAACCGTGTATGCTTCACCAACGCAATACAACTCCAAGGACGCCGTTGCTCTCTCGAAACAGCCGTTCGTCGGTGCCACAGGCCCGGTCGATCCGGCTACGACGTACACCGTGGACAGCCACGGTAACGTGCGTATCACTCAGCACACGCTTCAGAAGTGCAACATCAACGGCGGCGGAAAAACTTACGATTTCCGTGCCGATGGCAGCGTGGTGTACATCACGCTTCATTGACGAGAAACTGTAACAATTCCCCTGGCATCTTTTGATGCTTTCATGTATCTTAGAGGCTGGGGAAGTTCACTTATTTTCTCGTCATGAGGCAATCATGCTAGTAGCAACACTGAAGGATTACGTGGTGCGTCTTGGACTTAAAGAGGCTCCACACAATGTAAAGGCTCGTGATCCGCTTGGTGCAGCTATCTTGGTGCTTATGGACTTCAAGCACCTTGAATTGCCGAAACTGCTCAGGCAGTTTGGCACTGTTATGATTGTAACCAATGGAAATCCCGACGCCGATCCGTTGTATTTCGATGTCGAGGAACTTTTCAACGAAGTCCGCCATAGCTCACTCAAGGTGAGGATCGATGATGAATCGTGACAAGGTAACTGGTATGCTTTTGGGCGTCGGCATTGGTGATGCCCTGGGTATGCCAGTCGAGACGTTTTCCCATCAACGTGTCAAAGAAACGTATGGGAGATTGGAAAAGTACCTTGTTCCCGATGGTCACAAGTGGTTCGACGGACACAAGGCCGGAACATGCACGGACGACACCCAGCTTTCGGCAGCGGTAGCAGAAGGACTGATCGCATCGGGCGGCAAGCCCGACATGGATGCTCAAGTCACAGCACACGTCAAAGCATTTCGTGAGTCAACATCCGGCTGGGGTTCAACGACTCGTGAAGCTTTACGCCGCCTCGCTAACGGGGCGGCGTGGAATGTGGCTGGAACCAGAGAAGGCAAGATCACCGGACTCGGCAATGGTTGTTCGATGAAGATTGCTCCTGCATCTCTCCTACTGATGCAGAATATTCCTCACTCCTCTGATTTTCTCGCCAACCTATGTTCGATGACTCATCAGACTAGCGTTGCAGTTTCGTCTGGTCTAGCCCAGGCGTTTGCCTTGTCGTATTGCATGAAGTCTCAGCCAGCCGACTTCAACCCAGCCGACTTCGTTCAGTTTGCTCTCTATGGGAGCCGCAAAGGTAAGAGTTACTACCTAGAAACGCTCAACGAGGACGACCTGACTACTAGGTTGGCCCTCTGCGATCAGTACAAAGACTACACGCCCGAACGCTGCGTAGCTGAGTTCCAAAATGGCCGCTGCTACGTCTATTGCAGCCTGCCGTTCAGCTACATGTTCTTCCTTCGCAATCCGACATCAGTTGACTCGCTATACGATGTCGTTTCCGCTGGCGGCGATGCTGATACCAACGGCTCAATGGTTGGGGCACTTCTCGGAGCCTTGAACGGCGTCAGCGTCTTCCCTGAGCATTTGGTCGAGCAGCTATCCGCCAAGGACCAGCTTGTGGACCTTGCCAACCGCCTTTGCAACGTTTTCAAAATTCTGTAAACGCCGCTTTACATTGGCAACTTCTGGACTACAATGACCCCTATTGACAGACGCCTTGCCTCGCATCTGGTGATGCGACATTGCGGGCGTCAGCACCCTAATCCGCCTCGTGTTTAGGACACGACCCTGCGGTAAAGGAGGTCAGTATGGCTGGTACGAAGAAAAAGACGAAGAAGGACACCGGGACGCAACAGAAGGTCAACATCCCTTCCGCCGTCCGAGACGGGCAGCCCGCCGCCCCCGCTCCAAGCGTCGATGACGAACTGAATACCCTTCTGGGTCAGGCCACAACGCCCACCAAGGCAGGCAAGAAGAGCAAGCGGCCCGAAATGGAACTGGACGCCGAGGCTCAGGCCGTCGTGCGTCGGTATGCTCCCGCCAAGAAGCTCTTCGATCACTTCAAGACCCACCACGACAACACCAGGGGCGAGTTGATCGGCGTCCTCAACGAAGAGTGGGCCGGAATGCTCTGGCAGCACAAGACGCAGCCCGGCAACCCTAGCCTTGCCGTGAGTCGTGAGGACAGCGGCAAACCCGACATTACCGGCCTGTTCGTCAAGACGGCCAAGTTCAGCGTCGATATTCCCGACGAGAAGAACCCGGCCAACAGCGTCGTCGCTCAACTGGTCAATCTGGGCTTGGAGCAAGCCGACGCCGAGAAGCTGGTCAAGGAAGAACTCGACTTCTGCCCACAGAACGATCTCAAGTTCAGCCAGCTTCAGTCCGGCTACAAAACGGACGACGGCTGGGTGCCCGCCACGGACGCCTCGAAGTCGGCGGCTCTTAAGATCATCAAGTACGCCCTCCAGTCGTCGGACCTGACCGAAGACGAGCGGACTGCCGTTCGCAAAGCACTGGTGCAGAAGCCGAGCGTCCGAGTCAAAGACGGCTTCCTCCAGCGTGTGTGCCAATACGCCCACAGCCTCGATCAACTCAAGGCAGTCCTGCTGGTGGTTAAGCCACAGGAACAGCTACGGTCGATCAAGTTTGGCGTGAGCGACTCGCTGGATGAGAAGACCGCCCGCCTGATCCAGTATGCCTCCAACGTCCTGGGCACCGAATTGGGCCTGGATGAAAAGGACGAGGACTAGGGAGGGACATTGCCCCAGCCGGGCCAGGACAGCCCGGCTGGGGCTTAGCCATTGGGAGAGCCAAGTGGCTACCACTACGCAGAACAAGGTGGTGCAAGTCCTGATCGTAGACGACAACAAAGACGCAGCCGACTTTCTGGGCCTTGTCATTAAGGTTTACGGGCACGAGGTTGATGTCGTTTACTGTGGTAGCGATGTAGAAGATGCCATCGAGAGGATTGACCCCGATCTGGTTTTTCTCGATATTGCTATGCCAGAGATGAACGGCTTCCAAGTCGCTGAGAGGTTGAAGGATCATCTTCGACGGCGGAAGTTTATTTTAGTCGCCTATACAGCGTATGACAGGAAGCTAGACCATAAAATCTCCAATCTCACCGGCTTCGATTTTCACATTTGCAAACCCATCGAGACCGATGAACTGAATGCCCTGATCCGCATGGCACAACGGGGAGGGTTGTAAGATGGAAGACCCCTCTAACATCGGCTTTCGTTGCCCAAAACAAAGGCCCGATCTTGCAGTATTTCAAGAAACCCAAAAAGTGGTTTCTTGGCAAATACTGCAAACTGTTGTTCCCATGCCCAAAAACCCACGAAAAGTGAACGAAACAATGTGGATTGTGATTACTAGCTTTGCCGAGTCCAAGCAAGAGGAACTTCGTGGTACTCTGCAAAACGATCCAGTTTTTGATATTTGCAATTGCGGTGACAAGGTAGAGTTCAGCCGCAATGAGATATTAGAAGTCCTCGCAGAACCGTAGCGGCCTTGTGGTCCGTCAAGGTCTGCATTCCTCCAAGGAGACTCGCCATGTCAGTCGAATTGCTAGAACAAGATGTTAGCCAGTCGTTTCGTGAAGCAACGCCCTTGCTGGAGCGGCTGGATGAACTGCTTTCGCCGATGAGTCTTCAGGTGTGCATCGTCCCGAAGGCACGCAAGGTCAGCAAGCTCAGGATCGCCGCCAGTCCTTCCGACAACGGCACCGAGGTCGAAACACGCACTGGTCCCGGTGGGAAGAAGGAACATCATCAGGTGCGATACTGGAGAAGGATCAAGAAGATTGCAACCGAAGAGAACGTGTCAATGGAAGAGGCACGCAAGATTTACAAGCAGCGTAAGGATGCGGCTTAGTTCGGTGGGGAGACGCCCGGCAGAGCCGGGCGTCTCCGTTTTTAGTCAATAGCAAATCTGCATCTATACAAAAACGTGTTTTTTGCTATGCTCGTTTTCCTGGTGCCCGTCCAGGGAGACCACGGCATGGAGAAAACACGGCATGAGTTCATTTTCACAAGGCACATGAGGGAGAGGTTTCTGGAAAGGACAGACAAAAAGTACATTCGCCTTTCTAGGTGCAGTTGTCGCTGGCAAGAAGAGCCGTGCGAAGAATGCAAAAACCTCAGAATCAAGCTCAAGGAGGAGCTAAGAGCAAATGGGTCTGGTATAGATCGGGAGATCAAGCGAAGACTGGAACTCACCGAAGAAAACCGCTCCTACATAAACAACACTGAGTTTATGGCCCGCTACTACGAGAAGTATGGCTATGACAAAAACTTTCAATTTCTCGTTCACGATGATATCCTGTTCGTTGTTGTGTTCGAGGAACGTGGTAAAGTAATTGTCACATGCCTGCACTCACGCTACCATGTAGCTGGTAGACTCATTGCAAGGCCCAAGTTTAGGAAGCGTGTATGAAGGTCTTGACTTTTTCTCACGCTTACGCATCACTGTGGGTAAGGCGGACGACGGCAAACTAGATGCCGCTGTCACGCTCACCAAGGAGTTTGAGGACACCGATCCCGGCTCGGTCTTCGCCGCCTTGGAAAAATTCACGCTTGCGTCCAAGTGAGGCGAGGATGAGCGAGGATGAGCGACGATAAGCGATGGCAGGAATTCTACTGTAACGATCGATGAGGGCCTTGTGCCCTACCATGTCGATTCGCAGGGTCGCAAGACGCCGGAAGTGATAGAGGAGTTCGACCCCACCGCCGAAGAAATCATCTTTTCGCCAATCTACGCACTTGCTGGAGGCTAAGGTATGCAGTTACTAGAGACCACCATGATTGCGGCACAACTGGCGGCATCGAGTTCGGCGGCAAGTTTGGGATGTACAACGTCCTCTACAAGACACAACGGGACAGTACCTCCCCGGCTGTGGCATTGGATGTGCCCTACATGGATGCCGAGAGTGCGACCTATATTACCCAGGATGTTGCCAATCGCATACTCCGCAAGAAGCTGGAGATGATTACGGGATGGGATAACGATGGCTGGTGTTGCTGGGAGGCCAGAGACACTATCTGTCATACCATAACCAACGGTATGTGGGAATGGCTGGCCTGTGAGAATGCCACTGCCCCGATGATTATCACTGGCCGCAATTGTATCTCGCCTACGGATCGCAAAATTATTTCGCCCACGACCGATATTCGTGAGCAGCGAGCCAGGGAGACGCTGCTGTTGATCATCGGACTCGACAAGTTCCGGTCTTTCCTGCGGAATGGATTTGTTACAGCACAAAACCGCCGCTCAGGACGTGTGTACCAGATTTTCTCAGAACATGGGATTACATGCGTCTACGAAAACGGCAGGATGATTGAGCGACTTTGTGTGGTGCTGAAGGGAGACTTCCCGTCAACCGATGGCGTAATCGTTCGCTATCTGATGGCACTCAACAACGAGGATCAGTTGTGGAGCTTGTCCATCAAGCATGGTGTTCGGACCCACCAGTCTGCGGACATCAGAATCGCAAACTACCGACCACTACAAGAAATCTACGCCGAATTGCAAGGACGCAAGGTAGCGTAGACATATCACTCCTCTGCTAGTCGAGTCGAACTAAGGCACACATACGAGAACGCCCGGCTTGAGCAAGCCGGGCGTTTTTCTTTTATATCGTTGATGGTGCCGGGGTCGTTACCCTGCCAATCCAGGCTTGCCACGGATCGGGCGGCACGACATGGATGACGTATTTGGGTTCTAGCGGCGGGCCTTTGTGTAGCGATCTTACAACTCACAGTAACCACGCCGTTCTTCAAGCCCACCACGCTAATATCGTCTGTGGATACGGTGGAAATGAGACTTGCCACGGAACTGTCGGAAACGGTCCATACAGGCGTGCTCTCCGTAGGCTCATGTAATATATATGAATCTAGATGGAAAGAGAAAACATAGAGAAGCCTTTACCCCCTGAAATAAATTTGGTAGAATTCGCCCCGGATAGTCCGTTGGAAACTCAGGACATGTCATGCTATAAGGCAACGGCCACGGTTACTTGGGAATTCGACCTGACGGATCAAACTGGCAAACCCATAACGCTGGCCCGAAAACAACTCGAAGCTATTCTACCACCGACCGGTGACTTCAAAGTATTTGTCAAAGTTGATAAACTTCGTAGGAAGCAGCACCGTATTGTTTTGGGTAAATTTGCTCCCGATGATGTTTTGCCTTATATCACCAACAATGATTTTAGGAGGGAGTATGTGGTTGGCGACAAAGCATATCCTGTGAAAATGAATTCACATCGGTATTTCGTATTTCGTGAAAACAGGAAATGTGTTTCTTGCGGGATAGATGGCACGATCTTCTTGCTAGAACAGCATCCGAATGATAAGTCTCCTCACTTCAATCTCTATGCCGAAGACGAGGATGGCAAGCTAGTTCTCATGACAAAGGACCACATCTATGCCAAGGCTCACGGCGGCGAGGACCGCCATTCTAACTATCAGACTATGTGCAGCATTTGCAACAACTTGAAGGGGTCTGCACATCTGAGTCTAGCTGGTATAGCCGAACTATATGAAATCTACAAAGAGAACAGAAAGTCTCTGCCCAGAAAGAAGCTGGCAGCCCTGATTGCTGAGAACAGAACTCGATTGCTTCGCCCACGAACACCGCCCAAGTCGGGTGAGCCAAATCAGATTTACGCCCGTAGCGACATCCATATAATGGAAAACGAGAATGGTCAGCGTGTCGGTATGTCGGTTTACGATAGCAAGACGAGTGCGATGAGCCATGTGGCCTGCATTCGTAAGGGCACGCCCCTGAAAGCCGCACGTATAGGGGATCGTACCATCGACATCGACATAGAAGGAACCATCTTCCTTCTTGTTAGACACATGGCTGAGTTTCGAGAAACCCCGGAAGGAAAAGCGTTAGATGTTGCTCTCGTCAACGGCGGTGCTTCGGTACAGCCCGAAGCTGCTGGGTAATCGTACTTCTGAGAAGTGGTGGTTAATCGCCGATTGCGATCCATCGCTAGGGAAATACTATCGTCATTTGCATTTCCTCCATACGCATAAATGCGAAAAGTTGCAGCCCCCGGCGTGGAAAGAACACATTACGATTATCCGAAATGAAGAGCCTCCAGAAACGAATAAGAATCTGTGGGGAAAATACGCTGCTAGACCCATCGAATTCATCTATTCCTCTATTCCCGAAAGCGATGGACTTTTTGTGTGGCTTCATGTAGAATGTCCGCTCTTTGAAGAACTCAGAGAGGAGTTGGGCCTTTCGTCCAAGCCATCGATTCCTTTCCATCTAACAATTGGGAACCTCAAATGAAAACCAATAAGTTGATAAACGGTATATTTGAAGGCGTTGTTGCGTTTGCAGAGGTTGCGGCCTCTGCCGACCCCGATGAAAAGAAGCCTCTTGGGGAACGTTTTGTCCACGCCACGGCTGTCTTTGCTGGTAAGCAGCGTGATGCCCTGATGACTCAAGGTTTCACCAGAGAAGAAGCCGTGCTGCTGGTGGGACAGCAAATGAAGATGTTTGGGCTGAATAACCCAAATTGATTTTACAGTCTCCTTCAGCAGGCTATAGTGAATGAACCCTGAATTTCAAGGAGAAGAACAATGAAACGTCTCTTCGCATTAGGAGCGATGCTTGCCGCCGTTGCTCTGGTTGGTGTGTCGAGCGGCCAGGAAAAGCGTTATTCTGAACTAGTGGGGCCGGTGTCTGTCGGAGAAGTGAAGGCAAAGACGTCACTCGAAGTGCCGTTCCTCACCTGGGGCGGCGACGTGAGCTTCTTCCAGGCCAACGGCGGTCTGACCACACAGAAAGGCACGACCTACGACAAGTTGGGACTCAATCTGAAGTTCGTCAAGGGCGACGACTTCCAAGAGCAAGTCCGCCGCTATATCACTGGCGAGACTCCGTTCCTTCGTGGCACTACGCATATGATCGGGTTGGCATCCGAAGTATGTGGCAGCGATCCACGCACCCAACCCGTCGTCCTTGTGCAGCTAACATGGTCGGCTGGCGACCACATCGTTTCGAGAAAGGACATTAAGACGCTCAATGACCTGAAGCGTGACGGCAAAAAGGTCAAGATCGCCGTTCAGCAGGGCGGGCCTCACGTCGGTCTTTTGTACGACGTTCTCTCTGCCGCCCTGGTGAAGCGAGAGGATGTCGAAATAGTTTTTACACAGGACTTGACCGGGCCAAAGGGACAGGCTGAAGCCTTCCGTAAAGACCCCAGCATCGACGCCTGCTGCGTCATTACGCCGGACATGCTTGGCTTGACTGGCGGCTTGACCAGCAAGGGCAGTGGAGCCGAGGGCACCGTCAAGGATGCTCATGTTCTGGTGTCTACGCAAACCATGAGCCGGTCGATTGCCGACGTTCTGTGCGTCCGTAAGGACTGGTACGAGAAGAACAAGGAAACCTGCGAGAAGATCGTCGCTGGCTATCTCAAGGGCTGCGTCGATGTAGTTGCTCTTCGCAAGGGTTTCACTGAAGGCAGTAAGCTCTCACCGGAATACAAAACCGTGTTGCAGATGGCCCAGAATATCTTCGGCAAGGACGTTCTTCCTACGCTGGAGGTCGATGCCCACGGTCTGTTACTCGATGCTACCTTTGTTGGCTTGACCGGCAACGTCAGCTTCTTCGAGGACAAAGGCAACCTGTCCGGCTTCGAGCCGAAGATGAAGGCTGCCCTCGATCTGGCTACTAGCTGGGGCTACGCCAAGAACCGATACGGCTTCCAACAGCCGGGCCTCAACTACAAGAAGATTGCTGAACTGGCTGGCATCAAATACGAAACCCCGAAGTTGAGTGGGCGTGTCGTGGCCGAGGGCACCAACCTGTTTCCTGATAGCCAGCTTGACGAACGCACGATTCTTAGCTTCGTCATTCAGTTCAAGGCCAACCAAGAAGACTTCAGCCTAGACACCTACGGGGTTGACTTCGACCGTGCGACGAAAACGGCATCTACATTCGGCAACGCCGTGGTGGTGATCCGTGGTCACAGCGATCCTACGAAGACGCTAGTTGACTTGCTGAAAGCCGGTATGGACAAGGGCATCATCGCACGAGATGGCACGCCAGGAGCCTATAGCTACAAACTGAATGGGAAGCTTCTCGACCTGTCCCGAACCGCCGATCTTGTCTCGCTGGTCAAAGAGGGTGCTTTCGATGGTTCTTCTGCGGCCTCGCCACGAGAGACAATGCAGGCGGCACTCAACCTGTCGCTGGCTCGTGCCGAGTCCGTCAAGAAGGCTCTCACGACCTACGCCAATGACAAGAAGGTGAACCTGGATGTAACTCAGGTTGTGCCGACCGGTGCTGGTATCTCGCAGCCCATCGTGGCTCGCCCAAAGAATGTAGCCGACGCTGAGAAGAACATGCGGGTGGAGTTCCGCATCGTTCGGGTTGATGCCGAGTCTCTCAAGGCATCCGACTTCGACTACTAACCTTTTACCAAAGCGGCCACGCCTTACGGCGGGGCCGAATTAGGAGAGATACCATGTACAAATACCTCATCGCTTTCATGGGTTTGCTACTAGTTGGGACCGCCCACGCTCAACCTGTCCAACAAACCTTGAAAACCCCGACTTACATCGCCGTCGTATTGGACGACTCAGGATCAATGTTTACTCGGTTTGGTGATTCCTCCCGAATGGAAGTTGCCAAGAGAGTGTTGATCTCTGTCCTCAGCAAAGTCGGCCCGAACACTCATGTTGGCGTTGTGACCTTCCACAAAGGGTGGATTTACGAGATTCAGCCAGTGGACCAGAAGAAGCTGGCTAATGCCATCAATTCCGTATATCCCAGCGGCGGCACCCCCTTGGGCCAGTATATGAAGAAAGGTGCCAATGCCCTGCTCAAGATTCGTGAAAAGAAGAAATTCGGTATCTACAAGTTGATCGTCGCCACAGACGGCGAATCTACAGATGATGCCGAGACGCCCTTGAGCGGTGCCTACGGCATTCTGTCGAAGGGACTTCAGGTGGAAGCCATTGGTATCGGCATGAAGAAGAAGCACTCTCTGGCAACGAAGGTTTCTTACCGTAGTGCCGACAATCCCGATGAGCTAGTTCGTGCCGTGTCTACGGTTGTTGCTGAGACCGGTAGTGGTAAGGACCACTCTGAGGACTATGCGACCATTGCTACACTTGACGAGAAGCTGTGCAAGGATGTCCTCAAGGTACTGAGCGAACCCGACAATGCTCCAATAGGTATGAAGACCAAGACTAACGGCGACGGTCATCCCGTCTTTGATGAGAAGTCTTCCGGCAATGGCGGCATAGCTTGGGGATGGTGGGTATTCATCATTCTCGGAGTCATCGTGAGTATTGGTATCATCGTCGCCATCATCAAATCGAACTTATGAAAAGGATAAGCCATGAAAGGCAGAGGCAAACTGGTCGCTGTCTGCGTGGTGTGGCTTGTTATTCTTGGTCTGGGTGCAATGGCCTGGAAATGGTTTGTTGTGCCTAGCCGAGAGGCCGCACAGAAACAGGCAGAAGCTGAAAATAAAAAGAAGATTCTGACCGAGACCGGCAGCGATAGCCGATACGATCACGTTGTCAACGTCGCTCTGGACTCCTTCTCTGGCTATGCCGTGTTGAGGAGCGAAGAGTTTGCCAATGAGCTTGGCTCGAAGCGAATCAAGTTCAACCTTGTGGATGATGGGGCTGATTATACAGCCCGCATGAAGGCGTTGAAGGACGGCGAAATTCAACTAGCCGTTATTACAATCGACGCTCTAATCAAGGGCTGTGATACCCTGGGGACGATGCCAGCAACTATAGTTGCCGTGGTAGACGAGACCAGGGGTGCGGATGCGATGGTAGCCTTCAAATCCGCCGTGCCGAACGTCGATGCCTTCAACCACAAGGATATGAAGTTCATCCTGACGCCCAATTCGCCATCCGAAACACTAACTCGTGTGGTTCAGGCTCATTTCAATCTGACGGGGCTAGGGCCAAAACCCTTCGTGGACTGCAAGGACGCCGAGGAGGTCTACAAGAAATACCGAGCCGCCAAGCACGAGGACAAGCAGGTGTTCGTACTGTGGGAGCCATACGTCAGCAAGGTGTTGGAAAACCCTAACATGCATGTTGTCGTGGACAGTTCTCGCTTTAAGGGCTACATTGTTGACGTAATTGTAGCAAATCGTGATTTTCTGCACGCCAACAGAGATGTAGTTACCAAGTTCATTGAGAGCTACTTCCGGGCCAATTACGCCCACCGTGACAAGATGGTGGAATTGATTCTGGCGGACGTGCAAAAAACCGGTTCTCCGATCACCGATAATCAGGCCAAATCTTTGGTGAACGGCATCTGGTGGAAAAATACACAAGAGAACTACGTTCACTTTGGTGTGGAAAAAGGAAAACTTCAGCACGTCGAAGACGCCATCTCCAACATCACCAAGGTGTTGCTGAAGACAGGAACTATCAGCAAAGACCCGACAAACGGACAACCAAACCTACTGTACTATCCACAGATTCTCCAACAGATGCAAGCCGTTGGTTTCCATCCTGGCGTGGAGAAGGTGAGGGACGATACAACCACGTTGCCGGTTCTTACACAGAATCAATGGAAGAATTTGCAGCCTGTGGGCACACTAGAGCTTCCACCACTCGTGTTTGCTCGTGGCACAGCCACGATGACCGAGCAGAGTCAGAGAGTGTTGGATGATCTAGTGAAAACATTTAACACATGGCCGCAATACTACTTGGTCATTAAGGGCAACGCATCCCTAGAAGGCGACGTAGACGTAAATAAGGCTCTAGCTACTACCAGAGCCAGGGCTGCTGAGCAATACCTTGTGGAACGGGGCATTAGTCAAAACCGAATCAATGCTACTGGAGAAGCGACCGGCAAAACGTCGGTTGATTTCATTCTCGGCCAACTGCCTTACTAGGTATATTATGCCCAGCAAAACCCAACTAGAAATGATCAAGGAGTTTCAGTGCCCAGGGTGTTCTTGTGGTGTTTACCCCGATACCTGCAAGGCGTTCAAATTCTATGACAACGGCTGTTTCTACTGTGAAGGCTGGCATCCGTCTACCTTTCAGGGTGGTGTAGGTTGGATTGCTCCGAGAGGATTTTGTCGCACCGGGATGGTTGATTTCGGTGGTAAACCTTTTACCTACGTCCGTCTCTAAAAATCGGAGGACATGCCCACCTACGACAAGTTCAATGTTCCGATTTGGGCGATGGAGATGGATGGTTATCTCTATGTTCGCTGCTACTTGCTCCGCAACAACTGGCTCTTTGTTGATGTCGTGAAAGGTGGTAAACTAGAACATGCTCCTGGTGCTATCGACGCCGGGATGTTCTATAACGATATGGACTAATCAACGAGGCTGAAGTGGACAAGGAAATCAGGAAGAAGGTACTGCTGGACATTTTCGGCGATCCTGTGACCCTGATTCCAGTCGTCGGGGGCCTGTCCGCTTTGCTGTTGTCTTGGGCAACTGGCGGTGGAGCGGTCTTGACGTTCTTGGGATTAGGAGGTATTTTAGGCGGCATTGGATGGCTCGCCACTCGGTTGATTTTCGGTATCGAACAATTAACCGAAGATGCCTATAAGGAGATGCAGCAGCAGAAGGAACAACGGCGAGAAAGAGAATTGGACGACCTGGATACCAGACTGGTGAATTCAGGCCGAGACCCAAGGGACCAAAATGCTTTGCGAAGCCTCCGTGCGATGGAGGCACAGCTTCGACAACATCAGAAAGATGGCACCGCTAATTCGATGATAGTTGAGAAGCTAGACGAACTGTTCAAAGGCTGTGTCACCCAACTAAAACACCGTGCCGATCTTTACGATACATCGAGATCGCTCAGTGGAGAGCCAAAAAGGAAAGTGTTAGACGAGCGACAGCGGGTGCTAGAGGAGGTCGAGAAAAGTGTCGGTCTCTACGGCACCAGCATCGAGCAGATGAAAACGCTGAAGCTCAAATCAGACGTGGAAAACCTTTCAGAGAAGCGGGACGAATTGGAACGCTCTCTGGAGATTGCTAAACGAGTTGAACAGAGGATGTCCGGCATCGGGAGGCCCGACAAAATCTACGACGAATCGGAGTTCCAATAGGAGGTAACTCATGTTCAGTGCCATCGGTCGCTATATCCGGGCGTTCTTCTACCTCATCACTGGCCGCATTGATAAGGCCAGGAAGTCTTTGATGAGCAACCCGACCGTCGTAGAGGCGACCTACGACAACATCATTGAAGAAAAGGCCGCTCGTTGCCGCCAGTACAAAGATGCCCTTGGCAAAATGGTTGCCAAGGAAGAAGAGAAGAAGGACAAGCTTAGAGTCCTCGCTACCGGCGACCACAAGGACGCACCGGGCATTCCGTATTATACGAAACTCAAGGCTGGTGCTGCGGCCAAGGCCAGGGAGCTAGTTGCCAAGCACGGCGGCGATGCCGAGAAGGTCAAATCCGACCCTGAGTATATCAAGTGCCAAGCTGCGTTCCGTGACTTCACTTCCACACTGGAAGAGAAGGAGAAGGCGGCGAAGGAGCTTGAGGTTGATCTGGCCGAACTCGGCAAGAACATCGGCGGTCACAAGGCCAACATCCAAGGTCTGCTGCGTGATCTCGACAAGCTCAAGAGCGAGAAACACGAGGCGGTCGCTGACATCATCTCGGCGAAGGAAGAGAAAGAAATCGCCGACATGATTAACGGCATCGCCGAGGACCGCAGTGCCAAGGAACTGCAAGAATTGCGTGAACTGCGTCGTGAGGCGAAGGGGCAGGCCAAGGTCAGCCGTGAATTGTCTGGCCTGGATAACAAGGTCGCTGAGGCCGATTTCCTGGCCTACGCAGAGTCTACGGCGTCTGACAACGAATTCGACAAGCTGATTGGCTTGACGAAGGAAACGCCAGCCGCTACAACACCTGCCTCCACAGAACGTACTTCCCTGCCGGAAGCATAACCGGCTGAACGTTGGCTTCTACCCTTTCTCCCAAGGAGTGAGATCATGAAACGGCATCTGATGGTTCTCGGTTTGCTGGGGCTGTGTGCTGGTGCGTTTCTCTACACTGGTTGCAGCCGCAATGAAGACAAGGGCGGTGGTGACACGCCTTCCTTCACACTGGCGTGGAGCGAGTACCCTTCCTGGTCGGTGTTCGGCGTGGCCCATGAAAAGGGCCTCATCAACGGCAAGAAGGGCGAACTCGGCACCATTGAGAAGAAATACGGCGTCGATATTGTGTTGAAGCAGGCCGACTATGATACCTGTATCACGATGTACGGCAGCAACACCGTCGATGCGTCATGCCAGACCAACATGGACAGCCTCTCGCCCAGCTTGGGTAGACCGTCCGTGGTGATCCTGCCCACGTCTACTAGCGTGGGGGCGGACGCTTGTATCGCCGTCAACGCCAAGGGCGACAAGATCGACTGGCTCAAAAACAAGACTGTGTACGGTCTGGAGAAGTCGGTGTCGCAGTATGCTTTCGAGCGATGCTTGGAAATCAACAAGAAGGACAAGTCAGCCTACACCTTCAAGAACATGGACCCCGCTGCCGCTGCTCAAGCGATGCAGACTGGACAGGCCAACATCGAAGCGATCATGGTCTGGAATCCATTCGTGTTACAGACCTTGAGAACTCGTGACGGTGCCGAGGTTGTCTTCGACAGCAGCATGATCCCAGAGGAGATCATCGACTGCGTTGTAGTCGCCAAGGAGTCGCTAGAGAAGCCGGGCGGTGAGAAATTCGCTCAGGCCATCTGCGAGACCTACTACGAGGTCTGCAAGATGCTCGAAGACCCAGCCCAGGCCGATGTTACCTACGTTGCTCTAGGGGCCAAGTTCTCGTCTCTCAACGCCAAGGACATGAAGCTGGTGTGCCAACAGACACGTTTCTACAGCACGCCAAGCAAGGGTCTGACGTTGCTACAAGACAAGAACTTCCAGAGCAAGACGATGCCGATGATCGTGGGTTTCTGCGAACGCAACGGCATGGTCAAGTCCAGACTGAGCGTGGGTTTCGATGATCCCACCGCCCAACTGAACTTCACCACGAAGTTCCTGAAATCGGCGAAGTAAGAAGTAAAGTGCGTCTAGGGGGGCCGCACTTTCTACAAGGCCTGGCCCGAAAGGGCCGGGCCTTTTTCTTTACAGATAATTACAAGAAGTATAATGGGCACAAGGAGGTTTTCGACGTGGAATTTGATGGTTTCTGGCGGATGCTATTTGCCGGGCGTCCTGATCTGATGCCGCCCGGCGAGGAGAAAATCCGTCTTTCCAAAAAACAGTACGTGGCCGATCTAGAGCGGGCTTGGTATGCTGGCCGTGGTGTGTTTATCGGCTTCGTGGTGTATTACTACGAAGTGCTAGAAGAAGTCAACCCCGGCCTCAAGGATGCCGAGTATATCAAGTTCACTCAGGAGGCTTACAAGAAGGCGTTGCGGCGATGCTACGACGTGGGCCAGTCACAAATCCCCAAGGCCCGAAGAAAGACCACAGGTGAAGTGTTTCCGCTCCAAGAAAGAATTCATTGAGTTCCTCCGTGGAATGATGTTCAGAAAATAATGGAGCAAGGCATGATCCGGAAACCAATCTCCAAAACCCGCTGGTGGGTTCTCTCGATCTCGGCCATTGCCTTACTCGTTGCCCTTTACTCATGGATGAGCTACAGACAGAAACAATTCAACGCCAAAGACACCACCATCCCAAACGCACAGCAGTTCGTGGACGGAATAAAAACACTACTGAAGCCAGACAGCCAGGGCGACATGTGGTTGCTGATAGACCTGAAGGCGACTTACGGACGGCATTTGTCTGGCATGATGGTTGGTGTTCTCTTGTCGCTGATCGTTGGGTTACTGATGGGTTGCTTCTACTCATGGGAGGCTGTGTTCAAGTTTCCGCTCACCTGTTTATCCAAAATTCCGCCCACAGCCATGATAGCTGTGTACTTCGTCTTGTTTGGAACAGAGCTAGAAATGTACATTGCAATGATTGCTCTGGGTATCTTTTCGACTCTGGCTATGGCGGTTTATGGTGCTGTTCGTAAGGACGTATCAGACCACGCCATCTACAAGGCGTATACACTCGGCGGGTCGGATTCAGAAATCGTTTGGAACGTCGTCTTCAAGCAAATTCTTCCTAGGTTCATTGAGGCCATTCGTCTCACGGTAGGTCCGGCGATGGTGTTCTTGATTGCTGCGGAGTGGGCGACAGCCGATGTTGGATTTGGCTACCGGCTGCGTATCCAATCCCGGTTACTCAACATGAACATCGTTTACATCTATCTGGTGATTCTGGCGATCACGACGTACTTCATGGATTGGTCATTGTCTTACGCTCGTCGTAAACTGTGTCTTTGGTTCGGAGAGTAACATGCCGTTCGCACTCAAGATCGAGGATGTGAGTCATAATTTCGGCGACAACCAAGTTCTGAGCCATGTCAACCTCAAGATCGGACATGGGCAGTTCGTGGCACTTGTTGGTCCGAGTGGTTGTGGCAAGTCCACCCTGTTCAGGGCGATCCTGGGCACACATCCGCCATGCCACGGCAAAATCTTCGCCAACGGTGAAGAGATTCTCCGTCCGAGCCGAGATGTTGGGATTGTGTACCAACACTACTCCTTGTATGATTTTATGACTGCCGAAGAGAATGTAGCTTTCGGCCCGATGCTTGACAAAACCAATCTGTGGTTTCGGATTTTCCAATTCTGGCAATTCTGGAAAATGTACCGGGGCTGGATGCAGGAGGCTCGTGAGCTACTAGACAAGGTAGACCTGGGTACAGCGACCAAGAAATACCCAGCCGATTTGAGCGGCGGCATGAAGCAGAGGGTCGCCATTGCCCAGGCCATCATCATGAAGCCGAAGATTCTGCTTCTGGATGAGCCATTCGGAGCATTGGACGAGGCCACACGAGAAGACTTGCAAAAGATGCTTCTACAACTCTACCAGGAGAACGTGCGGGCTAGGGACCGAGGCGAGATGCCTCCCTATACCGTCATCCTGGTGACGCATGAGTTAAACGAGGCTTTCTACATTGCCGAGCGTGTGGTTGGCCTCTCGCAATATCACGGCAACGGATTTCCGGGTGCCACGATTGTTTTCGATCAAATGACTCATGTGTATGCTCCTAACGCCCCAAGGAATTTTGGCATTTTCTTCGAGCAGAAGGAGCTTCTTCGGAAGGTTGCTTTCGATGACAAGTATCTACCGAAGGGCGATGAGTTCGTGACGTTCTGGAAAGAGTATGAGAAGCTCCACGGTGTTCCCCACTACAACGGAAAAGGATGCGAAAGATGAGTAACGAAGTCGTGATGCTCGTAGGGATGCAGGCGTCCGGCAAAGGAACCATAGCAAAGAACTACGCTGCGAGAGGTTATACGGTTCTCAACCGAGACGGCATAGCAAAGAATAATACCGTCGCCAGCCTACTCGGTCCTTTTGGTGTAGCACTAGAGAAGGGGCAGAGTGTAGTTCTTGATAACACCTTTCCCAAGGCGGCTGACCGCCGCCCGTTTATCCTAGCCGCACAGCAACACAAAGTTCCCATTCGCTGCGAAGTCATGGGCACTTCTTTTGCCGACTGCCAGTTCAATGCTCTGCTGAGAATGCACGAGCGATATGGAGCCTTCTTCTTCGATGCTGAGTCGATCAAGACACACGCCGCAGCTAAGAAAGACCCAAACATCTTCCCGATGGCGGTTCTCTACAAGTACCGCAAGGAATATGAAGCCCCTCATATTTCCGAGGGTTTCTCGGCTCTTGTAGAAGTACCTTTCGTGAGGCAGCATTCCGGCACTAAGAAGGCACTAATCCTTGACTTCGATCAGAATTTGCGGGACACGCCTGAAGGCAGCCCGTACAAGTACCCTACCAAGCCTGCTGAAGTGGCTCTGATCGATCATCCGAAACGTGCAAAGATCATCCAGAAGTATGTGGACAACGGCTACATGCTGTTGGGTGCATCGAATCAATCTGGTATACACAAAGGCACAGTCACGCATGAGGACGTGCGACTGTGTTTCGATCATACCTGCACGCTGATCGGACACAAAATTCTGTATGCCTATTGTCCACACGTCTCAAGGCCTATCGTTTGCTACTGCCGTAAACCCAACGTGGGTTTGGGTGTAAAGCACATCATCGAATACAACCTCGATCCACGAAAATCTATCTTCGTGGGCGATCAAACTAGCGACAAAAACATGGCCTTGGGCTGTGGTTTTCAATACATTCACACAGAGGAATTCTTCAAGTGAAAACCGGGGTGACGACATGCACTTGGCAGAGGAGCTTGCCAGTAGCCATGAGTTAAGCGGATTCGGAAATTCGCTTTTCAAAATCAAGAGGCCCGACACCGGGGAGGTCGTGGCCTTCATCGGCCAACAGGAGGGTCATGAGAAAGTATACTTTCCCAAAGTACAGCCGGTCGAGATCGTCGTTGCAGTCGGTGAGCTACTCGACAAAAAGAAGATGCGGCGTGCAATGGAGAAGCAGGACTACGAAAAGGCTCAGTGTTTCGCTGACAAGAAATTTGCAGGAGTTAGATAATGCAGGACTTCTTTCCTTCGCTCGCCAAGACGTTCAATTCTGGACAGACACGCAGTGTTATTCTCTGCGGAAACGTCTATGATCTCTTCGCTAGCAGCGATCAGTACGAGCCACTCATCCCCCATATGTGTAAACGGTCAGCCGTCCAGGGAGTCATTCAACTAGTCTACGAACTGAATGGCCCCATCCGTTTCACGGATGAAAAGCAAAAGGAAACTCTCAGGAATGCTTGGGTTGCCTGGAAGAGCGGTGTCGAAGATGTCAACAAGCTGATCATCGCTGAGATGAAGAAGTCTGGTCCGTCTCAGGTGAAAATGCTGTCGGATAAGTTCGACCAGCATATACTGGACGCAATTGGGAACCCAACTACTGCTCTAGAGTTTCTCAGGCAACTTACCATCTGCTCCAGAATTGCACTCAAAGGCAACCTGCTCATCATCATCGAGGCGGCTGATATGCTTCTGCCCGATGGCGAGTTATCCAAACTCAGCGATAGCCAACTACATCGCATCGCTGTTGTGCAGGACTGGTTCAGTGAACCGGCTTTCATGAAAGCGGGTGATTCGGTAATTCTTATTGCCGAATCCCGCAGTCTGATCCACTCCCGCATTAGCCATATGCCGCAGGTGGTTTCGATAGAAATCAAATCTCCTGACACCGAGCGGCGACAGCACTTCATTGAGTATGTTTGCAAAGAGATGGGTAAGGAGCCTACCTTCGACAAAGGCGACGGGCAGAAATGGACTGCTGTTGAGCTAGCAATGGTGACTGCCGGACTATCTCTACATGCAATTCGCCAGTTGTTGGCAATGGCGTTGCACAGCGGCCAGACCATCTCGCCCAGCGATGTAGTTGACAAGGTAGAAGAATTCATCAAGTCGCAAGTCGGCGAGGACGTGATTGAGTTCAGCAAACCGTCGCACAAGATGTCCGATGTAGTCGGATTCAAACAACTCAAGGGTTTCTGCAATAAGGAAGTGATCCCACGCATCAGGTCAAAAGGCAAGGCAGCCCTGGCGGGGGCTGCTGTAGCCGGGGCAATTGGCGGCGGCAAAACATTCATTTTTGAGGCCGTGGCTGCGGAGTGTAGTATACCCGTCCTGGTTCTCAAGAACCTCCGCAGCATGTGGTATGGTCAAACAGACGTGATTTTCGAGCGGCTACGTCGTGTAATCGAGGCATTGGACAAGCTGCTCATTTTCCTAGACGAAGCCGACACACAGTTTGGCGGCGTCGGTGCAAATGCCCACGAGACAGAAAAGAGACTGACTGGCAAGGTTCAGGCTATGATGTCAGACACACGGCTTGACCAGAGAATACCAGCGACTACAGGCGTTGGTGAACTGTACCAGGAAAAGTCTGTTGCCTAACGAATTTCAGAAGGAGGACGTTGAGAAATTACGCCAAGGCTGGTTTGCCCGCATCCGAGAATTGGAAATGCAGGGGATCGAGTGAAAAGCTCGCTTGACACCCGATTTTGGGAGACTACTATGTGCGTGTCGATTGGGCGTCTGAAACTGAATTGGTTAGGTGGCCGATCCACCGAATCTAGGAGATTGGTTCATGACAGCAACCGCCAGTAGCAACAGTCAGAAGAAGGAACCGAACATGACGGAGAAGGATGTCGCCGTCATATTTGGCGGCAAGCAGATCATCCTGCCTGAAGGGATGAATTACGACGAAGGGATCGAGTGGATCAAGCGGAAGCAGAAGGAGGAGGAGACGGTTGTTTCCATTTCCGAGAAGGTTCACGCCTTCCCGCTCGACGGTGCCGTGGCCTTGACCAAGGTGTTGAAGGAGCGGTACGGCTGGACTCGTCTCGTCCCGACGCCCGGTTTCTTCGACAGCGAACCACCTGCCATGATCGGCGTCCAGGTCGGCCCGAACGACACAATCCAGGTGCCGTGGGGCAACTTCAAGATTCCGGGCATCGACGGCACTCTACAAACCCACTGGACGAAGGACGAGGGGCGTCCGATCTTCCAACTCATCGGCAACGTCAAGCGGAAGCACGAGAAGGAAGTCAAGAAGATCGCCGACGAAATCCGCCAGACGGTCAAGAAGGAATCCATCTACCGGGGCCAAGCCATTCGGATCAACTTCCGTGACGGCCAGGGCGAACGCATGACCGAATTCCGTGCGGACTTCACGCCTCGCTTCATCGACACCAGCAAGGTCCGCCCCGACGAACTGATCTACACCAAGGACACGGAAGACATGGTGCGGGTCACGCTCTTCAACCCGGTCGAACACACTCAGCGATGCCGCAAGAACGGCATCCCGCTCAAGCGTGGCGTTCTGCTCGAAGGTCCGTTTGGCACCGGTAAGACGCTCACCGCCCACGTCCTCTCCCTCAAGTGCGTGCAGAACGGGTGGACGTTCTTGTACCTGGAGGATGTGCGTGATCTCGATCTTGCCATGCTCTTCGCCCGGCTTTATCAGCCGTGCGTGATATTCGCCGAGGACGTGGACAGGGCGATGGGCGGCTCCCGCAACTCCAACGTGGATCGTCTTCTCAACACCCTGGATGGCGTGGACAGCAAGCACCATGATGTCATGGTGGTGTTGACGACGAACAACAAGGAGATCATCAACCCGGCCTTCGTTCGTCCCGGTCGCATCGATGCCGTGATCCCGGTTCTGCCGCCAGACGCTCTGGTCACGGTCAAGCTGGTGCGGAATTACGGCAAGAATTCCAGCGGCGAGCCGATCATTCGAGCAACCGATGAGGAACTGGCCCTGGCTATCGAACCGCTGGTCGGTGCCAACGCCGCTTTCATCCGTGAGGCTGTGGAACGGGCCAAACTCGCTGCCGTGAGCAACGACTGTGGGGAAGATAACAGTCTGGTGATTGATTCTGCGGCGGTCGGCATCGCTGCAAAGAGCATGGCGGCTCACCTGAAGCTCCTCGACACGTCCAAAGACTTGCCGCCGATGAACGGCATGGAGTTCGCCGGTACTATCATGTGCGATCAGGTCGGCCAGAGCATCCTCCGCACCCTGCTCAGCCCGCAGGCCATCAGTAAGGTCATGATCCCGCTCATGAAGCGGGAGACCGAGCAAGTCGGTTGATTTTCGTTGTCCGCTGTCCGCCTCCCCCGACACCCGATCCGGCTGCCCACAGCCGGTTCGGATTTTTCTAGAATGAAAATGAAATTGCCACAGAAGGGGTTAAATAAAGCATGGTAGCTTTGAACTTCAAAGATTGGTTTCTTCTGAAGGAGAGCCAGGGCAAAGGCTTTCAGGATTACATTAAGGGTGGAATGGTACATTTATTCCATTACACCCCGTATCGCAGCCCTGAAGTCGAACTGAAGCCGGAACGCTTTGGAGAGAATCCCTGGAGCCGCCGTGAGAAGCAATCTGCCTCAATGCAGCGAATCTACTTCTACCTCGATCTCAGGGACAAAGAGAGTTTCTTCAGCGGCAATACGCTCTATCAGGCGGTCGTGCCAGCCAGTCAGATTTACGACTTGGCAACCGATCCCGAAGAGCTAATAGGCAGGGTGCGGAGTGCTGGCTTTTTCGATATCGACCGGCTCCTTGAGGAAGTGAAGAAAGAAGGATACAAGGGCGTTTACTATAATAATGGGATGCATCTGGTTGCATGGTTCAACCCAATCGCCGTCACCAGAGTAGAGGAGGATGATGTGCTTTCCAACCACTTCGGAACCTCCCGCCAGGGAATAGCTAATGAGAAAGCAGCCGAGCAAGAACGAAGGATGAAAGATTGGGAAACACAGGGCCTAAAGGTCCGCTAACCCCGGAGTAGTTTATGTTCTTGTGGACTAGCGAAGCTGTCTCCAAGGGGCATCCTGACAAGGTTGCCGATCAGATCGCCGATTCCATCTTGGACGCCTACCTGAGCGTCGATCCGCTTGAAAGGGTTGCTTGTGAAATCACTTGCTGCAAAGACTTCGTGCTGGTAACAGGCGAGGTTAGTAGCCGTAAGCCAGTTAATGTTGAGGCCATCGTTCGGGCGAAGTTGGTTCAGATTGGCTACGACAGCCAGGAGGCGTGCTACAACGGCTACGAGGTCGAAATTCTCAATCGTCTTAACACACAATCAGATCAGATCGCCGCAGCCGTCGCCAAGACAGACGGCGAAATCGGTGCTGGAGATCAAGGCATTATGTTCGGGTTCGCCTGTGACGAGACACCGGCCTTCATGCCCTTCACCCATCATCTGGCATTCAAGGTGATCGATGTTTTGGAACAGGATGAGGCGAAAGGCGGTCTGCTTCTTCCCGATGCCAAGTCACAAGTCACGATGGTCTATGAAAGAGACGGCCAGCCGTTGTATATTGACACAGTGCTTGTGTCTACACAACACCGTCAAGGCATTGTGACCAAGGCTGAACTGGAGAACTACCTGACCAATTTGGTGAAGCCAGTGTTGCTCGAAGGCTATGCCAAGTACATCAATCCCACCAAAACGAAATGGTTGTTCAACCCTTCGGGCCTCTGGACCTTTGGCGGTCCTGCTGCCGACACCGGCCTTAGTGGTCGTAAGATCGTGGTGGACAACTACGGTGCCGATTGCCCAATCGGGGGCGGTTCTTTCAGTGGCAAAGACCCGACCAAGGTTGATCGCAGCGGGGCATACGCCGCTCGCCACGTTGCCAAGAACCTCGTAGCTGTTGGTGCGGCCAAGCGTTGCCAAGTCCAGTTGTCATACGCTATCGGCGTGGTCGAGCCTGTGTCGATCAGAATTCAGACGTTCGGGACCGGAGACTGGACGGATGAGGAGTTGACCAATCTGGTAAGGAAAAATGTTCGGCTCAGCCCGAAGGCCATCATCGACCGCTTCAATCTCCGACGCCCGATCTACGCTGCTACTGCGAGCGGCGGGCACTTTGGCCGAGATGGTTTCCCCTGGGAAGAACTGGATTTAGTAGATGTTTTCAAGAAGAAAATCTACCAGTGAGATCAAGCGTTGCGATATCGTAGTACATCTTCTGGCTTGACAGAGAGGCATGATCCTTGGTCGCAAGGATCATGCCTCTCTCTGTTTTCTCTCCCTGTCTTACCAAGCTATCTTCCAGGCAATAGAACCGTTTTTGAAGTTCACGCTTTAGGTAGGCCAGGCCATTTGCCAGAAATTTGCGTGGTTGTATCGTGTGCCATGAGACATGTAAACTCACGAGCAAAGAGACATCGCATTTCATTCTTCATATACCATCGTTGGTGGTTGTTCGCTGGATTCTGTGAGCAGATCGACTGATTTACGCTGTTCGAGCTTGAATCGATCTTCGTGGCCGCTCTGTTCCACGAGGCCACGGAGCCTGTCAATGATATTTTGTCACAGAGCGTTGCCTTGAAATTGGCACCGCCATTTAGTGCTTCTACGAATGCAATGGTAGCTGCTCCGTACAGCGGACCTATTTCCAACACGTTCTAGACCCATAAGATATGTCTGAGGTCGGCTGACCAATCCGGGTGGAAAAGTTGTGGATCGTACTTTTTGTAGTCGAAGAGTTTCATTACCAATCATGCCTCTCACTTGCTTGTGGACGGAAGACTTCGTGATAAGGCCAATAGAACCAGTATTTTTCACCAGTGAAAGCTGGCCCTAGCATATGGAGGATGAGGTTGTGTTTGGCGGCACCACGAACCCAGCCACTTTGCAGTATATCGTATGGTGAGGTCTTGTTTGTCAGTCTGTGATTGATGGAGACAAAGTTATTCCAGGTAGAGTCATGAACAACAAAGTCTTCGTTTCCCCAGCGTTGCATAGCCCAATGCAACGCACCTTCATCGTAGTAAGGAAGATTGTTGCGAACCTCTTCATCCTGTTCCGCCTCCTTGATGATGAAGGTCCAGTGGTCCATAAGCTCCCGGTCTCGGTTCAGATCGATTCCAATGACTCCAGCATTGACCTTGTTATCTGGGTGAAATAACTTTGTTACAGGGTACTTGTTGATGATGAAGTTGGGATTGGCTATGACGAACTTCTCCCCGGTCCAGCACTTAAGTTCATACCTACGGGCCGACCGGTGCCTGACAGCGAAGGCTTGTTCTTTGAGTTTCGCAAACAATGGTACTATGGGGTTTTTGTAACTAGCAATGCAATCTCCGTCAAGCCATAGCGTTTTCTGGTAAGGTGACTGGAGAATAAACCAGGGCTTGCACCAAGTTTGCCAGAAATACATGGTGGTGGGGATTAGAATCTCAGGTGTCCTGATCTTGATTTTATGTTCTTGGCACCATTCGATTTGTTTGTCTTCTAGGCCGAGGTCAAAAAGAGTAATGGGAGCCTGTCCTGCCACGGATAATGCAAGGGTAGCGAAGCCGCCAAAATAGCCGCTATCGCAGGCCGTGATAATTCCGTAGTGGGGTTGGATTCCTAGCATGGTATAATACAGTATGAGCCAGAAAAAGAAACAAGTCCGATCTGCCTTCCGCAATGCCGTCTTCCAGCGTGACCGCTATCGGTGCGTGGGTTGCGGTTACCAGTCCACCCCAGAGAAAGCACTGGACACTCACTACATTACCGACAGAAACGAGATGCCCAATGGCGGCTATGCAGCCGAGAACGGGGTCTCTCTGTGCAAAGCGGAATGTTACGAGAAGGCGAAATCACATCATAAGGGCGAGCCGGTGCCGCCCGGATTCTCGCCAGCCGAACTATACGCCAAGATCGGTTCATCCTACCAGAAGGCCGTCAGAGCATCAAAAAAACTGTCTGCGTAACCTATATACTTTGCTCTTTTACACGAGGAGGTAAAGTATGTGGTATGCAGTAGCTTTCGTTGCAGGTCTAGTCGTTGGGTGGAACTTCTTCCCTCAGCCTGAGTTGGTGAAGAGCCTCTTCGACAAGATCAAGAACAAGATTGGCGGCTAATGTGGGATTTCAAGCTCTGGCTAGAAGAGAACTCGGTTCACCCGATGATTTATTGCGATCTTGGATGATACACTGGTTTCGACCTATAACAATGCCATCCTAACCCAATTACGCAGATCAATACGACCAGGACCAAGCCGATATTCGCCAAGCTGCTTCCCAAATACGAAGCCCAACTAACAATCTGTGAAAAGCTCCTCTGGTGAGATTTCCAGAGGAAAATAGAATTGTCATCGCACGGCCCGGTTGCGACGAGTTCGTTAAGGCTCTTTGCAATTTGGGTCGTCTCTATTTACTAAGTTCAGGACGGCAAGAATACATCGAACAAGTCATCGACGTTCTCGGCCTCACCAAGTTTTTCGACGGGCTGTACTCGGTCAAAAACGGTCCATTGCCTCCCCGCCCACCAGACGACAGGTAGGTGCTGGTCGATGATGTTGTTAATCCAGATAAGTTCACCGCTCTGGGTCTCGACCTTAAATGCGATTGGCAAGGCGATCCAGATAAAGACACCATCGAGCTAATTTCTGACCAACATAGAGTAAAAATCCGACCTTTTGCCGGTGACGTAACTGAATCCCCAGGCGAGTTTTCGAGGATTTTGGAGGAGATAAAATCCAAGTTGAATGGATAAATTTTTCGCCGAGAGTCATAGATAAGGTGGACCTAGAAGGAGTAAAGATATGATTTGGCAAGAACAACTAAAAGAGGACGTGAAGAAAGTTCTAGAATCTAATTGCCCAAAAAAGAGGTCTAGTATGAGTTTTGCACCACACACCAACGTGGAAATGATGGCAACTCCACGAAAAATACGCCTAAACGAAGAGCAGAAGGACAACAACTTCGCACTGCCGCTCTTTCTGCTCGTTCTATTACTAGGAGTTGGTTTGGTCTTTGCATGGTACTCTAAGCGGGGCCAGTTTGTGTCGCCGCTAATAGCCTACCGGCAGCCGAGCAACCCATATACTCTGCCATACACGCCTCCGTCCTATACGCCCCCTGACTCGACTGTGCCGCTCTGGAGACCTGGGCCGACACAACCTGGGCCTGATGGAAGGCTGACCCAGGACGTACAGAACTTGAAGGAGGTTGTTCAACTGATGTGGGGCAAGCAGAAAGCTACTACGGAAAGACTCACCCTCTTGGGCATCATAGCGAATCAGAACTTCACTGTACTGGAAAGAGGTCTGCCAAAGAGTGAAATGATCTATCTGAACGCTGACTGGACCATAGACAGGATGCCTAGTCAGTTGAATCTAGACGAGGCCGATAAGGAGTTCCTGAGAAGATATCTCAAGCAAAGGTAGTATTCGTTACCTCCTTCGACCCAAGATCAGTACCGTAACGAAGAAAGCCCGCCGTAAGGCGGGCTTTTTTTATTAGATTTCATCTATTGCCGAGAGTATATCATGCCAATCTTTCGGCAAGTCCTCAGAGAAGTCCATTTCAAAGAACCGGTTTACACACTCGGCCAAATGATCGGCGGTGAATTTGGTTGAATCGTTGTCATCACGCAAATCACGAACTACTTCCAATTGAATGCTGTGGACATTAGGTTTGTAGTACCACTTCCTGAATAGTTGGTTGAGGTTGTTTTTCGCACGACCTGCGTACTGTCCTCCAGCCGCCCCCTCGTATACGTAAAGCCCGCTCTTTCTCATGTGATAGCACATTGCGTCTTTTACTATAAGCTCACAGCTTAGCGAGTTAGGTTTTCCAGCACCGTAGCCCACAACTATGTCTACAGGCTCGCCTTTGTTTCTTTTGACGATGAAGTTACTCATGCCGTGAATTATAAGCATGAGCATTGAGCTATAGTCATGCTCTAACCTGCTGATGAACCGTAGGATAGGTTGCAGGAACTCGTCGTTGACCACATCCTCGTGAAGATGGGTTATATCGTTGCAGTTGGCCTTGTCCTTGAAGTAGTCCACTTTCGGGGCACGTTCCCAGCCACGATTGATGACCGCAAATGCATCCAGGTCTTCAGCCATACACTTGGTCAGCAGATCAGTATTGTGGTCGTTCGCACCGTGAGGTGCGATCAATAGAATGGGGGTTTCCCCTTCTCGAATGCTAACTCGTTCCATATACATTCCCCTTCATCATTTATATATCATAGCAGGTGCCTAATCAAGCCAGGATCGATCCCAGACTAGAGATGGGACAGTACGGCCTCGAAGAGTGGTTGTTTCAGTCCTTTGTAGTAAACGTGGTTATGTTTGGACTCGAAGTAATCAATTACCTCTTGGTATCTAGCCAGAGGCTTCAGGTGTCTCGGCACGAAATGTGTTGTATTCGGAGACGGGTCAAAGTTAAAAACCGGGTGTCTTTTTGTCCAGATACCTATCGTCTTTGTATCCGTAGCACCAGCAAGATGCAGCGGCCCCTGGGAATCGATGCCTATGAAGAGCTTGCACTGGCGGATTAGTTCATTAGTTGTCATTGCATCCCCGTAACTCCTGGTTTTTGCCCAGAGAGGGTGTACCTTCCTAACGGCAATGCTTTTGGTATCAACTAGCTCTGATTTACTATCCCATCTGAAGGTAATGGGGTTATAGCCTTTGGCTATGATGGTCTCGCAAAGCTCACGAATTACATCATCTGTCTCGTGAAAAAGATCGTGATCCGCTCTCTGGTAGTGGATTCCCACCGATCCCTTTGTTTCAGGTAGCTTCGATAGGAACAGTTTAACTTTTGCCGCCACTCCTTTATTCACAAACAGTTCATATCTCGCTAGTTTTTCCGAGGTAGGGTAGGCAAGTTTTTCTCTCAAATACCAGTTGGTGAACGTCGGAGCGAGGCCATTCTTGGCAGGCCCTAGCCAGTAAAGCCCAGAGATGTCTTCAAGTTTCACATCTAGAAACTTCGAGTAATCATTGGGGTCCGCCTTGTCGTATGGCAGCGGCAGCGATTGATGGCAATACTTGTGAAATAAGGAGAATTGGTCCGATTTGGATTGGCAGTCTAGTACCCAATCTGGTCTGTGTTCTCGTATGTGTTTCAGTATTATGGTAGACTGCACGGCTAGCTGCATGTCGCCGTTGATGCCGCAAAGAACTCTCATTGCATTCCTTCAAGAAGTATGGGGGGCGGGCAAAGCCCGCCCCCCATACCGTCAACCGAACGGGTTATTAGACTATCCAGGCCTTAGCCAATGTGTTTCTGAAAGCCCGTTCCAGAGGTTTTTCTAGCCTGTTCATGTGGTACACCACGAGGGCGTCGGCCAGTAGCTCTTTTTGCTTCTGCGATTTCGCCTCTTGGAACTGACAATCCTTTCGGTGTGTTGGGGTCGCAAAGTATCTCCCTCAAAGTTAGAAAATCTTACTTCTCAGGTTTGAGAATGCAAGAAGCGTCACCATGCCATTATACGCACGATACCTTTTGTGTCTTACAACTACTGGCCTTGCGGCGAGGCTCCTATCCATTATCCCCGAAAGGACTTGCGGATTACTTATATAGACTATTGCATCACTCGTACCTGCTACTTGACCAAATCGTATAGGATGCTTCGTTGGTGGTTCGCTTTGGTAGTCATCGTGGCTTGTCCGTACTTGTTATAGCGTGTTTCCTTGGATTTTTACTTGAGAAAGTTCTCACTTGTACTAAGTTTTTCCAAGTTTGCCGCTAACTGTTCATCAACCCTTTGGACCCAGGTTCTTTTGCAGTTCGAGGACGAATTCTCGATTCCAGTACCTTGGGCATTCCATGTGGCTTACTATTATAGGAGTGAACTAGCAAAAGCTATTTCGTCCAAAACTATCCAGTCAGGAGACCAGCCCTGAGACGCCGACACAAGCACCCCGGAAGTTTTTCCTTCCGTCAGACTAGATAGGAACGATGATTTTGAAGAAGAAAATACTAATAATGGACCTGCGAGAAGCCTCAAATGAGGAGATCGCAGGACTATTGAATGTGTTATTGAAACTAGAAAGTGTCTTGTTGCCTTGTGGCTGTAAATTAGACGTTCGTGTGAAGCCAACAGCTATCAGAGAGGAGGATGAAGAGCAGGTACTATGTGACCAACTCTAATCCGCTAACTTAAAGTAGGAATGCCCTCGGCTACATGGTGTTCGGTCCTAGACACGGAGCGTTGTTTGCCGTCTTTGATTGCTCGGCATTTCACGCAATACCTATCACCAGAATCCTTCAAGAGCACCACCCCAGGCACGGCAACATTTTGGGCCACTCGCTTTTCGGTTGTGCCTTAGCCATCATTAGCCCCTCTAAGGCTGAGGAGCTAATGTACTAAAGCTCGCACTTTTTGTCTACTTCGTTTTTGAAAGAGACGCCGATCTCAGATGTGACATCATCGCCATCTTTCCAGTATGGATTCCATGATGCACTGGATTGGTAAACTTTGGTGCCCTCATGTAAGGTCCAGAACCTAGACCCGTAGAAAAGTCCTTGAGAGAAAACGCCGCCCCGCTCGTTTGCCTTCACTCGGTTCTTGTGTTTACCAGCCAATTTGCCTTTCTTCCGCCAATTTGTCCGACACCACCGCACCCTCTGGAATAAAAATGCCAAGGGTATTTTCATCGTAATGATCGCCCACGACGACCTGATGCCCTGCTACATCTGCAATTCTTAAATGTGGCAGGGTTGGGTGCGGGCGAAATATTGGTTAGTGGGGCAGGTACTCTTCGGTGTTCGAGGAGGCGATCTACCAGTGTTTCACATCCATCGTTGCCGTATAGATTCAAAAACAGGTTGGAAGGCGTAGATCACCTTGTCGCCTAGTCGCTTGTCCGTGCCGTTGGTTAGGCCCATCTGGACAGTTGAAGATTTTTGTTTCCAGTTTTGGTGACTTCAATCCATCGGCCAAGGAATCGCCGTGGATGTACTTGACATGATACCCGCCGTCGAGCGAGTTGTCGGCGAAGACCTTCCAGTTGCAGTTAAGATCATATGTCTTGGATAGTGACGGCTCACAGTGGAGTTTTTGTAGTCGCTCTCCTAAGAACTATGTAAGCTTACCAATATCTTGCTGGAGGTTCCTTGGATTGCCTTCGCCGCCAAAAGGCCCGTCCAGGTCCAGAAACACAATCGGACCCCAGGTATCAACACAGGTCGGGCGAAGGCCGTAACGCTCTTTCTCAAAACACTTTTGCGGCCCCAGGGCTGGGCAGAAACGAAGCCTGCCGTCATGGTGATAAGTCCAGTAGTCGTGCGAGGAGCCGATCAAGTCCTGCCAACGATCTCGCCAGTGAAATGATCGCCGGGGTTTACACATTGATCGACTTGACCGACTGGAATCCAACATTTCTGGAAAATGCGTGCTTGTTCTTGCTCAAAAAACGCCGGATCGCAATACCAAGTGTAGGGCGGTGTTCTAGAATCCTCTAGACCCCTGTACGGGTCAAAAGCGTCCAGCAGTTCATCAAACGTCTTGTGTGCCATCTTTTAGCCTCTTGCTCTAGGATTTGAGGGATTCATTGTGGAAATCAAGTACAACGCACGCCCCCTGTAGCATTGCGTTGGCAATGATGATGTGGTCGGTTGGCGTGGAGTTCATGAAGTTATTCTCCACGAATTCCGCCGCCTTCTCTACCAGTTTCTCTCTCAACTTTTCTACGTCAGACATAGGTGTTCCTGAATGCATCAAAGACATTGACAGCCGTGCTGAGCAAGTCTTCCTTCAAACACAACTCATCACACAGCAGCATGTTTCTGTAACCAATGTCGTAGAGCCACGCCAAGTCGCTGAAATCGTGGCACTCAGGCACCGGACTCTTGATGACCGAGAGCAGCAGCCTAGAACCGACGCAAGCTCTGGGGTCTTTGCCGATGATGAGTTTTAGAGTCTGGAGGATTTCATGTGGCTGGTCTACTTCGACGTAGAGATCGCCACGAGCGGCTACCAATGTTGTGTTTTTGTTGGGCTTGAATTCATTGGCAACGTAACTCAAACCACGCTTATTCTCGATTTTCAAAAGTAGTTCAGCATCCTTGCCAATGTAACCCCTGAATTCATCTACGTCTGGCTGGTTCTCGACGTAGCTTAGATAGAAGTGCTTGAAGCCTGCGTCAACCACCATCTCGATTTTCTGCAACTCGGTTTCGGTAAATTGAGGCCCCAACACCTTCAAACTCTTGTCACGAATGTGTATGCTTTCCCCAGCCCTGACTCTGAACGTAGGCCCGCCACGAAAGATCAGGTAGTTTTTGTCTTTCACGGTTTCGAGTAGGGCATGGTCGGCACCTGCTTTGAACAACACCATGCAGGGAGTCTCGACCTCAATGGGGTGATTGAGAGTGAATTCGAGGTTTTTGTCGTTTGGTATGACCTCTGTGATGCGTAGTTGTCTGCCTTTAATGTCGAAATAAAGAGGAACAGGAGCCTCAGTGGGATCGATGCCCTCTAGTTCCGCCTCTAGTTCCTTGGCATCAATCATTGCACTATTCAGACAAATGCCTTGGAGCCGCTTGTCTTTGGCGAAGCGTGGATAGTGCAGGAACGAAGGCCACAATGTAACCTGTAGGTTGACTGGTTCCATGACAGGCACCTTTGGAAGAAGCAAGCCGCTGGCTGACGCCAGCGGCTTGCTGGGTTTTCGGTTAGTCATCAAGGAGAGAAGAAATGCTCTTAGTGCCCGAATCATCGTCGCTCCCCTTCTTGCTGCGTCTAGTAATCGAGCGACCGGCAGCCGGGCCAGGGAGCTTCTTCAGGCTTTTGGGATCATGGATGGTATGAAGAGACTTCATGACCACCTTGACCTGTTCTGGCTTCTGTCGGTCTTCGATTTCCTTTTTGAAGTAGTTCAGCCGTCCCGTCTCTCTGGCGAGGATGCCAAAGATAACGTCAACGACTCGTGCCGCATCGGGCAGGATGGCGATGTGATCTGCACCCAGATGGGTTTCCCACTGAGCGTAGATGTCCTTATCGCTTTCGCTCCACGTATCTCCGCTGCTGCCATATGGCTTGCGAATCAGGTAGACCGAGTAGCGAGCTTTGAGTTCATCGAATATCTGTTTGATGTCCATCCGACTTTGAGCATCGTCACCGGTCCACTCTTTGATGTCGTCTTTGTTGAGGTTCTCGTAGAGACCTTCATCGCCGATGAAAATCAGGATGGGACGAATGGCCTTTGGCATACTGACCTTGTGTGCGTAGTAGTAGGCAGCAAGGTCGTAACCCTCCTTCATTCCACCACCCCCGCCGCTCTCGATGATGAGCTTCTGTAGCAAGGGCCTTGCCAGTGACGAACTCTCGAACTTGAAGAGGGTAATGATCTCCAGCCCGATTGTCACCCACTGCGGCAAAGCTGATCGCCATGTCCTCGCCCAGATACTCTTTCCCTTCCAGATCGAGGTATGGCAATTTGCTGAAGATGACAGCGGGCCACTCGCCCATGCTTCCGGTGACATCGCAAGCGATGACGAGTGGCGATTCACTGTTGGTTTTCAGAGAGGCAGGAACACAGTCCTCCCTCTTGATGCTTTTGGCAACGGCGTCTTTGTAGCTGCGGCCTACATGGTCATCGTACTTCTTGCGAAGCGATGTGAAATCGTAGCCGGTCCACGGACCCGGATCATAGTCGGCTGATTCAGACATAGTACACCCCTTCTATTGTTGTCCGTTGATGTGTCTAGAATTCCAAGAACAGCATCCCAATCTTCCGATCTTGGCACTCCAGAGCGAGAAACAAAAATGTTCCTCACATTGGATCGTTCCTGTTGAGGATCGATTTCTAGACCCAACGATTTGAGTTTCCTGTTGAGCCTAGTAATGACCTTGTGCGTCCTTTCCATAATGTCTCCTACATTGACGGTAGAGGCTTCATTCCAGATGCAGCCCTACCGAAACTCCTTTGTCGAACTTCCCTGATACCATCACAAAGGTCTACTTTTCGCCAGTGCGGTCTACCAGATACCTCGTAGGTGATTAGCGATTTGATGAATTTGCACATTGGTTCTGGCGTATCGCTTGGTACACGTTTCATCTCTACATCGCCGCCTAAAGCATATATCATTGTGATGCCCAGGCTATAGAAGTCGGACTCTGGTAGCAGAGGCTCGCCACGAATGGCCTCTGGTGCGGCGAAGACCGGTGTGTACCCTTTACTGGCCGATTTCTTGTTGGGGCGGATGAGCGACAGGCCATAGTCTACCACAACTACTTGATGGCTGTCGCCTTGAATGATGATGTTTTGCGGTTTTACGTCGCCGTGGACGATGCCGTGGAAGTGAATGTACTTCAGAGCGTGTAAACAGCGTTCGGTGATCCAGCCGACGTGTTCGGGGTCCAGGCGTTCGTGCTTGTCGATTATCTGAGTCAGAGTTGGTCCTGGGATATAGGACATGACAAGCACCATGCTTCCGTCATCCATGCGAACGATTTCACGGATGTTGGGAATGCTATAATGCCTCAAGTCCCACATGGACTTGGCTTCCTCGAACAGAAGTAGCTCATCTTGCGGCGAGACGTAGTGGGTATGTTTGAGACATACTGGCGTGCCCAGCATGTCGTGTTCGCCGAGATAGGTGGTCCCGAAGCCGCCTTCGGCAATTTGTTCGGTAGTTGCCGATGATTTTGCCTTTTTTGATTGTGCGGTTGTTGTCGTACTCGGCTCGTTTGTCTTTGTCGAATATGACTTCCTTGGCCTCGTTTAAGGCCCGCATCTTGGCACCGTCATCGGAATATAGTTTTGCCAACGCACGGTAGGCGGCGTGAGCTACTTCTTCAGTGGCATTTGGGGAGATTTCTAGAATTGAATAATAATCTGCTTTCATCGCTGTTTCCCTTACCCTATGAGAACAGCGATTATACTCGAAATGATTATTCTAGCCAACCGTAATCTTCGAGGACTTGGCACTCAACGAAGAGCTTTGGACGTATGATGTAGGTTTCTGGAACGGTAATGGTTTCGCCGCAGGCCGAACAGTCGAAGTACATGAGACTTCCGGCGTACAGCTTGCTATTGTTGATTGGTGTTTTCCCTGATTCTTTGCCTGCCGCTGTTTCAATTGCCCTAGGGCGTACTTTTTACCTTTAGTTTTTGCCGCCATCGTTGGAACTCCTCGTATTCTTCTGGAGGTACGACTATCGCTGACGTCGATCTATTGACCCACCCTGGAGCATAATAAAGCACCTGGGGTCTGGGCGAGAGAACTAACCCGATGAAGTTGCCTTCAGCACAGTAATCGGGCCGATCATCTACCATTATGTCAATTTCGTGTTCTTCACACAACACGGTTTTGCACCGATCCCCGCATTTCGACCAATCGCCAGACAGGATGCGTTCTGGAGGAATGAAATCCAGGTTGTTCTCTCGGCAGGCAGTAAGTGCGTCCTGTTGGTTCATGTCGGTGATGATATAGACCTCAACGCCTCCAGCGATGAGGGCACGCATCATCGTGGTCATCTGTTCCGGGTAGCGTGAGATTAGACCGCCTATGTCGAATGCAATCTTCATCGTTTTCCAATTGGTAAAAGTGGCAACCACAGGTACATGCAAACCACGTCGTCTACACAACGCTTGAAGCCGTGATGCTCGTAAATCTTGGTTGCCGCTATGTTGGCAGCCTCCACCCACAAGAAGATGGATTTCTTCTTTTTTCTTTTTGCGAGCTTGAGGACCGCCTGCATGAGTTTATCGCCGCACCCCATGCGACGATATCGTTTATAGATCATGAAGTCGGCCGCCCTTGCCAGCCGGGACTAACCGCACTTTACCCATCCTTATGTTGCCGTAGTAAAATTCGTATATGTCCTTGGTAACACGAGGCGGGTAAGGTGAAGCGGAGGCGGGAATCAACTTGGGACGCACCAGGGTCATTACACCTCCGGTTTGAGATATTCGACAACATCAAAGTCATCGAATTGACAAAGAACAGACCTGGGCCAGTTCACAACAGGGAACGTGGCCGGGCCGTCTACATCCGTGTATCCCCTTAGTTCACTCGCCAGGATGCGGTCAACACAATTCATTCGCAAGGCCAGCGTGTAAATACTGGTCCCGCCAATGATGTAGATGCATTCCTTTGGTAAGTGAGCGGACATCTCACAGCAGTCATCGATTGCGTCTTCCATGCTGCTGACGTAGTGGTGCCCCATCTTTCCGGCCAGCAAGTCCTCAGCACGAGCCTTGGCCGGGTTTCTGGTCACAATCACGTTGAAGCGGCCAGGGAGAGGGCGGAACTTTTCTGGCAGCGAGAGCCATGTTTTGCGTCCCATGATAACAGGGTACCCAGAAGTTGTTTCTTTGAAATGTTGCAAATCCTCTAGCAAGTGCCAGGGAATCTTGCCGTCGTGATCGCCGATCACACGCTTTGCATTGTAGGAGACGATGATCGAGATCATTCTGGTCCCTTTCGGCGGTAGCCCCAAAGAGCCGCCGGAGCGTTTGGTAGTTCTACTTTGTCAGGCAACGCCAGGATGTCAGTTAGTTTCTGTTTGTAGAGCCAAACAAGAAAAGGTTCGTAGAGTGGACAAACCCAAATCTTGTGTTTTTCCAAATCCGCAGCAGCGAATCCGCCAGGACGGAAAAACGCACCTTCTCCTGTTTGCAGATCAAGAACCCACAGATGGTCGGGAGACCAGCCAAGCGTATGTAGAAGGGGTCGGCCTTCGCTAAACTGGCCCTGCATTTTCCATTCGGCTTCACCGAAGCGGATGAGCAGGAACTTCCCCCAATTAGTTCCGTTTGTAGCTTCGATGAATTTGATAATCATACTTTGTCCGTCAATTGCGGCGACTTTTTCCCAGACCATTTTAGTCTCCTGCACGCTTAATGTATAGCAGGAAAAGAACATGGGTATTCTCTTCCTTCACTACGGTCCTCCTTCGCCTCCGATGTCGATGTAGGGATCGTCATGCGGCCAAATCGACTCATCCTTTGCTTCTTCGACATCTAGCTCAGTGTCTACTTCAAGTGGTGCGAATCTGTGCTTCCGCTCCTCAACATAGCCAAGGAAGCAGATATTATCGTCCGCACGCAGCGACTTCTGAAAGACGAAGACGTAGTAATCTATGGCTGTGGCGTGACCAAAAGGGAATTCGTTGGGGCCGAATGTCTGCAACAACCTCTTGTCCATACCCCTAGACGAATCGAATAGATCAACCGTCGTTTCTCTGAGAACGAAAACGAAGTTCTTGTGGTCCGTGCAGTCTTCGACCTCAAAGGCGTCCCGCAAGGGCTTCTCACCGCTGACATCCTGGGCCTGAAGCTCATTGAAAAGCTCCTGCCTGAACTTGTCGAGTGGACTGGTCATTCTCGCATCTCTCTTTTGGTGTCACGCTCCTTCATGGCTTGGCGTTTATCATGAAGTTGCTTTCCTTTGCAGACGGCCAACTCGATTTTAGCCTTGCCTTTGCTCAAGTAAAGTTTGAGCGGAACAAGGGTATGACCGATCTGCTCGGCTTTCTCCGCAAATTTGCGAATTTCGTTTTTGTGAAGCAGTAGCTTCCTCCTGCGTTTGTGTTCATGGTTGTCGTGGCTGCCGTGACTGTATTCTTCGATGCTACAGCCTATCAGCCATACTTCCCCGTTCTCCATTTTAGCGTATGAGCCGTCGAGGGATACCTTGTGATCCCGTATGCTTTTTATTTCGGTGCCCTTCAGAACGATTCCCGTCTCGATGGTATCTAGCACGTAATACTCGTGCCATGCCTTTCGATTTTGGCATATCGTTTTCTCGCTGGGTTCCTTCCATTGAGTCATGGTTCGGTCTTAATATGCATGATGTACCTTGTCGTCCTCTTTCGTGAAGCTGTAGACCCTCTTTTCTTCCTCGGCCCGCTGGCTCTACTTCAGTCGAATTCTACTTTCAGATCACCTTCTAGTTTTTTTTTGACTAGGTGATCCTGAAAGCAAAGATCGCCCTGGTGTTCCACCGAGAAGGCTTCCTCAATTTTCTTGCGAAGATCATCTTGACCAATGACGGCAAATTTACGGCTCATACATCTAGTTCCTCTTCGGCCCAGACCTTGATGATGCGGGTGAAAGATTCAACGTGGTCCTGGGGCAGAGCAACGTACTGGCCGTTGACGACGGCACACTGCACCATGCAGCCGCCCATGTCGAACTGTACCTCGTGCCAAGTATCCTCGTCTTTTCATACTCGAAGTCTACGTCGAAAGGCTCGATTGCCTTGGTGACTTCTTCAGTTTCTTTGTTTAGCCAATCGCTCATAGCATAGCGACCCCGATGATGAATATCAATACAGCTTCAAGAAACAGTCTCGCCCCCGGCGTCGGATCGAACCGCATCGGCACGCTCCTTCTTCACTCTCTTTATCCAGACGATGATGTAGATATTCCAAATTACCGGAGTAGCAACAATCATGCCTGGAAGGTGGACCGAAGGATCATCGAGTACAGGAATGGTGTAGTCGGCGAGTGGCAATGTGACCAACGCCTTTGGGATGCAGTATAAGAACAGGCTTGCCCAAATGACCCTACGAAATTAAGTCAGGCTCGTCGCCTCTCGAAATTAGAAGCCGCCATTGAAGAATACACGATGTTGTGGGCGTCCATCTCAGTAATACCGTGTTCGGCGTTCTGTTGTTTGCAAGTCTCCTCGTCCCAATATCAAGGAGCCTTATGCGGGTCCGACTCGCCGCCTCCGGTGGGATAGTACCCGGATACATTCTCGAACACCACACTCACTCGGAATACTTTGGGAGGGCGGCTTGTGTCGCTGGGATCGGAATGGCACTTGGTCGTACAAAGAGATCACAGACGCAGCATCGGACAGCTTGCATGTCTTACCAGTCATCCTCCAACGCTTGTTTCTCCCAGCGAGCAATGCCATCGTCATCGGTCTGTTCGCCAGGAGGCGTATAGTTTTCGGCTCAGATCGGTGGTACGCCGTCAATGTAGATGCGTACCACAATCGGTGCATCGGGCGTGGTTTTTGGGGTTTGATTGACCACGTTATTCTCCATGCCTCACGCCCGCTAGCCTTTTCTCGATTTCGGCCTTGGCGTATGCTTCTGGATCGGGCTGCTTGTTGCATTCTTCGTACAATGCGACGGCGGTGCCTTTGGTTTACTCCTCGCCGTCATCTGTTTCGTAGTGAGTGTAGTTGTGAACAGCATATAGAAGCCGTTCTAGGGTTTCACGGCTCAGGGTCTTCTTCTCTTTCGCCATGATGTTCTCTTAGTCTACACGTCCGGTTAGGCCGCTCCACGAGGCCAGTTCGGTGTTCTTGTGGACTTCGTGCCACACGTCCAAGCTGACAGTGCGATGCTGGCCGGTGCCCCTGCCCCAATCCGGGGCCGGTTCCCCACCCTCTGTCTGCTGAGAGCTTCGGAAGGAGGGGAACCGGTGGAATACTCGACCCTTCGCATACGTCTTGTCGCCAATCTTTAACAGCTTGGCGACGTGGCGGTTGTTGTTGTCAGATACGAGAGGCAGAAAACCCATTTCAGCCTGCTCGTTCAGGGCCTTGATCGTGATGCCTAGCTCGTCGGCCAGTTCACGGTCGGTCTTGTATGGGATGAAGAACCACTCCCCCTGCCGCTTGACATCCTTTCCCTCTTGCTCGGCGAGAACGACCGGCTGAGGCTTCAGACACTCGAATGCGTGCTGGATGCTGGTTGGCTGCACCGGCAGTTTGGCGACGAAGTAACTCCCCTCATCGAGTGAGCAGAGATAGTAGCTGATCTCCTTCGGGTGTGTCTTGACCCGGTAGCCTCGCTTCACACGTCGGTCGTTGATGTATTCACGGCGGATGGTGTGGTTTTCCAGTATCACGGCACCCAAGATATGCCAGTGGCCCTCGACATACTGCTCGTGGTGTTCGGTGCGGTTCTTGATGAACATGCCCTGGCTGGGCGGCGTAAACTTGCTGGACCGCTTGATGCGGTAGCCGACCACCGTGTAGTCACGCTGGCTATGATCTTTGTTTGTGGTGTCACGGTAGCGACGGTCGAATTCGGTGTAGTACGCCTGCTCTTCACGGTCGTAGATCAGGTCCGTGCGGCTGTCTTCCTGCCAGAACAGGACGTAGGTGAGGCTGTCGGCCCACGATTCCTCGATATTGACACCTTCCAGTTCTTCCGGCAGCGTGCGGTCGTCGGCGGGCTTGAGAATGATTTGGTCGAACTTGACGCCCGCCGCCTCGACGGAGGCACGAGAGACAGTCGGCCCCTTGCAACAACTTTGTGTGTGGGAGAGATGGCCTGCCGTGGAAACGGAGTAGCGATCACCGTTTTTGATGAAAGTCGGGACGCCATTGATCCGCCCGATGTAGACAGCGAGCGGCCAATGCGAGCCGTAGCTGTACAAGGTCCGGTTAGAGCAGTACACGTTGCCCCGTCCGTTGTTGTATTCAACTCGCCCGTCCCGGCGTTTGTTCCCATGACGAGTTGCGAATCGGCTGATGACTTGATCGGTTGTTGCCATCGGTTGTTCCCTCGGAATAAGTTTGCGATTTCCCTCAACAGGCCCATTATAGTGCTTGCGAGGCAAATGTAAAGTGGCTTTATTTTGGGAGAAACTTGATGCCAGGAACGCTGAATTGCTTGGTAAGCTACTTGCCGAACCGACGCAGAGCCGGTGCCATTTGGAAAGCCTTGACAGTCTCAGCGTCTAGCTCGGCACACATGCCGCCGCCCAAACCAAACTGAAAAGCATCTTTCTCGCCTTTTAACTTGCCGTAGATTTCTGTGTGTTCCATGATTTCGCTCCTAAAAAGGAAGTCACCCCGGCCTTGGGCCGGGGTGACTTTTTTATTTCAGATAGTGGAGCGATGACGGCGAGCAGTTGAGTGGCGAGGTTGTTGTGAACGCACGTCATGCCCAGGTATTTCGTGGGGATCATCATGCCCTGGCCGAAGTTGCGGGTCTTGCCCAGGAGTAATAACCCACGCACTTGATACATGCCCAAAACATATAGCCGGATCGCCCGCTTTGGGCGGGCGATGGTAGTGGATTTGGAAGTTACTCAGACGCCTCTTCGTTGCTGCCGCCGTTCTCACCACATTGCTTCTTGCCGATACTGGCGATGCGTCGGCTGCGGCTGATGATCTCTTTCAGCTTCGGGGAAGCCTACCCGATCAGGTAAATCAGTAGATCGGGATCAAACACACCATCTGCCAGACCGTTTCTCATCACAATCTCTACAGACTGCAACTCGTGACGCCAGCGGTTGGGTAAGCCAAACCTCGGAGTCTGGCGAAACTCCTCGCTTTTAGCTATCAGGATGTTCAGGTCGGGGTTCGGATGAAGATACCACAAGATCGATTGGAAGCGTGGATCGGCCCAGGATGCGACGATCCACGCACCACGACATGCGGAGCGGAAACGGGTCAAACCCGTTAATCAACCGGAAAAATGTCACGGAGTCCATTTTTTAGCTCCTCTTCGGCCTCGTCGTCCAGAGTCTCTAGTCTACGAGCAGCGACTTTCTGCTCACGACGGACACGAAAGAACCCGATCTCCCAGGCTCGCATGATGTAGATGTGCCAACCACGAATCCAGCCAACTACAAGGGCGATGGCTGTTATAACCGCTGCCTCCCATGAGTAAAGGCCAACGATGCAGACCGCACACAACAGGAGGTAGGCAACAACCCATCTCACTCAAGTTTCTCCCTGGCCGTGGCCTCGTCAGTGGAGTAGGTGATGCCATCAGCTACCGCTACTCCCAGCCCAGCGTCTAGCGTCTCCTGCACAAAGGCGGGCAATTTGGCTGCCTCTTCCGCCGTGACAGGCTCAACAACCAGCTTGTTATCGACCCAGCGTGCTTTGACCATAGCCGCAGTATAGTCACCTTGCCTCTGGTGTAAAGCAGAATTTTTCTGGTTGTCATCCAAGGCCGGAAAAGTTGGCCTGGATAAATCATGGATGGCTACAAGCTGGCCGAAAACTCCTTCTCGGCTGGCGGTGCGTGGATCAAACAGAGCAGCGTGTCGATATTGCAAGACCACTACAACTTATGGGGCGTAATAATTACTGACTTGTTAATGAATAATTCCCAAGCAACCATCAACACGGACATCGCCCTGCCTTACAGCGGAGCGGAGTTAGAGGCTCAGCTAGGATTCCCACTCACTTAACAGTGACAGGGACGTTGGGCTACAATGGATTTGGACAAATCTTAACCAAGGAGCAAACCCATGAGTAGCCCCGTTCTGCACGTCCCGAACCTGGAGTACCGTCTGGGCGATCTGTTCGCCAATCTGCCCGCCGAAGGCAACGTCTTCATCCCACACGTCTGCAACGATGTGTATGTCATGGGGTCCGGCTTCGTTGTGCCCCTCAAGCGGCGTTGGCCGGTGGTCGGGCAAATGTACCTGACCGATCAACCGAAGTTGGGCCAAGTGCAATTCGTCCAGGTCCACAAGGACGACTACGGCAAGATCGTTGTGGCAAACATGGTCGCCCAGCGAGCCGTTGTCGCTCCCAACAACCTCAAACCGATCAAGTATCTCGCCCTGGCGAAGTGCATGGATGAAGTAGGGGAGTTGGTCCGGCTCGAAGGAGGCGAGATTCACTGCCCGCTTTTCGGGGCGGGCCTCGCCGGGGGCAATTGGGATTTCATCGAAGAACTGATCTGCGAACTCTGGGCCTGTCGTGATTTGAAAGTCGTGGTGCATCAGCTTCCGGGCGAAGCCCTGCGTGAAGCCACCAAAGAATGAGCTACGATGGTCCAGACACAAACGGCCCGCCGAAAGGCGGGCCGTTTGCTTTTGGTTAGCGGACCATCATCATTGACAGACAGAACGAAGGCATACTGCCCTCGCTCCTGTATAGACGAATGCGGACGGTGTAGTTCCCGCTGGTGGTCGGGCGGAAGTTGACGATAGCTTCTGGTGCCACTGCGGTATCGCTGGCCGCTTCTTCCTTACAGTGCCAGGGCCTTAGTGCCCCGCTCCGCACTAGCACGTTTCTCTCTTTCTTCTTCTAGTTCTGCCATCTTCTGGGCAATTTCATCCGCAGAGTATTGCTGCCCGAACAAACCTCTGTTGGCGTCCAGCATGTCTTCTATTTGTTTGAGTAGATCGGCCTCTTTCCGACTATGTACACCCATTTCGTAGTCGGCTATTCTACGTCTGATGATATTTTGTACCCTATCCAAGTCCACTTCGCCACTCGGTAACAAAGCCGGGCCGAAGTATCGCAACATGGCTGGAGTTGCGTGCATGATCTTGTTGTACGGCATGTTGGTACGTGGATCAATGTCTCGCTTGATAGCCTTCGCCCAATTTGGTACGTCTTCGCCACGCCTCTGCCTCTTGAACATTCTCAAAGCATCTAGCGGGTCTTTAGCCGCTATAGTGTGGGTAGCTCCAGCACCACCACCAGAACCGTGCCCTGTGATTGTAGGCACTGGCACAATACCATGCAACTTCTTGCCAATGGCCGTAATCTTCATTTTGTTGATGTCGGTTTTCAATTGCTGATAGTTAGGATCGTTTGGATTCAACGCAGGTTCAAGATCAGCATATAGACCATGACCTCCATCAATGATGGATTTGTACATGTAGCCAACGAAATCAACCCATACATCCCACAACTCCTTTGTCCCAATACCACGCTGCTTAAATTTCTCAATGGTAGCAGTGTATTTCTTGAGACCTTCGATAGTTTTCTTGTTAAGTGGCCCGGCTTTACCCCCACTTTTGCCCCAATTGTCAGGATTCAAGTCTTTAGCTAGATCGGGCCATACTTTGCTGTAGATGTCTATGTTATGAGTATCCAGGCAACCACTCCGACCAAATATAAGCTGGGCCATGAAACCCGCTTTAACAGGAGCAACACCCGGAATCTGGATCAGAGCCGAAAGCAAGTCTACGTCATCCCCACCAGCGGCAGCCTGCCGAACCTTCTGCCACAGGTCTTCCTTGTTGTTCCAGACGTGTAGAATTGTGTCGTATTTCCATCCTGAGACCGTAGCACCGATTGTAGAATACTTTTCATTGAATGCGGCAATTACCTTTTTCAAATCTTCTGGATTCTTGACGCCATTGGGGAAGAAGTGCCGCAATATAGTCATAACAACAGGGAAGTTGTCCCAATGCTTAGCAAAACTCACATTGGCAGAGAGCGGCGAGAAGAGCATGACCTGGGCGAAGTTGGCAGGGCTGCTCATCGCATATTGTTGGATGACTTTGATTTCTTTGTCGTAAGAACTAAGAGGCGTGATGGGGCAGCCTTGAAACTCAGGACGTGCGTACTTGGCTTTTGGGTCTTCGTTTGGATCATCGAAGAGTCCCAATTGATTTGAGATTGTGGCGTTACGGAACTTATTGGGGTCTTTTCTCTCTACAAGAGCTAGTTGCCGGTCATGTTCCAGGTACAGGGCGGTTTCTATGTACGCTGCAAGAGCCTCACCCAACGCCAGCCATTGTCCGAATTTATCCGTGCAGTTCATGAAGTTATGTAGAACTGCAAAGGAATAATTTTGCTAGCACAGAAAGGTTGGCAGGTGTTATTCGCAGAAAACCTCGCTGAATTCGAGGGCGTTGGCGTCCAGGGCGATGTCCTCGTTGACCGAGTTGACTTCTTCCTCGATTTTCTCGGTCTTTTTCTTGAGGGTCGGAAACAGTTCTGTGCCGTCGAGCTTCTGGCCCTTGACGACAACGGCATCCCGCCGATTGAGCAAGTGTTTGTAGTCCTTGCTCTTCTTGAATTCGGCGACACGCTCTTCGTGACCTTCGCTCTTGACCTCGGTGATGCGTTGTGCAACCTGCCCTAGCTCATCCAGCGAAAGCTGGCTCAGATCGACGGACATAGTTCACCCCTTCCGTGTAAGCAGAAACGGCTAGTGCGTAGTAAACGAGGCTATACACTGCCGTTTTTCGCTTGATCTGTCAATACAGAGTTTTTAGTAGTCATCTTTGTCACGCCCACTGGCCTTCGAGGGACGCCAAGTAGTGACATACTTGATGATCTCGGCCAGCAAGATTGTCTTCTGCGGCCCCACCAGCTTGCAGTACGCTTCGCAGAGCGGTTCAAGTGTCTCCATGTCGATCCGTCGCTTGTTATCCTTGCGTTCCTTCGCCTTCATGTCGATGCCGTAGTCAATGGCACGGCTCTTAGCCTGCCACTTGGCAACATCTTCCTTATTCTTCCATTGGCCTTGATAGCTGGCAGAATGGGGATAAATGCTGCCACGATCATTGGTAGACGGGTCTTCCTGCTCGAATTTGTAGATGGAGCCGGGCGAGGCACCAGCGGCGACGTTGTTGTACTTCTTTTTCTTCGCTCCATAGATTCGTGTTTTCACGTCCTTGGGGAGCGGGCTGCCGTCGTTCGGAATACCCTCGATCTCAGCCCACTTGTGGACCTTGAGAGCATCTTGGCCCGCACGGACACCCAGATAGAGGAGGGTGATGAAGAACTTGGGCTTGTTCTCGGTTTTTGTATCTTCACTCATCTTTTACCTCCCAGGCAATGAGGGGCTTTAGTTCGTAGACTTCCACTTTCGTCAGACCGTAAATAGGTTCACAGGAATCACTCAACTCAGCATACAATCTACTGTCGTAGCCGACGTAATGTTTCGGCCTGAACACAGGAGTGTAGATATGCCGAGTGATACAGATGACCACCGAGATACACGAGGCGTTGATTGGTTCGATGTTGTAACACTGACGGCAGAAGTCCTTCGGCACGCCCAGCATGTCGAGGATTCAGTCCTTGCTATACGCATCGCCAACCACATCTTTTAGCGTGACCTTCATGCTTAGTTCTCGCTCGGTTGTAGTTCGTTTCTTGATCTCAGCACCACCCTCGCACCCGGAGGCGGTTCCTGGCCCTGAATGCAAACAATGGCCCATTTGCCAAATGGTTGCTCGATCTCCCTATCGTTGAACCCCATTGCGATGCTCCTGGCATTCCATATGCCGATATAGTCGCTGATCGGCATGAACGCCAAGCCGCTCTCTGGGTTGTCCTGCCAGTGCGTCGGACGGAACGCCGCCATGTCGTAGGTAATCAACCACACTTTGAACATGGTATGCCTTCCTATGCTGTAACAGGGAACGACGCCATTCCTTGAACGTCGAGATGGTCAGATCGCCGTTCTCATCAACGTGGTAAACGACATCCACGTTCTTCGAGCCGGGAACGACCATGCCGTAGACGATCACGAAAAGGTAGATTTCGTGCAGGCCCATCTCGCTGACGATCTGGGCGAGGCGGGCACCCATCTCCTCGACGATCCAGTTGACCTTGCGGGGCTTGACGGTGATCTCGTCCTTCTGGATGAAGTCGTTCCACTCGTCGCATCGGGCGATTCCCGGCCTTCGTAGGCCCCATCTAGGGCCTTCCGCACCATCTTGCGAACGTCATTGTATGTTATTGGTCCCTCTTGCCGTTGGGTTTCGTCAACAGGCCCATTGTAGTGCTTCCTGGGCCGATGTCAAGCGACATTATTAGGGACATTTTTTCGGAAAACTTTTCAGAAAAAAGCCGGACGAATCGCTTTCCCGCCGTTATTGAGCTTTTGAAAGGAGGGCACAATGATCCCACAAGCGATTCGAGAGGCGGTTGTCGAGCTTCGCAAGGGCCTGGATTACATCAACACCGTCCTGTTTATCTCGATCACGCCGGATGAGATTATCGACCTGTATCCCTCGGACCATGAAATTGCCGAGAGCATCGAATACACCCTGGGCGATGCTTGGCAAGCTCTACGTCCAGGTGACTTATGCCGATTGGCCTCACACCAGGACGCCTCGCACTGTCAACGACGTGCTGTGGAATGTGCTGGTCCATTGCTGGTACGAATTGAGCCGGGCAGTGGATTGCAACACGGATCGACGTATCTCGCTGATGTTGGAAATATGCTAGCAGCTAGAAGACTGACTCAATTCCATTTACCCAGAGGAGGATTAGCTATTCTCTACCAAGTGAAATTCCTGCGTCTCGAATGTGTAGCTACCGATAGCTGGATTACGTTTGAGCTATCCTACGCTATGGACTTCGGCAATGAGGTAGACAAATTCCTGGCCCATATGATGCCGGGCTAGGAACTGGTGTCGGGTTGCATTGCCGTAAGCAAATGGCTCACGATGATGCCAATCTAGCCGTGCGTAGGGTAGAGAAAGCCGCTCAGAAAGGTCTAAAGATCGATGTAACAGGCAATCATATTGCCGGTAGTCTTGATGAATTCAAGAGACTATTGAATGAGAATGTAAAAAAGAATGCCTCTCCTGGCGATACACTGGTTATTCACACGATAGGTCATGGTTTTGGAGATGGCAGTTTGGCGATGCTAGGCCAAAGAAGTGGGATCACAGATGCTATAGCACAAGCAGCCGAAACTAATAGCCAGTAAATACTATGGTGGCAGTTGAGTTGTCACGCCGCAGCTAGACTACCTCCTATAAACTCACTCAATGATGTGCGGCAAAGGCTATTAAGCATGATAGCCAGTTCTCATGCCAGCCAGACCAGTCCGGCAGGCGTTGAGGGCCGTATTATGGAGCGGGTATTTGTAGCCATTGCCGATGACGATAGAGGCATAGACCCAAACCAAGACGGCATTATTACAGTCGAGGAGTTGAAGGGCTTCTTAAACACAGGTCAATACAAGCGAGGAGACCTATTGTTTGCTCGCTCGCTCCAAGACCCTATATTTGGAATCTACAGACCAGCATAGGACTTGTCTATTAGAGACCCGCAAAACCCCGGACAAGTGCATCCAAGGAATTTCATACCATATCCAGATCGGCCATTATCATTTCAGAGGGTCTTGAACATAGGTTCGACCACCTGGAAGAGCCGTTCGTTCTTAGTCATGTAGGATAGGCCGCAACCTTTGTAGTAATCACAGCTTCGTACTTTGTTGTCGTCTGTGTAATAGAAGCCACGGTGATTTGAGAAGATAAATCTGTAGAGCCACGGTCCTTGGAATCGCTCTATGTCAATCCAAGTATCGTGTGCAAGAATTGTTTCAGTGCCCGCCTTCAACAGCATCCGAATCTCGGCAAAGCACCCGTAGAGACTGTGATCCCCGTCTACGAAAATGAAATCAAACTCCGGGGAGATGATTTCGAGTGAGGGCTTCTGGATTAGCTGAACCTTATCGAGCCTCGTGCAGTGGGCGAGGACGTTGGCGTGAATCTTCCTTGAAGGTTTTGGATCGCATGTGGTGAAATGAAAGTCGGCACCCTGATTCAGTGCCTCAAGAAAAGCTGAAGTTGAGTAGCCATTGCAACAACCAATTTCGAGGCATCTCTTAGGCTTGGTAGCCATGAGAATGTCGTAGATCAATTGGCGGTATACAGGGCCGATAGATGACTTGATGCCGACACGGTACTTGGTGAAGTCCATACCGTATCTAGGATTCTTTTGGCGGTTTCGGCGGCTCTGGTAGCGAGATGACTGTGACCTGGACATGAGGCATTACTTGCCTCAGTTCATCGGCCATTACCAAGGCGAATTCCGTACTCCCCAGCACCATGTTGAAGAAATAATTGAGGCCACGTTCCGCTACACGGATGCCGCCCATCTCGAAGCTTGTATCTAGCTCATTCAAGATGAACCTCTCCATGTGAATGTCAACGAACGGATGCATTTCCCGCCGTCGTGCCTTCTCCAGCAACATTTGCTTCCAATGCCTGTAGTAAGGCCGCTGCATGTAGATAGGAAGCCGCCGCACGAGGCCAACGTAGCCGAAAATAAAAATGCCAGCCCCAACTACGCCGCCAAGGAAGGCTCCGTGGTAGGCCCACAGGCTGTTGTATTCGTGTTGGACGCTGAGATGGTCGATGACCAGCCAGACAGGGACCGCCACGACCCAGAACACGATGAACAGTGCGTACTGTAGACCGTCATTGAACAACACCGTCGCTCCATCCTGCCCACCACCAGTCCCATTCTTTGGTTCCGACGACATATGGACACTCCTCGTCGCTGTGGGTGCCAGCCCTCCAGCCCAGATGATAGGCTTGATGAAGGTAGTGCTTCGAGTTTCTGTATACGGGGCAGATCATCGTTTGCATCCGTGCATTGGACAGGTTTTCACGGTGTCGTCATCGCAACGACACACGACGCCAGGGGCGATGTTGGGCTGTCGTTCCTCAGCCAACACATCAGCACGTTCACGCAACGCTTGGGCCACGGCCCTACCGTAAGCCTGGGACTGGAAGCCTCGGCCTCGTGCTACAGAACCGGGATGCTTCTCGCCGCCTGTGATTTTCTCATACAGGAAGACGCAGAAGCTCTCCCACCCGGCCTCGATGTTCACCCGGCCATAGTGTTTGCTTTGAAACGTCTTCTGCATTTTGATACCCAGGATGTTGAGATCATCCTGAGTAATGGTGGCGTCTTCGTGCCCGTAGGCGGCTTTCTCAACCTTGTCCGCTAGGGCTAGAATCGCCTGCTTCTTGTCCGTTGCTGTCGCTGACATCTTCGGGTTCCTCCTTCGGAGCCGGGGGCGGTTCCACCTGATCGAGCCAGTGATAGTTGGGTAGTTCGTCGGCGGTGCAGTGTGCCCAATCATAGGGTTGAACAGGACCGCCATCCGATGAGCCGTTGTCGTAGTCGGTGCGGCAGTTGAGCCAGCCCTTGCGAGGCCCATCCTCGATTTCTTGACCGCCGTGAGCGGGGAACCACTCACCACCAGACAAGATGAAGTACATGATCGGTTTCTTTGCCACACCGTCTGTGTTGATGGGCAGTGCCTCGATCTTATCTTGCAAAACCTGCCGCAGCGGGTTGAGAACTGAGCTATGAATCCCCGCCAGTTGTAGCGATTGCTCTAACTGCACCAGTTGTCGGACTGCCGACTTCAGGACATACTTGGTGCGAGGCATTTCGGGCTTGGGCTTGGGCTTGGCTGGCAATGCACGCTTCATTTCGCTGCCTTCTCTTTCTTTTTTCTCTGCTGCGATTTATGGATGCGTTCTAGTGCATCCTTCGCATCCACAACCTCGAAGCCAGAGGTATTACCAAGAGACTCTACCTGCTCCTTCAAGTCCGGCGTGGTTTTTATATTGTGGTTGGCGTCGTAGATCGCATCCTCACGAGTCTGGCCTTCGCCAAGCAACCCGCCAGTCTTTAGTTCGTGAACCCGCCACTTTTTGGAGAATGGGCACCGGAACATGAAGCCCTTGAATCCCCTTAGCAGCTTCGGCGTCGATCTCAAACCGCTTCCATACCCAGGGCGGGCCAAACCTCATGAATTCGTAGAACTGACAGATCGCCCAGCGTTTCACAGTCATGTGTTCCTCCACCAGCATGATATTGTAAAACGCTGCGATGTAAAGTCAGTTGTCAGTCCTCGAAGATGGATTCCCTGTCACGATCTAGCTCAAGGCGGGCCGGAATCTGAGAGATGATTAGCTCGTGTGCCGTGTCGCCGATGATACCCATACTCTCCAGAGCTTCCCTCACAACAGTCTCCCAGAAATGGCGAGTCTTGGCCGACCGATCATCCCAAGGGATCACAAGGCCCATAGGGTTCATTGCCTTGTCACGCTGAGGGTCTTGAGACTTCCGAATGCGAGCGTAGATCATCCGTGCCAACGTGCAGTACAATGTTTCCGGGTCGGAAAAGTCTGCGGGGTGCATGTTGGCCTCCTCAACGTCGCATCTCGTGCTGGCACACTGCATTGTAGCCTCTTCGGGCATCGAAGTAAAGCGGGTTAATGATTGTGGGGCGTCACAAGTCCTTGCAGGCCGGTAATTACGGTTTGAAGCACCGGCGTATGAACGGACATGAATTGCTGGAAAGGGTTTGCGAATTCTTCTAAGTCCTGATTCACGAACTGCTGAATGCGGCGAAAAACACCATCGCAGTGACGCAGTTGCAGGATCGTGGCCTTCCAGCCAGCAAAGTTCCTCGGAGGATTTGGCGGCGGTGCGGGGCCTTCATCAGCCTCGTCAACGACTCGCCCGACCTGAATCATTATCCGACGCACCAGCATCTTGAAGTTGACCCACTCACGCACTGCTCTCGCCATCTCTTGCCTGGGCAGCGTTGGAGCGTAACGAGCGGCATGGGTCATGGCCTCTTGGTATTGGTCAAGCACTGTGCGAGGTTGTGCGAACCTCTCCTAGCCGGGCGATGGCGAAGCTGCGGCACCGATCTCTGGGGCCATATAGTCAATCATGCCGTCTGCACCCGTAGCTGCTAAGCCAGCGTTGTTCCGGTCGTCCAAGTGCCCATCTACCATATGCATCAATTGCCACAAGCGAAGCAGTGGGTGACGCTCAGTAAGTTGTTCTGGCCTGGGTGGTCTAGGTCCGTTGCTGAATATATCTTCCTCATCCTCTGGATCGGGAGGCGGATTAGGGCCGTGGTCAGCCCAGCCATCAGTAGGAAGTGTAGACACGCCTGTTAGAGTTCTTCGAGGCGGCGGCAAAGAAACAGTATCCCCGATGTCGCCCTCGGATTCTCTGGCTAGAACCCACTCCTTGTACGATTTAATAGCCATGCCGTATTTAAGCCGACGTGACTACATTATTTCATGGAGTTGTTAGTTCTATTAGCGTGCGTTGCCTTGTGGTATTGGACCAAAGATGATGATGTGCAGTACAATTAAATAGGAACGGCCCGCCTTCGGCGGGCCGTTCTGCGAATCGGGCGGGTGTTGCAGCTTTGGTTTCGGTAGAACAGGCACGTAGAATTCGCAGCGGTAGACCTCGATTTCGGGGCCGTCGCCGTGTTTTTCAGATATGCCTAATCCACCACCTGGGCCTTCCTTCTTCTTGTAGATTTTGGCCTTGTCGTAGGGCGTCTTGTCTTTGTAGGTGAAGCCGATGTCGGTCTCGCCTGTGTTGCTGGTACTGACTTTGATCTCAGACGGCATATAGCCGTTGATGATCGGGACTCGAACGGCAAACCCCTCGTACTTGACGTACTCGATGGTCTTGATCTCGAAGTCCAGATTCACGAACATGATCTTGGGTTCTTGTTTTTTCGCTGGCTCCTGGGCTTGAGTCAGTAGTGCGGTTGCTACGATCATGGTAGCGATAGCGGTCAAGCGAAACATCTCTTCTCCTTACTTGTTCGACCGCAACTTAGCAAGGAGTCGGAGTAGTACCCAATGTTGGCATTCGTGCCCTTGTTGCTAATCCGCACACGATATTGTGGTTGCGACATCTTAGATCAACCAAATACTATTCCGGCCCGCCTCGGTAGAGAGGAACTTGGGATCAGGGACAATGCCAACCCTGGACAGATCAAGTCGGTCGGCATCCCAGCACACGCCCACTGTGGGGTCGTCGCTCACTTGCCCGTCGTTGTGTAGACGGCAAGCATGTAGCAGCTTTTCCAGCCGGTCTCCCTTCAGTTCCTTGAGCATCCAGTTCTCACGGTTCTTGAGGATGAATTCGGCTGCACGATAACCGTGCCGTGGATCGTCCATCTCATTCTCACGCTGGCAGTCATGCGTGATTGCAAAGAGGCGACATACTAGCTCATCGGCCCCCTTGGTCTTCTTGGCGAGGGCGATAGCATTTCGCTCTACCTTCTCCCAATGGTGAGGGCCATGATCGCTCCAGCCCTTGTCCAGAGGGAAAGCCTTCTTGCAGTCATCCAGAATGATCTCTAGGATACCTGGACGACTCAACTTCCGCAGGGTTTTGAATTCGATATTGGCCGGGTCTACCACGATCTCTAATTCGTTACGCCCGCCCAGGTAGGCGATAACATGCTCCTTGCGAACGCTGGCAATGGCGACGTGGCCCGCTCGCTGGAATCGGTGTGCGAACCACTTGGCCTTGTTATAGCTGAGGGTCCAGCTATAGCCCCGGCGATTGACGGTGTGGTGCCCTCGGTAGATCATGAACTGGTCGGGTAGTTTGGCTAGAAACGCACGCTCCTTCTCGTCCATCATGCGTTCACGAGAGCCACGAGGACTCCTAAGCAGTCTGGAGATGAAGTAGATTTGCCAGAGGTTCTCGGTGTCCGACCACACTTTGCCCAGCAACTCCCAATACTCTTCGTCGGTGAGCATGTAGGCAATCTCATCGAATGCCTCAAAGCGGTGGGGCCGCTCGTGCAGGAAGATGAAACTACCCCACTTGCCTTTTTCCCTGGCCTCCTCGACGGCTTTTTGCTTGTACCTGTACTGTTCGTTATAGAGAGCGTTTTGCATCTCCATGTACGGCACTGCGAATAGAAGCGGATGTTTGAGCATTGGCCAGCCAAGCGATGAACCACGGCCCGGCTTGGTGAGACAGGCGGCGAGATCAGGATGCAGAGCCTCTTTGCGTTCGAGCAGCTTGGTGAATTCATTCATAGCTGTCTCGGCTTGTTCCTTATTCATTAACCCCGCAGGGAGTTTTGGAGCGGCGTTGGACATTCTCTCCTCCATCGAACTTCAGTGCTAGTTCTAACATCGCTTTCTCCTTGTGTAGTTGGAGATAGCGATTACCCATTGTGTCAACGGCTGCGATCTTCGCAATTGCACGAGGGTAGTCCATGAAGCGGGCCTCGGTCTCTCGCTCTTGCAACAGGGATTCCGGCGAGATTACCGTGAATCCTAAAGACCGGGCTTGAGCGTCAGTCATCCCCCGTATGCGTGCAACCGCCGTCAACATGATTCCATTATACTCCTGAAAGGCCTCCTGTCTATTTACGGTGTCAGAGATTAAGTACCTTCCCTCTATTTTGTCAGAGTTTCAAAATCTGACCCCGATGGACTCTCCGCATGTATTCGATGATCGTCTCGGTGGGTTTCTTGACCCCAGGAAGATGAAATTCGTTGGCCTCGTGCTGGCCGAAGACTTCGGCGTAGCCACACAGAGAGTAGCCCATCTGCATGTAGAACTTCATCCACTCTTCCATCGAGAACATGCCGTTGTACAGATCGTAGATCAGCGTGTCAAGGTTGAGACTGGCCCTGGTTTCCGTGCAGTGGCTTCCGTAACCCTGCTCGCCGTCAGCGTGGTTCTCGACGGACGCCGGGATGTAGACGCCGCTATATTCATACAACCAGTTGATGAAACTGTTTTCTTTCCACCGCCATGTCCGGCCTCGCCGTGGGTCTGCGGGCTGCGGGGTTTCCACGATATCGTGGTTGAAGATAACAGCAAGATCGGCCATGTCCTCGTATTCGGAGTCTCGCACTTCTTCAAGCGGGATCACCCGCTTGATCTCGCAGGGTGTGACTTCGACCTTGTTGCCCTTCTCGGTGACATAACGCTCGATGTTACGTCGGGGCGGAAAAGAAAGTTGATAACCCTTCATCGGATCGTCCTTTCGATTGGAGATTTTGTGGGGTCCATTGGCTGTCATTGTGCCTTTACAGTCTGGTCTTCTATTTTGGCACTAGTCGGGGTCGTAGTCTCGCTCGATGGGCACGCCCTCGCATTCCTCGACCCAATAGGTAATGCGGTTGCCATTGATGGCACGGTCTTTTTTGTTTTTGTATGGCATGGCTACAGTATAAACCGTAGCCGATCTTTGGTTTAACTGTTCTCCGTGACGAACCTTGTGATTTCGCCGCCGCTGTGCAGTGATTCAAGTTGTTCGATAGTCTTGTCCATATCGAGGCCGATGTCGGCCAAGTTTCGAGCTACCTGCAAGAGATAATCTCGCCCACTCATGGGAATGTATTGTAGTCGGTCTTCTTGGAATCCTCATCGACACGGTATCTGTCGGCCTGGAACTCGTTGTAGCGAACGATCTCAGAGCCGCAGAACGTAGAACTCGGTCCCTGGGCGGCGACAATGACGCAAAGATACGACATCTCGCTGGGGCAAACGAATTCGTCATTTGGAAACCGCTCTTTGATCCAGGCTGCGAACTCGTCCCTGTTGTGCAAGATTGGTGACTTCAGTAGCGTTACCGCAAACTGGCTTGTGGACTGTTGGAACATTGCTTTCTCGCTTCACTACATACCGTATGAGAAACACCATCATGTTCATCATAGGCATGTCTATAATTGTGTTCCTCGGATGGTTTGTTTGTTACGACTACTATCTCTCAATGACTGGCAGTAGGACGTTCAGTACCGTGGTCTACGACTGGACGCAAGCAAATCTCAAGAAACCCCACGTCCTAATTAGTACCGCCGTCACCATTGGGCTTACAATCGGCTTCGTGCTTGGCTTCATCCTTGGACACCTTTTCTGGCCGCACAATCCATCTTAGTGCAAAATGGCCTTTGGTAAATCAAAAAGCCCAGGCCCGCAAGGGCCTGGGCTTTGTTGATACAACGCCTTGGCAAGCACTTGTTCAAGGTGCTGCACCGCACCAGCCTCGTCCAAGAACAAGCCATCAAGCTGTGCTTCGTAGCATTCGCCGATGACCTGTCCAAACAGCGGCCCCGGCTTGAAACCACGGTCGATCAGGTGTTGTCCGCCAATGATCGGCCTTGGTTTTGCAGCCTCAATAGCCAATCGCTCTGCGATAGCAGCGATCTCCTTGGCTGGTTCTGGTAGACCACCGGCAAGCGGGGGGCGTCCTGAATGGTCGGCTTCGAGAATGAGCAATAATTCTTTCATTGTTGCTTTCCCAAGCCGAACAGATAGACGCCGTACCACTCGATCCGTGATCTCGCTGGTGGTCATGCAAATCATATGCTCTGCAACCAGCGGCAGAACCTTATCTACAATCCTTTGTAGACACCCAATCCTTTCCAAGAATCGGCGAGCTAAAGGTACTCCTACCTCTGCGTGACCCGGCGATCTCCACCTGTACGTTGATGAGTGGATTCCTTGTTCTGGCAATGTCTTGCCAAGGTCTTGACAACTTCTATTTTGTCCATTCTCATCAACGTACACGGTGGTCCCGCCGTTTTGTGGTAGGGCTTTCCCTAAATCGTGGCAGAGAGCCGCAAGTATGATCGTAGCACGATCCTCGCCTTGCAAGCCTTCTCTATCACAGATACGGGCAGCGGCATCGCATACATGGAGCGTGTGTGTCCAGGCACAACCGATTCTGACTTCAAAACTAGATTTTTCTTCTAGTTTTTGAAGTAGTTCTACTCCATTATAGGGTGAAGGCAGGTACACAGGAGTAGAACCATGACAGTCAATGCTTCCATTCACTCGAAGGTCGAAGTGAACGAGTACATCACCATCAATGGTAGAACCAGTCGCATCCACTACAACAAGGGATACGCTTACACCAGTTGGCCTGGGCATAACGGAACCATTGGTGTCCATCGAATCTTGATGGAATTGCACTTGGGGCGAGAACTCTTTTCCAGTGAGCATGTTCATCACAAAGATGGCAACCGACTCAACAATAGCCTCGATAACCTCGAAATCATTGATGGCTCGATTCACAACCGACAGCATACAACTCTCAGGAATCTTAAACATGATCCTGATAATTTTACCTGCCTCGATTGCGGATCGACCGAACGACCACACAAGGCTTTCGGGATTTGCGAAAGTTGTTGGTTCAAACGTCGCCGAAAAACCATCGCCAAGAGACCCTGTGCTATTTGCAGCAGAGAGACCGTCAACGGCACCGTCTATGCCGGGCTTTGCGGGCGATGTGCCTGCAACAACTGGCATTGCTGCCGACTTTGCAGAAGAACTAGAAAAGAACTTCCGCAAAGTAAAACTCCGATCAACCCTGATGGTTTGTGTAGAGCTTGCCAAGCGAGAGTTAAACGGAAACTCCAAGAACTTTCGTTCAAGTAGCTCCCATCCTTCCGGGTGCCATTCAGGGTCTTGTGGAACGTCGATCAGATTCAATAGCTCTGGGTAGAGCCGAATCCAGCCGCTCTCTACAAGGAATCGAAGGCCCAGAGAAGGAAGTACGCCTTTCAAAGCCCACTTCTCCCACTCGCCCCAGATACGCTCAATAGCTAAGGTATCGGCCTCGCAGATTAGCTTCTGGCACATATCAAGCGTTCTAGCATCGGCGATCAGCTTAAACCGGCTTGCGAACTGGAAGCCCCTCAGCACCCGTAGTGGGTCTTCAGAGAAGTGTTCGCTGATAGCTCGCAATACGCCGTTGAGCAAATCCTGCTTGCCGCCATATGGGTCTACCAATTGCCCGTCTAACCTCTTGCCGATGGCATTGATGGTGAAGTCACGCCGCAGTGCGGCCTCAGCCGGGGTCATCGTGTGATCGACTTCGACCTGAAAGCCTCTGTGCCCTCGCCCGGTCTTGTTGTCACGGCGAGGTAGAGAGAAATCGAAGTCTTCATCCTCGGTAGTCAGCTTGATAACACCAAAGGACTCGCCGACTATGCTCACCTTGCCGAAACGACGCAGTACGATGCACAGAGCCTCGGCACTAAGGCCAAAGACTTCAACATCTACGTCTTTGCTTTCCAGGCCGAGTAGCTCGTCACGAATACAGCCACCGACCTTGATGGGGTCGCCGCCTGCCGCAACGATGGCTTGTAGGATATGGTTCATCTCGGCCTCCTATTTTTATCCTTCCTCTTGACACGCCTGCGGTCTTCTGGGTTCGGGTCATCTAAATAACCCCTTCTTCTGTGAAAGAAAAGGGCCTGCGGCCCCGTAGGGCCAACCAAAGTTTGTCGGCTAGTTCAGGGTGTTTGGCAACAACAAGATCGCTTCCGTTGATCGTCCAACGCCTGTAATCACCATCGGCTTCATCGAAGTCTTGTTCTTCGTAAGCCTTCGCCATCCTCTTCTGCCGTTTGGTTAATGCCAACTTCCAACCTCCAACCTCCGATCAATGTTCGGCCTGTAGGCCACGCCGACGCAGGAATTCACGAATCAACTGGTCAGGGGTTTCGATACCGTGTAGCGTTCCGCCTTGCTCGACAATCGTGGTCGCCATCGAGCTTACGGAGTAGGTACAAGGGTTGTCGCCCTCGTGATCCTGCACCACGATGAGGAAGCACCGCTTGCCCAGCTTTTTTACTAACGTCTGGACTGGCGAGAACAGTTGCTTGAAGCCCACGGCATCGCACATGTAGTAGTCACCGGTATCGGCCTTTTTCTTGTACGAAGCCGTTGGCCTCTCCGTGTGGAGACCAGTTCTCACCCTGCATCTTGGCGAAAGCATCATTGATGTCGTTGGCCTTGATGTGCGTGCGTTCGGGCCTGTCGATATCAGGCAGGGCATTCTGTTCTTCCAGAAAGGCATACCCCATGATGCCGTCACGGAAAAAACCGGGCGACATATACCAGACATGGTATTCGGTTGTGCCGTGGTTCAGGCCAGGAAATTCGCTCAGCTTCACGATTGGTCCTCCTCTGTTCACAGCCATCTAGTAATGACCAGATAAGCAAAGATAGCGATGCCGATGAACGGCAGGGCGATCAGCAGGATCAGAAGTCACAAGCGTAGCGTAGTCGTCCTCGGCCCCGCCGCTCATCGTGAATCCTTGGCCCGCATCTTCTTCAGTTCCGTCACTCCCGCTTACCTTCGATCAGGTCATCGATGCTCTTGGCATCGAGAGTGAGAAACTCAGCCATGTCAGACCCTCGTGTGGTTGAGGCATGGAGCGTGCCGGTTAGTCGTCCTCATCATCGTCCGGATCGTCATCATCATCTAAGTCGTCATCGTCCGAATCGTCATCATCGAAGTCGTCATCGTCCAGATCGTCGTCATCATCCAGATCGTCGTTATCGAATTCTTCGTCCTCGAAGTCGTCGTCGTCTGGCTCATCGAATTCCGGGTCATCATCAAAATCGTCTTCGTCCTCGTCGGGACCGGCGACGACGACATCCGCACCGTGAGCGAAAATGACGGTCTCGACATCGGGCAACTGAACTTCAAACGTTTGGGTTGTCATGGGTATTACTCCTTTTTGCGAGAACAACCTAGTTCAGGAGTGGAGGCGAGGGGAGTCGAACTCCTGTCTAACTGAGTTGCTAGGTTGCCGCCGAGTTTTCGTTGTACGCATTTGTCTCGGCTTGGGCTACCACGCCCCAGGTATCTACTTGGCTCAGCTATCGAAACCGTGAACGCCCCCTTTAGCCACACTTGCGAAGGTGTGGCTTTGTACGACAGTCGCATATAGTTCTTCTATTTTGATCCTCCTATACAAGAATTTTACGATCAACCGCCTGCTGGAACGCCCGTTCGTATAGTTCCAGTAAACGAGCCATTGGGTCCGTTGTCTTTTTGGGGATGTATTGCACGACAACCCAGGAAGGCACATTCTGTTCGTTGTACCTGTCCACGCCACGCATAATGCAGGTGATCTTCTCGCCGTAGCCAAACTTCACAAAAAGGCGATTTGCGAGTTTGCGACCCTCATCCGTCCAGGGCAGAACCACGAAGCGAATCCGATTATTGCCACGGCAAGCTGAGTAGCTGCCGCTCAGAGCCTTGACCGCCTTCGTGAACTTGATGAAGGACGGGTTGGCATGTAGATGCAACTCGACGTGCTTGGGTACTGGTGCTGTCATTGGTCCTCCTTAATTCAGGCCCCATTGTATTGCCAAAGCACTTTCTGTAAAGCCGGGTTTAGCGGCTTTTCTTCGCCTGTTGTTTGGCTTTATAGCGTTCCAGAGCGACCTGCCTCGGTCATGTTAAGCAAGGCCCAGCCGGAAAAACCACTCCACGCTGCCCAGCCAGCATCTACAATAGATTTAACAGTGCGGGCGTGTCGTTGCCGTTCATGGTTTTAACTTCCCGATCCTGCAACGGCAAGGCCCGCAACTACCGGCCCGCAACTACCGGACTTGTTGTTTCGATGGCGTCCGCATCACTTTTCCTTCATGCGTGGAGCGTTGGGGAAGTCACGGTCGAAGCCGTCTAGCTCGTACTTGGCCTGATTCCTGGCGATGCGAAGGCTCTCACGGCAGTAGGCCATGATACGCAGATCGTTTTCACTCTCGCCACGCCCGCACATGCGAGCTAAACGAGCGAAATGTACGGGTGGATAGAGACCTAGGTTGATATAGCTTTCGCAAATCTCCCAGGACAGATTCATCCCGCCGCCCGTCAACACTAGTGCCAGCTTGTCATCCGCCTCGAAGCGAACGATGGTGGTACAAACCAACAACTCCTGCACATTGTCTGGGATATCGAATCCATCAGGCAACGGGTAGTAGTTCATCATGGGGAACCAGCCGTCATTGTTCTCGGTGTCCCTCATGCCGCTGCCATTGCAATCCTCGCAATCAACTTCGCCGTCGCCCCCACATTCGGGGTATTCCAATGATTCCTCCTCACTTACAAAGACGCTGTTGGATAGCCTCGGCCTTCGTGTAGGTCGAAGCACGATTTAGTTCCTTGCCCTTGCCGTCCTTGACGATCAGGATGCCCACTTACAAAGACACTATTGAATAGCCTCGGCCTTCGTGTAGGTCGAAGCACGATTTAGTTCCTTGCCCTTGCCGTTCTTGACGATCAGGATGCCCACTTACAAAGACACTATTGGATAGCCTCGGCCTTCGTGTAGGTCGAAGCACGATTTAGTTCCTTGCCCTTGCCCTTGCCATCCTTGACGATCAGGATGCCATTCTCCATCACGGCATTGACATTACCACCACTGCCGAAGAAGTTGATGTCTTCAGCGATCTTTTCGGCTTCGTCCAGCGTGAGAGCATCAGCAGGGACGCCACAGGTGCAGACCGGTTCGTCCCGACCTTTCTTCACTGGCTTCTTGACTCCGGCCTTCGGCTCTTCCTTCGTTCGTTCTTCGGGCGGCTTGCAGCCGCCGACGCAGTAGCCGTAGTCTGATGTATAGTCCTCACGGACCATCTCTCCGCAGTAACCACAGCGGCGGGTTGTTAGGCCATAACCCTTCGGCCACGCCTTGCGGCCATGCACGTTCCGCAAGGCCCACAGCAGGGTCTTGAAGGGCATCGAATCTTCTTCCCAGCGAGACTTCGTGGTGATCCGATATAGCCGTACTCCCTCTCCAGAGCCGGGTGATTGGTGCGTACTAGCGAGGCGAAGAACCGGCGAGTCTTGCCGGTGCCATTGCAGTTCATGTAGTGCGTGTTGCCAATTGCGATGCAATCAAGCTCGGCCAACGTGATCTTGTAGACGAATTCGTGATCGTTGGCGTTGTGTACATGGAAGATGGCGTTGCCGCTGAACAACCACTCCCAGCATGGTACGGTAGTGCTAGTTGCCACGGTCTCAGTCCTCTTTCTGGATGTTCCTCGTGTACCGGCAGTTGGGGTAGTTGCTGCACCCCAGGAATCGCCGCTTGTCGTCTCTGGTCTGCTTCGGAATGATCGGATGATCGCATTCCGGGCACCGCTCCTTCGGCATGTAGTCGAGCCAGGAGTCCAGGCGATTTTGCAGGTTCTTCTTCCAGGTCTGAATGCGGAGAACCTTCTTGCTGCCGCCGACTTCGACGGGGTAGCCATCGGACGGACGACGCATCCAGAGAGCGACCCGAATGGCGTCTTCTCCAGACGCACGGCTCTCGCCTGTCGGATTGATGCCGGTGTAGATGCGGAGCGACAGCACCAAACCGTCCTGATCGACCCGCTTGGCGTACACGACTTCGATGGTGCGGTCTTCGGGTCGGAACTTCTTGGAATCGACACGCTTGAAGCCCTGGGGAGCCAGGAAAGCGTCGATCTCATCCAGTGTGACGTTGTGATAAGCCTTCTTGGTCATGGGTCAGGCCCTCGTGCGATGGTGAACCTCAACTACACCCATTGTAGTCGTGGCGGGGCCGATGTCAAGTTGCTTTAGCTCAGTAAGGCGTTTTTCTTCAGAATCTCGATGATCTCGGCTAGGGTTACCCTATCCTGGTTGTGAAACACCAGTTCTAGCTTGTAGGCCCCGTTCGTGGTCGTGTAGCCGGTGAAGTAGCGGCCATTTTCTAGTTTCTACCCCATGCTTCTAGGATCGAGACCCAGGCTGAGAACGAATTGATCCATCACCAGTTTTGCGGCGGCATCGTTGAGGTCACGTTGACGGCTGGCCCTGATACCGTCTACCTCGGCCAGCAACCACTTCACGGCCAGTTCGATCTTGTCGTCTGGCATCGTGCCGCCTTCGTCGCTGTAGATGCGTTGTTGGTGCTTACCGTATCTGGCCTTCTTGATGACAATTCTATTTTCGCCATATAGCCGGTAATCCACATGGATTCGCTCGCCGTAGACGGTGAAGACAGATGCCTCCTTGCTGGCTGCGGGATCGTGTACTTTCACACGCTCTAGCAGCTTGTTTGAAATAACCTCGGTCAGTGTTTAGAAGTCCATTGGCCCTCCTTATTTTGTTGCTTGCTTTGCCAGCCATTCCGTCATCGTGATCCTGGCATCCTCGACCATGATGACGCAGTTCTTCCCCTGGGGGTTGAATTCGGTTGCTCCATAGTCGAATTCGTACCAAGCGTCCTTGCCTGTTTCTTCCTTGGCCTTGGCTACCTCTTTACGAATGCGGCGGCTGCCGCTATCCGTAACCTTGAGACTGAGGCCCTGGTCGCCCATGCGAACGGCGACATGGAACCGCTTGTATTCTTTTGCCGTGGTCACGTCTACATCGGCGATGTCGGTGATATGACGCTTCGGTTCGTTGGCCGACTGCCAATTCGGTTTCGTGGCCGGGCTGTTGTCCTCGTGAGTCGCCGGTGTTGTCCAGCTTGCATCATTGGACAGATTGATACTCTGCCAAATCATGATGCCGCCACGAGTACGAATCCATTCTGCGATCTTCGCAGCGTTGGCCTCGTCACACGTATATCGTTCCATTGTTTCTGGCATTGCGTGTTCCTTTCTTTCGGTGTTTCCAGGTCCAGACCACCTTCACCCTCGCCCATTGCTCGGTGTCGGTCTTGTCGGTCAAATCGTGATATCGGCGATCTCCTGTTTGAAATGATTGGTCATTGTTGAGACCATTCACTCCTGAATGGCAATGGTAAACGAGCGGTTGAAGTTGTGATATACACGACAGCGAACCATGCCACGACCCGCCCAGGCCATCCCACCCCATCCTTCGGGCTTGTCGTTCGGGTCGTCCTCATCGTGAACGACATCAGGAGTCAATTGCACTGTAATCTTCTGGTGTTCCGGCACCTTGTTGTGGCGAGCGAACACCACGACGCAGGCAAGCCATATCGACCGAATCTCTTCAGCCGAATTGGGTAGACGGCATGACTTCTTATTGCCGTAACCGTCTGTTTTCAGGAACACCAATTCGGGTAGAAAAGTTATTTTCTTCATCGGTTTTCCCAATCCTCTTCTTCGGCGATACGATCCACGCAACCGTAACAGAAGCCGGTGATCTCAGGACTCTTGACCGCTGTGTCTTGCCACTCATCGTCATGCGGCCCTCCTAGAACGGAATCTCGTCATCGCTGTAATCACGAGGAGGCGGATTCCTGGCTTCATTGACTACCTCGGCAGCGTAGTCTGGTTGATCGGGAACGTCTTCGGGTTTCTGGCCCTGCACCAGCCGGTACTGTTCTTCGGTCATCTGGTTATCGGGCACCAGTGTATCGAGGACGGCAGCGTAAACATACGGGTCTAGTTTCCGCAGTTCTCGCTCCAGTCGGATTTCATGATCTGCACACCGATGCTCGGTGTAGGTGCGAATGTCGAGCGTATTTTCGGCGGCACAAAACGCACAATCCTCTCCATCGGGGTTCTGATCCCGCAGCGTGCGTTCACGTTCCACGGCGGCATTGGCGAGGGTGCCAACCAGGGCCATGAACCGATCTTCCTGCCACTGCTCTTCGGTAATGAACCCTTCGGTGCCACAGTGATAGCAGGCATCCCAGATCGGCTCGCCGTACTCTGGGTCTTCATCGCTGATTTGACGGCCATCACCATCGCACTTCGGGCACACTCGTCTCGGCATGATTTGGTCCTCGTGCGTTAGTGCCAGATCATACGCTTCGGCAGGTTGGCAAGTATGCCAACAAACATCTCGTCATTGTGCGTACACTGGCTACAGGTCGGGGCTTTGGGCTTCAAGCTAGAATCTTCGGGATGAAACACGGCGTACATCAGACTGCGTGATTTCTTGCAGGTCTTGCAGCGACCGACCTTCTTCATGCAAAGGCCGATTTTGCCGATAACCACACCATTCTGAGTGACGTTCATGGGTTCCTCCAACTCAGCCCATTGTAGTGCTGGTCTTATCTATGTCAAGCGACCTTACATGCCAAGGCAAAAAAGCCAGAGTCTTTGAAACCCCGGCTTGCTTGAGACTGGTTGTTGTCTAGGCTATGCCCGACTGAAGAAAAACGGGTCCAGCCGGTTCGACAGTTCCATCCATTCGGCTTTCACATAGCCCGCTTGATGGGTTGCTCTAGTCCATAGGATCAAAAAGAGGTCTCTGGTCGAAATCTCTTCGAGCCTCGGAATCTTCGTGTTGTCGTCTGCGTGAGTCACAACATCGGGAACGGGAAGGGGGTCGGGGTGCGTGTCCGTCACATATAGTTCCCCGACCATATATGAATTACCCACCGAGATCGTGACGGACTGGTGTTTGTGACCATCATTGCCAAAGACGTGGGTACGCCCCGGCTTGCAGGCGAGCATGAGATGCGAGTCACGCATTTGCTCGGCCTCCTTGCTAGGTGTAACGAATACGGACGTTTACCTAGTTGCAAGCAATCCGTGCTAAACGTACCCGCCGCTCCAATGCGACGGGTCATCTCCCCCAAAACATCAGAGGGTGGGCGGTGATAGCTGACTGCCACCACGGAGGATTTCGTCCATTTCCTCCAGTTCTGGCAAACCATCTACTCGCTCTGTTACAAGCTGACCAGCCAGGGGTAGGCTAGAAGGGCCAACGTGTCGTTTGGACGGGGGAACATAGGGGTTTCCAATGCGGATTTAGACACCATTCACAATCGGTCCTCCTGGTAAGGGGATCACGGCAACCGCCACTCGCCCTGTACCGCCAGGAAGGTTGACAGATCAACCGTGATCGGTTGGTCTGGATGCATGTACGCCGCTTCGATCTTGTGGGAATCAGACTCGGTACACGGCATCCCACGGTTGGCGTGCATCATACGCACCACGTCATCAATTGTCCCGGTATAGCTACGCAGGTCTACCCGGAATTTCAGCTTGGGCTTGGGCCAGAATAGCGTCAGGTCTGATTCTAGTTCATACAACCGAGAGACATCCATGATCTCTTCTAGCCGCTGACCAGAACAGAGCCTTGCGTGCGTCCACTTTGCTTTACGGGGCGGATTCCAGTCGTACATTCCTAGCAAGACTGGTTCCGGTAGCGAACGCCAATGCTCCGTGTGGATGTGTTGAATGATCTTGTCCACGTCACGCTTGCGAGCAAGGAAGGCCCGGTCGTAACGCAGTAGATCGAAGAAGTTGTAGAGGCTGCCGGTGAACAGAGCAAAATTATATTGGGTGTATCCCTCAATCTTGCTCACGTCGAGTTTTTGTAAGTCCATCATTGCATCCTCTTTTCCACACGAACGAGTATACTGCAAGAAACATCGGGTGTAAAGCTGATAAGGGAAAGAAACACGGGTTTTGCCGTTATTTCGACAAAGGCCGACCGAAAAAGACCGGGGCACGCAAGTTGGGGGGAGCTAACAAGGCTTCGCAACATGGTTTCTACACGGCCACGGTCAGCAAATAGCTGCTGTACTATTTCCAGCCGTTTGCGTACCTTGTCCCTGTACTTCTTCTTCGGGATCATCGAACCCGACCTCTTTTGCAGCTTGAAAAATGGTCAGGCCCGCCTTACGATTGCGTGGAAATGGCCGATACCACAGGCCCATACGACTGTAAGACCACCCTAGTTCCCACAATCGAGCCTTCGCTCGCTTCAGCCAGTCCAACGATGTCATTTTTATTCCTCTTGAGTGATGACCGTGAAAACACCGTGGGCGAGAGTTGTTTTGCCTGATTTGCTTCGCATCGCCCGTTCTACCAAGAACGCAAGTAGCTTCGTGTGCCGTCACACAGAATCAGTATGTTGCAGAAGCCGCACCGGATGGCCTTCGTCATTTTTGCACCCTGTTCTTGTTGATGGTTCTCTCGTTCCACAATTGTCCTTGTTTGAATGTGACCCGCACCATCTTGAAACGATGCGTTAGCCAGCGTCCATCGCCGACCTTGATGTACAAGCCCTCTCGCTTGGCTTTGGTGGAGTATGGTGATTCACTATTGCTCCATTCCTCAACCTCGACGTAGTTTGTCAGCGGACCTTGGTGAACCAGAGGCACGACTGCAAACCCGGCCTCGGTCAGCGATGCTCGTGCGATACCAGGATCAATATAGTGCAGGGCCTCGTAGTCGTAAAGGTCGTAGGCGATAAAAAGCGAAGGCAGTTTGTCGTACTCCATGCCGTGTTGGGCAAGCATCCACTCGCCGTAGACAGACACAGGCCCAGCCAGATCAAAGAGCTTCTTGAAGCACTTCTGATTCTGGTAGTACCAATTCCACAATGGAGCAAACTGCATTTTGGCAGCGGACGTTTTCTTGGCATTGAAGCCCTTGTGGAGAATATAACTCCGGTTTCGCACGATAGGATGGCCGTTGACTAGAGCGATACCACAGTTGGCCCCATCTACCTTCTCTTCTACAAAGACACGAGGAGCGGTGAATAGAATCTCCGCATCGGCCTTATCAGAGATAGGGTCATCGTCCGTGGCATTCGGGTTCCACGGCAAGTGCCTTGTCCGTGGAAACTCTGGTAGATAATCGCTCTCAATCATTTTTGGCTTTAGCTATATCTTGTTAGCTGCCGTAGCGTAGGAGTTTTTTCTACTGTGTCAGTAAACGTCGATCTCAACCTCGGTGTGGGCACGGATGTACCGCTTGTAGGTCTTGCCCTTGTGGGTGCGGGTGATGCACACATTGCGGCGGTCGCCGTTCATGTGGGCACCAGTCCAAAGCACCTTGCTCCCTTGACGTGGAAGCTCTTGAACTTGGTTTCGGGCCTGAGTAATTCGTGAGCCTTCATGGTTTCCTCTTAGTGAATGTAGACAGTAGGCCATGCTGCGGATTCTTCTTCTTGCCCTCGATGATGCCCTTGCACACCACACCTTCTAGCGTGACCGGATACCGGCTTTCCTTGATGTCATCTACAAACTGCGGGCCAAAGCGTCCTTCATAGATCACCTTCGGTATCTTCAGGTGCCTGAAGTTGTTTAGAAACTCTCTGGGCAACACGAAGCCACGTTTGTGTATGTTGACATCGAATAGCACCAGTTCTTTTGGCTCTGGTGTCACGCAGTTGGGATCGAAGAAGTCATGCCAACCAGCGAAAGAGGATGGTCCGAAGAATTCACAAAATGCAATGCATTCGGTTACTCCCCGGTAGTCCTTGTTATCTCGGATGACCTTTTCGATGCCTTCGGCATAGGTCTGTTTGAATAGCTCGATGGCACAGCCGTACTCCGGGTTTGAGGCATCGAACAATCTAGTCCTGGTGCCGAATATGTGCCAGCCTTTCTTTCTCTGCCAGCCGAACCGTAGATTGCTTCCATCTAGCTTGTCGAAAGCGATCATCGGTAGGCGAGGGGCCTTGCTAGGCCCTGGTATCTACCAATACGTTTTCATTCAATCCTCAATCATATCCAATCGAGGACTTGAGGCCACGTCGCCGTACCTCATTCTTGATCTGTTCGTCACTGGCCCGCTTGAGAGCAGTGGCGATCAAAGTGCGTTCCTTGTCCGCCGTCAGTCTCTCGGCCTCGGCTCGGACCCCTTGCACGTTCAGCTTGGCGACGATCCGTTGTGGGGCTTTGCCTGCCGTCCAATTGAACAAGGCCGACCGAGTACACCGTGATTCATGCTCAGGGTGACGGCATCGCCAGTCGCCGGTCCTGAGAGTCAGCGTATAAGTGCGATACCGCACACTATCGTATTCGGGAACGAGAGCCGTGATCTCCCGAACTGTTTGTTTGTTCTCGCTGAGATAAAATTCCCCGATGGTAACTTCCCGACGCCTGCTCATTGTGCTCTCCGTATCGAAGTTCGATGGATGTAGTAAGTGGCGTTTCTTGACCCTCGATTCTCCAATCTTTATGCACCCTGAACACCACGACGCTTTGGCAGCCACACAAGCCGAACGTCAGAGCCAACAAAATCCTTTTCATGGTACCACCGTTTTAAGAATCAGGCCCACCGTAGGCCATACAGTCAGAGTATCGGTTCCATCACTACTCCGACTTGACTCATTTTCCCTTCACTTTCAAGTCCCAATAGATTTGGGTTGAGATATTTACATCCTCGAACCCCTTGGGACGCTTCTTTCTGTAGTTGAGCCGGAACACGGAGGCATCGGCCATGAACTGAGCCAGGGCCTCGATCTCCTCATGGGTGAGCGGCTTGTCACGGTTGAGATGGACTTTGACCGTCGCTTCAAGCTCGATCACTTTAGTCTTCAATTTGAACTGGAGCCGCTTCCACTCTTCTCTCACCACAGAGAGAGAAGCATACAATGTAGCTTCTCCCGCATGATGAGTCCAGACCTTTGTATGGTCGTTCCACCACGTTCCATTCTCGCACTTGATGGCGTAGCGTGGAAAGTCGGGATTGCCAATTTGCTTGACGTAGAGTTTCATGTTACAATCCCTTTCTGTTGGTGGTTGTGATTCTGACAATTGATTAGGCGATCATCCTTTCGACTTCCTTGCCGTCGCCCTCCTCCTCGCCTTCTTCGCCGACCTTGGCCGGTGTTACCTTGTCGCCACGTCCGCTGAAGTTCAGCAGGAAATCGGTAGCCGTACTTGCTAGCGTCGATGCCTTGAAGATGAAGGCGTTGTCGTTACTCATCTTCGACAACCACTCGGCCAGATACCGAGTGTGGTTGTCCAGGTTCTCAGACTGCGGCAGATGAAGCTCGGCTGCCATGTAGCAGGCCGTAATCTCGGCCACTAACTCGCACATTGCATAGCCCAGCGTCTCACGGTCAATCGAGATACGAACCTCGCTCCAGTGGGCAAGCTCATGAAACTCGGTGTCATAGAATTCGCCTTCATCGGCGAAGTTGCCCTTGGGCGGCATCTGGATATAGTCGCCGCCCTTATGCTTCGGCCACTTGCCGCCAGTCGGCAACTTGTAGCACGCCCGGTCGCCGCCGAACACGATCTTGGCACCAGTAGCCTCCACGACTTTCTGAGCAACCGAGAAGTCAGGGCTGACCTTGATCTTGGTGTCCGCCATTGGACCGGGGCGGAACTTGTCTAGATTCTCGCCCTCGACCTGATCCAGATTGAACACCGTGTACGTCCGCATCAGCGGAATCTTTTTGACCTTCGGTTTGCCGTCCTTGGTCTTGGCATCCTTGTCAACGACTTCTAAGAACTTCCAGTAAACGATATGTGTTCCCCACTGGCCCGAAGACACGTCGGCAGGCCGCTTCTTGACCTGACCGTCCAGGGCTTCCCACTGGCGGTAGGTTGCCCACCACTGGCTGCGGAAGCCGTAGAATTCAGATGCTAGTTCCAGAAGCAGCGGGTTGATGCCCCTGTACTTTTTCTTGCTCACGATGTTGCGAGGCAAACCACAGTTGGGGTCTGACCGCCAGGGCCGCACCCAGGGCCGCTTACCTTCCTTCAAGGCGTCGTTGATCTTCTTGGTGATGGCGGTGCGGATTTCCTCGGTCCACTGCCGACTATTGCCCCCGCCGCTCTTCTTGGCTTTCGCCATGATGGTTCTCCTTTCAGGCAACGAGGGCCGCATCGCTATAGCGAATACCACGCTTTTGTAGCTCTGCGGCACCGGACATAGTTAGAGTATAGCCCTTGCCAGCCTTGATCTTCACCAATGGCTCAAGCTGGTCAGGCAGCTTCATCACCAGAGGCGACATGACCTCTAGCAATTCGTTCTCATCTTCACAGCCAGTAACATCGATCATGCGGGCCTTGCTCACCGGCCCCAGGGCCAGTGCCTTCAGCACGTTAACTCGCTGGAGGGTCATGCCGTGTTCGTCAATCTCCCATTCCCGCCGAATCGTTTCGCAAGCCGTCTCCCAAGAGACCTGGGACTGTTCAACTTCATCAGAAACGTCCTCGGCGAAGTCCACAACCTCACGAGGAATGCGACCGGCGATTTCGGCGATACGCTCGCAGATGTCATCCGGCACCAAAGGCAGGTGGACCTTAATGATGTCGGCAATCTCATCTGCGGAATACGGGTGCAGGCTGATCTTGGTGAATCGAGTCTTGAACGGGCCGAACAGCCTGCTACGGTGCGTAGTGGCAATCATCCAACACACGTTCGAGCAATCCACCGTCCAACCAGCTTCCGTTACCAGCGTGCGGTCCTTCTTCTCGGTCGCCTTTAGCAAAGCGTTCACGATGCCGTCACGCAGGGCGTGAACCTCATCCAGCAGCACGATGCACGGCGGCAGAATGACATGCCCCGGTTTCGGCGGAATGATGCCCAGGGTCACAGTCTGGTCGCCAACCTTGACCTCGAATTCATCAAGGACTCGCCCAATATACACCAACAGGTCGTTGCACGACTCGATGGAGCGAGGGTGAACCTCGATGAAAGGCAGACCCAGGCCCTTTGCACGAGCCTTGCCAACGCTGGTCTTGCCAACGCTAGACGGACCAAGCAATGCCACGTTCTTGAACGCAGCAGAATGATTGCGGTTCTTCAAAGCCCGGCGATCTAGCCGCTGGAGCCGCCGCTTTGCATTCTCATTGCCAATGATCCATGAATACATGCGGCGGGCATGGACAGTACGCTCTTCCAGGCTCGGCGACTCGCCGATAAAGAAGATGCGTTCACGCTGCTTGATCTCACCGACATGGTAAGCCGGTTCCTGCTCCATCAGCTTCTTGGCCTTCTCTACTGCCTTGAGCGGAGTCTGGTCCAAGTAGTGCTTCAGGTACAGCAGAATAGTTTTGGCATTGATCACTGTTGGTTCTCCTGCTCGCTCTCAAAGTAGCCTACCCCCCCCCCATGTACTACCTAACTCTTTAGGTTTTTCAAAATAATTTTCACATTGTTGATAATGATATGGACCGGTCCATACTATGGACCGGTCCATATCACACAAGCCCAGTAACCAGTATTATAGGCCGCTGGGCATAGATGTCAAGTCAGTTTACCTCGGTCCAGGGTTACACCAGCACCAATTCCGGGTCGTAGGCAGCCTTCAGCCGCTCACGAATCCGCACGGCGATCTGGTGGGCACGCTGGCGGGTGACGCCGTGACTGTTGGCAACCTCGGTCAGATTGCCGTCATTGAGCAGGCAGTTGTAGATGTCGATCTCGAACTGTGTTTTGAGACCACGGCGAACGGTCTTCAGAGCGTTCTGCAAGTCCAGGTCGGGCATGTAGCTGTCCTCGGACACCAGCGAGGCCAGGGCCAGTTCATCGCCGTCGTCGTTGCCGGACTCCAGGGCAGATTCATTGAGGACACGAACCATCAGGTCGTTGAGGATGGACGCCTGCTGAGGCGAGAGGCCCATCTTGGCGACAACCTGCTCGAACGTCACCGGCCCGTTGAACTGGTTCTTGGCTGCTTCGTAGGCCATGACCATCTTGCGGGCACGAGTAGACCAGTGCGACAGCGGCTTGCCCTTGTTAGCGGCAAGGGTCAACTCACGGTAGATGACCCACTGGCTGTAGGTGGAGAACTGCTTGTCAGGCTCGGTGTAGTAGTAGATGGCGTTGGTCAGAGCCACGATGCCTTCATTGTAGAAGTCGCCGAATTCCATCTTGGTGCTGGACCGCTCATGCCGCCATATGGAATTGGCAATCTTGGCGATGATGCCGGTGTAGCCGCAGAGCAGCTTGTACTCGATGTCACGGATGGCCTGGATGCTCGCCAAGTCACGCTTGGGCACCAGGAAGCCGAAGATGTTGACGGACTGCCCTGGGGTCTCGTCCATCTTGGCGAAGAGGGCGATGCGAAAGTCACGCCGACTGTACTCGGCACCCTTGACGAGCTTGGCTTTCTCGTGATGCCGGGCCAGAATGTTGTTGCCAGCCGCCATGATAGCCTGGGTCTCGGCTTTCTCCTTGGCGGACAACTCGATGAAGGGCAGCTTTACGATGTCATCAATCACGGTTTGGTCCTCCAAAAACCTTAGTGTTCGGTGGTGTCGGCCTTTCCTGTACCGGGCAACTTCTCGTCTGAAACTGCTCAGTTTCAGGAAGGCCCACCGGCCCGCTAGGGCCGGTGGGCCGCTCTTCCTCTGTATGCCACAACTCCGTTCATGAAACTGCTCAGCTTGCGTGGGCGTGACGAAAGCCCTTGTCGGCCTTTGCAGCCTCGGCCACTTCCTTCGCAGCCACGGCTTCCAATCGGACCTTCGACTCCTTCTCTGCCAACTCCAGACTGATCCCCATGACTTCCGCCAGTGTCCGACGACGCTCGTAGGCGGACTTCGGCGTGGTGTCGAATAGGGTCTCGACTTCCTTAAGGGTCATGACACGACGCCGGTTCTTCTTCCGACGCTTGACAGCCTTCTTCTGTTCCTCGCCGTCGTCCTCACCCAGCCCCTTGCGGTTCTTGATCCGCAAGCCCTTGTGCCACGCATCGGTCAGGTTGGTTTCCTTGCGGTCAACCTGCCGCTGCTCTTCGACCGTCAGATACGTTAGAGCCTCACGAGTCCGAACGTACTGGTAGTCGTAGCCGAGATCGGCAGCCAAGTCTTTGAGGGTATAGGGCTTCTTGTCGTCCTTCGTCAAGGTTTCGCCTGCCTCGGCCCGCTGCTTCCGACGCTCATGCTTGCGGCGGAAGAAATGACCCACTTCCGTCTCGGTCATTTCCTTCCGCTGATCGTTCTCGGCGAAAGCGTAATCCTCGGCCTCTTCCACAATGCATTTGATGGACACAGCACCGATGTTGGCCGGGTCGCCATACTTAGCGTGATTGTAGCAGGCGGCGATGACACGACGCTCGCCGCAGATCACGCCCTGGCGGGTGATATACTCGCCGTCGTCGGTGCCCCTGGCCTTGACCCGGAAATTGCGGAGCAGAATCGGCTCGATCTCACGGACACGGCGGGACGCCGCCAGTTCCACGATGCCCTTCTCGTAGCTCTCGAACTGTTCGACCAGTTCACAGAACGTGGCCTTGGCGGTGTCGTCGCCCAAGGCGTACTCGTAGCAAAACTCCAGCAACGTCATCCCGCCCATGTTGGCGGCGAGATGGTCCTGCAAGTCGGGGCACGGTCGGCGAGGGTTGTGTGACGTGGTAATGTCACCCAACTCGATGCGGGCGATCACCTGCTCGCCCTTGTTGAACTGCACGATCCTGGGGTCACGCTTCGAGGTAGCAGTCGTCATGGGTTTAAGCTCCTTTCCACAGAGTCATCGGTTTCGGGACCAGCCCAGGGGCCGTGCGAATGACCCCTGGGCATCGTTGTATGACACAGCACCCCTTAAAAGGGTTCGCCATCATCGGGGAACTGCCAGCCCGCATTGGGCTTCTCGACTTCCTTCTCAACAGGGGGCCGCTCGACGGCTGGCGACTGAATGGCAACTTTCAACTTCTCAACGGCATCCTGCCGGGCAACCTCACACCGAAGCGTCGGCTCGCCCGCAGGCTTGTCTTGCGGCACGCTGTAGTTCGGCACCGCAACCGGCGATAGAGCCTTGTCCGTCGCCACGCCCAGCAGTTCTGCCACACTCGGCGGCGGGTCGAAGGGCAGGCACATCGACGGGCGAGGGCCGAACGGCCAAGTGTTGATGTAGTAGAACCGGTTCTGGGGCCGGGTGTCGGCAACGTAGGCGATATTATGCTCCTGCTTCATCTCCTTCTCATTCTTGGCGGCAGGGTGCGGGATCAGGTCGGGCCGCAAAATAAAAACGACACTCCACTCCTTCCCCTTCGCACGGTGAACCGTGCTGAGGGTGATGACGCCGGGCTTCGGCTTGTCGCTGAACAGGGCCTCGATCTCACGGTAGATCGACGTGACCATATCATCCTTGACCTTGCCAGCGATGATCTCCAGGCAGTCCACGTCCTGCTGGAGCTTCTCCAGCTTGGCCTTGTCCTTCTCGCTGGTCAACTTCGAGGACTTGACACGAAACCAGTGAGCGAGCCGGGTCAGAAAGCCATCTTCGATGATCTCTTCCTTCTCATCCTTGAGATCGGTGATATGGTTGGTGTGGCCTTTCTCGCCCGGCTCCTTGCAGAGATCACGGACGATATGCTTCAGGCCCATGCCCAAGCTAGAATAGCCCAGGATGCACACCCGCTTGCCCAGGCTCATCAGGTGATAAGCCGTCACCACCAGAGGCGTGTTGATGCGGCACAGAAAGCAGAAAGTGCATTCCTTGCCAGTGTACTCCGGGCCGGTGCCTTCGCCCAGCACTCGCACTGCACCGTTGACGCCATCAGGCAGAGCGATGTCCTTGCGGTCGTTGTTGGCCCGCTCACAAGCCTGAGCGAGCGACAACACGCCAATGTCGCCGTAAGCCTGTGAATGGCCCTCGAACTTGGGCTGATGCTTGCGACGGGTCAACTCGGCGATGGAACGATCACAGCGGTAGTTGCGGGGCAGCAGAAGCTCTCGCACGTTGCGGGTCTGCTGAAGACGGGAGAGGATGCTGGAGAAGGTCTCGTCGCCATCGCCAGCCCCACGGAAGCGATAGATAGCTTGCGACGGGTCGCCAACGACGATGATGCGGGCACCCTTGCGAGCCGGGGTCAAAACAGCGGTCGTCATGAGAAAGCCCCTCGTGCGAAAAACGGGAAACCTCAACTACCCAACATTATAAAAATCTCGTCGCCTGTGTCAAGCGACATTATCTCGGTTTCTTCGATTTTCCCTAAGTCGTTTTCTGGTCGAGCTTTGGCAAAGTTATTTTTGGTGCTTTTTCAGGGCTTCGGCAACCTGGGCATCTAGCTCGTTCTCCAAACGCTCGGCCTCGGCTCGGTCGATGCCCTGTTGTTTCATTCAGCACAGAATTCGCTGTTCTCGCAGGTAGGCTCGACATTCCGGGCAGAAACCGTGGCTGCCAGCAACTCCATAAGCTGCGAACAACCAGTCCTAGAGATCGTTTGCAGTCTCGCAATCTGATCGAGCAGGCTTTCTATGATCGGCGTTCATGGTAGTCCTTGCAACATGGTTTGCTTGGTCGCCCTGCTCTGTACTACTCAACACAGTCGGTCAACTGAGGCCCGCCCCGTAGGGGCGGGCCTCTAGGTGTTAGCTGAACAACTCCTGTAGTTCTTCGATGACCTAGCTCCCGCTCGATCAGACGCCGATCTCCGTAATCTAGCCGCATGAATCGTTTGGTAGGTAGTTCACTAACGGCCTTGCGGAGCGACTTCATCAGTCTTGGAATTCGTTCATTCATTTCAGTGGTGCGAAGTATTCGGCGATCACCCGTTCGGGAATGTCACACTCAACGCCGCCTTCTTCGGGGTCGTGCCGGATGCCAACGAACACCGCTACGCCCTTGATGTAGTCACCAGTGACGGCAAACCGCCGCTTCATTGCAGCCAGCATTGTCTCTGTCACTCTCGTGGCCTCCTCGTTGTACGGCAGGCCCTTCGCAATGCCGTCCTCATCGACGTAGAGGGTGAAATCCTCGCCGACCGGCACAGCCTCCAAATAGCCGCCGCCTAGAGCAGCCTTGATGCCATTCCAGCCATCTACTTCCTGTAACACAGCCCGTTCGCCGGGTCGAATGACGATTGCCTTCATTGCTTTCTCCGCTTGGGGTTGGGGTCGAAGACCTGAAAGAGCGAGGGATCGACAGGCCCCTCTTGCTCAGTAATGACCATCGGAAGATGCCATTCTTGTGAACTAGCTCATCACGGTCGCCCTGGCTGTCATAGTAGAACAGCCGCCGCCCGTTAGCCAGATGACCGTTTACGTTCATGACAAACCAACTCGGCTGCGTTGGTGACAGTTTTATATTGGTCCCAGGGACCAAGATCACGAATCACCAGCACTTCGGGCGTGCTTTCCTCGGCCACGATTTCATTTCTTCCTCCTACAGTTCCAGGGCAGACTGGACGTTGCCACGCACTTCTTCACGCCATTCGTTCTTCCGCTCTTCCTTGGCTTCGTCGTCCTCGTTCTCCTCCCCGCCGTCCTCGTTCTCCTCCCCGCCGTCCTCGTTCTCCTCCCCGCCGTCCTTCTCGAAGTCGTCAACATCGACGCCCTCTAACTCGTCAGCCCAAGACTCACACTGCTGACAAAGCTGGTAGCATTGCGTTTTAGCAGCCAAGCAAAGGCCCGCCCGCAAGGGCGGGCCTTGTAGTTTTTAACGGTTACTCAGACGTTCCAAAAGCAAAAGCTGGCAGGCGTTGAAGTCCTGGCTCTCGTCGGTGCAAACCAGATCAAACTTGGGGAACGGCAGATCGAGCAGGAGCGACAGGTAGAGCATGTCGTCAAACTCGATGTCCGTGACCTGATCTCCAGGGTACGGGACGCAGCCCAGCACAACCCGGATCGTGTAATCGATCACCGCCGCTCGCACTTCAGCCGGGTTCGTGGCGTCGAAGGACTTGGGCATTTCCTCATCCTTCAAGTCATCGAATTCCGGGTCTTCGACTTCGTACTCATCGTACAGAGAGTCGATGAACTGTACCTGGGCATCGCTGAACTGCCAGCCCTGGCCCTCGACGTACTTGGGAAACACCGCCCAATTCTTGACGTAGCTCACCATCTCGATGACGGTGCTGGAGATGCGGTACTCGCCGATCTTGCGGACGGCCTTGAAATTCGGCCCGCTGTAGTCCAAGCCCAGATCATCGCACAGGCATTGTGTGAACAGTTCCCGATTGAATTCTAGTTGGTCACGAGGTTTATACCCCTGCCGGTTGAGGGCAGTGAACCGCTTCTTGAGAGCCGTGAAGCAGAACGAGTGGGTCGTGCGGGCCGGAACCCCGGTGCCCTGGAGCTTCTGCGAAAGCTCTTCCTGAATCTCCTTGTTGAATGCAAGGTAGATGGCGTTCAGGCCACGGAGCAGCCCTCGCTTCTTCAGTTCACGAATGAGCCATACCAGCGTAGAAGTCTTGCCGCAGCCCGCCAGGGCACGGATCAGCAGGTGGTCGCCCAACTGCGGATGGCCGCTCTCCAAGAGAGCGTCCAGAATCATCTGCTGGTACTCGTTGGCCTTGAAATCCTGGGCCACGGCCACAGGTGCAGGCGGCACCCAGCCGGGCTTGAGGGGCCACTGGACGGAGATATGGTAGACCTCGCCGGATGGGAAGAGCTTCTCCCGCTCTTCCGACGTGAGGTTGTCCTTCGACTTATAGGCGATCTGTGTGCCCGCCTTGAAGCGGGTGTGGGTGTGCATGTCGTAGCCATCGAACTTCGACGCCATGACCCGCATGTTGCAGACTAGGACACCACCAGGGATTTCCTTGTCACAAATCAGAGCATCGACCCCGCCATTGGCAGGCTTGGCGGTCGTGGTCGGCACGCTAATTGCCGGACGGGAAGGGGTGCGGGGCGTCGGACGGTTGCGGTTGAAGCCAGCCATTGGTCAAGTCCCTCGTGCGATGAATGATGTCACAGCCTCACCACCCATTATAAGCGTAGCATCACCGATGTCAAGCGGGTTTACACCGATTTTTTGGTCAGATGGCAAATTTATTTTGGCCTTGCTCGATCTGGCCTGCCCGCAAGGGATTGCGGCAAGAGAGATTGTCCGCTGTATGTGGAAGGCAGCAACAACCTCTGCCTTGTCTGCCGGGCCAAACATATTTGTCGGAAATGGGGGCGGAATGAATGAGCGATGTAGAGACTGGAAGAAGCACAAGAGATGAAGGCATTACCAGTATGTTGAAATAAAATAACGAAACAAGAATTCTTGGATTGGGCCGTTTCTACGACCAACTACACTGCAAACACGGCCCACTAGATGTGGGTGTTACCGTAGACAGCACCGACCAGAAAAAGTACGAAGGGGTGACTAAGTGCCTTTTGAAATTTTGCAGGGACTACAATACGAATGCGGAAAAAGCTGCCGAGTTTGCTTTGAAAGCAATTAGACTAGCAGGTATAAAGTAACACCTGGCATGATCGAATACCGGGCGTTTGGTTACATTTCCCTGATCGCTGTTTCTAGCCGTTTGTCGGCCTGGGCTTCTAGTTCCCTGATTCTGTCCCGTAGCTGCTTGTTCTCGGCTACTAGCTCCTCGGTTCGCTGGTGTGAGGCTATAAGCGTTTGGTAGGCTTCCTCGAAGCCTTCTTGCAATGCTTCCTCGGCTTCTAGCCGCATCTCCCGTAGTTGCTCGGTATGAGCAGACAACAGGTTTTCGATTCTGCTGAACCAGCGTCTAGCATCGTCAATCATCTCGGCCTGCAACAGCAGATAGCGGTCACGCCAAATATCGGTTCCAGCACGCTTCTTGCCAGCCGCTAGAGCCGGGTCACACCCAGCACCCATGAAGAACCCATGCGGGCGACTGCTTCCCGACCGACCACGAGCGAAAGTAGTGGGCGACACTATGTTGGTTATTGCTTCCTTATTAAAGGAGGCGGGGTTGTAGTTTTTTGGCATATCCTCACAAGGGCCTGAGTAGGCCCCTGGATGACAAGCCTCTCCTGAATAAGCATGAGCCACTGGTTGCTTGCAACATTCGTTCTTGGGCAGAGCTTCGTCTACCCTGGAGCATTTGGATTTGTTTTTTTGCTTCATCATTTTCCTTGTTTGATGTTTATTTCTTCTACGACTTCAAGTACCCGTACCTTCACTATGTTCATCTTGTTGGACTCTGCGATCTCTCTGGCAATCTTCTTTGTCTTGGCTAGATCGTCGTTTCCCCAAGCTGTGTTGTGCCACTGGCCCACGTTTGAATCGGGTTCGGTCAATCTGAAAATCTGAATCATTCACACATAATATAGTAAGCGATTGCCGAAAACTAGAGCAACTCGAACTAAATAACAACATGACCTGGGATGCGAGAATACTTTGCGAAACCCGCCGTCTAGCTGGCTTAACGGACGCTATCGACCTTCGTGATCCACGAGGCTTTACGTCCCGCCATCTATACGAGCAACTGATGCGGCTCGATGAAATGTCGCTGGCCGCTACCAACACCACGGTCCTAGGAGGACCGCCGAAGCACGCTGGTCTCATCAGAAAAGCAACAAGTGCCTTTGACTGGATTCACAGGAACAGCATCCACGCCGTCATCATCGGCGGTGCCGCAGTGGTCAACTACCTGGACGGCGGCAGAGACCTAACCCCCGATATAGACTTCCTTGTGCCCGAAGTACGTTCGGTGATAGAGAAACTGAACCACGACGGCATCAAGTGGCAACAACTGCATGGCGAGGAAGGTGTGTTTTCAGGTGTTCAAGTCATGGCCTTCGATGCCGATTTCCTAGACGGCAGTTACGGCAACCGAGTCCTCAATAACTACATCCTCTCCACGGCCATCTCGCAAATGGTCGGCGGTCAACAGTTCCCAATGATCGAGCCGCACGTTCTGGTCGTGCAGAAGTTCAGCAACCGCCGAGACAAGGACGACAACGACGCTTTCAAGCTGCTCGCCAAGCCGGGCCTGCTCAACAAGGCCGCTTTCAAGAAGGTTCTCCGTGATCTTCGGGGAGCCGTAGCTGTTGATGAAATAAAGGATTACATTCACATGATTACCGGGTGACAAAGAGCCTGCCGGTGCCCATAATGGACCTGGATTCTGTGAATCCCCTTGCTCTTGGACAATTCGGAAAGCGACAACGTAGAAGATCGCTACTTCATGAATAGCAATCCCTTTTTCAAGGGAGCCAAAATAGAAGGGAAGGGTTCGTGGCATTCTTAACTGATATTCAAGAGGAACAAAGTAGAAGAATTTCAGATTGAGCGGCACGGCGGCATAGCAATTGCCAAAATAGGAGAGTCAACATGAAAGCTGGCGAGATGAAGCAGGGATTGTAGCCATCGAGCAAGACAAAATACAAATCAGGCGTTTCGTGAACTCGGTTTTGAGAGCATCCCAAGCCAACTTTACATCCGAACCCCTGGTCGCTACAATACGACCATCGGCGTTGCCCAACTCACCTTGTCAAAAAGGCGTTACTCATGCACATGCACTTTCAAGTTCGGGCGTCCGGTAAGTGGCTGTTTCCGAAGTTCTTTCAGTGCCTCTTCGACGCCAAAGGAACCGCCCTTGAAGGCAAACCTGAGCAAGTCGTGCCCATGTTCGACCACTGTGTTGATACGCTCCAAGACCTCAAACAGACCCAGAATCAGCACGTCAACAAGCTCATGAATCTCTTCTGGATGCTTGTCGATAACAAGGTCACGCCCGCCGCTCTCATGGAACCCGAAGGCATTAAAAGTCTTTTCATGGCCTTAAGGGACGTGCGGCATCCATTTCTGGGCAGAAATCAAACCAGACCTCTACATGCAAATGGACGGTCTAGTTTTCAACGCCTCCGCTGCCGCCGACTTCGCAAACAACCAGCTAGGCAAATATACCCCGCTGCGGAACACCGCATACGAGGCCGAATTCCTCCTCTACATGCTCAGCAAACCCAAGGCGGGGTTTCAGCCTAACGTCTGGCAAACCGAAACCCTCAACCGGATGCCCAAGGGACTAGACTCCCTGCCCGCTGAGGCTAGATATAAACTACGCCCGTTCCAAGAACACGACTTCGATCAATACTACAAGGGGTAATCATGATCCGCATCGCTTTCCGAAAAGACAAATTCTTGATTTTTCTCGGAGCCGACGACGAAGCCGAGTTGCACCAGACGGCAACGCTCGAAGGGGCCATCGTCCACGCCGCCAGGGAATGCGTTGTCATCGGACAGCGACTCGGCAAACCCAAGGCTATCCCACTCGTTATCGACCCCAGCGTGGCTAAACACTTCGCCACTCAGGGCTTCGACGGCGACCCCACGTTCAAAGATAAGTGAAGCATGAGCGAGTGGCGACTACACCACTGAGATTAGAATAGACAACTATACGCCTCCACCAGAACATATCGCCTGAGCACGATCAATGATCGCCATGATGAAGGACGGAGGCGTTTGGGTTGCCTCTGTTTCTCAATAAACCTACGTCTTCAAGAAGAGCATCAACCAACTCTAGTTGATCCAGGGGTCGGACGATGAAGTAGCTAAAGACGTATTCGAGAAGAACAAAATCTTGTTTGGACAGTTGGGCTACAAAGTGCTAGATAAGCAGCATGAGTCCAACTGAAAATTCGAGATTTTGGATTTTCAGAAAAAGAGTAATCGTGACCTGACGACTTTAACGGAGACTCGCACATGGAAGGGGATAGGACTACCTTCTTCTGTCTCGACTGTGGATACGAGAACAAGTACACTGTCGAGCAACTCATCGGGCGACTGCCGCTCACCTGCAAAAACTGCAAATCCATCAACGTCCAGAGAGATTCTCACGCTCGCCACAAAAAAGATTGGCAACGAAAAGCCATTTCTGATATAAAATTGGCGAAACGCCATTGCCCATGAAAGGAGTCTCACGATGTCTGACTGGCTAATCGGAGTCCTGGTGTTCGTGGTGATCGCTGCCCTCATCATCTGGCTGCTCCCCACTTGGCTGTTCAAGTGGATCGGCATGGGCGTCGTCGCCATGTTTGTCCTGGGAGTCATCGCCAAGAAACGTATGAGCTAGAACGCCCACCCGCCATCAAAAACACGCCCACGACGTGGGCGTGTTAATGTGAGTTCAAGCATGATCATAAAACTGTTGGAAGGACTGCCTCAACAAACAGTCCTCAAAATTGTTGTCATCAAGAAGAACGACCCCAAAGCCGTTCCCGCCCCCGGTGTCAACGATAGTGATGGTCTCGGTATCGTAAAAGAAGAATGGGACACACTCTACAAACTGTCCCAGGATTCTAGCTACCGTCATGTACTCACGCTTTGCTCTCGCCCTGGTTCTAGCTACTTCGCTCGCTACCTGGAGTTGACCTACTTCCATCCAGATAAGCCAGAACTGAACAACCTGTTCGACCAGAGATTTTTCAGGTGGAATGATCTCCACTTTACCATCTTAACTGTGCCAGCATCTTTCGATCACGTCCTGCACGAGACAGCCACGGTTGTTGGTGTGCGGTTGGTAGATCGAGCTTTACCAGTTCTCATCGGCGGCGGCAAAATCGAACGCCTCCCGCTACATGACTCCTATCTCTACACAATGGAAAACGCACCTGGACATATGGTCTATACCCAGGGGTGGGAGAAGGCACACGAACAAGAAAACAAAGATGTGCAGACCATCGAGAACAAGAAGCTGACGCCGCACCATACAGTGCAGGGAGGCGATACCAAATGAGCCAACAACTATATATCCACGACAAGATCAGGGTTGACTTCCAGCGTGACGATACCTTCATGAAACGGCTCGCCTACGTCATGAAGGGCGAACTTCGGAAACACCAGCCGCAAGCCTATAAGGGCTGGGGCAAAAAAGAAACACCGCTCAGCAAGAAATTTATCTTCTGGGACGGCAAGCAATTCGTCTGTCTCAACGATGTCAAGAGCCTCACTGCCACAGCACAACTTGAGGCCACGCCCGATCTGACAGAACCCACTCAGCTATACTATAAGGGGCCTTATGGCAGCCCCATCAAAGAACTGTTCACCAAGCCGGTTCCCAAAGCTCAACGCCGTGGCAAATTACTGGTGCGTCATGCCCGAAGCGTTGAAGGAAAAACTCAAGAAACAGAAAAATAGAAGGAGGCACACCCAAACGTCGAACGGTGCCAACTATCCAAGACCTTCATCAACAAGCAAGAACGAGAAGAACAAATTCGCCTACGTACCTACCTGCTCTCGGAGTCGATAGGACACCCAAAAGGATACGCTGATGCCTTTTGGAGACTCGCAGAACTAGAATGGTAATCCCACCATCCAGATGTAAGGAACCCCCGTATGTTGTATGTTGAAGATGCCATCCATGAACTCGTCAAAATCGGCTTCACCCTGAACGATGCTGAGGCAGCACGGAAAACTGTGGCTACGCAAGAGCCTAAGTTTGTCCACTATCGCTTGCTGTACCTCACCAAAGGCGGGTCCGTCGAGAAATGGCATCGGGTCGAAAAAGCCTTCCAGCAGGGGTTCCTCCGTATGCACCACGCCGCCATCCGGCATCAGCGTGACCACGACACAAAAACCTGCCCCATGTGCAAAGCAGAACGTGATCGTCTCAATGAGTGCCATAATGCGACCCTCGAAAAGAAGCAGGCTTAATAACCTATACGAACAGTGGGATTTTTTTCAAACACTCTCTATCGAGGATGGTTGTGAAATAGGTGCAATAACCAGACCCAGATGACATCATTGTTGTAGAAGAGATACCAGAACCGGCCCCCGCCTTCGCCCAACACTACGATGTCCTCTACGACGGCAAGAAAATCGGCAAAGTAAATGGAGCCGAATACAAGGACACAAAAAGCCTACGCCCTCGCCCAACAACACGGAGAGACAGCTAATCTCTCAAAAGTCCGCCTCAACCAAGATAAGAAATCGGCAGCAGGTATACCCGACTACTGGTGATAACAATGAATGAAATCACCGTCCGAGACAAGATGCAACCAGACATCAAGACGATGTTTTATAACTACGTCGCTGGCGTCATCGACCAGGAAGGCGTCTACCCCTACCCCGCTATGTGGCACACCGTTGACCCCAATCTACTCAAAGACGGCTGCCCACCAGAAGAAGCCCTACGCCTCAACGTCGCCGCCCTCGACCTAAAACCCCACCAAGTTGTCCTCCACCTACTCAAACAACGCCTCGAAAGTGCCACGGAACTCATCTATGGCATCGATCGCACCACCAAGGAAGGCCAAGGCACTACCCTCTCCGATGTACTAACCTGTGGCTATTGGTCCCAAACTACAGGTTGGCAAATCGGCGTCATTGAATACAACGTCTCCAACCAGGGCAAAACCGTCCTCCCCTGGAACTGGAATAATCAGTTCTGGACGGAACTCGTCATGCAGGAAATCGAACATTATGAGCGGACAGTCAAAACACTTTCTCTCAAACTCGCTCACGCCAAAGCCATTCAGCGACAAGAACTTAACCGCCCTCTACTCGACCCACCTACCCTCGAAAGGTATGAGGCCAAATTCCAGGCCGATCTCCAAGAAAATCCACCGGAACAAACAGCACCGCCGTACCTAAACCTTCGTGACATATACTTCGCTGGGTACTGGCTCGCAGATCGCCTAACAGAACTCAACGCCCCACAACACGAAATCTATGACGCCTGCCAAGTGCAAGGCCAACGCTCGTTTCTGTTTAACCCCTGGAAAGCCGCCCAGCTTGTCCTCGATAACTACAAGAAAGGAGTTAAAGAAACGCCCGGAGAACAACTCGCCCAACAAATCATGCTCGAAGAGATAATCAGCCTCGATGACCTTAACCCCACCCAGGCTATCCGTTTTAACCTACGTGACCTAGACTCGTAACCAATGGAAGGTTCCCGTCAGAAAGCGAGCGTACCGAGATGCTCTTCACAGTGCCCCACACGAAAATGGATCAGGTAGCTTCCTACCTGATCGGCCTCGCCAGGAAATACCCCTGGCGAGCTACCAAAGAGCCAGTACACCCCCGACACCGCTGCTCCCTACACCTGGGAAAGATCACCCTCACCCTCCAGTTCATGCTGGTCCAATACGGCGTGAGGAAGTTCTATTCCCTCAAGATCATCTCCAGGGACCATATCCCGCCCCAAGACGATCTCTGTAACTACGTCAAAGGATACTTCTTCAAAGACCACCCCGAAGATGTATCCGAGATAAAGAGCAGCCACGCCTACATCCGTACCTTCATCAACGAAGAATTGAACTGCGACCACCAATGCGATACCTACCCATCAAAACACGCCTGCCAGGATGTTTCCCTCTGACCTAGGAACATCCTACAGGATGTATCCTCCCACATAGGAGCATCCTGTACTGCAACGAGCCAATAAGAACGCCCTGGCCGTAGGCCAGGGCGTTCTAGTTTCTGTGTCCTACATCAATCGCTCACCCGTCCTAAACGCCCCACGAGCCGCCTTGTACTTGCGATCCAATGCCTCTAACTTTAGCCAGTCTACGTTCGTCTGCGAACCACACATTGTACCGCCCTCCAAAACAACTCAAGCATTCGTGAACAATCCAATATCTTCTTTAACACCGCATCCCTGTCATAGCCAGCCTCACGCAACGATAACAACGAAGAGGCACCATCCCGCTTCGACAACGGCTTGCCGTGTTGATGGCAAGAAACTAATGTCACACTCACGTACTAAACCTATCTCCTCTAACAACCGATACAATATGACCTGCTTGCCAGTGTTGCTCATGTGATCCGTACCCCTGATTATTAAATTGACTCCCTCATCATAGTCATCCGTAACCCGGATCGCCCCTTTCCCTACAGGCGACTTCCACATAGGGCGTCCGACCCGCCTACAACTTTGCATCAGTTATTATCAAGCCATACTCTAATAGCTCGTTCTCCAGCAGACTCATTCACAGTAAACTCACCGTGTTCCTTGTATATAACTGTGATTTTGCTTCTTGCATTTGTATAGATGGTTTTCAAGTAATCGTAGGTATTTCCATGAGTTGCAACACATCTTGAAATGAATTCATCATTAGTAAGCCTCATGGACTCTGTGTCACAGAATTTACATATGTTCTCTTGCCGCTCTAGGGAACGGAATTAAATATGGTCAGGAGGTCAGCCCCAAGAACTTGAAAATACTCGGTAGGAAACACTCACTACGCTTTGATTTTACTGCGTACCATAAGGGCCAAACTGTCATAATCGAGTTCAACGGCAGGCAGCACTATGAGCCAATTAGACTCCGTTGTAAAAAACTGGAGAGTGGAGAGTGGCGATTGACAGATTTTGCTTATCAATAACTCAAAGATCAGTTCAAGAGAGATTGGTGTCGGATACGAAAACTACCTTTTATCGAGATACCGTATTGGGAATTCAAAAACATTCCTGATTTGCTAGATGGCCTTTTGTTAAAACTCGACAGAATCGTTTCTACCCCCCAGATTTGAAAAAACCGTTTCGCTGATACCGTAGTATATAAGCATTTAGATGCACTTGTTGTCTGTTAGTTGTCATAGCTTATTAAGTTGTCCTAGTCGCCGTTTCTTTGTAACTATAGAATCTCGACCCGTCACAGGCGACTAGACTAGTAAAACCACAGGTCTCATCTATAAAACCCCGACTAATCTAGTAACCGCCAAGGCCCGCCCGCAGTTCTAACAGATTGGGACTATAGAAACAAAATCTATACGAATGTGTTAGCTCCACCCCGGCGAAGCCGGGGTGGAGCCGGGGTGGAGCCGGGGTGGAGCCGGGGTGGAGCTAACATGCAGTTCTAACAGATTGGGACTATAGAAACAAAATCTATACGAATGTGTTAGCTCCACCCCGGCTTCGCCGGGGTGGAGCTAGTCCTATCGCCTAGCTCGTGATTAGATGTGTAGGAACTCGTGCGGCCCACGAGTTTTTATAGACCGGTCTGTATGTAGGCGGGTTTCTAGGCCCGTCCGCAGTTCTAATAGATTGGGTCTATAGAAACAAAATCTATACGAATGTGTAGGCGGGTTTCTAGGCCCGTCCGTAGTTCTAACAGATTGGGTCTATAGAAACAAAATCTATACGAATGTGTTAGCTCCACCCCGGCTTTGCCGGGGTGGAGCAGTTTAGCCCGATGGAGTTTAGGTTCGACCTCGGCTTTGCCGGGGTGGAGCAGTTTAGCCCGATGGAGTTTAGTAGTACGAGGTTCGACCTCGGCGAAGCTATATCTGAGCAGTTTAGCCCGGTGGAGTTTAGTAGTACGAGGCTCCCCGCCTGACGAATGTGTTGGCTTCCTATATCTGAGCAGTTTAGCCCGGTGGAGTTTAGTAGTACGAGGCTCCCCGCCGCCTGCTGGCGGGGTGTGGGAAAGTGTTCCGGGTCTCGTACAACTCATCTTGTGCCGCCGACATACGGGCATTTTGGACAGTTGGACCAGAGGAGTTTAGTTGTACGAAGACCGGCCGTGGCCCGGTCCACGAGTTAAGTAGTACTGCAACAGTATTTATGGGTTTTTGGGCAGTTGGACCAATTGAGATGCGTTGTACAAGGGGGTTGTACGAGGGGGTTTTGACAACCGAGGCACGAGGAACTATCATGACCAGGAAAGACTTCGAGATGATCGCTGAGGCGGTAGCCGAGGCTCGTGAGGTTCTGAAGCAAGATCAGGCCCATAACGGTCCGGTGCTGGCTGACAGCGAGTGGGCCTACATCTTCAACCGGGTGGGGGAGTCGTTGGTACGGCAGCTTCGCCGGTCGAATCCGCAGTTTGACGCTGAGCGGTTTGTGAAGGCGTGTCGGCAGTAAAAGTGGGCGGATGGCTGACAAGTCATGATTAAGTTGTCGGCGGACTGCGGATGCGGGGTTTGTAGACCGATCTAGTTACGTGGTACAAGCGAGGCCGGGTTAATTAACGCACGAGGGAACCATGAAGCATAATTTCACGAAGAAGCAAGTAATGAGTGTGGCTCAGACGGGTCTGGAAAAGGCCGTCGCTGAGTGGCTCTGCGACCGGGCGGACGACTACGACGGTGATCCGTGCGGGCCGCTCCGTGACTTGTTTCAGGGCGGCTGCATGAGTGGGATGGTGTCGCATCTAGTTTATTATTGTGACACGGTGCCGTTCTACGAGCAGCACAAGGCGGACATTTGGGCCTTGGGCATCGAGCAGGCCGAAGACTTCGGCAACAAGAATGTGTTCGAGTTCTTTGCCGGGCTGAACGTGGGCAACCTAGGCGACCTGGGAGACTACAATCAGGTTGCGAATGGTTTGGCGTGGTACGGCTTTGAGGAAGCGGCTCGCCGGATTGAGAACGCCCTGAACAGCCTTGATGAAGAGGATGAGGATGATGAGGACTAGAAACAAAAACACCTGACAGACCGGATAGGATTTCCCTTCTCCGATCTGTCAGGTGGAAGCCTCCATTACATGAGTAGTAAGGCTTTCGCCTCCCTGGGTCATGCAGGGGTGAGGCTTTTTCAGCCTTGCGAGTTGCTTGTTTAGGGCTTCCCGCTTGGCCCCGATTACCTTACTGGTCTCGCATTCGGCTGTGAGACCGAACGTGATTTTTGGATAATCGAGTTGCTTGCCGGTGTTCTCCGTCAAGCGTTGGTCTCAATTTAATGATTCGTGGCCGGAGTTCAATAGCTCTTGGCGAATTTTTTCGAGATTTTCTCATCTGGTTGGCTCGTCTCGACTTGGGGAGTTTAGTTGTACGGGGCGAGTGTGGAAAAGTTGTTGATAACTCAAGAGGGACCAGAATAACGATGCCATTTCCGACTGATGTGAGAGATATCCGGCCTGGAGAAACCGTTGAGAAGGTGATGCCGCACAGCGAAGTGTGTATGCACATGCGGGTTGCGGGCAAGTGGATGAAGGTCCGGCTTCTTGAATCGGGCCGCATGTGCCAGTTATACTTCCTGGACTTCAAACCGTTCAGCAGCCCGATTACAATTGGCGAGGCCGGTATTTTTCACCGGGACGACACGTTCTACTACTACCCAGACCTGGGCTAGTTTAGTTACGAAACGTGTGATGCGGCGGTCACAACCCTTGAGGGTGATCAGGAGAATAGTGGCATCGAATGTACTGGGTGCCACGAAATCTTCTGTGACAACTGCTACGACTGTAGCAAGGGCGATGGTTGCCACTGTCACGAGCAATGTACTGGGTGCCACGAAATCTTCTGTGACAACTGCTACGACTGTAGCAAGGGCGATGGTTGCCACTGTCACGAGCAGGATTACGAAGTACTCATCATCCACCGGGGGTGATTTGTAGTACAGTGAGGGTTGAGCGAGACAACCTGAGTCCCTAAGCATGAGGGGGTTACACAGTGGCGAAACCGATGACCCCGGTGGACCGACCGAAGCTGGAGGCTGCACTTCGGGAGGCAGAGAAGAACGGACCGCTCGCCAACATGGGTGAGTTGTGGAAGCGAGTTGCCGAATTATACAATGCCAACCCTGGCGTGCAGCAGATCACGTTCAGCGTGGTCTTGTTGCGGGTCAAGGAGTGGGGCATCCAGGTCAAGACGCAGCCCGGTCGCAAGGGCGGGCCGATGAGCGAGGAGCATAAGCAGGCCTTTGCCGTCAGCCGTGGGAAGAGGACGCCCAGGGCTGAGAAGATGAAGGAATTCAAGACCTTCGATCTGCTCCGTGCGGAGTTGGGCAAGGATAATCGTCGTCGGTTTCTGCCGGTGGTTGATGCTGCCGAGAAGGGCAGCCTGCGGGCGGCGATCAAACTGACCTGCCTGGACTGTTGCAACTGGCAGACTTCGGAAATCAAATTGTGCGGCATTGAGTCCTGTGCAATGTTCCCGCACCGGCCCTACAAGCTAGGGCAGGTGGTCGAAGTCGATGAGGGCGATGAAGAGATGGACGAGGCCGAAGGATGAACTGGCCGAGGTCGTTTGACTATGAGAACGGCCCGCCTTCGGCGGGCCGTTCTTGTCGGTCTTGATGAATTGTGAAACGCAGCACTTCCCCGTAGATGTTTACGCCGCAGTCGTTGCACCACAGGGCCGACTTTGTACAACTAAACTCAGTCAGTCAGCGACAAAAGATAGATTTCCGCTGCATGAGGAGGACGAAGATGGTGAGAAACGCTTCAAGGTGCCTCAGCCGGAAACCCAGATCACGGTATATGTCGTGGCGTGGCAGTACAACACCGGGGTCGGGTTCGACTGGTATCGTCGCCCTGGCGATGCTGATGCCGCCTACGAGGAAGAGAAGGGCAACGCTGACGAGATGGCTGATGAGGGGTGGTCGGCCTATCGTTTCGACTATGTTGTGTCCTCGAAGATGAGCGACGAGCAGATTACGCAGTTGATCGACTCTGAACTGGACGATCTGTATGTCAAGGCCACGGAGAAGCACGAAAACGTCCTCGACAAGTACGGCAAGAAGTTGAGCGAGATCAAGCAGAGCCGAGGCGTGGTTTACAAGGCGGTGTCGTTCTGCTACACCAACAAGAGCGGCGGCACGAACATGATACAGTGCGAATCCCCCAAGCTGACCCAGTTCCAGCGGCTCTCGGCCCGCTACAAGGATCAGAAGGTGAAATGGTTGGCCGAGTTTACGATCCAAAAGCAGTGGCACGACTACGAGACGGGCGGGCGAATGATCGGCTTGCCGGTCAACAAGGAACTGAAAGCGTTCCTCAAGCGGCACGCTCATCCTGACAAGCAGGTGATCTACGTCAGCCAGCACGACCTGTTGAGATAAGTCGTACAGGCGAGACCGGTGACAAAACTATTCTCTGGAGGACCGAGCAGTGAGCGATACCCTTGTGAACGCCTTGAAACTCATCAAGGCCCTGCACGACAAGCCTGAGTGTGGGGCGTTGTTCGTGCAGTTCAACCAGTCGGTGCGGGAGCAGGTGTTGCTCGCACCGAAAACGCTGGAGCAGTTGACAGCGGCAATCGACGTGGCCGAGAAGCGGGCGGTCGAGCCTGAGTACGTCTCTGTGATCGTGGTTCGCAACGACGTGGTGGACCAGAACTATCTTTTCGTTGGGCCGAGCCGCATCATTGCGGCGTCCGCCGAGGAGAAGTTCAAGGAACTGGTGAAGGGTGAGGGCCTGGAGCCGGACGACCTGGAGGCCGTGCTGGAGGATGGCTATTGGGAGTTCAAGGACGGCAATGGTTCTGTCTGTATCAACTGGCCTGAGCGTCTTGCAGCAACGACTCTGGGCCGGGGTCTCAACGTCAAGTAAGCCGAGGGGCTATCGAAACCCTAGGCGGCGTGCCGCCTAGGGTTTTTTGTGTTGTACTGGGTGAGTTTAGTTGTACGGTGAGGAACGAGGAGGGCACGATGGACGAACAAGAAGCGACCAACAAACTCGAAAAACTGGTGGGCAGTGTGGACTGTTGTTTCCGCCTGATGCGGCTCTATGTGAGTTGCGAGCAGGCGGCATCTGGCAACCGATTCACTTTGCAGAAGCTATCGACTGCCGAGGAGCGGTTTCGCAAGCGTGCGAAGGAAGAGGGCTATAGCCAAGCGGCTATCAACCACTACCTGAACCACATTTGCTGAAAAATCTACATCAACCCACTTGACATGGACACTAGCTAGACTAGAATGCTTCATGTAGAAAGGACGTGGACTATGCAAACCGCACTTGGCACAATCACTCACCGTTACTGGTGGGATCAGGGCATCTACTTCCGGCAGGCTCTTCGGGGTGGGCCGGTGGAAACCTGGAACAGCCAGACCTGGGCTTGAGCTATGCCAAAAGAAGGTATGAATAAGCAGAAAGGCTGGTTGAGTTTCGGCGTACAAGAGAGATCGAGGCGATCGGCGGGGGCCTTCAATCCTGCCACAACAGCACGAGGAGGGTTCTATACTATGCGTCCCATTTCCGAAAAGACCCAGGCCGTTCGCAACTTGCTCGACAAGAACCGTGGCACAACCTGGGGCGATGCGAAGGAAGGTCTCATCAAGGCGAAGCTGTTCGAGGACAACGACGCCGACGAGAGCTACTTCAACAACGTCAAGTCCCAATACCTCAAGCGGCTCGCCAGCGGCGGCAAGCGGAAGGCCCGGCGTGTGGCCCGGCCTCGTGTGGCTCGCACGGCGACGGTCGAGATCAGCCTGCCGGATGCCGTGGCTCTCATCAACGCCAACGGCGGCAGCGTGACGGCGGTTCGTGGCCTGATCGCCAACCTGACGGCGGCAGTCGCCGTGGTCGAGGCCCAGGCATCGGCACTGACCAAGCTCGCCAGCTAACCCTCGTGCTGCCCTTGGCTCAAGGCCAGGGCCGGGGGAAGCAGACCCAGGGGCGGCGTCCGCCCCTGGGTTTTTCTAGCCTATCTGATGAGTTAAGTTGTACAGGGCAGGGCGGACAGGACCAACAACTAGCACGAGGGACCAGACCATGACCAAGAATCCCGTCGAGACCGGCGAGCTTATCCCGATCACCACGCACGGCAGCCTGAACGTCATTGCGGCTGGACCGCTGACCAAGCAGCCGGGCACGATGCCATATCGCATCGTTATCCTCCAGGACTCCGATGGCAAGTACAGCGTCCACAATCAGGTCTACTCGGACCTGGGCAACCTCGTAGACCCCGACGTGAGGCTGCTGGCCGAGTTGGGGGCAACTTCCGACAAGCCGCCTTGTGCGAGCCTGTGCCACGGTCACTACTTCGGTGCCGGGGCTGAGGGGCTGACGAAGGCCACGATCAAGTTCTGCGAGAAGGTGCGGGACCATGCCCCGATGGTCGAGTCCATCTATCGGGAGGCCGTCGTAGTTTCGTAGTACAGGGCAGGGTGAGGCGAGATAACTTTACCACTGGCACGAGGACCAAGACAATGGCAGGCAAACGCAAGGCCAAGGCGAAGAAAGCCGAGTTCAAGGGTGTGAACATCGACTTCTCGTTCAGCGGCTACATCAACGGGGCACGGATCACGAAGGTAACGGAGAATCTCAAGCGTGCTCCGTACTTCCGGGTCATCAGCACCGAGGGCATGACGCCGAAGAAACTGGCTGCTAGCTTGAACAGCGGCAAGTACACGATCAGCCTGGGCGACTTCCTGTACGAGAACAGCGAGGACCAGGAGATCGAGATTACGGACTTCCAAGAGTCCTACGAACAGTCGGGCGACGAGGACTAACCCTGTTGCGTAGTACATGTCAAGGCGACCAGCAACCACGAGGGAGGATACATCCATGTTCGAGAACGATATGGCTTCCGAGGGTCAGTTGACCGTCGCCGATCTGCGGAAGCGGACGAAGGGTGTGGACGGTCGGGCCGTGGTTTGTGTGTGCGTGGATGGATTCTCTTACGCCCCGATCACGGATGCCAAGTTCGATGCACCGAGCGAGCAGGAGAAGGCGGAAGGGGCCATCGGCGTGTTCCTGCTGATGCCCGATCCGTCCAGCGAGTTGATCCAGTCGCTTCCTGGTGGTGAGTAGCCGCAAGGCGAGCCGGTACACCAGTGAGTTCCTATAGCTGGGCCGAAAGGGAGTTGCCCCTGGCCGGGTGGTTGTCACTGCCCGGCCAGGATTTATAAAACCGGTTGAGTTGAGACGTACAAGAGAGGGCGAGGAATACAAGCTAATGTGATTTGACATCGGTTGCGAGTTACTTATAATGCTGGGTGAGGACTGACCCCTAGTACAAGGACAAGACCATGACTAAGGAAAAGCTGACTCCGAGCGAAGTGGCCCTGCGACAACAGAAGATGTGGGCTGTTGTGTGTGGCCTAAGCAAGCTGCCGAACCTGCATCAGCCCTTGTTCGGCAAGAAGGGCGAGACCGAGGCGGGCGAGTACCACGAGCGGCTCGACTACATTCAAGAGATCGTCACCGAAGGATATGCGGAACCCGGCTACACCGATCCCCAGGTCGGTATCGTCACCGGCAATTGGAACGACGAAGAGCCGTGCATCTTGAGCGAGTTCGTGGACCCCGACCACGAGGACACGGAGCCGGGTGAAATCATCACCCCTGGCCGTGCCCTGGAGCTTTTGGGGTGTGAACTGGAGTGGAGTGACGAGTGGGACTCGTGCCATGACTGCATGAAGTTGGTGCGGTCCCAGCCCAACAGCTACGGCTGGAAGCGGGCGGCGTGGGTCAGCGACGACTGCGAGGTTTTCTGCCACGAGTGCGTCAAGGCCGATCCGTCGGACTACATTGAATCGCTGGTGGGCGTGGACAACAACGGCATCACCATCGAAGATATCGACCTGGAGAAGTATGGTTTCGTTAAGCTCCAGGACAATCTCGAAAACGGCTGGTACGGTGGTCAGAAGGCCGACCCCAAGGTGGTCGGCAAGGCCCTGCGGAAGCAAGGCATCGACCGCTACGTGTTCGTGATCGACAGCGTGGGTCAATTCGATCTGAGCTTCAGCGTGTGGGTGGACAAGGAACAGCTTGCGGCCACGGAGCTTGACCCTGAAAAGGGGTTGTCTTCCAGCGACACCGATGCTGAAGAAGACCCCGCCCATGTCATGCAGACATACCTATGTGACACTTTCAGGGCGATGGCTGAAGTGAAGCCAGGGGATGGGCCTGTCATCGTGCGGCCCGACCCTGAAGACCCGCACAAGGCCAAGGCCCGGCGTGTGTCTCTTGAAGACTTTATCGCTGGCAAGGCCCTGGACGACGAGTGAGGCGGGTGCAACCCCAGGGGTGCTGGTCCACCCCTGGGGTCTTTTCTACATAGCGACGAAGATACGCAAACGAGCGAAGCAAGCCGATGTCCATGTGTCGGACAGTGGCACCGTCTATTTAGTCACGCCCCTGAGCAGTGGGTCGAAGAGAACGTCCAGCTTGAGCCATACCAGTGCTGGCATCAAGACCACGCCAGGGCGAAGGGCCGGTCCACCAAAAGCCCGGCCTCCAGGCCGGGGCCGTTTCCTAGATCGACCTAGTTTAGTAGTACAAAGGAGGGCGGACCAAACAAGGCACGAGCCAAGACCAGACAACGGAAAGGAACATATCATGAACAGTGAGACTATCGGCCAAATCCTAGTATTGATGGAATCCGGATTCAAGGCAGCAATCACCGATCAAATGATCGGCACTTGGCTCTGTTGCGGCGTTCTCATTCGCCGTGACACCAACGGAGCACCGTTCACCGACGAATGGCATGTGGAAGGGCAGAAGTGCAAGGGTCGAGACGAAACGTGGGTGGCTTTCGCCCAAACTCTCAAGGCTCGTTACACACCCGTACCAGTCCCGAAAAAGAAGCGAGTGCCGACCACTCCCTTCCGTGTGTACGTCTCGTTCACCGGCATGATTGAAGTCTTGGTGCCCAAGTCGGTCCCAGCCGAACGTAGATTGGACTTGGCCGAGAAGAAGGCTCTGGCGGTCGTGGTGGCGACATTGGATAATCCCGATGCCCCGGAAGACGATGCCTGTTGCGAATACCAGGAACAACACGCCTTGACGAAAACTCGTGCCAACCGAGAGTGGGACACCACCGAGCTTGACAGCGTGAGTGGAAGCTGGACTGCGGTGGACACGGTGGAGTCAGGAAAATGAGTGACACGTGGCTGCGGGTCATTAACCCGCCGCCCGAACAGCATACGGGCAACTGGATCGCCAAGTACATCCACCTTGAGGACGGCAAGCAGGAGTTCGATCACGACGCCACGCCGGGCGAGACGCATACCGGCGACGAGTGGGCCAAGCTGCGACCCGATATGTTCAAGGAACATCTTGATGGGGCTGTCGGCCCCAACAGCATCTACCATTCGAGGAGGGACAAGGTGGACAAGACAAAATTATTTCAGGCCGTGGTGACGGTTCAGGTCGAGGGCAAGGACTTCACCACGAGCGAACTGGCGAGCGTTCTGGAAAAGTGTGTCACCGTGGACCTTCTCATCGAGGACGGCGAACACGCTTTCGGCGACGACGGCGAGAACGAGGTCCAGGGCGTTTGCCTGGATTGGGAAACACTGCGGCTTGCTGGCAAGCCGGTTCATCTGCTACTCAAGGACATCAAGTGGGACAGCGACGGGATGCGGCCTGTCGAGGACTGCCTGTTGCCGCTCAACGTCCTGGCCCTCAACGCCCCTGCGAATTGGGATACGAAGGAGTATCGGGAAGCTCTGGCCGATGAGATCAGCAAGGTTTACGGCTTCCTGCATTACGGCTTCGAGATTGTGCCACACACGCCGGACAGTAAGGGCAAGCGGAACAATCCCCCGTTCCTGGCGGTGATGGAAGCTCCTGAACTGCCTGAGTAGTGTAGTACAGGGCAGGGCGGACCAATAACACCCAACACGAGGAAGCCATGAAGTTCAAAGAGATCAAAATGAAGCTGCCTCGCCACGATGCCGACGTGGTGATCGAGTTCCCTGGCGGTAAGACGTTGACGATCCAAGCACGGCCCAGCAATGCGGACGTGAACTACAACGGCTCGCTCGACATCATCCTGCCGGATAATCAGCACGTCACGAATTGGGAAGGTGACGACATGAAACCGGCTCGTGGCGTGCGGGGGCAGGCTTGCACTCGTATCGCAAAGCAACTGGTGACGGACCTTCCAGGGGATTACCATGACGATTAGGGAACTGACCAGCCGCTCGTCTGTGGCCGAAGGTGTGTACGATGCCCTGGGCGAGTTGATGGAAACAGACGACGGTGAGCCAAACACCATCACCAGCGTTAGTGGCCGGTCGGATCGTACTGCGGCGTCAGCGAGCCGTAGGGATCATCCCACTGGTGACGAATCACCCGGTCGCTGCCAGCGAACTTGTTCAGTGCCTCTTCGACCTGGACCTCGGCCCAATAGTCGCCCGCATCAGAAACCAAGAGGACCAAGTGATGAAGCCGACTTACGACGAACTACACGATGCCCTGGATGCCCTAGTGCATGAACTAGAGGAGTGGGACGTTCCGCAAACGGATGAAGAGGGCGAGTTCGGTCCCGATACTGCATTGGGCCACGCTCAGGCCCTCTTGAAGCGAGTCGAGGAACCAAGCTACGCCTTCCAGGTGCGGGACGGGGCACTATACGAAGGCGAATTGCTCCTGAGCGAGTGGGACGACGGCGAGTTTGTGCCGAGCCGCAAACTGCTGGAAATGCCTTCCAGCTACCAGCAGCAGGCCGACGCCTACGCACGAACCAACGGGCCGAGCTAGTTACGTCGTACAGGGAAGGGCGAGATAACTTTACCACCACACGAGGACACGAAACATGACATGGCATCTGAACGCTGGCCGCAAGCGGAAGAACCCTCGCCCGATCAGGGCCGAGCGGACTATCAAACGGCTCATCGCTCTGGTGAAGGGCACGAACCTGTGTTACAATCCCGAAGGCAAGGCCGAGTTTCACGACAAGGCCAGCGGCATCCTGTACTCGCTGGCCCTGGCCCTAGGATACAACGCCGACCAATTCGAGGTCCGGCACAACCAGGGCGGCATCGCTGTGTCTGGCGAAGTGACGCTCCATTCCGATACGTTGTACGTCCAGCTATCGCAAACGGCTCTGGGACCGAATTACGGTTTCATGTGGCGGACGTGCAGGGGGCGGCGTGACTTCACTGGTGGGCCGAACCAGTGGGCCAAGTGGGAGGAACTGCTGGACGTGGACGCCCTGGCCCGCAAGATGCAGGCCCAGGTTGAGTGATAAAAGACAACGGGCGGCTTTGCCGCCCGTTGTCTAGTCTTCCTGAGTTGAGTTGTACAGGGCGTTGTTGGAGAAGTACCCAGACGCCAGCCCTGGTGTGTTCAATGCCGAGTATTCGTCCGAGTGGGACGATCAACGAAATGCAAATACGATCCCACGCTCAAGCTGTGCTTCGACATCGAGGACAGCGGCGAGGCTCCTGACGGCACACTGACCGACGAGTGGGTCTGGTTCGCCGATGTTTAGTGGTACAGGACAGGACAGGGCGAGGCGAGAACAAGACACGAGGAACTAGACCGATGCGACCCGCAAGCAACTACCTCAAGCTGGTGGACGAGGGCAAGCTGCTGCCTTACGACGAGTACGACCATATCATCGTGAGCTACAGCGGCGGCAAGGATAGTCTGGCCCTGACCCTACTGGCGATTGAGGATATGCCGCTCGAAAAGGTCGAGCTTTGGCACCAGCACGTTGACGGCGAGCCGAGCCAGGACAACGGCCTGATGGACTGGCCTTGCACTCATGGTTACTGCAAGGCCACGGCTTCTGTGTTCGGTTTCCCGCTCTACTTCCAGTGGAAACACGGCGGGTTCCTGGGCGAAATGCTCCGAGAGAACAGCCGCACACAGGGCATCAGCTATCAAGCGGTCGATGGCCGCACGATCTACCTGCCGCCCTCCGACCGTGGCAAGCTGGCGACCCGTCGCCTGTTCCCCCAGGTGTCGGCGGACCTGTCTGTGCGGTGGTGCAGTGCGTATCTCAAGATCGACGTGGCCCGGCGTGTCATCAACAACGACCCTCGCTTCGACAATGCGAAGGTGTTGTTCCTGACGGGCGAGCGTCGGCAGGAGTCCACGGCCCGCAGTAAGTACGCCGAGGTCGAAGAACACGCTTGCAGCGGCAAGCGGCGGCGTGTAGACCAGTGGCGTATGGTGATCGACTGGACCGAGGAAGATGTCTGGAACATCATCAAGACTCATCATGTTGTGCCACACCCAGCGTATCGGCTGGGTTGGGGCCGGGTGAGTTGCATGGCCTGCATCTTCGGCGATGCGGACCAGTGGGCCAGCGTGCGGAGGATCGCACAAGAGCGGTTCAACAGGATCGCCGCCTATGAAACCGAGTTCGGCAAGACCATCAAGAAGGGCCTGACCGTGCTGCAACAGGCCGACAAGGGCCAGTCCTTCGTTGATGATGCACCGGAATGGCTCATCAAGCTGGCGATGAGTCCGAACTACCCGACCGGTCAAGTGTTCTTCTCGCACGGCCAGCCGTGGGAGTTGCCTGCGGGAGCGTACAAGCGGTGCGGTGGACCGAGCTAACAAAAGCACCCTGGGCCTTCGGCCCAGGGTGCTAGATCATCCTAGTTGTGTTGTACAGGACAGGGCGACGAGAACCCAAACACGAGGTATACCGATGACCCCTGAGCAGATCAAGACCAAGTATGAACCCCGCATCCTCGTCATCCTCAACGCAATGCGGACGGCGTTGAATGAGGCGGGCCACAACTGCGGCGAGTCGTTTGACATGAGTTCGGACGACTACCGCTGGTCCATGATCATCAATGGCGATGATGGCAGCAACGGCATCAACATCAGCTTCATCATCGCCGAGAGTGAGTATTGGGACGGCGAGGAAAACGGCGTCAACTTTATGGTGGACGTGGTTGAGTTCGGCGGTCGCATGTTGGGAGGGCTGTGCCCGTACAACTACAGCAACAAGGTATGGGTCAGCCGTGATGATGAGGACGCTATCGAAGAGCGGTTCCGCATCTTCGAGCAGGCCGACCCCGCCGACATCATCAAATGCGTGGAACAGTCGGACATTTGCCCATCGGCCTAAGTCTGCGGTGAAGGCTCAACCCAATGAGGTAGGCCAGAGCGGATGGGAACAGCCCCAGGGCGAAAGCCCTGGGGCTGGCCGGTATACCAGGAGTTGTGTTGTACAGGGAAGGGCGAGGAACGAACCAACACGAGGACCAACCATGTCAGTCAAGATGCGTCAGCACGTCGAGGCAACCCGTTGTCTACAACGCTGACACCCATGCTCAACGTCCTGGTCTATGAGTGGTTTCCAGACTGGTGAGGTTGCGTAGTACAGGCGAGGGCGAGACACCTAACACGAGGACCAGACCATGTGGGAAAACGCTTCCTATGAAACCAAGCTACGGATTCTCGAAGCCGAGTCCACGGTGATGATCGGCCTGCTGCTTGAGGATGTCACACTCGTTGACATGATCCGGCGTGGTGAATCGCAGGCCGCTTGCCTGAACTACATCAACGAGAACTGGTAGAGTTGTGACGTACAAGGCAAATCAACCTATCACGAGGAACCAAGACCATGAGCGTCAAGATGCGTCAGTGTGTCGAGCGGATCATCGCCCGTCGTGTTATTTTGGACCTGAAGGCGGCTGGCTTCCTGCTCAACATCAACAACGGCGGGGATGACTATGAACTTCCCCGGCCCACGAATAACATCAAGGAATTGCTGGCGGCGATGTTCGCCACGGACGATGAGCGGCTGTACGTCTTCCGGCCCGGCCAGGAAAAACCCTTCGCCTGGGTGTGGTTCGTGTACGGAAATGATGGGTGGGACGTGGTGAGCGACTACACCACCAATATCGACGCCTACATGAAGGGGGCCAGCGAGTTAGCCAACAAGTACAGCTAAGATACGTCGTACAGGGCAACCCGTTGTCTACAACGCCGACACGTCCTGGTCTATGAGTGGTTTCCAGACTGGTGAGGTTGTGTAGTACAAGGCAGGGCGAGGCGGAAACGAACCCCAATACGAGGATGACCATGAAGAAGCTCATCGTTCGGATCGAACACGACAGCGACATTGAGAACCCCTGCGAGAACGGCGATAACCAGTGGACGCTGTATAGCTTCTGCTCTCGCCATGTCAACTTCAAGCATCCCGATGACCTAGGCGTGACCGTGGGCCGCAATCACGTCGAGAAGGTCAGCAACCGCACGCTCAAGCGTCGGCTCGAATGTGGGCACGCCTTCTGGCTGGGATACTTCGAGCATGGACAGTCCTGCTGGTTCAGGACCAATACCCCGCCCGTTGGAGTTGAGTTCCAGTGGGACGGCGTTCGCTATGCTGGCCTGCTGGTCTGGGAACACAAGCCGTCCGAAATGGGAGCCAAGACCTATGAGGACCGGGCCAAGGACGCCGACCTTTTCCTGCGAGTCTATACGTCCTGGGCCAATGGCGAAGGGCTGTACTACGTCATCGAAGATGAGGACGGCGAGCATGTCGATTCGTGCGGCGGCTTCTACGGCTGCGATTCGGACTACATGCTGCGAGAAATGGCCCATGAATTGATCGGCCACGAGTTCGAGGTCCAAGGCTATGCAGACTACCTGGAAGATGATCTGCGATCCATCGTTCGAGAACTGGAAGCCAAGCAGGAAACGACAACGGCCTAACATGGCCGGGCTGCACCCGCCGCAAGGCGGGTGCAGCTAGATCATCTAAGTTGTGTTGTACAGGGCAGGGCGAGATGGATGACATGACCGTCACTGGCGACGAGATGGAGAGCGAACGCACTACCGATGCATAAGGTGTGCGTGTCGAACATTACTTGCAATCTACAACCGTGGTGATTTTCTAGTGCGAATCTAAATCGGTCTAGTTGTGTTGTACTAGAGAGGACGGAATCTCACAAGCACGAGGACCAGGACCATGAGCGTCGATGCTGTCGAGGAAATGCCGCACGGCAACCGTATCGTCAATGCCTTCGAGCGTAAAAAGGCCGAGATCGCCAAGCGAATCAAGGACGGCCTGACCACGGCGGAAAAGGTCGAGATCGCCCGCAAGAGCCTAGACATGAACCTGGAGGAATATATCTCGCTCCAAGAAGTCAAGTCCCTGGCCGTCGCAATGGAACTGCTCACCGTCGATGAGGGCCAGTCCATCTATGCGGCCCTTGAGGGCGGCATCGAGATATTCAACCGCCAGCCGGTCCATATCAAGCACGTCATCAACGGCTTGCACGTTCAGCTTCTCATCTGGAAGCGTGCAGGCTGCCCGGTCCCGAAGAAGAAAGACTAGGCCAGTTGTGTAGTACATGAGAAGGCGGATCAGTCACCTAATCAGGAGTTAGACTAATGGCGACCATCACTCGTGACGAACTGGAAACCATGCTTCGAGGTCTGGACCGCCCTCTCATCGCTACCCTGCTCACCGACGTTGAGCCGGAAATGGTGAAGAAGGATCGGGAAACCAAAGAGCCGAACCCCTACCTGGGCCGTGTCCGCAAGCAGTCCAGGGTCAACGGTATCATCGGTGCGTGGAACTACACGAACGCCGTCAACAACCAGCGGATGCGTGAGTCCGACGCCGAAACCGTGGAAGAGGTCGAGGCCGTGCCGATCTTCGAGGCACTGCCGAGAGCCTGGGGCGAACGGCTGACCGGAACTGCCCTGGTCCACCACAAGGGCCAGTATTACGTCGAGGTCAAGGTCGAGCGGGCTATCGAAACGGTCTACATGATCGACGGCAGACCGGCGAGCGAGGCCGAGGTCGAGGCCATCCGGCGATACCTGCCCAAGCGTGAAAACGAAGGGCAGCGGCAAGAGGTCGAGAAAATCGTGGTCCTTCGTGATTACAAGCTCGACTCCATCAAGGCCGTGCGTGTCGGCGGCGAACAGTATGACGTGAACTAATCACAGGTTAGGCGGGCCATACGGCCCGCCTAACCTAGATCGGCTGTGTTCAGTTGTACGAGTGAGGGCGAGGTCGGAAGCGATAGCTCTAACCACGAGGTGACCATGCACGCCAAGAAGGACAAGTACGACGGCTCAGGATACTACGAACTGCGGCACGAAAGCCGCTTGCTCAAGCGGGGAAATTATACCTACTGCGTTGCAGCCCTGCAATCGGTTTGCGGTTACTCCATCGAACGGGCTGCGGTCGAAGGCTACACCATCCTGCCCATCGCCATGAACTGCTTGACCGGCGAGAACAAGATCGGCTAGTGAGGTTGTGTTGTACAGGGCAGGGCGAGGCGAATGACAAAACTATTCCGCACGAGGTCAACATGACTGACAAAACCAAGACCGAGGTTCGGCTGACTTCTACCCCCTGGATCAACACGCCCGGCGTGCTGCGATGGACAATCAACGGCTACAAGTTCAAGAAGAACCGCAAGGCCATGCGGTGGATTCTCACCAAGGGCTACAACCTGACCGATGAGGTTGCGGACGGCCTGCTCAGCGGCAAGATTCCGCACCGCATCGAGGGCGAGGACGTGGTTTTCGAGGTCGAGGACGAGTACAAGCGGGCTGCCGTTGTTATGTAGTACAGGACAGGGCGAGTAAGACAACAAACCCAAACCGAGGTAAAACATGAACACGATCAAGCGAACCCTGAACCTAGGCAAGATCGCCCTGACCGGCAAGACCAAGCGAAACGAAGTCAGCCTTGAGCTTACCATCGGCACCGAGGGCACTGCAAGCGTTCAACGTGATTGGGATACTCTCGCCGAGGTCAAGGGCGGTGTGCGTATCTCCATCTGCGGCCACGTCTGGAACGCAACTACCCGCACCAAGTTGGCGACGGGCGGGCAGATCATCGACGTTATCTGCACCTACTTCGACCACGATAGGCGGGTCATGCGGATTTGTGCCCTCTGGGACCGCTGGCACCTAAACGACATGAAGGCCGGGACCAGAGTACAGACTGCCTACCTGGACGGCTACAAGGCGGCTCTGTTCAACGCCGGATCGGTCCTCAAGGGGGCCGAGGCCGTGGCCCAGGTCGAGACGTTCCGCCGTCTGTTCCAAACGAACTACCATAAGACCGCAAGCGGCATCCTCAAAGCCGCTGGCCTGCTGGTGGACCGGGGCTATAAGTACGGGTCTGCGTGGCTGATCGAACAGCCCCCGGCCCAGGTCATCGAAGAACTACAGGAGTTGTTCAGCTAACACCTAGAGGCCCGCCCCTACGGGGCGGGCCTCAGTTGACCGACTGTGTTGAGTAGTACAGAGCAGGGCGACCAAGCAAACCATGTTGCAAGGACTACCATGAACGCCGATCGTGCGAAAGACAAGGCTCGAACCCTGGCCCGCAAGCAGGCCCGCAAACAGAAGCAGGACGGCTGGTTACCCATCACCCAGCAGCGGCCCATGAAGCACGACCGGCCTCGCAAGGCACCGAAGGGCTGGGAATACGTCGAAACCAGCGTGGAGGATTAGTCTAGTTGGGTCGTACAGGCGAGGGTGAGCAACGAAACCCCAAGGAGCTAGTCCCATGACCAAGACTGTGCTTGCGTTCCTGGCGGATGGCGGCGACGGCAAGGCCCTGGTGGGCCGTCAGGTCAACTTCGTTCATTGCAGCGGCAATACCAAGACGGCCCGCCTGGAGTCGGTCAACGACAACGGCACGGCTACCATTCGCTACAACGGGCGAACCGATGCGGACTGGTATTTGCCCTTCGCCCTGCCCCTGGGCGAGTTGACCCTGGAGCTAGGGGCCGATGAACTGCCCCCGTACTATGACGCCAGACCGCTCACCCAACGGTGAGCGGTGGGCCGGGACTAGTCCCGGTCCTAAACCGGGTGAGTTGAGTAGTACGACTGAAGGCGAGGAACGATCACCCCGAACTGAGGACAACGCAATGCACCCGAAGCTCAGCAAGCTCACCCGCCTGGGAAACAGCGTCTCTGTGTTCGTGCCTTCGCTTATCCACGCCACGGAGAACGACGGTGGAGCCAAGCAGAAGGAATGGACCGACCGGCTCATGGTGGAACAGGCCAAGATGTTCGGCGGCGTCTCGGTCTACACCGTCGAAGGCGGCTGGTGGTCCGGCACGCATGGCTTGATTCGTGAAGGTGTCAAGGTGGTCCAGAGCATGGCTTCCGATGCCGACCTGGACGCCCATATCAAAACCGTCATCGGTCTGGCTGAACGAATGAAGGCTGACATGAGCCAGGAAGCGGTCTCGGTCATGGTCAACGGCGAAATGTATCTGGTCTGACCAGAGCGACCGGCCCATAGGCCGGTCGCAATTTGCACCAGTCCGTGTACAACGCATCTCACCAGGTCAAGAACAGGAGCGGGACAGCTAGCAATTTTATTTCGCCCACCTGTGTTGAGTTGTACGGGGGCGGGTGAAGGCCGAAACAACCAGTCGAACCGAGGGCATCGCAATGCGGCGTCTCTTCTCCCACGGGCGGCGTAAGCTGTTCGGCAAACCCGTCTGGAGCAGCGGCTTGACGAACTGATTGCCGACCGCAAACGGATCACCCAACACCAACACCATCTGGGCGAGGCTGAGATCGAGCGGCGTATCCGGGGCTGATCTAGTTGTGTAGTACATGCAAGGGCGAAGTCGGAAGCATCCTCAGAGTGTGTCTCATGAAGCTGGCTGACCTGGGCAACTGCAAGACCGGCTACTGGGTCGGGGTCCAGACCGGCAAGAAGGTCGTAGCTGTCTCGCCCGTCTTCACCTACAAGCAGCAGGCCGAGGCATGGAACGACCAGCAGAATCTCCCTAGCCGTGCCCTGGCATGGACGTACAAGGAAGCGGCCCGCTCCAGCGGGCCGCTTCGATCGGCACCCTGAGTTAAGTAGTACAGGGTAGGGCGAGGAGGACAAAACATGATCCCGTTCCTGCTGGCTCTGCTGTTCCTGGCTTCCCCTGGCTTGATGGCCTTGCTCGCTGGCGGGCTGTCGTATTACGGCTATCGCCGTCACACGGTCCTGGGCGAGTGGTCCTGGGATGCCTTCGGCGATGGGCTGGTGATGTTCGCTGCCGTCTGGCTCGGTGCTGGTTGGCTGCTTTGCCCCGCTCATCTACATGAGCGGGGCGTGATGAGTAGTACAGTGTAGGGCGAAGTGGACGACACACAACCCAAACCGAGGACGATGAACATGGCTCACCGACGTTGCGAAGACGCCCCCTGCTGCGGCTGCTGCCCGGACTACACCCAGGCCGAACCCTACGACCCGGAGTTCATGGACCACGACTTCGACGACGTGGACCACGACTTCGATGACGTGGACCACGACTTCGACGATGACGTGGACCACGACTTCGACGATGACGTGGACCGGTCCTATGATGACGAAGAGCCGGACCAGTTCCGTGACGACGTGGAGGCCGATGCCGACGTGCTGCGGTCTGCTGGCTTCGGGACCGATGAGGACTACGGTGCCTATGAGGACATGGGCGATTGGGGCTATGGCGACTAGGGCTAGGCCCTAGCTCTGTGTGATATGGACCGGTCCATGCAATGGACCGGTCCATATCATTATCAACAATGTGAAAATTATTTTGAAAAACCTAAAGAGTTAGGTAGTACATGGGGGGTAGGCGGCAGCCATTACGCTTTTTTCTTTTGATCTCGTGTTTCAAAACTAGAAATACAGGAATTTGCATTTCTCCTATAGAAACTTGGTTCCATCTCATTGGGTGGTATAAAAGAAAAGAAAAAAGCAGGCGTAGCGGCCTGCTTTTTCCTCCCAGTCCAGGGGTTCCCCTAGCTCGCCTTGTCCATCTCCAGGTTTTGCTGAATGGCAACGATGTCGAAATTGGCGGCAACGGCGACCCGAAGCACTTCTTGGACGAACTCTTCATAGATTCGCCGTTGTTCTGAGGACCGCCTCTTGGTGAGATCACGGACGATGTTGATGTGGCTGGTATTGAGCCGGTGGGACATTTGGGCAATAATCTTGAAGACGCCGCTCTTGGTGGGTTGAACGTCTTGCAGGGCATGGAGGGCCTTGTCAAAAGCATCTTCACCAGTCACTTTCTCCAGCACCTTTCTGGATTTCGGGTTCTGCAAAATGGGAATGAGTTGCCGGGCCTTGTGGTTGTTGGGAACTTTGTTTTCGGCGAAAGCCTGGATGAATCCCCGACGAACTTCCGGGTCGGCGTCTACGACTGCCTTGCTGGTTCCCGTTTTGAGGGCCTCGTAGATCGGACTGTACTTCGTCCGAACATCCACCTTCTTGCGGATAGGGGAGCGTTGAATTTCGTCTACCATCTTGTGGTTGTAGATCGCCCGTTCGACTTCCTGTACTGAGATGCCCATCAAGGCGGCGACATCCTTGTTGTTGAGCTTACGGGCGAGCATGGAGATGTACTTGGCCCGTTCATAGGCATTCCAGCCCTTCTTCCCCTGGCAGTGGATTTGGCCGATGAAAACCTCGACGGTCAATTCATCGATTTCATTGCCAAGGATGTAGACCGGGACAAGCTGTTTCGACCAGAACTCGCTCGTCTCCTTGTCCTCTCGCAGATTGCGGTAGCAGCACCAGCGGCGGTTGCCCTCACGAACCACATACTTGCCATCCTTGCGGCGACGAACGAAGAGCGGCTCGATCAGGCCCTTGTTCTGGAGGATAGAGTTCCTTAGCATCTTGGTGTCTTCGGCTTCATCGTTGGACCAGTAGTAGGCGTATACACCATCGGGGTCGAGACCCTTTAATTGACCGATGACCTGGAGATGGTAAGAATGCCTGGGGTTGGTTGGGTCGGGGACCAAATCCTCGAATTTGAGATTGGTGAGCGGCAAGTTGTATTCTTGACCCAGGATTGTGACGGCGATTCCACAATCCGTTTCACGCATTGACGCCGTTCCCTTCGCTTTCAGTGTTTTGCTGGACATCGGATAACTCCTTAGGCGATTGACCTGATTCTGATAATCCATCCAACGCTGGAGGATTCGACTCAAAGCATTGTAATCTCTCGCCCGCCGGTGTCAATGCGATATTTTTGATTTCAGGGAAACCCCTGAAAAATATCGCCTCATTAGTGATCTGCACAGTTACTTGCTCCACATCACGGTTTCGCTCCAATTGCGTGAAATACACACGAATGTGCGGCCAATCTTCGTCTCGGATCGTGATAACCTTGTTACGGTAAAAGCTGACGTAGCGATCCCCTAAAGATGTTACCACGTTCTCTTCTTCGGCCCTTTTGGTCGCAATCACATGGTATTCAGGGGATAATTCAGCACCGCTAAAAATGCGGTCGAGCCGCTTTGCGGCGAGTGCGGTTGTGCCGGTTCCCATGAAAGGATCATACACTAAGTCGCCTTTATCTGAACACATGAGCAGTATTCGCTCAAGCAGCGTGTAAGGTAGCTGGCAGGGGTGACTCAGAAAGCGATCCTTGTTGTGGTTCAGACGGAAAATGTCATTCCAACAATCGGAAGTAAGGGAACCAAACGGGTGCAAAGTGTCCTTCTTGCCTCCGTGGTCCTTCATGAGACGGTTACAAGACTTGGCCCGGCAACGTCGGTGCGGCCCTCGAACTTGATAGAACGTGTTGGAAGAGGATTTAGAGAAATACAAAATTCCGTAATGGTTAGGGATTAGGGACTTTCCCATTGGCCCTGCTGGGGAGTCCCAAGCGATCCAATGACGGAAGTTAGCTCCGTATTTTTCTAGGAGGGGTGCGATCTTGATTAACCAGTAGGGTATGTGGTGGATAAATATAGAACCATCGTCAGCAGTAATTCTGACTAGATGTGCTATCCATTTATCGCACCACTCTAGATACTCGGTTTCTACTACATTATCCTTAAAGCCAGCACTATACTTCTTCTTGAGGTTAAAAGGAGGGTCGGCGAAAGTTATCTTGGCTATACGATCTGGCACATTTTCTAGATGATCCAGGCAGTCACCAAGGTATATTTGATTGGTGATTTCCATATTTTCTTCTCTTTTCCATGCCCGACTGTAATAGAAAAGAGTGGAACAGTCAATATCTACAGTATGATCCGCACCTTTCTAGAATGGCTCGAAGCTAAGCTAGGTTCAAACGAACACGAAAGCGATGAAGAAAAGCTAACAGCTACAGAGCCGCCAGAAAAAGAAGTCCCTATCACTCAGCAGACTCCTTTGGTCATGACCAAACGAGGCGGCATGGTAGGTGATGTGATCCCAGACGTGAGCAAAACCGGATTAGGCACCACGGCGATGGACTATAATACCAGAGTCGCTCGTGGCAAGGGCGTTGAAGAGAAGATTAAACAGGCTTTGAAGGACCAGCACGGTATAGAAATCAGGGATAGTAAGGTGGGAGAAGAGCGGACTTTGGATAAGAGAATCACCGACGATGTAGATGACGGCATTGATGGGTATTGGAACGGCAGGGATTCTGTGCAGATCAAGTACAGAGATACCGGCAAAGACATCCTCTTCGAGCTAATCAAGCCCCATAAGGCAGAGATGCCGATTCTACCTCACTCCGACGAAAAGCCACTTGGTGGTCAGTCGCCAGGGCGTGATTATATTTCAAAAGCAATGTATCATGTCGTACTATTGCCAAATGCCCAAAGAACAGCCTATAGCGTCCTCAAGGTAAAGTCTAAACACGTCCGAGGTCTCATCAACCGGGCCATCAACGAATTAGGCGAGCCACGCAATGTGAGCAAGTATCCCAACGGAGTTCTATACAGGCCATTCACTTCAGCTATGGGTATAACTTTGAATCCAACGATGGATCGCAGGACCGGGACGGCGAAGGTAGTTGCTTTCGTACCGGTAGTGGCCCTGAAAGCGTTGGGTGAGGTTACGAAAGAGTACCCGGTTAATATAGCTGTCTAGCAGGCTGCCTTGGCGATCACCATGCCCTTCGATTTCAGTTTCGCCGAGCCTCTTACGCAGCCATCTTCTGACTGGTCACAAACGATATCGCACGGCATTGGGCTGGTGCTGATAGTGTCGGCAGATAGTTTGAATCTGAAAACCATCCGGTCGGTGGGGGTCAGTGCCCTTTTCTTCTCCATGATGGTTCCGCAGTCGAAATCACGAACGAGCAAGTCCAGGGTTGGACGCAGTTCGGGATCGGCCTCCAAGAAGTTCATGCCGTTGTCGATCATCATCTGGATGATCGCTTCGTGGTCAAGGATCAACTCATAGGTTGTAACAAGTTTGTTGCTCTCTCTACTGCATATCGTCATGACAGTAGTATGTAGTCTGGCGGCGTCTCAATTTCTGACAGATATGGAATCACCCCCTTAGTTCTGCCAGCTTGAGATCATCGATAGGGAAGCAAACGAATTGCGTTTTGGCACACTCTTCGTGATACCGGTTTTCGGCTTCATCCGCAGAGACGCCACGACCAGCCATTTCGATCTTCCACTCGTCCAGAGTGGAAACATATTGCGGCTCGTCAAACCAGACTACAACCACAGGTTTTTTGTGCCACTCAGGAGATCGCTCCCTCCAGAACTTGTCGGGGTCGTGCTTCATCACCAGTTGAGTGAACTTGGGATGGATCATGGCGATAACCGTGCCGTTGCCATTCACGGTCCCTTCAACAACCGTTGTCACTTGATCTCCGACGTTCATTGTTTCGCTCCTATAGTTTTCAGATATGACTCAGCCACGTCTCTCATGTAGGCGACGGCCTCCGATGCCTCCGGGTCGATGCTTAGCAGTGCGTTGATTGGCTCCATCAGAAGTTCGCTGCCTTTACACTTCTTCCACTGGTGTTTGTCAAACATCTGAAGTGGCTCGTAGTAGTGGATGAAGTGGTAACAGTACGCCGGGTCGCTCAGAATGCAGCAGTAGTCCTTCTTGGCTTCGATAGAGCAATTATACTCCATCATGGTTAAGTTGGTAGCGACCATTTCTGTAGGCCACCATCTAGTTCCTACAGCCTTGCCCTGTTCCACGATCAAATCGTGACACCATTCGATGACCCGCATTGGGAAGGTGTCTGGAATGTGCTGCATAACGTAAACCAAACCCACTGGCTTCCAGGCGTCTAGTTTGTTAATAGCTCTCAGGTGATGTTCGATGTGGCACTTGTTTTTGTTAATATGCTCCAGTGTCATCATGAAAGTCTCTTGTGCCGAGATATTAAGGTCGGCTGGTATAGGTACGATGGGTTTGACCATCACCATATCTGGGTCTATTAACACGAACTGTTCGTCGGGTTGTAGTCGCCCCGTCTTCATCGCCGTCCACACCGCCAGCCACTTGTTCATAGGCAAGTAGTTTAGTTCGTGGCCGAGGTTGCGGTGCATCATGACTTCGACGCTGAACATGTTAATAGGGAAGACGTGCGGATTCTCCGTGTCGGCCAAGCCGATGATGAGGTTGGACTGCTGGCTGTGCCTCTTGAAGCTCTCGACCATGAGTTCTAGCTGCCAATAGAAGTAAGGTTTGTTCTCAGCACTTACTATGTACTTCATGGAATTATTGCCTCCAAGGTAAATAGAGTATGAACTTTTGTTTTAGAGAATGATTAGAAAGCTCCGAAATGCCAAAGGTAAAGATCGGAGACCTGGAAAAGAACCACGCCTATTCTAACATCGACCTTGAGGACGATGAATTGCGGCAGCTTATAAATCACGTCTACGCAATTACAAAACAAGACCCTGATGCGTTGATGGAACTTAATATGGCTATGATGCAAGGTCTCGACCATGTTGCTGGAAAGAGGTTCCAAGCTTATGGTATGACCAAGGGTTCCCTTACTTTTCAACTGACTTCGATGATTAAGTTCGTCACTCAAGGGGTGCCAGCAGCCCCGCTCGAACTATCTCCGGAAGAAAAGAGAGCAGGGTCGGCTATGAGAACGGCTGGAGGCACCGTGCAGTGGACGTTACCCAGAGCAGGGATGGTAAATTTATCTTCGTGAAAAACAGATTGAATGGTAGCTCTGTCAACGTGGCGTTGACGGATACGCCGGATGTGGCAAAACAAAAGATCAAGAAGTTGTTTTCGCTTCTATAACCAAAAGGGCCAGCGTTAGCTGGCCCTTTTTTGTTTACCTTGGAAGCGGACTAGTTCTTGGGTCCGCTTTCTGTTGATCCCGCTGATTATTGTCCTTCTTGAAGCCCTCAACCGGGTGACACCTATCGCAGCAGCCTGTCAAAGCAAAGACGACAAATAATAGTCCCAGAGACATGATATATCTCATACAAACCTGCTTTCTAAAACCCATGAAAATCATGAGCCTCTAAAATCGCCCTCTTTCAAGGGCTAAACCTTGCTCCCTGCGAGCAGTTCTTGCAGGGAGACTTCGCCTCGGAGTTTTTCGCTCCGACACCAGATGTTGCCAACAAACTCTTTTAGGTCTGCCAGACGAACCTGTAATCCTGTGAGGACGACTTCAACATTGTCGTTCAGATGCTTCCACATTGACCATGAATGTACTTTGCGATTTCGGTACTTTTCTGCAAGAGTTCCCAAAACCAGTTCTTTCACTTTCTTTGCGTCAGCCTTATAGAATGACAACTTCTCGTTGTACCCAAGACCACGCCGACCTATCACGAAGGCGGCTGACTCATGGATACTTGTCTTGTGCATCCACCTGTACTTGTACTTGCCAATGATACTGGTGAACGCTGGATTTACTTTCTCGTACTGGATGCCGTTCTCCACACACTTGCGTTCCAGCAAAGTGATGAACTTCTTCCAGACAAAGTTGCTCTGCTTTCTCTTCCTCTTCTTGCTACCAACCTTGTCCTTGTCAAACTTCAAGTCCTCAAAAACGATCCCCTTGCCACGCTCCAGAGCGTAGCCGATGACCTTCTTGACCAAACAGCCAATGTCGTAGTTCCGCTTCTCCCTGCTGCCGTAAAGGATACGGTTGTTGATGAATGTCTCGGTAGCGACCAAGTTACCGTCTGCGGCTACATCAGCCACGGCGATACGATCAGGGTTCGTATCCACGCCGATGACGCCGTTCTTGAAGGTCGTGGTGACTGGCGGCTCATCCACCTGAAAGTCAATAATGACCTTGAAGTGCGTCTCATCCTTCCTTTTGAGCCTGACGTTGTACGCCTGCCCACTCGCCAGCATGATCTTCAACTCCTGCTGGTATTTGTCCGGCACAAACAACTTAAACGTCGCCCACTTCCTCGTCCCAACGGTGATGCGGAGCGTATCGTCTACGATCCTGATGTTGAGGTTGCCCTTCTGCGTCTTGTCGCCACGACAATAGATTTGGCTGTCTCGCCTCTTCAACCACTCGTCTTTCGTGATCGCACCGGCTTTCATGTCTTCCCATGCTTTACGACCACCGAAAACTACTTTTTTGCCTTTGAGTCGGGTGTTGTACGCTTGAGCCTGAACTACGGCGTCGGATACCTGTCTGGTGTTCAACATCTGGTACTTGGCTTTTGCAGCCTTCCGCACGTCGTTGAACTCAAGTTTATTCTTTGAGAACCGACAGTACGAGAAGCGGACGCAGGACTGGAAATCTCTGATGAGTTGATCCAGTTCCGTGAATAGCCGCTTGAGTGAATAACGTCGGCGTTCCGCTTCTTGACCGTTCCGCCGCCCTGCTCATCCGCCCACGCCTTTGCCGCCTCAAACGTATCAAAATACTTGGCACGATGGAGTTTTGGGTCAAAGTGCTTGTTATGTGCCAAGTAGGGTGTAAGGTATATAATGGACCTTCAAGTAGAATTTAGACTAATAAAGCACGCCGCAGATTAACAGGCAACGGCGAACGTAGTGAGCCGTTGCAAGGCTTCTTGATTGAATTTCAGAGACTCAATTAGGTCTATTTCGTGATTCTTGCAAGCGGTATACCATATCTTGCAAATGCGTTGCAGTTTGGTTTTCTTATCTTCTCTCTTCGCATTGCATCATCCATTTTGAGCGGATGAAATTGTCCTCCAAAGAGATGATTCTGAGATATCAACAGATGGGATGCCGGTAGGATTCTTTTCCAAGAACTCGGTAATTCTAGGCTTAGCCCAAGTCCACCACTCTTCTTTGGTCATTTTGAGTTCAACGTTTTTATACCCATGTTCGTTACCGCTGGTACGCCGTCTCATTCCATTCCATTCCATATTCTGCGAGTATATCCTTCTACGTTTCTTTCATAGCTGCGTTTTTTAGCACGGCAGGCATCACATGTGCCATAGATTTTGCCAGTTCGAGGGTTTACCGAGAAGGCTTCGAGGTTGGTTTCTTTGCAAGAATGACACTTCATGGCTAGATTTTAATAAAGCGAATCTAGCAAATGCAAGCGAGGCGTACTAGTTCCTGTTATGCCTACGAATACGCCGTTGTCCTTTACGACGTTCACGGCCCAGGATAGCTCGCATGATCTTGCGAAGTGCCCGCCACTGCATGTCGGTCATAGCGAAGTGGAAATCGCAGCCGCCGTGTCCACCGCCACTGTTGACTTCTATATTGAAACCTTTGCCGTTTCCCCAGCGGGTTGCAGAGACGTGTCCGTAGTCATCGAGATGATCAGAATAGGTAGCACTGACGATGAGTAGCTTTTTTGTTCGAGACTGTTGACGCCGAATTCTTTTTTCTTGCTCATTGTTTCCTAGGATCGGGCCAGAAGATGAGTAGAGCTAGGCAGCCTACTATAGCCATCCAGATGGCTTCGCTTTATAAGCTCAAACATCTCTGAACTCCAATCCCATCAATTCCCTAAATACGTCCCACATATCGATGAAACTGTCAAACTGGTCGCTGAAGACATCGGCAGTTTCACCCACGCTATCAGTTCTCTCCCAATCTAGCTGATAGCGTTTATCCTGTGTGCGAGTGATTGTGAAGTCGGCCCAACCGTCTTCTACCTCCCCACTTTCGCTATATGGTTTTCCTCCTGCCTTTAGCAGTTTTTTGAGGAGGGCGTTTTTTAGCCCCATCTCTTGTTCTTGGTTCATTCTTCAACCTCAAGCTGACAATGATTACCTTATTCATTGACTTTACTGCCGCCTCCTGATCGCTTCAGCGTGCGTACTTGAACAGGAGTTCTATCACAGGCCAGATGAGCGTGGATGCTGGGCGGTTAGGCACAGCCATCTTCTTCCCGCCGAACCCTCCGATGCCAAGGATAGTTCAGCCATCGGCATCGCAGTGACCGATCTCTCGCAGTGTGATATATAGTCGGTTCGTCTACTTGATCTCGGTGCCAGTAATCTCAACTACTTCATTTTCCCTGGCAGTTTTCGTCTTCGTCTTTCCCACGGCATGTCTCCCTGATGGTAGAGTTCCACAGTTCATCCATCGACAGGCCATGTTCCTCGCACATGACCTGCATACGAAAATGAACAACCTCTCGAACGGCTGGGTCCGCCGCTTCTGGCGTGCGACGTGCAAACCATTTGTACCATTGGAGGAAGTTGAAAGCGGACGGGATGGACTGGCGAGGAATCAATTTTCCGTGATTTTGGTTTCCTTCGTCCGTGAACATCCCCCACTGTCCAGCTTTAAGATAGTGAAAGTGTCCCATAACTCAATCCCGAATAATTGCGATTTTGCGTTCTGGCCTCATTCCGATAGTGTACCGTTCGGAGCATACATGATCGCAGTGAGCGAAGAGCTTCACCGTGAACTTAATTATATCAGGATGGGGTTGGTCATTGATAGAGAGAATTCTACCGATCAAGTGTATGCCTCGTTCGGCTTCTTCGTTGTGAATGGCAATCGTGATGATGTCGTTGACCAGGGTATTCGCCGCCATATCAATCAGTATTTTCATCAGCATCTCCTTCCGTGAGTACCCTTTTCCTGATGAGATGGGCCGTAGTTCAACACCGTGCCCAGGATCGGGCCGTTTGATAGTGCGTGGCTTGGGAAGGGGTTCGGGCTGGGTGACTTTTCTATAGCCGAGACTCACCAGAACTTCAAAGATTTCACTCCAGGTGGGGAAGGATCGGCGGTTGTTCTCCTTGTATTGTTGCATGGCGTTCATGAATACCAATTCTTCGTCTGTGTATTCCGGCTCGCCTGTAGCAGGATGGGGTTTTTGCGGTCCATTGCATCTCCTCCGAGAGAAGTGATCTCGCATAGATTATATCAAGACATGCACATAATTGTACTCCAGAAATGAAAAAGGCCCCGACCTCTCTAACCTAGAGGCCGGGGCGGTATTGGGCAGGCGTTATGCGAGGCTGCAAGCATTCTCCGTTTAATCCGCACTGTGAGTCTGACATCGCCAGTGTGTTACCATTACACCACCCCCTCAGTAGTAGTAGTTGGGCGAAAGTGAGGGAGATCGAAATTGAATCGACATCCCGGCGAGCTTTGTTTTTAAGTGCGAACCTCGATTTCGCAGCCCTGCCCTGAGTTTAACCTAGAGTGATAGCTTGACACTGCGTTTCCAGTGAGATGTAACGAGGCTTATGACGCCCCGTTGCCTTCCAATCAGCCACCCCACGATAAGGGTTGAGGGAACAATCCGTGTTCCACAGCACCGTTCAGAGTGCCAGTCTATATCATTAGACGCTCAACCTTTCGAGACTATCCTAGTCTCTGCGGCCTTCCGTGGTTGCCATCCGTAGACTTCACCATCCTTGGTATGAGCATCCTCGCTCATTTGGGTTTGTGCCTGTCCTGGCCGAGCCATCCAACGCTCGCCGTTGAGCAATACCTTCCTTGGAAACGGTGGCCTTCCTAGCTCTACAAACCCTGCTCTCCAAAGCAGTCGTGGGGGCAGGAATCGAACCTGCATATTCACCACACCAAAATGAAACTAAGCCTAAGCCTGTCACTCAATACACACTTGTCAGTGTGCTTCCCTAAAATATCGTCCTTCGCCGAACTGTCTATAGTAATTTGCCAAGATCGGCGAATTGTTGTTTTGTTAGGGCTGGCGGCTGCCGCCGCCAGCCCCAGAGTCTAAGAATCCAAAGGCCCGTCCTCCCTCAGATTCTTCGACTCACAGATACGTCCAGGCCCACTCGACCTAGACGGCTGTTCTTGTGATGAAGTCCCAGATTTCACGACCGATCTTGACCGGCGTGACATTCAGTTGGTTCGCCTCCTCACGAGCGGACTTCACCGCCTCGATCAGTTGACGAACACGAGCCAACATCAGGTTTTTCTTTTGTACGGGAATCGCCCCGCTGAACTTGATCGTGGTCCATTCGCCGATCTTCACGTCTTCCGTGAAGACCTCGACCTGGGCTGGATGCTTGTCGGTCGCCTCGGCCTTGACGTGGTTCTTCATCACCTTCTTGGTCTTGTTGGAGGTCGAAGGCTCCGACTTGAAACACGCCGCCGCTTCATCCCACTTCCAGGTCTCGGCGAGGTCCAGCGTTGGTAGATGCGAAAGGAAGGTCTGGATGTCCACCAACTGCTTCTCAAGGAACATCAAATGCGTCACCGGCACCTGTTCCTTGATGACCTTGCCATCTACCTTGATGTCCGCCTTGGCTTCGCAGTTGGCATAATCCTGCGTAGCCGTGCAGTCAAGTAGATCGGTCATCACTTCCGAGAAGGCGTCGATGGCCTCCTTGAGGCTATATTGAATGTTTTTCTTCTCTGGCGGAAACGTCTCGCCGTCCTCGTTCAAAGGACGATACGTGCGGGTCAGGCCGTCGAACAGCGAGGCCTTCTGGATTTGCTTGTAGATCAAGTCCCGCTCCTTCTTCAAGCGAGACTTCTTCCCCGTCGTCACGGCTACTATCTGGCACAGCTTCGCCATTGTTCTACTCCGTTCAAGTCAAATGAGTCCTTCGCTCGATTACGAGAGCCAAGTCTACCTGATTGAAAATCGGCGTCAATAGCTTTTCCACCGAAACCAGAAATCAGAAATCAATCTTTTCCAAATGGCACAGGCCCAGGTGCATCATATATCTCTGGAACCAAACGCCACTGATCTTCACCGATACGTCGATATACTAAAACCCCACCGTTTCTAATAGTCGGGGCCGAGTCTGACAAAAATTCGTGTTCGTATACGCTCTTCGCCTTCACACGAAACATGTTCGGCAAACTCTCCCCCATCGCCTGCTCCAACACATTCCAACGAAACATGATTTCCTCTTCACCCAGGTTCTCCACCCGGTAATAGTAGACAAACTTGTTTTTCGTTTTGTCAAAACGCACACGATGCACCGCCTTCACATGCGACGTTCCTAGAGAATTGCTGATTTCGTAATGCGTCGGATACAGCAGTGGGGCCATAGGCTTCTCAGCCAAGAATTGATAGTACATGACCGCACACACAAACGCAGCCGTCAATAGCCCGCAAATGGCAATTAGCATTTTCCACAATCTACGATTTGGCTTCTGATTCGCTTTCATCTCTTGCCCTCCTAGCGTATATAAAGCAACCCTATTTATCCAACAGAGGGAGAGATTATGGCTATTACCGTACAGCAACACGGTGAATTCGTCCAAATTAACGAATCCAGAATTCGCCATCGAGACCTAATAAATTACATTGGCTCCGATAACGAAGGCTACGGCGGCAAAGGCCGCTATACCCTCAAAGTAGTCTACAAAGCTACCGGCAACGAACTCTACCAACTCAAAGTCCCTGCCGAGTCCAAAAACGACCTAGCCAATGCCCTCGATGCATTTGATGAAATCATGCGGAAAGTCTCCCAGCCTAACCCGCAGACTTAGAATTTTTGAAACTTTTCTTGAACCGCAACTATAATATATCGTATAGTTTCTATAGAAGGGCTAGACCCCGGTGGGGCTAGCCAACGACTGGATGTATATCACAACAGTTACAGAAAGGAGAATAACATGACCAGTCTAATTCGTCGTAACGACAAATTGTCTACGCTCCGAGAAGATATCTTCTGGCCGCTGGAGCAACATTTCAACAACTTCTTCAACGAATTCTTCAAAGGGTCCAGCCTTCTCGACGGCGTTAAAGCCAGTTCTGGCTATCCACGCATGGATGTGCTGGTAGAGGACGACTATCTAACCGTTAAAATTGCTGTGCCGGGACTCAGCAGAGATAATCTCAAGGTCGAAGTTCTTCCCGACCGCATTCTACGAATCAGCGGCCAAATGTCCGAAGAATACCACTCGTCCAAAGACGCCAAAATGTATGTACAAGAACTCCGTAAAGGCCAGTTCTCTAGACAACTCGCTCTGCCTGATTGGGTAGAAGGCGATCCGCAAGCAAGTCTCAAAGACGGTATCTTGAAACTCCAATGGAAGGTACAAGAACCAGCCAAAGAAGAAACGAAACTGATCGAAGTGAAGGCAGAATAACAAAAACGCCCGCCGCAAAGCGGCGGGCGTTTCTATATTACCCTATGAAACAAGACCACTCCATCGACATCGGCCTCGCCATCGTCTTCCTGCTCCTCGTCACTACATACCTAATCATGGAAGCCATCGCCCCAAGTAGCGGCCCACTCTGCTGCGGATCGCCAATTTGTAGATAACCCAACTACATATCTCATGAACTTCAAACTGTGGCTCGAAGCTCGATCCAAATGGCTCCCCTTCGAGGAACTTAACCCAACACAACAAGCTGCCGTCCTCCAAAGCACCAAAGGACTCCTCCCCCTCCACTGGCTCTACGATACCGACCGCTGGCGGCAACATGTCACCGACTACGCCCAACAACCCCAAGCCACCTTCGAGTTCAACGTCCAAACTATACCAACCCAACAACTCATCGACCGCTTCGCCAAATGGGATTGGACCGAAGATGTCCTAGATAAAAAAGATTGGCAGCGTATCAAGAAAATCATGAAACTCCCCCGCTGGCCCTACGTCTCCTTCCTCGCCCCTAACTTCAAAAGTATCGAAGAACCATTCTTTCACGGCGATGGCTATCACAGAGTTTGGGCTGCTTATTTTAATAAGGAGCCAAGCATAGAAATCATCTACATCAGGAAAAAGAAATGAACGATAAAGTCAAACAACGCCACGAACTACGCCCCGCCAGCCGCTACACCCCAGATGTCAAATCCTGCCGAGGCTCCATTCCCGGTATCGCTAACGGTTGGTGCCATACCCTCGATGCCGCCGAATACCAACGCCTAGCTTCCCTAGTCTCTAACGGCAATATCATCGAAATCGGTTCCTACGAGGGCCTCTCCCTCTACCATATCAAAGATATCTGTAAAGCTAATAACGCCAAACTCTATTGCGTCGATTTCATCGCTTGGCCCAAATTAGTAGAAAATTGCGAAGCCTGGGGCATCCCTTTTATTAACAAGCCCTCCGTGGATGCCGCCCTCGATTTCCCCGACGACTTCTTCGATCTAGTCTATATCGACGCCGATCATCATAAGTCGGAGTGTGCCTGGGATATCTGGGCTTGGCTGCCGAAACTCAAAAAGACCGGAACCATCTGCGGCCACGATTTTGATAACAAGAATGTCCGCAGGGCACTCAAGTACGTCTTCGGCACCATAGAACCGGATGTGATAAACGTAGGAGGGTTCGTGTGGTCGGTCACTAATCCACACGAAAAAGTGAAATGCTGGCCCGAACAGGCCAAGTATAATGATGCAAAGTGAAATGCAGACGCCCCGCCGCAAAGCGGCGGGGCGTCCTTCCTTAGTCCAATACTAGTTTGTAGAAGGCGACTCCTATCACACAAACCACCGCCAAAGCAACCAACCCGCCAACCAGTCCCACGGCCATTGCCCTCGTCGGCAAATCCGGCTTGTATTGTACCTGCCGGGGTGGTAACGGCGGTTGATAGTTGGAATAGTTCCGAGAATCGTCCTGCCGCCAGCGTTCGTGAACTACCACTACCCTAAAGGGTAGCGTCAGCCGACTGATAGTTCAGCCGGATCGTATCTGAGTCCGTGGGTTTTGCGGATGGTGTTTTGTCCTATTTGACCAAGTGTTACTCTGCTTCAAAAGGACTGAGTTTTTCGAGGCGATCTTTAGTCCATCGCCTTCATCCCCTCCCCTAAAGGGCTTTTGGCTCCGAAGAATGGTAAAGTTGCTCCCGTTCTTCCCAGATCGTCATCTGACCCTTCATTGGTGTTGCTAGGACAAGCACGCCGCCGTAGGCGGCGTGCTATTTCAGTGTGCGATAGCTCGTGCTATTTGATCATCATCTGACCCTTCATTGATGTTGCTAGGACAAGCACGCCGCCTACGGCGGCGTGCTATTTCAGTGTGCGATAGCTCGTGCTATTTGATCGTAGCTCCAGTTCTCCATGACGGCCTGTAGAAATAGGTCAGGATGCTCCCGAATAGCGTTGACCCACGCCAAAGCGAAGAAACACTTGTGTGCTTCTACCCGTTCATGCGTAGCGAACTGAGACACAGTGCCGCCACGCTTCACGAATGTTAGCACCCTGTGACCGCCTTCTAGCAAAATGTCCGCTACAGTCGCTTCATATGCTTGTGAGCATTGAACAGGAGTTTTGTCGCCAATGGCTTTGACGTTGCCTAGCATGGTTTATCTCCATAGGAAAAGTTGCGGGTAGGTCTTAGCAAATATGTAGAACCCGTAGAGAATTCCAGCAAGGCCCAGCATGGACCAAGCCCAGCCAGCACTCTTCCAGGGAATTTCGTAATACCTTTCCAGCAGCCAGATGTAGAAGAACGTCCCGGCTACACCCAGCAGCGTTGGCAACTGGAAAACTGAGCCGAGATAGATGGCAGCAATGCCGGAAAGTATGGCTAATAGCGTTGTAGCAATGTAAGCGGAATCGTTTTGGTAACAGTACCATTTGTTGGCAACGATCAGCAGACCCAAGAAGTAGATGAAACAACCGATAAATACGAAGCTCGCCTTGAACGTCTGGTAGTGCGGAAAAGCGAAGTTACCGATCTCCATCACAAGGTAAACTACCAGCATTGTGAGAGCGGCAAACATGGTTCGTGGGATATAAGCATCCTTCTCGAAGCCGATGCCTATACAACCTGGGATCATGAAAGCTGAAAACCCCAGATAGACCATCAAAGCGAGAACGCTGATGAAGCCGAGTACTTGACTGCCATAGAAAATGGCGGCGGCTGCCCAGGCCACGGCGATAGTCAAAAAGGAGACGCTGCTGGTCAGTTCTAGTTCACGGCGAGTGATGGAGTAAGCGAGAACGCCGTAAAGTGCCAGACACGCTGGGAATGCGACAAGCATTTGCCAGTCTTCACCCATGAAGAACTTCGGCAAAATTATTCCGGCTGCCACACCAGCGTACATAAGAAATTCGAGGATCGGGGGCGGAATTGCCAAGACAAGTTCGAGTATGTAGATGCCGAAAAGCCAGCAGATGGCGATTGTCATAAAGATGCCAGCCGTGACCCAAAGGATGTTGGCGAAAGTGACAAAGCCGACGAGCTTATCCCACATGCTGGGTGGGGTTTCGCTCAGTTGCATGAACTCATCGACCGTGACTTTTTTGCCGATGATCTCTTGTGCTCTTTTTTCGAGGGGAGCTATAGTTTCGGGTGGGATATAGCCACGCTGTTCTAGCCTGCGGAATGCTTCAACGTCTTTGCGAATCTCCTGCATCTCAGGCGAGGGTGTTTGCCCTATGAGTGCGGCGGTCAGCAATAATGCGGTTGCGTTCATGGCGTGTCTCTTAAATGGTGTGAATCAAAGGAGTCTACGTTTTATTCTTCCTAAATCATTGCATGTTCTCCAAAAAGCATCGTATGTTGTCACGAGCCTTAGCCTCGAAGTTCTCACGGAAATACGGTGTGCGGTAGATGGTTGGCTTGTCAGCCATTTTCTTTATGAAGACCGCACGGCCCTTCTTGAAGTCTTTATCGGAAATGTGGGCAAATTCCTGGCGAACTAACTCGCCCATGCACAGGAACGTGTCGTAGTCGGCTGAGAAACTCCAGATGTCCAAATCTAGAATTTGCTCATCTGTGCTGGGGTAGGGCATGGCTGAGTCGTGAAACGCCGTCGCCATGATAAACCGACGTACTTCTAGAGCGGACTCACTTTTCAACCAGGGTGTCAGCAATGCGGCAGCGAAATCCGCACTCTGCGTTTCGTTAAAGCCGAACGGTGCATTGGGCAAGTAGATGGCGTCGTGAAACCACAGAGCTAGATGCTGCGTGTTGCTCAGGGGCGGTGGGTTGTCGGCATTCTGATAGAATTGATGAATGCCCAGGATATGAACGGGCGTGTGATAGTGCAAGCTGCTATCGCCCATGCGGAATAGCAGACTGAAGGCGATGGCCTCTGCGGTACTGAGTGGAACATCAAACGATTCGCAGAGCAACCCCACTAGGTTGTTCACAAAATCGTCTTGTGTCGCATTACGTTCGTACTGCGAGGCAGTAGCCAGATCGAAGCATGTTGTGTAAGAGAGGTTGAAATCGTACATATTACATCGGCTGTGACCAGTCCCATAATTGTTCTTTTTGCTCCCGGTCGCACTTGCTACAGTGCGTGCTCTCCAGAGGCTCGTCACACCTTGGGCATTTGCGGATTTCCTTGGGTATCCTAACCTCTTTCGGCTTCTTGTCAAGGTATTCTATTAGCCGTTCCATAGTCCGTTACCCCTTTAGGAAACTACGTTAGTTAGGCACCTTTGGGTAGACCGGGTAGGCAAACTGTTTCCAATAGTTTCGGCTTCTGACATCAACTTCTTTTTCGGCTTCTAGCCAGAAGTTCTTGCCGTCGCCTTCTGGTCTACCGGCTTGTTCCCATTTTTGATAGGCAAGTTCTCTGATTTCTGCCTCCTTGCACGCTTTCAGTTCCAGCGTGGGCTGGCAGAGGTTTAGAGGCGGCAATGGTGGAAGGACTATGTTTTCCGGTATCTTGATCTTACAGGGAATGTCTGGGGGCACTGGAAGACTAAAAACTTCAGGCACAGGCTCCGGTATTTTATCAAGGATGATCTGCGGCATTCCTTCCGGAGGCAGCGTAATAGGAATCTGTTGAGGCGGATCGACCTTTTTCTCTTTCTTGCCGAAAAGTAGTTTGTTGAGGGCACAAATGCTGTTGGCTAGTTCCCTGGTTAAATCACCCATAGTATTTCCTCTCTTGCTCTAGATGCTGCCGTATAGGTCCAGCGTTTGTGGTCCCATTTCGAGCAAAATTGCTCAAATACCATGATCCTGTTCCACTCATCTCCCTGTGATTTGTGGCAGGTAATGGCATCAGCGAAGTCAAACGGGTCCGGGTCATCATGGTTCGGTGAGAAGTCGTACTTCTCTTTGTTGAACTGCGAGGGATCGTAGAACACCTGATAGGCGTTACCATCCGACAGGAACTCCATTTTAGGAGACCCGAATCTAGAATTGGCAACCCATTCAACCGTGCCCTGCATCCCGTTGAAGAGGCCCTTCATGCGGTTGTTCCGCAGACACATGACCTTATCACCGACTTGCGGCTCGTCGCCTTTGAATCCCTTGACCTCTCGAACCTGGAAGTTCAACCCAACCCTGGTTTTGTTGAATGCACAGATGATTTGGTCCACCGACGCCATATGGGGTATTGCTTGGCGGTTCGTTAGGAATTTTATCTTGCCCTCGTACTCCGGTTGCTTCTTGAAATCGAGGGTGGGTTTCCCCATTCGCAACCACTCGGCAAAGTGAGCGATCTCGCCAGCGTTTCGGTGAATCTGCTCTAACTTATAGTCAGGATTTTGCATCAGGAATACGTCCTGACCCACCGGCTCTAGTTGGCCGTGATCGCCGACGAAAATGATCGGTCTACAGAAAGAGAGTAGGTCTTGGTGGATTTCCTTTGAGACCATTGAAGCTTCATCCACGATGAAGCCTTCGCAGAGTAGATCGCTGGGATGCTTGAGTACCCAAACGGTCCTGCCGCCGTAATCGACGGCCTTGTAGATTAGGCTATGTATAGTTTGAGCGGAGGGGAGGCCCTTCTTGCGAAGGATATTGGCCGCTTTACCGGTAAAAGCACAGACGGCGAAATTGGGCAGCAACCTTGATAGATGACTGATAACAGTCGTCTTACCGGTGCCTGCATAACCGCCGAGTGTCTGCACTCGCTTGTTGAACTTCAGAAGCGAGTGGAGAACCTGTTTTTGTTCGCCGGTCAATTCTACAGAGACACTATCAAGGGTATCCATCAGCTTCCTCTCTATTCAAGAGGGTCTACCTTAACCGAAACCAAAAGTCATGTCTACTGTAATTTTGGTCGTGAAGAATGGAACCTTAATGTGATTTGCTAGTTTATGCTTCTTGACTTCGGCGGCTGGCAAGAACCAGTCAGCGTGTTTCTTGCTATCAACTATCTTTAAGAAGTAGTCTGAGTCTTGATGGCCGCAGTTCTTCGCCATCTTGTGAAAGATATACGTGTTGAGACGATCTGCTTCCTTGGTCCTAGCCTTCATTTCCTCGATTTTGCCAAATTCCATCGAGCTTACTTCATGGATCATCACTGTGGCGTTGGCATCGATGTAACGATGTCCTTCGGTGCCACAGGAGAAGAGGACTGATCCGCAACTCATAGCTTTGCCAACTGCTATAGTTGCTACAGGTAATTTGGCGTTTTCTATATCTGCAATCATGGCAAGCAAACTGTAGACTTGCCCGCCATAGGAATCGATGACTACAGGAATAATTGGCTGTCCTGTGTTGTGGGCTTTTGCCATAGCAACGGAAAACTCTTCTGCCGCCTTCTCGTTAAACTCCTTTACACGAACGACAACTGGCTCAGCTATAAGCTCTTCATGCTTCGACCGTATTTTGGGGTCTACCTTTAGGTGATGTTTCATTATCATAGCCTTTATCGCACACGAAGTCGTGCCTCCCCATCCATATCAATTTAGGTCCATCTAGATAAGTCACACTGGTCTTTGGAAGGTAGTGCTTCCATTCTGGATGTTTCTCTACGTCGCAACCGTAGCACGCACGTACTAGATTTGCGATTAGATTGCAGTGTGACACGATTATACTCCTACTAAACAGATTCCTCAAGACAGATTTCACCCGATTGAGGAAATCGTGTTCCGACTCATCGGGCACGACATCCATCAAGTCGTAGTTTACCTCGAAATCTATGTTAAGGAACTTTGAAAACACTTCGGCAGTTTCTACACACCGTCTAGCTGGACTACAAACACCTTGGAAGGTATTTATTTCTCGAATCTGTTGTTTAATGAAAAAGGCCGCACGTTCTGAATGTATGCGGCCTTCGTCGTTGATTCCTGGGTCTTCTTCGTTGTCAATCTCGGAGTGCCTGAAGCAGATCAGCTTCTTGGCATAGAACTCGATTTCGTCTGACATGAACTTACCAGTGATAGGGTCGAGGAATCCAGAGATCAACTCGTTGCGTTCGGTGTCAGACAGTTTGCCAAACGCTTCACCGTGATGAATCCCTGTTACCACTCTACCCGCTGCTGTGTAGAGAGCGGCAACGTACTGCATGATTCCCTCCTTTTGTTACTATAGATTCTTACTAGTAACAAAATCAATCGTGCTTCTTATAGGAACGCACGACTTTTTGTACAAAGTCCGTGTTTGAAGTCGGATTTTGTTCTAGCAGTGCCTCCATTGGGTCGTCATTACCGATGGTGAAAATTGTACCCTGGTAGTCATAGGCGAAATATTTCTTATGAAAAACTGGCGGTAGTCCGAATTTGTAGTGGATGAAGTTGATTTCGGGGGTGTCGTGTAATAGTGAGGTCTCCATCTTCTTAGCCATACCGCTAATCCTCGCAAGATAATCATACATTGTCAATATCCAGGCCCCACGCTCCGCCCACTTCTCAGGGCCATATTCATCTAGCAGCTTTTCCATGCGGACGCCAACTCGATAGAAGAAAGCCGTAGGTATGTCCTTCAAGAAAGCTATAACATCGCCCAAAGGAATCCAGGGCACGGAATCTTTTGATAGTCCTATGTCACTCTTGATTCGCAGAATTTCCGATTCTAGTTTGTCCTTGAGATTCTCGTCTTCCGAGTAGTCGAAGATGAGGTTATGTGTAGTATCTTCTTTGAAGTCCAGCGGATTCTGCAAAATCATATCCGGGTGAATCATTGCGAAAGGCTGCTTTAGCAAACCATTCTCTAGTGCAATGATGACGGCGAAGGTCTTGTTGAGCGGCAGGTATTTTCTGTCACGACCTACATTCTCATGTAGAAACTTGTTCTTGTGGGCCGTGATATTCTTGGACCAGATTCCCCTAGAATCGTCATTCTTGGCAACCCCAATGACCAACTGATCTTCTAGTTTTTGCATCTTGAAACTTTCGATCAACAACTCAACCTGCCAATGGTGGTATGGAGTGTTCTCTATGCTTACGAAGTATTGCATGTTCACCTTTCTTGATTCTTCCCTTGAAGGAATAGAGTTATTCAATGCAAAACTTTTGCTCAAAGATGCAGTACACTTCAGAATAAGCTACACCCCAAGCAGCGTCATGCACCTTTTCGCTAAATTCGTTTGCATCCATTGAATCATGGAGATGGTTCCAGGCACGAGCATGTGCCCATTCGTGTAGGAGGGCGTCGATGGCTCGATGCTCATCGACTATTTTTCTATTTATGCGGATATAGAACTTATTCTTGTGCTTGCTGCAATCACCGTCATCACCGTCCGCCATCCGAACCCTCCTAACCGTCACCGGGTACGCACAAGGACATTCTCTTTTCAAGAAATAGATCAGTCTACGAAAGTTGGTCATGTCAAACCTCCCAAGACATCCATACTATATCTGACAGGAGGTTGGTATGAAAAGTGATACAATTCTAAGGCTAGTTTGCTGTAGCTTGCCGTTTCTATTAACTTTCGCCCTGCTCTACAAACTACACCTGAAATCACGGTTAGCCCCGCCGCTGGTAGAGAGGCCCAATCCGTTTGTACATCCTCATATCCAGCCGCCAGCAGACCCGCCCAAGCCACCTAAAGTCCTACCGCCACAGAAGATAGAGCCAGAATGGACGAACTACCCCCCCGCTCAGGAATGTAACTGACGCTAGGTTAGGCAGGGTGTTGGCGGACATCGAATCACACATGCCCGCTGGTCATATCTATAAGGACAACGATTTAATTACTTGGGGTCATGAAACCACCCACGGTATCAATAGTCATCTTCGCATGAAATTCCAGCGGGGAGGTTACGGCTGGGATGGCAAGCAATGGCTAATCACTCAACAGGCCAGAATCAATGGATTTTACGTTCTAGAGAATCGGGCTGCAATCATTAACGAGCCAAACACCACTATTAGGGCAGCCGCCGCCCTGGTGCCGAGAACGCTACGTAGCGGGGTCTATAACCTCTACATGGTACAACAAGCCGGTCAATGGAATGATACCCCTCTCTATGTGTTCGATGAGTGGGTAGCTTATACAAATGGATCGGCTGTGAGACTTAACCTCAAGATCACCAGCAGAGGGGAAACAGTTCTCTACATGCTAGAGTTCAACAACTACGCCATTGCTGTAGCAATGGCTTGTAAGACCGAGAATCAGCAGTTCAAGAAGTTCCTTATGTGGCACTTGGAGAGGACGATGGAGTTGTACCGCCAGAATTTGTTGCTTGGCGACGTTTCTCAGGCCACAGCCTACTTAGAAAAGACGAAGACTTCGCCGGACGCTGAGGAGCTTCGGGCGTTTGCTCGCCAGTATTTTGGGACAGAGTGGACGCAGCGAGTGTTGGGATACTAGGTTGTGGGTGGGCCACGGTCTGCGGAAGCAGTTTCAATATCTTCCTGGCGAACTCGCCGTGTTCCGGGTGGTCCTTCATATTCTCTGCCCACTGGCCCATGTAAAAGTAACCATAGGAAACAGCCTTCGCTAGACCGGCAGCTATAGCTTCGCCAATGCCCGGAGCAATCGCAGCCCCTACTAGCATGGCTAGAGGTATAGTCGCACCACTATAGACGCTTAGCTTGCCTACTTCGGACATCCAATGAAGGAGATTTTCACGATTGCCTCTATCTAGCGGGTTCTTCATAAATTTGGCTAGAGCAAACACAAACATAATTTTGGCATAGATTGCTTTGGGCAACGTGGCAAGAAACTTCTTCAACCCAACCCATTTATCTACTTTGCCAATGAGTCCAAAGAATCTACTAACTGCATTCTCAACATTTTGTGCGACCTCTGGATCGACCACGGCTACACCGAACTCGATAGCTCCCTGGGTAAACATTTCTTGAATGAATGTCACATCTTGCTCTAGTTCCATCCACTCCTTGAAGTTCAATGGTGCAACTGGAATTGGAGGATTCGTTGATTGGTTGTTGATAGGTGGAACATGTTCTTTGGCTGGCGGGTGTCCCGGTTTGTTAGATGTCCACGGCGAGTCATCCGCTGCCAGTGTGTATTTCAGCGTGATCTTACCAAACATCCTGTTGAGTTCATTTGTTTTAATAGACTGGTCAGGTCCGATGATCTTCTGAATGATATCATCGGCACGTTGACCATAGCCTCTCAAGAAGAGTTCGGCTTTATTGTCGATAATGAGATTGGGTCTACTGTCTGGCCTGTGAGTCCAAAACTCCTCTTTCTCCCCCGGCATGGTATTTGATTTTATAGTGGTGAAATGCTGATTGATGATCGGGTCGATGTCCATATTGATGAATTTTCGACCAGCCTCCCTATCCATTTTCCACCTAGACTGAAGGAACAGGTAATCGCCAGGATACGGCTGTGCGTATTGCCAATCAAATGCGTCGGTAGGGTAAAGATAGCTGCCGAAGAACCAGTCCGAGCCGCTATCGTCAAATCCGGCCTCAGACAGTACCTTCTCCTTCTTTGCCAGCCACTCTTTGAAACTCATCCCCATGCGTTATTTAGGTGGGTTGCGAGGAATTATCATAGTTCTAGGGTAAACGTCGATGCTGAAAAGGAGCTTGTACAGCATCTCGTTCTCGCATCTGTTTCCATTCATGTCGTGCGTGAACCTCCAAGCGTTGTCGAGTGTCTCTATGTCTATCTGGTATTTGGTCCCGCTCGCCGGGTCTGCGATAGTGAATTGCTTCTCGTTGAAGCCGATAACTACAACAAAATGCCACGTCGTCTCACTGCTCCTCAGCAAAACAATGACGGGCCTGTCGTCAGAAATGAAGTGCTTTATGTTCGTTGTGCTACCCCACCTGAGTTGAGCCGGAACGCCTAGATCGTTCATGGCTTTCTTGACCATAGATGGAGCGGTCATGCCTACGGGGGTTCCCTTCCAGGTGAACCATTCTGTTTTGGCGGCTTTCTCCACTTCCTTTATGGTCACGTCTTTACCATAATACTGTAGAACCATCGCACAGCTAGTTGGGCCACATGTTATATTATTTGGCTGTACTAGCAGTTTGTCGAAACCATCTAACTCTTTTTCAGGTAGATGTGTTTCAAAGTGAGCATGGTATAAACCCAGCCCAATGAAACCGGCAACGCAAATAGCTAACAAAATAAAGGTCTTTCTCATGAGATTAGTCGTTTACGATTTCGATGGCACCCTTGCCACTGTACCAACCAAGCCAGACAAGGCTACTGCCAAACAGATCGGCTGGGATGGTAAAGATTGGTGGGGCAGCGAAGCATCGCTAGTCCTCGAAAGTATAGTACCCAACGAAGAAGTAATCTCTGCGATGAAAGCAGACAAGCTAGACTCTAGTACCAAAGTTATTTTGGCAACGGGTCGTCGTGGGGTAGTAGCCCACCTTGTCAGAGCCTTCTTGCGGAGCCAGGGACTCTACGGAAAAAGGATGATTCCAGAAAGCAACAAGGATGCTCTTCGCAGGTTTCAACAGAGACTAGAGGCTGGCAAAGACTTGATCCATCCAGAAGAGACCCACCTGGAATACTTCTGTGGAGATTTCGGGACCGAGGATGATTTCCCGAAGGGGAAGAAGGGCAAGCCCATTAGCGATACCATAGTCCACAAAAAGTATGTGATTGCCAAACACCTGCCGGTCAAGAAACTAGAGTTCTGGGAGGATCGAGACGACCACGTTCCGTTCTTCATTCGGATGGGACTCGACTGGCTTAAAAAGGGACTAGCAGAGGAGGTCTTGCTACACAAGGTCTTCGAGGTTCCTGAGAACCAGCCATACGTTCAACACATCCCGATCAAAGACGGGATGAAGAAATGAAAAAACGCCCGGCTTCGCCGGGCGTTTTTTCATTTCTTCAAGGCTTTTGCTTTCAGTGCCGCCTGCTGCCTCTGTTGTAGTTGTTGCAACGTAATCAGTGGCACAAGGGCATTGGTTTTTCTAGGTGGGGCAGCGTTGTTTCTACTCCCACAGCCTCTACAGCATCCCATAGGATTTACCCCGCAACAAGTCATTAGTCGTCTTTCATGAACTTTTCGACTTCCATATCGTCCACGATCTTGTTCTTCTTGAACTCGTCCTCATCGCCCTTGGCTTTACCAGATTTTACGGCGTCATCGAACTTCGTGGTCTTTCTCCAACCGGCAAACTTCTTGACGTGTTTAGCCCACCAAGGTCTCCGGTTTCTCTCTGTGCCTTTGATCTTGAACATATCTACCCAATCTTCGATCTGTTGTTTGGATAGACCGGTTCCTTCTCGCTGAGCCATCATCTTCGGCAGATGTTCTGGTGCGAATTCCTTAAGCTTCAACAGGAAGCAAACGGCATTCTTTTCGTCGTCGCCCCAGCCCGACTTTTTTATCTGGCCGTTGTCGTCTTCGTAATCACCAGCTAGAGCCTTCTCGACGGCTTCGACAGGATTGTGTTGGAGCAACCATGCCAAGGCAAGGGCTTTGTCCTTCTTGTCGGAAATCTCAACCGGGACGCCCGAAGGCGGATCGAACTTGAGTCCTGGGAAGACCTTTTTGAGTAGATCGGTCTTCTTGTACATGTTGATATAGCACTTTGGATCGATATCTGGGTGTAGCAGACCCTTGAGAAACTCTTCTTTCACCTGATCCCCTGGCACGCCGTCTAGGTCACGGAATCTGCCGATAGCTTTCTCGATCTTCTCGTCCATTGGACCCTTACCATAGCGGCAATGCAGTCTCACGGCACGCATGACACGAATCTTGTCTTCCTTGAATTTCTGCTCTGGGTCGCCGATTGTCTTGATAACACCTTGCATTGTGTCGTAGTGCCCAGTCTCGGTTGGATCGTATAACTTAGTGTTGGGGCCGTCCGATTTACTCAACTCGATGTAATTTGCGTTCATGGTCAAGTCACGGCCTTGGGCGTCATCCTTGGGGTTATCGGTGAAATCGGCGTTAGCCGAGCCAAACGAAACCTTGGGGTCACGTCTCATGGTATTGATGTCAAACTCCTCGCCCTCGACCGTGGCCTTGATAGAGTATGCCTTCTTCTCCTTGCTATTGTCTTTGGCTCCGCAGTTCCAGATGAGCTTGTCACCTTCCTTTGCCACTTCTGGCTTAAAGGTGAGTTTGAGGTTTTCAGTCGGACAATCCCCAGCCATCTTGAAGCCAGCGGAGTGTAAAATCTGTGCGGTTTGTTCAGGAGTGGCGTTTGTTACCAAGCTGTATTTTCTAACAGACTTGCCACGGAGGAAGTCACGCACAGAGCCTCCGGTGAGGAAGAGACTCTTCTTAGGCATCGTCATTTCCTTAGTGGTGTCGCCCATGATCTTTACTTCGGCACTCTTCACGAATGCATCAATAATCGGACGTAGTTTCGGGGGTGGAACGAAACCTGGATCAATCTGGGTGAACTTCTTCTTCCAGTCTTTGTCGGCTCCACTTTCGCCACTTCCAGAAGGGTTGTCGCCTTCCTTCAGCAACACATAGTCTTTGAATGATTTGAAACTCATATCTGCTCCTGTGCTATTTAGAACGCCGCCTGCTAGTTTTAGAACCTATTGGCACCTATATTTCTCCTTTGACCTGCCGTGTCCTGAGATTGGGCACCAACCTTGTCGAAGTTCAAGGCATCGCTCAATTGATTGCCGTAGAAGATGTCGTCTCTCGGCCAACGGTATTGTCCGTATGCCACGATTTTCCACTGCCCGTTCCCTAAGTCCTGTTCATCGCCGTACTCGTTATGGTGTGGCGGCTTGTGTGCCAACAACACGGCTGCATTGGGCTGAACTGGTTTGTACTCACCTTCTTTCCAGAAAGCGGGTTTACCACCGCTGCCGGAAAAGTTGCCCAGGTATTGATCTCGCATGAAGTCATTCATCTTTCGATGCAACTCCAATCTCATCTGCTTGGCTTCGTTGACATCCCTGGCCTGAACGGTCTCTTCTTTTTCTAGAGTAAAGTAGTTCTGACTTCGGCTGGATTGTAGCTCATAATCGCTGAAGAAAGGCTGGAACATCCCAGAGTTAGGCACTTCCGTACTGCCGCCACGAGCTTTATCAATAGCACCGAATAAAGCACCGGTTGCAATGTTCATGGTGTCTAGGCCGGGACGAATTCTCTGTCTATTACGCCAGTAGTCGTAGGCATCACCGCCTTGTCCTTGGCTCCAGAGGGTACTGCCTCTCACTTTGTAGCCGTGCTCCGGTGCTTCTTCTTGTTCCCGAAGCCAATCCTTGAATGAAATGTTCATGTTGGTATTTATGATCTGCTTGGGGAAAACCACTTTACGCAGAGCCTTTTTGCACTAGAATGGAGATGGAGGTTATATGGCTACGTTTCAAGCAGTCCGGTGTTCGGTTTGCGGGCTAACAGTTCGGCCCGGCAATTACGGCGACCAGAAACAGGCGATTCCTGGCCCTCACTGGCCTGTTACGAACGAAGATACGTTTATGGCGTACCAATCGGACTATTGGGGCGATGCCGACTTCAGCACGTTCTGCCAGGGGAGTGACAAACCGGGGCCAGTTGTGAATTGTGAGTTGCTCTCGCCGCCCGAATCGTTCATCCCTTTCTTGGATGAGAATTAGGGTACTGCTGGTGCCTGAAGCCCCAACTTGAACAGCAAGTAAGCCGCCAGCAAGACCCAAAGAATCTGCAAAACGAACCCGCCTATAGTCTTCCACCGGTTCTCGGAAGCGGCGGTAGATTTCTCTACACCCGCCATCTTCAGTTCCATCTGATGGAACGATTCTTTCATCTTCTCTACATCGTTCTGCATGGCAGCACCATTCCGTGACTCCAACATCGTCACTCGGATTGCCAAGGCATTGATCTCTTTCAGTTGTGCATCGATCTTATCCTCTAGGTCTTCTTGTTTCTTCATCATGAGTTGAACCCTTTCATCAACCCTCGTAGTCAACTCGAAGATAGATTGGATGGATTCTTGCACTTGTGAGTAATACGAGGCTTCATTTTGATTCGGCATTGCCACTCCACAAGGTTAAGATTCCTAGTTGTCACCGTATATATCATGTTATGACTAAAGAAGACCGAGCAGAAACCAAAATTGAGGAGAAGACACCACTTTCGACGCCGGAATTAGAAAAACTACTTCCAACTATGAATGTGGGCATGGTCCCGCAGAAACAAGAAGAGGGTGGCGAACTATCTCGCCTCATCAGCGACGACGCTCTTCTAGGGGTCTATGCAGAGATCATGGGCAACCTTCGTGACGACCGCAAAGAGCTAGATGAATACATATCAACTTTCGCCAACATGGTCCTGAATGACGGTGATGCTACTACATCAAGTAAAGAGGCGTTGGTGAATCTGGTGAAGATCAAGAGTGACATCCCAGACAAGATGGCGAAGGTCGCCGATCTGATGACCAGGATCAAGCTGAAAGAGCGTGATACTTTCCCAAGATATTTGGCGGCACACCAGAACAACACCATCAACATAGGCGAAGGCGGCTCCAAGCGAGCCTTGTTAGAAGCCATCGAACAAGCGAAGAAGGGCAAGTAAATGAGAGACTATATCATTCAGGACTGGCTTAAAACTCTAAAGGAGGCTGACATACCCGCTGCCGGTGGTCAACCTGATCCTGCCGCTGGTGGACCGCCCGCTAGCGATTCAGGGCTAGCCAATGCCGGAAACCCGATGCCCGGCGATCCCAATGTAGCGGCTCAACCCGCACCCGACATGGGCCAGGGTGGACCGGCACCTGTAGATGTAAACCAAGACCCGGCTACGCCAGATATGCCCGACGAGGAGCCACAGGCCAAAGACTTTGAGGTATGGAAGAAGAACTACCTCAAGGAGTCAGTTAAGGGTGATGTAAACATACTGAAGAGTCTGTTGAGTCAGGTTCGTGACAAAGAACTAGATGCTTACCAAACCAAGTTTGTTGAAGATAATTGGAGCGTCCAGTTGATCCGTGAGAACGCCAATGTGCTGAAGTGTTCCAAAGAAGTACGTTCAATGTTGAAGGATCAACTTGATAGAAACAATCCAGCTACTTCTTTGGTAAACCACATCACCACGTCGCTAGAAACGGTGCCGATGCTGTCCACCATCTTCTTAAAGCTCGCTGGTTACGGAGCGTTGAAGGGCGATTTACACCGCAAGTTTGTCTGTGCCTTGATGGGCGGCGTTCAAGTCGGCAGTGGAGCCAATCTGGAAGACCTTATCTACAACGAGAAAGACTTCGCTATCCTTATCTCCACTCGATTCAATTCTCAGTGGGGCGACGTAATGTTGGGAGACTGGTCCCTGAAAGAAGACGACCCCAAGAAGTACCTGTCGGCCCCGGAACTAAAAAAGCTCACGTCCGGCAGCCCAGAAGAGAAAGATGTCCTTCGACGCCGTGTGGTGGTCGAATCGATAGCGAAGCAGTTCGAGACCAGAGCATTCATCATCAGCGTTGTTGACGAAGACGGGACAATCTACTGGTTTGGTTGGGATATAGCCAACTCTCTGAGGACGGCCTACTCCGATGGCAAACTGGTGGTCAGAACTAAGGCTTCCGACAACAGCGAGGCCATGATAAACGGCAAGGGTGAGATAATTCCTCTGCTTGGTCTAAGTCTGCATTATGTCAAGAAGACCGGACGGCAGGGCGAGGACGGCTTACCTGAGAAAGAAGAGTTGGAGTTCCTAGAGAGGAAGCAGGGCACTTTGTTCCTGTCGGCTAGTCTACAGACACTCAAAGAGGCTTCGATGTCTTTGGCCGGGGCTGTGTTCAAGGGAGTGCCCTACAACGGCAATCCGAGTGATTTGAAAGTGCTGAAGAGATGCGTTTACTCGGCACACGACCTAATTATGAGGCAGTGCTAATGACTCACAAGAAAAAGAAGACCTTCAGGGAGTTCATTGACAAGAAGACCAGAGAAACCAAACGGCAACTCGGTATCGTGCAAAAGATACTAGAGCAGCATGGTTTTGTTGTTACTGATTACTTGAAAGAGTCCGATCCATACATCTTCGTTAGGTCTTCTGAGAAACGTCTATCTTTTGACGGCGTTAGAGTCTACAAGGTCGGAAAGTGCATGGCTTTTCGTGTGCAGAAGGAGTCTCAGACTCATCCTTACGGGGAGCCGTATTCGTTAGACGTAGAAGAAATGTACAACGACCTTATCTCCGAAGATAAGTACGACGAGGAACGGGCAGGCAAGGCTGTAATTAAGGCAGTGGTTGCCGAGATCAAGAATTTCTTTGCCAAGAGTGCCGAAGCCGAAAAAGAAAACGACGCCGATAAAGCCGATGGTGTGGATGATCCGCTAAGTAGAGTGGCTCTCAAGGTTACAGGAACCGATTACGCTACCCAGGTAAGCTCGAAGGCGTTCTCTAGGATACCGTAATGGAGATAGATGCCACCACTACCGCAGCCACAAACGCCGCAGGCCCCGAACTCTCAAACCGCTGCGGTGGGACAACTCTTTACACCGGCCAGTCGCCAGACGCCTCTTAACAACACGGTGCGTCGTGGGGCGATCATAATGTTCACCTACCAAAACTGGATGCACGATCCTTCTCCTATGGTTTTGGTAACTGATGTACAACCTGGGAACCGGGTTCGTGGCGTCAATTTGCACTACTTGACGTTTCCAGTCATCAAGCAACTGTTGAACACTGCTAAGATGTCACTTGGGGGTATTTCATACCGAAATATCACAGGACAGCAATATATAGTAAGTGCATTTCGCAGCTATAAATGGCAGTCAATTCGACAGCTAAAAGTCCTAGACGTTAATTACGTCCTCAATGCTCTCGCCACGGTCAGAAGTTTTGATCCCGCCGAAGTGGAAAAGATGAGGAGAGTAATCCAAGAGCAGCTTAGGAGACAGGTAAATCCACGAGCCGAAGGCCCAGAGCCGGAAGCCGAGGGCATAAATACCCAGCAGCCTCAGATTGAATCAGCAGGCACTAATTTAGTTCCAACTGCTGCACCTAATGTACCAACAGTTGGTACGGTCCCTGTCGTCGGACAGCCACAGCAGGGCATCGAGTAACGGAGAAAAATGGCACAAATTGAAGACCTATTAGGAAGGGTAGTAGAGAACACGCAGCCTATTGCAGAAATGCGAGAGTTCCTGCGTTCGTTGCTCAAAGCTCCTGCCCCGAACAAGACGGTCATGCCAGAAACGAAAGGACCGGAAGAAGAGACTCCGACCGATGCGAGACGAAATGAAATCTTGGGCGACATTCAGAAGATTCTTGAAAGGTCCGAAGAGAACTTCAAAGAGCAAATGAAAGAAGGCCAGAAGGCCGTAGATGACACTAAGGCACTTCTAGAAGAGATCGCAGCAGCCAAAGCAGCCCAGGGTGGAGATAAGCCCTCAACAACTAACGTGACGGTAGTTGTGCCCGCTGCCCAGCCAATCGAAGCAGGTGCAAGCGGTCTGACCGACAAACTCTTGGCTGGTCTTCTGGATATTCAGAAAAACATGCTCAGGTCTACATTGGACCTGAATGCTACTAGTAGATCAGTCGAGAAAACGCTGGCCTTCCTAACCAAAGAAGCAACTACACAGGGGTCAATTTGGGTCAAGGGCACAGTCACCGTCCTTTCTCCAACTATAGAAAGTGGCATAAGGAGTGTAACCGAAGCCATTAAAAGTGTCAAGACAGCAATGGCCTCTTCTCCAGTGGCTATGCCGGTGCCGCCTGTAGCTACCCCTGTGCCCACTCCACCAGCCCCAGCAGCGGCAACCAAACCAGTTACATCACTCCTTGGCAAACTCAAGGCGATGATCCCGGCAATGATCCGGCCAAAGGCACCTGCTCCACCCGCACCACCGAAGCCGCCTGCTCCACCAGGAGGAGTGGCCCCAGAAGGAGGCGGTGGTAAACCGGTGAAGGTAGGCGTAGACCTTCCGGACGAGAAGAAAGGTAAGAAAGCTGCCGATGATATCGGTGCAGGTTTTTCCAAGGGGATCGACGATTGGCGGGCTGAATGGAAGAAGATGCTCCTAGACCCCTTCAACATCATGGCTAAGTCATGGATGGAGGTTCAAAAAGCAATCTTCGGAGGCATCGAAGAGGAACTAGAGTACCAAAAGCAAATTAGAGCTATAGCTTTCCAGACCCAAGGGGTGACAAGAGCCACAGAAGACCTGCAAAGACAGTTTGTTGATCTAGGAAAAACTGTTGGTGAAACCGGCCAAAATCTGACCGCCATGCAGCAAGAATATCTAAAGAACCTCCGTAAAGGCAACATGAGTCGGAAGCAAGCTCTGACTATGACCAAAATTGGTCTTAACCTAGAAACCATGATTGGTGCGGAAGGGCAGGGCGTCTCCGAGACCCTGTACGATTGGAGTTTGCATCTTAGGCTCTCTGTGAACCAATCAGCACAAATCAGCAGAGAAGTTCAAGACGTTGCTCGGTGGACTGGAATAACCGGGGATAAACTAGCAGGTGCCGTCAAGAAGGCAACTGAACTGGCAAAGGTTCTAGACCACGCCGGTACAGCAACAGCACAGTCCGTAGCCAACCTCATTAGGTTGAATGCCATCGCCGAAAAATTCAACGTCGGTGATGCGGTGAATGACCTTAACTCTGCTCTTACTAGTAGCCACACACTGTTCATGAAGGCAAGCCCACAGGTCCAAAACCTGCTATTCGGGGCAACAGCCGCCGTTGGCAAACTAGGGCAATTGAAGCAAGGCATCATCCTTCAAAGCCGTGAAGGTATGAGGGATATGGCCCAGGGTATGGAAATGATGCTGAGTAGGTTCGGCGTCACCTTGGAGGAAATTGAAAATCTAGACCCAGAGAGATTGATGAGACTCAACCTGCAACTAGGTGAAGCCTATGGTATGCAGGCCAATGAGATCAAGAAGGTCATCGAAACCTATCGTGAGGCCAGCAAGGGGTTCGGCGATCGAATGTGGGATATCAATAAGGAGCTTGAGAATGGCAACCTCACAGCACAAGAAAGACTGAAACTGGAAAGAGATCGTCAGCAGTTGGTGATGGGCGAGGGCTTCAGATTCCTCACCATGTTTGATGAGGCTGCCAAGAAGGGCGGTGATATGGCGTCGGTCATGGCGAACATGACCGGCAAGATGTCTACTGATATAAGGAAAGACCTAGAACAAATGGGCGTCTCTGTGACCGGCGATGCCAAAATGATGGGTCAAATCTTCAACCTAACCACCAAAAAACTCAAGGAAGCAGGAAGTAAGGTAGATTTTACTCCTCAGATCGAGGAGGCAATGGCATCGGGCAATGTCATCAAGATGCGTGAAGTCCTCGAAAAGATGAACGAGGAACAAAGGAAGTTGGGTGTCGAGACCGCCAAGAAGCTCGACCCGATGGCCGAGATAGCACACACCCTCAATAAGATCAACGAGTACACTAGAACCCTGGGCGGCAAGATGATAATGGGCATTGCCGCTCTCATGGGGCCTTTGGGCATCATTGCCTTCCACACAGGCGTAATGGCTGCCGCTATGATGCCAAGTGGTTTGTTTACTAGCTTGTTTGGAAAACTAGGAGGAATGTTCAAGGGTGGGGCAGGAGCCGCCGCCACTGGAGCAGGTAAGGCCGCTGCAAATGTCGGTGATGGTGCCATCGCACTGGCACCCGCTGCCGCTCAACAGGCCATCAAAAGCACCGCCCCGACGATAGCAAAAACCATCACTCCAGCGGTCACAAATGCCGCCACTCAAAATGCATCTGCCGCCATCACACAATCTACAATTGCTGCTTCTAGTACCGTTGCCGCCAAAGCCGCTCCTGCTGCTGCCGAACAAATGAGCCAAGCACTCGGCAAGGCTCCTAAAGGCTTTAAGTTCCCAGCAATGAACATCAAGGGCATGGGCAGTTTCGCTGCACAACTAGCTCTTGGTGCGTTGGCACTAACCGCAGTAGCCGTGGGCTTGGTTGCTATGGCTTTGGTCATCATCAAAGTCACCGACGCAATACTAGGCATCGGTGGAATGGATGCCGAGAAGGCTGCGAAGGCCGCACTAAACATCGCAGCCCTCATGGGTGCAATGGCTGTGTTGATGGGTGCCGTCACGGTCAACGCCGCACTCATGACCGGCGTTGGGTATGCTTTGACACAAGTAGAGTTCATTGCACCGGCCTTGATAGCTGGTGCCCTGGCTCTAGCCGTTCTAACCCCTGCAATGATTTTGATGGCTGTCGCCATCATCAAAATAGCTGACGCCTGTGCCGGTCTCGGCGTAGACTTCAAGACCGGCCTAGAAGTGGCACGTAAAGTCGGCGAATTGATCGGTGTTGCAGCACTTATCTCCGGTGCTGTTGTGGCAGCCGCCGCTGGTCTAACCGGCGTTGGTATGCTGTACCCGTATGTTGGCTATATGCTTCTGGGTGCCGCTACCCTTCTATTGTTGACACCTGCCATCATCAAACTAGCTCTTGCCATCATAAATTTAGCAAATGGTCTGAGCAAAGGATTTGATCCTAAATACGGAGCAGTGGTTGGAAAACAAGTTGCCGACATTCTCATAGCTGCTGGGAAGATAACAGGAGCTATTTTGCTTGCCGGTGGTGCTTTGGTCGGTATTAGCCTGTTGTCCATACTAACGCCATTCATGTATATCGGTGCCGTGGTTCTATATGGCATGACAGATGGCATCATTAGATTAGCCCAAGCCATCATAAATCTGTCCGACAAGCTCATCAAAAAACTCAAGATGGACCCGGCTGCCGTCGCAAAGACGGCAAAACAGGTAGCGGTCATATTTGAAGCAGTTGGGCAAATTACCAGTGCTGTAACCTCTTATGCGGGCAAACTGATTGGCCTTGGCTCTATGGGTCTACTTGGCCAGATCATGAGCCTGGGGGCAAGTCAACTGGAAAGTATCATCCCGAAGATGAAAAAGTTGGCTATTGCTGTAGCCACAATGGGAGCGGAGCTTCGTGAAGCGACTGGAGAGATGAGCGGCGAGGATATAGTCAAGAGCGTGCAACAGATGCAGAAGGTCTTAATGGCCGTAACAGCGGTCATGAGCGACTTGATCGATAATGTTGCACCTATGGCCCAGAGTTTCCTCTGGTGGGATTCGCCACTAGAAGACCTAGAAGAATCTATCGATCCATTCGTTGCCAGCTTTAAGAACGTCGGCAAGATGTTCAGAAAGTTGATCGAAGTAATACAGAGCGACTTTGGAACGATCAGGGACATGGCAGACCTTGTGCCGCAAATTCAGGGTGCGGGCAAAGTGCTTATGACTGTTACTGCCGTCATGCAAGATATGATCGATAAAGTAACTCCTATGGCAGATAGTTTCTTGTGGTTTGATTCGCCGCTAGAAGACTTGGACGAGGCCATGCCTTCATTCTTGTCGAGCTTCAAGAAGGTCGGCACCCTATTCAAAGAATTGCTCAAGGTAGTGCAGTCGAGCTTCGGACCAATTGAATCGGTGAAAGAGATAGTGCCTGTAATTGAGGGTGCAGGCAAAATTCTTATGACTATAACTGCGGTCATGACCGACATGATCGAGAAAGTAGCCCATCTTGCAGACAGTTACCTCTGGTTTGATTCGCCACTAGAAGACCTAGATAAAGCCGTGGGTCCATTTCTTGCGAGCTTTGAGAAGGTCGGCGGTCTTTTCAAAGACATCATGATGGTTGTCAGGGAAAACTTCGCCGCCGCCGAGAATGCCAAGGAGATAGTTCCTATTGTACAAGGGGCCGCTCAGATTCTATCTGCAACCGCAGCTATGGTTACAGAGTTGGCCGATGTCATTCCTGCGTTGACTGATGGTTTCTTGTGGTTCTATTCTCCAGTAGAAGACCTTGTAGAAGGTATGCCTGCTTTCCTCGACGCCTTCGAGCAAGTAGGTACATTCTTCAGCGGCATCATCGAAGTGGTACAACAGAACTTTACCGCTGGTGAGGCAGTCAAAGAAATTCTCCCCATCATACAAGGGGCCGCACAAATCATCGCCGCCACTACCTCAATGGTCACTACGCTGGCGGATGTGATCCCCGGCTTGACCAATGGCTTCTTGTGGTTCGGCTCACCGGTAAAAGACTTGAAAGAAGGTATGCCCATCTTCCTAGCAGCCTTCAGGGAAGTGGGTACGTTCTTCACCAACTTAGTTGCAGTAGTGCAAGAGAACTTTGGTGCTGGCGAGGCTGCTAAAGAAATCTTGCCGGTCATCCAGGGAGCAGCTTCAATCATTGCTGCTACGACCAACATCATCACCCAGCTAACTCAAACTATACCTCCTCTCACCAAGAGCTTCTTGTGGTCTGACTCGCCAATAGAAGACATGAAAGAAGGTATGCCGGTATTCCTCGATGCCTTCGAGGAGGTCGGTACATTCTTTACCAATCTCGTAGACGTGGTACAACAGAGTTTCGGTGCGGGCGAAGCCGTTAAAGAGATCGTACCCATGATTCAGGGTGTGTCTCAAATTCTAACCGCTGTCACCGATGTCATGAATGTAATGACGAGTGCCATCGTGCCGCTCACCCAGGGCAGTTGGTTTACTGACTCGCCAGTAGAAAATATCCGTGAGGCCATTAACGAGTTTGGCAACTTCTTCTGGGCTGTGGGCAATTTTATCAGCACTGGCATCGTGAAACCTATTGCTTCTACATTCGGCGATGCCGCAGGCTTGAAGCAAGTGGCCGAGAGTGCAAAAGCAATGTCTGTTGTGTTGACCAGCATTAGCGATGTTATGGACACAATGCTATACGCCATCGTGCCACTAACCGAGGGAAGTTGGTTCAGCGACTCGCCAGCAGAAAGAATACTGGAGGCAAAAGATGAGTTCGGTGATTTCTTCTGGTCGGTGTCTTCGTTCATTGCCTCTGGCATCATAGAACCAATTGCACATAGCTTTGGAGAGGCCAAAGACCTAGCTCCTGTAGCTGAAACTGCAAAGGCTATGGGTGTAGTTCTACAATCCGTAGCCGCCATGATGGATGTGTTGACCTACTCGATCATCCCGTTGGTAAGCGGTGGTTGGTGGTTCAGTGCAGCACCAGCAGACAAGATCAAAGAATACCTGCCGAAATTCGCCGCATTCTTCTGGGCTACTTCAGGCTTACTGAGAGATGGTATTGTACTGCCGATCATGATGAATTTCGGTGAGGCTAAGAATCTAGAGCCTGCTGCGGCGACGGCAAACGCAATGGCAACGGTCCTGACTTCGGTAGCAACCGTAATGGATACGCTAACCAAGTCCATTATCCCATTGACGAGAGAAGGTTGGTGGTTCAAGAAGTCGCCGGTCGAGAAAATATACGAAGGCGTCATCAAGTTCAGTAGTTTCTTCCAGGCCATCGCTTGGTTCTTGAGAATGGGTATCGTAAACCCGATCCAGGCATATTTCGGTGATGCCAAGGAACTTGAGTCGGCTGCCGCATCCGCACAGGCTATGGCTAAGGTTATCCAGGCCATTCCGCCAATGATGGATGCTATGACCCCAACACTATCGGTTATGACTAACAAAAGTTGGTGGAGCAAGAAGACACCGGCTGATAAGATTCGAGAAGCCATCCCATTGTTTGAACCGTTCTTCCTAGAACTGTCTAGGTTCCTGCGTGATGGTATCATTACCCCAATTCGTGCCTACCTGCCTAACGATCAAGAGGTCACGAGCGTTGCACAGTCCGTAGTAGCGATGGCTACTATATTGACCGAGATTCCAAAGATGTTCGCAGCTTTGGACCCGGTGCTAAGGACGGTAACACACAGAGACTTCTGGAGCCGAATGACGCCTGCTGAAAGAATGCAGAAGGCTATGCCGCCGTTCAAAGATTTCTTCTTCGGTCTAGCTCAGTTTTTGCGTGACGGAGTTATCACACCGATCCGTGCCTACCTGCCTAACGATCAGGAGGTCACAAATGTTGCACAGTCCGTAGTCGCCATGTCTACCATTTTGACTGAAATCCCAAAGATGATGGCGGCGTTGGACCCTGTTCTATCAGACATCTCCGATAGAGGCTCGTGGTGGTTCCCGCAAAGAAAGAAGTCCGAACGTATTCTAAAAGCTGCCAAGGAATATCAACCATTCTTCCTAAGCCTCTCACAGTTCATGCGTGATGGCATCGTTACTCCGATCCGTGCCTACCTGCCAAATGATCAAGAAGTCACCAGCGTAGCCGCCTCTGTAGTGGCTATGGCGAAGATTCTACAAGAAATCCCGAAGATGATGACAGCCTTGGAGGGCACCTTGTCTGTTGTCAGCGACAGAGGAACTCGTTGGTTCCCGAAGCCAGCCAAGTCCAAAAGACTGTTAGCCGCTGCCGATGAGTTTCAACCATTCTTCTTCAACCTAGCTCAGTTCTTGAGAGACGGGGTGATAACTCCGATCCGTGCTTACCTGCCCAACGACCAGGAAGTAACGAGCGTTGCTGAATCCGTAGTGGCAATGGCGAAGATTCTAGAAGCTCTACCAAAAGTCTTTGATAGTATCATGACCGGCCTCATCCCACTTATGCAGGCCGATAGATGGACTGGTCAGGTTCCGGCTCACAGAATCAGTGCGATGATGCCTGTGTTCAACAAGTGGTTCATGAACATCTCAATGTTGTTGAGAGACGGCGTTATCACTCCGATTAGGGCCTTCTTCCCGAACCCGCAGGAAATACAGACGGTTGCCCAGCAAATTGCTGAAATGGCTACGATCATTGAGAACCTCAGCAAGTTCCTCAACTACGTCAGCACTAAGTTGATGATTATGTTAACCGGTTGGTGGTGGGGCGAGTCCTCCATTGTCCAAACGGCAAGCAGAGTATCTGAGTTCTCCGCATACTTCACTGGTATAGCGAAAGGTCTGGGCGAGGGTATTATTATCCCGATTCGCACAACCTTCCCGCAACCAGGCGAGTTAATGACCATCATCCAGCAGCTTGATGGTATGCTGCAAGTTCTAGACATTCTACCAGTCTTCCTAAATCTGCTGTCTGAAAGAATGAAACAGATCAACGAAGGTTGGTGGTGGGGCCTACAGTTCCAGGTTGGCTCGTTCTCAACTTTCTTCTCCGACATAGCAACTGCTCTTGGAATGGGCATCATAGAGCCGATCAGACAATTCCCACCGGCTGAGGAGATCAACACCATTGTTGAGACGTTAGACGCCGTAAGCAATGTGTTGATGGCTTTGCCGGGGTTCCTTGCTAATTTGGCAACCACCATGCAACAAATCAACCAGGGTTGGTGGTGGGGTATGAGATGGGACACGGCGGTTGTAACTTATTGGTTCGGTGGTCTAGTCACCACGATCAATACCGGCATCATCCAGCCGATTATACCGCTACCATCCGCAGAAGACATTACGGCTCAGGTAAGCAAGCTAGAAGCCCTACAGAATGTACTGACACTTCTGCCAACTGTTTTGGACACACTCGCCAAGGCAATGGAGAGAATGAATCGTGGCTGGTGGTGGGATCAGCGTTGGGAAGTCCGTCGGTTCGGTTATTGGTTTAGAGGAATGGCAGAAGCCATTGGTGGTGGAATTCTAACACCGATCAGAGATGGTCTGCCTAAGACCGAGGAAGTACAAGCCGCAGCCGACAAGATGCAAGTCCTTGCCGATGTCATGGATAACTTGGTCCATGTCTTCGAGACACTCGCCGAGGTAATGGAGAGATTCAAGAGTGGCGAGTTTGAAGGTATCAAGGGCATGGCAGACGCCATCAATCCAATGCTCGAAGAGGTTAAGGCTCTTAACCTTGGTGCATTCGATTTGAACCTGCCAAAAGAGGCTATGGCTATTGGCACGGAACTAAAGGTTGCCAAGACTGCCTTTGATGCATCCCTCGAAGAAGGCGATCAAGTAACAGCGGCAGCCGCAGAGGGTCTCAAGAAGATCGGAGTAACTGCATCTGGTGTAGGCGGTGAAACCGCCATCAAGGAGGCCACGGTAGCGGGTGCAGCGGAAGCAGCAGACATGAGTGCTGTTGAGGAGGCCGAGAAAATGGCCCTCGAACTCATGGAAGTTGAAAAGCTCAAGGTCGAAGAAATCGTAGCCGAAAAGCTTAAGATTGAGAATGTAGAAGCAACTGCACCTGCTACTGCGGCGGTTCAAACTATACCGGTTGCTGGATCGGGCGTAGTTCCTGGCAGCGTCTATATGCAAACGCCTAGTATTCAGGGTGTAATCCCTCCAGGCCCAATGGCGGCACAACGAGCGGTCCAGACTGCCCCGGCACCAACCGGTCCACTTTCTCAAGCTCTACAACAGAGGGACATGATACCGCAGGCTGTTACACCTGCCCCGCAGCAGGCGGTTCAGGCTCCACAGCAAGTAGTTCAGACCCCGGCTGGACCGATGACACAGGCTCTACAACAACGAGGCATGATGCCTACGGCTGTAGCAGCCCCGGCACAGGTTCAACAGAATGTTGTTGTGCCTGCCCCGGCACCCGCTGCCCAGGCCGCAACTGCTCCGACCGTTCCTGGTGTGTATGGTGCTACTACGTCCGCCGTAGAGTTTGCTCCAGCGACTTCGGTTAGACTGCCAGTTTTGGCCGCTCCGACAGCAGTTTCGAGGGCAGCAGCTAGCACTCAGACCAATCAGTACGAACAACTGATTGCCGGGCAACACGCTAGAAACGATCAGGCTGTAGTCAATCTACAAGCCGGGACTGTTCAGAGAACAGCGGCCATGTTGGGACAGCCAGTTCCACCAGCACAACAAATGGCGGGTACTACACCGGCACCTGCCCCGGTGAGAACTTGGAATGATGTAGCTGCAATGCAGGCCACTCAGGATCAGGGAATCCTATTGAGTCAAATTTCGGCCAACATGGTTCCATCAACCGCCACTCGTGGTTTCGCTCCGCAACAGGGCCAGCCTGTAAGCACCCAGACGAGTGCTTATGAACAGATGATCGCCAACCACAGGGCGGCTAAAAATCAAGCTGTAGCCAATCTACAAGCTGGAACCGCACAGAGAACGGCTGCTATGTTAGGCCAACCGCTTCCAGCGGCTACACCTGCCGCAGCAACTACTCCAGCGGTGCCAACGCCTCCAGCTATGCCAATGGCTTCTGCTGCTACTTTGGCTAACCTCCAATTCCAGAGACCGGGCACGGTCAACCCAGGTACCCAGCTTTACAACGCTGGCACACCAACGGCAGTACCGACGTCAACTGGAGGACAGCCGCCGCTATCTAACATGTTGAACCCTCTGGCACAAGCACAGAGAAACATGCAAGTTCAGCAGGATGTAAACAACAGGGCACGGTTCGATGCGGCCATGACATCTGCACGGCAACAAGCGGCTCTTGCGGCCAGCACTCAGACAAATGCATATGAGCAGATGATTGCTAACCAGCACACGGCTAACAATCAGGCTGTGACTAACCTACAAAATGCTACAGCACAAAAGACTGCTGGCATCTTGAATCAGCCTCTACCTGTGACTGCGGCTCAGGCTGTGCCTCCTGCCGCTGTTCAGCAGGCCGGAAACGTCACCGGCCAGTTGACGGCTTCTCTGCAAGGCCCGAATTCACCTACCCGGCAAATAGTTTCTCAAGCTGCCAGTACCGTTGCAACCTCGTTGGTCAATCAGGCCAGCAACATGCAAAGTATGGATAGTGTTGTTACAGCCCAGAGAGAAGTTGAGAGAACTGCCAGAGAAACCGAACAGCTAGGTGCCAAGGCTAATAGCAAGTTGGCCCAGACTGTTACCAACATCAGTAAGAATGCCAGGACTGGAGCATTCGACTCCAATCATGTTGTCACTGACAACATGAAAATCACGAAAACTAGGTCCGAGAGCTTTATTACCAGACTATGGGATACGCTGACTGGTATTTCTACACAAAGTAACCAGTTGGCAGAGCAGGCAAACCAGACAGGTCAAGCCGTACAACAAGCTCAGCAGGCCCAGCAGAACCTACAGCAACAGGTCCAGCAGGCCACGCAGCAACAGCAGGTTTTACAGCAACAGCAACAGCAACAGGCGTTGAATCAAACGCTACAACAGACCATTCAGCAGGGTGGGGATGCACAGTATGCACAATTGGCACAGCAAGGCGGTCAGGCCAACCAAACCCCAATGTCGGCTGGCGAGGAAGCGATCAGGCAGGCAGGTGCGAGTTATAACTATCGTCCGCAGGCAAATGTAGATGAAGCTACCAGACAAGCCCTGCTACAGAAGGGTTATACCGAAGATGGCATTCTAGCTCAATTAGGTCATGCTCAAGGTCCGCAGGCGACCGCTCCGTTGGCAAGTCAACTAAATCCTTTGGCTCAAGCTCAAAGGGACATACAAGTTCAGACCGATGTGAATAACAGGGCTGCCTTTGACACTGCTATAGCACAAGCACAAGCACAAGCTAACATGGCACGTCCTGCTGGGCCTGTCGCACCTACTGCTTATGAACAGATAATCGCCAACCACAGGGCGGCTAAAAATCAAGCTGTAGCCAACCAGAGGGCGGCTAACGATCAAGCTGTAGCCAATCTACAAGCTAGAACGGCTCAAAAAACAGCGGCCATGCTTGGACAGGCTCCGACTACCACCTTTCCAATTCCTGCTCATGCTGAAGGTGGTGAATTCCTAGTCAACAACCCAAGACTAATCATGGTCGGCGAGAAGGGTCCAGAGCGTGTAAATATAGTTCCGCAACAGATGGCGGCTGCCGCTACCGGTCAGCCTCTATCGTCTGGTGCGGCTGTAGCCAAGGAGAAGAGCGAGCGTGCTGCTCTAACTGCTCAAACTACATCCGCCATAGCTGATGCTACTAACATGACTGCCGACGTACAAGGCAGTGTGTGTGCTATACCCCCTGCAATCACCCAGGTAAGTCAATCGGTTTCGGCTATTCCGGCTATCATCCAAGACATAGCTACTCAGATCACCGAACAGATCGCCGCTATCCCTGTTCAGGCAGAAGCTCCTGAAGCCCAAGTACAGAATCAAGCCGGACAAGCTGCTGCGGCTGAAACGGCCCAGACAATGGGTGCCGAGCAACAAGCGGCAAATGCAGCTATGGCCGATCAGAGGGCAACACAACAAGCAACTGGCAGGACGAGAGTAAATATACCTCTCGCTCCAGTAGAGGTTACCCCAGAGGAACCGGCACTGTTCGGACCACGCAACGTGCCAGCAGCAGGTGCGGTTGTGACTGGTCAACCAGTCAACCCGCAACTTTCAGAGCCGGTACAGGCAAGGGCAACCTCGCTTGTAGATGAACATGAAAGGATGCAGGAACAGTATGCAAGCGAACAGGCTGGTGCCGATGTTAGCGGTGGTAACAAAGATTTGGCGGTCATAGCTAATCTAAATGAGCGACAACTTGAGATGTTGTCCACCATCCACGACGATCTGCAAGAGCTTGTTGCTCTATTCCAGCCAAGCGAGGCATCCGGCGATACTGGCAATATGATGGCTGGTTCTACTAGAACACAAACCCTATCGCCAAAGAACCCATCTGATTACGGCAATTGGCAGTTCGGTAGATACAACGGTAACGCCAACAAGAACGTATTGAACCCAGGCACATAAGGAGTGTGATTAGAAATGCCCAAGGCAACAATTCCTGGCGGTGGGTTAATCAATATCCCGCAATGTTACGTTTTCGTACCAGGATATGGCAACATAATCATAAATAATCTACCCGACATTAGTGATTCAAAGAGTGCGTTGTACAACGACGAAACTATTATCGGTAGGTCTTTTCCTATGAAGACTTACTCGCACTCTGAGAACCGGTCTATATCGGTTCAGTTTCACTTCTTCATCGTAGACCAATTCGACGCCGCCGAGAACCTACAGAAATTAAGGGCTTTGGCTAGTGCTTGCTATCCAAGAAACGGAGCAGCCGGTGTGCCTTATTTACCTCCTCCTATCTGTAGGATCAAATGCGGCAGGTTGCTTGCTGACGACGAGTTGTGTGTAATTCTGAAACAATACTCAGTTAAGTTTCCGACCGATGTACCGTGGGACGAAAACCTATTTACCCCGTACAAGTTCGATGTGGATACGACGTGGGAAGTAGTCTACACGAGTTTCGATCTACCTGGACAAAACAGAATCTTGAGAACTGGAGGATAGTATGGCGAACAAAATACTGCTGAGTGATATAAGAACCAGGGATTTGGTCACAGTAACCAGTCGGTATGCCGACTCTAGTGTGATTTACTATGGCGACCAACACAAAACCACCTTCAAAACCTACAAGAAGAAGGTGCTTAGGGACTCTGCTGCCGATAAGTACATGGAGATCACGGCTGGCTACGAGTATCGTCCAGACAAGGTATCACAACTGGCATATGGCACAGTTGATTTTTGGTGGTTGATTATGGAGGCCAACAATATCAAGGATATCTTTGATTTCAAGGTCGGTATCACCGTTAAAGTTCCCTCGACTATGTTTAGCTTTGGATAAAGGAGACCATGCCACTATTAGCTGGATGTGCTGCAAACTTTGAATGTGAACCCGTCAACTTTCCGGTTAATGGGCACGTAGTAGGTCCGTGGGTGGTAGTCAGATTTGCAAGCAACGATGGCATGATGATAACTGTAGGCAATCAGTCATTTCCTGGTAGCCCGCACACAGCTATTGTCAAGAGTTTCGAGTATGGTACATCGAATGGTCACAAAGCAACCATCGAAATAGTAGACGAGGAAGGTGGTGCCTTCAACAAGTTCGTGGACAAGATCAACAAATGTATCGAACGCACCACCGCCGACACCATTCTTCAATGCCAATGGGGATGGATCAAGGACTTTTGTAGAGGGGGTCCACAGGTCTATCCTTCTCCTATCGTTACATTGTTACCACTTAACATCGACGTAGCTTTCTCTTCCGGCATTGTAAAGTACACGATCACGGCTGTTGACGGTATGCAAACGGTATTCACTGCTAGAGAGGATGAAACTGTTGGTACAGATAGCAACCCGATGCCGTTGAAGCAGGCCATACAAAGTTTTATGAACGATAGAGAGCCTCGTTTCATCACCGAATTCTTCCGCAAGAACCCAGACGGTTCACTCAGCACATGGGAGTTCCAGCCCAACCCAAGTCAGGCTTGGAAGTGCGACAACCAGAACAAGCTCGCATGTGTCCAAAAGTGGATCGAACCTTTCAAAACGGATGGCAACAAAGGAATCATGCCGACTATAGACAACACGGCGAACGCAGGTTTGTTACTATTTGGGGCATCTGGATATACGCCAACCGTTATCTTTTGGGAAGACTTAATGCCGGGATGCAATGAAAGCAAAGCATGTGCCCACACGCTAGGCACTTTCATTGTGAACGGTGGTAGATTTAGCAACGTCATTAGTTTCAACCCAAACATCAACTGGCCTGCTGCCTTCGGCAAGATGTCTCGTGGCGGTAACTCCGGTGCTGCTGTAACAGGTAGAACCCAAGCTCAAGTACGTAGATGCAATGTACAAGGCGGGCCAACAAGTACAGCCGGTATCCAGCAAAGTATTGCAGTCACCGATCAGGCTAGAAACACCTTCGGTGAGGATGCCGCTGCTCAACAGGCACAAGGACAAAACGCACACGACAGGGCTAATTCTGTGAACACAGAGGGCCTTCAACCCATCAATGCAGAACTCAAGATACAAGGCAACCCATATCAGTCATTTGTTGATTTGAAGCTGATTGTAGGAACCACCTGTGCTATCGTGGTCATTAACCCTTTCCGTCTAGTAGGTGGAGGCACCGCAGGATTTTGCGAGTGGCTTGCCGAACCTCAATGCAATGAGGTATTGAGTAATAAATCATGGATGGTCAAAGGAGTGAGCCACTCTATTAAAGAGGGTTCCTACGTCACAACACTGAATCTATTCCTGGCAACTCCAGGCGTGGATATAGACGCTGGACTTCGTTTGGGCGGTCCTGGCTCTGGAAGTACATTCCAACTCAACAATACATGCTAAGGATAACAATATGGCTGATAGTATACTTGACCAAGTTGCAGAACTGAATGAGCGTCTCATGGTCATAGAAGAAAGGTTTGCCGAACTCGGCTATGACATGAGAAAGATGGTGGTATCTGAAACCAATAAGCGGTGGAAGATACAACCCCAGGCTGAGACCCAATTTGGCTTGTTCACGGCCCTATGCATCGACACTATAGACCCCTGGAAGCAAAACCGGGTCCGATTCTTCAGCCCGTTATTCCACACTAAGGATACGCCCATCAAGGCATTGCCTTGGTGTGATGCCATTTCTGTTCTTGGCGGTTTCGATGACAGCGGCTCGAATTGGGTTCCGCCTGCCGGTTCTACTTTGTGCATCCTGTTCGAGAACGGCTCTCGTGCAACCCCATTCTATGTTGGGACCACTTGGCATAGAAATAGAGGACCAGACGGGGATCACAATTGGGGTTACCCCATTCAAGAATACTACGAACTTCATGAAGGCAGAAGGAAGGGTTATCTGGTTGGTCCAAATGACGGCTCTCAGGTGTTACCGCAATGGAATACCGAAAACTACAACGGTTTTGACATCACTTCGATAGCCGATTTCGAGGATGACCCAGATGCCCAGGACAAGATCACCAACCCCCACATCTATGGTTTTAAGACCGTAGGTAAGCACCACTTCAAATTGGTAGATGGCGATCCGAAGTGCAAACACCGATGGGCCAGAGGAGAATGGCAATCGGCGACCGGCAATATCATCATCATGAAAGACGACCACCTGCGGCCTTGTGGTCAGTGGGCACACCCTCAGTGTGCTTGTGGTGGGGGCGATCTAAGCAAGTGCCCTGAGAAGGACGAAGAAGCTGATAAATGCGAACAAGGAGTTTGCGAGAAGCCGAAGTGTGCCAATCCCTACTTCAAGCACGAGAACGAGTGCAGGCTTTATAGAGGCCCGCAAACGCCACAGAACAACAAATGCGAACTCTGCCAAAGCGGTATTCAGTTCATGTCTGTTTCAGGCCACACTTTCTGGATGGACGATTCGGTAGAAGAGCCGAAGGGCGAACCAGATTGGATGAGGGCTATGAGGCCGTTCGATTTTGGCTGCACCGATTTATTCCTTGGAAAAACCGCTTGGGTTTCGGCAACCGGGCACCGTATAGAAATGAATGACAAGGAGGAAAGGACTCAACTTCGTGGCGAAGAAAACTACATCAGGATCATCAGTGCCAACGGCAACAAGATCGAACTAAATGACCACACAGTAGGCATCGAGGACTGCCCTGGTTGCCCGCCGAACGTCGCTGGCGAAAAGCGTGGCATCCACCTACAGAGTACCAGCAACCACACGATTGACATGGTTGACGAAGAGAACGAACAGTGTGCCCCTTGCCGTAGAGAAGGCGGTTTACCGATCAATAAGGCCAAGAAGGGTTACGTTCGCATCAGGACTGGTTACGGTCTAATGATAACTATGCAAGATGACTTCAACCAACAGAACACCGAGCAACAGCACATAATGATATTCTGTCCTCACTATGATAATGAAGAACGTGGACCGCACATTATGCGGTTCCAAGAAGTGCCAACCGGTCCAGGGTACGTATTTTTGAAGGTGGGTGGAGACTACATATGCATGACATACGACAACCACTTTACTATAGTTGGCGACCTGGAACAGAACCCGTCGAACAAAATAGTATATGTGACAGACAGTTACTTCGAGATCACGGAACAGATTTACGTCAACATGGCTAAGAATCATATGTTCATTGCCGACGAAATCATAGCCCTGATCGCTGGAACGGAGCTTGACCCTAGATGTAAAACACCCACTGGCGGCTGTTCCGCCTGCGTGTGGCCTGTGCTGTGTTTGTCGCCAAAAGGCATCACAATTAGCGATAGAGTATTCGTAAGTGCCTCGCCGGATTCGGCATGTGCAAGCATTATGCAGCTAATTCCGTTCCACAAGTGTCCGCCAATGCCAGCTTGCTAAGGATATAGATGAAGGAAAAATTCTTTGGATGTCCATATCCGATTGTTAGAGACCCAAGGGGTCTTCTGAGGACTCAGAACGGAGTCCAACAGATCAAATCCGATCTACTGGTGTTGTTGCTGACAAACCCAGGCGAACGGGTAATGCTTCCTGGGTTCGGTACTCCCCTCAGAAAACTCATGTTCGAGCAGAACGACGAGACGTTAATTGGACTGGCAAGGCAGATGATTATCGACTCTATCAGAACATGGGAACCGAGGGTAACGGTCCAACAACTAGAGGTCGGATTTGCCGATGACGATGATGATCTAAATCCGAATGAAGAGGGTGCCAAAGAACACATCCTGTTCATCAAGATACAGTTTGTGGACCCTGAAAACATAAAGGAAGTGCAGGTTCTAACACTTGAAGTACCATTGGCCGGTAACATCAACCTATCAATCGATCAATCTGCACCGGTCGGAGGTTAATAATGCCAGAAAATTGTCCTATTGAGATAACACCATATGCAAAGGCGGAACTACCGCCTGCACAGAAAGTATTCAACCTTAACTACACGAATCAGGATTTCTGGTCGTTGAAGAGTAGACTGGTTGATTTTACCAAGGAACGGTTCGGCCCAACTGGTACTATCATACCAAACACATTCAACGATCTCGTGGAGTCTTCGATTGCTGTGATGCTCATAGAGAATTGGGCATTTCTGGCCGATACTCTATCGTTCAAAATGGACCAGATTGTAAACGAGTTGTTCATCGATACTGTCACCGAGGTAGAGAATGCCTTTAGACTAGCAAGACTAGTTGGCTTCAGCCCGCAACCGCCGATTGCTGGCAGATCAATGTGGACCGCTATCATTACCAATCCTCAAAACACGGATTTGGTGATAGAGACGCCAGTTGTAATTGACATAGTTTCCGAACAAACGGCCACGGCCATAGAACTGTTCCCAGCGGATTCAGAAAACCAACCGAGATTCGGCGAAGACATCATCCTTCCTGCTGGGGCCTCCATCAATCAAAGTATCATCGGCCTGGAGGGTCGCACCTTCCTTGATACTTTCACAGGATCGGGAGCGGTCAGTCAGACAATTCAGCTATCGAAAATGCCGGTTATTTGGGACTCGGTGAAAGTACAAGTAGATGGCATCATGTGGGACAAGGTTGATTACTTCACCGACAGCCAGCCGAGAAGGGAGTTTCGCATAGAGTTTGATTCAGAATGGCGGGCTTTCGTGATCTTTGGTAACAATCGGGCCGGTCTAATCCCGGCACCAGGGTCCAGAATCCAAGTGCAATATAGAGTCGGCGGTGGTACTCTTGGCAATATCGTTACCGGCTTTATCGAAACGCAAAGACAGGTAGAAGTCCCTGGAAAGAAGTTCTCCATCCCTGTGACTTTTAGGAACTATACCAGAGGCGAATTCGGCTACGACGGCGATAACATCGAAGATATCAGAAGGAAACTACCACTTTGGTTGAGAACCCAAAACAGGGCTGTGTCAGGAGGAGATTACAAGACCTTGGCGGACCAATTTGCTACGCCGTACAGCGGGCAAATCGGCAAGTCAACGGCTGTGTTGAGAAATCATGGCTGTGCAGGCAACATAGTAGACATCTATATTTTAGCAAGAGAAGGTGCTGACAAATTGGCAAGAGCATCCAACGAACTCAAAATAAAGCTCAACGAAGAGTTGGACAAAAAAAAGATGCTAACAGATTTCATCTGTATCAGAGACGGCGTGGTGTTAGAAGTAGATGTTATGGTAGATTTGACCCTGGACAAGTTCTACAGGAAATTTGAACTTGAATATCGAGAGAACATCTTGAGGAGAATCAATAGATTTTTCTCGCTGAACAATTGGGAATACAATCAGGACTTGAAAAACACCAACTTGATAAAAGAGATATCCGACATCAAGGAAATCAACTCGGTCGAGACAACTTTTGTTACCAGTAACCCAGATAATTCAGGGGATGTGGTAACAACTAGATTCTACGAAATCATCAGGCCGGGCGATGTCACAATATCCTTCCTGTACGTGTAAAGGAAAACGATGGGAATTAAGAGACTAGACGAGTCGCCAACTATAGCCGATAAGGTTGTCATAGATGTGCTGACTCCAGACGAGGATGGATGCTTTCTTGCCAACCCCTATAAGGTTGACAAGGTGCAGATATTCTACGTAGCAAGAAGTTTCTTTACCAACAACCAATTCTCTTACATCGAACGAATAGAAGATAGCGAACTGGTCGAGAAACTAGAGAAGGCAAAAAAAGAATACTGCGACGATCCAACAGCGGAAAATTTGGCCGAGGTTGAGTTGATCCAAAAAGAAATCGATGCCTCTGTAAAGACAACGGATTTCAACTATAGCGATGCTAGAGCAGTGGCAACCTTTGGAGCCGATGATTTCCCAGCTTGGCTTTCCACAGACATACCGAATGCCCTGATAACAAACATACCAGAAGATGCTGATGGAAATCCTCAATACGGAGTCTTCGAGCTTGAGTGGAATCCGGTCGGGATGCGAGAGGGAGACTATTTCGTTTGCTGGACATGGACGCCGCTAGTAGGAGGACAGAAACTCTCGGCCCACCGACGCTTCATGCTCTTCGGTAGCACGCAGCTAACAACCAGTATCCCCACCCATTACACGAATCCAAAAAAGTATCCAACACTACAAGAAAGATACCTGCCGGAAATGTTCAAGAACTACATTTCCGACAACGATTTAACACCAGAGGTACTACAGGAACTCAATTTGTCCGTAGCCAAAGGCTTCACGTTTGTGGAGGACATGGCAAATCAAATGCAGGATTTGCTAGATGCCAACTCCACACACGAGTCATTGATACCATTTCTAAGCAACCTCTTCGGCCTAAAATTGCGATCTAGCGACCCTACTTTGTGGAGGAGGCAAATAAAGAGGGCCGTGCCTCTCTTCAAAAAAAAGGGCACACTAGATGGTTTGAAGGAGGCTATGGCTCAAGCCGGTATGGTCTTGACCAAATTTGTTCGCTTGTGGCAATTGGTGTCTCCTTATACTTACCAGGAACACTTCACAGTCGAAGACAGTGGTGAATTTATTCTGTCCAAGACACCAATACTTCCAATCGATGTCAACAACTTCGAGCTTTACTACAGGGGCATAGATGATGAAAACTGGCAACAACTAACCAGTGATTATGTCAGCATTGCTATGGTGAGCGGTGTGCCAACTATGACGTGGGTTGGAGACCAACTCTCAATTGACCCCATAGAGCTTGAAGAAGGCGATGGCATCAGGGTGGTGTACGAAATAATCAATGTACCAAGTGCCCCTGAGCAACAAAAAGAAGATTATATCAGGGCGTTGCCGCTGATGGATCAACGGGACGAGCGAGAGATAGCCTATCCATTGAAGAATTGGAATGTAAGGGTAATCGAGGAAGACGACCCGATGTTCGATACCCTTGTACCAGATCGACACCCTCACTACGACCCTATTATCTACGGCAAGATAAGGACCGAGTTCCCGTACTCCGAGAATGTTTACAACATGGAAGAGTACAACGGCAGTAAACGAGACTCTTATAATCCCTGCGACATCGACCGAGATTTCTTGGACGCATGTAGTGCCTGCCTTAGTAGCAAGTACAACGTCGTCATTGAAATCAGCGAACTATCCAACGATAGGCTGTTGGAGGCTATGGAAATACTTGAAGAATTCACTCCATTCCATGCCGTATTACACACAATCACGTTCCAAGGCGGTTTCCACGATTTCATCCAGTCGCCGGTCGAACAGATAGAGGCGTACATTAAGTATCACCAGGAAGACCTTACCATTTCTGGCAATGCACAAATGATATTCAATAGAGACATGGCGTTCCATGATGACCCATCGCTAATTAAGAGAAATGCCCTGGCTAACAGCACAACTGCGGTGTCCTCAGCAAGTGGCACGGCCAAAAACGATTCTATAGTCCTGTTTTCGCCCGATGTAAAACTGAGCCACATAGCCATCGACAAGAGCAATCCTAGTCTTACTTTCCTTGAAATACTAGGGGCACATCCTCACGCTGGCGAGTATTCTATAAAGAACGTGAAACTGCATCACGCCGACATAATCGGCTCTGTTTCCGAGCCAATCAACCAAACATCCTTTAACTTCAGGCTCTCTAATGAAAAGTTAAAGAAGGTGTCGGCTAGTGTCACTAGAGACAACATAGCCAAACTCTCAGATGAGGAGGTCAATTTTGGTTTGCTTGGCACCAAATCACAATGGGATATCGACAACGGCGGCTACTCAGGTGGTCCTTGGAAGATAGATTTCATTTCTCCGATTACAGGCACTTATGATATTCTGGATGTCCTGCCGGACGGTAGCGTTTCGCTATACGATCCGTCGAACACTTTGCCCACCAGCAACATGAGCGACCTTGAGTATGAATTGCTCGATAACGCCGCCACTCCTTCGGTTCAGGCGAGTAGCACCACTGGCAAGCTAACCATACACAAGCGTGGCCGAGTAGAGATTGCCAACCCAATACTAGTCAGAGGGGCATCATCGACGGTGGGCGACATACGCAATCTAATGGAGCCTGGGTATTACGCTCTCATTGGGACGCCTATTGACCAACAATATAAGGTAAGCGGATTTGTAGAAAGTGAGACCGATCAATTTTACATCGACGCCTACGATGGCCCTACTAGTGGCGGTATCACCGTGACGGTCTATCAGCGGGTTGTAGACAATCAGATAGGCTATTTGCACTACAAGGGCCTTACCTTGTTAACTGTTGCTAACCATGAAACCGGCCTGCCTATAGTCAATGGACAGAATCCTCCAGCGACACCGCTAGAGAATGACAGGTTCAAAGAAAACTACCTTGTGGTGATAGACACCGACTATTTCGCCATCGAGGACATAGATGGCACTACGATCACCTTATCTGGTCCACAAAAGTATTGGACGGTTGCTGGAACGGCTGTAACCTACAGCATCCTACACTTTGAAAAATTAGGAGCAACCATACCTGAGCGAGAATCTCCATATACGCCAGGACACACTTTTGAATTCATAGATAGAAGAGGCAACGATGTGATTGAGGTCGTTACCGAAACTGGCATGTCAATGATGGCAATGGCATCTACCCTTAACGCCGCAAACAACGACCAGTTTGTAGACAACATAGGGCAGAAGGAATCCATCACATTCTCGATTAACTGGAAGGAAGAGAAATGAACAACGACAATATCAAAGAATGCTTGAAGCCGAGAGGCGATGTAGAGATAATCGTGAGGTACAAGGATGGTAGGGAGGAACGGTTCGAGTTCCACAACACGGTTCTAAAAACGGGATGTGAGGCCCTCGCAGCCAGTCTAGCCAACGAAATAGGCGATACTTACGATTTCTTCATCTGTAGAATGTTGTTTGGCAACAATGGCACTACTGGCGGCGTTCCCAAGTACGTGAACGCAGATAGAAGCGGCCTATTCGGTCCCACCATTCTAACAAAACCGGTGGTGTCCAATATAGACGCTCAGATACCATCACAGGTTGTGTTTACCTCCGTCATTGACTTCGATGAGGTAAATGGGTTTGTCCTTAACGAAATAGCTTTGCAGATGTCCAATAACGATTTGTACAGCATGGCTACCTTCGCTGATCTCAACAAAACATCTCTCATGCAGATCACTTGGAATTGGAGGCTGAGTTTTGTCTAACGGATTGATTGGTTAAAACAACAAAGGATTTAGAGAGATGGGACCACTAGAAGGAATCATGTGCCATCGTAAGTTTAGATGGTATTTCGATGCACACGACAAGTACGGTAAAGAAATCTGCCCGGCGATGCATGTCAAGTTCGAGGAGAGACCGTCAAAAGAAAGGAACATCATTTTATTCAAGATGTACTTTCTGAAGGACAACGAAGCCCAAACTTGCAAAGATAACTTCGCCTATGTCTGCGATGGTTATGCTACTGCTAGTCTCTACGATGGAACCGGCAATCTGCTTGAAACCTGGGACTTTGATCTAATTACAACAATCCATTCAAGAATTATGGTAGACGGCGATGCATATCTGATTGAAGTCGGTATGCAATACATCGATGTCTATCACACCATTAGGAAGATATGAAAAGAGACAACATCAACTGGATGAGAAGTAGGCTACTCCATGTAGCTAACCGAGCCAAGGAGCGGCTGAATATAAAGCTCGATGTACATAGTTACTTCAGGCTTTGCGACATGATTAAGAATAGCAGGAGGAAATCCAAGCACGCTAAGCTGGTGAGAGAAGAGTCCTCGTGCAGACAAATATGGAAGGTTTACTTTAATAGTCTGTGGTTTTTGTCGTCTATGACAGAGACAACAACCTTCTGATAACCTACAAGTGCGGCTGCGGTCTTGAGATGGATCGGGACTTGAATGCTGCGTGTAATTTGAGAAATACCGTCAGTTCGACGGCAGGTGGTCGTCGTAGAAATGAGAATCAAACGCAAAATCTATCACTGTTAGATTTTGGTAGGTTTTGAGGAACGGTAAGAAGAATGAAGGCAAAGGTAGAGATCAAAGAGTACCAGACCGAGGAAGGTACGGTCTGCAAAGCGATATGGGTAGACGATACACCGTTTGACTGGTACATCGACCCGTCCTACATCATAGGGGCTGCCGTTCGCAGCAACCAAAGCGAGTTTGTGAAGAAGGGCGTGGAAGGCAGTCTGCAAAATCACTTCACCAAATCTTTTTCCGAGTTCATGGGAAGGGAGATTTCCCTGGGCGAAATAGTTTTGGCACTGAGGGATGGGCAGATAGAAAAACAGCCCTTCAGAAACCCTGTTGTCTCTGAAGATGACGGCAGGTTCTACACAAAAGACACTGGCGGTTTATTTGCAACCGCCGATCTCAAGGAGGGCGACTTCTTTGAGGTCGTGGGCACGCTCATCGGACGGGGCACCGCAGCCGATAAATGCACCAAGTCGGTTCGTCGTTTCACAACCAAGCCAGACAACACGTTTAAGTACCTCCTGATTCCGGCAGGCTGGGGAAACGTGATACGGGTAACTAAAAAAGGCCAAACACCCAACGCTCAAATTGTTTACGACGAAGAATCTAGTTCTTGTGCTGTTGCCATCATTCTACTACGAGACATCAAAAAAGATGAGGAAGTGCTTGTATCATGATGCTGGTAGAAGAAACCGATACTAGGTTTTACATCAAGGAATCTACTATCCCGAACGCTGGTTCTGGCCTGTTCGCCAAGGAACCTCTCAAAAAAGACGACTTTCTAGAAGTTATCGGCATCCAGGTTCCGAAGAACGGCGAGTCGGATAAGTGTACGCACTACGCAGGCAACTATAAGTTTGCCGCCCAGCAGAAACCCGGTTTCGATAGGTTGGTCATTCCCCTCGGATATGCAGGCATGATTAACCACACTGATGACAAGTCCAAGCAAAACGTCGAGATGACCAACATCAACCATTCTGTAAGAAACTCGGCTGGTTCCTCGCTTGTCTATCAATTCATGCGTGACATAGAAAAGGACGAAGAACTTCTGGGAAGTTACGGTGCGGAGTGGGCACACATACTTGATTGGGCTGCCAAAAACTCCAAAACGGACGATCAGAAGGCGCAACTGGTGAAAACTGATTGGGAAACCTTGCTATCCTATGACCTATATAACCTGAACGATCTCGTCAGAAGGATAAACAAGGAGTGATATGCCGCAAATAGAGCTAATACCAGAAGTTTTCTACCAGGGCCTTCAGCCTTACCATGTAGAATACGACAACCTGCCGCTAAAGAACATCATCGATAGAACCGAGTTAATCAATGCGGCGGTTGACATAGCGTTGCAGATTCTAAAGGAATCTGTAGGAACACAAGGAACACTGGCTAACAGACTTGCACAATCTATCGAGGATGATGGCGATCTGAAGGCCACAGCTATAGACGAAGCCGCTCACAACATCGGTGCCCATACAGATGGCTTATACCTGGGAGTGGATTATGTGAGAATGCTTCAAAGCGAACGAGACAAGCTCTCGCTGATCTCGGACGAAGCCACGGCTTTGAGACTGACTGTAGATGCAGACCTTCCTTCCACGACCACGGTGAATTTTATTGATGAACAGGTTGAATTAGAACCTTCAGATACTATAAAATGGCAGTTCGTCAGTCCCAATAAGGTGAGAGCGATAACAACATTCCCATCGACTGCCGCACACCAACATTTTTACGATGGCGATCCGGTTCTCGAAACTGACAGCACCTACAAGGTGAACAGTATTGCCACACCCTACGTCGAAGGCACTCTTCGTGTCTACGTAAACGGCATACGCCTAAGCCAGACCGATTCGGTTTATGTTCCTCCACACACAGGACCGGATGGCACTTGGATTCTGACGACCTATACCGAAGATGCTGCAAACGGCAGATTCACGGTTAATAGAACGCTCAACGCAGCCGACATTATCAAGGTGGATTACGACAGGCTGTACTGATAGGAAGTACAAAATGCCAAATCTAGAACCCGACTTCGGGTTTGTGATTGTATCTCCAGATCACAACTTCGGGCTAATTCGCTCTACGGCTGCTGGTCTGAGAAATCATTACCCAACCAAACATGTTACGTGTGCGGTTCCTGACAAGACTGCCAAGATTGATATAGATGAAATCAAGACGGTCTGCCCAAATGTAGTCAAGGGCAAAGCTACCGTAACCTCTCTTATTAACGTAGGCATCAAGAAAGGGTTCAAGGGGTGGAACATACTGCTCATGGAGGGAAGTCTGATACGGAAGGACATCCACAAGAAATTGATGTACTTCGTGAAAGGCGAAAAGGACATCCTTTTCCCAATCGTGACCGACTACGATTACCAGGGAAAACCAATTAGAATCTATGGCAATATTGTAGATAGTACGCTGAATGGGTTTACGATCCATCAGAAAACCTTCAAAGAGATTGGAGACTTCAGCGACAACCCAATGGAAATCTCAAGACTGTTTTGGGCACTAAACGCAGTAGATAAGGGGTGTAACTTCAAAGGAATACTAGGTGCTAAGATATGATGTGGCCCATAGACACTGCGACGGTTAAATGGTACTTCCGAGGCGAAACGCTACGTGGCAAAGAGATAATCAAGAACACACTGCTAACCCCAGAGATTATATTCGTGGAAGAGGACGGCTCCAAACACCTGAAACTGCTCTTTATCAGACCATCTGAAGACTTTACGAAGTCAATGGACCTATGTGAAGTCTGCTATCTTCAAGTATACGACAGCAAGAAGAAACTATTAGAGGAATGGGAGTTTGTTGGGCTGAAGCTAGAGGCGGTCCAACACCCCGTCTATCTTCTACAGTTCGAGGACATGACCCTAGTGGGCGGCTCCTCACTGGAGAAGGCATTCAGAATGAAGGTGAACAACTTCTGGCTGGATTACACCAAGCCATAAACGTAGTCCCATCGGTCGTATACACCCCGATATTTACCCGCATTCACATCCCACAGGTACGAAAACAGTTGTTCCCATGAGTCGAACATGGACTCATGAGGGATGAAACCGTAGTACCACAGCGGGATGTATTCTTTCCCCTGCTCGCAAACCAGCAAAGTCGGCTTCTTAGCGTTACTGCTATTGATGATCTCGTGGTGCGTTCCGGTCGTCGGTACAGGATATGGTAGATTTGCGATGATAAAGTCGCTTCTATCAACCATACATAAGTCTTTACGGACGAAAGCCCTGGCGATCCTCGCCATCGTCTCGTAGTCCTTGCTCTCCCTGGCCTTGTATAGATCGGCAGCCCATTGCTGCTTGGGGTCGGCGAACGGGTCGAACAAATCTACCCCGAACTCTTCTACTAGCACTTTTCTAGGTAGATCACGCCAGTTATGACCGGCCCCATGCTCAATAGGGCCAGATAGATAGCACCGCTTGCCTCGTAGAACAGACATTTCAACCTCCTCTAACTCTACTAGGATGCCGCATTATCTTTGAAAGGGAATAAAATGTCAATCTCTGAAATAGTACCTGTTACCCCTGTAGTAGCCCTTCAGAAAATAGATGAAGTCCTCAAGCTAGACCCTGTGGATAGACACAGCTTCTTTCAACTCAAATACTTCGTCATTAACAAGGAGCCTACCCACCAATCCAAACTCTGGAGATGTGTTCGAGAAATATCCTCTAGGAAAGATGCTATAGAAGCCATTTTGTTGGAATTAGACGAACAAAAGGACCAACTAGAACTGGCAGGAATTGAAGAAGCACGACTCCACGGCAAGCCTAGTGCTTTTGGAATAGAGCCGCCCGACGACGAACTATATCAGCGAGAAAAAGAAATCAAGTTACGTCAAGTCAATCGCAAGAAAGACTCGATACAGAAGAACATACATAATCTAGAAGTGCGGCTCAAGTATGCACAAGAGGAAGCATTGTTCTTCGTTGAGGCATTCAAATCCTTGGAGAAAAAGGAGGAAATCAAGCCCTTCGATGACCTGGAATCGCAGAAGGAATACTGGAACGAGAAGTTCAAACATAAGTTCAGGTTGAGCAGTATCTTGGGATTCCGCCCCGATCTTGATTTGGTCGAAACCATTTTGACTCTCAACGATGATGCCCCTGTGAAGAGAGAAATCGTCGGAATGATAGCCGAAATTCAAAACAGGGCATTAACAGCAGCGAGGGAAAGGCCCCAACAACAGAAAGCTCTTACCCCGCTGCCGGAAGAGCCGCTGACCCTTAGTACGGTAGATAAGGAAAGAAATGCCAACTAGAGTTTCAAGTCTAGACAGTGGGTATGTCGCTGGGGATTTGTCGATCTACCCGCAAACCCTTGATGACAAAGAGACGTTGTACGAAGCCCGCAACAATGCCGAAACCACGCTCAAGCAGAGCATGACCTACAACGCCAAGAATATAGTTGTTGAAGATGCTTCTGGGTTTCCTCCCAACGGCCTTCTCCGTATTGGCCCCAAGAGCGGCGTCCCTGGAATGGCCGAGCTTGTGTACTACGGCAAGAAGGCTGGGAACGTATTCGGTGAATTGATTCGGGGCTTCGCTGGTTCTAGACAAAACTCGTGGCCTGCGGGGGGCTATGTAGCCAATTCTGTAATGGCAGAACACCATAATGCCTTGAAAGATGCATTGCTCAATATAGAACACAACATAGGGCTGAAGGATTTCCCAGACCCGCTATCCCTGAATGGCATGTTGAAAAATTTGGAAAGTAGATTCCTCGCACCAAAGCCTATTTTTCGTGGGTTCCCCTTGAAAGGACCGCCCGGCCTGAAGGTGAGATTCCAAAACTTCTCAGGAGGGGATGTCATTCGTTTTCTATGGGATTTTGGAGACGGCACAACCTCAATCGAGAGGAACCCAACTCATGCATACCCTCAAAAGGGTTTCTATACGATCAAGTTGAACATCATCACCAGCACTGGTGCCCAAGGGATAGCGGTGAAAAGCAACTATGTGAAGATTTCAGAAGATGAAAACATACCTTTCTTCTATGTGGAGAAAATTAGTGGCGACGAAGATTCGCAAGGGAGGGGCTATTCGGTAGAGTCGGCTATGGCCGAAGGCAAGCAGCCAGCGGTATACAGGTTCGTAGACCAAACCGATGGAGACATCTTCCAAAGGTATTGGGTGTTCGATGACGGCACCAACTTGAGTGTGACCGACCCAAACATACACACCACTACCTACTCTTACCCAAGCCCTAATGTCAATGGGTACGAGCCATCGTTGCTGATCGTATTTGCGAACCAGCAGCTAAAGCGTGTGTTCTTAAACACCCCGCCAATCAAGGTCGTCTAGGAGAAATATGACTATACCCAAACCAAGTGAATTTCCAACCAAGTTTGATTCAGACGACAATCTATTTCTCGTCCACGATTCGCTCCGGCTGGTACTGGCAGAAGACTACAACCCAGGAGATGCCAAGATAACGGTGGATGGCGATGCAGATGTTTTTCTGAAGTACCCGCCTACTGGAATCATCACTCTCACCGAACAGTGTAGCCACATCGATCAGAGAGCGATCACGTTTTATTACGGAGCCAAAGGAGCGGTCAACACCTTTGAGAAACTAGAACTCTTGGTGGGCTTCCCAGATGTAGTAAAGCCAAAACGGGCTACAAATGTAACCCAGAACGTGATGGCCCAACACCATAACTATTTGAAGGATGCCGTCATAGCGATCCAGAAGTTTCTTGGCGTAAAAGGCACAGTAGACACAAAACCGCTTGGTGAAACCATCGAGGGCAGAATCAACTTCCTCCGCAAGCTGGTACTCACGCCAAAAGCGTGGTTCTCGGTCAACAAAAGAGTTGGCCTAATCCCATTAGAAGTTGAATTCACAGAGCAAGCATTCAGAACCGGCAATGGCTCTGATGTCACGTTCATCTGGGACTTCGAGGATCACACATGCTCTGCCATATCGATCATATCTACCGTCTCTGGGATTTCGATTATTTCGGGAGCATCGTGCATCTGCACGCTCTCAACCATATCAGTTACTAACGTAGTCCCAATCAGCGAAACCAATGTAAGCGTCATCGACATAGACGGAGGCACGTTAAAGAAGACTTATACCGTCCCAGGGAAGTACAGTGTAAAACTCACGGTGAGAAATCAATATGGTGAGGACTCCGTGCTATTTGAAGATTTGATTAACGCAAGGATTCCAGCACCAGATGAGGCGGTAATCAACTTCATTTCTAGGTCGGGGCAGATAATTACTCCTGGCTCACCATCCGGTGGTCCCTACACAACGCCGCCTAGAATCAGGTCGGCAGCCAATGCATTCATCGACATGCGGGTGGGTGCCGAAGACCCAGAAGACAATTCCAGTTTCAATCCGGCTACAGGCAGATCGTATGGTGGTGAGTTACTGGAAGATTTCAGTTCGGTAGACCCCATTATCGAATATACTTGGAATCTCGCCGATGATCTAGAACACCAAAACCTGCCTACGGCGAGGGCCGGATACAGCATTGGTGGTATCTACGATCTGGTGTTGAGAGTGGATACGCAATTGGGTGCATACAGAATTACAACCTATGAAGACGCAATAGATGTCATTGAACGCAACAACATGTGGTTGTGGCTCTATGGGTCTGATGCCTTGACCGTGACCTCTTACGAGTTTGGCCTGCTAAGTGAGACTTTCAAGAAGTCGGTAGCGGGATTGCCGGTGGTCAAAAGTAATGCATTCCTAACAGGAACACATAACGAGACAGCGGCAAAGAGGGAATTTGAGAGAAATACCGGCTTCACTCCCAGAGGCACTACACCTTCTGGCAGTGGCGGGTCAGCGTATTTGTTTTGGGCCAGTGGCGGCTCGCTTGCATCACAAACGATCAAGACGAGTGAGTACAACGGTTTTACAGACCTGTACTCCGATCCGGGCGACTTCCCTGTTACTATTACTCGCCCCTGGAATTGGGTATTCCTTAGTTCGGGCGAAAAGGCTTATTTTGTACTAGGTTCTGATGATACTCCGACGCCGTTCACAAACGAATCCCTACAGAAAATCGGCAGACTAGATTTAGCATCTAATGTGTTCTCGACCGATCTCATTTCGCTAGCCTTCTACAAAAACGGTGCAAACGAGTTACAGAATCACCCGGTAGGGACGCTGGGATACGATGGGTCTGGCGAGCCATTGGCTGGCAGGTTTGCAGTCTATCGGTCGGCCTGGAAGGATAATGTAGGGTACTTCTTGAGAAACGACAATGTAGGCAGCTTCTTTAAGATCAAAAACTTCTACAGAACAGAGGGAACAACAGGTGATCCATTCTTAGCTTTGAAGAAGCTCCCAGATATGAGCGGTCCTGTAAGGGTGGAAGGACAGTTGATCCCGCTATCCAATGGCGTCTACTTCTTCGGTAATTCTGGAAGCATATCTGCCTACAACGACTCCGCTGGTGTCTGGGAAACTGGTGGTCCTAGTTCAAATTCGGTCTCGTTCCGTTCGGTACAGGACGTGACCACAAGTGGTTTTGATAACCCTGCTAACACGCTCCTGGGTACTTCAGACAGCGACAAGGTTGTATACCTGAGCTTTGACTATAGCCCCAATGCTTTCGTGAAGTTCAACGCACAAGAATTAACTTTCACCAACATGGGCGGCAGACCTAGTGGAACTCAGTGGATAATGGGAGTCTTCTGAAATAGGTCACAGGGAGGGTAAATAGAAAGTAACAGGTTAAGAGGAAAAGAATGCCAATAGGTTATCCGCCGCTACCAGTATTTCCTTTAGCGTTGGACTCCGACAGAACCCTATTTCTCGTTCACAACACAGCGGAGGCAGAACTAGCTGCCGACAATCAGCCGTGGGCCGAAGAAATTCAGGTTGTACCGGTGAACGCTGATGCTTCGGAGCAATGGGCGGACAACGGGTTTGCCAACCTAAACGGCGAACTATTCTACTATGATGCTGTAGAAAAAAATGGCTTTGGCAAGGTCTTTAAGCTCAAACGGTGTGCTAGAAACCTGGGGGGCAAAAAGACACAATTCAACGCTGCTGGAAGGGGTAGTATCGTTAGAGGCTATGTTATAGCCGAACACCATAATCAAATCGTTCAGGCGGTTTTGAACATCGAGGAGTTCGTTGGCAAGAACTTGTCAGAAGACCCGGAAACCATCGATTTCAAGATCAGGAACCTAGCTGACGAGCCGGATTGCATCGATGATCATGAGTGCCCAGATGTAACCTTTAACTTCCAGATAGTGGAAGAAGGAAGCGATAATTGCACAGGCACGCTGGCAAGGTACGATGTCGATGTACAGGGTAACTTCACTAGTTTTAGAATAGACTTCGGCGACGGCAACTTTACAACTTCGGAACAATCTGGAGAACACAGATACCCGCCTAATGCCACAATCGATCCCGTAGTAACCGTCTCGAACAACAAATGCGAGGTAGTTCAGACGCCTATCGAGCGAACCAACCCAGAGGAGCCGCCGAAAGCCGACAAGCCTGAGTTGTTCACGGTCCCGATTCCAGAGATTGTAATACCGCCGTTTGTGACACCGGACATTACAACCCCTGAAACGACGTTAACCACGCCGCCAATTGTGTTGCCCTGCATAAGTGGCACCACTGGTCAAACCGACATTACGATCCCGTCAATAATTCAGATCGACCCACCGATCCCCACAGTCATCAGTATAAGCATAGTTTTGCCTACGCTTACTCCAATCAGTTTGGTTGTGCCAGAGATTACGCCAATCTCGGTAACGGGGCCTCAATTCAGCCCTATCACCATTGCTGGGCCAAGCTACAGTCCGTTTAGCATCAGTGGGCCAAGCTACAGTCCGTTCAGCATCAGTGGGCCAAGTTATAGTCCGTTCTCGATCACAGGACCGAGTTATTCTCCGTTCTCGATCACAGGACCGAGCTATTCTCCGTTCTCAATTACAGGGCCTACTTACACCCCGTTCTCGATCACAGGACCAGAATACAGTCCGTTCAGCATTACAGGACCGAGTTATTCTCCGTTCTCGATCACAGGGCCGGAGTACAGTCCGATTAGCATCACAGGGCCGACGTATACTCCGTTCTCGATTACAGGACCAGAATACAGTCCATTCAGCATCACAGGGCCGGAGTACAGTCCGATTAGCATCACAGGGCCGACGTACACCCCGTTCTCGATCACAGGACCAGAATACAGTCCATTCAGCATCACAGGGCCGGAGTACAGTCCGATTAGCATCACAGGGCCGACGTATACTCCGTTCTCGATCACAGGACCAGAATACAGTCCATTCAGCATCACAGGGCCGGAGTACAGTCCGATTAGCATCACAGGGCCGACGTACACCCCGTTCTCGATCACAGGACCGGAGTACAGCCCGTTCTCGATCACAGGGCCGGAGTACAGTCCGATTAGCATCACAGGGCCGACGTATACTCCGTTCTCGATCACAGGACCGGAGTACAGCCCATTCTCGATCACAGGGCCGGAGTACAGTCCGATTAGCATCACAGGGCCGACGTATACTCCGTTCTCGATCACAGGACCGGAGTACAGCCCGTTCTCGATCACAGGGCCGGAGTACAGTCCGATTAGCATCACAGGGCCGACGTACACTCCGTTCTCGATCACAGGACCGGAGTACAGCCCATTCTCGATCACAGGACCGGAGTACAGCCCATTCTCGATCACAGGACCGGAGTACAGCCCATTCAGCATCACAGGACCGACGTATACTCCGTTCTCGATCACAGGACCGGAGTACAGCCCGTTCTCGATCACAGGGCCGGAGTACAGTCCGATTAGCATCACAGGGCCGACGTACACTCCGTTCTCGATCACAGGACCGGAGTACAGCCCATTCTCGATCACAGGACCGGAGTACAGCCCATTCTCGATCACAGGACCGGAGTACAGCCCATTCAGCATCACAGGACCGACGTATACTCCGTTCTCGATCACAGGACCGGAGTACAGCCCGTTCTCGATCACAGGGCCGGAGTACAGTCCGATTAGCATCACAGGGCCGACGTACACTCCGTTCTCGATCACAGGACCGGAGTACAGCCCATTCTCGATCACAGGACCGGAGTACAGCCCATTCTCGATCACAGGACCGGAGTACAGCCCATTCAGCATCACAGGACCGACGTATACTCCGTTCTCGATCACAGGACCGGAGTACAGCCCGTTCTCGATCACAGGGCCGGAGTACAGTCCGATTAGCATCACAGGGCCGACGTACACTCCGTTCTCGATCACAGGACCGGAGTACAGTCCATTCAGCATCACAGGACCAGAATACAGTCCATTCAGCATCACAGGACCGGAGTACAGCCCATTCTCGATCACAGGGCCGGAGTATGCCCCGTTTTCAATTACAGGACCGGCATACAGTC